>Ga0081479_112200_pt1 | contig 460032 bp, 405 predicted proteins | sample MamHotmetagenome_FD_70984 | JGI IMG/M metagenome (GOLD analysis project Ga0081479, IMG submission 70984) | Hot spring cone microbial streamer communities from Mammoth Hot Spring (Liberty Cap Streamers), Yellowstone National Park, USA - T=72 v2... | ecosystem: Environmental > Aquatic > Thermal...
GGTTTTCATGATAACCCTGCAACTTCACAAGCACTCGATGACCTATCACCCTGTAGTCCTTGTGCCTAAATTTGTCAGAAAATGAGTGCTCGCTTTTCGTGTCCAAGGGGATTTCTTCCAGTTTAAAAAAGTCGTAATTCACCCCATACTTCGTAATCCACACATCCAACCCCCCTAGCCTCGCTAAATAAAGCACATCCGAAGGCCATTGCCCTTTGTTCTCAATAAAGAAATGCCGATCTACTTTGCTCAAAGCAGATTGGGCATCTCGTGACCCCATCTCTTGCTGCCCATAGGCAACAATTATACTCATCAACCATGATGTCAACAAAACAAACTTCTTCATAAAAATGTTTTTTACGATGCAAATATATTAAAAAAAATTTTTAAAAATTAGCTAATTCCGTTCTAAAAATTACTTTATATTTAAGTAATCAAACTTTACCCATCCCCATTTATGAAAACGATATTGAAAAGCTGTTCTTAATACTCCCAAACCATAGGTAACGCTTCGCAAAAAATTTATGGAAGAAGCATCCTCAAAGTAAAGTGTTGGGCAAGTAATTTCAGCAATTTCATAGCCCGCCATAAAAATTTGAGCAATGATTTGATTGTCAAAAACAAAATCGTCGCTGTTCAAATGATAAGGTATTTTCCGGAGTACCTCTGCGGCATAAGCCCGATAACCAGTATGGTATTCTGACAATTTTTTCCCCAAGATAATATTTTCTAAAAATGTAAGAAATCTGTTAAACACATATTTATATAAAGGCATACCTCCTACAAGGGCGCCATTTCCAAGAATGCGAGAACCAAACACCACTGGATAAACCTTCTGAGCAATGAGATAAACCATGCTAGGAATAAGTTTTGGTGTATATTGATAGTCTGGATGAATCATCACAACTATATCAGCACCTAAGGATAAAGCTACATCGTAACAAGTTTTTTGATTTCCCCCGTAACCTTTGTTTTTTTCGTGTTTTATAATATGCTGTATTCCTAATGCTTTGGCAACTTCCAAGGTTTTATCATTGCTCGCGTCATCCACCAGCACGACCTCATCAATCATATCATGTGGGAGTTCTTCGTAAGTTTTTCGAAGCGTTTTTTCAGCGTTAAAAGCAGGCATAACCACGACAACCTTCTGACCTAAAATCATCTTGTGATTTTTTTACAAAAATAAGAAACCTACTGTTTCCTGTGCCCCAAAAAATAAAAGGCTACCTTTGGGTAGCCTCAAGCGTATCTTTGCCCCCGATAAAATTTACTTAACAGACTCAACAATAGCTGCGAAGGTTTGTGGTTCGTTCATGGCAAGATCTGCTAAAACTTTACGGCTCAGATGAATATTAGCTTTATGCAGTTTGCCCATGAATTCCGAATACGACATTCCATAAGGACGAGCACCAGCATTAATACGAACAATCCACAGCCTGCGGAAATTTCTTTTTTTTGCTCGCCTGTCGCGGAATGCGTATGTTAGACCTTTTTCCCACCTGTGTTTGGCTACAGTCCAAACATTCTTATTTCGTCCCCAATACCCTTTGGTTCTTTTTAAAATCTTTTTTCTTCTTTCTCTTGATGCTACATGATTTACTGACCTTGGCATAATTACCTCCTTCTTTTTTTATCTCAGCGGTTGCTTACGCAACACTTTGGGAGCTGAAAATAAAGGTTTTACTTCAATAACATGTCTTTAACGGCGCGCATGTTAGCTTTGTCAACTACAGTGAAATAAGTCAGATTTCTCTTTCTTTTCTTTTCTTTTTTTGTTAGAATGTGACTTTTGTAAGCATGCTTGCGCATGACTTTTCCTGTGCCTGTAATCTTAAAGCGTTTTTTAGCGCTCGATTTAACTTTTAATTTTGGCATAGTTCAATCGTTTTAATATTATTTTTTGGGTGCAATAATCATGAACATTTTCTTTCCTTCCAGTTTTGGAAGGGTTTCAACTTTTCCGTATTCACCAATTGCGTCTGCAAATTTAAGCAAAATCATTTCACCGCGTTCTTGAAAAAGAATTGTTCGCCCCTTAAAAAATAATTCAACTTTCACCTTGTTTCCTTCTTTAAGAAAATTAATTGCATGACGAAGTTTAAAATCAAAATCATGATCATCGATGTTCGGAGAAAGTCGAATTTCTTTAACTGTGACTTGAGCAGCTTTTGACCGTTGCTCTTTTAACTTTCTCTTTTTTTCGTAAATAAACTTGCTAAAATCCATGATTTTGCAGACGGGCGGGTTAGCTTCTGGGGCGATTTCAATTAAGTCAAGCCCGAGTTCGTCCGCGATTCTCAAGGCTTCCTGAATAGGATAAATTCCTTGTTGAACATTGTCCCCCACCAATCTCACTTCAGGGGCTTTTATTTCCTCATTTATGCGATATTCGTCTTCTAATTTTGGGACCTTTTTGTTTTTACCACTTGGTGATACACTTGGTGCTATAGCTTTATCCTCCTATATTTTATGGTTAAACATTTACTTTGCCAATTCGTTTTGAATTGTGTCTTTAAAAAATTGAATAAAATCATGGATCAACATGCTGCCCATATCACCTACACCATGACGTCGCACAGATACTCTTCCTTCTTGTTGTTCTTTCTCCCCAACAATAAGCATAAAAGGGATCTTTTGCATTTCTGCATCTCGTATTTTTTTCCCAATCTTTTCTGATCTATCATCGAATTCACAAGCAATATTTTCATTTTGCAGCAAAGATACAACATTTTCTGAAAATGAAATATATTTTTCACTAATTGGTAAAACCATGACCTGAACTGGTGCAAGCCACACTGGTAAATTTCCTGCTGTGTGCTCTAAGAGGACAGCAACAAACCGCTCCATCGATCCAAAAGGAGCACGATGAATCATCACTGGTCGATATTTTTGGTTATCTTCCCCAATGTATTCCAGATTAAACCTTTCAGGCAAATTGTAATCCACCTGAATGGTTCCGAGTTGCCACTTTCTCCCCAAAGCGTCTCTTACCATAAAATCTAACTTAGGTCCATAAAAAGCAGCTTCACCTAACTCTACTGTAGTACGAAGACCCATCTCCTCACTAGCTTCGATGATGGCTCTTTCAGCTTTTTCCCAATTTTCATCACTGCCCATGTACTTTTCGCGATTAGCTGGATCTCTCAACGAAATTTGAGCCGTATATTCTGTAAAATTCAATGTTTTAAAGATATAAAGAACTATCTCGATTACCTTTTTGAATTCATCTTTTAACTGGTCAGGTCGACAAAAAATATGCGCATCATCCTGCGTAAAACCACGCACGCGTGTAAGACCATGCAATTCTCCGCTCTGCTCATATCTGTAAACAGTACCAAATTCAGCTAACCTGAGAGGAAGGTCTTTATAACTGCGGGGTTTACTAGCATAAATTTCGCAATGATGAGGGCAGTTCATGGGTTTAAGCAAAAATTCCTCTCCTTCGTTGGGAGTAGATATAGGACGAAAAGAATCTTTTCCATATTTTTCCCAGTGACCTGAGGTTACATACAATTCCTTTTGCCCTATGTGAGGGGTGATAACTTGTTGATAACCGTATTTACGCTGAATTTTTTTTAAAAACTGCTCAAGTCGCTCGCGAAGAATAGCTCCCTTGGGTAACCAGATAGGCAAACCAGCACCTACTTTGGGGCTAAACATAAAAATTTCCAATTCTTTCCCAAGTTTACGATGATCGCGTTTTTTGGCTTCTTCGAGTTGCTTTAAAAATTCTTCAAGCATCGAAGCTTTCGGAAAACTAATCCCATAAATACGGGTAAGCATAGGACGTTTTTCATCTCCACGCCAGTATGCACCCGCAATAGACAAAAGTTTAACAGCTTTGATTTTTGAGGTATCACGCAAATGCGGTCCTCGACATAAATCAACAAAAGTTCCAGACTCATAAAAAGTAATTTTCCCATCCTCAAGTCCTTCGATTAGCTCAAGCTTGTAAGGATCACCTTTTTTTGTAAAATAGTCTATAGCTTCAGCTTTAGATACTTCCCGACGCTTAAATGTTTGATTTTGCTTTGCTAGCTCAAGCATCCGAGCCTCAATTTTAGGCAAATCCTCATCCGTGATTTTATGATGGGCAAAATCGATATCGTAATAAAAACCCTGTTCAATATCTGGTCCTATCCCAAATTTAACCCCCGGATAGAGTTGTTCGATAGCCTCAGCCATAAGGTGAGCAGAAGAATGCCAGAAGGTAGCTCGACCCTCTTCATCCTCCCACAAAAGAATTTTAACCTTTGCATCACATGAAATGGGTCGCGTGAGATCCCATACCTCATCATTCACTTTAACTGCTAAAGCTTCTGCTTTTAACTTTGGGCTTATCAACGCTGCTATTTCTTCGCCAGTTGGAGCATGATCAAACTCAAGCACTCTCTCATCAGGTAAGGTAATTTTTATCATGTCTACAAATTTTAGCTTTTCGCATGCAAACTTACGTTAATTTTTTGACTAAAGCACTTAAAATTAGCCAAAGAAAGACTTTTAAGAGAAATTAAAAAAGTAACTCACACTTACCCTTCCATTTCATCGATTTAAAAGACTAATTATTGCGCGGTAAAATAGCAATGTGTAATTCCTCAAGTTGTTTAGCTGAAACAGGAGATGGTGCATCGCTCATAAGTTCCTTGCCAGCATTGTTTTTAGGAAAAGCAATTACATCGCGAATGGAAGGCGTATTAAGCATAATGGCAATTATTCGATCAAAACCAAAAGCAATTCCCCCATGCGGTGGCACCCCATATTGCAAAGCTTCCATAAAGAAACCAAATTGTTTTTCAATATCTTCCCTGCTCATTCCAAGGGCTTTAAACATCCGCTCTTGCAAACTTACATCATGGATACGTATACTTCCCCCACCCACTTCAACACCATTGATTACCATGTCGTAGGCATTGGCTTTAACTTTTTCCGGCGAAATTTCAAGCAACTCTTCGTCTTCCTTACGAGGCGAAGTGAATGGATGATGCATGGCTACATAGCGTTGTTCTTCTTCATCCCATTCAAGCAATGGGAAATCAATCACCCAGGCTGCTTTAAATACTCCTTCAGATATTAGATGGAATTCTTTAGCCAATTGAAGACGTAGGTTCCCTGCCACTTTAAAAACATCTGGATAATCACCTGCAAGCACAAAAGCAATATCACCAGGCTTAGCCTTGAGATGCAACATGATTGATTTTAGGGCATCGGGTGTAAAAAACTTGTCAATCGAGGATTTTATTTCTTTTTCATCAAGCCATTTAATCCATGCAAAACCTTTTCCTCCAATCTGCGGCCGCTTTACCCAATCGTTTAGTTGATCAATCTGCTTGCGAGAAAGCTGAGCTTGACCTGGCACAACAATAGCAATCACATGCGAAGCCGCATCAAAAATCTGGAATTGATGCCCTTGAGCTAAACTCGTCACTTCCTGAATAGGTAAATCAAAACGAAGATCAGGTTTGTCCGAACCATACACTTTCATCGCCTCATCGTAAGTTATTTTCGGAAATATTCCTAGATCCACGCCCAAGAATTTTTTAAATAAGTGTCTCATCATTTCTTCAAAAACGGCCATCACATCTTCTTTATGCACAAAAGACATTTCGCAGTCTATTTGAGTAAATTCTGGTTGCCTATCAGCACGTAAATCTTCGTCGCGAAAACATCTAACAAGCTGAAAATATCGGTCAAAACCCGACATCATCAACAACTGCTTGTACTGCTGAGGCGACTGAGGCAGAGAATAAAAAGAACCAGGATGCAATCTAGAAGGCACGATAAAATCTCGAGCTCCCTCGGGAGTACTACGAATTAAAAAAGGCGTTTCTATTTCCAAAAAACCTTGTGATGCAAGATAATTCCGAATTTCCAAAGCCACTTGATGTCTAAAAATCATAGCTTCGTGCAGTGGTTCTCGGCGTAAATCTAAGTAACGATACTTCATGCGAAGCTCCTCGCTCCCATCCGTATCTGTTTCGATGGTAAAAGGAGGTACTTTTGCTTTGGAAAGAATCGTTAATTTATCCACCGCTACTTCGATATCACCCGTCGGTAAATTTTGATTTTTATTTATCCTTTCACGAACCCTCCCTTCAATTTGAATCACATATTCACGCCCAAGCTCCTGAGCAAGCTGAAATGCACTATCGTTAAGATCTGGTGAAAAAACAAGCTGCGTCGTCCCAAAATGATCACGTAAATCAACAAATGTAAAATTTCCAAAATGCCGAATATGATGAACCCATCCTGCTAAAACTACTTGAAGACCGGCGTCGTTTAATCGAAGTTCTCCACAAGTATGTGTTCTGTACATTTTTTTGCGAAAATAAAGAAAATTATATTACTTATTTTTGCAGATTGAAAATTCTATAAATGAAAAGACTCTTCTTTTTGCTTGCAGCAATGGGGTGGTTTATTTCCTTGCATGCACAATCTATACGTATCTTAGGACATGTAAAAGACTCCATCACGGGTGAACCTATTGCCTTTGCTCATGTGTATTTCATAGGTACAACTGTAGGAACAACAACAGATTTCAATGGTGATTTTCGTCTGGAAACCAATATCAAAGCTGATTCTCTAATTATCAGTTTTCTGGGTTACCACAAAAAAGTTATTCCCATAAAAACACAATTTCAAGAACTTGACATTTTGCTCTCCCCAACAGAATATTCTCTTAAAACTGTTGTTATTATACCTGGCGAAAATCCTGCGATAGCAATTCTCAAAAAAATTCAACAAAACAAAAAACACAATTCATTTGAGCGTATTAAGTTTTACGAAGTACAAATGTACGAAAAATTGCAAATCGATATCAATAACATTAACGGCGAAAAGAAAAATCCACGACTTTTAAAACCCTTCGAATGGGTACTCAACTATGCAGATACTTCCATAGAAAATGGAACTGTATATTTACCTCTTTTCATTTATGAGTCCGTCTCTAAGGTCTATTATCGCTATTTTCCACGCTCCCGCCGACAATTCATCGAAGCAAGTAAAATCTCTGGAATAGAAAATCAAAGCGTATCGCAATTCATTTCCAATATGTATCAAGAAATTAATATATATGATAATTTTATTACGATTCTGGATAAAAATTTTGTCTCTCCCATCGGTGAATTTGGTCAGTTGTACTACAAATATTACCTCGTAGATAGCTTGTTTGTTGACAGTAATTGGTGCTATAAAATTATGTTTAGACCTAAACGACCTCAAGAATTAACATTTACGGGTAGTGTTTGGGTTGACAAAGCATCGTATGCTATTAAAAAAGTTGAAATGCAAATGTCGCCGGACGCCAACATCAACTTCATTAACGCTATGTTCATAAAACAAGATTTTTCTACCATTACCGACACTGCTGTATGGGTCCCAACCAAAGAACAAATTGTCATAGACTTTAACCTTTTTCAAAAAAATCAGAAAATTACTTCTGGCTTTTTTGCTCGAAAAACAACTTATTATAAGAACTATGTGCTTAACAAAAAAATGGATGATCAATTTTACTTGAACCCAACTAGAATTATTGTCATGGAAGATGCAGCAAATAAAGATGAAGCATACTGGTCTCAACAAAGAACCGACTCACTTACCCACAAGGAAAAGCAAATTTATGCCATGGTAGATAGTTTAAAAAAGCATCCTGTATTTATACTGTATTACAACATCGTGCAAACTTTTTCAAGTGGCTACTATCCCTTTCATTATATCGAAATCGGTCCATATGCTTCTATGTTAAGTTTCAATGCCATTGAAGGAACTCGTTTCCGCTTTGGAGGACGAACATCACCAAACTTCTCCAAACGCATTCGTTTCTGGGGCTACGGAGCTTATGGAACAAAAGATGAAGATCTTAAGTACGCAGGAGGTCTTTTGTATATATTCAACAAAAATCCTCGAAAAGCTTTTAGCTTGAACTACAAGCACGACTACGAACAACTCGGAATTAGTCCCTCAGGTTTCCGTGAAGATTTTATTCTTGCAACCCTTTTTACTCGTCAATCGTTAAATAAACTTACTTTGGTTGATCAATGGAAAGTTCAACAAGAATACGAGTGGTTTCCTGGCTTTATGACAACCTTTCGCTTTGTACAACGAGAAATTCACTCTTTCGATGGAACGCCTTTTATCTTCTTTGAAGGAACAAGTACCAACCATCTTACCAATAGTGAATATTCCATTGATTTTCGCTTGGCTTATAAAGAAAAATTTTTGTACAATGATTTTAATCGAATAAGCATGGGATCTACGTTTCCCGTCGTCCTTGTGCAATATAGCAGAGGGGTGAAAGATTTGTTCCACAGCGACTTTTCGTACCACAAATTGACCTTTTCATGGACTGATTGGTTCAATGTTGGAAGTTTAGGATGGTCTAAATATGTTATCGAAGGCGGAAAAATTTGGGGACACTTGCCTTATCCTTTCTTGCAAGTGCATCCAGGAAATGAAACCTATTTCTTAGATGAAACAGCTTTTAACACGATGAACTATTTTGAATTTATTTCTGACAAGTGGATAAGTTTTTATTTCATCCATCGTTTTGATGGATTTTTCTTAAACTATGTTCCTCTTTTCAAAAAACTGAAATGGCGAGAACTCATCTGGGTGAAGAGTCTTGCTGGAAAACTTTCCAGGGAAAATCAAATCTATTCGAAGCTACCATCTTTCTCTTATGTGCTTTCAAAGCCTTATGTGGAAGCGGGACTTGGCATTGAAAACATTTTTAGGTTTTTTAGAATTGATGGCGTTTGGCGTCTTTCTTATCTTGATCATCCAGGGGCTGTACGCTTCCAACCCATGTTTACCATTCAAGCATTCTTTTAATGGTATTGCATTAAATCTTATTAAATGTCGCAAAATAATATCCATCAAAAAATTCATGCTTTAGCTGATGAAATTTTTGAAGACATTGCCATAGCATATCTCGGCAACATAGCTGAAGCCCGAGCTTTGTCGTATGCACTTCTTGCACATCACCTTCAGTGTAAGCCTGTAGAACTTTTTTTACAACCGGATTTAAGCAAACTTTCGTACGAAGCTCTTCGGCGAGATATACATCTTCTCAAAGAGGGCGTCCCCTATCAATATGTGATTGGATATATTGATTTTTTAGGTGTTCGCATTCATGTTCAACCGGGGGTTTTCATTCCAAGACCTGAAACTGAAGAGTTAGTTGCTCTCATCTACGATGAAATCGAAACTTTTGATATAGGTATCGACATTGGCACGGGGACGGGATGTATTGCTCTTTTACTGAAAAAAGGTTTTCCTGCTTCAACCGTGTATGGACTAGATAAAAATCCGTTAGCTATTGAACTTGCAAATAAAAATGCCAGCGAACTTAATCTCACAGTTAATTTCATGGAAGCTGATTTTTTCGAGTGGAATCCTGATCCCTACATTCCAAAAGATAAAGCCTTACTGGTTGTTAGCAATCCTCCTTATGTTCTACCATCTGAAAGCGAAATCATGACAAAACAAGTGCTTGACCATGAGCCTCACGATGCCATTTTTGTTCCTGAAAATGACCCTGTTCTTTACTATCGAGCTATACTAGAAAAATTTAAAAATTTCCCTGCTGTATTTTATTTCGAAATAAACCCACTCACGCTCCCACAACTCATCAACACGGTTAACAAATTTTCATTTACCTACAAAACATACAAAGATTTTAACGAAAAAATTCGTTTTTTAAAAGTAGAAAATAACACATATTCAGTCAATCGCTAAAAAAACAGTATTTTTAAAAAAAAAATTGCATGATCCATGAAAACAAAAACATTTTTTCTATTGTTATCCTTGTTCTTATTAAAGAGTCAAATTAATTAACACGACATACAAGGCAACTCTTTTAAAAAATGATAATTTAAAGACGGTTTATGCATGAATTACCTCATCGTTTGATAAAATCTTATACTTTAAAAAACCAAATGTATGAAAAAATTGATGCACATCAATTAGAGAAAATTACATATTACGATAAGGAAAATTCTCTCGTACTTTATCGTTTAAAGATTTATAACACGAATTTAAAAAACGCAAATTGTTAAAATTTAAAGGATGGTTTCAACTTAAAACAAAAGTCTATGTTTTAATCTATCCACAACATGTAGAAAAAAGTTAACAACTTAAGCCGTTTATTCCATTTTTTAGAGTAAATAACGTTTTTAGAATTAGCATAAATTCCAAATACACACAAAATCTATTTTTTTATCATATAAAAAACATTCCCGACGTGGTTTTTATTTAGAAAGAAGAACCATAGGAAAGTAGCTTTTTTTTATCAAATAACACCAAAATACAGAGAATCTCAATAATTTTCTTTGTTTCCTATTAGCAATGCTTTATGCGAACATTTCAATATTTTAAATACTATTAATGGATTCATTTTTTGAGAAAATGTATCCATTCCACAATATAATAAAATCGCTATAATAAAAAATCGAAAAAAATCCTTTTCATAACTTTACAATTTGTGTATAAAAATATTACTTTCCCTTGTTTAATTAATGCTTTCAACAACGAAAAAAAGAATCATCATAAGATTGTTATTTACAAATATAGAAAATTTTTTGTCTTAAAGCTACAGCAAAAAACAGCAATCAGTAATTTTTATTCTCAGAGATGCTTATTTATCATCGCGAAGGTAAATGACTTCTATGTTAGAAATAGGTTCGTTGGTTTCCAAATAAAGTAAAGCAAGTTTTGATTTTTTTAATTGATCAAAATCCACACAAAGCCTAAAATTAGCAGACTCTTTAGGTAGAATCTGCGTCTTATCGTAGTTAAATTTTACCCACGGATGAGACGCAAAAATTCGTTTTATTTCGAGCGTTCCCGTTCCTTCGTTGGTAATAGTAATCTCTTTGCAAGAATCGTGCAATGAAGTAATCATAACATCATGTGTAGAAAAGCGTGCAATCGGAATAGACTGAACCACTGGAACTTTGTTAAATGTAGATTGATAAGAAGCTATCTGGACTCTGCGTTCTCTGGATGCTTTAATGCTGTAAATAGAATTCCTCTGATCATGCGGATTATCGCACACTGTTTTATCCGCGAGAATTTCTCCTACAGGTTTTTCAATGATACGAAGAGCCGGCGTATCGCCTTGCATGTAGGGAACAAAGACTCCGTTTTGATACTGTTTTAAAAACTGAATTATGCTTTTAATGCGACGTTTAGCTAAGTTTAAATTGTACTCCGTCGTTGTCAGGGGACTTGTAAACCCCTGTATGGTGAGCACCACTTTACTTCCATTTTTTAAATCTTCAAGCATCAAGGGTAAAAATTCAAGCAGCTTTTGATAGTTTCCTGTAACTTCCGTCGTGAAGAAATCTTCCATATCCTTCGTAGCTTTTTCCTTAGCACTGCCCTCTAATCCACGACTATATTCGCGAATAAACTTATCTTGCAAATAAATATACAATTCATAATTTTCTTGATAAGTAGATTGCGTGGTAGAATCACGACTTTTGGGATCAGGATAATCATTATGAAAATAAAGATTAATAGGTAAAAGTGAGGTTATTCTTGTTTTTAAGTCATCATGAGGAGGTTCAGAGGAAGGTAAATGGGCAAGTGAATCTTCTTTTTTTTGTTTAGGAACTATATTAAAAGCATAAATGTCATAACAGCACGTTTCACCTTTTAAGGCAAAAGACCCTTTTCGGTTAGAAGTTAAATAACCATAATCTCCAGCAAGGAAAAAATATACATCATGAGCGGGAGAATTTATGGGTTTTCGAAGATTGTGAGGTTTTTCCCATTTATTATAAAAACCTTTGGCATAAAAAACATCATACCCTCCAAGTCCTATCCAATAATCACTCGAAAAATATAGGGTTTTGTTGGCAGAATCATAAAACGGCGTAAGTTCATTTCCAGGAGAATTTATAAAACTTCCTAAGTTTATGGGTTGACCATATTTGTCGCCTTTTTTGACGACATACCACAAGTCCATGCCTCCGTAGCCACCTGGACGATCACTTGCAAAAAAAAGAATTTCATTGCCTAGCGAATCTCGTGCATAAGCCAGTTGAGTTGTAGAATAACCAGGTAAATTGAACGGTACATAAGCTGGCCGCGACCATTTACCAGTACTCATTTTTTTAATGGCATAAGCATCACAGCGAAATTTAGTTTCTGCCAATTGCTCGCACAAATTGAACCACGCTTCAGTTCCATCCCAATTAAACACCAAATTTGCTACATGTTTATTCTTATCCGCAAAAGGATAGGGAAGTTTTTCAGGTTTTTTGTACCCAAAAGCTCCAAAGCGAAGAACATACAACGAAGAAAAAAATTCATTTCCCAAAAGATGCTCAGGATCTTTATCGTACAAAGGTCGTATGGAGGTAAAAAATAAACTATCGTTTCTTTCTAGGTGGGCAAATTCACTGTATGGTGAATTTACAGGCATGGGTAAATGGGAAATTTCAAATGTAGAGTCATACGATTGCACAAGATGCAACAAACTATCCTTGAACTCTACATAATATGCGGCTTTTTTTAACTTTTCCTTTGTTTTTTGTGGAACATCCAGGAATTGATAAAAATGGTAATAGGCTAGAGCTTCATCATACTTTCCAAGCGATCGACTTACTTCTGCCAAATCGAAAAAAAAATCGGGATAATCTTTTTCTTTTCCCAAAGAAATAATATGCTGAAAAGCTTCATATGCTCGATCGTACAAAAACAGTTCGGCTCCAGATTTTCCTTTTATAAACCAAACATTAGCTAAAAATGAATCTCTTTGCAAAAGTTCACTTGCAAGGACATATGCATTATAATACTCCCCCTTTTCATACTTTTTTTTCAGTTCATCGAGAGCAAAATTGGTCGGTTGAGTAAAACCCCAAGTCGTCCATCCCAACAAGAAAAACAAAACGATTGCGTTTTTCATAGCTAGAAAATAGGACACACTATCTGATTAGCACGAGCTTCATGAGGCGAATGCAAATATATAAAGCTTACTTCAAAGCCTCCACGCCCATAACTTGCTTTCATGAGTTTTGATAAATTCACATCATAACTAACACCAAATCTATAATTCAAAAAATCATAATATCCCGACCAAACAATTCCATCTTTTACACGCCATGTGAGACCTGTTGACAACGCTTGATAAGTCGACTTTTCATCATTTTTCAACCAAACAAACAAAACGCCTGGTAACCACTCGCTTTGCGTTGATTGCAACGACACAAACACAAATGGTTTTACATAAAAACCATATATCGAACTTTTCTGTAAAAGAAATGAAAAAGTAGAACGAGGTTTTAGTTGCACATTTTTATCGCTAAGCCAAGAAACAGAAGGGGTATTTAAATTCTTGATCCCAAGCCCAGCCTGAAAAAATTCATTTTTTGACATGTAATACATGTAGCTCACACCTGTACTTATCGTTAGATAAAGAAAATTCTTGTAGGTAAAATTTTCACCCATAGGCAAAGTGGGGTCAAAGTACCAGCCATTGAATTGATTATCAAAATTCAATGCATCATAGGAAATGCTTTTTTGATTTATTTCCGTAGAAAGACCTAAGGAAACATACGATTTTTTAAACAATCCTACTGGGAAAAAATAAGATAAGGCAGGGCCGCTCGAAAATGTTTGAAGTTTGCTATCTCCAGCTTTTTCGTACATCAAAGATATACCCAGGCCTAACTTGCCTTTGGAACGTTTGTAGGGCTTAAAGTTCATTTCACCTGCAAGTAAATATTCATTAAAAGGAACCGTCACCGACGACCATTGTGATTTAACATTGGAAGAAAATCTCATTTTTTCTTTCATGAAACCTGTTTGAGCAGGATTGAAATAGAAAGTCACACGCTCCATCTGAGAAACATGTATGTCCTGGGCTACGAGACTCGTTCCGACCAAAATAAGCAGTAAAAGAAAAGTTATTCTTTTCATCGAATTAAAGTTATATTTCCTTTTTTTCGAAATACTTGTTGATTATAGCAATACGCTTCAAGATAGTAGTCAAATACCTGGGGTTCAAGCAATTTTCCATGATACGTGCCATCCCATCCAACCTTAGGATCGGTGGTTTCAAAAACTTTTTCACCCCAACGGTCAAAAATAGCAAAATACATGTGGTCAATGTACAAACTTCGAACATATAAAACATCATTTACTCCATCACCATTCGGTGTAAAAGAATTAGGAACATAAATATAAGGCTCATAACAAAAAACTTCCACAACAACAATGGTCACACTGTCCTCATATATGCAACCTTCGCCATCATCAATTTTAAGATAATAAGTGATGGTATGTGGAGGCGTTGACATGGTATTTGGCGAATAAGGATTTAAGAGAAAATCATGAGGAGTCCATTCATAACTTAACATAGAGCTCTGTGGCTTAGCATGAATTCCAACACTTTGACCTTGATAAATAGTATCCTTGTCAGCCCATGCATCAGCATTTTGGTAAATGTAATCAATGGGTATAGATACAGAATATGTTGCATGACAATTATTTTTATCCGTAATGGTAACGGAATACGTTCCAACACAAAGCCCTGTCTGGTCTTGCGTAGTTGAACCATTGCTCCATGAATAGGTATAAGGCATAGTACCACCTGAAGGAAATAAATAAATTTTTCCGTTACACGCTTCCTGACAATGAACAGCATAGGGTAAAAGCTGAGCTGTAAGTGGTTCGGGTTGAGCCAATGTAATACTGAGCAATGTTTCGCATCCCTCTGCATCGGTAACGGTAACTTGATATGTACCTGCTTGCAATTGATTTAAAGAACTAGTGGTATCCCCCGTATTCCACAAGTAATGATAAGGACTAACTCCGGTTTGAGGTATGAGCGTAATAGTTCCATCGCTGTAGCCATAACATGAAGGTAAAGTAGTATGGTAATCAATTTGCAAGGGTTGATAATCCACAAAGACAGAATCGATAGCTGTACATAATCCATTGCTCACTCGCACATAATACCAATGAGATGTCGAAGTAGGAACAAGCATGTAGGGCAAAGTATCATTTGCATTTAAAGTATCCGTAAAAGCCGGATTTGATGACCATTGATATGAAAAATGAGAACCACCAGTTGCATGAGCCATAAGAGTATCGCCGAGCTTGCAAGTTACTACTGTTTGCCCTGCATCTACCTGCAAACTCCAGACCTTCACTTGCTGATAAAATGTATCTCTGCAGACCCCATTATCCACTACAAGACGATAAAGTGTAGTCGTAGTTGGAGAAGCAAGAGGATTGGAAATATGTGGATTGCTAAGTCCCGTCGAAGGATACCAAGTGTATGTTATATTTGAAGCAGGCAAAGGAGATATACCAATATGGGCGGATTGACCTATACAAAGCTCAACATCAGGCAAATGTGAGGTAGTATTGCTCATGACAACAACCGTCTTCGTAACTGTATCGCTCATGTTGCAACTGCTAGCATCAGAAACAATCAAAGTTACTGTATAAACCCCTGGTGATGAATAAGCGTGTGTAGGATTGCAATTGGTGCTTTGACCCCCATCTCCAAAATCCCAAAAACACTGGGCAATTCCAGGATTAGGAAAATGTGAATTGTTGGTAAAAGTTGGTTGATCAGGAAGGCACACTACAGGTGTCACATCAAAATCTGCTACTATAGCTGGTAAAGCAAAATCTATTTTCACTACACCATTGTTGCAATTTGTGCTATTATTGTAATTACTCCATGCTCCGGGCGTTGTTGGCAAATCATCATGCCCACCGCAGCCTGCGCAAATGGACTGATAAATCTTTCCCATCTTATCGAAACGACTGGTTCCTCCGTCCACATGCTCTGCACTTTGATTTCCTCCAAAATAAGAGCCAAAGACTATCCCCGAAGCATCTGCTCGTATAGCCAGAAAATAATAATCGTTATTATCCGTCGTTTGCTGAAAAGCATCCGGCGTTATGGGTAAACCACTTGTACCTCCAAAACCATTAATGATATTACTTCCCCATCCAGAAAGATAAATGTTGTTACAGTAATCAACCAAAAAGGCAGTAGGGCTAATATCAACTACGCCATTTCCTGTACCAAAACGAGTAGACCATATGATGGAATTTAATAAAGGGGTAAGTTTTGCAATAAATTGACCGCCCCCCAGCGTATACCACGCCGCATTTTGTATTAAAGCATTTCCCGTTGAAGAAGATTGCCCCAAAATGTACACATAATTTTGTTTGTCGATTTCTACAAAATAAACTTGATCATAGCTAGAAGTACCCCAATACGTAGACTTAAAGATGCTTGTACCATTTGGGTTTATCATGGTGACAAAACCATCCACGCCGCCTTGTTGAGTTGGATACACGACCCCAGAGGTAGTTGGAAAATCAGGACTGTTGGTTCCACCGCATACATAAACGGTTCCATTTTTACTTAATGCAATGTTATAGATAGCATCGGCATATTGTCCACCCAAATAAGATGACCAAATAAGCTGAGACAAAGTTCTATCCAATTTAGTAATGAACCCATCTTGCCCTCCACCCCCTGGTGTTGGCTGAAAAACTCCTGGCGTCACCGGAAAATCCGTTGAACTTGTGCTGCCAACCAAATACACATTGCTTTCAGCATCCATTAGTACCTCACCTCGCACATCGTCAGCATAATTGCGCTTTAAATTTGAACTTACATTCAAGCCATCATTTTTCGTACCTCCAAGGTAGGTTGAATACAACAGCTGTGTCCCCGAAGCATTTAAGCAACTTATGGCTACATCACTCCCATTTGAATATTGAATTACATAAGTAAGGGTATAACTCGTACCACCATTAAATGTCATATCAAAGGCTCCTGATGTAACTGGAAAGTTTGAAGAACCTGTAATGGCCATGATGTAAAGTTCTCCTGCTGCATTTGCTACAAGACTTGCAGGAACTTCAGGTCCACTCCCCCCTAAATAAGTACTGTATATCAAAGAGGATCCATCCTGACTATATTTTGAAATAACAATATCAACATTACCTCCATAATTTACTTGATATGCTCCGGTAGTAGTCGGATATCCTATATTAAATGCATTTCCTCCTGTGAACAAATGCTCTTGATCATCATAGGTGGCTGTATATCCCCAGTTATCTGCAGTAGATCCTGAATATGAGCAAAATACAAGTATTGGATCGATATACAAAGCCTTAGTTGAATCATAGCCTGAAGGGAAGTAATAACTCACCACATTTCCGTTCAACTTATACAAACATGTTAGCCAGACTGTATCTTTGCCATTTATTTGATAAGCACGAGGGATGTATTCCTCAATGTCTCCAACAGCAGTCAACAATTTCAGCCGATTGTTTTTAATGTTAATTTTTTTAAGACCAATGAATTTTAATTGGACATCATTAGGATCACCTCCTGGTTTTACAATGACATCGTATTTCAAAGCTTCATGTGATGAATAAAAGCGAATATCTATATTTTTATATATGGATGAATAAAGAAGTTCCCTATAAGCACGTAAGCCACTTTTCCACCGAGAAGGATCTTGCCCATAAAAAAAATTATAATAAGCTTCAGACTCACCCTTTGTTTCAATCGTTGGATTATTTGCTCCTACAAATTCAATATCAAAGGCATGAGCATCCACCCACGTAGAAGGGAATGGCTTTTTCTGCTTTTCTTCAAAAGGCAAAAGTTTGTATCCAAGCAAATTCTGTAGTTGATGTTCATTTAAAACCGCAATCCGAATTTTATTTTTAAAAAAGAACACTTCTCCATTAGCAAAACGATAAGAATAAAGAAAAGGATATTCCCATTGACCAACATTAGGAATAAAATTAATATCATGAGCTCTAAGCCTCACTACCACCCAACATATCCATATTATTAAGCCCCAAAACTTCATTTCTCTTTTTTTTTCAAAACAAAGGTAAATGAAAAAAACATTTTATGCGATAAAAATTGAATTTTTTCACTATGAACAAAGGGGTAAAAAGATTACTCATCTATCACGACTAATTTGTAACCACTAGCATGGACGCTTAATAATTTAACTTTCGGGTCCACAGACAATTTTTTCCTCAACTTACTCATGTACACATCCAAACTTCGACTACAATTATAATCATCGCTTTTCCAGATTTCTAGCAAAAGTTGAGATCTTGGAACTACTTCATTTACATTTTCGTAAAGCATTTTTAAAATTTCTGCTTCTTTCGATGTAAGTTCAATGACTTGACCTTTGAATTCGAGTTGCTGTAACGAGTAATCAAAGATGAGGTTTCCAAGCTGAATATTTGACTTCACAGGCGTTGGCTTTTGTGTTCGCTGAAGAATAGCATTGATTCGAGCTAATAAAACTTGATGACTAAAAGGTTTCGTAATGTAATCATCTGCCCCTAGTTGAAAGCCCTGTAAAATGTCTTCCTCGAAAGATTTGGCTGTCAAAAAAATTACAGGCATGCTTGGAACAAGATTTTTTATTTCTTTGGCTAGCGAAAAACCATCTTTTTTAGGTAACATCACATCTAAGATCACGAGATCAATATCTGCATGCTTACGAAAAAGTTTTGTTCCTACCTCACCATCGCGAGCTATGATGACTTCAAAACCTTTTAATTCCAAAAAAATCTTCAATGTATCTCCCAAATTTATGTCATCCTCGACGAGCAACAATTTATGCTTTATTTGCCTCATATATAGACATTTTTATGACAAATTCACTTCCTTTTTGTAATTCGCTTTTTACTTCTATGGTAAATCCATGCAAATCTAAAACCGACTTGACATAATGCAATCCAACGCCAAAACCTTTTACATTATGCACATTTCCACGATTGACCCGATACAGCATATCGAAAATTTTATCAATATCTTCAGGAGGAATGCCGATCCCATTGTCTACAATTGAAACATAAATACTTCCATTTTTATTATATGTTCTTACCACAATGCTAGGCTCTTCTTCGCAATACTTGTAAGCATTTTCCAATATGTTATAAAATACATTTTCCATGTGCACTGGATCAGCCAGTATTAGATCATGCTTTGCTTCAAAGATTGTGCTGATTTGCCCATGTTTATTTTTTACCCAAAAATCAATTTTTTGAATGGCTTGAGACAAAATATCATGAACATGACATCTTTCTTTGTTTAATTCCAATTTTCCTTTTTTAATAATAACGGATTGTAATATCTGTTGAGCCATGTTCATCATACGTTCATTTTCAGATGAAATAATTTGAAGCAATTTATTTTTTTCTTCCGTAGGCAAATCATCTTCCTTAAGCATATCACAAGCCAGCTTGATGGTCGACAACGGCGTTTTAAGTTCATGAGCCATATTATTGATGAACTCAGATTTACTTTCAGAAAGCATTTTTTGCTGATAAAAAATGTACAACAAATAAAGAAAAACCACCAGTACTATGAGTATGAGTGAAACAGAAATGATGAACATATTGATGGATTGCGAATAAATGTAACTCCTTTTTTTCGGGAAATAGACTATTAAGTAATCGGGTAAGCCAAACATATCACTTGGGAAAAGTCTTAACCGATAAGGGCTAGCTTTGAGTTTTTCCAAAATTGGCTTGGGTGGTTGATAAACAAAGGTATCTCGTCGCGAGGAATAAATGGTAAAATAAAAAGGTGTTTTTATATTACGTGCCTCAAATTCTTGTCTAAGTAAAGAATCTACATAAAAAGAATCTAAACGGCTTTCTACAGGGAAAAAACGATTGACATTAAAAAAATCTGAAATCACATCTGAAATCAAATAAGATCTTCGCAAAAAACTTTCTACATCTCCAAAAAGTCGCACTAGCAAACGATTGTCTTTTATCTTTTCTTGCTTTAGTTTCTTTTTAGCATTAATTTCAAAAACATCCAGCAAATCCACTGTTTTTTCTTGCGTAGCAATTTTTTGAGTATCTATGTTGTTAATGTATTCTCCATATTCATCCATGGCTACCTGATAACTTATCTTTTCGCGGGTCACTCGAGCCACACTATCCGAAATGGAACTATCCACTCCATAGCGACGAAGAGATTTGAAGAGTTCTTGATTTAATGAATCTAGCGTATTAAGCAAAGCAACTTCCCGATAATGCTTAACACCAGATTTCAATTTACTTCTAAACTGACTAGAAATTTCATTCTTTTCCATTACATAAGTGACATGAGCTAACGACTCATGAATTTTTTTATCAAACAAAGCTTCCTGAGCTTTGTAAGCTATGTAAATGTAATAATACTGAATACCCGCTATGGAAAGCAATACCATCCCTGCCATAATTAACATGGATGGTCGAACTTTCCGTGGAATAACAAAGCGACTTTTTAACATCTTTTAGCTTTTTTTAACAAAATTTAACATTTGGTAACCATTTTTGATTATATTTTTGTAATGGAAACTTGAGAAGGCAGCAAGAGCACTAGATAAATATACTTCATTTTCGTTACTGAGATTTTAAAAAACAAGCTCCATCGAGAGCTTGTTTTTTTTATGTAATCGTACATTTGCAGAAAATTGCTATTTTTGAACATCAATTTTCATTTTATGAAATTTAATGTAAAAATATCACAAAATTTTCTTATCGAAGACGATATAAAAAAATTAGAACCTTTTGCTCTTCATGCATACAAGCTCCTTACGGAAAAATTAGGAGAAGGAAAAGAATTTACGGGTTGGCTCAACTTACCTGAAAAAACGCTTAACGACTCATCCCTACTTGAATCAATTTACCAGCTAAAAGAAAGAAGCCAAACCATAAAAATAGATACGCTTGTTTTCGTAGGAATTGGAGGCTCTTACCTTGGAACGAGAGCTATTCATTCAGCTCTTAAAGGGCACATGTTCACTCCAAACAAATACCATGTTCTGTATCTTGGGCATCATTTAGAACCCGTTTATTACCATCAAGCTCTTGAATGGTTGAAAGATAAACATCCTCTGGTTGTCGTGATTAGCAAATCAGGGACAACTACGGAACCTGCTATTGCTTTTCGTTTCCTTCGAAAATGGATAGAAGAAAAGTTTCCTTCTGAAGCTGCACAGCGAATTGTTGCAATTACCGATAAGAAAAAAGGAGCTTTACGAAAACTTACGGAAGAAAAGGGGTACACATCTTTTATCATCCCTGATGATGTGGGAGGTCGTTACTCAGTATTAACTCCTGTAGGGCTTGTTCCACTTGGGTTGCTGGACATCGACATTGAGCAATTACTCAAAGGTGCTAAAGAAATGCAAGAGCTATCACTATCCAACAGCAATTTAACTGAAAATCTTGCCATGTACTATGCTACACTGCGTCATGCTTTCTTACTGCACGGAAGGCCAATTGAGATTCTAGCAACATTTTATCCTCAATTATACTACTTCGGTGAATGGTGGAAACAGCTTTTTGGCGAAAGCGAAGGAAAAAATGGCAAAGGTATTTTCCCTTCAACCTTACTTTATACGACAGACCTACATTCTATGGGTCAATATATCCAAGAAGGAAGCAAAATCTTATTTGAAACCATTTTATCCATCGAAAATAGCGAATATGATGTGACTATCCCTTCCTCAGAAGATAACCTTGATGAACTTGGTTATTTAGAAGGTAAAAACCTGTCTTACATCAACAAAAAAGCTGAAGAAGGAACCATCATGGCACACGTAGATGGCAATGTGCCTTTGATCCAATTAACCATATCAGCATTAAATGAGTACGAGCTTGGCAAACTTATTTATTTCTTCGAATTTGCTTGTGGAATAAGTTCCTACATGTTCAATGTTAACCCTTTCAATCAACCTGGTGTTGAAGCTTACAAGCAAAACATGTATCGATTGTTAGGAAAAATACAATAAACTGAAAAAACAACCTAATATGATCCATCAATTGCCATTAATTCAAGACGCCAATTTAAAGGGAAAAATTGTTCTAATTCGGGTCGATCACAATGTAGTAAAAAAAGGCATTATTCATGACCCTTATCGCATAGATGCTACGCTCGGCACTTTATATTACATTGTCTCTCGTGGAGGAAAGCTAATCCTCATGACCCATGTAGGTCGTCCTCGAGACAAAAAGACGGGCAAAATCACCATCGACGAAAGTACCTCTGTTGATCCTATTGTAAAATATTTTGAAAATAAACTTCATATTAAATTCGTTGTTCCTCAATTTTTCAACAAGACAGAGTACGGTTATATGGGCATAGAAACATCTATCAATCACTTGCTTCGCGACTTACGAGAAGACAAAATCGACGGCATTTATCTGCCCAATACCCGTTGGTTCATAGGAGAGGAAGATAAAGGAGACCATTTCAGACAATTTGCCTATCAACTTGCTGGGCTTGCTGATGTTTTTGTAAACGATGCATTTGGCTCGTGGCAACCCCATGCCTCCACTGTCGGGGTAAACGAATTCTTACCCTCCTACGCAGGATTTTTGATGCAAAAAGAAATACAAAACCTTGAAAGAATATTTAATCCTGAACGCCCATTCCTAGCTATTGTTGCAGGAGCTAAATTTGACACCAAAATTGAGCCTCTCTTTGCTTTACTACAAAAAGCTGATTACCTCATTCTTGGAGGAGTAATTTACAATGCTTATCTGGCAGCTAAATACGGTTTTCAAATCAAAGGTCTAGATGCTGAAGATATTGAGCATGCTAAAAAATTCGTAGAATATCAAAAACAATTTCCTGGAAAACTTATAGAATTACCGTTTATCATGGAATCCGATGTACCAGATGCAAAAATTCCTGATAAAATTCGCGTGCACGATATTCGAAAACTATCACCGGGTACTGAATTAAATTACATTTATGATATAGCTCGTTCCTCTTTTGAAGAAGAAAGCGTAAAAGCCATATTTCATAAAGCTAAAACAATATTTGTCAATGCAGTCATGGGTTACTCACCTTATTATACGGAAGGTACCATCGCACTCGATGAACTCATAGATGAAAATAAAGATGCTATTAAACTTTACGGTGGAGGGGACACTTTACAGGAACTAAAACGACTTTTACCAGGACTTTACATTGTTGCATTAGATAATCCCAAGTACTACCTTTTTACTGGTGGTGGCGCTGTACTTAAAGCCATTGAACAAGGAACAGCTTTTGGCTTGAGTCCTGTCAAAGCCTTACTAGAATCGAAAAAATAATTATGCCTCTGCTAAACTCCTTTTCTAAATTGAAATATGAAGCCGGCTGTGACGAAGCGGGTCGTGGTTGTCTGGCGGGGCCCGTTGTTGCTGCTGCGGTGATTCTCCCTCCTGATTTTTTTCATCCATGGCTCAATGATTCCAAGCAAGTTTCACCCCATCGTCGATGGAAATTGCGCGAAATCATAGAAAAAGAAGCTTTAAGTTTCTCCATTGGCATAGTTGAAGCTCACGAAATTGATCAAATCAATATTCTGAATGCTTCGATAAAAGCTATGCACCTTGCATTAGATAAACTTCAGTTGCTACCACAATACATTCTTGTCGATGGCAACCAATTTCATCCTTACCAAAATATTCCCTACCGTACTATTCCGAAAGGAGATACTCTTTATACATCTATTGCAGCGGCAAGTATCTTAGCCAAAACTTACAGAGACGAACTAATGATAAAATTATCTAGCTCTTTTCCCGTGTATAAGTGGGATCGCAACAAAGGATACCCAACACAGGAACACATAGATGCCATCTTACAATTTGGCTACTCTCCACATCATCGTAAAACATTTCATTTCACCAGACAATTAAAACTCGTTTTTGATGAACACTAGTGAAAACAACTTGATTTTGTTAATGGATGAGATCCATCCTGTACTAAAGCAAGGTTTAGAAAAAGTTGGATTTAAAGTTGAAAATTACACAAGCGATTCTCAGCTTGAAAATTCTTTTGGATGGGTCGTAAGAAGCAAATATCAAATTAATTCAACTTGGATAGACAAAGCTCCAAACTTGCGATTTATTGCCCGAGCTGGTTCAGGCACTGAAAACATAGATGTTAATTATGCCCGAAAAAAAGGCATTGAAATTTTTAATTCTCCCGAGGCAAATCGAGATGCTGTAGCCGAACATGCCCTAGGAATGTTACTTTCTCTCATGAATCATCTTTTTCGCTGCAATGCAGAGGTTAAACAACGAATCTGGCGAAGGAAAGAAAACTGGGGAAACGAAATAAAAGGAAAAACCGTAGGGATCATTGGTTTTGGAAATGTGGGATCCACTTTTGCAAAAAAATTAAGCTCTTTTGAATGCAAAATTTTAGCCTATGATAAGTACAAAAAAGGATTTAGCACATCGTTTGTCCAAGAAACATCGCTTGATGAGATATTCGGCCAGGCAGATATTGTTTCTTTGCATGTACCTCTAACGGAAGAAACAAAATACATGGCTAACGAACGATTTTTCAAAAGCTTCCGCAAACCTATTTGGTTCATCAATACTTCACGTGGAGCTGTTTGCAATACCAAAGATCTACTGAATGCACTGAAAGAAGGACGGGTTCTTGGTGCAGCTTTAGATGTATTGGAATGGGAAGACTTTAGCTTCGAAAAATTTTCTCTTTCCAATTTGCCTCCTCTTTTTGACGAGTTGGCTCAAATAGAAAATGTTATCTTTAGTCCTCATGTGGCAGGCTGGACATACGAAGCTTACGAAAAACATGCTTATGTTTTGCTTGAGAAAATTATTTCTTGGGCAAATGCTGTTTTAAAACTCAATATCAATTACGATGAACTTTTCCGAAAACTTAAAAGTTAAAGCTACCCTTGCTCAAAGACAAGGTATTTTTGTGAGTCCCAAGTCGGCAACAAACTTTTCCTTTCAAAAATGCCATAAACAGCAGAACCTGTACCCGACATGGAAGCAAATAAAGCCCCTTCTTTATGCAAACGAGACTTTATTTCTTTCAACAAAGGAAAACGAGGAAAAATAACAGATTCAAAATCATTTTTTATGTATTCTCCCCACTTGTTAATGGGCAAATTCAAAATGTCCTTTAGCTGAAAGGTAGGCTCATGAGGAAAAATAAGTTTGTAAGCTTCTCGTGTTGAAATTCCTTTTTCTTTCCCTAAATTGCGTGGTACCACCACTTGAATCTTGTACCCTGAGAGATCTAATTGAATGGGCTCAATATGTTCGCCTCTACCTGTTACCAAAGCAGGCTTTGAGTAAAGAAAAAAAGGCACGTCACTACCTAGTTGCTCAGCAAACTTATGTAAAACATCCTCTGGCAAATTGAGATTAAACATATTTTTTAACAAAAGAAGAGTTCCTGCAGCATTAGCACTACCCCCTCCTAATCCCGCCTGCATGGGAACCCGCTTCCAGAGATAAAAACGAACAGGCGGTATGCTATGCGAATGATAAAGCAAGTTCCAAGCACGATATATGAGATTTTCCTCAAGTTTAATATCAACTTGTGAAAAAATGGGAATAATTTCTACATGTTCAAGCGGTATTTTTACTGCTTCCAGGACGTCATACCATTTGATGGGATAAAAAATGGATTCTATTTCATGATAACCATCCTCTCTCTTACGAAGAATGTTCAGACCAATATTAATTTTTGCTCCTGAAAAATAGACCATAGCTATTGTTTTGATTAAAATTTCAAAATCTTGACAAAAATAACTAGAGAATGAAAGCTTTTTTAAAAAGCATAATTTTGTAAAAAATTGTCTATGTCAATATTACCGAAGAAAAGCCAATTTGACAGCAGCAACTTGTTGTATTTTATTTTCCGATGGAGAAAATTGTTTTTACTTGTAGGGTCAATTACAGCCATTGGGTCAGCCATCATCTCGTTGCTCATTCCAAATCAATATTCTGCTTCTGTTATCATGTTCCCAACATCAACCAATGCTATCTCCAAAGCTTTGCTTACGCAAACTGCCACAGCCAAGCAAGATATTCTGGAATTTGGAGAAGAAGAACAAGCTGAACAAATGCTTCAAGTTTTGCATTCCAACGAAATTCGTCAAAAAGTCATTCAGAAATTCAACTTATTAGAACACTACAAAATAAATCCAAATGCTAAAAACAAATTAGCCAAACTTTACAGTAAGTACGACGATAACTTTTCATTTCGCCGCACCAAATACATGGCTGTAGAAATTCGTGTCACAGATAAGGATCCACAACTTGCTGCTGACATGGCTAATTACATTGCCAACCTCTATGATACCATAAAAAACAATCTCCAAAAACAACGAGCGGAAAAAGCCTATCAAATTGTAAAAGAAGAATACGATGCTCTGTTAAAGGATATTATGCAAAAAAAGAGAATCCTTGATTCTTTAAGCTTAAAAGGTATTCAGAATTACGAAAGACAAACCGAACGACTCTATGAAGGTTTAGCTCGAGAAATGGGCAAAGGAAATACTCCAGCCATCCTGGCTATTCAACGCCAATTAGATACATTAGCAAAATATGGCCCTACGTATGTTACGATAAGCCAAGAAATTGAAAATAATCTTAAAAAACTAGCTGATCTCAAAGCAAAACTAAGCGAAGCCAAAGTTGATGCTACTTCCTTTCTTCCTCAAAAATTCGTCGTAGATTACGCTTATAAACCAGAAAAAAAATCTTTTCCGCCAAGAACCATCATTGTCATTGTATCTACGTTTAGCGCATTGTTCCTCCTACTTATAATTTTGCTCCTTCACGATCTTTACATGTCTTTTAAAGAAAAAGAGCAAAAACAAGCATGAAAATAAAAGTATTGCTTGCATCTTTCCTAGTAGTAACTTTTGCACTGGGAACGACTTATTTGATCTCATCTACAAACTTTGCGTTTTTACTTTATGCTTTGCCCGTTGCCATTGCTGTTCTTTTACTTTTATTCTACAGGTTGGACGTTTTCTTTATGCTTACAGCCCTTCTTGTTCCCTTGTCCATTAGCATTGAAAGCTTTGATATCAACGTTTCTCTTTTTGTTCCAACTGAGCCCATGCTTTTTGCAATACTACTATTACTATTTTTTCGCATATTCGAATTCCGCCCTTTTTCCACCTTTTTCTTTAAAGAACCATTTTTTTTCCTTATATTCCTCTATTTTGCATGGACGCTGATTACCAGCATTACTTCTCAAATTCCTATCGTGTCATTGAAATTTTTTCTAAGTCATCTTTGGTTAGTTCTACCTCCGTTGGTGGTAGGCTTTATGTTTTTTTATGAAAAACCAGAGTGGCAAGGTAAGTTCATTTTTTTGTATGCTATACCTTTAGCCATTGTTGTGATTTATACAACCATTAACCATGCGGGTTGGAATTTCGACAAAAAAGCAGGAGAATGGGTTATGCAACCTTTCTATAAAGACCATACCATCTATGGAGCAGCTACCGCTTTAGCCTTGCCACCTTTACTTTTACGTATTTTTAGCAAAAAATATTCATTGGTCTCCAGAACCTTAACAGCATTGCTTTTTTTTATCATTTTTTTGGGGTTGCTTTTGTCGTATAGCCGAGGTGCATGGTTGGGTTTTTTTGTTGCCATTACTGTAGGAATTATCGTATACTTTCGAATACCGTTTAAATACCTCTTTCTAACGGGACTTGGTGCAATCTTGCTAATAATAATTTTTCAACAAAAAGTATTCGACATGCTTTATAAAAATAAGCAAGATTCCTCAAAAAATTTTGTCGAGAACATTCAAAGTATTTCCAACATTAGAACTGATGCCAGCAATCTTGAACGTATCAATCGCTGGAGTTGTGCCATTCGGATGGCTAAAGATTACCCAATATTTGGAACCGGTCCTGGAACATATCAATTTTTGTATGGACCCTATCAACTTTCTTATCAAAAAACCATAATTAGCACTAATACTGGCAAGCTTGGAAACGCTCATTCAGAATATCTAGGATCATTAGCTGAACAAGGTATTATGGGGATGATTATTTTTATTGCACTGGTTACATATGTCTTTTATTCTGGATTCGTACTGTATTCTAAGTTAAGAATTGCAAATCCACACAAGGCTAATTTGCTTTTAGGGATTTTACTTGCTCTTGTTTCTTATTTTGTTCATGCTTTCATAAACAACTTCCTTGACACAGATAAAATTTCCTTTTTCATTTATAGTTTTATAGCCATCATTCTAGCAATGAAACATCAGTTTGAAGAAAACAAAGCGTAAAAATTTACATAAAAAAAGCTGCCACATGGGCAGCTCTTGTCGTCAAACACTTTTTTACTTTATTTCTTCATATTCAGCATCGGTTACATTCCCATCTGAGGTAGATTGACTATCCGTTGTAGTATTTGAAGTATTGCTTTGAGTTTGAGAAGCTCGATACATTTCTTCACTTGCAGCACTCCAAGCTGAATTAAGTTTTGCCATTGCATCATCAATTCTCTTTAGATCTTCTGACTTGTGAGCTTCACGAAGTTCATTAAGTGCATTTTCAATAGTAGCCTTTTTGTCAGCAGGTATTTTATCCCCAAACTCACGCAGTTGTTTTTCAGTAGTATAAATTAAGTTATCTGCTTGGTTCATTTTATCAATTTTTTCGCGTAATTTTCTGTCAGCTTCTTCATTGGCTTTTGCTTCTTCTTTCATGCGTCTTATTTCTTCTTCGGTTAAGCCAGAACTAGCCTCAATCCTGATTTGCTGCGATTTACCCGTAGCTTTATCTTTTGCTGTTACATGTAAAATACCGTTAGCATCTATGTCGAAAGTAACTTCTATTTGAGGAACACCACGTGGAGCAGGTGGTATGCCATCAAGATGGAATCGACCAATGGTTTTATTTTGACTAGCCAAAGGTCTTTCTCCCTGCAATACATGAATTTCAACTGAGGTTTGATTATCTGCAGCAGTTGTAAAAATTTCCGTTTTCCGGGTTGGAATAGTTGTATTAGCCTCAATCAATTTTGTGAAAACACCACCCAATGTTTCAATACCAAGTGATATAGGTATTACATCGAGCAATAAGACATCTTTTACTTCCCCCGTTAAAACTCCACCTTGGATTGAAGCTCCTACAGCAACAACTTCGTCTGGATTTACACTCTTATTTGGCTTTTTCCCAAAGAACTTTTCAACTACTTCCTGAATTTTGGGTATACGTGTAGACCCTCCAACAAGTATCACTTCATCAATATCAGATGGCTTTAAGTGAGCATCTTCAAGAGCTTTTCGACATGGTTCAATTGTTGATTGTACGAGATCATCAATAAGTTGTTCGAACTTAGCTCTAGTTATAGTTTTAACAAGGTGTTTTGGGACGCCATCAACAACAGCAATATAAGGTAGATTAATTTCTGTAGACATGCTAGAAGAAAGCTCTATTTTAGCTTTTTCAGCAGCTTCTTTCAGACGTTGAAGAGCCATGGGATCTTTACGCAAATCAACGCCTTCTTCTTTTAAGAATTCATCTGCAATCCAATCGATAATTCGCTGATCAAAGTCATCCCCTCCAAGGTGGGTATTCCCGTTCGTCGATTTAACTTCAAAGACCCCATCACCCAATTCAAGAATGGAAATATCGAACGTACCACCTCCAAGGTCGTAAACTGCAACCTTCAAATCTTTGTTCTTCTTATCCAGTCCGTAAGCTAGTGCAGCTGCTGTAGGTTCATTAATAATACGGCGAACTTTCAAACCTGCAATTTCTCCAGCTTCTTTCGTGGCCTGACGCTGAGCGTCATTAAAGTAAGCAGGCACAGTGATAACAGCTTCAGTTACTTCATGGCCAAGATAATCTTCTGCTGTTTTCTTCATTTTCTGAAGAATCATGGCAGAAATTTCTTGTGGGGTATATAACCTACCATCAATGTCAACCCTCGGAGTGTTGTTAGGTCCTTTGACTACAGTGTAAGGAACTCTCTGAGTTTCTTCCTGAACTTCATCATAACTACGCCCCATGAAACGTTTGATAGAGAAAACAGTTCGTTTTGGATTAATAATAGCCTGTCGTTTGGCAGGATCTCCAACCTTGATCTCTCCTCCATCAGTAAAAGCAACGACACTGGGCGTTGTACGTTTACCTTCGCTATTAGCAATCACAACAGGTTCATTACCTTCCATGACTGCTACGCATGAATTAGTTGTTCCTAAATCTATTCCAATAATTTTTCCCATAATTTTCTTCTCCTTTCGTTTGGCAAAATACAACTAATATGCCATAAAAAAATTCACCTTTTTTTATAAAAAATCTGCCAAATTGTCTTAATTTTAACTTAATTTTATCCAAATTTTAATTTTTTGTTAAAATTGCCATGTGATTCATAATTTCAATATTTTTGATAAAAAAATGTTTGAAGATATAAGAGTCTTGTTGGTTGATGATGAAGATGACATTTTAGAAATCATGTCCTACAATTTAAAAAAACACGGCTTTGATGTTAAAACCTCTACATCAAGTGTAAAAAGCATAGACCTAGCAAGGAACTGGAAACCGCATATTATTGTACTGGATATTATGATGCCAGAAATGGATGGAATTACCCTATGCAAAGAATTAAGGTCATACCCAGAATTTAAAAATGTTATTATTATGTTTTTGACTGCTCGATCTGAAGATTTTACTCAAATTGTTGCTTTGGAAAACGGTGGAGATGACTACATTACAAAACCTATCACCCCACAAGTGTTTGTAACTAAAATTAAAAGTTACGCTCGTCGAATTAAAGAAGAAATCCAAACAACTTCAGCAGAAAAAATCATTCATATTGGCGACTACATCATAGATCCCAACACCTATGAAATCCAACATGGGGCTACTATTCATCAGCTACCCAAAAAAGAATTTCAGATTGTCGTTTTATTAGCATCATCACCAGGCAAAGTTTTTTCAAGAGAAGAAATCTTTTCCCATGTTTGGGGAAATGACATTATAGTGGGCGAGAGAACCATAGATGTTCATATGCGAAAAATTCGAAAAAAATTAGGAGATGATTTCATTGAAACAATCAAAGGGGTCGGATATCGTATCAAAAAAAATTAAATTCCTTTCAGGTAATCCACTGTTTTTAAGTTTGATTGTAACATTTCTGATTTTTTTGATTCTTCTGGAAATGCTAAGTCTATCAGGATTTTTTTATCTATTTATCGAAAGGCCTCTCATGTGGGTGTTTTTTGCGGGAATAACATTTATAATGCTTTTCCTCATATTCAGTCGTTTGATTTTTGAACGGGTGCGTTTAATCTATAAAAACATCATCGAATTTAAATCTAATAAAAAGCACAGCTGGCTAATAACTTACGATGCCCTAAAAAAAGCTGAAACTGATGTTGAAAACTGGATCAATGCAAAAACTAAAGAAATAGCCATTTTAAAAGAAACAGAAAAATATAGACGCGAATTTATTGGCAACCTTGCTCATGAACTAAAAACGCCATTAACCACAATTCAGGGTTATGTGCTCACATTGCTTGATGGCGGTTTATATGATGATTCGATTAATGTCAAATACTTAAAACGAACGGTGCAAAACATTGAGCGATTAATGTCCATCATCCACGACCTGGATGAAATTACCAAATTAGAAAAAGGCTTAACTAATTTGGATTTAAAGAACTTCGATCTTTATCCATTGATCATTGAGGTTGTTGAGCTTTTTGAAAAACAACTGCTGGAAAAAAAAATTTCAATAAAAAATTCAATTTCACCTCATCAGGTTGTCGTTTTGGCTGATTATACGAAAATTCGTCAGGTTCTCATTAATTTGATAGACAATGCCATAAAATACTCAGATACAAATTCTACCATTGAAATCGAAGCAGATCAGATTAACGATAGATATCTCATTGAAATAACAGACCATGGCATGGGGCTAGAACCCGAGGAAATTCCGAGAGTATTCGAAAGATTTTATCGTACAGAAAGAAGTCGCTCTAAAGTGAAAGAAGGGTCAGGACTTGGGTTGTCTATTGTAAAACATATTATTGAAGCCCATGGGCAAACTATACATTTGCGGTCAGCTCCTGGCATAGGAACAACCGTCAGCTTTACCTTAGCACAAGGTAAAATTTAAAAGTAATTTTACCGCATGAATTTGCACTACGACGATAAATATTACATGGAAGTTGCACTAAAAGAAGCACAAAAAGCTTTTGAAATGGACGAAGTCCCTATCGGTGCCGTACTGGTTTACCAAGGTAAAATAATCGCAAAAGCCCATAATTTAACCATGCAACTCCATGACCCCACAGCACATGCAGAAATGATTGTGATATCATCCGTCATGTCGGAATTACAATTAAAGACCTTGGAAGAATGTACTTTATATGTTACGCTCGAACCTTGTCCTATGTGTGCATCTGCCATGCATTGGTCATGCTTAGGAAAACTTGTTTACGCAACACCGGATCAAAAAAGAGGATACTCTTTATTTACGCCTAATTTGTTGCATCCTAAAACTCTGGTTGAACATGGCATACTGCAAGAAGAAGCTCAATTGCTTTTAAAAAAATTTTTCCAAAGTAAAAGAACACTTTAAAATTAATTTTTTTATTATTTTTGCAAAAAAACATGCGACAAATATTTATCATTTTACACTTATTCGTGTGGTTTATTGTTAATTCTCAAGATGCATCTAACGACAACTTCAAAAAATTACTACAAGACAAAAAATTTAAAAAAGAGTATCAAAAAGCAGAGAGGTTTTTACTCGATAAAAATTATTATGCTGCGTTAGACATTTATAGAAAATGGGATTCTATCTATCCTGGCATCCCTAATTTAAACTATAAGATCGGGTATTGTTACCTTCAAATGAGAGGAACAGAAATACGCAGGAAAGCTATACCTTATCTGGAAAAAGCCTTTACTGGAGTCGCTAAAGAATATGTGGGTGATTATAAAGAATATTATGCACCTATTGAAACTTATTTGTACTTAGGTGTTGCCTACACATTAAGATATCAATTCCCCAAAGCCATTGAGATGTATGATCGCTATATCAAAAACATTGAAAATGATCCAGATTTATCCTCCCGAGTTGACTCAGTAAAATTTTTAAAACAAAAGTGTTATAACGCTATTAAACTTATTAATAACCCAGTTAGCATCAAGATTGAAAATCTTGTATCTCTTAATTCCTCTTATCCAGAATACAGCCCTATCGTAACCCAAGACGAAAAAACAATTTACTTTACAAGCAGACGTCCAGGTTCTACGGGAAACAAAAAAGATCCTACGGGCAGATATTATGAAGATATTTACTATTCTACCAAAAACGACAAAGGAGAATGGGAATCGCCCCGTCATATTGGAGGAAAAATTAATTCAAAATATCATGAAGCCACCATTTCTCTAGCAAACGATGGGAAAACCATGCTAATTTATAAAAGTGAAAAAAGCAATGGTGATATTTACATAAGCCACATGGATGAAAAAGGAGAATGGTCAAAACCCGAAAAACTCCCTTATCCCATCAACACAACGAATTGGGAAACACATGCATGCTTTTCCAGCGATGGGAAAAAGTTATATTTTGTATCGGATAGGCCAGGTGGATTTGGTGGGCGTGATATATGGGTAACAGAGTACGTCAATGGTCAGTGGAGTGAGCCAGATAACCTTGGACCTACGATCAATACACCTTATGACGAGGATTCTCCATTCCTACTTCCTGACGACAGAACTCTTTATTTTTCCTCTCAAGGGCACGACAACATGGGAGGATTTGACATTTTTGCTTCTGTCCTCTCTGATGATGGTTATTGGTCTATACCAGAAAATATTGGATATCCCATTAATACTACGGATGATGATATTTTCTATGTTCCAACAAAAGACGAGCTGCATGCCTATTATGCTTCAGCCAAATCATACGGACTGGGGGATTTAGACTTATATTACATGACCATTGTCCATCCGAAACGTAAACTTATTAAACTTCAGGGAAGAGTTGCTGATGATCGAACATATAAAAACCTTAAAGCTGACATAACTTTTTACCTTGCTTTAGATAGTTCAACCATCTTAACCAGCACTACTTCCTCTGCTGAAACAGGCGAATACAAGACAACGCTACTTTTAGGTAAAGATTATAAAATCATTGTAAAAGCAGAAGGATATCAACCTGCCGAATATTCTTTATCAATTAACGAAAATGATCCGAGGAGTATATTAACGCAAGATTTTTATTTGAAAAAACTTTTCCAACTTGGCGACACACAAAAAGTTACAGCTGAAGATTTTCACATCGGCGATAAATTTGTGCTTAGAAACATTTATTATGATTTTGACAGTTACAAACTTAGACGTGAATCCATCGATGAATTAAATCGTCTCGTAGAATTATTGAAAGATGTCCCAAGTCTAAAAATTGAAATTTCAAGTCACACCGATAGTATTGGTGGTTACAAATACAACATGGAACTTTCTCAAAAACGTGCTGAATCAGTAGTTAACTATCTTGTAGCTGCAGGTATATCGAAAGATCGATTGATCGCCAAAGGTTATGGCTACACCATGCCCATCGCTTCGAACAAAACTGATGAAGGTCGTCAATTAAACAGAAGAACAGAGTTTAAAATTATAGCCAAATAAAAAATCAGCATATGAAAAAAAGGTTTTTAGTTATTATTTGGGGGCTTTTATTGATGGGTACTTTACATGCCGATGAAGGCATGTGGTTACCTTTTTTAATCAAACGTTTAAATTATGTTGACCTTCAGAAACAAGGTCTTCAATTAACTCCAGAAGAAATATATTCTATTAATCACTCTAGCTTAAAAGATGCCATTGTATCCATCAATGATGGTATGTGCACAGGCTTTCTAGTTTCCAAAGAAGGCCTAATGATGACCAATCATCACTGTATACTTCAATACCTTACGGATAATTCTATAAAGTACAACACAGACTATGTTCAAAATGGCTTTTGGGCTCTTGACAAAAAACAAGAACTCTATAATCCGAACCTTAAAGTAACTTTTCTAATTCGTGTTGAGGATGTGACAAATAAAATCCTCCCTTTGTTAAATGAAACCATGTCGTCCCTTGATAAGAAGAAAAAAATACAAGAAATATCGAAAAAATTGGTTGAAGATGCTATAAAAGGAACTAATTATTCAGCTGAAGTTAAAGGTTTCTATGAAAACAATGAGTTTTATTTGTTTGTTTACGAAACATTCAAAGATGTACGTTTGGTTGGAGCCCCACCCATGGCTATTGGCAATTTTGGAGCAGATACTGACAACTGGATGTGGCCAAGACATACAGGAGACTTTGCATTTTTACGAATTTACATGGGTCCCGATGGAAGTCCAGCCCCTTATGACAAAAGAAAAAATATTCCTTACGTACCAAAATACTATCTTCCAATTTCCTTAAAAGGTTACCGCGAAGGAGACTTTACGATGGTATTGGGCTATCCTGGCATAACCGACCGATTTGCATCTTCGAAAGCTATTTCTCTAGCTACGCAAATAATAAATCCATCTTTCGTAAAAATTAGAGATGCTAAACTTAGGATTATGGCTGAAGCTATGAAAAATGACCCTTCCATCGAACTTATGTACCGTTCTAAATATAATAAAACATCCAATTACTGGAAATATTATATAGGTCAAACAGAAATTTTACAACGCATTAAAGCTTATGAAAAGAAAAAAGCTTTTGAAGCAGAATTAACTAACTGGATAAATGCTGATCCAAATAGAAAAAAAATGTTTAGTAATGCTTTAAGTGAATTAAATAATGCTTTGGAAGAAGTTTCCATTTATAGAAAAGCACTGATTTATTACGGAGAAATAGTATTTAGAGGAGCTGAAATTATTTCTTTTGTAAATGAATTTGATACACTTTACACTATTTTACAAGATAAGCAACTTCCTGATGACAAGCGTACTGCATTAATTGCAGATATAACCACAAAGCTCAAATATAGAGCATCCAACTATTTCTTTAATAGTTACAATGCAGATCTCGATAAAAAAATTTTTGTAGCACTCTTTAGAATCATGAAAGATGATCTGCCTTCACAATTTTATCCTTCTTTCTTTTCAGACGTAGAATCAAATTACAAAGACAATTTCCAAACTTACGCTGATGCAATTTACCAAAAATCAATCTTTCCATACAAAGACTTGGTCTATGAATTTTTAAGAGAACCTAATCTTAAAAAACTTGAAAAAGATCCTATTTTCATGGTGATGAAATCTGTTAATGATAAGTACAAACAAATCAAAAATGAAGCTGAAGCTATTGAAGCTAAGGTGGCTTCGGCTGAGCAACTTTATATGAAAGCTATACGTCAGTATTATGAAGGTAAGAAAGTATTATACCCTGATGCTAACAGCACCATGCGAATTTCTTTTGGGAAAGTTTCATCCTATACGCCTACAGACGGAAAAGAAACTCCATATTTTACCACCCTTGATGAAGTGATTGCCAAAGAAAATCCCAATATTCCAGACTTTATAGTACCTTTAAAACTGAAAGAATTGTATGAGAAAAAAGATTTCGGTTCATATGCTGATAAAGATGGTAAAATACATGTATGTTTTTTAACCAGTGATGATGTAACGGGTGGCAACTCTGGGTCTCCAGTCCTCAATGGAAAAGGAGAAGTTATAGGGATAGTTTTCGACATTAACTGGGAAGCAACAGCTTCGAGCTTATATTACCTACCAAATCAAACTAAAACAATCGCAACGGATATTCGCTATGCTTTATTTGTAGTGGAAAAATATGCTGAAGCAACCAACATTTTGCAAGAATTGGATATAAGAAAATAATTTTATTCATCTAACAACGCAACTACCTCTTCAAATCCGATGGTTGGATTAGAAGAGGTAGTTATGTATTTATCAAATATGTTTTTCTTTTCTTCTTGGAGTTTTAATATTTTTTCTTCGATGGTATTTTTACTAATGAATTTGTAGGCAATAACGCTTTTATCTTGGCCAATGCGATGCGTGCGATGAATAGCTTGTTTTTCGACAGCAGGGTTCCACCATGGGTCAAGCAAAAATACATAGTCTGCTGCAGTCAAATTTAAACCAAAACCACCTGCTCTGAGCGACATAAAAAGCAATGGTGTTGCCCCATGTTGAAAATCTTCCACAATCTTTTGCCGCTGTACAGAAGGAGTCTGCCCTGTTAGCAACAAGAAAGGTACGCCTTCCTTTCCAAAATGATTTACATATAATTGCAAATGCTTTACAAATTGACTAAATACAATCAACTTGTGATTTTCGTTCAGTACTTTGTTAATGTGCTCAATAACTTGCAAAAATTTTCCTGATTCCCCGGTAAAATCCTTATCTACAAGCCGTGGGTGATTAGCTATCAAACGAAGCTTCATAAGACCCGACAAAACAATCAGGTAAGTTTTATTCTTAGAAAAAGAATGTTTATGTTCAAGCAGATAATTTCGTATTTCAGATTTTTTCGTTTCATATAATGATAATTGTTCATCAGATAAAGGACAATAATGTATTTTTTCAGTTAATGGAGGGAGCTCCGGGGTTACTTGCTCTTTTGTTCTGCGTAAAACAAAAGGTTGAATAGTATTTTTTAGTTTCTTTTCACTATCTTCTTTATCATCAAAAAAATAAGTCTTAAAAGTAAAAAGATCACCCAACATTCCTGGATTTACAAAATTTAACTGCGCCCATAAATCCAAAACATTATTTTCAATGGGAGTTCCCGTCAACACAAAACGAGCCTGAGCTTTTAACTTTTGAACCGAAGAATATATTTTGCTTTCAGGATTTTTAATGTATTGACTTTCATCTAAAATAACGAAAAGCCACTGAATGTTTGAAAGATATTGAATATCATTCCTCAAGGTGCCATATGTAGTAAGAACAATGTCTTGTGCTTGTAAAAATGGCAAATATTCATATCGATCTTGACCGGTGTAGACAACATACTTGAGTTGTGGAGTAGTTGTCACAATCTCATGAACCCAGTTATGAATTAGGGATAAAGGAACTACAATCAAACTAGGCAAGACATGAATTTCACCAAAAAGTGTTTGTTGAAATTGTTGCTCTTCGACGGGCCAAACTCCTTTCTCAATATCTTCTTTCACACGAGCTAAAAAAGCTAATACCTGAATTGTTTTTCCAAGTCCCATGTCATCGCTCAAACATCCGCCTAATTTTTCTTTAGCAAGGGCATAAAACCATTGCATTCCGAAACGTTGATAAGGTCTCAATTTCTTCAAAAATTGCTTTGGCGGCTCAATATTTTTAGCTTTTTCAAAATCAGGTAAAACATTTAATGGTTGTGTTTGATCTGGATGTATGACTGAAAGTACATGAGCATTGCTTCTTTTAATCTCAATGACTTTATCTTTTTTTACCTTCCCTATCAAAAATATATCTTTAAATCTAGAAAACCACTCCGCAGGAATAATAAATTTTTTTCCATCGGGAAGAATGTATTCTCGCTGATTGGTAAGAATATGCTTTTTCAAATCAGAAAAAGGAATGGTAAATCCATCGACCTGAATATCAATATATAAATCAAACCAATCGTGTTGTTTTTTTATCTCATGATTTAGTTGAATAGAACCGAGGTAATAGTCATCAGATAACGACGTGCTAAGTTCTATACCTTTTTCTTTTAACATATCTCCATTCTGATTAACAAAAGTTATTAGATCTAAGAGAAAATCATTGGAATTGAAAATATCGTGTTTTAAAAGCAAATCAATAGGTAAAAACTCGTTAGCACTCACCCTCTCTACTCCTTGTCTTTTTAACCATTCAATTATTTCTTTTTCAAAAGAAACATCTCTCTCAATTACTTCAAAAGAGAACGAATCTTTCTCTTTTTTTAGTTGAACAAAACGCTTCTCATCAGAAAAAGGAGAAAGCAGTTTCCCTTGATAATCAAACTGGAGAGCAAAAGAATATTTATAAAAAACGCTAGGAGATAAAAATAAAAGCGGCTTAGGTTGTACGCGAATATAACTAGTCCTTATGCCTGAAAAAATCGGGTCATGATTAAGTAAGATTTTTGCTACAAATTTTTTCAAATACGATTCCACCTGCGATGAAGGAATAACAATTTTATCTTTTTGCAAAAAAGGAGTAATCTTTTTTCCATCTACCGATTCTTGAACTCTATAAAATCGCTGATTGTATATTAACCAACAAGGTTCGACATTTAAAATGATGACATTGTTTTGCTGTAAGGGTATTTCTTTTCCGTTTTCAAACAATCTTAATTGATAAGAAAGGTTCTTTTGATCATACGAAAAGATAAATTTTGCTTTTAATATTGTTTGAGAAGGGAAAATAGGGTCTTGCTTTATCACATCTTCGGCTTTTCCTTTGAAAAACAATGGAATATTATGTTTTGCTAAGATCTCAATTGCAGCATTGGTTTTATTTCGCAAATATTGAATAACCTTCTTAAACAATTGCTCATTAGAAGGTAATTGCTGAAAAAAATCATAAATTTTAACAGGTTTATCAGAGAAAAGCGAAGCAATACGATCAGGGCGACATTCATTCAAAATTCGAACAGCCTCAAGCTCTGCTTCTGAGTAATCTTTTATATAAGCATCTATATTATTGGTAGAAACATGTATTCCTTTGAAACTCCAAAGTCCTTTTCGTAAAATCTCTACTGCCAAGGGTTCAATCATCCACTGAAAATCAGCATCCTGAACAATAGCAAAAACTAGTTTGTATGATTTCATACAACCACATATTCACCCGTACAAAATTAGAAGTTCAAGAAATTAAATGAAAAGTTTTATTTAATGATCGTGATAGTTCCATCGAATTTTTTATCATATCGATTGGGGTAGAGCACAAAATAGTAAGTTCCAGCAGGATAATCTTTGCCATCCCAATCATTTTTATATGGTTTTGCATGGTAAATCAACTTACCCCAACGATCGTAAATGAAAAGTTCATTTTCTGGATATTTTTCAAGATTTTTGACAACAAATTGATCATTAAATCCATCATTATTGGGAGTAATAACATTCGGAACAGTAAGCACATCATCCAAAATAACAACAGGTTTGGAAATAGTATCGAGACAGCCATACTCATTTGACACAATGAGTATAACATTATATACACCTTCACCTGAAAAGGAATGAGATGTATTATTATCCATCGAAATATTAAATGGAGAATTGGGGTCGTTAAAATCCCATACACTCTGATTATATCCTTCACTTTGATTATTAAAGAGAACAGTATAAGATGGATCTATCATTGAGTAGACTGTATCTGGAACAGCATCAAAATTAGCCACCGGTTTTGGATGAACAGTAATAACATCATTAAGGTATAAAACAGAATCGCAATCATATTGATTAGTTACGGTTACGACCACATCGTAAACTCCAGCTGAATCGTAAAGATGCGAAGTGTTTTGCAACGTGTCATACGAACCATCCCCGAAAGACCATACATAAGAAACGGCGGGAGGATTGGTTTCGGAGAAGTATACTAGCAAAGGTTCGCATCCTTCCAAAGGAGTGATGTTAACATTAACAGGTGGTTTTGGATAAAGCTCTACGACGACGATAGAATCTTTTGCTGTGCAACCAAAGGTATCGGTAACCAGAAGGACATAGGTACCCGCAGGAATATTCGTATAATTTTGAGTTGTAGCTCCTCCGGGTGTCCAATAATATGAATAACCCGGTGTTCCACCAGTTACAGTAGCATAAACAGCACCTGTAGAATCATGTTCACAACGAACATCCTCTTTGGTAAGCTGAATGTGAATGGGTGAATTTTCAAATACATTTACTGCATCACTTAAAGTACATCCGCCGGCATCACTCACGGTTACACTGTAGGGCCCAGCGCTAACCATTATGCTATCATTATTCCACATGTGGGTATCCATTGCTCCTGTCGACCATGTAAAAGTATACGGGCCAGCTCCATTTTCAACATGTGCTATAATCACTCCCGTAGTGTCACCATTGCAAAGTACTGTATCGCCAATTACGTTAAGCGTCATAAAAGGACCACTAGCTAAGTGAACAGACGGAAACGAAAGCGTATCAAAACAACATAATTCCCATGTTTTATCAAACCAAGTTACAGGAATATACCCAAGGGGAATTGTTGTTGAAAATAAAGGTCCTATCGTAATAGTAAGATCCTCATTAGTCAAGGGTTGAGTTTCTACATAAATATTTTCAAAACAAATTTCCCCTCCCTGAGGATTTTCTACACAAAAAGTAGGTGTTTCAAAAGAGGGATTTGGAGCAAAAAAAGGAATATGAAGAGTAAAGGTAAAGGCTTCAAGGGTAAAACTGAAGGCTAAGCTATCCCATGTATGATTTCTGAAATCATTATGCATCCAATGTCGTATGGAAGGATCAAAATGATCAACGCCAAAACATGGCCATCTGATGTACAGATCATTCCCAACTTTAAAAACTATCGTATCATTAGTGCCTACCTGCACTGTATCGCCCGTAGCAGGATTTAACTCAAAATAATCTAGAGGCTGCGGAAAAGTTAATTCCGTATAAATAGTAGGACAGAATGAAAAATTTTGATGCAAATAATTGTCCATCGAGAGCAACGCTGTAGAAATGATTTCATATCCTAAAGTTATTCCTGAACCTAAGTTTATGGTGCCAGAATTCAAATCCAAAAGATCCTGAAGTTCAGGTGATGGAAGAGCATCAGCCAAAAAACCTAAAAACGTTAAAATATCAAGGGATAAAGTCAAATAATAATCTTGTCCTTTTGCATACAAGCATTTATCACTACCCAGATAATCGGTGGTTTCAATGTAAGGAATATCAGCAAATAAATTTAAGCCTATCCCTCCGATGTTGTTTAAAACCAAGGGTATAATTTGGGATTGACAAATGGCAGGATATCCATTTTCAATACAAGGATATGTAGACATCCCTGTATAGGTATTTATTTCAAAAATTGTCACAGAATCATCAGGGATATTAACATCCAAAAGATTAGTAGTAAAACAACTGACGACACAAATGGTAGCGGTTGCTTGAACAGATAATCCATAATCTAAGTCAAGATTAATAACACCCGTTTCAGGAAAGTGCGTAGTCAAATCCCATCCTGGAAGAACACTATAATCTGAATGAATTGGAAAATATTGTCCAGGAATAGGAGTTCCCGCCGAAGGAAAACTAAGTTGAATATCCACAGGATAAGATACATCAACACTTCCAGAACTAAATCCATATATAGAAAAATCACTCCCCATCATTAAGTAGGTATGAAGATCTATTTCTGCACCATAGTCACCGAGAATTGTATGAGAAATATCTCCGAGGGTATTGTTTTCATCTATAGAATATTGAAAAATAGGTTGATTAATGTTTAATGTCCAAGCCGTATCATTTGGGCCCCACATGTATTGGTTGGTGGTAGCCCAATTGATTTGATGATGCACATCAAAGGTTTGAGCTCCCAGTGCCAAACTTATTAAAAAAACGCTTAACCCTACCCAACTTTTTTTTCTCATGGTTAGCATATTTTAAAATTAAAAATTGATATGAAAAGATTGAAGGGATTCAAGAATAGGATCTTTTAACACTTTGAAAGATAAAAAAGGCATTGTAACACTTATGTAATAAGTTGTTGAAGCATCCCCTAAAATAGCCAACAATCGATACATTTCATAAGGTTCTTTCTCTTGAATAAAGAATTGAGAAACATAAACTTTTCCAACAAGGTCTTTTTGTTGCATATTTAAAGATATTTCTTCAAGAAAATTGGAAGAATTTTTAAAAAACTGCAAAGTACTAAATCCATCCAAAGCTTTTTGAGCTGGCAGACCTTGTACTTCTTTAATTTGAATCACAGCACCTGCTGCAGCATTTTTGTAAACCACTTCACTTTTTAGGGTTGTATCCAAAATAAAGTTATCAGGAGGATAATATTCAAACTTTTGCTGCGAGAAAAGCATAACCATACATAAGAAAAATAAAACACTCCCCTTTGTTTTCATAGAATTTTAATTTTACCTGCAAATATAGAAAATTATCTCAAAAAACTTATCTTAAAAAAAAACGAAAATTGCTTTCTTTAGAAACTTCTCTTCATAAGAAAATAAAATTTTGTTAATTTGTATTACAAAATTTAAGTTATTTCGATACGTGCAAAAACAAAAGAATTAACCTCCAAAATTCGTAGCGCAAGCGAAGGGGGAGGGAAAAAAGCTGTTGTAAAGCAAGTAGCCATGGGAAAACTTACTGCAAGAGAACGAATTCTGGCATTACTCGATCCTAATTCCTTTCAAGAGTACGACCTTTTTGTAGAGCACGCTGGAAGAGATTTTGACAAGGACAAAAAACACTTGCCAGGAGATGGGGTTATCACTGGTACTGGTACCATCAATGGTCATCCTGTGTGCATTTACGCACAAGACTTTACTGTTGCAGGAGGATCTCTTGGTTACATGCATGCCAAAAAAATTACCAAAATCATGGATCATGCTTTACGCATGAAAATGCCTATTATAGGCATCAACGATTCAGGTGGAGCACGTATTCAAGAAGGAGTGAATTCTTTAGCCGGCTACGGTGAAATTTTTTATCGAAATACCATTGCATCTGGGGTTATTCCGCAAATTTCTGTAATCCTTGGTCCTTGTGCAGGAGGAGCTGTCTACAGTCCTGCTCTCACCGACTTTGTTTTCGTAGTTGATAACATTTCCAAGATGTTCATCACTGGACCTGAGGTCATAAAAACGGTCCTTGGGGAAGAAATATCCATGGAAGAACTTGGTGGAGCACGTATCCATGCTGAGAAAACAGGAAATGCTCATTTTTATGCTAGAACTGAATTCGAAGCTTTTGGTCAAATACAAAAATTACTCACGTTTATACCATGGAACAATACCAAAAAACCTGACCCCTTCCCACCTGCACCACCTAAAAAAGAATACAAAATTGAAAAAATTTTCCCCGCCGATCCGAAAGAGCCATACGACGTGAGAGATATAATAAGAGCAGTGGTTGACCATTCGGACTTTTTCGAAGTCCAGCAACTTTTTGCTCCTAACATAGTCGTTGGCTTTGCCCGCATTGAAGGAGAAACCGTCGGCTTTGTAGCAAATCAACCTCTCTACCTTGCTGGAGTACTTGATGTAGATAGCTCCGACAAAGCTGCACGCTTTATTCGATTCTGCGATGCCTTCAACATACCCATTGTTACTTTTGTTGATATCCCTGGTTATCTACCCGGCATTGATCAAGAACACAACGGCGTTATTCGACATGGAGCAAAATTGTTATACGCATACAGCGAAGCTACAGTACCTAAAATTACCATTATCCTTCGAAAAGCTTATGGTGGTGGATACATTGCCATGGGGTCACGACACCTTAGAGCAGATTTTGTTTTCGCATGGCCCACAGCTGAAATTGCTGTTATGGGACCAGAAGGAGCTGCAAATATCATTTTCCGAAATGAAATTCAACAAGCTGAAAATCCAGAAGAAGTTCGCCAGAAAAAGATACAAGAATATCGCGAAAAGTTTGCAAACCCCTATGTCGCTGCTTCTTTTGGACATATTGATGCTGTTATTCATCCATTAGAAACTCGTAAATATATTGCCCACTCGCTGAAAATTTCGTCTCAAAAATCCGTAAGCAGACCTACCAAAAAACATGGTATTCCTCCATTCTAAATCCACGAGCTATGAATCAAGAAAAAAAAGAATACATCAAGATCTTGCTAGAATCTGGTGAATACCTGGGACTCCCAACTAAAAAATATGAAGAACGTAAACCCTACAAATCTCAAAACCTTAAACACGTAGTATCTCTTATCCCAGGTATTATCCGAAATGTTTTTGTTAAACCCAATCAAACTGTTAAGGAAGGGGATGTTTTGCTGGAACTTGAAGCCATGAAAATGTATAATAAAGTTTTAGCTCCTTTTTCTGGTAAAATCAAAAAAGTCTACGTTAAAAAAGGAGACAAAATCCCAAAAGATTTCTTAATGGTAGAATACTTTTAAATAAATTTCTTTTGATTTTAAGTTTTTGATAGGAACATGGTGTTAAAAATCCATGTCCATATTATTTTGCATATCATTTTCTCGTTTCCGCTTTTCAACTGGCTTATAATCACCACTTAGCTTCCATGTAAGCGTTCCCATGATCATGGGGCTTTTAAGCCAATGTTTAGCTATCATCTTATAAGTTGGTTGATCAAATATGAGCTTAAACTGATGTGTTTTGAGTACATCCATAACGTTAATCAAGAAAGAAACTTTGTTTTGTAACCACGATTTTCTTATTCCCACATTTACCATCGAAAAAGGTTGCCTGGTTCCTTGACCCATAAAACGTGGTCCCAAGTAGTTGGCAGTTAACTGCACATCAAAATTATGAGGTAATCGTAGAGAGTTATTCATCTTAAAGCTCCAACCTCGAGCATCCCCTGTTATAGAAGTTTCAACATTTTCACCATTCACATGATACCAATAATACTGACCGTTTAGATTAAATCCCCACCATTTTAGAAACCTTCCAGAAAAAGTTGCTTCAATGCCTGTTGACGTTGCTGTATTATAATTCATCCAAGTCATAATAAAGACAGTATCATGGATACTCTGACGATATCGAGAAATGACATCATACACTTGTTTATAAAAAACAGAAGGAACAAAAGTTCCCCACGGAGCATAATATGCATAGCTTAATTCGAAAGAATGAACATATTCAGGTTTTAAATAAGGATTCCCTTTCCTTATATTTGGAAAACTGCTATAATCTGAAAAGGGTAAAAGATTGAAGAAAGACGGTCTGTTTACTCGTTTACTATACGTTAATTGTACTTGATTCTTTTTGTTGAATGTATATGAAATAGCACCTGTTGGGTAAAAGGTTCGATAAATATTGAGATTATCAGAAGAATCTTTTAAGCGAACATTGGTTTGGGCATATTCGGCACGAATACCCCCAGAAATACTCAATTTCCTCCACTGCCAATTTAAAACACTGTAAAGTGCAGCTATTCTTTCGTCGTACAGACCTTTATAACTGGTAGTGTCATTGAAATCCCAAATAGATGTATAAAAATTGTACAGATAATTTAAGTTGGTATAATCAATTGTCCTTAAAGATGATTCCACACCAGATTCTAAAAATAAACTATCGGAAAAAACATGTTTCCAGTTAATTTTTTCGTTAAAAATGTTTTGTTTCATGGAATTATCAAGAATTCTCCAGGTTGGCAAGTACTTAGAGCTCACTTGTTCACTTTCCCAAAATGTCAACCGATTTAAAGATGAATCACATCCTTTCATATGGCCAAAAGAAAAATCGCCCGTAAGTTCTTCGTTGGCTTTGTCAAAGTGTTTTGAGAAATTTAGTGCCCATTCAATATTATGTCCTTTGCGCCAGTCAAGATCTCTGTTTGTAAAACGTTTTGTCTCCTCACGATTAGGATTAAGATAGTATGAAATAGCATTTTCTTTTGAATTAGATTGATTCAAGAAAAACGTAGCAGAAGCTCCAACAACCCATTTTTTGGAAAAATAATATTCACCTCCAACTTTAGCAGTTACCTTTTTATCATACGATGTGTCTAGAAATGCTTGCTGTAAAAAATACTCATCTTGAAGGAAATATGAAGTTCTTTCATTCTCGCCAAAATGATAACCTTTTCTATAATTTCCATCGATGTTTCCGAAAATTGTATATGTATTGGTTGAATAACTAAGAGACAAACTCGATCTAGCATTCGTAGGGTACCCTCCCCCAAGGGTTAAGAGTGAATTAAAACCCGCTCCCTTTTTCTTTTTCAAGACAAGATTAATGATTCCTGTCATTCCTTCGGGATTATATTTTGCTGAAGGGTTGGTAATAATTTCAATGTTTTCAATATTAGTAGCCTGAATTTGCTCTAAAGCTGCACGTCGATCAGCTCCTGTAAAAGTAGATGGTCTTCCATCAATAAGCACCAAGACATTTTCACTCCCTCGCAAGCTGATATTTCCATTCTGATCGACCTCTACGCCTGGCACATTTTTAAGTACATCCAAGGCCGTACCTCCTTGAGTAGTAATATCCTCACTAACTTTCACAACTTTTTTATCCAACTGCAATTCCATAACAGGTTTTGTATCTTCAACGACCACCTCACCTAACTTCTTTGAATTAGAAGACAAATAAATGAGGCCAAGATCTACGAGGGGTGTTGACTGCTCCCTCGGTAAATACTGTACTGGCGAAATAGTACGTGTGGCATACCCCAAAAAACTAATTTTCACCTTAAACCTTCCGGGTCGTGGGATAGTAATAGAAAAATTTCCTTCTGCATCGGTTATTCCTCCAGTAATTAATGTTGAATCCCTCAACGAATAAACAATGACTGTACAGTATTCGAGCGGTTGCTTACTTAATGAATCCAAGATTTTTCCTTTCAATGTCCAAGTCATAGAAACTTGATCCTGAGGTTGAGAAAAGCTTACAATGAAAAACAAGAATGTAATTGTAAAGAAAAATGGTCTCATAAAAGAAGTTTTGCTGTTTTGACAAATGTACATTAAATTTTCTTGCTACAGAAATGGAATAAAAATTCAACGTCCTTAGGGGGATGCGTGGGGTATCTGTATCATTTGTATTTTGCTTAAAACGTTTTAAATTATAAGCGTTATTATGGATGAGATATCCACAAAAATAGCATTTTTCGCAAAAAATTTTAAAACTGAAATAAAACAATTTGCTACAATGACCGAAGAATTTGAAGAGCTCAAAGCATGGCTTAAAAGTCACCCTGTGGGTTGGGTGATAATGGAAAATCCTGGAATTTACACGATGCCAATTTGGCGGCTTTTGGAAAATGATTTTTACGTTGAAGTTGGTCCATCCGTATTTAATTAAGCAAATGCCTAGACGCAAAAGCAATGTAAAAGAAGCAGATTGCATTGCCTCCTTGCTGATGAAAGGGATGTTAAAGACCGTTTTGTTCCTCAAAAAATATACTGGTGCTACGTGCCTACGAACGAAGATATGTTCTCCTCTTAGGGCAAATGAACCCTTGCCTACAACAGATCGAACGAAGTTAAGCCTGATCTTACTTCTCAAATAGGAAATCAAACGGTTTTGCAACTGGTGGAAAAATCATTGCAGGAGAAACTCCTGCCGAGCAACAGTAATGCAAGGTCAGTTAATTTTGTAGTTCAAAACCCCGCTTGCTAATTGACCTTACTCTCTTGAGCACAGAAATATGGACCGTAGAGTAAGTAGGGGAAAATGCAGTTCATCGCCCCAAAAACTTATCGCTAGAAAAGATTTATAAGTGGAAATTAAGTGGAAAATGATAAGAATCATAATTTTTTTAAAAAAATGCTATATTTGCAAAACTAAAATACAAAATTATGAAAAAGACCGTGATTGTTATTTTAGCATTGTGGGCAGTAGGGTTATTTGCCCAATTTAATCGACAAGTCCAACCGGGGTCAAAAAATCTTTACCCTGAAAAGCCAATGAAGAGGACTGAATTTGTTAACCAGAAAAGCTTATCGGGATCATCTATTTCTTATACGGGATGGGGCTATGTCCCTGGAAAAACCATGTTGCTTACCTTTCAACTGGTTGTCAATAGCAATGATTATGAATGGGTAGATCGCGTACGCATGACTTTCCCTGCAGGAATAACACCTTTAGAAAGTGGAACAAGTAACCCTTTAGCTCCTGCAAATGGATGCTCAGGCCATAACGTTAATTTAGTTACACCCGTTTCTGGACAAAGCATCACGTGGGGAACTGATTCTTCATCTGGGTGTGGAGCTTTAGATACAGGTACTTATAATTTTGTTGTCAATGTTTCCATTGATCCAACAGTAAGTGGACCTCAAACTATTTCTTACACCATCATCGGTGATGGTTATAATAACCCACCTCACATCATAACAGATAGTATCACCATTAATGCTGCACCTAGATTGGATGTTGCTGTAACTGGAATTTTACTAAACAACTATTACAATTTAAATAGCACCATTGTGCCAAAAGTTGTTGTTTCCAATGTTGGGGCGACTGACACTACGGTTAAAGTTGCACTAGATATTTATGATCCTTATTTCAACTTAATTCGCACAGACACAGCAATAGGACCAGTTCCATCAACACAACAAGACACTTTTATTTTTTCTCCTTTTACTGCATCGACGGGAGATTTCATCGCATTCGCTATAATCATAATTAACGACAGCAACAATTCTAACAATTTCATGCAAAAAACCTATAAAGTTACTGTGTTTACATATGGTTATGCATATAATGTTGACTCCACGGATAACATTCCTAAAGGTCCTGTAAAAATTGAAATTCCAACGGGAGTAATTACCTCATTAAGTTCTTCCAGCACTGATTTTATGACTGGTGCTGACTTCATGTATGGACAATGGTATGCATGCCAGTATAGTAACGCCAACAATTCCAAAATAATGACCATTGATACCACAACGGGTGCTATTACTGAAATTGGTAACAGTGGATTTTATCTTACAGGGCTTGCATTCGATGTTAAAACAGGAATCCTTTTTGGTTCAGCTTATGATGGGTCTAATTCATTGCTCGTTAAAGTAAATCCATACAATGGTGTAGCTACACAAGTTGGTACCATATGTCCTGGTGTTATCGTAGGCATTGCTTGTGACTCAGCTGGTAATCTTTACGGAATTAACAGAACTAATGACAGCCTTTATTCAATTGATAAAGTCACAGGAACTGGTACGGTTATTGGTCCTCTAGGAATTGATATTAACTATGCTCAGGACATTGCTTTTGACCGAAACAATAATAAATTATACGGCGTTTTATATACATCCACCGGAGTTTTAGCTGAAATAAATACCAGCACCGGCCAAGCAACTATTTTGGCTACTTTTGCACAACAACTAGATGGTTTTGCCATTCCATATTCTTTCACCCTACCTACAGCAGATATAGCTGTCTTAGGCATCAATCAGATTAAAAGCCATTGTCAGTTGCCTAATAATCAAACCATTAAGGCAACCCTTATGAACAATTCTACTTTCAATGTATCGAATATCCCCATTTTTTATAGCATCAATGGAGGAACACCTGTTCAAGATACTATTTCAGACACAATTCCATCTCTCGGCACTTACGAATATACCTTTGCCCAAACAGCAGATTTAAGTACCGATGGAACTTATAACATCAAAGTGTACACATCACTTACCGGCGATGAAAACCTAGCTAATGACACGGCTACATTAACCGTAAAAAATTATGAAGCTAAAAGCATTCCTTATACTTTAGGATTTGAACCCAATGAAGATTTGGAACGATTGACTATTATTGATGAAAACGGAGGTTCTTCCTGGAATTTCGGCAATAATCCTAATAATGCACACAGTGGAAGTGGTTATGCTTACTATATTTTTAATCAGACTCTTCCTGGACAGGATTGGTTAATGACTACATGTATTCAAATGCAGAGTGGGAAAAATTACAAGCTGACTTTTTACTACCGAGCACGTTCAGCTACGTATCCTGAAAAAATGAAAGTTTATATTGGGAATGATAATACCGTTGCTGCCATGGATACGCTTGTTGATTTAGGAGTATTTAATGATACTATTTACAAACTAGGAATGGCTAATTTTACTGTTCCTGCAAATGGGGAATATTATATAGGATTCTTTGCTTATAGTGATCCTGACCAATATGCTATTCGTCTCGATGATGTAAGCATCGTTGATGCAACGTCAATAGCAGATAACAATGTATCAAATCTTTCGATTTATCCTAACCCTACTCGAGATTTTGCTATTCTTTCGGGAACAAACGATAACAATGTGATTAGAATTGTTAATACCCTTGGTCAAACCTTGCAACAAATCAAAGCTGAAAATAATTACACCATCTTCTCCGTGCAAAATCTCCCCGCTGGTTTCTACTACATCCAGATCCTTAACGAACATGGTTTGCAAGTACTCCCTCTTCAAGTGATACGATAATTTACCTCATCACCTCATCAGCCGCCTTTAGGCGGCTTTTTTATTTAAAAAATTACTTCTCTCATTAAATCTACCCACTTTGATTTCTCAAGGTTATGATACTCAAGCACAAAAGATTTATAATCGTTATCTTTCTTAGTTTTAACAATTTCATAGGCCTTATCTAATGCTTCCATAATATCTTTCTCAAAGCTAATGATAGGACATGCTGGAGAGAGGAATCTTTTTAAATCATGAGCAATATAGCAAATCGTTACTTTATTTAAATACATACTCTCGACGGCTAAAAGCCCATACCATCCTATGAGCACCTGATCAATAACAATATCCACACTTTGTAAATAGGACAGTAAATCTATGTGTGTAAGCACATAAGGAGGAAATGGCTTCATCTGCCTTGTCCATTTTTCATCCAACATGTTTAAAAATTCAATATCTGTCTTATTTTTTGACCACTTGTTGACTTGTGAAACTACGTATTCAGCTCCTTTAAGAGGTCCATTAGAGGGAGCAAATAAAATTCGTATTTTCTGGTCACTAAAAACATAAGGTTTGGCTGACCTTAACTCTTCTAAAAACTTTCTTTCATGTAAAAAAACAGGAATCCAATGCACATTTTCTTTTGTTGAGAAAAATTCAAGCAAATCAGGCGTCGATACAAAGACTTTATCAGCAAATTTTTCAGCAAGCATAACTAATTTTCTTTGCTTAGTAGTATGTTTCGTAGGAGCTCCTTCCAATTTATTCCCATTCAAATATTCTTCAAAATGATGGTTTAGCCAAAATAAATATCCTGAATTTCTTATATCCGCCCCCACAAAATGCATGATAACTTTTTTCCCAAATAATCGATAAATTCTTAACTCAAATGGTCTCAATGCATAGGTTAACAAGGTCTCGCCAGAAAAAAAATAAAACACATCATAACGAAACAAAGCATAAATAAAGAAAAGAAACGATAATCCCCATTGAACAATTTTGGGATATTTATAAAAATTGAACTCAAAAGTATACGATGCCTCTTTTTGTACGCGGGGTAATTTAAATTTAACAAAAGATTCTGCTTTCAGTTTATCTCCAAATTGCTTTGTTAAAAATTCTGTATAATGCTCTATTCGCCAACCAATGTCAACAGCTGCAAACAAAAGCCGTTTCTTTCGTTTCATTTCCATTTATTTGCAAAGTCATATAACAAATAAACCATAAGATACACCCATACCTGATCTGCTAGTGGTTGAGTAATATACCCTTGTTTTTGACAAAAACCTGCAGCTTCTTTAAATAAGTCCTGAAACCTAGCATCAGCGAAAATACGCTCTTGCGGTGGCTCATAGCCAATTTTTTCTTTTCGCCAAGTAATCTCCTGAGGTAAAGAAGGCTCCATGGCTTTTCGTAAAACAAATTTTGACCATCCGTCTTTTATTTTCCACGAAGAAGATAGAGAAAAAATATAGTCCACCCATTCATGATACAAAAATGGCAAACGCACTTCTACACCATGTGCCATTGCATTTCGATCAGCGTATCGTAACAAATCCTGTAATCCCAACACAAAAGTGGAAAAATATAAATGCGAATTAAGGTCGTAAAAATATTGGAAGGGCGAGGGTTCATCCCCAAAGCTTTCATGAAAACTATGAGAAAGATTAAACGATTGAGAAATGTGGGGTCCTTTTCTTCCCATTCTTCTCATAAAATCAAAAAATGATGGGAAAAAGAGATGAACCCATTCTTTTGTTGACAACTGAACGTTGAGATTAAAATTTTTTTTCAACATTTTTTTTTCATGCCAGTATAGCCAAGGTTTTGTGCGTAAAAGTTCTTTTAAATAGGTTTTTCGATAAAAATCATAACCTGCAAGTGTTTCATCTGCTCCTTGACCATCGAGAAGAACAATGACTCCGTGATCTCTCGCAGCTTTCATCACTTCGTATTGAGCAGCTATGGAAGTACTCCCAAAAGGGAATTCTTGGTGATAAAAAATTTTGGACAAATTCTCGTACATGGAGTTTTCATTTGGATAAACATAGACAGGAGTAAGATGAGTTTTTTGAATGACTTTTTCAATGTAAAATCCTTCATCTTTAGTAAACCCAGGGAAACGAGCCGAAAAAGAATATTGAATCTGTCGTTCTTGTTTCTTTTCAGCTACTTTAACGACAATAGATGATGAATCTAAGCCTCCACTTAAACTTGTTCCAACCGCAACATCACTTCGTAAGCGTCTTTCGATGGAGGTATCAAAATAATACAAAAAACGTTCAACTACATCGTGTTGTTCATATTTTTTTATTGAAATTTCATAATATTTTTTTAAGCGAAAAGAAGCATTATTCTCAACGACTATATAATGTGAATGAGGTAATTGTTTTACGTATTGATAAAGTGTTTCGTCAGGAACATAGGGATTTTCGACGGTATTGTAAACAAAATAGCGATACAAAGCTTTTTCATTTATATCAGAAGGAACTCCTGCTGCAAAAAGAGCTTTAACCTCTGAGGCAAAATAAAAAGTATCTTTATACCAAGAAAAGAAAAAAGGTTTTTCGCCGAAACGATCACGAGCACAAAAAAGATAATCGCGATCTTTATCATAAATAGCAAAAGCAAACATTCCATCGAGATAATTCAAACAGTTAATTCCATGCACAATATACATGTATAAAAGTACCTCCGTGTCTGAAGTGGTCGAAAATGAATATCCTTGCTGCTGAAGTTTCCTCTTTAATTCAATGTAATTATAAATCTCACCATTTAAGACAATCACAAATTTTCCATCTTGAGAAAAGAAGGGCTGGTCTGCTTGAGCACTTAAATCAATGATTTTAAGGCGTCGATGAGCAAAACCCAACCGTTGATCTTCACGAATCCAAAATCCTTCACCGTCAGGACCACGGTGTTTTAAAGTATTGGCCATTTTTTCTAGCTCCCCGCGGTTTAGTCGTTCGCCATTAAATTTCCATACCCCTGCAATTCCACACATGATCAGTCATTTTTTAAAAAAACATATTGAAGAATTTCTTCGAATATTTTTGCTTCATTCTCTACATTAAGTTCTCGTGCTGCTAAATCGCTCTGTTGCTTATAACTTAAAACCTCAGCTTTTTTCAATCTTCTAACCACATCAAAAAATCGATCATTGCCTTTGTCAACATCTAAGACAATTCCGCAACCATAGCGATCTATGATTTTCTTACATTCAGGCAGTGGTGAAATAATGATCATAAGTCTTGCTTGAATAAATTCAAAAATTTTATTCGGTAGCGAATAAAGGTTATTAATCGAATCCGGGGTTAAAAAATATAAACCTATATCATATTGTGAAATTTCTTGAACTATCTTATCAAAAGGGACAGGATCATGAAAATAAATTCTTTGATAATTTGATGCCATCTTTCTAATCTGTTCAAAATAAATTTCATCGTTTTTTGTCAAATAAAAATGCAACTCGAAATGGTCAGGTAATTTTGAAAAAAAATCAATATATTTTTCAATGCTTTTAAAAGTAAAAGCAGCTCCATGATGTACAAGCCGGATTTTATCCCCCTTGGATAATTGCACATCCATTTTATGATATTTCTTCACATTCCTAATTATAAAAGGTTGAACACCAAATTCAGTTTTGAAAAGAGCAGCAATGGAGTCGTTAACAGTAACCATTGCGTCAATAAATGAAATAGCATCTAAAAATCGATGTTTACGTTTGTTTTGATACTTTCGAATCCATTCTTCAGTGGCAACTTCTTCTAAAAAATACTCATGAGCATCAAAGATAAGTTTTGTTCCATGACGCTTCAAAAAAACACCCATGGGCAAAGCTTCGATGTCGTTTACCCACAATAGGTCAAAACGATGTTTTTTGATTAATTTTTTTAGTCTATGTATGCGTATAAATTTCCAATAGTCAAAATCCTTTTTCAATACAGAGGACAAAAAAATTAAGTTCCAAACCAAAGTCAAATATCTCAAAAAAGCAAAAAAAAGTGTATAAAATTTCCTAATAAAAGCTGGGTAATGATAATAAAAATTCGGGCGACCGATGATGGTTGAAAGATCAAAATGGACTTGATGATATTTGTAAGGAGAAAAACCCAAAGTATATATATGCCCATAATTTTTGAGAACTTCTATTTGATTAATAACCCGCGGATCTTTGTGCAGATATGAAAAAGAAATGATTAAAATGTTCATAGTTTTTCCCATGTACAAGGTAAAATAACATCTCCATAACCTCCACTGGAACCAAGATTCGAAAGAGCAAATTTTGTCCCATCGTCGATCACAGTAAACTGATAGGCATGATCGACAATTTGAAAATTTCCATACAAATGGGCAACTGATTCTACACCAACGCTAAAAATACCTGGAGCTAACATCTTCACAGGCAGCTGCAATTTAAATTTATGCACACCAGGGCTAAACTGACCCACATCCTTTACTTCAGAAAAAACTTTGTGCTTATATTGATTATAAAAAACCACCACAATTTGTCCTGTTGGAATTTGTTCACGAATTTTTACGTCTATTATAAAAGAGATGGGCTCAGAAAAAGCAAATTCAGAACGAACAGCTCCATCTGTATCAACAGCTTTTACAGAAATTACCTGAAAAGGTAGCGACGGATCGTCGTCAAGGGCTTGTTGGTTGACATAAACTTCAAGCATCTTGAGGTATTGCCTTACCATTTCTTCGGTTGGACCAAAATTCACCAATTTTCCTTTATCAAGTATGAGGGTTCTCTTACAAAAGGCTGAAATGGTTGCCATGTTGTGGGAAACAAAAAGAACAGTTCGGCCCGCTTGAGCTACATCGTTCATTTTGTTTAATGTTTTTTGTTGAAACTCGGCATCCCCGACCGCCAACACTTCGTCTATAGCTAAAATCTCTGGATTTAAATGTGCTGCCACTGCAAAAGCCAACCTAAGTTGCATCCCACTCGAATAATGCTTAAGAGGCGTATCAATAAATTTCTCTACACCTGCAAAAGCTACAATTTCATCAAATTTTGCTTTTATTTCTTTTTTGGTAAGTCCTAGTAATGCCCCGTTGAAAAAAACATTTTCCCTTCCGGTTAGCTCACCATGAAAACCTGTTCCAACTTCGAGAAGAGCACCTATTCTTCCTCGCAATATTGCAAAACCTTCGTCGGGATATGTTATTTGACTTAAAATTTTTAACAATGTAGTTTTTCCAGATCCATTTCTCCCAATAATTCCGATCGTTTCACCCGGATAAACTTCAAAAGAAATATTATCTAAAGCAGTAACAAAATGTTTATGCTTGCTTTTTTTAACAGATGTTAAACTCAATACATCTCGCAAAGTATGATAATAACTTCCAAGTTCCCCAAGTCGAAACCGTTTTGTCAGATGATGTACTTCAATAATTGGCTTCATACGACATCAGCAAAAGTTTTTTCCATGGCAAAAAATGTAATAACTCCTAAGGCAAATAACAAAACAGCACTAACCACACCATACCAAAGATAATCTAGATGCAAAGGCATGTTAAAAAAAGTATGATGTACTAGTTCCATCACGGCCACATATGGATTCATAGCATAAAGAACATTTTTCCAAGCTTCCTCAAAATGCAATGGCGAGTAAATGATGGGCGAAGCAAAAAACATTAACTGAATAAAAAAAGGTATTACATAGCGAACATCTCGATACCTAACATTAAAACTTGCAAAAAATAGCCCAAGACCTAGCGTTATTAAAGTAATAAAAAAAATGATGAGCCAAAAGAAAACAAAAACTTTCAGCCAATTAAGATAGACGCCCTCCCAGATAATCAGTATCAAAAAAACAATAAAAGATATGAAAAAATCAAACATTACTACCATCAGTGATGAAATAGGCATGATGAGCTTCGGGAAATATATTTTTTTTAAAATATTTGCATTTGAAACAAAACTGTTACCAATATTTTGTACACCTGAAGCAAAAATGTTCCAAAAAATTATCCCTGCAAAAACATAAACAGAATAAGGAATAGCTCCTGTTTGTATGTTAACGGCTTTCCCTACCAAAGTAAAAATAAGCATGAGTAAAACAGGTTGTAAGATAATCCACAAAGCGCCAAGCATTGCTTGTTTATACTTAATCTTAATGTCTTTCCATGCAAAAAAATAAATGAGTTCCCTGAAATACCAAAGCTCTTTTAAACGTTGAATAATAGATTTATTTTTTTGAATATAAATTTCCATGAATAAGATTTATGCAAAATTATGCATATTTTTCGTTTTTCCCCATTTGAAGAAATTTGCCTATGTGAAAAATAGCATTTTGAACGGCTTTTTCCAGACTATCGTTTAAAATGACCACATCAAAATAAGGTTCAAATGTTAATTCAAAAGATGCTTTTTCAAGTCTCACTTGAAGACTCTCAGGAGTTTCTGTTCCACGTTGAAGTAATCGTTCTCGCAACACATCCAAGCTAGGTGGTTTCACAAAAATGGTTAAAGCTTTGTCGCTAAAATATTTTTTCAAGTTCATGGCTCCTTTGACATCAACATCAAAAAGGATAATTTTTCCCTCGTTCCATAAACGCTCGACTTCGGATTTCAACGTCCCATAAAAGATCCCAGGATAAATTTCTTCCCATTCTATGAAAGCTTGCTCTTTAACCTTTTTCTGAAACTCATCAATTGAGAGAAAAAAATAATCTATCCCGTCTTTTTCATGTGAGCGTGGAGGCCGCGTAGTAGCAGACACAGAAAAAGCAAAGGGATATGGAAGCCGTCGCATAATCTCGTGAACAAGCGTTGTTTTGCCAGAACCACTGGGTGCAGAAAAAATAATGGCTTTCCCTTTTTTCATAAAACATTGCTTAATTGTTCTTTAATTTTTTCAAGGGCTGTTTTCATGTCTACCACCAAACGTTGAATTTCATACATGTTGGACTTATTGCCTAATGTGTTAATTTCTCTACCCATTTCTTGAGCAATAAAAGTAAGTTTTTTCCCTTTGAGAAAACTGGTCGTGTCATTTATTACATCGAGAAAATACGTTATGTGCTGGTTTAAACGAACAAGTTCTTCGTTGATATCCAATTTATCTGCATAATATATCATCTCTTCTTCAAGGCGTTTTTCATCAAAAGATTGACCATATTTTTCCTGCCAAAGTTTAAGTTCCTGCAATATTTTGCTACGAACAAGATCAAGTTTTGCTTCAGCATAAGATGGTATTTGATCAAAAGCATTTTTTATGATATCCAGTTGAGTTAGAATATCTTTTTCAAGAGCCATACCTTCTGTTTTTCGATAGTCCATAACATCACGACATGCATTTTTGAGAGATTCCATAAAAACCTCAAGGTCTTCCTGGGGAATTTCTTCATCTGAAAATTTTAACACATCAGGAAGAGAGAGTAAAAGCTGAAGCCAGCCGCCTTCCTCTTTTATCTGAAGCTCACTTTCAAGCATTTTAAGCTGGTCAAAATACCATTTGGCAAGCGTCATATCAATAACAGATTGTTGCAAGGAAATGTTTTCCAATTTCACAAAAACCTCTATTTTCCCAGCAAAAAGCTCATCTGCAAGAATCTTTCGGATGTCTAATTCTTTTGTTCGCAACATGAATGGCAATCTAACATTTACATCAAGGCCTTTTGAGTTTAATGTTTTTATTTGAATAGTAAAAATAAAATGCGGTGTGGTAGATTGTGTTTTAGCAAAACCTGTCATGGAATACAACATAGTTTATTTCTTTTTATTTCGGGTTAATTTTTGCTGAATAACATGCAATTTTTGTATTGCTTCAATAGGGGTCATTTGATTGATGTCCAAACCCACTATTTCATCTCGTATTTCTGCAAGCAAGGGATCGTCAAGCTGGAAGATACTTAACTGCACGGGCGAGTTATGCAAAGCTGATACAGGTGTTGACATTTGATCCCTCATCTCTTCGAAGGAGCGTAGGATTTCTTCTGCCCGTCGTACAACCTTTTCTGGAATACCAGCCATTTTAGCCACATGAATACCAAAACTATGTTCGCTTCCCCCTGGAACAACTTTACGCAAAAAGACAATGTGATCATGCATTTCTTTGACCTGGACATGAAAATTTTTAATCCGTGGATACAACTCTGCAAGCTTATTTAATTCATGATAATGTGTAGCAAATAGTACCTTAGGTCGAAACATAGGGTGATTGTGCAAATATTCGGTAATGGCCCATGCGATAGAAATACCGTCGTAAGTTGCCGTTCCTCGCCCTATTTCATCCAGGATGATCAACGATCGTGTTGAAAAATTATGTAGAATCCTTGCCGTCTCTATCATTTCAACCAAAAAAGTACTTTGCCCAGCTGAAATATTATCAGAAGCTCCGATACGTGAAAAAATCTTGTCTACAAGACCTATGTGGGCCGACTGAGCTGGTACGAACGACCCACACTGAGCTAACAGGACAATCAAAGCAGTTTGTCGCAAGTAAGCAGATTTGCCAGACATATTAGGTCCTGTCAGAATAATTATTTGCTGCTTTTCGTTATCTAGAAAAATATCATTTTCTACATATTTTTCTCCTGGAGGAAGCATCATTTCAATGACAGGATGTCTTCCTCCTTTGATCTGAAGCACATAATCTTCATGAATGGAAGGACGTACATATTTGTTTTCTACAGCCAACTGTGCAAAAGAAAGAAAAACATCTAGTTGAGCCAGCAAAGATGCATTGTGTTGAAGCGATGGAATGAATTGTTGAATGTCTTTTAAAAAATGATGATATAATTCCTGTTCAAGTTGAAGTATTCGCTCTTCGGCACCCAAGATGCGGGCTTCGTAATCTTGAAGTTCAGGAGTAACATATCGCTCAGCCTGTGTAAGAGTCTGTTTTCTTATCCATGAGGATGGAACTTTGTTTTTGTGGGTATGTGTTACTTCAAGGTAATAACCAAAAACATTATTAAAACCAAGTTTTAACGAAGTAATTCCCGTTTTGCGGATTTCATCCTGTAAAAGCTTTTCTAAAAAAGCTTTGTTGTTGTGTAAAAGTTGTCTTAATTCATCCAATTCAGCATGTACTCCTTGCTTGATAACACCGCTTTTTTGAAGCTGTACAGGAGCTTCATCAGAAATGGTAAGAGTAATTTTTTGAAAAAGTAAATGAAGATCTTTCCATTCCACCGGAAAAACTTTAGAGAATTCGCCCTGTGAAACATACGAGACAATTTCTTGAAGTAAAAAAAGAGAATGTTTAAGCTGTAAAAGCTCACGAGGTTGAATTTTAAAAACAGCCAAACGACCCGTAAATCTTTCTATGTCGATGATAGATCTCAATCGTTGTTGCAAATACTCAATAGCATCTGGATGCTCAACGAGGTAAGCTACAATTTGCAATCGCTCTTCAATTTTAGCTTTGTTAAACAAAGGTTGCACGAGCCACTTGCGAAGCAAACGAGCCCCAAATGGAGTAACGGTCTTATCTACAACATCCAACAAAGATCTTCCCTGCTCGTGTAAAGGAGCAAGAACTTCAAGATTTCGAAGGGTAAAAGCATCTATCCAAACGTATTCGCTTTCCTGCAAAATGGAAACCCCCTGAATATGGAGGAGTTCTTCCGTACGTGTTTGTTGCACATAGTATAAACAAGTTCCTGCAGCAATTTTTGCTTTGGACAACTTTTCTAAACCATAGGATGCCAGAGAATATATCTTAAATTGCTTTAGCAACGTATCTTCAGCAAATTGTTCGGTAAAAATCCAATCTTCCAGCAAAAAAAGGTTAAAAGGCCCAAAAAGAGGAGTAAACTTATCACGCCAGGACCGAGGAATAAGAACTTCGCTTGGATTAAACGTTTGAAGCCATCGCACGACCTGATCAATGCTACCCTCTGTAGCATAAAACTCTCCCGTCGACACATCGAGAAAAGCTGCACCAGCCGTCGAATGTTGAACAAAAACAGACGCTAGAAAATTATTTTTTCGGTTTTCGAGGACATTCTCACTAAAAGCTACACCTGGTGTTACAACCTCTGTAACTCCTCGTTTAACAAGCTTTTTCGCAAACTTGGGATCTTCAAGTTGCTCACATATAGCTACACGCTCCCCTGCTCGAACAAGTTTAGGCAAATAATTATCTAATGCATGATACGGAAAGCCAGCAAGTTCAACATCTGCTGCAGCACCATTACTTCTTTTCGTCAAGGTTATATTTAAAATTCTAGAGGTTTTAATGGCATCTTCCCCAAATGTTTCATAAAAGTCGCCAACACGAAATAATAAAATGGTATCAGGATATTTAGCTTTTAACTCCTGATACTGACGCATGAGTGGAGTTGGACTATCATTCCACTTCTCTTTCATTTAACGAAGCATTTCCTTCCCTCGCTATTTGCTTACAAGGGTAATCTCGTATTTTTCAGCAAATTTTTTCTGTGCTTCCAGAAACTTATCGTTGATTCGCTGCTCTTTGTCCATGACAATATGAGCAATAGAATCCCATTTACTCTTGTATTTCCAATATGTTTTTTCATCATACTTTTTCAATATATCTACGAGTTGGGCGTATTCTTTTTTTGCACATGTAAGATTCGTGTCGATATATTCCAAAAAAGTTTTTCGAAGAATATCCTCGTCATCGAAAGGTTTCATGGATTGATACTTACTACGCATTTCTTCGAGCAATTTCACATGTTCTTTGTATTGATATTCTGTTTTACTTAAATTGGTGTCTTCAAAAGTTTTGGTGAGCTTATTAATCGATTCAATGATTTGTTTTTGATCAGCAACAACCGTATTGTTAAATTTAACAGCATCCTCACGAGTATGCGAACAACCCAATAAAAATAAGATGGAAAGAAGAAAAATTTTCTTCATACTTGTTTTTACGCAAAAATAATAAGATTTTACCAACAAAATTGAAAACTTAAAAACCGTGTTATTCTATTGGATCAACATGAATGGTCACTTCCACACCGCAATTTTTTTTCAACTCCTTTTCAATTCGATTTGCTATGTCATGAGCTTCTTTTAAAGTAATATCGGCAGGCAATCGAATATGAAAAGTTAATTCCTTGTGTGTACCATATGTGTGCAAATGAAAATGATGAGGATGTATTTCCTTTGGATAAATTTTATGAATGTTGGCTTTGATTTTCCTTAGACTATCTTCTGGAATTTCTTCTCCAAGCAGTTTTTCGATAGACTTTTTAGTGATATCGAAAACAACATAAAACAAAAATAGTCCTATTATTGCCCCCAACAAATTATCTATCCACCAAACATATTGCTGAAGAAAAATTCCTGCCAAAACTACAACTGATGATAACGCATCACTACGATGGTGCCAACCATCAGCTCTTACTGCTTCATTGTCTGTTTTCCTTGCAATGTAAAAGGTGTATTGAGCCATTAATTCTTTGAAAACAATAGACAAAACCGTGACCACAATAGCCAACATACCAAAATGAGCATATTCTTTATGTAAAAAACGCTCATAACTTGAACGCAAAAAATCGTAAGCAACAATAGCTAAAATGAAAGCTATAAAAATTCCCACGATGTTTTCCCATCGTCCAAAACCAAAAGGATGTTTTTTAGTAGCCGGCCGATTGGCTAAAAAAAGTCCCACAACAAGGACCACCGAAGAAAGACTATCGCTCATGGTGTGCCAAGCATCAGACATAAGAGCCAGGGAATCCGAAACCTTCCCAGCATAAAACTTAACCAAAAACAATAAAATGTTTACAACAATGGAAACGATTGCAGCTTGTTTCCCTAATTTATATCGCTGGGTATTATCTAATGACACAATTAAGATTGTGCTTCACCAAGTGGCTTAATGTAAACTACAGAACGATCGTTACGAGTCTTTTTAAAGTAAACGATCCCATCCACGAGTGCAAAAAGAGTATGATCTTTTCCCATACCTACGTTTTCGCCTGGATAATGCTTGGTGCCACGTTGCCTTACAATAATATTACCTGCTTTTGCAAATTGACCGCCATAAATTTTTATCCCTAAGCGCTTGCTTTCGGATTCACGACCATTCTGGGTACTTCCCATTCCTTTCTTGTGTGCCATAGTGCTCTGTTTTTAATTATTCTTCAGATGAAGCCTTTTCATTAGCTGCTTTTTTCTCAGCCTTTAATTCTTGATTGTTGTAAATTATAGATTCAATTTCGAGTTTGGTTAAATATTGCCGATGACCATTGAGCTTTTTATAACCTTTACGACGTTTTTTATGAAAAACCAATATCTTATCCCCTTTAGGATGATCTAGAACTTTAGCTTTTACGATAGCACTATCTACATAAGGTTTCCCAACTGCTATATCTTTTCCTGTGTTAACGAGCAGTACTTGAGAAATTTCTACAGACTGACCTTTTTCAGTTTCCAACCTGTTGACGTAAATTACGCCATTTGGTTCAACTCTGTATTGTGTTCCTCCTATTTCAATAACAGCAAACATGTATTCTATTTTTTAATTGGGTTGCAAAAATACAAATTTTTAAAAAACCAACAATTATTTTTTCCAACGAATGGAAAAAATATATTTTTCAACATCGTGACGAACACGATCGATAAATGGTTGGATGGAATCGTTGTTGGGAACATGTTCAAAGTAAAGAGCACCGCGAAGATAATGATAAACAGAATCGCTTACAAAAAATTGAAAGGGAGAAGCTACATATTGACCTTCAATACGGTAAATCATCCCATAAAGACGAAACTCAGGAAAATAAATGAGAGAATCCTGTATCCCGTTAGCTTTTTGTGTGTGTTTGTAAACAAAATCGCGAGCCTCTTCTGATAACTGATAAAAATTTTTATCCACCCTTCGATAGCTTAAATTGACTTTAGCCTTAAAAGAAGGAAAAACGAGATCCCACCAGTACCAGTTTTTTTCCCTTGGCACTTTCTTTTCGAAATGCGCATAAGACGGAATTGAACATGTAAAAAAAGGCAAGGAATCTACATACACAAAACTATCCTTCGGCATCTGTAAGCGGAAAAAACCATAAGGTTTCGGATAAACTTGTTCTTTTTTACCACAGCTAGCAAGCGTTACCCCAAATAAAACCAAAAATAAAAGTTTATTTTTCGTCATCTGTCTTTTCATGTATAATCATTTTTACAGTACCAATACGGTAGTCATACATGGACATAATTATAAAAGATACGTTTTTGAAAGGGATGGTTTGATTTTTCACAGGAAAATCTCCATTCAGTAGCAAAAGAATACCCGCCAGCGTTTCAACTTCTTCATTCATGCCATCGAAAAAGTCTTCGTCAAAGCCCGTAACTTTTAAAAAGTCATGAATGGAAATTTTAGCATCAAAAATGTAAGTGTTATCATCTAATTTTTTGGCAATAATCTGATCGCTATCCTGGTCGTGTTCATCGTTTATTTCGCCTACGATTTCCTCAAAAATATCTTCCAAGGTGACCAATCCACTAGTACTACCATATTCATCGACAACTATAGCCATGTGAATTTTTCGTTGCTGGAATCTAATAAGTAACTTTGAAAGTTTAAGATTTTCAGGCACGAAATAGGGTTCACGTATTTTTTCTTTCCAATTTTCTTTGTTTTCAGGAAGGAGAGTAAAAATATCTTTCAAATAAATAATTCCGACGATGTTATCCAAATTGTCGTTGTAAACAGGGAAACGTGAATACCCTGCATTTACCATTAGGCGTAGCACTTCAGGCAATGACCATTGAATATTGACCGCTACGATATCCAGGCGGGATCGCATGATGTCGCTAACTTCAAGATCTTTGAAATTCAACACACCCTTAACCCACTGGCGCTCTACTTCTTCGTCATCACTTTCCATCTCGGCATGTTCAATGGCTTCTCCAATATCACTCAAAGAAATAACATCTTTTTTTTCAAGACGATCAGAATAATGTTTTCGGGAAAAAGGAAAAATAAAAGATAATTTCCGCACCACCCATTCAACAGGAATGATGATAGGAAATGCAAGTTTAAAACATGTTAAAGGTGAACATCGCATGAAAAAAAATGGTATAAGCTCAATGAAAACATAAAGTATAAGAATCGTCACCAACAAAATATAAAAAAAAGAATTTGTTTGATCACTTACCCATTGAGAAAAAAGATTTAAAATTAGAAAAACACTTCCCAGAATAAAAAGCAATTTTAAAAAATGGTAAGTAATTAACAAATAAACGGGCTCTTCAACAAACGATCGAGCTCTTACATCCGTAGCACTCAAATTTTTTTTCTCTTCAAAATGCTGAAGAGTTAATTTCAAAAAACCATTCTCAGAAACATGAAGTATACTGGAAAGGAGCAACAGTGCCACCAGCATTATCCATGGCAATAATGCCTCCATAGCTATGCTTTCTTAAAAAGGCAAGTCATCCACATCTTGTTGGTCGAAAGGCGATGAACTTTCTCCAGGAAAATCTTCATCCATTGCGAGACCTCCGTACCCCTGCTCAGAAGAGCCTGTTATTTCTGGAACATCTTCTTGTTTTCCAGAAAGCAAGACAAGAGAATTCACAATGATTTCAGCAATTCGGCGACGTATGTTATCTTTATCGTCGTATTCACGGTAACGAAGTCTTCCTTCGATAAGCAAGGGTGTTCCTTTGCGTACGTACCCTTCAACAATGTCAGCCAAATTGCCCCAAACTACAATGTTATGCCAGTCTGTAATTTCCCTTAGAGAACCATCTTCACCTCTATATTTATTCGTTGTTGCTAAAGAAAAGGATGCTTTTTTCCTTCCATCAAATGTTTGGATTTGTGGATCGCGTCCTACATTTCCTGCTAAAATAACTTTGTTAAAACCCTTCATGTCGGCAATTTATTTTGATAATAATGTTTTTACAATTTCTGAAACCAATTTATTATCTGCTTTGCCAGCCAATGCTTTAACGGCCATACCCATGACTTTTCCCATATCCTTTAGAGAAGTTGCACCCACTTGAGCGATAATTTCCTTCACTTTTTCCTCTATTTGCTCTGATGAAAGCATTTCTGGCAAATAAGATTTAATGACCTCAGCTTGAAAAATTTCCTTCTCATAAAGATCTTCGCGGCCTTCATTTTTAAAAATGTCAGCAGCTTCAAGACGTTGTTTAAGAAGTCGTTGCAAAATTTGTATTTCCTTTTCAGGCGTAATTTCCACCTGAGCACCTGAAGTTTTTTCGAGCAAAAGAGCAGCTTTTATAGCACGCAAAGCATCTAGTTTCTTGTGATTTTGATTTTTCATTTCAGTCATGATGTCTTTGGTAATTCTATCAAGTAGACTCATAATATGATTATTTTAAAATGTTTTCCATGATATATTTTACAATTTGAACGGCATTGGTAGCAGCTCCTTTTCGTAAGTTGTCTGCAACTATCCACAAATTAAAAGTATTTTCTCGAGTGGGATCTTTGCGTATTCTGCCGACGAATACTTCATTTTTGTCTTTGGCATAAAGTGGCATAGGATAAATGTTCTTTTCAGGTTCATCCTCGATCACCACCCCTGGAGTTTCAACAATGGCTTGACGAAATTCATCGAGTGTGCATGCAGAGCGGAGTTCAACATTTACAGATTCTGAATGGCCGCCAATCACAGGCACGCGAACAACGGTTGGAGAAACTTCAATGGAAGGATCTTGAAAAATTTTCCGCGTTTCATGTATTAACTTCTCTTCTTCGGTTGTGTAACCATTGGGTAAGAATTTTCCAGCATGAGGTAAGCAATTCATATCGATGGGATGTGGGTATGCTTTTTCTACCATTTCATTGTTTCGTTCACCAATTAGTTGCCGCACAGCAGCCATACCAGTTCCTGTCACACTTTGATAGGTGGAAATGACAATACGCCTTATACCATATTTGCGTTGCACTAAATTTAACGCCACCACTAGCTGGATGGTAGAACAATTGGGATTGCTGATGATACGCTTATCTTTTGTGAGAAGATGCGAATTAATTTCAGGAACAATCAAAGGGACATCGTCATGCAAACGCCAATAAGAACTGTTGTCGACGACATAACAACCCACTTCTGCAAATTTAGGAGCATATGCCGCAGACACTTCTGACCCAGCGGAAAAAATAGCTAAATCGGGTTTATGCGTCAACGCTGTTTCAATATCTTGAACAACCAATGGTTTTTTGTTGAAATATATCTCACTACCCACTGATTTAGATGAAGCTACGGGAATTATTTCATCAAATGAAAGATTAAATTCATTTAACACTTCAAAAACTTCTCGACCAACCAAACCCGTTGCTCCAACAATGCATAACTTCATGTTAAACTTTTATGCAAATGTACATAAAAAGTTCTTTATACAGAAATTGGATAAAAACCATTGAAGTTTTATAGGAGAAAGGTAAGAATTTTTTTACACACTTAAGTGGCATGAAAATCCTTGACATAAAAGGTTAGCACAACATTTAATTTTGCAAAAAAATGCGCAAAAAAATTTTTTTTATTACCCTGTTGCTTTGCTCATTAAATTTTATTCTCGCTCAACAAATTTTTAGGCATGGAGATTTACTTTTTCAGCAGCTGAATTGCGGCGACTTTTGTGAAGCCATAAATATTGTTACGCCTGCTTATCAAGGAAAGCATTATAATCATGTTGGAATAGTAACGCGAACGGATTCTGGGTTATATGTACTCGAGGCCATCAGCAAAGGAGTAGTGCTTACTACGATGGATTCTTTTCTTCGCAGGACAGATAAAGAAAACATGCTTCTTGCTCGGGTACCGAAAAAATTTATTTTTAGATCATCCGACATTCGTAAGTTCTTGGGAAAACCATATGATAATATCTTTGACCTTAACAACGATGCTTATTATTGCAGCGAACTTGCTTATTTTTTATATAAAACAAAGAAAGGAAAACATTTTTTCTCTCTTCATCCCATGACATTTAAAGATCCTGCAAGTGGAAATTATCACCCTCTTTGGGCCAGATATTTTGCAGAATTACACGTTTCTATTCCAGAAAACCAACCAGGTTTAAATCCTGGTAGCATGCTCCAAGAAAAAAGATTAAAGACAAAACATTTTTTTCAATAACCTATGCGATTGACCACAAGCTTTGACCCTAGAAATACCGACGATAAACCTGATCCAGAAATCGTAGAAGCTCTCACGTAAAAAGTATTATTAAATTCTTTAAAATTAGCAGGTACAAAGGCACCAATCTGCTCCATATTATGAGCTAAACCATGTCCGCTTCCCCTGTAGCGATTAAGTTGTTTTCACAATCTTCGAGTGTTTGAATAGTTTTTGGAACTATGCTGGACTTTTGTTTAAGCCTATGCGGTGTAAAAAATCATCAAAGATGCTTTGAGCAATTTTGTCTTTATCGCTCTAATCTTTTTTGTAAGATAGTAGGGCATGGAGCAAACAAAAAATAAACTTTATCCGCCTTTTGGATCACACGATGGGTTATGACTTGATAAAACATTACTGTACGGACGTTCGAGGATTTTTGGATCAACTTTAATGTAATTTGCATATTCTCCAAAAATAATTATGATGCTTTACATTCGGCAATTTTGAGTCTAGCCCAACATACATAGTTACATATCCCAAGGTTCATTTCATGATATCCTGCTTCTTTTCGGAGTATTGTTTTCATTTGAAAACATTTCCATAAAAAACAGCTGCCTCTGAGTTTATTCCAATAATATTGTTCTTACTTATTCACAAGAGATTCAAGCATAGAGTCTTTTGCAATAAAATCGGTGATTTCTGTGTTGTAATACATAAAATTGATCATTTTCTTTCTTAAGTTCATCTGTAATACCTTTGACGATTTTGCACATTCTACCACATCGATGTAACAGGCCTGGATAAGAATGGGTGTGTGTCCAAAAAAGAAAGCCACAAGAGAAATAATTTCACTCACTTCCTTCGACAAAAATGATGAGACTCCTCTCGCCAAAAACTTCTAAACAAGAGAGGTAAAAGCCTAACATCTAGCTTAGAAAACGCGACTCAACTCTCCAACAAGTGTCAAGCTCGCGATTTATTTATCCATCAGTGGAAAGTTAACGATTAACAATAAGCCAAATTGATCTCCGTAATAATGCTTGTTTAGATGAACCAGGAGGGCATATCAATTAAATTCCCCACCCCATTATAAAATACTCTGGCGAAAAGCAGAAACCACCATGCATGTAAAATGTTTTTTATCATTCAAATTTTTTGGGTAAATTTAATGATCGGAATTATGATAGGCCAAATTAGTTGCATTTTTTATTTTTCGTAGTTTTTTATTCAAAGATGCTTTTTATTTTTGCCAAACAAAAAAATACATCCATGAAATGGATTAATGTTTTTACAAGTGTGTTGTTTATTTTTTCTTTAATAAGGGCTCAAAATGTGGGAATTAATGCAACTGGTGGATCGCCACATCCTTCGGCAGGTTTGGATGTAAATTATTCCAACAAAGGTGTTTTGATCCCAAGAGTAAATCTAACAAATATCACCGATAATACTACCATACCTGGTGCAGCTAATTCTCTTTTGGTGTATAATACCAATGCTTCAATTATAGGAGGATGCGGTGAAGGGTATTATTATTGGGATAATGCAAGTGGTAAATGGAGATGTCTTTTATATTCAACAGGTTCATCAAGCGGAAGTTCTTTAGCTTGGCTTACAACTGGTAATGCTGGTACTTCGCCTGCAACTAATTTTTTAGGTACTACCGATAATAAGGATTTGGTGATTAAAACCAATAACACAGAAATAGCCAGATTTACAGCTGGATGGAGGGTAGGTATTGGCACCACTACACCAAATGGGAAATTGGATGTTCGTACCGCCACTGTGGGGAATGGTATTTATGTGGAAAATACGACGAATGCAGGAAATGGTGTTTATGCGTTTGTCAATGCCACAGGTATCACTTATGGCATATGGGGGAAGGTAAATTCCAGTTCTGATAATTCAAAAGGTGTTTATGGTGTAAATCAATCTACTTCGGGTGTTGTATTTGGTGTAGATGGTAGAGTTTATTCTAATGACGGACATGCTGTAAGAGGATATAATTCATCTACAAGTGCTCCCACTAATCCAAATTCTCCCGGTACAGCCATTTATGGGCAAAACGACGCCCCTCAGTCCATTACTATATGGGGAGTATCTAATAACAATAGTGCTACATTGCAAAGTTATGCTATATGGGGAGAAACCCGTGGGACTAAAAGCATTGGTGTAGTGGGTGTAGGCAATGGTACCTCGGCACAAAATATTCCAACTTCAGGTGCAGGTGGATATTTTGCAGGCACAGAAATAGGTACATTTAGTTATGCTAATAACACATCTGGTGACAGAATGGCTTATTATGCTATGTGGCGGGATGCTCTTGGCAATATTCGTACTGCTATTGTTGGCGGTTTTGTGGGAGGAACAGAGTATAAGGTGAAGGGCCATGGTACAATGTCTACTTTAATTAAAGATAAAAACAAACAAGAAAGAATAATGTTTGCACCCGAAGCCCCACAAGTGATTTTTCAAGATATGGGAAGAGGTAAATTAGTAAATGGCAAAGCATATATTGAATTAGATGAGATTTTTGCTGACAATATTATTATTGATGAAAAACATCCTGCAAATGTTTTTGTGCAACCCTTAGGAGAGTGCAATGGTGTATATGTCAAAAACATTACGAATAAAGGATTTGAAGTAGTAGAATTAAATAATGGACAAAGCAATGTAGAATTTTCTTGGTTAATAATGGCTGTTAGAAAAGATGAAGTTGAAAATGGTGTTATCATTTCTAAATATCAAGACCTTCGTTTTCCTTTAAATCCACCGGCTGTAAAGGGTATAAATGTAGAACATCAATTGCCAACAATAGGAGAGAAGTAGAAATTTAATTTATTTTCCTACTCTGCACTTTAAACTTAACCACAAAGGGCACAAAAGCAAATTCACATAAAGTACACAATTAGTTTAAAGTTAAAAATAAAAACTGTAAAGTGTGAGGTATCTCCTATGAGCTGAAGAGGAGTAGGACTTAATCTATATCAGATATTCATTACCTCATAAGGACAAAATAGAATGCATCAAAGATACTTTTTGAAAATTCTTTTTGTTCTTGGTGGTATAACATAACTTACAATAATAAAAAATTTTCTTTTGTATGAAATATTTTTAGTATACTTACACTCTAACAAAAAATAAGTAACGTATAATGTTTCTCTACATAACATTACTATTGTCCAAATATTTTCCAAATCCATACAGATGGTTCACATAAAAAACAGAAAATTCCCCCTACTCTTTTCATAAACATTTGCTTAATTTTAAAAAATATTTTGGGCAATATGGTGATATTTTTTTTTAAATTTGCAATTTGAAATATGTGATTAAACAAGATCAGACTTATAAGTAAGTTATGAGGTAATTATAAATGACGACACCACTATGACAACAAAGAAACAAAGAACTGTGAAAAAATCTGCAACTAAAAAGCAGAGAACAACTAATAGGACAACTAAAAGTAAGCCGAAAAAAGGCGACAAAAAAGTAAGTTGTTAGAGAAAAAGTTGCCCAAAAAACAGACCGCCACTAAACGGACAGCAACAAACAAACCGACAGTTGCAAAACCAACAGTAAAAAAGGTTGCTAAAATGGGTGAACGACCAACACTTCCTTGGAATGTCTTGACAGATGAAGAAATTAGTTTGCTAAAGCTACATCAAACGCTAAAACTTCAAATTGAACTTGTTCCGGATAGTTGTTGGTGGGATAATGTGAGAAGTATTGTAACAAAGAAGCAATGGGACAACATTAGAAAATCTGTTTACTTAAAAGCAAACTACCAGTGTGAAATATGCGGAGAAAAAGGAACAAATCATCCTGTAGAGTGCCACGAAGTATGGATTTATGACGACACGAATTTGATACAACGCCTTGGATATTTTCAAGCACTTTGTCCACTTTGTCATGAAGTAAAACACATGGGACTTGCAGGTCTTAGAGGTAACAGGGAAAGAGCGTTTAATCGTTTCAAGACCATCAATCAATTAGACGATGATACAGCAAGAAAAATTATAAGTGCCGTGTTTAAACAATGGAAAATAAGGAGCTTACAGCAATGGAAACTTGATATCGAACACTTAAGGGAGTATGGACTTAATCCAGACGAACTAAAAGACAAACGAGAAAGATGAGAATAACTACCGCTAACAGTAGTAACCGCTGCTCAACTACCTTTAAACTCTAAAAAGCCAATTGCATAACTTCAATACATGCATTTTAAAGAAGATCTTGATTTTATTAAAAAATTGTCTGCGTAAATTTTCGAAAGTTTTCGATTTTGACACTTGTTGTTTTTAATTTATTGTTTTTCAACAAAATACAAACGTTACTGGCACTTTGTGCCACTACATTTTTACTTGTTTGTATATTGAAATTTAAACATACAAAGTGAAGTAATTCATTTTTTACAAATATAAAAAAATTACAATTGTTGTTTTTCTTTGAGTAAATCTCGAATTTCTCGCAAAAGGGTTTCTTCGGGGGAAGGCACATGTTGCTTTTCTGTGATACCTTCTTTTTTCTTCCGCAACTGATTAGATAGTTTAACCATAAGGAAAATAACAAGAGCAATAATTAAAAAGTAAATTATGTTTTGAATAAACATGCCGTAGTTTAGGGTTACTGCGGGTACCTCAGGTTTTACCATTTTACCTCCTTCCATCAATGCTGGTTGAGCTTTTTGTAAGACAATTTTAAGATCTTTAAAATCGACCTTACCCAACAGAAGTCCTAAAGGAGGCATCAAAACATCATCGACAAGAGAGCTTACTATTTTACCAAAAGCACCTCCCATGATCACGGCTACTGCCACCTCAAGTACATTTCCCCTAAGGGCAAAATTTTGAAACTCTTTTACCATTTTTCTCATAACACACCCTTTTTTATAATTTAAAAGAAAATCCAATGCCAACCAATTCTTTAAATTGTGTTCTTGGACCTTTACCAAGAAGATTTCCATGCTTGTCGTATACGGAAATCATGACATCGTCGTCGTAAATCATAACAGCATTAATCGATAAGGTCAGTATTTTACTGAGTTTAAAACCAACCAAATTTTCCCAATAAACATCAATATTTTGAGGATTATGAAAATAATTAGAAAACAACTCCAGCTTGGATAAGAGGCTTGTATTTTCACCAATTTTTTTCTGAAAAAAAGCTTTTACATAAGCACCAATTTCAGAACGAACATGTTTTCCGTGCGTAACCACATTTCCTGCTGAGTCCAAAACAACTCGTTCAACACCAAATGCTCCTTGATCTGCAAGTGTTTGATCTTTGACTATGGTCCATTTACCAGTAAGAGGAGCTGCAAAAAGGGAAAACCTATCCTGCCATTTATAATCTATCCCCATAGCTAATAAAATATAGCCAGGAGACATAAAAGTGGATATTTTCACTGAGTCGTTAGGATAATTATATCCATTGGTAAATTGAGTTTTAAAATTAAACAAGGCAGTAAAAAAGAAATTTTTCTTAAACAAAAAACCATATTTCGAAGAAAAATCTATTTTGTCGTCGGTCTTTTTTAGCCTTGATTTGCCTTGTTTTAAAAGTCCATACCCTAGATCTAGAAAATTTTCAATATAAGATCGCTTTTTGCCATAATTAATAAAAAAATGAGCTAGGATGTTTCCCCCTACTGAATTTTCACCCCCTGCTGACCAATTAAATAAAGACAATTGGGAAAGAGTTAAATTTATTAACCCACCTTTTTTAAAACCTTGCAAAGAACTGTCTACTTGTAAGGAACGAACTTCTCTTCCTATTTCTACCTGTGACCAAAAAAACAATGGCCAACACAAAGCAAGAACAAAAAACATTTTGACATTTTTTCAACAAAAATAGTAACAAAGGTCTAATCTCGTTTAAGCTATTTGCAACATTTTTTTTAGGTTTGCAAAAACTTTTTTATGAAAGCATATGTATTTCCAGGTCAAGGAGCTCAATACCCAGGCATGGGAAAGGATTTATACGAGAAATTTTCTCTAGCAAAAGAATATTTTGAAAAAGCTAATGAAATTCTTGGTTTTGAAATAACCAAAGTCATGTTTGAAGGTACTGAAGAAGACCTAAAACAAACCAAAATTACTCAGCCAGCCATTTTTTTGCATAGCGTTATTTTATCCTATTGCATGAAAGATTTTAAACCCGACATGGTAGCAGGGCACTCGCTGGGAGAATTTTCTGCACTTGCAGCAGCAAAAGCTTTGGAATTTGAAGATGCTCTACGTCTTGTTCTCACAAGAGCTATAGCTATGCAAAAAGCATGTGATTTACGTCCCAGTACGATGGCTGCCGTACTTGGGCTTGAGGATGAAGTCATCGAAAAAGTCCTCCATCAAATTACCGACGATATTGTTGTAGCAGCAAATTACAATAGTTCGGGTCAGGTTGTCATATCTGGAACCGTGACAGGAATTGAAAAAGCTACCGCATTGCTAAAAAAAGCAGGAGCAAAACGTGTTCTTCCCTTAAAAGTCGGAGGAGCTTTTCACAGCCCTCTCATGGAGCCAGCACGGGTAGAACTTGCTGATCAAATCAAAAAAACACCTTTCAAAAAGCCCATTTGCCCCATTTATCAGAATGTTACAGGACTTTCCTATACCGATCCTGAACAAATCAAAGAAAACTTAATTCTTCAACTTACATCACCTGTACGTTGGACTCAGACCATTCAAAATATGGTTAAAGACGGAGCCCATGAATTTTTCGAAGTAGGACCTGGCAATGTTCTTCAAGGTCTTATTAAAAAGATAGCTCCTGAAGTTGTAGCATCTTCTGTTTCTTTGTAAAAAATGAAAGCCCATGAAATTTAAAGACATTGTAGCTGTAGGTGGAAAACCAGGTTTATACAAAATCATTGTTAACACAAAAAACCATCTAATTGTTGAAAGTCTTCAAGACAAAAAGCGAATGCCTGTTTTTAGCCATCAGCGTATAAGCGTGCTTGAGGCTGTTAGTATTTACACGGAAGATGGAGACATGCCTCTTAAAGAAGCTTTTCGTTTTGTGTATGAAAAGAAACAAGGAAAAATTGAACTACCTCCCAAAACCTCAAAAGAACAGCTCAAGTCCATCATGGATGAGATTTTACCTATGTGGGATAAAGAAAGAGTTCACCCGAATGAGATCAAAAAATTCATTCAATGGTACAACATCTTGCTCGAAAATGGCTTTGACTTCTTAGCAGAAGAAAAGGAAGAAGTAACCAACAGTAACGAAACATCTCCTTCTAATGAAGACAAATCGTAAATATCAAGCGAATCTTACTGTAATTAGCAGCCACCGCTTAACAGAGTCGTATCATCTTCTTCAACTTCAAATGCCCACTGAAATAGATGCCATTCCAGCCCCAGGTCAGTTTGTAGAACTTCTCATTGAAAATAATCCAAATGTTTTTTTACGCCGACCTATTTCCGTGCATGTATATCATGAAAAATTTCGCTCCATTGAGCTTCTTATAAAAATCGTCGGAAAAGGGACTCAAGCACTCAGCCATTTAAAAGCTGGTGATGAAGTAAATACGCTCTTTTTTCTTGGCAATGCATTCGAACCTCCTTCTGAAAATGACAAAGTTCTTCTGGTAGCTGCTGGAGCGGGAATAGCACCACTTTATTTTGCACTCAATTCGTGGCACAAAAACAATCATTCCATCTCCTTGTTATATGCAACGAGAACAAAAAACGAGCTTGTACGGCTTGAAGAAATAACCTCCATCATCCAAGATGTTGAAATTATGACTGAAGATGGTTCGGCCGGAAAACAAGGCCGCATCATTGAGCACCCATGGCTAACGGAAAACATTCCTCAATTTGAGAGGATTTATGCTTGTGGACCCGATCCGGTCTTACAATGGTTAACCCAAAAATTCAAAAATAACACCCACACAAGCGTTCAAGTTTCACTGGAGCATCGTATGGCTTGTGGTTTTGGCGTATGCTTGGGTTGTGTTGTGAAAACACAGCACGGATATATGCGCACATGTGTGGATGGACCTGTATTCAACATCAATGAACTTTTTTATGAATAAAAATAATTTACAGGTTTCGTTAGGGAACATTTTACTTAAAAATCCCATTTTAACAGCAAGCGGTACTTTTGGCTATGGATACGAATTCGATGATTTCATCGATGTCAGCAAATTAGGAGGATTTATTACCAAAGCTACCACCCTTGAAAAGCGAGAAGGAAACCCTTACCCAAGAACTGCAGAAACTCCCTCAGGCATGCTTAATTCAATCGGACTACAAAATCCTGGTGTAGATTATTTCATAAAACAGATTTACCCAAAAATCAAAACGTATGATACAGCTATTTTTGTAAACATAGCTGGCTCAAGCATTGAAGAATATGTAAAGGTAGCAGAGAAGTTAAACGAGTTAGACAAAATTGCAGGTATAGAACTTAATGTTAGTTGTCCTAATGTAAAAGAGGGAGGTATTGCTTTTGGTACCAACCCAGAAATGCTAGAAAACGTAGTCAAACAAGTGAGAAGAGTGTACTCTAAACACCTTATGGTAAAGTTATCTCCAAACGTTACGGACATCAAGCTTTTTGCTCAAATTGCCGAAAACGAAGGAGCAGATTCAATTTCTGTTATTAACACTCTTGTAGGCATGGCTGTAGATATAAAAAAGCGTAGGCCCATGCTTTCAACTATCACGGGTGGGCTTTCGGGTCCTGCTATTAAGCCTATAGCTTTACGGATGGTATACGAATGTGCTAAAGTTGTTCACATACCTATCGTTGGGGTAGGTGGAATTATGAATGCTGAAGATGTAATAGCTTTTCTACTTTGTGGAGCCACAGCGGTCCAAATAGGAACAGCAAATTTTATCAAACCTCAAATAAGCATAAAAATAATCGAAGATCTTGAAAAATATTGCATGAGCGAAAAAATACAAAGTATAACTGAGCTTATAGGTAACCTTCAACATTTTTGAGTTTCATCGAAAAAAAATACAAGATTCTCGTTTTACAAATTTTTTATAATAAAATTCAACCTTTGCATAACAAAAACAATCCAGAACAGAGGAATTACACATAAAATAAAAAACAAAAAATTAAAAATTTTAGAGGTACAATTTATGCAAAAAAAAAAGCAGCAAAAATGCTGCTTTTTTTTTAAAAAAGATGGGCAACGACGTACTCTCCCGCTCTCTGCAGTACCATCCGCGCTGGTGGGCTTAACGACTCTGTTCGGAATGGGAAGAGGTGAGCCCCACCGCTATAGTCACCCTAATTTCTTAAATATCTTACAATTTTTTTGACATATCCGCGAAGGAAGATTGAAAAGATCCACCCACATTAAGAAAGCTTCGGGCTATTAGTACTGCTCGGCTTTGCCATTACTGGCTTTACACCTGCAGCCTATCAACGTCGTAGTCTTCGACGGCCCTTAAAGGAACCCTCATCTTGGAGCAGGCTTCGTGCTTATATGCTTTCAGCACTTATCCATTCCACACATAGCTACCCAGCGGTGCAGCTGGCGCCACAGCTGGTACACTAGAGGTGTGTCCATCCCGGTCCTCTCGTACTAAGGACAGCGCTCCTCAAGGTTCCAACGCCCACCACAGATAGGGACCGAACTGTCTCGCGACGTTCTGAACCCAGCTCACGTGCCACTTTAATCGGCGAACAGCCGAACCCTTGGGACCTACTCCAGCCCCAGGATGTGACGAGCCGACATCGAGGTGCCAAACCACCGCGTCGATGTGAGCTCTTGGCGGTGATCAGCCTGTTATCCCCGGAGTACCTTTTATCCTATGAGCGATGGCCCTTCCATGCGGAACCACCGGATCACTATGCCCGACTTTCGTCTCTGCTCGACTTGTAGGTCTCACAGTCAAGCGCCCTTATGCCATTGCACTCTACGCACGGTTACCAAGCGTGCTGAGGGCACCTTTGGAAGCCTCCGTTACTCTTTTGGAGGCGACCACCCCAGTCAAACTACCCGCCTAACACTGTCTCCCACCTAGTGGGGTTAGACATCAAGCATGAGAAGGGTGGTATTTCAAGGACGGCTCCACCGCAGCTGGCGCCACGGCTTCACAGCCTCCCACCTATCCTACACATCCCATACCCAATGTCAATGTTAGGTTGTAGTGAAGGTTCACGGGGTCTTTCCGTCCCGTGGTGGGTAACCGGCATCTTCACCGGTACTTCAATTTCACCGAGCTCGTGGCTGAGACAGTGCCCAGATCGTTACACCATTCGTGCAGGTCGGAATTTACCCGACAAGGAATTTCGCTACCTTAGGACCGTTATAGTTACGGCCGCCGTTTACTGGGGCTTCGGTTCAGAGCTTCTCTCCTTGTGGAGATAACCCCTTCCCTTAACCTTCCAGCACCGGGCAGGTGTCAGGCCATATACATCTTCTTGCGAATTTGCATAGCCATGTGTTTTTGGTAAACAGTCGCCTGGGCCATTTCTCTGCGGCCTGGCAGATGCCAGGCACCCCATCTCCCGAAGTTACGGGGTCAATTTGCCTAGTTCCTTAGCCACGGATCACTCGAGCACCTTTGGATACTCTCCTCGACCACCTGTGTCGGTTTCGGGTACGGGCGGCTATTACCTGAAGCTTAGAGGTTTTTCTTGGGAGCATGATTAGGGCCAGTTCGTTTACCCGAAGGTAAACTTCCCTAAGGTGCTTCACCATCCTGACGGATTTGCCTATCAGGATATAGCTTTGCACTTCGACGCACTATTCCGTCAGTGCGCTGGCCTTTCACTTCTCCGTCACCCCATCGCAGCAATAGCCGGTACGGAATATTAACCTGATTTCCATCGGCATCCCTTGTTTACAAGGTTATCCTTAGGTCCCGACTAACCCTGATCTGATTAACATTGATCAGGAACCCTTGGTCTTTCGGTGTCCAGGTTTTTCACCTGGATTATCGTTACTCATGCCTACATTTTCTTTTCCAATCGCTCCAGCACACCTTACGGTGTACCTTCAACGCAGATTGGAATGCTCCCCTACCACTCTGACTTATGTCAGAGTTCACAGCTTCGGTAGCATGCTTGATGCCCGATTATTATCCACGCATGATCGCTCGACTAGTGAGCTGTTACGCACTCTTTAAATGAATGGCTGCTTCCAAGCCAACATCCTAGCTGTCAAAGCGATCACACCTCGTTTGGACAACTTAGCATGCATTTAGGGACCTTAGCTGGTGATCTGGGTTCTTTCCCTCTCGGACATGGACCTTAGCACCCATGCCCTCACTCCCGGGTATATGTCATAGCATTCGGAGTTTGTCAGGATTTGGTAGGCGGTGAAGCCCCCTCATCCAATCAGTAGCTCTACCTCTATGACACTCAACCCCGAGGCTGTTCCAAAAAACATTTCGGGGAGAACGAGCTATCTCTCAGTTTGATTAGCCTTTCACCCCTACCCACAGCTCATCCAAGAGCTTTTCAACGCTCACTGGTTCGGCCCTCCAGTGTCTGTTACGACACCTTCAGCCTGGCCATGGGTAGATCACTAAGTTTCGCGTCTGCACCCACTAACTAAACGCCCTGTTAAGACTCGCTTTCGCTTCGGCTCCTCCCTTGATAGGGATTAACCTCGCTAGTGAGTAGCAACTCGTAGGCTCATTATGCAAAAGGCACGCCGTCACTCCTTTCGGAGCTCCGACTGCTTGTAGGCGTACGGTTTCAGGATCTATTTCACTCCCTTGTTCAGGGTTCTTTTCACCTTTCCCTCACGGTACTGGTTCGCTATCGGTCTCTCGCGAGTATTTAGCCTTGCCAGATGGTGCTGGCAGATTCCCGCAGGATTTCACCGGTCCCGCGGTACTCAGGATACTGCCGGGTAGCAATTCCGTTTCGTATACGGGGCTATCACCCTCTTTGGCATACCTTTCCAGGTATTTCTACTACAGAATTGCAGTCCCTTATGGCAGTCCTACAACCCCAGCGTTGCCTAAACAACACTGGTTTGGGCTCTTCCCCTTTCGCTCGCCACTACTCAGGGAATCACTATTGTTTTCTTTTCCTCTGGGTACTTAGATGTTTCAGTTCCCCAGGTTGGCGCCACTTGGGCGATCCGGTATTAACCGGACCAGGTTTCCCCATTCGGAGATCTCCGGATCAAAGGTTGTTAGCACCTCCCCGGAGCTTATCGCAGCTTGCCACGTCCTTCATCGCCTGCGAGAGCCAAGGCATCCACCGTACGCCCTTACTTACTTTCTTAATGTCTATACATAGGACGGATCTTTTCAATTTCCTTCGCAATATGTCAAAGAACTTTCTTCCCAATAAAGTGGTGGAGAATAACGGATTCGAACCGTTGACCTCCTGCTTGCAAAGCAGGCGCTCTAGCCAACTGAGCTAATCCCCCAAAATGATCTGTAGTCCTGAGCAGACTTGAACTGCTGACCCCTACATTATCAGTGTAGTGCTCTAACCAACTGAGCTACAGGACTATGCAAATTTCTTTATTTGCGCTCAGGAGCACAACTCACTGAGCTCGTTTGGGAAGAATATATAATGTGAAAGTAGAGAAGGCTGCATATTCACCCACTAAGGTAGGAGAATCGCTCCAGAAAGGAGGTATTCCAGCCGCACCTTCCGGTACGGCTACCTTGTTACGACTTAGCCCCAGTCACCGAGTTTACCCTAACTCGTCCTTTCAGTTACGAGCTTCAGGTACCCTCGGCTCCCATGGCTTGACGGGCGGTGTGTACAAGACCCGGGAACGTATTCACCGCGCCATGGCTGATGCGCGATTACTAGCGAATCCGCCTTCATGGAGTCGGGTTGCAGACTCCAATCCGAACTGGGGCCGCTTTTCGGGATTCGCTCCCTGTCGCCAGGTGGCTGCCCTTTGTAGCGGCCATTGTAGCACGTGTGTCGCCCCGGACATAAGGGCCGTGCTGATTTGACGTCATCCCCTCCTTCCTCCTACTTGCGTAGGCAGTTCCTCTAGAGTCCCCGTCTTTCACGCTGGCAACTAGAGGTAGGGGTTGCGCTCGTTGCTGGACTTAACCAAACACCTCACGGCACGAGCTGACGACAACCATGCAGCACCTCGGAGGCGGCCATTGCTGGCTGTACCCTTTCGGGCACATTCCCCCTCCGTTCGAGCCCGGGTAAGGTTCCTCGCGTACCATCGAATTAAACCACATGCTCCTCCGCTTGTGCGGGTCCCCGTCAATTCCTTTGAGTTTCAACCTTGCGGCCGTACTCCCCAGGTGGGATACTTATCACTTTCGCTTAGCCACTGACCCTGTTGGGCCAATAGCGAGTATCCATCGTTTAGGGCGTGGACTACCAGGGTATCTAATCCTGTTTGCTCCCCACGCTTTCGTGCCTCAGCGTCAGTGATGGCTTGGTGACCTGCCTTCGCCATCGGTGTTCTGTGTCATATCTACGCATTTCACCGCTACATGACACATTCCAGCCACCTCAACCACACTCTAGGCTGGCAGTATCAATGGCATTTCTTCAGTTAAGCTGAAGGCTTTAACCACTGACTTACCAACCCGCCTACGCACCCTTTAAACCCAGTGAATCCGGATAACGCTTGCAACCTCCGTATTACCGCGGCTGCTGGCACGGAGTTAGCCGTTGCTTATTCGCACGGTACCTTCAGCTCAGGTGCACGACCTGAGGTTTATTCCCGTGCAAAAGGAGTTTACAACCACGAAGGCTGTCATCCTCCACGCGGCATGGCTGGGTCAGGCTTTCGCCCATTGCCCAAGATTCCCCACTGCTGCCTCCCGTAGGAGTCTGGTCCGTGTCTCAGTACCAGTGTGGGGGGCCATCCTCTCAGACCCCCTAGCCATCGTAGCCTTGGTAGGCCATTACCCTACCAACTAGCTAATGGCACGCATGCCTCTCCCTAACCGCCGGAGCTTTGATTGATAGGAGATGCCTCCCATCAATATTATGGGGTATTACCTTCGATTTCTCGAAGCTATCCCCCGGTTAGGGGTAAGTTACATACGCGTTACTCACCCGTTTGCCGGTTACTTTTGGTATTGCTACCAAAAGCATCCCATGACTTGCATGTGTTAGGCCTGCCGCTAGCGTTCATCCTGAGCCAGGATCAAACTCTCCATAGTAAGTTTAATCAATGCTTTTCGGATTCTCCTCTCAGGGTATTATCCTTAGGAATACGCTCGCCTTTCTCTACTTCACAATATTTCAAAGAACTTTCTTTTTCAATTTTTGGAATGCAAAATTAAAACCTTTTTTTGAACTGACAAAATTTTCTTTAAAAATTTTTGCCTTTTTTCTTTTTTCGTTCCCAACGATTGGGATTGCAAAGTTATAGCATTTTTTTAAAAACAAACATGCTCTAGAAAAAAATTTTTTTAAATTTCATAATTTATTGAAAATGAAACACATCGTTTAGGGTATTCTCAAAATTTTGCATGTTATACATTATTATAATATATTATCCCGTGTTTAGTTAAAGCTTCATGCAAAAGATGTGTCGGTAAAGCCATTACTGTATAAAACGAACCATCAATACGAACTATTTTACTAATTCCAAGCCAATCTTGAGCACCATATGATCCTGCTTTATCCATAGGATTATGATGAGAAATATAATACCAAATTTCTTCATCCGTCATGGGAGCAACCATAACCACAGTACGATCGCATAATAGTTCAAAATAATCCAGGTTTCTCAAACATATGGATGAATAAACCTCATGCGTGCGACCAGCTAGTTTTTTTAGCATATCATATGCTTGATTAATGTCCTTAGGCTTTCCAAAAACTATTCCGTCTGCCCAAACAATCGTATCAGCGGTAATAAACCATGTATCGCTCTTTAACCAATCAGTTGGAATAGCTAAAGCTTTCTTGTAGCTAATTTCTTTAGCAATATCATCAGGTTTTGATGAAGAGAAAGTTTCATCTACCTCAACATTTCTCACCTCAAACTGCAAACCCATCCTTTTCAAAAGTTCCTGCCGTCGAGGACTTTTGGAAACAAGAACCAATTTATATCGTTGAATCATTTCAAACATTTACGCCCAGCTTTCTGGAATTAATTGCATAGAAAGAATCCCTGCAATCATATAAATTTTTAATAAAAGCGCGAGTTGTTTAAAATCTTTTTCCTCTTTTGCAGACCACGTTTCTCGAATGACAAAAATCCAAAACGGTACTAAAACCACCACAAAAAACAAAAAAACATAGTGCGAACGAAAACCCCATAAAAAATACACCATGAACGCTAAAAAAAGAAGAAAAATAACTTCCAACACTAAAAGAAAATGTTTTGTCTTTTTGACCCCCCACACAATGGGAAAATTTTTGCATCCAAATTCTTTATCTCCCTTTATATCAACCATATCTTTAACCACTTCCCTGATGAAGCTAACTATCGCCGCTAAACAAGCATATAAAAAAGTTAATTTAAAAATCACAGGGTAAACATACGTGGGAATGTCTTTTACAATAGGAAAAAGCATCATATAATGTAAAAAAATTAACAATACATTTAAAAAGGCTAACAAGGCAATGCTAAAATTACCCCAGAAAAAATCTCTTTTAAACTTGGTGGAATAAAACCATAACAATCCTGCTACAAAAACCGGAAAAATAAATAAATATTTTTCCCTCATCACAATAGCCTGACCCAAAGCTGATAGAAGGCCTATTAAAACCAACACAAAAAAAGTTCTTATGCCCATTTCAATCGGCAGTTTTCTGCGTAAAATGGTTTTATCAGTTCGATTAATTTCATCCATGCCTACATCATAATAATCATTTAAAGCATAACCGCCAGCCATGATAAGTAAGTAGTTGACAACTAACCATAAAAAAGTCCATTCATTAAAAGGAGAGTGAACCTTCTCTATAGAAAGAAAAGCCTCGACCAAAAACCAACGAGTAAAATAAAATACACCCGCAGCAATCAATAAATTATACCATCGGATCAACTGAAAAAAAGCAACTATCTTACCAAACATGAGCTTCTTCATCGAACCAATCTCCTTTTATGGTTAAAACTTGTTCAATAATATCGCGAACACACCCTTCACCACCTCGAAAAGGTGAAATATAATCTGAAATACTCTTAATTTCATGGACAGCATCAGCTGGACAAGTTTTAAGACCAACCAACTCCATAGCTTTATAATCAGGGATGTCATCTCCCATGTAGAGCAATTCCTCTTTGCGAAGCCCTTGCTCACTTAAAAATTGCTTTAAAAAATTAGCTTTATCAGAAATCCCCATAAAAACATATGGGATTTTTAAAAAACTGCACCGCAAACGAATATTTTCATCGTCACTGCCTGATATAACAATGATTCTATAGTTTTTTTTCAATGCTAACTGAATGGCATAACCATCCTTCACGTTGCCTTGTCGTATAATTAGACCATTATCACCTAAATAGATATTTCCATTGGTTAGCACTCCATCATAGTCAAAAATGAATGTTGTTATCTGTCTTAACTTGTTCCGATAATTTCTCGAAGTCATAAGCAGATAGTAATTGATTGGTCAAAAATAGATATATTTCTTTTAACTTAGGTTTGCTTTCTAACATTTTGAGATGCATGTCTAAAATGTTTCGATCATTCCGCGCAGCAGGTCCTGTCTGAAATTTAATGGGATCATCGATTTTAATTCGCTTCACCGTCTGCAAGACCAAGGGAAGTAAGAGTTTATGAATTTCAATTTTCCTCTCACCTAAGATTTCATACGATAAATGCAATAAATAGTTTACAAAATTCGAGGCTATAACTCCTGCCAAGTGCGTTTTTTTTCGTGTTTCTTCATTTACCTGAATAGCATTTTCTGTCAATTCTTTACCTAAAGAAAGAAGTTGCTCAGCCACAAAGCTATCGTCACTTTCTATAAGTATGGCAAAATCTTTTTCCCACAAAGGAATTTCTTTCCTAAAAGTTTGAAAAGGATAAAAAACACCCTTCTTTTTGAATTTACTTAGGATCGACAAAGGTAAAGTCCCTGAAGTATGAACGACTATACCTTCCAATTTATCATTTAACTGAGAAATAACTTCCTCATAAGCAGTATCTTTAACACTAATCAAGTACATCAAAGCATTGGTGGGTATTTCGCTCAAGAGCAGCATTTCATCAGTTTTCTTTTCCCCTCGTGATAGAGCATAATAAATCGTTTTTCCCCGCTCACGAAAAAGCTGGCCAAGATGATAAGCAACATTACCCCGACCAATGATTACGATGGTATTATTGTCGCTCATTTTTGTTCAAAGGAACGTTCTCTAATTTGTCGTCAAATCGAACATTTAGAATCTGCCATTTATCGTTTGGCTTGTAAAAAACAAATGTATAGTAAAGAGGCTGTCTTTTGTGTTTAACCAGATATGTTAGAGAAACTAAGCTAGGAGCAAGTTGCTCTTTTCGCATAAGCTCATAGCCGTAAAAGTCACCAATGAGAGCTGTCACAGTCCCTAATTGAACTTTTATTTTTTTTGCCTGTTCAGAGTTGATATCCATGTATGGATTAGTGGTAAAAAGAAAATCCACTGCCTTTTCTGGAGCTTCTTTTGAGTACAATGTAAAAAATTGATCTGCAATGTTTTCATAATCCTGCTGAGCATAAGCTCCAAAGGTAAATAAAACAAAACTTGCGATGAACAAAAATTTTTTCATATGTTTAAATTTAAATATTTCCATCTATTGTGAGACCACACATAATTTGAGGGTTGTTTTTTAATATCACGTTCAAGTAAAGTTACATAAAATTTCATAACATCATTTTCCGTGGTCACATCATTCAAAATGGGTTCAAAGGTGCACAAATATTTTCCTTTGCTAATTTCTTTAACACTTACATACACAACAGGTAAATTAAATTTTTTAGCAACTGCTTGAGCTCCTTGTGGAAATGGTGTATTAATGTTAAAAAAAGGTGTCCAAATAGCATGATGAAACTCCGTCCGAGCTGGCCGCTGATCTGATAAAAAAATCATCACTGAAGGACTTTGCAGTGCCTTACGAACCATAATCCCAACTTCTTCAATAGAATACAATTTCATCCCTCTTTTTTCCCTATGGTAATGAATAAATCTATCAATCAAATAATTCCTAAAAGGCTTGTATAATGCAAATTGATTTACATTTAAAATTTCTGGTAATACGACAGAAAACCATTCCCAATTGTTAAAGTGAGCCATTAATATAATTACAGTCTTCCCTCTAAAAAAATACTGTTGAATGACTTCAGGATTTTCTAAAATATATCTTTTTTTTATTTTTTTTGCATGAGTTGTGTATCCTTTTAATGATTCCAATAAGACTCGAGAAAAATATTGATAAAAGTTTCGGGTCAGCTTCCTTACTTCTTTTTCTGAAGCAGAAGGAAATGCCAGATGTAAATTCTTGCTTACAACTTTTCTTCTATAACGCATCCATTGCATAGCTTTTCCCAACAGATAAGCCGAAGCATATACACCTAGCCATGGCATAAATCTTACCATGGCTAAGAGCAAACGAAACAAAATATATTCAACCAGAAATTGTATACGCCTTCCCAAGCTTTTTCATTTTCACTGCCAAAATTACAGCTATTTAAAAAATCTAAAAATAATCCTCTTTTATCATCGTTATTTATTAAAAAAGCCTATGAAGCACTGCTACCCAGTATTATGCAAAAATTTTACTTTTCCCTTTAAAGCAAGAAGTCATCTCATCTTACAGTACTCAGCAAGATTCTTCAAAATGCTGGAAGGAGGAATGATAATTAAAACTTTTCTGAACTGAGCGGGAGAATGGCAAGCTGTGTTAGCCCTCCCTTAACGATTTGCCCCTGCTGCACTTTAACTTCTGACAAGGGTGGAAGGAAAATATCTACCCTGCTTCCAAACTTAATAAAACCCAATTCGTCACCTGCTTTGTGACGTTCGTTTTCATTAACTAGAGGAACTATTCGACGAGCAATGAGCCCTGCTATTTCTCGTACAAGAATAATTCCAGATAAAGTTTTAATAAAATAATCTACATGCTCATTATCAAGCGAAGATTTTGGTAAAAAAGCTGCAAGATGCTTGCCTTTAAAATGCCTTACCTGCATAATTTGCCCCTCTACGGGAACGTAATTTAAGTGCACATCCCACAACCGCATAAAAATAGAAATTTGTCGGGCTTTCCCTTCTGGGAATACATCCATATCAACCATTTCATTAACCACTATGACACCATCAGCAGGTGAAATTACATTACGAGCATCAAGATTTTTTACTATTTTCCTTTCAGGATAGCGAAAAAAATATCTCACAAGTAAATAAAAAGAGAAAAAGAAAATCATAGCTACCACTGAAGGCCAAGGTGGCAAAAGGAAGTAAGAAAGAACAATAAGCCCAAACGAAAAAATACCCACCATTGAAACAAGGTTTTTCCCCACTGGATGTATGCGCCACATATCAGAAAATATTTAAATTTTTTACTACTTTGTAAGCCGTATAAAATAATGAAACCATAAGTAAGCTATCCAATCTATCTAGCACGCCGCCGTGCCCAGGTAATAATGAACCACTATCTTTTACCCCAGCCCTTCTCTTTAGCTTTGACTCGAAAAGATCTCCCATGAGTGCTAAAAACATAATTACACTTGATTCAAAAAGAAATTCCGGAAAAAACTTAACTTTATTCAATGTGGCAAATAATATTATTCCAAGCATAGTAAAAACATAACCGCCCAACAAGCCTTCCCATGTTTTTTTAGGAGAAATGTGAGGAATCAATAAATGCTTCCCAAACCAAGATCCAACCATGTATGCAAACGTATCAAAGCTCCATACTACCATTAAAACATAAAGCAATTGATTAAAAAACAAAACATGATTGCTAATAGCAGCTAAAACTAAACCCTGTAAAGGGAAAAAAATATACCAAAAAAGAAATGTAATAAAACCTGCGACAGGTAAAAGGTCAATATTTTTTCTAGCAATTGCAAAACAACAAAGCCCCACAAGCAAAAAAAACAACCAGCTTCCACCAAAAAACATCATGTGCTGATATAAAAGCTTTTCATGTTCATATGTGAAATAATGCATAAAAAACCAAAACATCCATCCGATCCACCATAAAGCAACTCCCAAAGCAATATACCACTTAAAAAGCCGAGAAGTTGGACGATAAAACAAACTGTAAAGCTCCAGCGCACTAACTACTGCAAAAAAACCTGTTAAAACAGTCAAAAATGGCACAGCATATAAACACCCCAATAACCAAAGACCAGCATAAATCAGAGCAGTGATGGATCTAAGAGAAAAACTCTCAGGTTTATTCATACAAAAAAACTACTAAACGTTTGGCACCATGGGCACCCAAAACCAGTTGCTTTTCAATATCGGCAGTCCTAGAGGGTCCTGTTACAAAGGTAATTAACGATGGTGTGTTTTTTCCGTACTTCGTCATCAAAGCATCTATGGCATCGTAAATGTCAGCAACCACCTGAGAAGTTTGAGCAATAACAATAAGGATATCGTTTGCAAAAATCGCTCGCCTACCAGTGCTTAAAAAACTACTCATAACAACAGTACCTGTTCTTGCACATAAAAACTCGCATTCTGTTATTGTTGCTTCGTTGTTTTCCAAATTATCTTTATCATTCAGGATGTTAAATTCTTGATTGTTAAAAAGCGAAAGAAGTATCTCATTCGTGCAATAAAGGGTTTTTATTTTTTCTTGTACCAAAAAAACACTTAAAGCAACAGAAAGTTCCTCTAAAGTCTGAGCAAAATAGAATTCACCTCCAGACTCTTTCAATCGTTGAACAAAAAGAGCACTTACATTATTTTCCTCTTCTTCCTGAAAAAAATCAGTAGGTAGATCAGCAGGAAAGTATTCTTTGCTGGACTTACTTGGAAATTGAAATCTTTTAAAAAAACTTTCTTTGTCGCTCATGAAATTGGAGCTTCATTCGACTTTTGTTGTGAATCAGTTATAGATGATGCTTCAGCTCTTTGATTATTTTCAACATAGGTTGAGGTCTGTGTATCATTTTCGGAAGGAACATTTGTAGATTCTTCAAAAGGTCTTTTACCTAAAATCTTCTCCAAATCTTCACGGAAAAGAATTTGCTTTTCAAACAAAAGTTGAGCAAGTTTTTTTACTTCTTCGAAGTGTTCTTTTAAAATTTGTATAGCCCTATCGTAAGCTTTTTGAATAAGTGTAGCAACTTCTTCATCGATCGTTTGTGCAGTTTTTTCAGAATATGGTTTTGAAAAGTAATATTCTTGCGATCCAGATGAATCATAGTAACTAATATTCTTTAATTTTTCGCTCATGCCAAAATAAGCAACAGCTGCATATGCTTGTTTGGTAGCTCGTTCTAAGTCATTCAAAGCCCCAGTAGATAAATCACCAAGAAATACTTCTTCGGCAGCGCGACCAGCAAGCAAAGCAGTCAACTCGTCGAAGAGTTGATCCCATGTAGACAACTGTCGTTCTTCTGGCTGATACCATGCAGCTCCGAGGGTTTTTCCACGAGGTACTATGGTAACTTTGATTAATGGATTTCCATGCTTTATAAACCAACTAACGACCGCATGCCCTACTTCATGAAATGCAACTCGGTGTCGTTCTTCTTCCGTTACGATTTTATTCTTCTTTTCTAACCCGGCTACAACACGATCTATGGCATCGAGGAAGTCTTGCAACTCAACGGCATCTTTATTTTTTCTAGCGGCAATGAGAGCTGCCTCATTGCAAATATTAGCAATATCTGCTCCACTAAATCCAGGCGTTTGACGAGCTAATACCTCAGCTGAAACATCTGGAGCAAGCTTTAGAGGTCGCATGTGAACTTTGAAAATTTCTTCTCGTTCTTTGAGTTCGGGCAAATCAACATAAATGATGCGATCAAAGCGACCAGGACGAAGCAAAGCTTTATCCAAAATATCTACGCGGTTAGTTGCTCCTATAACGATAATACCAGCATTCGATGAAAAACCGTCCATTTCAGCCAAAAGTTGATTAAGCGTGCTTTCGCGTTCATCGTTAGCCCCACTTATATTAAATTTACTTCGAGCACGACCTACAGCGTCGATCTCATCAATAAAAACAATGCAAGGAGCTTTTTGTTTAGCTTGAGCAAAAAGATCACGTACTCTCGAAGCTCCAACGCCGACAAACATTTCTACAAAATCAGAACCACTGATGCTAAAAAAGGGAACATTGGCCTCACCAGCAACAGCTTTAGCAATGAGAGTTTTTCCCGTACCCGGCGGACCAGCAAGTAAAACACCTTTGGGGACTTTTCCCCCTAAACGAGCATACTTTTGAGGATTCTTTAAAAAATCAACAATTTCACGCACCTCCATTTTCACTTCATCCATCCCAGCAACATCCTCAAAGGTAACATTTACATGCTCTCCTTTTTCTAGAACAGTAGCTCGAGACTTACCAAAATTAAATATATTGCCGGGACCACCGCCACCTTGACCTTTGCTAATTCCGCGAAATAATAAATACCATACTAGAATTAAAATACCAAAAGGAAGAATCCAATAAAGAAAAAAATCTTTAGCCCAATTTGTTCGTGTTTCTGGGACTATGGGAATCGATTTTTCTTTTGCCAATAGTGCTTTTTGATCTGGCGTTTTTCCTATGGTGTCTTGTCGAAATTGATCTTCAATGGTTGAAAGAATTTGATTTTCGAAAGCTTCAGGAGTTACAAATTTGTATATATAATGAGGTCCGTTGTATGCTTTCGAATTTTGCCCAGCAGCGTCATTGAAGTCACCCTTTTTCAATGCTTGAGGACGCAAGTAAATTTCAGCAAATTCCTTGTTCACAACGACAATTTTTTGAACATTTTTGGTACGTAAAGCTGTTTCAAGTTTTTGCCAAGTAATTTCTGGAACTTCTGTTCCCGGCTTAGCAAAAAGTAAATAAAACATTAAAAGAATAAAAGCCGCATACAACCAATAAGGATTAAATCTAACTTTTTTCATAACGAGGTTTTTTTAGCATGAGACAAAAAAGAAGTATCAATAAAATCGCCCCACAGATCTTCAAGGCGATAATGTTCTCGAAACGGTTTCTGAAATATATGCACTATGATGGAACCGTAGTCCATTAAAACCCATTCTGCGTTTTGATATCCTTCCACATGCGATGGTTTAATTTTTTCATCCATGACTAATTCTTCTAACAAAGCATCTGCCATGCTTTGCACTTGTACCCTAGACTCACCATGACAAACAAAAAAATAATCGTAAAGTGTTTGCTTTTCATCGAAATGAATTAACACAGGATCTTGAGCCTTTTTAGAAAGCAATATGGAGTAAATTTTTAAAAGCAATTGCCTATCGTCCATTTTTTATGGCAAATTTATGTTAAATCTTTCTAATAACCTTCAAATAACTTTTGAAAAAGTTTTTTGACCTTATGGAACTAATTCCTGTAATTTTGCTTGTCAAAAAAAAGACCATGGCTAAGACAAAAAAAGCTGATAGTAATGTACTTTCCTTATCACAAACAAATATTCTTGAGCATGGACGAATTCCACCCAACGCCGAAAACATTGAGCCTTTCGTGTTAGGTGCTTTGCTCATTGATCAGCAAGCCATAAACACCGTCATTGACTTTTTGCATCCAGAAGTTTTTTACAAAGAAAATCATCAACTTATTTATAAAAGCATTCAAAACCTTTTTGCTAAAAGCATGCCTATCGACATTTTAACAGTAACTGAAGAACTAAAGCAAGAAGGAATACTCGAAAAAGTTGGTGGTCCTGCATATCTTATTCAACTCTCCAATAGTGTCGTTTCTGCAGCCAATATCGAATATCATGCTCGTATTCTTGTTGAAAAATACATTAAACGTAAACTCATAGAAGTTTCTACTGAGATCATCAATGCTGCTCACGAAGAAAGTATGGATGTTTTTGATCTGCTCGATGCTGCCGAAAATAAACTTTTTCAAATCAATGATGAAAACTTAAAACGCAAAGGAGGTTCCATATCTTACATCTTAAATGAAGTAAAAGATAACATTTTAAAAGCATTCCAAAGCCAAAAATCGGTGACAGGTATCCCTAGCGGTTTCAAGTCTCTAGACAAACTGACCGCAGGCTGGCAACCTTCTGATTTCATCATTATTGCAGCTAGGCCTAGTATGGGGAAAACAGCTTTTGTGCTAAACATGGCAAGGAAAATGGCTGTCGAACATAACATCCCCATCGCTATCTTTTCACTAGAAATGAGTTCGCAACAGCTTGTTATGAGAATTCTTTCTTCTGAAACTCGTATTCCCTCTGATTTGTTACGACGAGGTCAACTTTCTAAAACTCAGTGGAAAATACTAGAAAATTCCATTGAAACACTCTCTCGTGCTCCATTGTTTATTGACGATACTCCCTCTTTGTCTGTGTTTGAGCTTCGTGCAAAAGCTAGACGCCTGAAACAACAACACAATATCCAGTGCATCATGGTAGACTATTTGCAACAGATGACAGCTAAAGTCGATAAAAATGCTAATCGTGAAGTTGAAATTGCTACCATTTCTCGTTCGCTAAAAGCTTTAGCTAAGGAACTGAATATTCCTGTTATTGCTCTTTCCCAGTTAAGCCGTGAAGTTGAAAAACGTGCAGGAACAAAACGTCCTCAACTCTCAGACCTCCGCGAATCTGGATCTATTGAACAAGATGCTGATCTGGTTCTCTTCATTTACCGCCCAGAATATTATTTTAAAGACACTGAAAACAAAAATGCCATACCAGAAGATCAAAAGCATGCAGCTGAACTTATCATAGAAAAACACAGAAACGGTCCCCTAGGTACGGTTAAGCTCAAGTTTATCCCCAATTTTGCAACCTTTTACGAAGAAACTGACTCGGACTATACTTTGGCAATTAATTATTTAAGAGAGCTTGATTTGGAAAACAACAACTACCAAGAAATTTACCTTGAGTCAAAAATGAATAAAGACCTTGACACTTTCCCTTATGGCATAGAAAATGATTCTGTGCCTTTTTAAAAGCATATCATTATGAAAAAATGGATGGTCCTCTTTTATCTTGCCCTTGTAAGTTTCCTTAATGCAACACAGCTTCTTATTCCTATGGATGAAACACAAAAAAATCATCTTAAAGCTTATGGAATTGCCTATTGGATTTTGCAAAACGGACTAGAGGTTGAATGGTTGCTAAATTATCGGGGTGGCAGCTTTTTAACAGGCTATTCTCAAAAGGTTATAGCAGAATGTCAAATTAGACAAGTTTCGTACGAAGTTGTTTCAGATGCACAGGTTACTTCAATGAAAGATTACATCGCCCAACCCGATGCTAATATGGACATTGTAAAGCTAGTGAAAGCTCCTCGGATTGCGGTATATGCTCCCAAATATTATCAACCTTGGGATGATGCTGTAATGCTTGTCCTAACTTATGCCGAAATTCCATACGATGTTATTTATGATGAAGAGGTACTTCAAAATAAATTACTGAATTATGATTGGCTACACTTGCATCACGAAGATTTTACTGGACAATTTGGGAAATTCTGGGCAGCATACCGTAATACTGCATGGTATCAGCAACAAGTTGAAGATGATCAACGCGTTGCTCGACTTTATGGTTTCAACAAAGTTTCTAAACTCAAACTCGCAGTAGCTCAAAAAATTCGAGATTTTGTTTTGGGAGGAGGATATCTTTTTGCCATGTGTAGCGCCCCGGAGAGCATTGATATAGCTTTAGCTGCCGAAAACACTGATATTTGCCCAGAGCCCTTTGATGGCAATCCTGTTGACCCAAATTTTCAGCAAAAACTAGATTTTTCTAAAACCTTTGCTTTTCAGAACTTCATAGTTTACACAAGCCCTTACGAATATGCTAAATCAAATATTGATGTCACCAAAACACGCCCAAAGATAAGGCAAGAAGATGATTTATTTGTACTTTTTGAATTTTCAGCTAAATGGGACCCTATACCAACTATTCTCACACAAGATCATGAAAGAATTATTCGAGGTTTTATGGGACAAACCACTGCTTTTAATCCTAAAACTTTAAAACCCTATGTAGTTGTCCTCGCAGATAATAAGCAGCTGAATGAAGTACGATACATTTATGCAGAATACGGTAAAGGTTTTTTCTCCTTTCTAGGAGGCCACGATCCTGAAGATTACCAACATTTTGTTTACGATCCACCTACAAATCTAAATCTTTTCCCTAACTCTCCTGGCTACAGATTAATTTTAAACAATGTACTTTTCCCTGCAACGCAAAAAAAACATCAAAAAACATAAACTTTTCTACCCACATTTAGTCAAAACTTAAAAAAGTATATTTGCCAAAAATCTGTGGTATGAAAAAAGTTTATTTTGTTGTAATTTTATTGTTGTGCTGGAGCATGATAAACATCAAAGCCCAGCAAAATGTTCCTGGAACTCCCATGAGTTTCAAATGGAATTTACAAACAACAGACATTCCTAAAATACTGCTTCCCAAACCCGACATGCAACGTATTGCTCAAGAAGATGAAGAGATGGCCATGAAGGGTAAAGGGTACCGCAATGGGGTCTTTGTTCAAACAGTTATTCGACCTGACAACAGCGGATTATGGGATTACTTACCGGATGGTTCTGCCATTTGGCGTGTAAGAATCCAAATTCCTGATGCTCAAGCTTTAGGCTTGTATTTTTCTAACTATCACTTAAAACCAGGCATGGTATTTTACGCATACACACCCGACAAAAATTTCGTTATAGGTGGTTTTACCGAATTAAACAACAATTATGATATTCCTGTAATGGCTACGCAAGAAATCCCTGGAGATGAGGTTGTCTTGGAGCTATTTATTCCCAAGGGAACGACTGACTATGCTTTTGAAATCGATAAAGTAGCTTATTTTTACCGCTCAACCCCCTTTGAAAATAACCCCAAAGTTGGAACCTGTCATGTAAATGTTAGTTGTCCAGAAGGTGATAACTGGAGAGATCAGATTCGTGGTGTTGCTAAAGTAACGATGGTATTAAGTGATGGCACTTATGTTTGTTCTGGATCGTTGGTCAATAATACCAACCAAGATTGTAAAAAATATTTTCTAATGGCAGATCATTGCAGTGTCTCAGGAAATGGGCAACCAGTTACAGCTGCTCAGCTACTCCAGTGGACTTTCCGTTTCAATTATCAAGCAACAACCTGTACGGGGACTCAAACTGGACCATCCCAGGTTCTCACAGGAGCTTATTATCGAGCTTCTGACACTTATGGAGAAACCCAAACTGGTTCAGATTTCTTTCTATGCGAATTAAAAGAAAACCTTACCTCTACCATAAACCCTTATTTCAACGGTTGGAGCATTTCCACAACACCCGCAACAAGCGGTGTAGGCATACATCATCCTGAAGGAGTAATAAAAAAAATAAGTACATTCACCAGCACTTTGACCACTCATGGAACGACACACTGGCAAGTTTATTGGGCAGCAACAGCCAATGGTCACGGAGTTACAGAAGGAGGATCATCGGGGTCTCCGCTTTTTAATCAAAATAAACTCATCGTTGGCACTTTAACTGGCGGTCTCTCAGATTGTAACAATACAAATCAACCTGACATTTATGGTCGCATGGACAAACACTTCACAGGTATTGGAACCTCAAATGATAAACGTCTCAAACCTTGGTTAAATCCTACCAATTCAAATGTTACTACACTCAATGGACGTAATCTTTGTGCAACCAATACAAACGACTTCGAACAAATTTCCCACTCTCTTCGTATATTCCCTAACCCAGCTACTGACGAGATAAATATTGATCTTTCGTTTTATGAATTAGAGCATCCTGTCATTCATGTAGTTGATGTAACAAATAAAATTGTTTTGCAACAAACTCCTGAAAAAATAAGTAATCTTTATAAACTTGATATTCACGATTTAACACCAGGCTATTATATTCTTACCATTGTAGAAAAAGGCATTACTTATTCGACTACATTTGTAAAAAATTAAATTTCTCTTGCATCCTTCTACAAAATAAGCTGCCAAATGGCAGCTTATTTTGTTTTACAAGATTATCGTTTACAAAGTTTTAAGATGAGCTAAAACTTTATCGTAATCGGGCTCCTGACCTATTTCTGGTACGTATTGCACATAAGAAATTTTGAATTCTTTGGTGACAACAACAACGCCTCTCGCAAGCATTCCTAGTTCTTCTATGTAAAAACCATATTTGAAAACAAAGTCTCAGTCTTTATAATCGCTTGTAACGATAACATTAGAAATGCCCTCAGCGGCACAAAATCTTTTTAACGCAAAGGGCAAATCCATAGAAACGGTAATGATTACAACATCTTTCAGAGCAGTTGCTAATTCATTAAACTTTCTTGTCTGTGAAGCACATACAGGTGTATCCACAGAAGGCATCACCGATAAAACCACTATTTTATTTTTATAATTAGATAGACGAACAGGTTTTAAATCAGTATCTAAAACTTGAAAATCTTCGGCTACTACACCTACTTGAGCCAATTTACCAACAAGGGTAATGGGTTACCTTTTAAATGTAACTATGTTTAAATGTTTTTCCATATTTTTTATTTTGATGAAGGGTAAAATTAACTTAACTTTTTGCTGAGGAATCATTTTATGCTAAAAAACATGTTATAAACAAAAAATGATACCAAAATTAAGATGTAGCCTAGTGTAGAAAGGCATTAAAAATAAGCTGCTTTTTGCAAATCCATTTCATTTTAAACCCTTTTTGATAAATATCAGCCACAAGTTATAATTTGTTCATCGACAACTCCTCACAAGAATTATAAATTTGCATAAAAATTAACCATGTCTATTTTGAGTTTACAGGAACTTGTAAAAAAACTTGCTTCTGAAGGAAACTTACATGTAATAACAAAGCCTGTTTCACCATTTCTTGAAATGACAGAAATCGCCGACCGCATCTATCACCACCAAGAAAATAGTTGGCCTATCCTTTTCCAAAATACAGGAACAGTTTTTCCTGTTTTTATGAATATTTTTGCTCGAAAAGAACTAGTAAATTCCTACCTTTCACTACAAAATGTTCTACCCTACCTGCACCACCTCCCTACTTTGATGAAATTAAAATTTAACAAAACTACTTTTTCTATACTCAAACGTTTACTTAAAACAAAGCCTCATGTAGTAAAACGAGCTCCTTGTCAAGCAAAGCTAGATCGGCATCTAACATTTGATGATTTGCCCATTCTTACTTGCTGGCCAAAAGATGCTGGACGTTTTATTACGCTACCACTCGTTCATACGATTGATCCTGAGACGGGGGAACAAAACATGGGCATGTATCGTATGCAAATTTTTGACTCACGCACAGCTGGTCTACATTGGCATGTCAACAAAGGCGGTGCCATTCATTTTGAAAAATGGAAAAAATTAAAAAAACGCATGCCTGTGACTATAACGCTAGGAGGTCCACCCGCTCTCATTTACGCAGCTACAGCTCCTTTACCACATGGCATTTCAGAATATTTGCTAACGGGCTTTCTGCTAAATAAAAGACTCACGCTCGTAAAATCAATTACTAATTCCATTCTAATTCCTGCAGAAAGTGAAATAGTGTTAGAAGGCTATGTCGATCCAGAAGAACCTCTACGCCTTGAAGGACCTTTTGGAGATCACACAGGCTTTTATTCTGTTCCCGACTATTATCCAGTATTTCACTTAGAACTCATAACATATCGAAAAAATGCTATTTATCCAGCAACAGTGGTTGGAATACCCCCAAAAGAAGATGAGCAGTTAGGAAAAGCTACGACAAAACTGTTTACACCTCTTATAAAGCATATGATTCTTCCAGAGCTCCATGATTTGTATCTCCCAACGGAAGGTGGATTTCATAATTTAGCAATTGTAAGCATAAATAATTCTTATCAGGGTGCCGCAGAAAAAGCTGTTCACGCTATTTGGAGTTTGGGCATGCTGTCTTTAACCAAAATCGTAATCATCGTTGAAAATTCCACAAATATTCAAAATACAGAATCTATACTAAACGCCATAGATGAACATGTTTCTTTACCATCGGATTTGATTTTTTCCAGAGGTCCCTTAGATGTACTTGATCACGCTGCTAGTAGTTTTGCTTATGGAGGAAAGGTAGCTATTGATGCCACTTTTACCTACAAACAAAAAAGATCCTCTAATTATGAACAAACAAAATTTCCCTTTTCTCACGAATGGGCAAGCAAAAAAATTGCCATTATTTACCATGAAAATATCGAAGAAGTCCAACACTGGCTTTTTGAAAATCAGGAAGCCGTACAGAATAAAATCATTGTAGCAATGGATAAGCCCTGGCAGCACATGCCTAAACATTTACAATTATGGTTTGCTCTTTCTGCTGTTGATCCATTGAGAGACATTTTGCTACATTCATCTGCTCCTTTCGTTTTTGTGAATGCATCCAGCAAAAATAAAAAAGCTTCTCCCCACCATTCCCCATGGCCCGACATGGTCGTCATGAAAAAGGATATTATTCAAAAAATTGATGAGTCATGGCATGACTTAGGATTTTCTTTTTTTGAACCCTCTCCTAGTCAAATTTTTTTGGAAAACTTTTTCAACGAATAAAAACCCTTACTAATGCATTAAAAAGTCAAACAAATACAAACCACCAAACAATACCGACGCCAGTCCATTCCAAAGTCCAAAATTCAAATGTACTTTTCTGTCATACCCAGCCCAAACAAAAATATGTTGAATAAGTACTAGCAAAACAAACATAACATATCCCACCCACACCCATAAACCTTTGTTAATCCATTGTACAAAAAAGAAAAGAGAAAATAAAGAAAAAACATGCAAAACAAAAGCTAAACGTATAGCACGATATCGTCCTAGTGCAACAGGAATAGAATGAAGCCCCCATTTTTTATCAAATTCTTCATCTTGCAAAGCATAAATAATGTCAAACCCAGCCACCCATAAAAAAACGGAAAACACCACCCATCCAAGATAAATGTTAAGTGTCTCCGTAACTGCAATATATGCTCCTGCAGGAGCAATGGATAACCCAAGACCTAGTACAAAATGAGACCAAGCAGTAAAGCGTTTTGTAAAACTATATCCCAACACTACCAACAAGGCCACAGGACTTAGCCAAAAAGCTAGCTTATTGATAAAATACGTGTCAGCAATAAACAACAAGGAAGAAAATATAACAAGTAATAAAGCTTCATAAGGTCGAACTTTACCCGATGGGATTTCTCGATTTCTAGTTCTCGAATTTTTTTCATCAATATCTCGGTCTATCCATCGATTAAAGGCCATGGCTGCTGTTCTAGCTAACACAAGAGCTAATATGGTAAGGATAAAATTTTTCCACGAAAAAACTTTTATGACCTTCACACCTTCAAAGTAACCCACCAGTGCAAAAGGTAAACTAAATACCGTGTGTGAAAACTTAACCAATCTAAAATATCGTAACATCATCTGCTTTTATATTTGGCTAAACTGAAAGAAATGGTTGCAAAAAGGATTAAAACTACAACTACGAGCGACATACGTCCCAAATAGTCTCCATAGAGAGTATAGATTGTTTGCTTGTCGTTTGCGTTCAAAGTTACCGTAAAACCAGCTGGTTCCCAATATTTTGTTTGCACCAGAACATCCCCACGTTGATTTATAGCAGCAGAAATGCCTGTGTTAGCAGCACGAGCAATATTACGTCTAGTTTCAATGGCTCTTAGGACTGACATCAAAAAATGTTGTCGATGTCCGGGGGTATTTCCCCACCAACCATCGTTGGTTATAACAAAAAGCAACTGAGCTCCGGACTTAACAAAACTCGAAAAAAATTCACCAAAAGCACTTTCGTAGCAAATTACTGTTCCTACGGGAACTTTACCCGCAGTATATATGACAGGTCCCGAACTACTGCCAAGCGTTCCTGTTGTTCCCCCAAGATCTAGCGCAAGTTTTTCTAGTGGTTTAAACAACCAAGCATAAGGCATCCTTTCAACCCCTGGCACCAGCTTTATTTTATGGTAAATTTCTTTCACACCAGAACTGTCTACATAAAGGGCGGTATTATACGCTTCATAGTAATAGTCTCCATCGCCATGTACTCGCGTAGCAGGACCTATTTGATCAGCAGGAATTTCTCTATAAGTTGACGCACCCGTGACACAAACAGCTGTAGGAAAAGAGGTTTTTATTTTCTCAACAATTGCAGGAATACTAAAAGAATAACTAAATTCATCTTCATACATCCCCTCTTGCAATGCGCTTTCAGGACAAACAATAAAATCAATGTTTTGAGTAGAATCAGAGGGCAATTGCTTAAAAATTCTATCCAATATCTGCTCTGCCGTTAGTGTAAATTCTTCTTTCCACGGGTCAACATTGTGCTGCACTACACGCACACGCACCGGATTAACTTTTTCCTTGTAAGAATAGTATCGATAGTATGAATAAATCAATGGAACTGTAAAGAAAAAGAAAAAAGTAAGTAAAAAAATGTTTCTTTGACGAGCTGTTTTCCACGCAAAATTTTTATTTATAAAAGATAAGAGCAAGATAAAAAAAGCAAGATTGATGAATAAAATCCAAAGCGAACCCCCTAATACGCCTGTAAATTCATACCACTGAATCCACCGCGGGAGGGTAGCAAGACCATTTCCTAAGGTTAACCATGGCCAAGCAAGTTCCCATCTATAATGCAAAAACTCAAAGGTCACCCAAAAAAAAGGAAAAAGGAGAAAACTTTTAAAATCATTTTGAAATAATTTTCGCCGGACCCATCCGTATATCCATACGACCACCGACATCAAAAAAGTATTTCCCACGATGGCTAAGAGTGCTCCAACTTTTGTTGAATTCCAAATCCACCAAGTTGTTGCTGCATTCCAAACTAAAAAAGTTAAAATGCTATGCGTAAAATAACTAAAAGCTTTTTTTTGTTGTTTTCCAAGGAAATACAACCCAAAATAAAAGGGTACCCAGGCTACAAAAAGAAGCAAAGGCACCCCTCTCATAGGCCAACTTAAAGATAAAAGAATACCCGCTAAAATAAAATAAATATATGTTTTCTTTAATATGTTTTTCATAATGTTTTACTTTTTCATATGCAAAACTTCTTTGATGGTCGTTTTCTCAAGCTTATCTAGTATCATATCGCGAATTTCTAACATGGGTAGATAAAAACCCTCATACCTTTCGATGAGAGTAGGTTCGTAGAATATTTAGAAACGCATCGCACGTGAGCTATAGGACCGTCGATTAATCGTATAATTTGGGCTACGGTTATTTCTTCTGGATTTTTTTTCAACCTGTAACCGCCATGTGGACCCTTAACACTTTGTATCAATCCTGCGTTTTTCAAAATGGTCATAATTTGTTCTAGAAATTTCTTGGGAATATCCCAGGCTTTGGCTATTTGTTGAATAGAATTTAATTGCTTATCTTTTGCTAGCTCGATAACCGCCAGAAAAGCAAATTCGCATTTTTGAAAAAGCTGCATGTTTTTTTTCACAAAAATAAAAAAGTTAGCACTGCTCGTGCTAACTTTCTAAAAGTCTATTAATTATTCGAGCTAGAATAAGCCGTAAATGTTACCCTGCTCGTCAATGTCGATATTTTCGGCAGCTGGTACTTCAGGAAGCCCAGGCATACGCATAATAGAACCAGCTATAGGCACAACAAAACCAGCTCCAGAGGATAATTCGATTTCTCGGATATTCACAATAAAGCCTTCTGGACGTCCTCTTAAATCAGGATTATCAGACAGTGAAAGCTGAGTTTTTGCTATACAAACCGGAAGATTTTCAAAGCCAAGCGAACGAATGGTCTTTAAATCTTTACGAGCTTGTAAAGAATATTCAACACCAGCAGCTCCATACATTTTCGTAGCAATGGTATGTATTTTCTTTTCAAGATCCCAATTTACATCGTAAAGTGAGTGGAAGCAGGAAGGACATTCTTTTACAGCATCCAAGACTTTTTCAGCTAACTCAATAGCACCTTCACCTCCACGAGCCCATCCTTCGTTTATAGCCATTTCTACACCATATTCAGCGCATCGCTCACGAACAAGTTCAATTTCTTCTTCAGTATCAGAATCAAAGCGGTTCAAAGCTACGACAGGCTTAAATCCAAAATATTTCATGTTTTCAATATGCTTATCTAGATTTGCTAAACCTTTCTTTAAATATTCTACATTAGGAACAGAGAATTCTTCTTTTTTGGCTCCACCGTGATATTTCAAAGCTCGAATGGTAGCAACAATAACAACTGCATTGGGTTTAAGATTGCCTACTTGACATTTTATATCGAAAAATTTTTCTGCTCCAAGATCGCTTGCAAAACCTGCCTCTGTAACCACATACTCAGAAGTAGATAAGGCCAGTTTTGTAGCCAACAACGAATTAGTACCTTGAGCGATGTTAGCAAAAGGACCTCCATGAATAATTGCAGGTGTATTTTCAATGGTTTGCACAAGGTTGGGTTTTATAGCATCTTTTAAAAGAGCAGCCATAGCTCCTTGAGCGTTCAAGTCTCGAGCAAAAACAGGCTGTTTGTCTTCCGTAAATCCTATAAAAATATTCCCAAGTCGTTCTTTAAGATCTTTAATATCCCTGGAAAGGCATAAAATGGCCATTACTTCAGATGCTGCCGTGATGTTAAAGCCAGTCTCGCGTGGTATACCATTAGCCGAGCCTCCTAGTCCTATTACTATTTGACGCAAAGCACGATCATTCATGTCAAGTACACGCTTCCAACGAATGGTGCGAGCATCCAAACGAAATTTTTTGTTTTTCAACTGAAGCTGATTATCAATAAGTGAAGCTAGCAAATTATTAGCCTTTTCCACAGCGGCAATGTCTCCCGTGAAATGCAAGTTAATATCTTCCATGGGTAACACTTGAGCAAAACCGCCCCCTGCAGCCCCTCCTTTTACACCAAATACGGGACCTAAAGAGGGTTCCCGTAAAACTACTGTGGTTTTCTTACCTAATCGATTTAAACCCATGGCTAAGCTAATCGACGTTGTAGTCTTTCCTTCTCCAGCAGGTGTTGGGGTGATAGCTGTCACTAAAATCAATTTAGCCTGTTTCGCTTTTTCCTCATTTATATACTCAAGAGGCACTTTAGCTTTATACTTGCCATACAATTCAAGATCGTTTGGATTAATCCCCAATTTTTCAGCAATTTGCTGAATAGGCAACATTTTTGCAGCTCTTGCTATTTCGAGATCTGATTTCATGCTTTTTTGTGCAAAAATAAATTAAAAAAAAATCACTAACTCATCACGTTGCATAATGATATTTATCAAATATTTTAAACTACTAATAATCAGCATTTTAGAAAAAAGAAAGACAAAAATTTAGATAAGAAAACAAATAATCAAAAAGGTCAATTTTGGTAAAAGTTAAGCTTGCGGATGTTCTTTTCTAAATAAGTCTAAACGTTTTTTGAGATCATCCATCTGATCCATCCCCACCAAAGACACGCAAATGCGGATGCCTTCTTGACTTTCGCTACCAGTGGTAATCAAAGAAATGGCACTTATTCCATACTGTAGAAGCTCGTAAAGCAATTGATCGCTCGTCATACCAGGGTATTTAACGGTAAAATAAAATCCATCAGCAAGAGGTTCTCCATCATCTTGATCGTAAACCAGTTGAAATCCATTTTTTAAAAAAGCTTCTTTCATGACAGCAGCTTTCTTCCCATAAATAATTACATCATCACGGAAATTATACGTTCCATTGTTCACAGCTTTTAGAATAGCCAACAAAGCATATTGAGCGGAATGAGCTGTTCCAGAACTCAAAGCATAAATGGTTCCGTAAATCATAGCATGCCCAAAATTGCTTGTGCCAAAATAAGGAATAAGATTAGGAAATTCCCTATGATACAGTGCATCAGAAACAACAAGCATACCGATCCGTTGTCCTGCATAACTAAAGGCCTTTGAGCTACTAATCAACAGAATGTATTGATCATAATATTTGGCTACTGTTGGTTGAAAAGGCGGCTGCCCTGGATGACTATAATCTTTACGAAAATCCATACCCAGATATGCCAAATCTTCGATAACAACTACATCATATTTTTGAGCCACATCTCCAATAATCTGCAATTCCTTTTCAGTAAAACAAATCCAAGCAGGATTATTAGGATTGCTATAAATCAATGCAAATACTTTTCCGCTAGAAAGTATTTCTTCAAGTTTACCTCGCAATTTATCTCCTCGATAATTATATACATCAAAACTTACCAATTTACTTCCCAGTATTCTAGCTTGCTGTTTTTGCACAGGAAAACCTGGATCTATAAACAACAAAGTATCTTTTTGCTTATCTATTCTTTGTAAAGTTAAAAAAGAAGCAAAACCGCCTTGCATAGAGCCAACAGTAGGAATACAGCCATCAGGCCGCACATCTATATCTAGAAAATTTTTCACAAAACGAGAAATTTCATCCTTTAAAGATGGAATTCCCATTACATCAGGATATTTAGAAGCAACACCCCTCTTCAGAGCTTCGATTTCAGCTTCTGTTCCAATTTGTACAGGCGGCAATCCTGGAATCCCCATCTCCATTCGAATAAATCGAACCCCACTTTTTTCTTCAATAATATCTACGATTTTCTTTATTTCCCTAATGCTTGCCTTACCCATGGAAGAAATACCAACCTCTTCCATAGCTTTTTTTACAATATCTTGAGAAACAATACCTTTCATGAAATTTTATTTTTTGCTAAAATAAGTTTTTTCCCTTTACCATAACCATATCTAAATACAATGGGTATAACTTGTTGCGTTTTATAATCTTCCTGAAGTTCTTTTTGCTTGATATAAGAAAATTCAGAAATAGGTGGATGATAGAATCCAAAAAGTTGCACAGATGAAAAATGCTTTTTAATAAGAGAATAATCTACTCCTGTATCATCTGTTAAGAGCAGTTTTATTTTAGACAAAAAGATATCGCGAATTAAAGTAAAATGCTCAAACTGCATCAAATAGGATGCTGCTTTTGTCATGCCATTCCAGTTTGAATCTAAATTGCGCAAGTAAGCATAGAAAGGACTTTGTATGAGCTTATCGTTAATCACATTTACTGAAAAATAGTCGAATTCTTGGATCCGTCCAGTTGAATCCATGACTTTTAAACAAAATCCATCAGGTTTTGGAATGCTACATTGTTCGTATGGGATTAATTTTTCTTTTCCATCCGGCAATAATTGAATGAAATGTAAAGACAATATTTTGTGCTTGGTAAGGCCACAATAAAGTAAAGCAATGGTCAAAGTTCCTTCGTCCTTTTGTAAAGCAAAATATTTTGTCATATCAATGGTTCTGAAAAAATTTTTTCTTAAAGCAGACTGAAGATTAACAAGTAAACCGTAATAAAAGTTTTTTGACAATTTCTCTGTAAAATCAACCAGCTTCCCTACTGGCTCTAAGCCAAATAATAAATATTTTTTCATAGAAGGGAAAAAAACAAAAGGATAAAGGATATCTGGTCCTCCAAAAGGATAGAACAACTTTCCTGAATCTTGTTTACCTTCAGGCAAATATGTTGAAGCCCAAGTCTTCATGGGATTAATATTGGTTCTGACAGCATAAGACCATAGACTATCTAGTAATTGCTTGTATTCCACATATGCTCGTGTCGTATCATTGCCATGACAAGCAGTAGGCTTAAACATCTTATTTCCACTTAAAAAAAGCGATACATCAGTAAGAAGTGTATCAAAAGCTCTTTGTTCAACAATTTTGTTAGTATCCTTAACAACTGCATTTTGCTTCGAGCCCTGCGAACATCCCCAAAGGGATAAAACAATTAGTACATTCAACAAAAAAGGTCGCATGTTTTTTTGAGGGCAAAGTTATTGTTTTATACAGGTTAGTTTCATATTTTAATAAAATTTGAAGAGCGTATTTTTGACAAAAAAATTGTTATGATACGAAAAGAATTGATTCAACCCGAAAGTATTGTAGTTGTTGGTGCTTCTAACGATATAAAAAAACCTGGTGGAAAAGTCGTAAAAAACCTGGTTGACACAAAGTTTAGTGGTTCCTTATATGTAGTTAATCCTAAAGAAAGTGAGATCCAGGGAATAAAAGCATACCCTGATGTAAAATCCATCCCACCAGCAGATCTTGCCATTCTTGCTATTGCAGCAAAATTTTGCCCTGAAACTGTAGAGATTCTAGCAAAGGAAAAAGGAGTCAAAGCCTTCATTATTTTCAGCGCAGGTTTTAGTGAAGAAAGCGAAGAGGGAAAACACCTTGAAGAACAAATTGTACGAATAGTCAATGAGGCAGGTGCTAGTTTAATTGGTCCTAACTGCATTGGCGTTATGACTCCCTATCATGCCTCTGTTTTTACAACGCCTATTCCTACCTTGGAACCAGGTCAAATAGATTTTATCAGTGGTAGCGGCGCAACGGCTGTTTTCATTATGGAAAGCAGTATCCCTCTTGGACTTAAATTTTCAAATGTTTTTAGTGTTGGGAACAGTGCTCAGCTAGGCGTAGAAGACATATTAGAATATCTTGACGAGAACTACGAAGAAGGGAAAAGTGCTCCTATTAAATTGCTATACATGGAAAGCATTAAGAAACCTCAAAAGCTTTTAAAACATGCTCGTTCACTAGTACAAAAAGGGTGTAGAATTGCTGCTGTCAAAGCTGGAAGTTCCGAAGCAGGTGGTCGTGCTGCTTCATCCCACACGGGGGCAATGGCCACAAACGATGCAGCTGTTTCAGCCTTATTTAGAAAAGCTGGCATCGTACGCTGCCATGGAAGATCAGAGCTTGCCACCATGGCCTCAATTTTTAAATTCCCTCGTCCGCGCGGAAAAAATGTTGCCATCGTAACGCATGCCGGAGGCCCGGCTGTTATGCTTACAGACGTTCTTTCAACAAACGGTATTCATGTCCCACCGATCACGCATCCGCGTAAACAAGAACTAGCTGAAAAACTCTTCCCTGGTTCATCGGTAAACAATCCCATCGATTTTCTAGCTACTGGAACTGCTGAACAACTTGATCAAATCTTGCATTATTGCGTTAATATTTTTGATAATATAGACGCTATTCCAGTAATTTTCGGAAGTCCAGGACTATTTGAAGTATACGATGTTTACGATGTTCTGGATAAACATATGAAAACCTCTCCAAAGCCCATTTATCCTATCCTCCCGTCCGTAATGAATGTGGAAAACGAAATCAAGTATTTCATCCAAAAAGGAAATGTCTTTTTCCCAGATGAAGTCAATTTTGGTGCAGCTTTTGCAAAGTACATGAACTCATTCCTTCCAAACGAAGAAAAAAAAGTTCCCATGGACGAAACACGCATTGAACAAATCGTTCTTTCTACTTCGGGCTATCTAAGTGTTGAAAATGTCTCAGCGGTCCTGAATGCTGCTGGTATTCCTACCGTACCTGAAGCTGTATCTAACGACGAAAACACTTTGGCAGCCAAAGCTCAGGAAATAGGCTATCCAATAGTTATGAAAGTTGTAGGGCCTATACACAAAACCGATGTGGGAGGCGTTGTTCTAAATGTGGGCAACGAAGAAACCCTACGCAAAGAATTTAAGCGACTTATTCAAATCCCTGACACCACAGCTGTACTTATTCAACCCATGTTGAAAGGGATCGAACTTTTCATGGGAAGTGCCCGAGAAGAAGAATTTGGGCATCTTATCATGTTCGGGCTTGGTGGCATTTTTGTTGAAACGTTGAAAGATGTGGTGCAAGGACTCGCTCCCCTTTCTTTCGAAGAAGCAAAGTATATGATTGATTCTATTCGTTCAAAAAAAATGCTGGAAGGAGCTCGTGGATTTGAACCCGTAAATAAAGACAAGTTGGCTGAGATTCTTGTTCGATTAAGTTGGCTCGTTCACACATTCCCTCAAATAGCTGAATTGGACTTAAATCCTCTCCTTGCCAGCGGAGATAAAATTTTTGTTGTGGATGCACGCATTAAAATAACCCATAAAAATTAAAAGTTATGAAAAAAGCAGTGTTATTTTTACTTATTTTATTCGTTTTCTCAAAAAATTACGGTCAGGTGAAAACGTACTTTTCTAGCGGGATGGACTTAATGTTAACTTATTCATCGTTTAGCGACACGCTATTTACTACCCAAGATCCGCGACTTACATGGTGGTTCAATTTCGCTGAGTATTATCAACTTCATTTTTCTAATTATTTCGGTATGTATATTGGTATGGGTATAAGAAATGTAGGGTTAATTGCTCGCTACACCGACACTACCTTTACAAAACGAAAATTTAGAGCTTATACCGTTCATGTTCCCTTGGGGATAAAAATAGGTGACTTGGAAAGCAAAAATCCCTTTTATATTACTTTAGGTGGAGATCTGGATATTCCATTTCATTATAAAGAAAAATGGTTTAATGGCTCCAATCGAACCAACAAAATTTCAGAATGGTTTTCTAATCGTGTAGAACTCATTATGCCTTCGGCTTTTGTAGGATTTACCGTAAAACGTTATACTATTCGCATCCATTATTACCCCATGAATTTCCTTAATCAAGATTTCTCGTATACAAGCCAAGGAAAGACCATACGCCCATATAAGCATGTAGACCGCTCTAATTTAATCAGTGTAGAAATAGGAGTAGCCCTCAATCGATTGAAAGAGAAGAAAAATTAAACATATCAGTCATGAAAAAAAGTGATTTGCTCGTAATAGGAGTTCTAGTCATCATCTTTTTGCCTTTTATTCTTTTTAAACCTGCATTTGAATGGTTTAGCTGGATGAGCAAAGAACACGGATTCCTTATGAGTTTTATTAAATTTGCTGTTTTGTCAACACTTGGAGAAGCTATTGGTTTTCGTATTCGGCGTGGTTATTATCCTTCCATATCTTTTGGTTACGTACCAAAGGCAATCATCTGGGGCATACTTGGATGGACTATTTTTTTAGCTTTTAAAGTTTTTGCTACGGGAACCCCAGCTTTTTTAGATTATTTTGGTTTAAAATCCTCATTATCCATGGCTGGCCCTATAACAAACCTCAAAATTTTTACAGCTTTTTGCATTAGTCTTTTCATGAACATTTTTTATGCTCCCATTCTTATGACAACACATAAAATTACAGATCTTCACATCGAGGAACATCAAGGACGATTCTTTGCACTGTTTAAGCCCATAAGGGTAGGTGAACTTCTAAAAAAATTAGACTGGGAGGTTCATTGGGGATTTGTCCTCAAAAAGACCATCCCGGTTTTCTGGATACCAGCACACACGATAACTTTCTTGCTACCTGAAGAATTTAGAGTACTTTTTGCTGCGATCCTTAGCATGGCTCTTGGGATTTTCCTTGCCTTCGCAAGCCAACTCAGCAAAAAATGAAGGTCTTACACTTCTTTTACTAAAATGTGCCAAGTGACACGTGTTTTTTGTTCTAAGTAAATTTTTCTGTTCTTAATTAAATGCTCTAAAGTCATCTCGGGTTGATAATGGCGAACTGTAATGAGTTCCAAGGGGTAGTTATATTTTATCGTAAACTTTAAAGATAATTCTTTTAAAATAAAGTCAAGCTTAAAAGGATCATAGTCGAAGCAGATGGAAAAACTCAAAGCGGTGTTTTCCATGAGACGAATTTTAACATGATGACGGGCGAGGGTATCAAAAATGGCACTTAAATTTGATTCATCCACGAAGGAAAAATCTTTTGGGAAAAAGCTCATGAGCACTTGATTGGATTTAATAATGTAAAAAGGAAGGTAAATTTCATCAGGATGTTCGTCAATACGTGTTCCTGGCAGGGATGGATCAATAAAAGAACGAACATATAAAGGAATTTTTTTATTCTGCAGAGGCTTTAGGGTTTTTGGGTGAATGACGGATGCTCCATAGTAAGCCAATTCGACTGTTTCCTTATACGACAAATGGGGTATAGGAACTGCCTGTGGTATACGTTTAGGATCTGCATTCATCACTCCGGGCACATCTTTCCAAATGGTCAAACTATCAGCATCCAAGGCATAAGCAAAAATTGCTGATGTATAATCAGAGCCTTCGCGACCAAGTGTAATGGGATCGCCACTTTCAGATTGTCCAATAAAACCTTGCGAAATTACAATGTCATGGAGCTCAAAAATAGGTAAAACAAAGTGTCGTATGGCTTCACAGGTTTTCTCCCATTGCACATTCCCTTCTCTAAAAGCATTGTCCGTATAAATGCAATCTAACGCTGAAAGAAAAGCTACATTTAAACCCTGTTTTAATAAAAAATGATACAAAATGATAGATGAAAACAATTCTCCATAATGAACAATTTGATCGTACCACTTGTTGAATTGTCCATCATAGGGTTGATGTAGTTTTTCAAGCAATGAAGAAAATAAAGCATCAAGAGATGTATAAAGTTTTTCGTCTTTAGTCTTATCAAAAAGCTCGGAAATAATTTGGTGATGGTAAGAATAAACTTGTTCATAAAAAGACGTAATGTTTTTCCCTTCAACAAAAGCATAAAAAAGTTGTTCAAGTGCATTGGTGGTTTTACCCATTGCCGAAATGATAAGAACAAGTTTTTCAAAGCGTTGTTTTTGAAGTATGGTTAAAACATTTTTAACAGAGGCAGCATCACGAACCGAAGCACCACCGAACTTAAAAACCGTAATTGCCATGACAAATGTTTAGATCGCAAAGTTAAAAACAAACTATCGGATCACTTAATTTTATCCAGAAAAGGATTGTTCTTGAGTTCATCCTCTAATGTGGAAGGATCCCCATGCCCTGGATAGATGGTAGTATTCAAAGGAAAAAGATCATAAATTTTTTGTAACGATTCAATGAGTTTATTGTAATTTCCCGTTTCTAAATCGGTTCTTCCAATAGACCCGTTAAACAAAACATCTCCTGTAAAGAGGGCTTGCTGTTCGTCAAAATAATAACAAACAGAACCCTCTGCATGACCAGGCGTTGAGATTACCCTAAAACGAAAAGATGCAATTTCTTGGATACCTTCATTGAGTGTTTCAATAGGTGGCAATTCAGGCATAGGAAAGCCAAACAAAGTACCCCACAAAGGAGCTTTTTCGTACAAATACTCTCCTTCCGGATGCATATAAATCGGGATATCATAGTGTTTTACGATTGAATCAAGTCCCATTATGTGATCGAGATGAGGGTGAGTTATAAGAATTCCAATGGGGTTAAGTTTTCTTTCTTGCAAAAATTTCAAAAATACATCAAGCTCCCCTTCTTTATACATGGCAGGATCAATGATAAGCGCATGTTGACCATTTTCTACAACATACGTATTTACTTCAAAATCATTAAAAACAAAGGAATGAATGGTTACCATATCAAAATATTTAAACTAAATTATGAAAATTTTCGAAAATTTTTATAAATATTAACTACCGATTATTTTGACTTGTTTGGGGCATGATAAACATCATGGTATTAGTTAAAGCGTTTGTAGAAAAGACATTCAGACCCTGCAAATTTTCTCATAATTGAAAAAATCCAAATGTTAAATGAAAATTATCTAATTTTGTGCTGTTATAAAAAAAAACTTATGAAAAAGAGAATTGCCATCAATGGTTTTGGTCGAATTGGTAGAATGTTATATCGTGCTTTGGAGAGATTTTCAGATGAAATTGAAGTTGTAGCGATTAATGACTTAACAGAACCTAAGGTGCTGGCTCACTTGTTGAAATACGATTCAGTTCACGGAAAATACCCCGGCGAAGTGAGTTACGACGACACTCATTTAATTATTAATGGCAAATCCATTCTAGTGTTTGCTAAAAAAGATCCTCTGGAACTTCCGTGGAAAGATCTTAATGTAGATATCGTTGCAGAATGTACAGGAAAATTTAGAAAGCGTGCTGATTTAGAAAAACACATTCAGACAGGAGCAAAACGCGTTGCATTAAGCGTCCCAGCCGATAAAAAAGAAGATGTAGATATAACCATTGTTCTTGGAGTAAACGACCATATGTTAAAACCCGACCATGTTTTTGTGAGCAACGCCAGCTGCACCACCAATTGCCTTGCTCCAGTGGTCAAAGTCTTGCATGAGCATTTTGGTATTGAGCATGGTTTCATGAATACAGTTCACGCATATACGAACGACCAAATTATTCTTGATGCACCTCACAAAGATTTGCGAAGAGCACGAGCTGCAGGATTATCTATCATTCCAACAAGCACAGGAGCTGCTAAAGCTATTGGTCTTGTAATCCCAGAATTAGCTGGAAAGTTGGATGGTATTAGCATGCGTGTCCCTGTTCCCGACGGATCTGTAATAGATTTAACAGCCACTCTGAAAAAGGCTACAACAAAAGAAGAAATCAACGCTGCTATGAAACACGCTGCTGAAAATGAACTCAAAGGAATTCTTGAATATGTCGAAGATCCTATTGTAAGTGTAGATATCATCCATAATTCTCATTCTTCCATTTTCGATGCTCTACTTACACAAGTTATTGACGGTACTTTGGTTAAAGTCGTTGCTTGGTACGACAACGAATGGGGCTATTCTAATCGACTAGCAGAACTTATTGTGAAAATGGCTAAGCAATTATCATGAGCAGTTTGGTTATTGTTGTTCTGCTTTCCGTTGCTACGATGGCTCTTGTATTTGTTTTTCTTGGGATAAAAATTATCTTAAAAAAAGATGGAGAATTCAAAAAATACCATTCTTCCTCTATCATGAAAAAAATTCAGTCTAAGCAAAAATCCTAGGTAACGTGTCAAAAATAGTTTACATTACACGACGAGAAACCTTTAATGCTGCTCATCGACTTTTTCGGCCTGAACTTTCGGATGATGAGAATTTAACTTTATTTGGAAAATGTTCCAATCCTCTCTGGCACGGTCATAATTATACTTTATATGTAACCGTAAAAGGAGAAGTAAATCCATCTACAGGCTTGCTCATTAATCTTAAAGATCTTTCAAAATTAATTCGCGAGGAAGTCATCGAAAAAATCGATCATAAAAACATGAATTTGGAAGTTGATTTTATGCAAGGGAAATTGGCTTCAACGGAAAACTTAGCAATTGCTATTTGGGATGTCCTACATCGAAAATTACAAGAAAAGTTCCCTCATGTTCAGCTGCATAGCATTAAATTGCACGAAACAGAAAACAACATTGTAGAATATTTTGGAGAATAAAAACAAACAAGAATGTGTCCAGCAATGAAAAATGAAAACCTTCTTGACAACTTCGTAGAAGGTTATACTCGTATTGACCAATATGATGAAAAAACCATCGAACAATTAAGTTACCATTATCGTGAAATTTTGAAACTAATTGGTGAAGACCCAGATAGAGAAGGTTTACTCAAAACTCCAGAACGGGTGGCTAAAGCCATGCAATTTCTTACACACGGATATTATTCAAATCCTGAACAAATCTTACGTTCAGCTATGTTCAAAGAAGACTACCGAGAAATGGTTATTGTGAAGGATATTGAAATATATAGCATGTGTGAACACCACATGCTTCCGTTCTTTGGAAAGGCTCATGTCGCATATATTCCTAACGGATATATTGTCGGATTAAGCAAAATTGCTCGCGTAGTGGACGCTTTTGCTCGTCGATTACAAGTACAAGAAAGACTTACAACACAGATTAAAGAATGTATTCAAAACACATTGAATCCGCTAGGAGTGGCTGTCGTAATTGAAGCTCACCACTTATGCATGATGATGCGAGGTATTCAAAAGCAAAATAGCGTCACAACCACTTCAGATTTTACAGGTGCTTTCAGGCGAGTAGAAACACGCACCGAATTTTTAAACCTCATTGGCGTTAATTTACATCACTAATTTCTCGTATCCATCTTGCCTTCATTTAAGGATGCTCATTTTGTACTAATAAATTAAATTTTATTTTTGTAAAAATTTTGTATGGGAAAAAAAGAAACTGTACCCTTTGGAGTTTCTCCTCTTGTTCATATATTAGAAAAGTCCCCTAAAGATTTTACTTGGAAAGACCTAGTAAAATGTATTGAAAAATGTGAAATCAAGTTTATTGATTTCCACTATGTTGGCGGAGATGGAAGAATAAAGACCTTAAATTTTGCCGTCCAATCACGAGAACAGCTCAAGCATCTTTTGCTTCTTGGAGAAAGAGTCGATGGTAGCAGTCTTTTCCCATATCTCGAGTCTGGCAAAAGCGATTTATATGTTGTTCCCCAGTTGAGCACTGCCTTTCTGAATACACTTTCACAAGAACTTTCTTTGGGTATCTTTTGTCGTTATTTTGATCAAGAAGGCAATCCTTTTGATTACAGTCCTGACAATATACTTTTTAAAGCAGATCAGGTTTTCAAGGAAGAAACTGGACTGCAGCTTTGGGCTATGGGTGAACTGGAATATTATATAATTTACCCGAAAGAAGAGCTTTATTTGGCTACGAATCAGAAAGGATATCACGAATCTACTCCTTTCATCAAATTTGAACATATCAGGAAAGAAGCTATCATGCACTTGACAGCAGCAGGAGCTGAAGTTAAATACGCTCATAGCGAAGTGGGTAATTTTACAGACGAAAAATTTGTTTACGAACAAAATGAAATTGAGTTTATTCCAACAACTCTTGAAAAAGCTGCAAATAGCTTACTTTTAGCAAAATGGATTTTACGGAATCTTGCATATAAATATAATGTGCAAGTTAGTTTTTCTCCAAAAATTTCTTTGGGCAAAGCTGGTAGCGGATTACACATTCATTTGCAATTGCGTGATCTAGAAGGGAAAAATGTTGTTTTAGAAAACAAAACACTGTCAGATAACTCCAAAAAAGCCATTGCTGGCATTTTAAAATATACTTCCGCACTGACTGCTTTTGGTAATCCTGTACCCATCAGCTATCTTCGTTTAGTTCCCAATCAAGAAGCCCCAACGAAAGTTTGTTGGGGAGATTTTAACAGGTCAGCCCTTATTCGTGTTCCTCTCTCTTGGAGTAATGAATATGAAAAAATGATTAAAACAGCCAACCCACAAGCAAAAATTCCAGATACTTTGGATACTTCCATAAAACCCACTTTTGAATTTCGTGTTCCTGATGGAGCTGCAAATGTGCATTTATTGCTAGCAGGAATAGCCGCTGCTGCACGTGAAGGACTAATGGATTCTGACTCGCTTGATTTTGCTGAAAAAACTTATGTAAATGTAAATATTTTCCTTCAAGAAAATAAACATATTGCAGAAAAATTATCAAACTTGCCTACCTGTTGTTACGAATCGGCTCAAGCATTAGCCTCAACCAAAGAAATTTTCCTTAAGCATAATGTTTTTCCGGAAAAAGTTTTGAATTACACCATAAAGCAACTAGAATCTTACAACGACTGCACTTGGCGTGAAAAATTAGCAAGTTTACCTGAAAAAGAACGAGACGAAGAGCTTAAAAAAGCTGTTCTGGACTATATAAACATTGGGTAATGTTCCCTAATTTTTTCAATTCAAAAATTTTTTGTTTCTTTGCATGCAAATTTTAAAAACATACAAACATGTCAGAAGTTGCTGAAAAAGTTATTTCAATCATTGTAGACAAATTGGGTGTTGATCCATCAGAAGTAAAGATGGAATCAAGTTTCACCAATGATTTGGGTGCTGACTCTTTGGATCAAGTAGAACTTATCATGGAATTTGAAAAAGCATTTGGCATCCAAATCCCAGACGAAGAAGCCAATTCCATCAACACCGTAGGTGAAGCTATTAAGATTCTTGAAGAAAAACTCGGGAAAAAATAAGCTGATAGATGGAAAGACGGCGAGTTGTTATTACAGGGTTGGGAGCCATTACTCCGTTGGGTAATTCTGTACAAGAATTTTGGATTGCCCTCATCAACGGAGTGAGTGGTGCTCAACCCATTACAAAATTCGACGCTTCTAAGTTTAAAACACAATTTGCTTGTGAAGTAAAAAATTTTGACGGTTCACAATATTTTGACAGAAAAGATCTACGAAAATACGATCTTGTTTCTCAATACGGAATTGTAGCAGCCAATCAAGCCATTGAAGATAGCAAAATAGATTTTTCAAAAGTTGACAAAACTCGCGTTGGTGTAGTTTGGACATCTGGGATAGGGGGCATTTTGACGTTGGAACAAGAAATTAAGGCTTTCTATGAAGGTGACGGCACACCCCGGTTTAGTCCTTTTTTAATTCCCAAAATGATCCCTGATATTACTGCTGGCCACATCAGTATGTTACATGGCTTAATGGGTCCAAACTATGCCACAGTGTCTGCTTGTGCTTCATCTGCTAATGCCATTGCTGATGCTGTAATGCTTATACGCCATGGATATGCGGATGTAATGATTGCTGGTGGATCGGAAGCAGCCATTACTCCTACGGGTATTGGTGGCTTCAATGCAATGCAAGCCATTTCAACTAGAAATGATGACCCTGCAACAGCTTCTCGCCCATTTGATAAAGACAGAGATGGTTTTGTCATGGGTGAAGGGGGAGCTGGATTAGTTCTTGAAGAACTTAATCATGCACTTGCTCGTGAAGCAAAAATATATGCTGAAATAGTAGGAATCGGTCTTTCTGCAGACGCCTATCATTTAACCGCTCCCCATCCAGAAGGGGAAGGTGCTTTTATTGCTATGAAAAATGCTATAAACGATGCAGGTTTGCAACTAACAGACATTGATCACATCAATACGCATGGTACAGCTACACCCGTAGGTGATATTGTTGAACCTAAAGCTATTGTAAGGCTTTTTGGCGATTATGCTTATAAAATTTCTATCAACTCAACCAAATCCATGCATGGGCATTTATTAGGTGCTGCAGGAGCTATTGAAGCTGTAGCTGTTGCTTTAACCATTCAAAATAATATTGTACCGCCAACCATCAATCATTTTACGGACGATCCTGATATCCCAGCTTTGGACTTTACTTTTAATAAGGCCAGGGAAAGAAATGTTCGATATGCCCTAAGCAATACTTTTGGATTTGGAGGGCATAATGTTTGTCTAGCATTCGCTAAATACACCGGCTAATGTGATATTTCGCAGGTTCTTTGCACCGTCATTAGCTAAAAAAATTTATAGGTTGTTTGGTTTTTGGCCAAACAACCTTTTTTTATACGAACAGGCATTGCAACTAAAATCCAATAAAATCCAGCGGTTCGGGTATACCGTAAATAATGAAAGGCTCGAATTTCTGGGAGATGCTATCCTTAATGGTATTGTCAGTACATATTTATTTAAACGATTTCCTTCTGCAACTGAAGGCGAACTAACAGTTATGAAAAATAGACTCGTTAATCGTCAAACATTAGATTGGATTGGAGAAGAAATTGGGTTAAACTCGCTTTTACCAATTTCAACCAACAGAAGAAGTCAGCATGTTTTAGGTAACACATTCGAAGCTTTTATCGGAGCAATATACATTGATCGTGGTTATAAATTAACCGAAAGATTCATTTTAAAAAATATTTTCAAAAAAATTTTCATCGACGACATTCTTTTTCAGGAAAAAAATTACAAAAGCAAACTCATCGAATGGTGTCAGAAAAATAAGCATACTTACGACTTTCAACTTATTGACGTTTCTAATGAAAATGGCCGAAAAATTTTTACAGTTCAAGTTGTCATCAATAACATCCCCTACGAAAAAGGAACAGACTTTACTCTCAAAGGAGCACAGCAAAAAGCTGCAAAACTCACATTGGAAAAATTGTCGTTGTTGTAATTACTCCTCAATTACAATAGCTTCATAAATATAAATTTCTGCATCTTTCCAACCATCCCACCCAATACCAGCCTTATCTCTTGCACAATAACCTAAAAATTCTTCTTTTGTCCAACCCTGTTCAGTAGCTACTTGAGGCAAAAAGGTGCCACTTAACCATCCTTTCTTTATGTAAATTCCATGTTTGCCAAGTTCTATTTCATCGATGGAAGAAATTTTACGCATGGGTGTTAAAACAGAAATCTCCAATTTAACTTGAGCATATTCCTCTTTTGTGAGTGGCAAAAATCGTGTATCATGAAAAGCTGCTGCAATAGCCATTTCTTTAATGTTTTGCCATAAAGGCTTATCTTGCCTAAAAGTGCCAATACAGCCACGCAATTTGCTGTCAATTTTCAGCGTAACAAAAACACCACATTTTTCCTGAAGTCGTAGAGTCAATTTACTACTAAAATCAGGTATTGGTTTATTAAACAAAACAGATTCAATAGCACTCCGAGCAATAGCAAACATAAGTTTTTTTTCTTCTTCTGTAAAAATAAATTCCGCCTTTTCAGATTTTTGATCATTTTCTGTAATAGCAATAGCCACGTAACCCACTACTCGTTGGTGATCGTATGATACATCCCCAGAATTAGCATAATGTAATTTTTGCAAAGTCAAATTACCGCTATTCTTCACAAGGTGCAATAAAACATATGTTGCACTATATCCACAAATGGCTGTTAAATAATTCGAAACATTGCTGTTTTCATTTTCTGCGACTTGACTAGCAAATTTTTCTGGATCTCCAGACAAAATGCTACTAATCACTAATGAATCCATGCGAACTGCATCATCGTAAGGAGGATAATGAGACAAATCGGTACTTATTACGAAAAGATTTTCTTCCGTAAAATAAGATTGTAATGCACTGGCAATTTTTTTCAATGAGGAATGGTCGTGCGTGCCTATGGAAATAGGAACAATGTTAAAACTATCTTTCAAAACATATTGCAAAAAAGGTATTTCTACTTCAAGAGAATGTTCTGTAACATGCGGCGAATTATCCATTTTAAAAACATCTATTTTTCTAAGCTCTTCAGCTATTTTTTTATTCACAGGCACTGTTCCCAAAGGAGTTTTCCACGCCTCCCCTACATACACCGAAGCTCCATCAAAAGCAGCAACATGACTGCCACCCAACAAAAACACATTTTTATATTTCTTTTGATTTTTCAAAACAGCAAAACCATGAGCTGCCACTTTCCCGCTATACACATAACCAGCATGAGGTACAATTATTGCTCTAACTCGATTAGTAAAGGTAGGAACTTTTGCCTTTTTAAACAACTCTTCCAAGTAATTTGTTAAAACCTGTTTATCAGCAGGATAAAACTTTCCAGCCACGTAAGGCTCTCTAATTTGACCTGAAGCAAAAGAATTCCACAAAACCATAATCAATACTATTACTCTTTTCATGTAATAAAATTATAATTTTTTCTTTAAACCACTATCTTTGCAAAAAATTTACACATGAGAAAATTTTTGCTCATTACAAGTATGTGTCTCCTCATAATGAAAATGGAGGGGCAAACTGACACGGTTAAAATCAAAATGGATGATCCTCAGCAAGCTGAACGTATTTACAACATGGCTACTACCTTGTTGGACAATAAGAAGTATAAAGAAGCTATCTTAAAATTTAACGAAGCCATAGCTCTTAAGCCTGATTTTAGCAAAGCTTATTACAACCGCGGTGTGGCTAAATATGAACTCAAAAATTTAGATGAAGCTCTGGCAGATTTTTCAAAATGCATCGAACTAGAACCTACTGCTAATGCTTATTTCATGCGAGGAAAAATAAAATATGAAAAAAATGACCGAGCTGGAGCCAAAGAAGATTTCAATAAAGGGTTAGAGCTCGACAACATGCATCCTCAACTTTATTACTACAGAGGTAGTATCTTTTTTGAAGAAGGAAATTACAATGATGCTATTGAAGATTATAAAAAAGCTGTTGTTTTAAACCGTGAATATGCCTATGCTTACAACGATATGGGCAGTGCTTATCGTATGCTTGAACTGTATGACGATGCCATTCGTTCTTATAAAGAAGCCATAAAAATCAATCCAAAATTTGCCATCGCGTATAATAATCTCGGTAGTGTTCTCAGAAAAACCAATCAAATTGATGATGCCATTGTTCAATTTTCTAAGGCAATTGACGCTGACCCAGATTATGTCATCGCTTATAACAACAGAGGATTAGCTTATTTAGACAAAGGAAATTATGAAAGTGCAATAAAGGACTTTACACAAGCCATAAAACTTAATCCTAAATATGCGTTTGCATACAACAACCGAGGTATAGCTTACTATAAGCAAGAAAAGTATCAAGAAGCTATTGAGGACTTTAACAAAGCCATAGAAATTAATCCCAATTATGCTGCAGCTTATCTTAACCGCGGAAATGCTTATGAACTTCTAAAAAAATTATCCAATGCCTGTCAGGATTGGAAAAAAGCAGGAGAATTAGGAATTAAAGATGCCGAACTACACTATAAACAATTTTGTTCAAAAATAAAATAAAAGGAGGGTGACTATGAAAACAAGATGTTTATTTATCTTATTATTTGTTGCTTTTCATGTTTTTGCTCAGCAAGATGTTCCATTTGAAAAAAAATATTTTGCTGACAGCAAAACGTACAAAGAAGCTAAAAAAGCTTTTGACAATGGCAATCTATTTTTTTCAAAAGGTCAGTATCTTCAAGCCATTGATGAATATACAAAAGCATATAATCTCAATCCCAATAATGCATTGCTCAATTTCAAGATGGGCGTAGCCTATTTAAAATACAATGCAGAGAAAGCACTCGAACATCTTAAAAAAGCTGAACAATTAAATCCTCGCTGTGATGCGGAATTTTATTTTTATCTGGCTCGTGCTTATCATTTAAATCATCAATTTGACGAAGCTCTAGAAAAATATAAATCGTATAAAAGCAGTCTTAATCCACGCGACTATGCTGAAAAATCTCCTATAATAAACAAATACATTCAGGAATGTGAAAACGGAAAAGAACTCATAAAAAAGCCCGTTAAAGTTTTCATAGATAATTTAGGATCAGAAGTTAACACGATTTATCGAGAAATTTGTCCAATTGTCAATGCTGATGAATCTCAAATCATCTTTACATCTCGATCCGATAAAGTCACAGGTGGTAAACTTGATCCTCAAGATAACATGCATTATGAAGATATTTTCATAGCCGAAAAAGTAAATGACAACTGGATCGTTAAAAATCCTGGAAAGCCTGTTAATAGCGAGTATCATGATGCTATTGCCGGTGTCAGCCCTGATGGCCAAACCATTTTCATTTATAAGGGCGATAACGGCGGAGATATATACATTTCAAAACTCAAAGGCACAAGCTGGTCAAAGCCAGAAAGAATGAGTAAAAACATTAATACCAAATATCACGAAAGCTCTGTTTCTTTAGGACCCGACGGCCGTACCCTTTATTTTGTCTCTGATCGTCCTGGAGGAGTCGGTGGTCGTGACATCTGGGTATCTTATATGGACAAAAAAGGGAACTGGGGTCCTCCCATCAATCTTAGAGATATTAATACTCCTCATGACGAAGAAGCTATTTTTATCCACCCCGATGGAAAAACTCTTTATTTTAGTTCAAAAGGATGGAATACCATGGGAGGCTATGACATTTTCAAAACTGTTTATGAAAACGGTCATTGGTCAAAGCCAGAAAATGTTGGATATCCTATCAACACAGCAGACGACGATGTTTTCTTTACAATTGCCGCTAGCAGTATTCATGCTTACATGAGCTCAGCTCGCCCAGGTGGATACGGCGATCAAGATTTATATATGATAACATTTATTACCGAAAAACCCACTATATCAAGCAGCGAAGACAATCTCATTGCCTGGAAAACAGAGCCCGTAAGCGAAACCGTAGTTGAAAAAACTGTTGCTGTAAGCTTGGCCTCTCTAACCCTTTTAAAAGGAAGGATTTTAGACGATGCCACCAAGCAGCCTGTAGAAGCAACTATTATTTTAACAGACAATGAAAAAGGAGAAGAACTAGCTACCTTCACTTCCAATAGTGCAACAGGTAAATATCTCGTATCATTACCTAGTGGCAAAAATTATGGAATTGCCGTAAAAGCAGAAGGATATCTCTTCTATTCTGAAAACTTCAACATACCTGCCAATGCACCTTATCAGGAAGTTGAAAAAGACATTTACCTTAAAAAAATCGACATAGGAGCAAGCATAGTCTTACGTAATATATTCTTCGATTTCAACAAAGCTACATTACGCCCTGAATCTAAAACAGAGCTCGATCGCCTGATTCAACTCATGAAAGATAATCCAACCCTAAAAATAGAAATCTCCGGTCACACTGATAACATTGGCTCTGCTGAATACAACAAAAAGCTTTCTGAACAACGTGCTAAAGCTGTTGTCGACTACCTTATTGCAGCTGGTATTTCGTCTGATCGCCTTACCTATGTAGGATATGGTTTTGAAAAGCCCATAGCTCCCAACACCACCGAAGAAGGTAGGCAGCTTAACCGAAGAACAGAATTTAAGATCATTAGTAAATAAAATCTTGCTGATTCAAAAACTGCCCCTCGAGGCAGTTTTTTTTACATAATTTTGCAAGAAATTCCATTAAATTTTGCAAGAAATGATACCTTTTTCTCCACCTCGCATTGATGAGAAAAACATTGAGGCAGTCATTGAAGTATTAAAATCAGGATGGATAACTACAGGCCCTAAAACTCAACTTTTTGAACAAAAAATAAAATCATACACGGGAGCTCAAGAAGTTTTATGTTTAAACAGTGCAACGGCGGGTCTTGAACTTGTCCTTCGATGGTTTGGAGTTGAAAAAGGAGACGAAGTAATTGTCCCAGCTTATACCTATGCTGCTACCGCTAATGTTGTTATTCACTGTGGAGCTACACCCGTTTTTATAGATTCAGCTCCAGATCATTATAATCTTGACATCGAGCAACTTGAAAGCCTTATCACTGACAAAACTAAAGTCATCATCCCAGTCGATGTAGGTGGATTCCCCTGCGACTACGACAAAATTTTTGAAATTGTTACATCAGAAAAACAAGTTAAAAAATTCAAACCTCAAACTCCAGAACAAGAAAAGCTAGGACGAGTATTGATTCTTTCCGATGCAGCTCATAGCTTTGGAGCATGGTACAAAGGTAAACGAACAGGAATTCTTGCTGATATGACTGTTTTTTCCTTTCATGCGGTGAAAAACCTAACTACAGCCGAAGGAGGTGCCATATGCATAAATCTTCCATCATCTTTTGATCCTTCCGAAGTTTACAAACTCTTGCGACTTCTATCCCTTCATGGGCAAAACAAAGACGCCTTAGCTAAGCTCACAGGTAATTGGGAATACGATATCCTTTTGCCTGGATATAAATACAACATGACTGACATTCAAGCCGCTATTGGGCTTGTAGAACTAGAACGTTACGATTCAGATATGCTACCTCGACGAAAACAAATTTTTTCTTTGTATGACTTATTCTTACAACAAAATTCATCTATCAAAACTCCCCTTTACAAAGACGAAATCCGAGAAACATCGTATCATCTCTATCAAATTCAAATTCCAGGCATAACCGAAGAAAAACGAAATGAATACATCAAAAAAATTATGGATAAAGGTGTTTCGGTAAACGTTCATTTCAAGCCTCTCCCCATGATGAGCTTTTACAAAAAACATGGATATCAAATTCAGCATTACCCGAATGCTTATCGTTTATATTCCCAAGAAATTTCTCTGCCTGTTTATTATACACTCACAGACGAACAAGTCTCAATGGTAAGTGAAACTCTTAATCAAGTGATACCATAGCCGTATGAAAAGAATTTTTGATTTTACTCTATCGCTTATTGCCATCATAATTTTGCTTCCTCTTTTTATTCTCATTGCTTTGCTCATTGTTTTAACTTCCAAAGGAGGACCTTTTTATTTGCAGACAAGAATTGGTAAAGGAGGAAAACCTTTTAAAATCATTAAATTTCGAACCATGTACAAAAACAGTGACAAAAAGGGGTTGCTAACTGTTGGAAAAAAAGACCCTAGAGTTACCCACATAGGTTACTTTCTTCGAAAAACTAAACTAGACGAATTGCCCCAACTTTTCAATATTCTTTTCGGGCACATGAGTTTTGTTGGTCCACGACCTGAATTACCCAAATATGTTAATCTTTACAACGAACGCCAACGTCAAGTTTTATCCGTGCGCCCTGGCCTCACAGACTATGCGTCACTTGAATATATCAACGAAAGTGAAATCCTTGCCCAAGCTGAAAATCCAGAACAATACTATATTGAGTACGTTATGCCTGCAAAGTTGGAATTGAATTTAAAATACATCCAAGATCAAAGCTTCACAACCGATCTCATCATTATTTTTAAAACCATTGTTCGAATTTTTCATACCCAAAGAAAATAAAATGTTTATTTTTTAATAAAACTCTTCACCAAAATAGTTTCTCCGTTATTTATTTTAAGAAAATAATATCCCGGCGTTAGGTGTGATACATTTAATTCAACTACATCGGAACTGGCCTGATGTCTCATTACAACACTCCCTGAAAAATGAATAATCTCAATCATTGCGTTTGATGTGGTTTTCACTTTTAAAACATCATCAACAGGATTTGGAAAAATATCGGTTTCTTGTATACTAAAATCATCATGAATATTGGTGGGTACTTGTGTTATAATGAAATTGTAAGTGTCAATAGATTTTTCAGAAGAGGTTTTACCAGAAAGTTTTAAAAAGTAATTTCCTTTGTTTAAATACTGATTAAACCATAATGTACTTTGGCCACTGCTTGAATAGGTATTACTTACTACGTTCAATGCTGAATCTAAAATCTGAACTCTTAGATTTGAAAGAGAAATATCATCTAGCACAACTGTTATGATAGATGGAGAATTGAGGTAAAAACGAAACAAATCAACATCTATAGGATTACTGGAATTTTGCGGAGAAGGGCGTGTAATGAATGCTTTATATATTGTGTTAAAATCGATTTGATATGCCAAAGATGGTTGTTCGGGCTCATCCAGCGCTCTCATATTCAACGTAAAAAGGCTTGGCAAAGAAGTATGAATTTCCGTGAGGGCTGAGGCGGAAAAATTAAAAATATTTTGAGTAATGTTTGGGTAATAGGTATTCAAATTGGCCTTTGTAGCATTTACAACCCCATCCCCTGGAAGCTCTTCGCCCAGGCTACAACCATCACACATGCCAATAATACATGCATAATCCACATCCGTAGGCAATGTTTTTTGATTGAGCCCGACAATGCGATCTCCAACATGTTCGTTGCAATTTACATCAAAATTATAGAAACCTCCAATAATAAAATCGTCCATAAGAGACTCATTTTCAATTCCGCCAAAAAGAAAAACGCCAGGAACATTCGTTTGAGAATAACTCGTTCGCAGATCTCGCACAGCATCCGATTTCGTATCAATACCTACAAGTAAAGCAACCAGATAAGGTGCCGATGCGTTGCTTCCACCATGAGGAGTTCCAGTGGTAATTAATTTCGCTACATGATGTCGTCCATCAGGTTGCCAGAATGCAGGCGTTTGCAGATATTCACGAGAGGCAAGTCCTCCCATACTATGGCCAAACAAAATCACTTTATCCCGATGGGTTAAACTCAAAACTTTTTGAATAGCTATCGACAGGGCCTTTCCTTGTTTTATAATGGCTTGCTGATTGCTTTCCACATCTTCCCCCCTTCCTGGAGGTACACTTCCATCTTTCCCAACATCAAAATTTACAAAATAATAATCCCCACGCATCCAATTTCCTGCAAAAAAAGCAATATCAGCTCCAGCACTGGGTGCTAGAATTAAATTAGCTCTCGTATTATCCTCATCATAATTAAGACAAAAATCAAAACGCCCCCCATACGAAAGACCTAGTATCGTACGTAACGAATCAGCCATTTCTTCCCATGTTGCATAGCTAGAATTAAGACCATGTATAAAAATAATGGGATAAGGCAAATGAATACCTCCTTTTTCGGAACTAGAAAACTCATATAACTTCTTCCGAGACAAAGCCACATCTTCATCATTTGAGCTAACATTTACTTCTTGCGAATAAACCAATTGACCAATCAAAAGAAAATAAGCTTGGATAATTAAAAAAAACCTTTCTACGAACATAAACCTCATAATACATTATTTTCTAGTTGCAAATTTACATTAAAAATGATAAACAATAACTAAATCATTTATAAAATATTTCTAAAAAAAATATTAATGAAAAAAATGTATATTAAAATAAAAAAAATGTGAATAAAATAGAATTTTTTTTCATTTGACCACTTGAAAATAAGAAATGTCAAAAATTGAAAGCTCTAATCTTTCAAAATCTACAACCTTTCAAAAAACCGAAATTCTTTTACTTTCGCCCATAAGGTTATTGTTGAGTAAACAAAATATCTTATTTTTCTATGTTGGGAAATAAAAAGAAAAATCGAAGATTTATGCAGGGTAGCCTTTCGCGTAAATTATTGATTATAGCTTCCTTGCTATTTTGCAAAAAGCATCTTTTAATAAGTATTCTAAAGCACTTTCACATATAATATGAGACTCGATTATTTTCTTAAGATTTTCTTTTCCAAACATTTCAAAAAAAAGGATATAGAGAAGTAAAAAAGTAAAGTATAACAAAAAACGACAGCTAAAAACCTTTTTTTATTAGTTTTATTAGTCTTCTGAGCAAAAAGCTTACGTTACCAACGGATGAGCAAAATATTAACTTCCATCGTCTTACAGCAACAGGATAAAAATTTCCTTTTTTCAAAAATATAAGCCGACTGAGAAATATAATGCTAAAAAATTATTAGAAAATTAGTATCTATAGTGATCAGGCTTGAAGGGGCCATCAATGGGGACACCTATGTAAGCAGCTTGTTCAGGTGTAAGACGTGTGAGTTTAACCCCAAGATAATCGAGATGCAATCGAGCAACTTCTTCATCCAGTTTTTTTGGTAAACGATATACACCAATAGGATATTCGTTTTGCCAAAGCTCTATCTGGGCTAAAGTTTGATTAGTAAACGAATTGCTCATTACAAAAGAAGGATGTCCATTTGCATTGCCAAGGTTAACCAGTCGTCCTTCAGACAAAAGGATAATGGAATGTCCGTCGGGGAAAATGTATTTATCAACTTGAGGTTTAATATTGACTTTTTTGATGCCAGGATAATTTTCAAGCTCTTTTACCTGAATTTCGTGATCAAAATGTCCAATGTTGCAAACAATAGACCCATCTTTCATCTTTTCCATGTGCTCAATGCGGATAACATCACGATTCCCCGTTGCAGTTACATAAATGTTAGCATACGGCAAAGCATCTTCAACGGTAGTCACTTCGTATCCTTCCATGGCCGCTTGCAGAGCACATATAGGGTCAATTTCCGTTACAATTACTCGGGCTCCAAAAGCACGCAGCGAACGAGCAGATCCTTTCCCAACATCGCCATATCCACAAACTACAGCAACTTTTCCTGCTATCATCACATTGGTAGCTCTTTTAATCCCATCCGCCAACGACTCACGACAACCATACAAATTATCAAATTTCGATTTCGTGACGCTATCGTTTACATTAATAGCAGGGACAAGCAATTCCCCTTTTTCTTGCATCTGATAGAGGCGATGTACACCCGTGGTTGTCTCTTCAGAAACGCCTTTCCATTCACTCACAACTTTATGCCACCAACTTGGATCTTCTTTGTAAATAAGCTTTAAAATCCTTAGCAACGCTGCTTCATCATCAGATTGGGGTTCTCTGTCCAAAATGGAAGGATCTTTTTCAGCTTTATAACCTAAATGGATCATCAATGTTGCATCACCGCCATCGTCGACAACAAGATGAGGCCCTTTGCCATCATGATTTAAAGCCATGTAAGTTGACCACCAGTATTCATCCAGGGTTTCGCCTTTCCATGCAAAAACGGGAATTCCAGCTTTGGCAATAGCCGCAGCGGCATGATCTTGCGTTGAAAAAATATTGCAACTAGCCCAACGAACTTCTGCTCCTAATTCCCTCAGTGTCTCAATGAGAACAGCCGTTTGAATGGTCATATGTAAAGAACCAGAAATACGAGCACCTTTTAAAGGTTTTGCATCACGATATTTTGCTCTAAGTGCCATTAAGCCTGGCATCTCTTTTTCGGCAATTTCAATTTCCTTTCTTCCCCAATCTGCAAGCGAAATATCCTTAACCTTGTAATTCAATTTTTCTTTTACACTTATCATACGACTTCAATTTTAAACGAAATTAATTTGTTTGATTTCAAAAATATTTCCTGCTTTATCCTTAAGGAAATATCCTTTTTTCCCTGGTCTTTTTTCAAATTCTATCACCGCATAACCAGCATTTTTGGCTTTTTCAATAAGCTCATGAGCTTTCCAGTATTCAAGAGCAAGGTGAGATAATCCTGGATTAAAAGGTTTTGGGCAAACAAAAACTTCAAGTTTCACTTCAAAACGTTGAAGCCTATACACTTGTATAAGCTCGTTTGTTGAAAATAATTTCTCTGCAGCTTCTGGATAAAAGGGATACGATTTTACAACCTCAAATCTTAGAATATTTTCATAAAAATGTTCAATTTCTTCTTCATCGTAAATATGTATCCCTATGTGACGAAGCATAACTGGATTATTCTTCTTCTTTGGCTTGCTCTTCGTAAGCTTTAAGCAATTGGGCTTGAATTTCGGCAGGTACTTGCTGATAGTCTGCAAATTTCATAGTATAAGTAGCTTTACCAGAGGTAAGGGAACTTAATGCTGTAGAATATCGGGTCATTTCAGCCAAGGGAACGCGAGCTTTAATTTTCTGATAGTGTCCTTCGCCCTCCATACCTAAAACGACCCCACGTCTATTTTGTAAGTCAGTCATCACATCCCCCATTCTGTCGGCAGGAACGATGACCTCAACTTCATAAATGGGTTCGAGGATTTTAGGACCCGCATTCTTGAAGGCTTCTTTAAAAGCATTTCGTCCTGCAATCTTGAATGAAATTTCGTTGGAGTCTACGGGGTGCATTTTACCATCATAAACATAAACCACTATATCGCGAGCATATGAACCCGTGAGGGGCCCTTCTTCCATTTTTTCCATGATCCCCTTTAGAATAGCAGGCATAAATCGAGCATCAATAGCCCCACCTACGATGCAGTTATGATAAATTAATTTTCCGCCCCAGGGTAAATCATATTCTTCTGTGCCACGAATGGGAAATTCCGTAGAATACGTCATCCCTTCGCGATAAGGCTCGATCATCATGTGAACTTCGCCAAACTGACCTGCACCACCCGATTGTTTCTTGTGACGATAAGAAGCCTTTGCTGATTTGGTAATGGTTTCACGATATGGAATCTTTGGAGGCAAGAAATCAATGGGGATTTTTTCGATGGTTTCAATATGCCATCTAGCAGCATTGATGTGCATTTCGCCTTGACCAGAAACGATAATCTGCTTGAGTTCTTTTGAATATTCCACCTGAATGGTGGGATCCACCTTGTGAAGCTTGGTGAGTACTTCGCCCAACTTTTCATCATCAGCTGTATTTTGAGCTTTAACAGCTGTTCTAAACTTTGGATCAGGATATACTATAGGAGCAATGACAATTTCAGAACGTTTCGGTGAATACAATGTGTCATTTGTAGCTGTACTCTTCAGTTTAACTGTTGCTACAATATCGCCCGCAACAGCTTTTTCAACTTTTTCTTTTTGTTTTCCTGCAGTCACATAAATTTGAGAGATACGTTCTTTAGCACTATTGGTTACATTGATAACATCCATCCCTTCTGTGACTTCACCTTGCAGGATTTTAAAGAATGAAATTTCACCGACATGTTGCTCAATAGTAGTTTTAAATACAAACCCTACAAAAGGCTCATCCACTTTAATAGGAACATCTTGACCATCGACCGTTTTCAAAGGTTCAACCTGTGTAGGATCAGGGGCAAATTCGACAATAAAGTCCATTAAACTCGTAGTTCCTATGTTATGTTTAGAACTTCCGCAAAGAAGTGGATAAATATTGCGTTGTATAATACTTTGGATAAGTCCTTCATGAAAATCCTCGGGAGAAAGATCCCCTTGTTCAAAGAATTTTTCCATCAAAGCTTCGTTACTTTCGGCAGCTGCTTCGATAAGTTGCATGCGATAGGCTTCAGCTTTGGCTTTTTCAGAGTCTGGGATTTCTTTTATTTCAGGTTTTCCACCATTAGATGGGAAAACAAGAAGTTTCATTTTAAGTACATCCACAATGGAGCTAAAATTAGCTCCAACAGCAGTTGGATACTGGACGGGGATAACTTTGTTTCCAAAAGTTTGCTGCAAATCTCTCACTACTTCATCAAACTGAGCTTTTTCATGGTCAAGCTGATTGAGGAAAAAAACCACGGGTTTTTTCATTTTGGAAAGGTTACGCCAGCTAATCTCAGTGGTTACCTCAACTCCATTTTGAGCATTAATAAGCATTACAGCTAAATCAGAAACGGTTAGAGCTGCTAACACTTCTCCTACAAATTCATCAAAACCCGGTGTATCTATAAAATTTATTTTCTTTCCTCCATATTCAGCGTACAGTACGGTTGAAAAGATGGAGCTTTGTTTTTCAATTTCAATTTCTCGATAATCAGAGACCGTGTTTTTGTCTTCTACAGCCCCACGGCGATTGATTACCCCTCCTTCAAATAACATGCATTCGCTTAAGGTGGTTTTCCCCGATTTTGCACCACCAACTAGCGCAATATTCCTAATTTCCTGCGTTTGATATACCTTCATAGTTTAGTGAAATTTAATTTTTTTGCAAAAGTAGCAATTAATTTCCATTTATTTACAAAAAAACGCTGTCATTTAAAGCTTAATCCATCGAACTTCGTGATGCAAAAATTTTTTCTCCATTCCATCATGCTTAACCATCAAGGCCCCATCCATATCAACTCCTAAAAGATGGCCCCGTATTTCCTTTTTATCTGCAAAGATCAGCAAGCGAATTTCTTCATTTTTCTTCCAAAGATGATGATTATATTCTTCATGTAAATTGACCCAAGCCCCCTTGAGCCATTTACGATAATATTTTTCAAAATATGTTAAAAAAATGTTGAGTTCTCTATGCATTTCTCGTTTTTTGCCATCCAGCAACACTAGGGATATGGGCTCGATTTCAAAAGATGTTGGAAAACTCTTCTGATTTAGATTGATCCCTATCCCGACAAAAATCCATTGCAGTGAGTTTCCCTGATAAAGATTTTCTATCAAAATTCCAGCAATCTTCCTTTCTGAAACGTATATATCGTTAGGCCATTTAATAAAAACATCCTGCATTTGTTGAGCATTGGCAACATAGGCACGCACAGAGAGTGCAGCCAGCTCAGTAATTGAAAATATAGCAAATTGACAATTTTCACGAACGGGAATGCAGATAGTAAATAGCAAATTTTCTGCAGGTTCCGACATCCATTTATGATCGCCCTGGCCACGGCCACTTCGTTGAAATGCTGCGTGAATGATAGTTAACTTATCTTGCCGAAATTCTCGAACATGCTGCCAAGCGTAATCATTTGTAGAATCTAATTCTTCAAAAAACAAATAATTATATGTCGTTGATAGAGTCTCCATGGCCAATTACATACTCATCCAAAATTCGCTTTGCATCATCGTATTTATCTTCTGGCACGAGAACCTTAATCCCTCCAAACGATTGAGAATAAAAAGATTGTCCAAAAATGGAGGTATAATCTTGTTCTACATGAGGAATATCGTTGGCATCAAGCTGGGCTAAAAAAATAGCTGCATCTGCACTATTTGAAAACACATGTAATACTTTCCATGTAAACATAACGATTGATGTTATGATTTTTACTTTTTCACCAAAACGCTCACATTTTCAACATGAGCGGTTTGAGGAAACATGTCGAAAGGTTGAATAGATTTTATTTTGTACGATTCGGCAAGCATCCCGATGTCTCGAGCCTGAGTAGCAGGATTACAGCTTATGTAGATAATCTTTCGAGGGCTGTAGGTAAGAAATTGCTTCACAATAGAAGGATGCAAGCCACTGCGGGGTGGATCAAGAATAACCACATCGGGAAATCCGTATTTCTTAAAAGTTTGCGTGTTAAAAGCTTTGACAGCATCTGCGTGGATAAAAATAGCATTGGAAATATGATTGTTGAGGGCATTTTCCCGGGCGTCTTCAATGGATTGATAAGCATTATCTATGCCCACAACTCTTTTAACTTTAGGAGCAATAGCAAGGGCAATGGTGCCCGTTCCAGTATAAACATCATACACTACATCGTCTGGAGAGAATTCTCCTTCTTCCACCACATAAGCATAAAGCTGCTCTGCCTGATCAGGATTAACCTGAAAAAAAGAAAGCGGGCTGATTTTAAAATGAATATGCAAAATTTTTTCTTCCAGAAAGGGTTGACCAGCATACAATACAGGCGATAGATCGTAAATGGAATCGTTCTTTTTTTGATTTACAACATAGTACCACGAAACAACCTGGGGGAAAAGTGGAACGATGGGAGAAAAAAGTTTTTCAATAATTTCCCGATCTTGCTCTGAAATCACTAAAATAACCATCCATTCATCACGCCTATTTTTTCGAATAAGCAAGTTTCTTAAAAAGCCCTTATGCGTTTTTCTGTCGTAGACTGACAATTGAAGACGGACAGCCTGTTCATAAAAAGCATGGCGTATATCGTTGTGCAGTGATTCTTGTAAATAACAGCTTTCCACATGAAAAACCTTATCAAAACGTCCGGGAAAATGAAAACCAAGAACGGGACTCCCTTTTTCATTATCCCATCCAAACGAAAATTCCATCTTATTTCGATAAGCAAAAATTTTTGGGGAAGGCACGATCGGATATTTTACATCCACCACGCATTTACCTATGCGTTCGATGGCATCAACGGTAAATTTATTTTTCCAAAACAGCTGGGCTTCATATGTTAAATGTTGCCACTTACATCCACCGCACAACCCAAAATGAGTACAACGGGCAGCAACACGCTGAGGCGAAGGAACAAGCACCTCTAAAAGTCGAGCTTCATTAAAGTTCTTCTTCTTTTTGACAATTTCCGCCAAAATTTCATCTCCGGGAGCAGTAAAAGGCACAAAAGTCACCTTGTTGTCTACATAACCTAACCCGTACCCTTCGGATGCTACATCTGTTATTTTGAATTGAACTTTTTCCATCATAGGTTATGAAAAATATAAATGTAAAAGATCTTTTAACAAAGAAGGTTTTAAGCCAGCATTTAATTGTCCCTGCACAGCCAAAGAAATCTTCCCACTTTGCTCTGATACCACAATGGCTACAGCATCGGTAGTCTCAGTAATACCTACGGCAGCTCGGTGACGAGTGCCAAATTCTTCTCCAAGCTTTGTCGATGATGCCAAAGGTAACACACATTTTGCAGCAACAATACGATTATTTTTAATAATGACAGCACCATCATGCAAAGGAGTGTTTTTATAAAAAATATTTTGAAGCAATAAACTTTTGACTTCAGCATCCATCATATAACCCGATAAAATAACATCGGCTAGCGTAGATTGTCGGCCAATAACAATCAAAGCACCTGTTCTATTCATAGACATATTCACACAAGCATCCACAATTTCATCAATATTCAAAGACATCAAAGATGAAGGCTTATTGAATCGCCAGAATAGGAACCTCACCCGAGAGCTAGAAATAAAAGTTCGAGACCCCATGTAAAGTAAAAACTTGCGAATCTCAGGCTGAAAAACAATAATAAGCAAAAGAACGCCTAGATTTATAAAGTTTCCTAAAATGTCTCCAAGCATCGATAACCCAAGAAAAGCAACAACTTTCCATAAAATATAGAGCAAAGCTATCCCAACAAAAATTTTAATGGTGCTAGTTTCACGAAAAAAAATGAAAAGCTGATACAAAAGCAACGAAACTAAGAGAATATCAATAGCATCGACCCAAGTAAAATGAAAGATTTTATCAAAATATTGCATAACTATCCTTTACCCTGCAAAAGTATCAAGATAATTTGAAAAAAATACAAAACCTCGAGAAGGAAGGTCACTTTGACTTCAATCCATGAGAGCTTTTAAAAATGAGATCATCCACATTTTGAATAACCGCACGTCGTACAGGTTATACACCCTTCGCTGAAAACGAGTGTCTCCTGACCACATTGAGGACAAACACCTTTAGCTTTAGTTCCATTTGGAATAAATTGTTTTAAAGCTCTCACCACGCCTGAACGCCATGTATTGATGCTTTGATTATCAAAGTGTAAATTTTCAACTAGATCAATCACCTTTGGCAACGGCATTCCATGACGCAAAACACCCGAGATTAATTTAGCATAATTCCAATATTCTGGTTTAAATGTTCTAGAAAGGCCTCGCATCGTAATTAAATAACCATCTTTATCTAGATATTCGAAATCATATCTTGCCTTTTCACCCTGTTGTTTTTCTTTAATCACCCAGCCTTTTTTAACATATTCTGGAATAATGAAATTATCGGCTTTACCTGTGAAAATTTCGTAAGGTCGATCGTTTAAAAGTCCAACAACGGCAATCCATTCTTCATCTTCGTTTTTAAAGCGAACGACCGCAGCTTCAAGTTTTTTAGGTCGCTTTGGGGCATTCGTTTCAGAAAAACTATCATCTTTTTTTTGCTTTGTAGCGTCAACGAGAACACCACTTCTAGAACCTTCACGATAGACCGTCACTCCTTTGCAGCCACTTTCCCATGCTGTACGATAAAGCACATCAACCAAATCTTCTGTAACATGCTCCGGTAAATTGATGGTAACACTGATACTGTGATCTACCCATTTTTGAATAATTCCTTGCATTTTAACTTTTGCAACCCAATCCACGTCAGCTGCTGTAGCTTTGTAATAAGGTGATTGTCTTACCAAGTCTTGCAAAAGTTCGGGAGTGAATTCTTTTCTAATCTTTTCAACGTCATATCCATTTACTTCAAGCCAGGTCAAAAACTTGGGATGAAAAACCACATATTCTTCCCAATGATCGCCCACTTCATCCGTGAAAGTAATTCGAACATTTTTGTCGTTGGGATTCACTTTCCTTCGACGCGTGTAAACAGGTAAAAACACGGGTTCTATTCCACTGGTTGTTTGTGTCAAAATGCTTACACTCCCCGTTGGAGCAATAGTTAATAAAGAAATGTTGCGACGTCCGTATTTTTGCATGAGTTCTTTGAGCGAAGGATCTGCTTCAAATATGCGATTTAGGAATGGGTTGTTCTTTTCTCTACTGGAATCATAAATAGGAAAAGCACCACGCTCTGAAGCTAGTTGGACACTCGAACGGTAAGCCTCTAAGGCCAAAGTTTTGTGGACCTTTTCACTAAATGCAATAGCTTCTTCAGATCCATATCTTAAGCCCAATGCAGCTAACATATCACCTTCGGCAGTAATTCCTAGGCCCGTTCTTCTTCCTTTTATGGCTTTGTCTTTAATCTTTAGCCAAAGTTCATATTCTGTTCGCTTAATTTCTTCTGGTTCTGGATCGCTTTTGATCTTTTCAAGAATAGCATCTATCTTTTCAAGCTCTAAGTCAATGATATCATCCATGATCCGTTGAGCAATAGCTACATGTTTTTTGAAAAGTGTAAAGTTAAAATAAGCTTCCTTGGTAAAAGGCTTTTCAACATATCCATACAAATTAATGGCTAAAAGGCGGCAGCTGTCGTAAGGGCACAAAGGAATTTCTCCACAAGGATTAGTGGCAACCGTTTTAAATCCCAAATCTGCATAGCAATCTGCTATGGATTCACGAATAATAGTGTCCCAAAACAATATTCCGGGTTCGGCCGATTTCCAAGCGTTGTGAACAATTTTTTTCCATAAATCACGAGCTCTGATGACGCGAGTTACCTTTGGATTTTCACTGTATATGGGATATTTTTGAACATATTCTTTATCTTCAACAACAGCACGCATAAATTCATCATCGATTTTTACAGAAATGTTGGCACCAGTAATTTTCCCTTGTTCCAATTTAGCATCAATAAAAGCTTCGGCATCTGGATGATTTATGGAAATGGTTAACATCAAAGCTCCACGTCGTCCGTCCTGCGCGACTTCGCGAGTAGAATTACTATATCTTTCCATAAAAGGCACTACCCCCGTAGAAGTAAGGGCACTATTTTTCACTGGCGAACCCTTTGGTCGGATATGGCTTAAATCATGCCCAACGCCACCTCTTCGCTTCATGAGCTGAACTTGCTCTTCATCAACACGCATAATTCCTCCGTAAGAGTCAGCATTTTCATAGCCTATAACAAAGCAGTTTGATAAGCTAACCACCTGAAATGTATTGCCAATCCCCGCCATCGGGCTTCCTTGAGGGACTATGTACTTGAAATCTTTTAAAACTCGATAAATCTCCTCAAGATCTAACGGATTTGGGTAATTTAACTCTATTCGATGTATTTCTCTTGCAATTCTCCAATGCATCTCATCAGGTGTTGCCTCGTAAATGTTTCCCTCACTATCTTTGAGAGCATATTTGTTTACCCAAACACTCGCGGCCAATTGGTCTCCTTTAAAATATTCTGTAGCTTTTGCAAGAGCTTCTTCGTAGGAATAAACTTTGCGATCAGATTTCATAACATCTTGCATTTGTAAACGTTTAACTTGAGTCGTTTGTTTTTCGGTTAAAACACTATTTCCATCCATAAATAGAATTTTTCTTATAATTAAACGAGATTTGTTTTATATTTTTTAAATTACTTCTTGGGTTAGCAAAATTATAGCAAAAAATAAAACAAGAAACAAGAACTTATTAACAAATTTTGAACTTTTTAAACTGACACACGAAAAGTGACTGATTATTAAGGATAAAAATTTACTCTTTTTCTTTTTCCCAAATAAGCTTTTTACCAAAGCCAAATCGGTTATCTGTCATTTTGACATAAACAAGATCAAGAGCCCAGAAGGCAGGATTATGTTGTAGTGCAGCATAGGGAAAACGCAGTAAATAAAGTTTTTTTACTTGATGTAACTCTGCTTCAGAAACTAAATGGGCTTTTGCTTTTATCTGTAAACCTTGAATTTTTGCTACGATGCGAGTTTCCAGAGCTATTCCTACAGCCACAGTAGGGTTTACTAACATATGCTGGGCATGCTTTGTCTCAAGATCGCTTATGATAATAAGTCTTGTTTTTTCTTCATCAAATACATAAAAACAATGACTTACCCATACACCATCATTTCCACATGTAGACAAAGTAAGGACATGGTGCTTTCTTATAAGGGATATAATGAGGGAAGGGAGCATGAAAAAATTACCCTAAATAAGCCTTAAGGTTTTTACTTTTATTCCCACTTTTGAGTCTGCGAATAGCTTTCTCTTTTATCTGACGAACTCGCTCTCTTGTGAGCCCGAATTTATTGGCTATTTCGTCCATGGTAAGCTGAGGAGCACCATCCAAACCATAGTAATATTTTAACACTTCTCGTTCACGATGGGTGAGCGTACTCATAACCCGTCGAATTTCGATACGCAAAGACTCTAGATAAAGGCTTTTATCGGGTCTATCGTTCTGATCTGGACTTATGTAAAGATCATACAAATTTGTATCTTCATCTGATGTAACGGGTGCATCCATTGAAACATGGCGTCCAGTATGTCGCAAGCTTTCTTTTATCTCTTGTTCAGACATATCGAGAATTTCTGAAAGCTCTTCAGCATAGGGTTCACGTTCATATTTTTGCTCCAATAAAGAATAAGCCTTGTTAACTTTATTAATGGTTCCTATTTTATTCAAAGGAAGACGAACAATTCTACTTTGCTCAGCAAGTGCTTGAAGAATAGACTGGCGTATCCACCATACAGCATAGGAAATAAACTTAAAACCTCTGGTTTCATCAAAGCGCTCTGCAGCTTTTATCAACCCTAAATTACCTTCATTAATTAAATCAGGAAGACTTAATCCTTGATTTTGATATTGTTTGGCTACGGATACCACAAAACGCAAGTTTGCACGTACCAGTTTTTCCATGGCCTGACGGTCACCTTGCTTGATTCTTTGTGCAAGAATTACTTCATCATTAGCAGTAATTAATTCTTCACGACCTATTTCCTGCAAGTATTTATCTAAAGAAGCTGTTTCTCGATTTGTAACTTGCTTGCTAATTTTTAATTGCCTCATCCCCATAATTCCAACCTTTCAATTTATGCCTTTATATTAATTTAAGGAAAAAATATTTCCTTTAATTTCTAGGAAGGAGAACTTTTCGAGAAAGCTTCAGAAAACCAGTTTTTTCGTCAATAGCTATCAGTTTTACCTTCACCTTATCACCTATTTTGAAATAATCTCTAACATTGGTAACTTTTTTCCAATCAAATTCAGATATATGCAGCAATCCAGCTTTCCCAGGCAAAATTTCGACAAAAACTCCATAAGGTTGTATGGATTTTACCACTGCATCATACACTTTGCCCACTTCAGGTATAGCTGCAATTTTTTGAATAGCTTCTTTAGCTTTCTCCATGTTTTCTCGATTGGTAGCAAAAATTTCTACCATTCCGTAGTCACCATCTTCTTCAATAATAATAGTTGTATCCGTATCTCTTTGTAAATCTTGAATTATTTTACCACCAGGACCGATGACAGCTCCAATCATGTCGCGAGGTATCTTAATTCGAACAACCCGTGGAGCATGAGGCTTATAATCTTCACGAGGAGCTGAAATGACCTGATTCATGATGTTGAGAATATGCAAACGTCCTCTTTTTGCTTGTTGTAAAGCCTCAGCAAGAATCTGATAAGAAAGACCTTTGATCTTAATGTCCATCTGACAAGCAGTAATTCCATCGGCGGTACCAGCTACTTTAAAGTCCATGTCTCCAAGATGGTCTTCATCCCCAAGAATATCACTTAAAATTGCATATTTTCCTGTTTCAGGATCTAATATCAACCCCATGGCAATACCCGCCACAGCCTTCTTAATCTTAACGCCAGCATCCATTAAAGCTAAGGATCCAGCACAAACAGTGGCCATAGACGAACTTCCATTCGATTCTAAAATGTCACTTACCACACGAATGGTATAGGGGTTATCTTCATCCCATTGAATCATGTTTTTTAAAGCTCGTTGAGCTAAGTTCCCGTGACCAATCTCTCGTCTTGAAGTACCACGCATAGGTTTTACCTCTCCAGTTGAAAAAGGAGGGAAGTTATAATGTAAAATAAACTTGCTCGTACCTTCTATAACTGCACCATCGATGGTTTGCTCATCCAATTTTGTTCCTAAAGTAACTGTAGTTAAACTTTGCGTTTCCCCTCGTGTAAAAACTGAACTCCCATGAGCTGAAGGCAAGTAATCAACAGCACACCAAATGGGCCTAATTTCATCAAGCTTTCTTCCATCTATGCGTACCTGTTCATTAAGTATCAAGTCTCGCATAGCTTTTCGCTGCACATCATGAAAGATTTTCTCCGCAAGTGCTTTTTTAGACTCACGTTCTTCCTCAGAAAGACTAGCAAGAAAATCTTCTAAAATCTGTTTAAATGCTAATTTTCGTTCTTTTTTTACAGGAATAAATTGTTTACAAACGTTATATATACGGGGGTAACAGTATTCTTCAAGCATCTTTTTAAATTCTTCATCTATTACATCCTGCACGTACTTTCTTTTTTGTTGAGATTTGGGAACTTTTTGAGCTAAACGTCGTTGAGCTTCAATTTGAATTTTTATTGCTTCATGAGCAAACTTAAGAGCTTCGAGAAGAGTTTCCTCGCTTACCTCTTTCATTTCTCCTTCAACCATGTTGATGTCATCGTAGTTACCACCCACCATCACATCCAAGGTCGCCCTCTCAAGGTCAGCAAAAGAAGGATTAATAACGAATTTTCCATCAATTTGTGCTACTCGAACTTCTGAAATGGGACCATTGAAAGGAATATTAGAAACTGTTAGTGCTGTGGAAGCTGCCAATGCTGCATAAGCATCTGGTGGGGTGTTTTTTTCGGCCGAGACAAGATAAATAAGAACCTGGGTTTCAAAACGAAAATCCTCTGGGAAAAGAGGACGTAAGGCTCTATCAACCAACCTTGCTACTAAAATTTCATGCTCACTTGGTTTCGTTTCTCGCTTAATAAACCCCCCAGGAAATCGCCCTGTTGATGCATATTTTTCCTGATATTCGACGGTTAAGGGCATAAAATCAACACCCTCTGCGAGCTCTTCCTTTGCTACGACAGAAGCAAAGATCATCGTGTCGCCCACCTTAACCATTGCAGCTCCATCAGCTTGCCTTGCTAGTAATCCTGTTTCTAAGATAATCTTCCGACCATCGTAAAATTCGATCTCTTCCCGAATGCCTTCCATACACAATCCTTACTTACTAAGCTGAAAAGCTTACTTATTTTCTTAAATTCAAATTCTTAATTACTTCTCGATATCTTTCAATATCCTTTTCTTTTAAGTATTGAAGAAGTCTTTTACGTTTACCGACCAACTTGAGAAGGCTTCGTTCAGTTACGAAATCCTTTTTGTTTCTTTTTAAGTGCTCAGTCATAAGTTGGATTCTACGAGTAAAGATGGCAATTTGTACTTCTGGACTGCCACTGTCATTAGCTTTTTTACCGAATTGTTCAATGAGTAACTGCTTTTCTTCTTTCGTTATACCCATATATCTTTTTTTAGCTTGCAAAATTAAAACAATATTTTGAAAAACAAAGATGTAGGAAATTAAAAAACTTTACAACTTACCATCCTCGATGAGCAAAATAATGTTTTCAATGTCCCTATCAACACCATTAGGATCGTAGGTCGATTTTAGATCGTAACCAAAAAGTTTAGCAAAAGATTGCCAAAAAAAAGCCATGATAGTTCCTCGATAATCTTGAATTAAATTATACGTTGTTTTGGTTGTTTCTCGGTATACCAATTTTATGAGAATTCTTCCTTGTGTATATGTTAGAGAAACAATTTGATCTTGATACTGACTTCGCAATTTTTTTTCTAACCTATTTAATTCTTTTTTTCGTTGTCGTTCATCGGGAATGGTATTCAAATACGCATTGATTTCATTTACCTTTTTTCCAATAAGTTTTGCAAGAGGATATACTTTTTTAACATTTATGACCAAACGAGTGTATTGTATTGCTTCTGCTTTAGATTTAAAAACTCTTGTTCCATAAATCTTTACCGTAGGTAACCAAAAGAGAGGAATGGTGTCGCCTTCATAAATGACTGCACGCACAAGAATTCCTTCTGGTTGAACTTGAGCATATACATTAGAAAAAGAAAAAAAACTTAAAAAACATATTAAAAAAATTATTTTTAATTTTTTCATGCTTAATTATGCATTTAAGAGGCCTGACTTAACGCTCTTGATTCTTGGTCTTTTATTTTTTGTTTTACATAACTAGCTGTAATCCGTATGCTTTTTGGGGAATTGGAGGGATACTCGAACATAATATCTGTCATGACTTTTTCAATAATAGAACGCAAGCCCCGAGCACCTAATTTGCTTTGCAAGGCATATTGAGCAATGTAATCAATGGCTTTAGGTTCAAATTCAAGATCAACCCCATCCATTTTAAACAACGCCTGATATTGCTTGATGATAGCATTTTTAGGTTCAAGCATAATACGTTTCAAAGCGTCTTTATCGAGTGGTTCCAAATAGGCAATCACAGGCAAACGCCCCACTAGCTCTGGAATAAGCCCAAATTTTCTTAGATCTTCACTCGTAACTTGTTGAATGAGATGTTGTTTATTTTGTTTATTAATTTTTTCACCCTTAAAACCAATGGTGGATGTTTGAACACGTCGAGCAATGATTTTTTCAATGCCTTCGAAAGCTCCACCACAAATAAAAAGTATATTTGTCGTGTTAACTTGAATCATTTGTTGTTCTGGATGCTTACGCCCCCCCTGGGGTGGTACGTTGACAATAGAGCCTTCAAGCATTTTAAGTAAGGCCTGCTGAACACCCTCCCCACTCACATCACGCGTTATACTTGGGTTATCTCCCTTTCGAGCAATTTTATCAATTTCATCAATAAAAACAATACCCATTTCAGCTGCTTGGAGGTCGTAATTAGCAACTTGTAATAAACGGGTCAATATATTTTCAACATCTTCGCCGACATATCCTGCTTCGGTTAAAGCCGTGGCGTCTGCAATCGCAAAAGGAACATCCAATAAACGAGCTATGGTTCTAGCTAGCAACGTTTTACCTGTTCCTGTCTCCCCAACAAGAATAATATTACTTTTTTCAATTTCTACATCATCTGTGGGATTCAATATACGCTTATAGTGATTGTATACAGCTACTGATAATATTTTTTTAGCATAATCTTGGCCAATTACATACTCATTTAAAAAATCATATATTTCTTTTGGGGTTTTTATGTGAGGGTTAAATTTTTTGGGTTTTCGTATTCTAAAATCTTTTTGTAAAATGTCGTAAGCTTGCTCAATACAATAATTACAAATAGCCGAATCCAAGCCTGTTATTAATGCTTTTACCTCTGTAGATTTTCTTCCACAAAAAGAACAATAATTTAATTTTGATTTTTCCATCTTATTTTTTATCCCTTCTCAAAACTTCGTCAATCATTCCATATTCAAGTGCTTCGTCTGCTCTCATCCAATAGTCGCGATCACCATCTTTTTCCACTTTTTCATAAGGCTGCCCCGTATGCAGAGAAATAATTTGATACAGTTCTTCCTTCAATTTTTTGATTTCTCGAGCCACAATTTCAATATCAGTAGCCTGCCCTTCTGCCCCTCCCATCGGTTGATGGATCATGATACGACTATGTGGAAGTGCAGATCTCATTCCTTTGGTTCCTGCACAAAGCAGTACTGCTCCCATCGAAGCAGCAATACCTGTGCAAATGGTTGCAATACGCGGTTGTACATATTGCATCGTATCGTATATTCCCAAGCCCGCATAAACCGACCCACCGGGCGTATTCAGATATAAAAAAATGTCTTTTTCAGGGTCTACGGACTCCAAAAAAAGCAATTGTGCTTCCACAACATTAGCTACATAATCATCAATAGCAACACCAAGAAAAATTATCCTATCCATCATCAATCTAGAAAAAACATCCATAGTTGCAACATTGAGCTGACGTTCTTCAATGATGGTAGGACTAATATAACTGCTTGTTATCCGAATATAATCATCAAGAGCTAAGCTATTTATTTTCCTGTGCTTGGTTGCAAATGAATAAAATTCATCTTTTCTCATGATCGTATGTCTTTATGTTGTAAAATTTCAACAAACTTTTGGGTACTTATATTCTCAACTTGTACATCATATTTTTCAAGTAAAACATTGACCAATAATTCATATTTAACATCTTCAATTAAATTCTTATATCCACGTTCATCTTGTTTAATTGAATTAAGAATTTGATCCAATCTTTGAGCAAAATCTTCAGCTTGTTCATCCAACAAAAAAACTCTTTTCAAGTAATCCGTCAAATGATCATCATCTACAGAAATTTCTAGTTGAGATATAAGTTTATCTTCAATCACAATTTTATCAAAAGCTTTCTTGATCTCTGCCGTTATATCCGATCGCAATTCTTTTTTAGCTATACTTTCATAAAGGATTCGATAAATGTCTTCAGAATACAAAATGGGATAAACTTTAAGAATTTCGTCCATTAAAGATTGTACAAAGATATAATTTGATTCACGCTTGTAATGAAAATCCAAGGAAGATGCTATACGTTTTCTAAAACCATCTTCGTCTGAAATGTTTTCATTTGGAAATACTTTGTTGAAAAGTTCTTGATCAATCGCAGCCGGTTCTTGTACATAAGTCTCCATAATAGTAATATCAACCATTTCATCCCAGATTTCATTCATTTGATCTTCTTTGAGTCGGAGAATGGGTTCTGCTTCTTCTTTAGAATTAAAAACATCCTTAATTACTGCTGAAACCGTTACGCCCTTTTCTTTATCTTTTAAAAGTTCCATCAATTTTGGGGCAGAAGCTTTACTTACAATTGGCATAAGATACGCCTGCTTAGCTGCAATGGATGTGTGTTCTGGTACTTTAATTTGAACAAAAAGAATAGAATTATCTTCAACGGGTTTCGAAGTAACCAGTTTGCCATATTCTTTTTGCCAGCGTTCGACTTCTTTATCAATGTCTTCTTGTGCAATTTCAATCTGATAATATGTTGAAAAAGCTATTTTTTTAAGATCAATTTCCTCAGCGGGGATAAGAGGGATTTTAAAACCAAAAATTAATTCACCAGGTGGAACTCCAGGATTAATAGATTCCAATGAAGGAACTTCGGTTAAAATAGGTTGAAAAAAATATTTTATTTGTTGATCACGGATGTAATCAAAAATCTTTTCTTCAACAAGATCTGTTGCTTTGGTAAGCACCGTAGATGCATAAAACTTTTTTCTGACAATGCTCATGGGAACATGCCCAGGCCGAAATCCAGGTAAAAAATATTGTTGACGATACTTTTTAAGTTGTTTTTCAACTTCCTCAATATAATCTTCTGGATGTGCACTCACTTTGAGAAGATACACATGAGGAAATTGTGGGTCAACTTGCAGATCAAATTTCATACAGCTCAGATTTAAAAAATATAGTGCGGATGGAGGGACTCGAACCCACACGCCTTTCGGCACCAGATCCTAAGTCTGGCGCGGCTACCAATTACGCCACATCCGCAAATAGCTACGCAAAATTACTAAAAAATGGAATATTATTTTTTCGAAACAACATACTTCATGCCTTCACGAGTTAAATAAAATGATACTTGTTCGGTTAAAATGAGCATTTCCAAAGCTCGAATGATGACTGCTCTTGAAAAAGTTAATTGCTGCACGATGTCCTCTAACGATAATGGATGAGAACTTCGTTCAAAAAGATTTAATATTTCAAAATGCAAAGGCTGAAGATCGATACGTTGAACTCCAGGAAAATGTTTTTTAGCCCAAATTCGCTCAAAGATGGCTCCCGCTGGGTGATTCGTATCTTCAAAACGCAAATAGGCAATGAATTCATTGTGCTCATTAGGAGCTAGAGTTAGTTGCTTTTCAATAAGAGAGGGCACAATAATTTCCAACACTTCTTTCCCTTCGAGCTCATACAACACAGTATTAACAGTCACAGAAGGATAGCAGTAATCATTGGCAATTTTTTGAGCATAATAGATATCTTCATCTGATTTAATTCCAATTATTTTTTTATTATCCTTTACACCCACCAATATAGAGCCCCCCTTGGTATTAGCAAAAGCAGAAATGGTGCGTGCAATCTTAGGGCCATCTGAAATAGAATGCTTAAAATCTAGCTGCTCGTTTTCTCCTCGCAAAATTCTTTTATACAATTGATATTCAATCGTTTCCATAGATTAAAAAAAAAGCCGCAACAAGCGGCTTCATAACATATGTTTAATTTTTAATAAATTTCTGTTGGTAAAATTTGTTCCCCATTCTTACATCAAGCACATAAACACCCTTGGGTAAATCCGATAAGTCCAATTTTAATATAGGCTGCTGTAAAGTTGGATAAATAGTTTTAACAACATTTCCTAATACATCCTTAATAAAAATGTCCGTAATGCTTTCACCAGCGGTCTTAATATAAAGAACATCTGTAGCAGGATTTGGATATACCTGTATTTGGCTAAGAGGTTTATCATTTATACCAACACCATAACCCGTAGTGAATTTCCAAGAATTAAAATTGGGTGTTGTTGCTGTACTTGTAATTCCTAATACTCTCCAGTAGTAAGTTGTTAATTTTTTTAAATAATTAGAAGCAGACAAGGTATAAAAAGAGTCCGTTGTCTGAACAGAAACTTTTGTTGAAAAGTCAGATAATGTATCATATTCTAGGACATATTTCACACAGCCAGGCATGCGTTTCCATTGAAATGTAGTATTACAAGGAACATTTGTTGCATTTAGAGAAGGAGAGACAAGTTGAATTGCATCTAATGTTTTAAAACTTATAACGTTAGACCACTTGCTTGTATCATATTTACTTATACACCTAAACTTCATATACAAAGTACCAAAAGGAATTGTGTCTAGGTAATAACTGGCGATGGTATCCCCCGTGTTAGTACTTATTTTTGTGCTATCCCAATAGAAAACAAATGGGGTTGCAAAATTGCTGTTGCTATCAACCCAAAATTCATATTTCCTGGTACCCAAAATTGACTTTACTTTGCATGCATTAACTGGTGTCACTGTCGTACTTCCGCTCGAAGGTAATATAAATGGAACAGAATCTTTCGTAACATAATTATTTGTACTAGACCAATTGGAGGTGTCTAGGCTATGAAAAGCTTTAACTCGCCAATAATACGTCTGTCCAAAACGCAACAAAGCGACAGTTGCAGAATTTGTTGTTGAAACGCCTTGAACTAACAATGGACTAGAAAAAGTAGCAGTAGTATCCACCTCATACACATAACCACTTGCCCCATTGATAGCATCCCACTTGAGAGCATGAACTGCATGTGTTGGTTTTGACCCTGATGAAGGATATTTTAATGTCGGTTTTTCTATGGTAGTAAAAGACCGAACTGCTGACCAAAAAGAAGTATCATTATTAACGCCAATTGCTCTAACTTTCCAGTAATACCTAGTATTAAAAAGCAAACGATTTACCGTATATGCTGAATATGTTACAAAGTAACTTGTTGGATTTGAAAAAGATGCAGTTGTATCAATCCAAATTTGATACTTTTCTGCAGTTGCCACGGGGTTCCAATCTAACAAGATGGAAGGATGAATGTTTGTTGCTCCATCGTTAGGTGAAACCAATGTGGGAGCATATATTTTTTCCTGACTCCAAAGAAAAATATTTACCATTAATGAAATCAACAAGACCAAAGCTCTCATATGACTCTTATTTTAATTTTTCAAAAATTTTCCTGAAACTCTAAATTGATTTTTGCCTTTTATTTCTACCAAATACGAACCAGCAGGTAAATTGGTTACAATCAAAGGTACAATCGTTTTTCCAGCAGCAGTGGTTACCAGTTTTCTATCTAAAAGCTTACCTTGTAAATTGAACAATTCAACAACATATTCCCCGGCAGTAGGAGCATTGTAAGAAACAAAAACATTATCTTTTGCAGGATTAGGATAGATCAGACAAGTAGGAGCTGTCGTTTGCTGAGCTAGCTCATCTAGAGAAACAAACTGATTGCATTTAAAGGCACCACGTCCATGCGTTCCTGCATAGATAACTCCATAATTGGTTGTACCAGGATAATTCCACGTTTGTTGTTTGAGAGAATATACAGGAACTCGCCCTAGTCCATCGTTAGCTTCTACCCATGTTGGGGATGCAGCAGAAATATTAGTGGTATAGAATACCCCAAGTTCTGTTCCTAAAATTACCGTATTGCTATTATGCATTTCTATTAAAGAAGTGTAAACAGGCATTTTGGGAAGATTCCCGGTCTTATTTGAAAAAGATGGAACAGAATCTAAGGCATTAGTTGAATAGAAAACATATTGTGTTTCACCATATTTTCCAAGTGTATAAATAAGCTTATTGGGATCGGAAGGATCACTATAAACAGAAGTGATGGCACGTCCACCTGCCGAAGTTGCTATTTGTTTCGTTTCAACAACACAATAGGGCGAACTTACATCTCCGTTTATAGAATCTTTGACAAACAAAAGATTGGATATTCTATAAAGGCGACCTTCAGCTGTACCTACAAAAAGATAATTTCCATCGGCACTAATAGCCATAGATTGAGGATACCCTGTAATTGAAGCTACTTTTATCCATTTTGGAGCACGACCAAAATTGTGAATTTCTTTGGTCATCCAAACTGCGTCTTTCAGCCCGATATAAAATCTTGCTGTTACTATATCTTGCACCAGAATGCTATCACCTTTATTCAAGCCATGGGGTAGTACGTAAGGGAACAAAAACGAATTGTTTTTACTTCTTACCATTACAGTATCTCCGGCCTGATAACTGGTATCAGCTTTAAAATAAACACTGTCGAGACTGTGGTAATCCCATAATTTTTCATCTAACAAAAGTGGGGTAACAAAAGACGCATAGCCAGGGTTACCAGGGTTGGGAGATATATTTGACAATTTAGAATCGTAAATTGTTCTAGGATTGTTTCCAAATTCATCATCACGATAAGCATCACCATAATAAAGCGTTCCTACGATAACCTTTGGATTTATATAGGACATGGCAGTCCACCCACCATCGCCACCCAAATAATCAAAAGCTTGGGCTGGATTAGAACTATACTTTGGCATAAGAATAGTACCATTATCTTGAGTTCCACCCAATAATTGATCAAAGCAATTTGCAGTTAAATAATAAAACTGAATGGTGGAATAATTCCTATTGCGAGTAGACCAAGTCTTACCTCCATCCGTGCTAATACTAACACCACCATCACTTCCATGATAAATAACAATAGATGTATCTGTTCCCTGAACTCGCATGTAAAATTTAATCTCATGATGATCAGCGTGTAAATAATAAGGACTCGTTTCGTTTAAATACCACAATGTTTTTTGGATCCAGTTTTTCCCGTATTCATATTCCCAAAGATCAATGCCTCCAACGAGTATTTTATTTTTGTTGTTTGGGTAAACAGCTACAATATTATCCCAACGCCCTTGCTTATTTGACCCAAACAAATCGAATTCACTACTACCACCAGGACCAATCAATTCCCATGTTTGGCAAGCATCTGTGCTTCTATATACTCCTTGCAAAGTACCGTTTGTTTTGGCAACCACAGCATACACATAATTGGGATCACTTGGAGCTACAGCAAGCTCAATACGACTCGAAGAAGAAAAACCTGGAATATTTCTTAATTCAAATGTCCCTGCATCGCCAGAAGAAGAATAAAAAATCTTGTTATTAATGAAAGAAGCATAAACGCAACCATTCGAACCTATTTCAACATCTTGTGCTTCAGCTGTATAGGGAGTAGAACCAGGATAATTAACAACATTTGTCCAAGTTTGCCCACCGTCATCACTCATATAAAGTCCTTTCCAAGTTGCTGCATAAATCCTGTTGTTTACTGGGGAAATTGCAAGTTCATTCACATATAACCATGGAGAAGAAGTCGAAGTAGGAGTTGTTGAGGAAAGGTGCACAAAAGAATCACAGGCAGGAGAAGTGGATTTATAGATACCATTTCCAATGAAACTTGTGCCTCCGTTTGCTTGCCCTGATACTACACCGAAAGCTTCACCTGTTCCAAAATAAATGTAACCATTGGCATCTTGCACTATAGAGGAAATAGCATAATTTTCAGCAGTTGGGAAAATCATGTTCCACGTAGCACCAGCATCAGTTGAACGCCATAAGCCACCTGCAACTCCTCCAGCATAAATAACATTAGGGTTGTTCTTATCAATCCAAATAGCCCTTGTTCTACCTGCTTTGTTGTTAGGACCTAAACTTTCCCACGTAAAACTTTTTGCCTTCGGTAGTTGATCAGCCATTTTATGTGCTTGCCAAATTTGCTCTGGTTCAGGAATACCTCGGATTATGTTATAATATTCCATTGCACCCGCAGCAGACATCTCATGCTGTTGCTTATCGCGAGGAACGTAACGGGATTCTACTTTCTTTTGAGCAGAAAGTGTCCCTAACACAAACAAAAAAGAAACAAGTAAATTAATGTATTTTTTCATATGCTTTATTTTTTCAATTTGCTGTGCAAAATATAAACTTTTTAAAAACATATTACTCTTCTCCTAAAACTTTCAATTTATCGCCCGTTTCTTTAACAATTCGGCGATACCATTCGTCGCCATAACCGGGCTGTTCTACTTTGGGATTTTTCTGGCCAGGAACAAAAGTCTTGATATTACCATCCATATATTTCATGAAAAGATATTGATAAAATCTCTTCCAGTGATACACTAGTTCATTGGCATTATTGACAGAAAAGTCCGTTAACATAGCTACTACCTGTACTTTATCAACATCATACAATTCTTTAGCTTTTTTATCCATTTCCTGGACTCGTTGCATGTAAAGAGTTTCTAAAGAATCTTGTTGCGCTACAATTTCTGGATGAATGTAATTGTATCTAGTATATGCCCAGTTAGATACTTGATTAAAAACCCAAAAAGCTGCATTGTCACTCCATTTCATCATAGCCCCATTTCCTTCAGCATAAGTTTCAGGAACACGACGACTACAAGCATAAATTGGAGTAAAAACAGTACTTGCAGCATCATCGACAGAAAACCAGTATAAACCTCCTATTTCATCCGGTAACCAGCTTCGTGCTTGAGCTACGAAAGTAAAACCAGTCTGTTGAGTAGCCGTTGCTCTTTCATTTAAATATTCCACACCATCCACTTTATAAGTTAACGGTCGCCATCTATAAGGACACTTAAAAGGACCAGCACCCACATCAACCGTCATATCGAAAGGGGTCCCTTCAAGATGATCGCGCATAAAGTTCATTAAATCACGAGCAGACAATTTTCTATTTGGTTTAATATACAGGGGCATCCTGTTTTTCAAATTTTCCCCTTTCACATAGTCGATATATTTGTCCATGACAGGATCAACCTGCCGGAAAAAACTCCAAACGCGGATTTCACAAAATCTTGCTCCTCCAAAATTAACGGGATTGTAGGTGTCTGAAAAACTAAACTCAGCATCTTTTCCATTAAAAAGACCTTTTTTCCGTGCAAATGAAATTACATCATAGGCATAAACACATTCAATATTGGGTTGAAAAAGTTTATCCCATTGTTTATTGGTAATTGATTTTTTGCCATCAGCCAAAGGAAAAGTCCTTATGCGTGCCTGATTAGCATGGCCGGACACATATCCATCTGGAATACGCACAGCTACCCAAACAGCACCCTTCTCTCCAGGACCTTTACCAATCATTTCTAGGATCCATGCTTCATTTTTGTCAATAATAGAGAAGGATTCACCTTCACTTGCATAACCATACTCATCGACCAATTCCGACATAATCTTAATTGCTTCTCGTGCAGAGCGAGCTCGTTGTAGAGTTACATATATAAGACTACCATAATCTAAGATTGCTCCAGGTTGTTCTTGTAATTCTTTTAAGCCCCCAAAAGTTGTTTCTCCAATTGCTACTTGAAATTCGTTCATATTACCCACCACGTTGTAAGTACGCCTGGCCTGTTTGATTTTGCCTAAATATTTACCTGTATCCCATTCATAAATGTCCATCAAAGTTCCCTCAGGGTATACACCAGGTGCCCAGTAGTAAAGCTCGCCATACAACACATGACTATCTGCTGAATAACTCAGCATAACTGAACCATCAATAGAAGCTCCTTTGGTTACAATGTAATTTGTACAAGGATGCAAAGAAAAGAAACTAAATAAAGTCGCAAAAAAAACAAGTTTTTTCATAGAAAATATTTGATGTCAAGCGGAGAGGGGGGGATTCGAACCCCCGGTACCCTTACGGGTACGACAGTTTAGCAAACTGTTGGTTTCAGCCACTCACCCACCTCTCCAGATATTGCAAAATTAATCATTTTTTAAAAAAACAAAATCTTCATGTTTTTTTTAGAAAAAATTTCCCCGATATTCTGGTATCCACTCTCTTAATCTGAGTATGATCTGTTTTTCATCCATCCGCTGCAATAGATCCATCAAAGATTCCATGACATTATTCATTGTACTTAAATCGGGAACATTGCTCTTTGCAATCATAATACTTTCGCTATAAGTGGGAATACTCTTTTCTTTATCAGCAAGTAGTTCCTCGTGCAATTTTTCTCCAGGTCGCAGTCCTATGATTTGTATTTGAATATCCTTGCCAAGTTCTAATCCACTTAACTGAATCATTCTTTTTGCTAAATCCATAATTTTCACGGGTTCTCCCATGTCCAGCAAAAAAATTTCACCCCCTTTCCCCATGGTTACGGCTTCAAGGACAAGCAAACAAGCTTCAGGTATAGTCATGAAATACCTTGTCGCATTTGGATCCGTCACTGTCACAGGTCCCCCTTCTTCTATTTGCTTTCGAAACAAAGGAATAACAGATCCATTCGACCCTAACACATTGCCAAAACGTACGGCTAAATATTTGGTCTTTTTATTTTCATTAAGTGCTTGGATGTATAGTTCTGCTAAGCGTTTTGAGGCACCCATAATGGAGGTTGGATTAACTGCTTTATCCGTAGAAATAAACACCATTTTTTCTACATCGAATTTTAAGGCTAAATCAGCCACAATCTTCGTTCCTATCACATTTGTTCGAAAGGCTTCATAGATGTTCTCTTCCATCAATGGCACATGCTTATAAGCTGCAGCATGAAAGACTACTTCGGGTTTATATGTTTTAAAAATAAACTCCATTTTATTTTCATCCAAAATATTTCCAATAAGAAACTTTACATCAGATGTTGTAAATTGTTGTCTGATTTCGTGTTGTAAGAAAAACATAGGTGTTTCAGCCATATCAACGCATACGACCCTTTCGGGAAAGAAATTTAGTAGTTGCCGTACAAGTTCACTACCTATTGAACCAGCAGCACCAGTAATAAGAACTGTTCTTTTACGAAATTCAGATACTACTTTTTCATTTGATATCTTTATTTCATCACGTTCAAGCAATTCTTCGATAGGAATTTTTCTTATCTGCTTAAAAGATAATTCGCCATTGATCCATTTGGAAACAGGAGGAACAACTAAAATTTTAGTCCCAAAAGCTAATGCCTTTTCTGTTACAAACTTTTTCTTGCTTGGTTTTAAGTTTTGTATGGAAATTATGACAAATTTCACATTATAGGTAGAAAGTAGATTTTCTAATTCACTTAAAGGATATATTGTTATTCCTTCGATTTTTCCGCCAATTTTTTTTCTATCTTCATCCAGAAAAGCAAGTACCCTAAACTTTGTTCCTGCATCACGCTCTATAGCCCTTTTGGTTATTACACCAGCCTCGCCAGCACCAAATATGATTACCCACTGCTTTTCACGAGATGGCAAGCGATTTTCAAGATATGCTAGTTTCAATAAAATTCGATAGCCCAACAAAAAAGCAAGCGAAATGTTAAACTCTACTATAATAATTGAGTAAGGAATCAAGTTGTAATGAAAAAAATAATACCAAGCCAGATTTAATAAAACAAAAACTAAAGATCCCGCAACAATTGCCGCCCCAATATTCAATGCATCGTTTGTACTGGTATATCTCACTATGAACTTGTGAATACCCAACAACAAAAAAGACAAAGCTCTTATCGACAAAATGGTAGTTAAACTATAGTAAATAGATGGATATTCTGAGGCTGGAATGTTAAAATTAAAACGTGTCAGGTAGGCTAGAACTGCTGAAAAAAAAACCAAAAGAAGATCAAAGGAGAATACCATCCACCTTGGTGCAAAATTTTTAAAGTACATGTTCATTGTCTTTTCTTTACTGATTACAAAAGTACATATTCTTTTCGTTTTAAGTTTTGCACGCATCGTAAAAGTAAAAAAATTTTATATTCGTTCAAAATGTTTAATTCTTCACTGGTTCATAAATCTGCTGATGTAAATTTTTCATCCGGTGAAAGATGAATCTTTTTTAAAAGGACCACAAAAATATATCACATGAGAACTAAAACGAAAAAGCATCTTATTGGTAGAAAGTTTTTTGGTATCAAAAAAATGTACTTTTGCAAAAAAAAAAATGAAAAAAACAGTATTTGCCCACGTACATGAAGCCTTGGGTGCTAAAATGGTAGAATTTGCAGGATTCTACATGCCCATACAATACAAAGGAATTAATGAAGAGCACCTAACGGTGCGTGAAAAAGCAGGGGTTTTTGATGTATCACACATGGGAGAAATTTGGGTCAAAGGAGATCGTGCCCTTGATTTTTTGCAATATGTTACTTCAAACGATGTTTCTGCTCTTTACGATGGGAAAGTACAATACTCATGCTTCCCCAATGGTCGCGGTGGAATTGTTGACGATTTATTGGTTTACCGCATTGATGAAAAAACATATCTACTGGTGGTTAACGCTGCAAACATTGAAAAGGACTGGAATTGGCTAGTAGAGCAAGGCAAAAAATTTGGCATGGAACCTGGGAAAAATTTAATGAATGCTTCCGATGAAACAAGTCAATTGGCTGTTCAAGGGCCTTTAGCTATGAAAATCATGCAAAAACTAACTTCCACCCCTATCATGGACATGCCCTATTATACTTGGAAGTACGTAGAACTTGCTGGTGTTCCTGATATTCTTCTTTCTACCACAGGGTATACAGGTTCAGGAGGATGTGAAATATATTTTCCAAACCATGTTGCTGAAAAAATTTGGAATGCTGTTTTTGAAGCAGGCAAACAGGAAGGCATTGCCCCTATTGGCCTTGGTGCTCGTGACACACTTCGCTTGGAAATGGGATTTTGCCTCTACGGAAACGATATTGACGATACTACTTCACCCATTGAAGCAGGGCTTAGCTGGATAACTAAGTTTGTTGACCATAAAAACTTCATCGATAAAGAATATCTTTTAAAACAAAAGAAAGAAGGCGTTCAAAGAAAACTAGTAGGGTTCGAAGTGCTAGAAAAAGCAATTGCGCGCCATGGTTACGAAATAACCGATGCAAATGGTAATCCTATAGGACATGTAACTTCGGGCACTATGAGTCCAAGTCTGCAAAAGCCAATCGGAATGGGATATGTTAAAACTCCTTTTTCTGCAGAGGGAACTACGATATATATTAATATAAGGGGAAAGCTAATTTCTGCTAAGGTTGTTAAACCTCCGTTCTATAAGAAATGAAACGAATAAATTCTTCGTAAATCATTTTTTTTATAGCCTCCATATCCTGGGGGCTTTTTAATTCTTGCTGGAGTGAAGTTACTCCCTTATCGCGAAAACCACAGGGATGAATATAGGAAAAATACTTTAAATCCGTATTGATGTTAAAAGCAAATCCATGCATAGAAATGCCATGCGATACTCGTATCCCGATGGCGCAAATTTTTCTTGCAAGTTTGGGATCATTTGCATCTAACCAGACACCAGTAGCCCCTTCTAAACGCTCGCCTTTTAAACCAAACTTATCAAGTACACGAATAATGGTTTCTTCAATGGAATAAACATAACGCTTTACACCAAGGCCCAACTTATTTAAATCCAAGATAGGATAACCAACAATTTGCCCTGGCCCGTGATAAGTAATATCTCCACCACGATTGGTATGCACGAATTGAATACCTTCTTTTTGCAATGCTCGAGAGGAAAGCAGCAAATTGTTTTCATCACCATTTTTGCCTAATGTAAAGACAGGAAAATGCTCCACAACATAAAACCATCCTGCAAAAGTCTCATAATCTGGATTATTGCGTAATGTTAGAAGTTCATTAAGTTTATTTTCCTGAAATTGCCATGTAGAAAAATACTCTCTTGTTCCAAGATCAACAAAATCGATACGATGAACTTTGTTCATGTTGAGCCACTCATGGGATTCGAACCCACGACCTGCTCATTACGAGTGAGCTGCTCTACCGCTGAGCTAAAGTGGCATGGTCGGGATGACTGGACTCGAACCAGCGACCTCTTCGTCCCGAACGAAGCGCGCTTCCAGCTGCGCTACATCCCGCAAGCTGTATTGCAAAATTAAAATTTTTTTTAAAAATGTACTGCATGTTTACTTTTAGCTTATTCAGCCCATGATTAATATCAACTGCAAAGTTAGAAAAGTCCGGTTTTCCAAACCCTGTGTGTTCATAATTACAAAAGCCATAACCTTCTTTAGGTGCTCCTAAAAAGTTATAATTCATTTTTCCATCATCATTTTCATCATCAAGCAAAGCAAAACCATAACGCCCTTCCTTCCATTCAAATTGAACAGTCTTTTTTTCATTTTTTATGCCTACTTTTTTGAAAACAAATACTTTAACAGGTGTTTCGTTTTTAAAATCCTCATCATTTCTAAATATTGCAATCCGAATAGACCCTTTCGTACCTTAAATATTCGTAATTTCCATTTCAATTTGCTGACTAAAACAAGATAAAGCAAAAAAAATTACCAATACATAGGGTACATTCCTTTTTTTTACAAATTTGCAAAAAAATGAAAAAGTTTTTCAACATATTCTTTTTGGTTTCGTTCTATTTAATAGGATAGGAAATTCAAGAGAAAAATATTCTCGAAGCGGCTTCGAAATTTTTTACTAAGCAACTGAAAGATACTTTTTCTGTTGACTTACAAATACAACCATCATTATCAAGCGAATTTCCAGATTTACTTTTCACCGAAAACAAAGCGAGTAAAGGTTTTATCGTCACCACAAAGGAAACTTCGTTTATTCCTGTGATTACCTACAGTTTTGAATCATCACTTTCTGAATTACATCCTGGGGTAAAATGGTACTTCAAATGAATCGAAGATCAAATCAAATAGTCAAAAGAACAAAAAGTTTTACCAACCAAATTCACAAAAAATGAATGGACTCTATTTTTAAAAAAATGGAATTCTTCCAACCTATTCCAAATATTCGATTTCTCCTTTACTTTTAACCAAATGGAACCAAGTCTGTTATTACAACGAACTATGTCCAGAACATCCAGATGGACCTTGTGGTCACTGCTACGCGGGTTGCGTTGCAACTGCGATGGGCCAGGTCATGAAATTTCACGCATGCCCCAAGAAAGGAGATGGGAGTCACATGTATGGCTGCAATTTATATTCCAACATTTCTGCCAATTTTGAACAAACTTACTTGTGGGATAGCATGCCTGCTCAACTCACCTCAAGTAACATTCCTACTGCAACGTTACTTTTTCACTGTGGAGTTTCTGTGGACATGGATTATACACCAACAGGATCTGGGTCCAACTTAAACTTGGCAACGGAAGCTTTGAAAACTTATTTTAAGTACGAAGAGTATGCTACTTATCTAGAAAAAATAATATCAGCAATCAAAATTCGATCGATATCATTGAAACTGAACTTCTCGCAAAACGCCCTTTGATCTATGCAGGTTGCGGGAATGATGGTTGTCATGCTTTTGTGCTCGATGGAAAAGATGCTTCCAATCGCTTCCATTTCAACTGGGGATGGGGAGGAGCTTATGATGGTTTCTACTACTTTTCTTATCTAAATCCTGGTGGAGTTGATTTCTCATCTAACCAAACGATGATCAGTGGAGTTGAACCCAAAGAAACTGATTCAATATACTGCCCAATGTTCAGGTATATACAAACATAACGGATACGATTGAAGACGGTAGTGGTCCGGAACGCTATGGCAACAATACCCATTGTTCCTGGCTCATTGAACCCCCGGGATCAGGATTGATTTACATATATTTCATACACCTAGCTACTGGAAAAGATGCTGATATCTTTGAAATTCCACAAGGCACAAATGAAAACGCTTCTCTCGTGGCAACTATATCAGGCTACGATTTACCTCGATAACCAATCCTCGTTTGGGGTTCTGCAGCCCACATTCACTTTTCTTCAAATGACATCTTGCGTTCAGATGGATTTAAACTTTATTACTCAGCTAGCATAGTTAATTTATCCGAATACGCCCAAGAAAAAATCAAAATTTTTCCAAATCCTGCACCTCTTACTTTTTCCATAGAAATACCTGATGAACTTTTTCAGAAAACATAAACATTGAAATAAAGAATATCACACAACAAAACCTTTTATCTATTCATCCTTCAGAAAACAAAATTTCTGTAACCCTTGACGAATCCGGGATATACTTTATACAAATGAAAGGATCAACTTTCACTACGACAAAGCCCCTTGTTACTTACTAAACCTAATTAAAACTATAAAGACGTTCATTTAAAACACGGGAAATCATATCCGACCATGTATCTTCATTGGATGCATAATATTTTAAGGATGAAATAAAGCGTGTAGAATCAATATGGTATTTTTGAAAAAGCAACATGTAAAAATGATTGGTCAATTCTTTTGCATCATTTCCGTTAGGAACTGACCAACGAACATAAGACTCCGTTAGGTATACATCTCTCATCAACATTTCCATACTATCAGGAGGTAAAGGTTTAATTTCTGTTTGAATAGGAAACTCCCTCTTCTCTTCTTTTTGAGTACAAGATACAAAAAGAAAAATGATGATCAACAAAACATGTCTTTTCATGGTACAAAAATGCATGTTTTTCCACATCCAAGAAATACTTTTGCAAAAAAATAAGAATCTAAGTTTTTTTGTATTACTTTTGAAAAAATTTTAGCTCTTTTATGTTTAAAAAAATTGATGCTTTAGCTAATTATGCTGCTACAAAGCAAGAAGTTGGCTATGTACCACGCAAGCATGCTACCCAAGAAATATATGATAAGCTTGGTTTCATGAGCGGACTAGAGGTTCATCAACAGCTTCTTACAGAGAAAAAACTTTTTTGTAATTGTCCTGCTGGAGTTTATCACAAGGACGATGATTTTGACGCAGAAATCATTCGTTACATGCGTCCAACATTAAGCGAATTGGGAGAATATGACGGAACCGCTCTCATGGAGTTTAAAACCAAAAAAGAAATTGTTTATCGCATAAAAAACATCACTACTTGCACATATGAAATAGACGATACACCTCCTTTCCCTATCAACAGGCAAGCATTGGAAATTTCCATCAAATTGGCACTTATGTACAAAATGAGCATCGTTGGAGAAGTCCACATTACAAGAAAACAATATCTGGATGGCAGCATACCAACAGGCTTTCAGAGAACAGCCATTGTAGGAGTTGGGGGAGAGATTCCGCTTCGAAACCATAAAGTTCGCCTGATCCAATTGAGTGTTGAAGAAGATAGTTGCCGAGAAATTTCCGATGTGGGACATGTTCGTGTGTACAAAACAGACCGTCTTGGCATGCCTCTCATTGAAACAGTAACTTACCCCGACATGAAAAATCCTGATGAAGTAAAAGAAGCATGCGACTACATACGTTTCCTTAATCGTAGTTCTGGACTTGTAAGATCTGGAATTGGCGCTTCTCGTCAAGATGTAAATGTAAGCTGCCGTGGTGGATCACGCGTTGAAATTAAAGGAGTTAGCCATACCAAATGGATACCAGAACTTACCCATAACGAGGTATTTCGTCAATGGGCTTTGCTAAAAATTCGTGATAAACTTTCACAGCGAATTTCTAACCCAGACTCCTGGAATATCAAAACAAAAATGCTATCACCTGACGCAATTAAACAATATTTTTATACCTTACTTCCCTTTTTACCTGAAAATGGTGAAGTGCATCTTGTAAAACTTCCAGGCTTTCGTGGCATATTGAGCCATTTCACCCAACCGGGTAAAACTTTTGCAGATGAAATAAGTGATAGAGTAAAGGTTATTGCTTGTATCGAAAAACCCAATATACTTCATGCTGAACAGTTGAACCATGTTTTTTCCGATGAACAAATACGCTACCTTGAAGAACAACTTTCTTTTGAAGAACTCGATACATTTTTATTGGTTTTTGGACCAAAAAACGATATTCCAACTGCGCTAGAAACCATAGAAGAACGCTGTAAGTTGGCTTTTGTTGGGGTTCCTCCCGAAACACGTAAAAGCTTTGCCGATGGTACCACCATGTTTGAACGTGTCTTACCTGGTCCTGATCGAATGTATCCTGATACCGACAGTGCTCCCATTCCTCTTAGCACTGCTTATATTGAATCGCTAAAAAAAGACCTTCCAGAAGATGTATTTGAAAGAATCCATCGCATGAAGGAATGGGGTATTCAGGAACATGTATTTACTTACATTTTAAGAAAGAATCTATATCCCATTTTGCAGGATATTATTCAGCAAACTTCTTTCCCAAAAGTATGGTTAGGTCATTTCTTCGGGCAATTTTTAAAATACGTAGAAGGACACTACAAACGCGGTGCAGGATTTACCTACGACAAAATAAAAGAATTGTTTTTATTTTTGGATAAAGAACATTTAGCTTATGAACTAGCTTATAAAATGCTACCTATTCTTTATGAACACCCTCAAATGGACTTCTATTCTATTTTGGAAACCATTCATTTTAAAAAAATCCGCGCAGATGAACTTTTCGAAAAAGCTCGATTTCTTTCTCAAAAATTCGTTGCTAAAAAAGGTATTACTGTAGATGACAAAATTAATTGGATTATGGGCAAACTACGCACTCAAGCATTGGGGAACATTAAGTTGGCATCTTTAGCTCAATTTATTCGAAATGAAATTACAACAGCATGAGTGACGATTTATTTCAAGGATATAAAGGAGGAGCCCTGGAATTATTAAAAAAATTTCAGGTACGTGTCTGGGGAAAAGTTAGAATTGTTACCACTCGTGGTGAATTTGAAGGAACGGTATTGCCTCGCGCTGAAAATGATGATGACCAACACATCGTTTTAAAAATTCAAACGGGATACAACATTGGTCTAGATATTAGTACCATTCTTCAGATGGAAGAAATTGGTTATCAGAAAGCCAACTACAAGATTCCTGAAAAAGAATTTCCCATAAAACCAGGCCTGCCCAAAATTAAATTGTTTGGCACCGGGGGAACCATTGCCTCCAGATTAGACTACAGAACTGGCGCTGTAATACCTGCTTTTACCCCAGGTGAATTATATGGAGCTGTGCCAGAATTGGCAGACATTTGCAATTTATCCACCGAAAAACTTTTTGCGGTTTTCAGCGAAAACATGGGACCCGAGCAATATAAAAAACTAGCCATTGCTATTGGAGAAGAAATAAAAAAAGGTATAGATGGCATAGTGATTAGTCATGGAACAGACACTCTTTCACATACTGCTTCGGCACTTACTTTTATGGTGCAAAACCCTCCTGTACCCATAGTACTGGTGGGTTCGCAACGTAGCTCAGATCGCCCAAGCTCCGACGCTGCTTTAAACCTTATTCATGCCATAACAGCTGCAGGGCATGGCGATATTGCTGAAGTTATGGTTTGCATGTTCGGTCCTACCTCCGATGAATACGGATTTTTACATAGAGGAACTCGCGTACGCAAAATGCATTCTTCTTATCGATCCACTTTCCGAACCATTGGAGATACTCCACTTGCAAAAGTTACTCGGCAAGGAGTTTTTCCCATCAAAGAAAAATACAATCGTCGCAGAAAAGATAAAAATGTTAACATTTACCCATACTTTGAAGAAAAAGTAACCATCGTTTATTACTACCCTAACATGCAACCTGACATCATTGACAGTTTGGTCGACAATGGTTACCGCGGAATTATTTTTGCTGGAACAGGACTTGGGCACCTCAATAAGCCCCTATATCCAGCTATTGAACGGGCGCACAAAAAAGGTGTCCACATGTTTATGACAGTTCAAACGCTATGGGGTTACGCTCACATGTTTGTCTACGACACTGGAAGAGACCTTATGGCTAAGGGAATCGTACCTCTTGGTAACATGTTACCTGAAACAGCCTACATTAAATTAGGCTGGGTTTTAGGTCAAACCGACAACCCACAAAAAGTTAAAGAAATGATGTTAACACCCGTAAACGATGAAATCACAGAAAGAGAACCTTACAACGGATACATTATTTTGCAAGGAGGAGTCCCCGAAGTGGATAACTTCCTCAAAAAGTACCACAAATAAAATGAAAGGAATCAACGGAAATAAGAAAAAAAGAACATTTAAAAAAACTTGGGAATTAACCATTGAACACCTTAAACGTACAGGTTTTTTAAAAGAAGTTGGGAAACCGCTGTTAAAATTAATGGTTATTATTCTAGCTATCTTTGCTCTAGCTTATATTGGTGGCGATAGAATTTTTGATATTGAACAACTTTTTCAATACATAGTTGATCATGTTCATAATTATGTTGTTTTTTTGATTTTTTTTATCATAGAGGCGGCTTTACCATTACTTCCCGTTCAACTTTTTATTTTTTGGACTGGTCAACTTCCCCATCCTTGGTTATGTCTTACGGTTTTAGCTCTTTTATCTTACCTGTCATCCCTTACTGCATATGGTATTGGTAGACTTATTCGAAAAATACCCTCGGTGAATACATACTTTCTTTTAAAATTTGACAAACACATTAAAAACTCAAAAAAATGGGGGGGCTACTTAATTGCAGTTGCAGCTTTAACCCCTATACCTTACACCCTCATCATCATCAGCATGGGACTTATACGCTACCCATTTCGATTACTAGCTTTCTGGGCAATTTTGCGAATAGTGCATTATTACTTATATGCAGTTTTCATCTATGGGTTATTTTAAAATCACCATAAGTAGCTTTTTGTTTCTTTTTAGCTTACTTTTAGCAACAGGACAAGATACCTTAAAGTTGGATTCATTGGGAAGAAAACTTCAAGATTCTGCATTGAAAGTTGATTCTATTTACATGAATCCAAAGTTCCTGCCTTATTGGTTTAGCTACACATTGCAATGGACCCCACATCACAGAACAAACTATTACGGAAGTGTTTATCATTTGTTATCATTACCAGAACGAATTAAAGAAACTTCTCTTTCTTATTTTTCTCTACTCAATGAATTTTCTGCTTATACGTGGAGTAAAAATTCCGATAGTTTAATTTATGCAATCAGGACGCTGAGTTCTAAAGGACCTTTTTCCGTGGCATCTTATGCTCAGGGTACCAAACGAGAACAACATTTTGATTTTCTTTTTCATTTTCCTTGGGGTAAACAAGTCAACATCCTTCTTAATTACAATCTTCTAGGATCACCTGGAAGTTACAAAAACCAAAAAATTGCTTTATCTAATTTTTTCGCAAATGTGGAAGCTAGCTCTAAAAACAACAAAGTTCATCTGAAAGTTCTTTTTTCACATCAATATTTTCGTTTTCAAGAAAACGGTGGCATAACTTCTACTAGTAAATTCCTTGATACCACTTTGTACGACCGAGCTCTGACACCAGTCCTACTTAGTAAAGCCGAACAACATTTCCGAAAAACAACATTTTCTTTTAACCCAAGGGTTAGGCTCATTTCCAATAGAACCTTTGAATTACATATTCTCCCACTAATTTTAGAATATGAAAAGAAATCCAGGGTTTACATAGATGCCTACCCCACATCTGGTTATTATCCCTTTATCTATCTTGACAGTAGCCACACCTACGATTCTATTTCCCTTATTCAAACTAGCCTCAAAAACAATTTAGAAATTCGCATGCGTTCACTCATCTTAAATGCAGGATTTGATCATTCTTGGGAATACGCAAGATCGATGTTTTCGATTGATTCATCTTCATCCTCAGCACATTTAATTTGGAACTATCGTTCTTCTCTTCTAGATTGGAAAGGAGAAACAAAAAAAGGAATAGCAGGTTCTGCGAAAAACTTATTTTATTTTCAACATATTTTTTCCATTCATTTTTCGCAGAAAAATACTATTTTTTTAACCCAATCTTTCGTAAAAAATTCGCCCTCCTTGTTGTATAAACATTATAGAGGAAATCATATTCAATACCATGAAAACTTGCCTTCTTACTTTTATCTGATTCATGAGCTTGGATATGCATCTCCATGGTTTTCTATATCTGGCTACTATGTTGAATTAAATCATTTCCCTATCTGGGGATATACTCATTTTATTAGCATAGAAAAAGCAAAAAGCATGGGGGTAAAAAGCACCCTTGATTTTGAGCGGACGCATTGGGGACAAACATTGCGAATCGATTTTCAGCACAGTTACTCTCCATGGATTCACTTACCTGACATTTCTATCATTGGCGAAAGCTATTATCGCAATAAATTTTTCCATATGAAATTACGTGTAGACGTAGGTCTTCGCTATTTTTACTATTCTTCATACAAAGCCGATGCTTATTATCCTCCACTAGCTATTTTTTATCCACAATGGGACGTAAAGACAGATGGGTTTATTTATCCCACCTTTTTTGTACGAGTACAAATCAAACGAGCCATTCTTTTTGCTGAGACTTATAACTTTACTGCTGGACTTCTGCCAGTTAACTATTGGGAAATTCCTGGTTATCCTCTCCCTGACAGAGGTATCCGCTGGGGTGTTTCATGGATGTTTTTAAATTAATATACATATGGCCATACAAGTTGCTCTAATTGGAATTACAAACGCAGGAAAATCCACCGTTTTTAATAGCATGGTAGATACACCTGTAGAAACATCTCCTGCGTTGTACACCACAACAAAAACCAACATAGGTACCACAAAAATTTTTGATCCACGCTTAGAAAAAATTCATGAACTTGTACCTGCTCAAAAAATCACTTATGCGACCCTTGAACTTTACGACCTACCTGGAATTTCAAAAAATAACATAAACACCAAAGTAGCACAAACTTTTTTTGCCGATATGCGTCAAACTGATGTTTTTATTCATGTTGTTCGTTGCTTCGACGATTCTTCGGTTTCGCATCCTCATGCAACCATCGACCCCATTCAAGATATTGAATGGCTTGAGTTCGAATTGCAAGTTCGCGACCTAGAACAAATCGAAAAAAAGCTTAACAAAGTTGAAAAAAGCTACAAAGCAGGTGATACGAAACTTAAATTTACCTACGAAACACTGCTCAAATTTAAAGAAAGATTAGATAACATGCAAAGTTTACGAACCCTCCTTCCTTTCAACGATGAAGAAGAAAAAATAGCCAAAGACATGGCTTTTCTTTCTGCAAAACCTGTCATTTTTTTGCTCAATACCGATGAAAATTATTTTACTCAGCCGAACGAAATCACTCAAAAAGCTATTTCTTATTTAGAACAAAAACATTTACCTTACCTTGTCATTGCAGGTAAGATTGAAGAAGAAATCAAACAATTGCCCGAAGAAGAACAAAAAGAATTTCTACAAAGTTATAACATCAGTGAACCCTCTGTCAGAAAAGTAGCAAAAGCAGCATACGACATGCTTCATTTGGTCACATTTTATACTGTCGGTGGCAAAGAAAACAGAGCATGGCCTATCCCACAGGGAACTAACGCCCAACGTGCCGCTGGAACCATCCACAGCGACCTCGAAAAAGGATTTATTCGTGCCGAAGTGTACCATGTTCAAGATCTCTTCACCTATGGAAGTGAGCAAAAGGTCAAGGAAGCAGGTAAAATCCGACTCGAAGGAAAAAATTACATCGTTCAAGATGGTGACATTTTACATATCCGTTTTAATGTTTGAAAAACTAATCAAAAAGATGCTACTATTTTAAAAATCCCATCGTTTCTAATAAATTCTTAATTAGTTTATTAGCTTGTTTTGTATGTTTAGAAAGAATCGTGTAGGTAAAATGGTCTTTCTCGTTGCTTCACCAATAACTGCCTATAAGAAAATTGTTTCATTATTTTCTTTTAAGTAATTTATAAACGGAAGTATTTAAAGGTACAACTTCATAGTTTCGTTCTAAGGTGTCGGAATAAATTTCCCTTTTTATCAATAAATATTCTCTTTTATTTTTTAAATCAGGGTCTAAACTTATGTTCTTATAGCGTGCAAAATATCCGTGTAAACTCCAATCTGAAAACATCTCGGGTGGTATATTAATTATACTACTTGATGGTAGCTCCGAAATAATGAGGTAAATATCATTAAGTTTATTTTTATCACGATTGTTTTAGTTAGAAAAATAAAGAAAAAGTTATACCTAAAATAAATAAAACAATTGCAACAATTTTAAAAAACAAGAATTATTTAGAATTATAATGATTATTGCTGAATAAAGTTTCCAATAATGGATATAATAAAGAACTAAAAGCAATAGCAAAAATGGAATAAGTGGGAAGTATATAAAAACCACTTTGTTTTAAGCTTATCATAATAGGTAAAACCCCCGATAATCCAAGCATAATAAAAACCAATGCTTGTTTATAATTTCTCTTTAATAGGATGAATGGGAATTTTCTGAATTTAGCCCAAACTATAAGAGAAAAACATAAAATAAATGCAGGAAATAGTTCTTGGATTAACTTTATTAATTTACAAAAACGAGTGTCCACTGTTACCACATTTTTAAGGCTATAAATAACTTAAACCTCCACATATGTTTTAAGGCTTGATCTTGCTTCTGGAATGAGTATAATGAACAGAATTAAAGGGCTAACTGTATACATCACTAGTTCTATGGTTTCAATAAGAGCAATACGAAATGTCTTCTGACGTAACATAAACCACCTAATAAGCGGAAAAGTCCATGGAAAAAAAGCAACAAAACCTTTAGTTAAAAAACCAAATGAAAGCATAATTCCTGATAAGAAGATAAAAAGGTGTTTTTTGTTTTGCTCACTTTTTAAATAAAATAAAACGAAAAGCAAAATAAAGATCGTTAATGTATTCTCGATCATATTGTTAACACAAGCCCAATTTACAACTGGGGTAGAAAGCCACAACAATAAAGGAAACCATGCGTATTTATAATACAATGTTTTCCATATTTTTGAAATTATAATGGCTGCTATTAAAATCATAAGCAACGAGTAAAATTTCTCTACCAAGCGGTTTTCCCCGAAAATTCTGAAGAAAATACTTTGTAATCCAAATGCAAGGGGTGGGTGTGCATGAAAATTCGGCGCTAAAGTAGCCGTATAATGTGGAGTCCAAAAAGTACCAATACCGTTTGCCATATTTTTTGCCAAAGTAGAATATAAAAGCCCGTCCACAAACATACCATGAGAAAATAAGTTGGGGCTTACAACAATCAAAAATATACCAGCTACAAAAAAATAAAAATACCACGTGGACTTAATGATCAACTTAATTTTCATAGTAAAAAATAATATAATTTGCTTGAATTTAAAAATTCAATGTACAAATTAATAATAATGTTTTCAAATTTGCAAAGTTGAGTTATAAATACGAGTTTGTTTTATAAGCTCTTTCCACCAAAAAAAGTTTTAGCCTAATAAAGATAATTATGGTATATTTTTCCTGACGTAATCTCAAATATTTTTTCGGATTATGAAATAACTAAAAATTTTTCAAACATTTTAAGGTAAATTGTTTTAGTTGCTGAGTTTGAAATCAAAATGTAAATACATCAAATTAATTTAGAAAATTCATTTTTTCCAAAATATTCTTTTACTCAAAAAAATATTTATGCTTCCAGCAAGAAAGAAGGTAATTTTTCAATTCTTTTTCGCGAAGATTGTCAGCGGGTTGGTAAAGCGTTGTGCCGGATAGTTTATCAGGAAAATATTCTTGCTCTTTAAAATGATTCTCAAAATCATGAGGATAAAGATATTCCTTACCATACCCGAGGTTTTTCATTAAAGTTGTCGGAGCATTGCGTAAGTGCAAGGGTACGGACAACTCAGAGGTGTCTTCCGCAAGTTTCATGGCTTTATTTATAGCTAAGTATGCCGAATTACTTTTGGGAGAAGCTGCTAAATAAATCGTACATTCAGCAAGCGGTATGCGAGCTTCAGGCATGCCTAACTTCTGTACAGCTTCAAATGTTGCATTGGCTAATAATAAAGCATTGGGGTTTGCTAATCCAACATCTTCCGCAGCCAAAATCAATAAACGTCGTGCAATGAATAAAGGATCTTCTCCTGCTACAAGCATCCGAGCCAACCAATACAAAGCTGCGTTTGGATCACTTCCCCGCACAGACTTTATGAAAGCAGAAATGGTATCGTAATGCTGGTCTTCAGACTTATCGTAACGAGCAAACTTTTTATGTAAAATCCTTTCCACCTCTTCGTTAGTAATCAAAATTTCATTGCTTTGTTGCGACTCTACAAAAAGTTCTATGATGTTGTAAAGTTTTCTTGCATCCCCAGCTGCATAATAATACAAGCCTTCTTTTTCTCTTGCCACCAACTTAATTCCTTGCTGCTGATAATAATCTACAGCTCTTTGAAAAAGGTTTTCCATTTCAGGAACATCTAGTTCATGCAACACATAAATCTGGCACCTCGATAGGAGAGGAGAAATTAAAGAAAATGAAGGGTTTTCAGTTGTTGCCCCCACCAATGTTATGATGCCACGCTCAATAGCTTTAAGCAAATAGTCTTGTTGAGCTTTATTAAATCGATGTATTTCATCTATGAAAAGCAATACATCTCGCCCGTTTTCGGCAAATTTGATAACTTCCTTTACTTCTTTAACTCCAGCTTCTACGGCATTCAAAGAAAAAAAATCTTTTTTTGAATATTGAGCTAAAATATACGCTAAAGTTGTTTTCCCACTCCCGGGAGGACCCCAAAAAATGATGGATGGAAGAAAACCTTTATCGAAAAGCTTACGCAACACACCATCTTTCCCTACCAAATGATCCTGTCCCACTATTTCGTCGATCGACCTCGGACGTAATAATTCTGCTAAGGGTTTTTTATGCATGAAATTAATCCGTTTCCAAGATCTTTAAAAGTTCGTCCAGTTTTGGAGTTAAAATGATTTCCGTTCTACGATTTTTCTGTCGAGCTTCACTCGTATTAGAGGGATCTATGGGCAAATATTCACCTCGACCTGCTGCTGTAATACGCTTAGGATCTATTTTTCCGTTTTCCAAAAGAATTTTAACCACGCTGGTTGCTCGCATAACACTAAGATCCCAATTATCTTTTACTTGACCTGTTCCCTTATAGGGCACATTATCTGTATGGCCTTCCACCATGATGTTGATATCAGGATTTTCTTCTAAAACTTTGGCAAGTTTGGCTAGTGCATCACGACCTTTTGCGTTAACATTCCACGAACCGGATGCAAAAAGCAATGATTCCTCCATCGATACATAAATTTTTCCATTGCGTTCAACAATGGTCAAACCATTGTTTTCAAAACCCTTCAAAGCAGCTTTTACCTTTTCTTTTAAATCCTTTACTTCTTTATCTTTTCGAGCCAACATTTCTTCCAGTTCGTTGATGCGTTTTTCTTTAGCTTGCAAGTCTTGCTGGAGTTTTGCCAAATTAGCTTGTTTTTCATTCAACTCGTTTTCCAATCGCCTGAGTTCCTCCATTTTTTTGTTAAGTTGCTCTTGCGTAAGTTGCAACTCAGTGCTTATTTTTTGTGTTTCACTCGCATTGATAGAAAGTAATTCTTGATATTTTTTGTTCAATTCTTCATATAACTGATTGACTTTATCGTACTGAGCAGTCATTTTTCGTAAACTGGTTCCCGTGATAGAAGTATCTCGTTGCAAAGCAACCAGTTGCTTTTCCATTGTTTTCACCTTTTCTTGAAGTTCTACATGCTGTGCTTGCAATTGATCATATTGAGCTTTTAAATCGTAGTATTCTTTTTCTGCTTTTTCGCGACGTGCTTTTTCATCTTGAAACTGCCTTGCAGGCACGCAAGACATAAGTCCTATCATTAAAACAAAAATTGGAAAAAAGGCTTTCATGTTCATTTTCATTTATGTTTTGTGTAAAATTACTATAATTTCCCAAATTCATGGGATCTGGAATTAATCATCTCTTCGATTTTAGCAATATCCGCAGGAACATCGACAGCAAGGGACTCGTAAGTAGTTTCAATTGTGAAAATGTCAAAACCATGCTCTAACCAACGTAACTGCTCAAGTTTTTCGGCTTCTTCTAGAAAAGATGGCTCTAGTTTCACTAACTTTTGTAAGACATCATAACGGTATGCATAAATCCCAATATGAATCCAATATTCGAAAAGCATGCCCTGTTCTGGCTCACGCACAAAAGGAATGTTTGATCGACTAAAATATAAAGCTCTATTATTTCTATCTTTTACTACCTTTACTTCATTTGGATTATGGAATTCTGTTGATCGTAAAACCTTTCTAACTGCCGTTGCAATTTGTATGGAGCTATCTGAAAAAAGCTCAATCAGCGCATCAATGAATGCTGGATCAATGAGAGGTTCATCTCCTTGAATATTCACAACAATTACATCATCGAATGATGCCCTATATAAAGTTTTTGAAGCAGCTTCATAAACTCTTTCTGTACCCGTAGAATGTTTTGAAGAAGTCATAATAGCCTTACCTCCAAATGAAGAAACCACCTCGAGAATACGTTCATCATCTGTTGCTACAAGTAAGTCATTTAATTTTTTTGCTCGAGATGCATTTTCATACACCCAAGCAATCATGGGTTTTCCTGCAATAAGAGCAAGCGGTTTCCCCGGAAAACGCGAAGAACCATAACGTGCTGGAATAATACCTATTGCTTTCACGCGAACAAACCAAACATTTCTGCATCAATAAGACTGATAATATACCCTAAATCTTCTTTTCTTTCTTCAAATCGCACTTTTTCGACATCGATAATGAGAAGCTTTCCTCCCTTGTAGGAAGATATCCATTTCTCATACCTATCATTCAAGCTTTGCAAGTAATCTAACCGAATACCTGTTTCGTAAGAACGACCGCGTTTTTGAATTTGCTTGACTAACAATGAGACATCAGCTCTCAGATAAATCAATAAGTTGGGTGGAGCAATAAAACTTGTCATAAGGTCAAACAAAGAGCGATAAGTTTCAAAATCTCGGGTGCTCATAAGCCCCATTTCATGAAGGTTGGGAGCAAAAATATAAGCATCTTCATAGATAGTTCGATCCTGCACTACGTTTTCTTTGTTTCGTTGAATCTGTACAACCTGTCTAAATCGGCTATTCAAAAAATAAATTTGAAGATTAAAGGACCAACGCTTCATGTCTTCATAGAAGCTTTCGAGATACGGGTTTTCATCGACATCCTCATACAAAGGTTTAAAGTTATAATGTTCGGCTAACAACTTAGTAAGCGTAGTTTTACCACTTCCAATATTTCCTGCAATGGCTATGTGCATTTTTTTTTCAAAATTAAAATTTTTAAAAAATTACTTCTGCAAAAAACTAATTACTTGCCTCTTTAACTAAATCACGAATATCTTTTGACTGCTTTTCTAGTGTTATTCGAACTTTACGAAAGACATTAACAGGCCAACCTTGCCAAAGAACGTAATTCCCATGATTGTCTTTTGTATTGTATACGGCTGTTGTTCGATCATCAAAAGTCCAGTACATCTTATTATAATCTTCAGAAAAATCAATTTTTACATCCATAAATTTATGATAAATAACCACATCAAGATAATCATTTCCAACGCCAATCATTTCGAGTAAGGTGGTCAAGGCTTTTTGGCCAGGCAGACCTTCCAGCTTCATTTCAATGGTAAAACGTTCTTGCACACCTCCACCAACAAAAAATTCTCCCCCATTAAAATCAAGGCTAGCATAGTTAAACACCTGATCTATTTTGCCCGCAATTTGAGTATACTTATTGTCGCCGTAAACAATATACATGAACAAAGGGCCAGCAGTTGAAATAATCGTACCATCACTACTTAAGTGAAAAGCAGTGATTGGAAAATTAATCATGTTAGTTATGTCTTTGCCGTTATCCTGATCAATCACTTTAGTCACCTTCCAAACCCCTTCCATGCTCGTTTTCGTTGGTGGTTCATCTTGCAAAAGCATATCACAAGAACTCATTAATAAAGCCAAAACCGAAAATAAAACAATGTACTTTTTCATAACAAAATTTTTGGTAAAATTGCAAAAGTTATTCCACATTAAAAAGTGAAAAAAATTTACGTATTCGTCCCATGTTATATGGATCACCTTTTTCCTGACAAAGGGGAGAAATTAGTTTTGCTACTCAAGCACCTGGGCTATGAAGTAGATGTTCCTCCCAAACAACCCTGCTGCGGTCAAATAGCTTACAACAATGGGTATGTCGAAGAAGCAAAAACTCAGGCTCAACACTGGCTACGTTTTTTTAAAAACAAGCAACCCATCGTCGTTGGAGGGGCATCCTGCACTCATATGATCAAAAATGTGTATCCCGACTTGTTCACACAAGATAAACCACTTTTTCCTATTGTTTATGACTTCTTATCTTTCCTCGCTCTGCATCCACTGCAAGCATTTTTTGCTCCAACTTATCAAGATGTTATTGCTGTTCATCAAAGCTGTACGGGTCTACGCAAATTATACAAAGGGAAAAATCTAACTTTCGATATTCTTTCTTCTTTTCCTCAATTAAAAGTTATTTCAACTTCTGTAGACCGCCAGTGCTGCGGTTTTGGAGGAACATTTTTAATTAAATATCCAGAACTCAGTAGCGACATGGGTCTTACAAAATTGCAAGGAGCAATAGATGCTAAAGCAAAACTACTTGTTACCTCAGATGTTTCTTGCTTTTTACAATTAAACAGCTTGCTTCAAAAGCATAACTTGCCCATTCAACTAACCACTATCATTGATTTCTTGTTTGACTACCGAAAATAGCCATGGAAAATTAAAAAAAAGAGTTGCCCGACAGCAACTCACTAAAATTTTATTTACAAAACTAAACAGCTTTAAAAAGATGTTTTCCAGAGTCCATGCAAATTACAATACTCACGCACTTCAATGTGTTTGGCATCAATTTCAAATTCTGCCTCGGGAGCTTCGTTTGGATTTAAATACTGGCGATAAAGCTTCCCATCTGCCATCACTTCAATCCATTGAATATAATGTTTTTCTTCCATGGGATGAGGTACAGACCCAACAGTTACTTTAAATCCTTTTTCCGTCTTTTCAACTACAGGAAGATGTTTTTCGCGTGCTCCTTCTTGTGTTCTCTCGTCGATCAATTGCATGGGCTGGCCACAGCAAACTAGAGTTCCTCCTCCCACATTAACAACTTCAACAATATTTCCACAAACCTTACATTTAAAAATTTGATTTTTTTCGCTTACCGCCATGTCCGTGGGTTTTTAAATTTTACCTACCAAATCTAGGGATGGGCGTAAAGTTTCTTTTCCAGGTTCCCAACTAGCAGGGCAGACTTCACCCTGATGTTCACGAACATACCTACTTGCTTGCAGTTTACGCAAAATTTCTTTTGCAGAGCGACCTATGGAATTGTCATGAATTTCGTAAAAAATCAATTTTCCATCCGGATCAATAATGAATGTTGCTCTAAGAGATATTCCATCCTCATCGAGATAAGTGCCCATTTCCTTGCAGATCTTTCCAGCAGGATCAGCTAACATGGGATATGCAATTTTTTTAATGGCAGGTGATTCATCGTGCCATGCTTTATGGACATATACTGTATCTGTGCTAACACTTACGATTTCTGCACCTTCCTTTTTAAAAGATTCATAATACATGGCTAGTTCTTCTAGTTCTGTTGGGCAAACAAAAGTAAAATCAGCTGGATAAAAGGCTAATACCAACCATTTTCCTTTGAAATCTGCCAATCTAATTTGTTTGATTTCATCATGCTGGTAAACATCAAAAATTTTGTTGGCAATTTCAAGCTCGTAAATGTTTTGACCTATTCGTACCATAATTTCAATTTTTGGCTAAAATAACAAAAAATGTAGATAAAAAAATGAACTTGATTTTTATCATTCATTTTTAAAAATGTTTCTACTAACCTTTTTTACAATGTCTTCTCAACCGACGATTCTGAATGCGAAAAGTCCAATAAACTCTCTTTGGATGCAACCAGGAAGGAATAAATGTTCTTGAACTTACTTCTTTGTCAACATTAGGTATATCTTCATCTTCGGGTATAGGCATTTCAACAAGATGCTTGGGTAAGAAAAATAGATTAGCCATGTAAGTTGGTATAACAGCACTAACAATGACGGCTGCAACGAGATATGAATATTGATCCTGCGTTGTAATCCCATGGGTTAAATCAAATAAAGCTGAAATGGTACCAAAGGTTAATCCTGTAGACATCATAAGCGTGTAATACCATGTTTCATAAGGCTCTCTGGCACGAAAATGATGAATAAAAGGATATAGCCCGACAATCTTAGATGCTACTCTCCCGAGCAGCAAAACAACAAACACCAAGGGTGCAACAACTATGGCTGGAACAGACACAAGAGCACCGGCTCGCAAAAAATAAAACGGGCTGAAAAATCCAATCGTAAGAGTTCGCATACGACGGATAAAGCTTTCATCTTTATTTAATTGCTTTGAAAGTATCATCCCAATAAAATAAGCTGGCAAAACTGCTTCGCTCCCTGCCCACATCGCAAGTGCACCCAAACCCAATAAAATTAACAAAATCCATTTTATGCGTACTGCTGCCGTTTTATTGCCATAAAGCTTTGTTAGCGTTGAGGTAAGGGATGGTAATAAAAACATTGCCACAATAAACACAGCAAGAAATATAAGTATCTTAGAAGTAAATCGTGAAAAAAGTAAGACCAAACCAATTACTGTCCAAATATCATTAATAAAACAAGAACCCAACACCCCCTTTACCAAATTCCGCTTTATTAAGGCCATATTCGAGCATGACAGAATATACAACAGCCACAGAAGTAGTTGACAAAGCAATTCCCGCTAAAAGACTTGAACGTAAATCCCATAAAAGAAGATATTTTGCAATTAAGGCAACTCCAACAAAAGGAGCTAAAAAACCCATGAGTCCCACCAAAGAAATTTCCTTGAATTTGGCTTTAATCGAATCAGGATCTAATTCAGCTCCAGCTAAGAAGGTTAAAATAACTGCTCCTGTACTTGCTACAAATTTGATCCACTCATCGTTTAGATGTAATAGATCTGAAGAAAAATAAAGCGAAAACACATAGCCTGCAATAGTTCCCACGGTAATTTCCATGAGAGCTATAGATATCTTGAGATGACGAGAAAGTATGGTAGCAATCAAAGCTAAACCAATCCAAATTGTTGCAATGAAAAATATTTTTTCCATGTAGATTTTAATTTAAAGTTTAAAAAAAAAGCTGCCTTTAGGCAGCCTTAAATCTTATTCTTGATCGTCTTTGGGTACTCTCATTTTGTAGAATGTACGATATACAAAGTAAATGGCTATAACAAGGAAAATTGCTCCGATCACATATGAATAACTCAGAAAAGCAGGGCTGATAGCAATTTCCATAGCTAAAAGACCAAACAAGGTAGTAAACTTAATAATTGGATTTAAAGAAACGGAAGCAGTATCCTTGAACGGATCGCCAACGGTATCTCCCGTGACGGTTGCTGCATGTAAGTCAGTGCCCTTAGCTTTTAGTTCTACTTCGACGACTTTTTTAGCATTGTCCCAAGCTCCACCTCCATTGGCCATGAAAATAGCCTGATACAATCCAAAAATTGCAATAGAAATCAAATAACTAATAAACATGGAAACAGCTGCTACATTTCCATTTACTCCAGGAGAAGAAAGAAAAGCAATTCCTAAAGCAAACGAAAAAATACCTAAGAATATATTGATCATTCCTTGTTGAGCATAACGAGTGCATATGGACACTACTTTTTGTGATTTTTCGGTACTTGCTTTCTTTTCGGCATTGGGATCTAGATTAATATTTTTCTTAATGAACTGGACGGCACGACCTGCTCCGGTCGTAACAGCTTGATTGGCAGCAGATGTAAACCAATAAATAACGGCACCACCCAAAATAAAGCCAAATAATGTATACGGATTTAAGATGCTAAGCAACGACATAGGATCAACGCCTAAAGCTTTTTCAACGAGCAAAATCAGCGAAAAAATCATGGTAGTAGCACCAACGACAGCAGTTCCAATTAACACTGGCTTTGCTGTGGCTTTGAAAGTGTTTCCAGCTCCATCTCCAGCTTCGAGATAATACTTTGAAAACTCAAAATCTGGGGTGAAACCAAACTCTTTTTCAATTTCTTCCTTTGCATTTGGATTGCTTTCTATCAGGGATAATTCATAAATAGATTGTGCGTTATCCGTAACGGGGCCGTAGCTATCAACAGCAATGGTAACTGGTCCCATACCTAGCATACCAAAGGCCACTAGCCCAAAAGCAAAAATGGAAGGATAAACCATATATTCGTCTAATCCAAATGTGCTAGCCACATAAGCAATAACCATGAGAAGGACAAAAACCACCCCCTGCCAGAAAGCACTGTAATTACCCGTAACAAAACCAGAAAGAATATTTAAAGAAGCTCCTCCACGTTTTGAAGACTCAACAATTTCACGAACAAATGGGAAATTATGGCTGGTAAAAATCTTAGTAAGCTCAGGAATAAGAGCAGCTCCTAGCGTACCTGCAGAAATAATTGTGCTTAAAATCCACCATATGTTTTCGCCCATGTCTCGAAGCATAAAATAACTGGCCACATATGTAACTATAATAGAAAGAATAGAAGTTGTCCAAACAAGGCTATTTAAAGGCTTTTCGAAATCAAAAAAATCTTTTTGTGCAAAACGTGCTTTAGTTACCCAAGAATTAATCCAATAAGCAAAAAGAGAAGTAACAATCATTAAAATACGCATGACAAAAATCCACACGAGAAGTTTTACCTGAACATTTAGATCATGCACACCAAGTAATATGAATGAGATCAACGCAACACCCGTTACACCATAAGTTTCAAAACCATCTGCAGTTGGTCCAACGCTATCACCAGCATTATCTCCTACGCAATCTGCTATGGTTCCTGGATTACGTGGATCGTCTTCTCCAATCTTAAAAATAACTTTCATCAAATCTGAACCTATATCTGCAATTTTAGTAAATATACCACCTGCAATTCTCAAGGCTGCTGCTCCCAATGACTCACCAATAGCAAAACCAATAAAACTGGGTCCTGCATACTGACCTGGAACGAGAAGTAAAATGATTAACATTATAGTTAATTCAATGCTAATAAGCATAACGCCAATGCTCATGCCAGCACTTAAGGGAATGTCAAGTAGTCTATACGGTTTTCTCATCAAAGAATAAAAAGCCATACGTGCATTGGAATATGTATTCATACGAATACCAAACCATGCAACCGTATAGGAACCTAGCATACCCACAATGGTCCATCCGAGAATCATGAGCACCCCACCAATCCCAAAGCTATTTTCAGTTAAATAGCCAAAATAAAATGCTACAGCTGCGCCAATGAGAACAAAAAGCAAAAGCAAAAAGTTCCCTTGTTTAATGAGATAAGTCTTTGCCGTTTGATAAATAACATCGGCTACATCTAGCATGGAACGATGGGCAGGTAACTTTTTTATGCTTAAATACTTGTAAAAAGCAAAAAGTAAACCCAAAGCAATGATCAAAAAACCCCAATACAACAATTTTTCGTCCTTGATACCATCGGGGACAACAAGGTTAGCTTCGCTTGCTTTCATCAAAAGCGGAGCCACCAATCCAATTACTGCAAACATCCATCTTTTCATAACTTTTAATTTTGTGCAAATGTATGTAAAAAAGTTCTTTATTATTTAAAATCAATTTAAAATAATTTGTCGTCCCATAAAATATCCGTTTAATTTTTTTGACAAAAGATAAGAAATCTATAAGAGCCCTTCTAAAACAAAAACATCGCTGAAAAAAATTTTTTTATCTTTAAGAACAAAAGCCAGCTTACGACGCATGATTTTTAAAAAATTATGAAGATATGTTGCAAATAGTGTATGGTTTTTCTAATCCCCCCCTTAGTAAATGGGACATAGGGGAATCTCTCGACAAATAACAAAAAGCTGAAGATAATTTGGATCTTGACAATTATCAAAATTTACAAAGTAGACAGACTATAAAATTTCTAATCGTCCCATTAACAATTAAACGTATAAAGATTTTTAAGGTCGAACCAATTAATATGGACGAGCTACATCATGAGTTTTAGTCCAGCAAAAATTGGTCTCGGAAACGAGTAACCATGAATATATCGAAAATCTCTACATCATCCTTTCTCAAAATCTTTTTTGATTACTATTGAAAATGTTTTAGACTCTAATGTTCAAATAAAACATAACTCCATTTTTTTATATGCCACTTTTAAATTTAATTCATAAAAGGGAAGGGTTTTCCCCTGCTATCCTCTGGTATGAAGCTTGAAATGTTTAACAATCATATGCTTAGTATAAGTGGCATTTACGATTAATTCCATGTGTTTAATGGGCCCAACGTATACCACAAAATCCCCATAAAATCTAGGTGTTCTAGACATTCCTTTTTCTGGTGAAACGCTTTCATAATTGATCCATTTTTTTGGTTCCATATATTCGCTTTTGTGAATAATAACTCCTGCCTGAAACTATACTTTTTTCAAGGGTACAAATGGACTATTTTTACATTATTAATGATTCGTACTTGTACGAAAAAATTAGTACGATTAGAATTTTCAAGTAAAAGGAAGTGCAAAAAAGAACCTATGGTTTTCTAAGACTTATTTTACTTTCCAAAAATTAAACATTATACGACTCATACTAACATCAGCTCATTAAGCTTCGTTTTCTGTTTCAGGAGCAGGCGGTGATTGTATGTTTTGCAAAATTTGGTTGATTTCACCTTCCAAACGTAAAAGTTTTTTTTCACAAAAATCCAATAAAATGGAAGCTCGTTTTACTAGCTCTAACAATTGATCTGGGTCAATGCTGGAATTTTCCATTTTGTCGATGATGCTCTGTAATTCTTCAATGGCTTTAGAATATGTCAATTTTTCACTCATAAGGTGCTTTGTTTTTTATAATGGATACAATTCTTCCGTCCTTAAAAAAAGTTGTTATTTCTTCCTGAATTTCAACCTCATTAATTGATTTGATCAATTTTTGTTTACTTTTGGTAAATGTATATCCTCGTTCCAATATTTTAACAGGATTAAGTAACTCAATATTTTTTCTATTTTTTTCTAGTTCAACTTTTTGAATTTTTATTTGATGTGAAATAAGTTGTTTTAAGTGTTCTCTGTTTTGCCTTATGAAAAAAATTTTATGTTGTAAATTTAAAGTTGATAAAGCAATCAATTTCACTCGAAAAAAAGAATTTTTTTGCTGATATGCATACAAAATTTTTAACAAATTATTTTTAACATTCTCTCGATAGCGAAACAATACGCTTTTATTATCGTTCCATACAGAATTAAATTTTTTTTGAAGCATTATTTTTAATTCATGCAATTGCTGAATAAGTTGTTTATTTTTTTGTAAACCCAAATTAGAAATGCGTTGTCTTTTCATATAAACATCATCCATCCAACTTCCTAACAAGAGTAACGTTTGAGAATATATTTCATTTTTTACATCCATTAACCATTGTTCCTGTCGCTTAAAAATGTCAATAAAAAAATAGGCTACATCAGTAGGAGTGATTTTGTTTATAGCACTAACCATTTCAGCTACTGTTTCATTGGTAGAATGTCCTATTCCAGTTATAACAGGTAATGGAGACATGGCTATAGCCTTTGCAAGCTCATAATTATCATATGCATCTAATCCTGTCTCATCGCCTCCTCCACGAATGATGAGAATAACATCAAATTGATTCTTTTGCTTTGCAATTTCTTGTAATCTAAAAACAATGGTTTGCACTGCTTTTTCTCCTTCCAAGATAGCTGGGAAAAGTTTGTATGACCAATTGTATTTAGCACCATGCTCTTTGAGAATGGTCATAAGATCATTAAATCCACGACTTGTAGCAATGCTTATAATGGCAAAACGTTGAGGAAGCAAAGGGAAAGGCAATTGCTTATTCAAATTGAACAGCCCTTCTTTTTTAAGACGCTCAATGGTTTGTTGCTTTAAAAGTGCTTGTCGCCCCAAAGTAAAAGATGGATCAATATCCGATATTTGTAGTTGTAAGCCATAATACTCGTGAAACTTAACCTGGCAAAGAAAAAGTATTTGTAGGCCATCGCGAAGCAATTCGCCCGTAACTGCTTTGAACTTTTGCTGAATTCGATAAAAGTCCTCGCGCCATATAACGGCATTTGCACGAGCTACAATTTTTTCGCTTTCTTTCTCAGCAAGTTCAGGATAAGCATGCCCAGACGATGGATAATAATTCAGTTTGATGATTTCTGCTCTAACCCAAATTTGAAACTCAAAAGATTCTTGGATGGCTTTTTTAACAATTCCTAAAAGTTGTTTTAGACTAATGGATTGTTCGGTTGATGGATACATCAGGACAAAATATTATTACCTTCTTCAGCTTCTTTGACGATCTGACGATATTCTTCTTCAGACAGCCCTTCGAAAATGTAATTAATAGGATTGACCTTTTGGCCATTGCGAATCACTTCATAATGCAAATGCGGTCCAGTACTATTGCCTGTGCTTCCCATATATCCAATAATCTGACCCCGTTTTACTGAGTCCCCAGGTTTCACAAGCACTTTTGATAAGTGGGCATATAAAGTTTTAAAACCAAAACCATGATTAATAAGCACAACAAGTCCATAACCAGCAAAAGATGCATTATGATTTGCATCTTCCACTACCCCATCCCCCGTAGCAAAAATAGGGATCCCAATATGTCCTGCAAAGTCCACCCCTGTGTGAAACTGCCCGCCTCTACCAGGTAGGTAACGCCAACCAAAACCTGATGAAATCTTTACGAGCTTTCTATTCACAGGCATAATACTGGGAATAGATTTAAACATTTTTTCTTTATTTCGAGCAAATTGAGCAAGTTCTTTAAAACTTTGTTCTTGAATACCAGCTTGAATCCCTAAACTCATGACTGTCCGTATAAGTTTTATTAACATCGGATCGTCCATCATTTGAACATTCATTCTCGCTGTGTCAGTTCCTCCTATACCAGCTTTATATTTGTCGTCAGTAAGAGGTAAAGCAAAAATGCTTCGATAAATTCGATTGTCTTTTTCTTTCAATTCAGCATAAACTGAAGCTATTTCTTCCAAAGCTTGTTGAAGAGTTAAGACTTTCATTTGTCGTTCTTTTAGCTCTCTTTCCAACTTCCTTTCTGCCGGAGAAGAAAAATACTTGATGAACAAAAAAGCCCAAAAAAAGCCGAGGAAAAAAGCAATAGAAAGCTGTGTAAAAAGTTGCCTTAGAAAGCGAACCGTTTCCTTTTCGACCTTACGAATGGTAAGGGTGATAGGATCAAGGATGTATTTATTTTTTTTCTTAGAGAAAAACATGTTACAAAATTAATACAATTATCGCTTTCTACGCCAATATAAGAGCAAAAGGAAACCAAAAAGCATACCTCCAAGATGAGCAAAATGAGCGATATTGTCACCTCCTCTGTTAGAAATGCCTAGGAAAAACTCGAGTACACCATAAAGAATGACAAAATATTTAGCTTTCATTGGTAAAAAGAAATAAATATAAATACGATCGTTAGGAAAAATCATTCCATACGCAAGCAAAATCCCAAAAACAGCCCCTGAAGCCCCCACCATGGGAATATTGTAAATAGTTTCTCGATATTGTTGCAGTGCGTCAACTGATTGATTTATTATCGTAGCATTTGATGGAAAAAGTTTCATTTGTGCATACAAACTTTGCACAAAATCAGGATTAGCAATGTAAGAAAAATATTTTTTCACAATGTACATAAACAAATCCGGATCAGGGTGTGAAATATATTGTTGCATATAAAATTCTAAGCCATAAAACTTAAAAAAATTAATACCCCATTGAGTAAGAGCAGCACCAATTCCCGTAACAAAATAATATATCAAAAAACGACGCGATCCCATCACAAATTCCAATAAACTTCCAAACATCCATAAAGCAAACATATTGAAAAATATATGCATCCAGTTGCCATGCATAAACATGTAAGTAATGAGCTGCCACCAATGAAAATTATTGCTACGAAACCAGGGTAATCCAAACAGAGCAAAAAAATCTTTTCCCTGCTGAGTTGCCATGAGCGTAGATAAAAAGAATAAAAAATTAAAAATCAAAATATTCAAAACAGCAGGCGTAGCAAATGAATACGGACGTTGGTAATTCATACGACTTCTTATTTAAAAAATTGTTCAACTTCGGTTTCACTTAATAAATGAAAAATGGGTTTGCCATCAGGTGTCAGATGAGGATTTCCTGTAAGAAAAAGTTGATGAACGATTATCTGCATTTCTTCTTGTGTGAGAACTTTTCCCTCTTTGATAGCCAGCTTCGAAGCAAGTATGAAAGGTAATTTCTGATTCTTTTGAGGCACATGTAATTTTTCTGCATTTTTGAATTGCTCCAGCAGTCCTTCAATAACCTCAGACACTTGAAAATTCTCAAATTCAGGAAGTGACGGTCTAGCCGTCACAAAATATGAGTTATTTTCTTTAGTTATTACAAATCCTAATTGCTCCAGATCTGGAATAATTTCTTCAAACAATTTTTTATCTTGTTCTGAAAGTGTGATTTCTTGATCAAACAAAAGATGTTGGCTATTTAATTTGTTGATTTCTTTCTGTTCTAATAATTTCTCAAAAAGAATCCGAACATGGGCTCTATGCTGATTAATAATCACAAGACCCGTTTTTATGCTAGTGATGATATACTTTTTTTTCCATTGCATGAAAGGTTGCTCATGAGGAGCTGAAAAAAGCGTTTCACTTTCTTCATCGTTGGAAGAGGGTATTTCTTTATAGTCAGTTATCCTGGGACTTGTTGTGGGCGACATTTTAAACTGAAAAGAAAAATTTTCAGCAGAGGTTTCATGCTTGAAAAAAATCTTTTTTGTTTCAGGGAAGATGGGAAATTGTAAAGCTTGATCAACATCAAAATCCATGGAAGGAATGAAATGACTTGAACTTATTGCCTTTTTGATAGCACTGGTTAGAAAAGTCGCGACAATTTGCTCGTTGGCAAATTTTACTTCTGTCTTTGTGGGATGAATATTAACATCTACTAAGGATGGGTGAATATCAAAAAATATAATGTATCCTGGAACTACATCAAGAGGAATGAGCGTTTCGTAAGCTTTCTTTATAGCATTGTGTAAAAAAGATGAGCGGAAGAAACGATGGTTGACAAAGAAGTATTGCTCTCCTCGTGTTTTTTTGCAATATTCAGGTTTTACAACATACCCACGAAAAGAAACTTGATCTGTTTTTTCTTCAAAATAAACTATTCGATTTTGATAAGATTTACCCCAAATTGTTAAAATACGTTGAATAAGCGATTGGGGGGGTATCGTTAAAACATGCTTGTCGTTGAGATAGAGTTGAAAAGACACCGATGTATTTGGCAAAGCAGCACGATAAATTTCGTCGTAGATATGAGCTAATTCAATGTTATCCGATTTTAGAAATTTTTTTCTTGCAGGAATATTAAAGAATAAGTCCTTGACAAGGATGGACGTACCCCTTTCGCGATAAAAGGGCTTTTGCTCAATAATTTTCCCTGCCTCGATGTAAAGAAAAGTTCCTACTTCACTTTCTTCATCACGTGTTTTAACCTCCACACGAGAAATGGCGGCAATGGAAGGCAAAGCTTCTCCTCGAAAACCGTAGGTTTGAATGTTATACAAATCTTGAACATCGTTGATTTTGGATGTAGCATGTTTTTCAAAAGCAAGAGAAGCATCTAAAGCATTCATCCCGATGCCATTATCGTCCACGAGAATAGCTGTTTTTCCGGCATCTTTTATGTGGATAAGAATCTCCGTAGCTTGAGCATCTAATGCATTTTCAACAAGTTCTTTAACAACTGAAGCTGGACGTTGGATAACCTCCCCTGCAGCGATTTGACTTGCAATATCTGGTGGTAAAAGTTTTATTTTTCCTTGTCCCATGCTAGGTCATGAAAATGAGATATAACAACAATAACGTCAAAATGATAAGCGAAAGAAGATTATAAGTCGATTTCTGATGTCTCTTAGCATATCGAGATGTAAACATTCCTTTTCTTATAGGAGAATTAGGATTTGGCGAAGGAGTGAACTTAGACAAACCTTCTTCTTCCTCTTCAGGCTTGTAAAACTGAGGTTTATAATTATATTTTTTGGGCTTTGGGGTAAAAATGAAGCGAAAATTCATACACTTTTTTGCAAAAATATAAAAAATCCCTCTTTTAGCTTAAACAACAAAGTCACACATAAAATGACAAAATTTCCCGTTTATGTCAGTTTTGGCAAATTGGAAATTAATCTAAACAATAAAAAATATTGAAAATCAGTATGTTTTTACAAGAATTATTTTTTGGCATAATTTTGCAAAGGGTCAATGAAAAAAAACTATGTTGCAGGAAATACATTCTCACGCTGAATTGGTGGCTCTTTTGAAGAAAGAGCCTATGGCTTATGTTTTAATGTTAAAATCAGGGTCTGAGGCAAGCGAATGTGCCCGTGGCCATCTTCAAACTGTAGCAAATGAACTAAGCGACAAGCAATTTTATTTTGTGGATGTTCAAAAAACAAGAGATATTCACCCGGTGTATGGCATTAATTCTGTGCCCACTTTTTTAGTATTCAAAGGGGAAGAACTCATCAATACATTTAAAGGGTGTAACAGTGTTGAATTTTTCAAAAATATCATTGAAGGACATTATTATCAAGCTCAAACAGGTACAGATGGTGAAAAACCACAAAAACGTGTAACCGTTTACACCACCCCCTCATGTCCTTGGTGCAATCGTCTGAAAGCTTATTTAAACAAAAAAGGCATTCGTTTCACTGAAGTGAATGTGGCAGCCGACGCTCGAGCAGCAGAAGAACTTGTTCGTCGAACAGGCCAACAAGGGGTACCGCAAACTGAAATTGATGGTGAATGGGTTATTGGTTTTGACCAAAAAAGAATTGATCAATTGTTAAACCTGTAAAAACATACAACCATGAAAGAATTGCAACCTATTAATCAAAACGTTTTATTAGATCTAAGTGAGAAAAAAGAAGAAAAAACACCCAGTGGGATTATTATCCCGGACACAGCCAAGGAAAAACCCATGATGGCAAAAGTAGTTGCCATGAGCAACATCGACAACCCTGAAATTGCAGTAGGAGACACCGTAGTATTCAAAAAGTACAGCGGAACAGAAATTGAATTTGAAGGGAAAAAGTACTTGCTAATTCCCTACGCTGACATCATCGCAAAAATTGTTGAAACAGAGTCCATTTAAAAAACAAATTTTTAAAAGCCACCCCTCGGGGTGGTTTTTTATTTTTACTAAACTTAAAAAATTTTTATGAACACTGAAATAGTAGATTACCTGTGGATAATCATTGAATTCATATTCATGATCTTTTCTGGAATTGGACTCGTGAATAATCGCATTCCCGTAATCCCTTATGCTTATCTCAGTTTACTTATGCTACAACTGATGACAGAGCCTCCTTTTTATACAGAGTTATTGCTTGTCCTTTCTTTCATTGGGATAGCTGTCATGTTGCTAGATTATCAAAAATACACTTTGGGAGAAAAAAGAAATCTATGTATTTCATCATTACATCAGCAAAATTGATTTTTTATTTTTCATAGTTGCTCTGTTCTTGTATGGAATATTTACATAAAAAAGTTATTTTTCCAACTTTCCTAGCTCCACCGCTAGCCTACTATCGCATTATTCAACAAGCAGAAGCTATTGTCGTTGACTTAAATGAAACATACGTAAAACAAAGCCTGCGAAATCGTTATTTTATTGTTTCACCCAACGGGATGCAACGACTTGTAGTTCCCGTTGTTAAAACATCAGGGCACCTTACTAAAACCAAAGATTTAAAAATTGATTATCACCTGCCGTGGGTGCAAATACACATTCGGTCGCTTGTAACCTCATATAACAAAGCACCGTTCTTCCTTTATGTATGGGATGAGCTTCGAGCATGTTATGAAAAAAAATATTCCTTTTTATGGGAACTTAATGCTTCGTTTAATGAATGCATTTTTAAATGGCTTAATATTAAAACTCCAATCATTTACAGTGAAGATTTTATTCCTCTTGATGAAAACAATCCGTTAGATTTTAGGTTACCATTAAAAAAAGATCAGCATCGCCCATCATTTAAAGTTTATTACCAACCCTTTAGTGAAAAATTTGGTTTTACAGATGGCTTAAGCATATTAGATGCCATCTTCTGTGCAGGTTTAGAAGTTCGAAAATGGTTGTTATGAGCATATATCTCCTACAGGAAAGCATTGTACCCGTTCGTAAAGAACCAAGCCATAAAGCAGAACAAATCGATGAACTTTTGTTTGGCTACAGATTTAAAATTATTGAAACATTCAAAAACTGGCTTCAAATTTCAACAATAGATTACCCCTACGAAGGCTGGATTCCCGCTGAGGTACGCTACGAAGAAGAAAATGGAACAAAGAGAACATTTGTCATAAGTGAAGTAGCTAAAATCCGTAATGGAAATGCAGAACTGCTTGTGCCCATGGGTAGTTTAGTTGATGAGCGCTCGCTTATTGAGGGAAAACTTTTACCATCCAACGAAAACATATCTGTCATAAAACTAGCTATGCAGCTTTTGTCTGCACCGTATCGGTGGGGAGGCAAAACCATTTTTGGGATAGATTGCTCAGGCTTAATTCAACTTGTTTTTTCCATAAGAAAACGCTGGTTGCCACGCGATGCCCATCAACAAGCCAAAGAGGGAGAAGTTGTCTTTTTTATTCAAGAGGCTCAGCCTGGTGATGTTGCTTTTTTTGCAAACAAAGAAGGAATAATCACCCATACAGGCCTTATTATTTCATCAAATCAAATTTTACATGCATCCGGTCAAACAAGAATTGATCGTTGGGATCAAGAAGGCATCATCCATGCTGAAAAAAATATATATACCCATCGATTGAAAGTTATCAAACGGTTTTTATAAAAGATTCGTTTTATCAAAAAGCACCTAACAGAGTAATAAATTTCGTTTAATTTTGCGAAAAAAATGATCCGCAAATACATTTTGCTTTTAATGGTGTTATTTTTCTCTGCATGTCAGCAGAAAAGCAATGGTCTTTCTTCTGACATTGTCAAGAATTCGGCTTCAGCTCGGGGAGATTCTAATTTAAAACCTATTATGACGTTTGAAAAAACTGAACATGACTTTGGCGACATTATGCAAGGAGAAGTTGTCGAGTACAGTTTTAAATTTACCAACACAGGAAATGCTGACCTTATCATTAGCGGTGCTAGATCTTCTTGTGGTTGTACTGTTTCAGACTATCCCAGAGATCCTGTTAAACCTGGTCAGTCAGCTTATGTAAAAGTAAAATTTGACAGTGAAGGTAAAAGTGGAAAAAATTACAAAACTATTACACTTTCTACCAATTGTACACCTTCAGAAGTAGTTCTTACCATAAAGGCAAATGTAATCGTTCCATAAAATCTTAAATCAAATGCATATGGAAATTCTTACCATTTTTTTAACAGCAGGTCAGCCTCAAGGTCAATCATCAGGTGGTGCATGGAGCACACTCATTATGTTGTTGCTCATCATCGTTGTTTTTTGGTTATTCTTTATTAGACCTCAAGCCAAAAGAAATAGAGAACTCATGAAGTTTCGCCAAAATCTTAAAAAAGGTGATAAAATCATAACCATTGGGGGCATTCATGGTAAAATTATAGAAGTAAAAGATCAAACCGTTATCATTGAATCTGAGGGTTCGCGCTTAAAGGTAGAAAAAAACGCTATTGCTTCCGAATTTATTGAAAAAATTCCTGACCAGCAATAAAATTTGTGAAAACCTTTAAGCTATACTTACTAGCTCTGGTGATTACGCTCGCATGGTGGATTGTCATCAGAGTCAATAGGTTTTATACTTTTTCTGTATCAACTTACTTGGTTTTTAAAAATTCCACGGATCGTTTATTTTTTCAAAAAGATACGCTTATCAAATTACCCCTATCAGCCAGTGGACAGCAATGGTTAAAAAAAATTAGTCACGATACACTTCGCATAGTAATTACAGACGTGAATGTAGAACCCCTAAGTAAGGGTGATTCGCTTCAGATAAGATTTTCCACAGGGTTTTTGCAGAAGAAAATTGATTCTTTGTGGGGTGAAAGCTTTAAAATCACTAACGCCTCTGACATAATTTTGCTCAATGTTCCTTTTTCTTTGCGAAAACAATTGCCCATTTTCATCGATGAACCTAGACATTATCGAAAAGACTGCTTTTTGTGCACCAAGGTTAATATAGACCCACCCTATGTTGTTGTTGAAGGAAAACCATCTTTGTTGGCTAAACTCGATAGTATTGCCATAAACATTCCTTCTGTGTTTACTTCGCCGTGTTCATTTCAAAGCCGCTTCTTTTCGCTTCCAAAGCTTAAAGACGTCAAGTATCATTACCCCTCATCTGGAATTATTAAAGTTCAATTTCCTTTTTGTGTTTACAAACATGTTCAACTTGAAAGATTTTATCGATTTTCTTGGAATAACTCAACCATCGAAGGAAAAGCTCTAATTGAAGCTTACATTCCACCATCATTCCCACTTGATAGCATTGAACTAATTGCCGAATTTACCAGTGACACACACGTTAAACTAAAATTGAAAAATCAACATATTTTTAAAAACGTAACTATTTCTCCATCAGAAATTGACCTAAAATGATCATTGGGATTACAGGCAAAATAGGTTCTGGCAAATCTACATTTGCTAAATTATTTACTCTTCTGGGTGCCCAAGTTATTGATGTAGATAATGAAGCAAAATATCTTTATTTTCGTAATGACATTCAAAAAAAAGTCGAATTTATTTTAGGTAAACCAATTTTAACTAGGGACGGTAACATCAATTTCAAAACAATAGCTGAAAGTTATTTTTCTCAACCTGGTATCTATGCTAAAATCAATGACTTACTTTATCCCATTTTATTTCAAGAAATTCAAAAAAAAATTATCTCTTGTTCTTCACCTATCATAGTGCTAGATGCAGCCATGCTTTTTGAAATTGGTTTAAATTCGCTATGCGACTTAATTGTAGAAGTTAAAACCCCTCTTCACCTACGGTGGAAACGTATTAAACAACGCAATCCGTCTATGACTTATAAAGACTTTTTATTACGAAACCGCTGGCAAAGATTTCATAAAGAAAACTTTATCATAGAAATTCACAACGATCATAAAAATTCCTTGCTAAAACAATTTGAAGATTTTGTAATCCATTACATTCAACACTGATGGCGAAACGAACCTATCCTTTTTATGTTGTCTGGAAAGGAAAGCAGCCGGGGATTTATACTTCATGGGAAGAAGTGCGAAATCAAGTACATGGCTATTCTGGCGCTGTATATAAGGGTTTTCATTCCCTCGAAGAAGCTCAAAAAGCTTTTGAAGATGATTTTGAAAAATACATTCATCAAAGCTCATTTAATACTTCAATGGATAAAAACTCGGATGCTCCAAAATCACATGTTCAACCAATTGTGCCTAGCATCTGTGTAGATGCTTCGTGTGAAGGTAACCCAGGTCCCATGGAGTATCGAGGAGTATATACCGACACAAAAGAAGAAATTTTTCGAGTTGGACCTTATCCCCTGGGAACTAACAACATCGGTGAATTTCTTGCCATTGTTCACAGCTTAGCCTGGCTCAAGAAAAAGAACTTGCATATGCCGATTTATTCAGATTCTGATACTGCCATAAGTTGGGTTCAACAAAAAAAATGCAAAACTAATCTTGAGCGTAACAGCCAAACAGAAGAACTTTTTCAACTCATTGACCGAGCCATCATTTGGCTAGAGGAAAACCCTGGACCATATGATGTTCGTAAATGGATTACTCACCTGTGGGGAGAAAATCCTGCCGATTTTGGAAAAAAATAATGTGTTTCTTTCTAGCGTTTAAGAATTTTCAATTTTTAAGACCGTGAAAATGAAAAAATTGATGTATGTTTGTTCAAAAAAAATGGCTAAATATTTTCTTTTCATATTAATTCTTATGCTTCTTTATTCGTGTTCAACAGAAGTTGATATCACTGGAAAATCTGAACACAAGCCTGTTATTTATGCCATTGTCGATGTAAATGCAAAAACACAGCTTTTTAAAATCCACCGTACATTTCTAGCTGATGGGAATATTTATAATTATACAACCATTCCTGATAGTATCTTTTATCCATATAAATTTAGAGTAAAATTGCAAGAGCTGAATGCTAACGGTCAAATTTTACATGAATATCCTGCTGATACGGTACATATTTTTACCCAAGGTGGAAATTTTTTTACAGGGTATCATCCTTATTACCGCATTAGGCTTACAAATTATTATCAGGCCTTCAATGGAGACACTTTCTGGTTTAACCCAAATCTCACCTATAAATTAATTGTTCTTGACACAGTGACAGGCAAAAGCTATGAAGCTACAGGGCTGCCTTTAAGCAATTTTGAAATAAGCAAACCAAGTTCTTACCAAACATACATTGGTTTTACTTCTTCTACTTCCTCTAGCGTCGATTGGAAAGCTACACCGGGAGGGAAAATTTATGAAGTAAAATTTATTTTTGATTACTTTGAAATTTCCGACGCAAACCCTCAAGATACAATTAAAAAAAGCATAGAATGGTACATCGGAAAAATTAACTACACTGGAGGCGATCCTTCTATGTCTATTGGATACAATGGCATTACATTTTTTGATTTACTTCAAAAGAATATTCCTGTTATTTCTGGAGTTAAACGTTATCCTGGCTATGTATGGCTCATTATTTCCGTGGCTGATGAAAACATGGATCTTTACATAAAAGCGAGTTCGCCTTCCAACTCGATTGTGCAAGATAAACTTTCTTTTACCAACATTTCCGATGCTCTTGGAATTTTCGCTTTTCGTCTGAAAAAAACTGCTAAATACAAACTAAGTTCTACCACCTTGCAAGAAATCTTTTCTAATGAAAAAACAAAAGACCTAAACTTTAATGGTTATTTCCCCAACTTTCAATAAATGGTGACGATAGTTTTACTGTTTCTTATAACACTATTCATATCATTTCTTTGCAGTCTGATTGAATCGACATTACTATCAGCTCAGATTTCTTATCTTTCTCAAAAGAAAGAAGAAAAAGCCTCTTGGGCAAAATCAGCCCTTGAACTAAAAAAAGATTCTTACATAGCCATAACTTCCATTGTTATTTTAAATACTGTTGCTAACACGGCCGGTGCAACACTCATTGGTGCTCTGGCTGCCCAAAAGTTTCAAAACATTTCAATGGGAGTTATTTCTACCATTTTAACACTATCGATCCTTATATTTTCTGAAATTATTCCTAAATCCATCGGTTCACTTTATTGGAAGAAAACCATCCCTTTTGCTGCCTACATTACGCAAATTATTATATTCATTACTTATCCTTTAGTGTTTTTAGTTCGCATTCTTGGCAACAAGATAAACCCAAAAACCAATGTAACTGGTATAGATCGAAGAGAAATATATGCTCTGGCTAAAAAAGGAGAAGAAGAAGGAGTTTTTAGCCCTCAGGAAACACATATCATCAAAAACTTCATTTCATCTTACTACAAACCTATTTTTTCTGTCATGATTCCACGCCGAATATGTTTTTTTGTGCACTATAAAACCTCCTGTGAAGAAATGCTAAAATATCCTGAATTTGATCAATTTTCCCGCATCCCCCTCTACATGGACAGAAAAAAACATAGAGTTTTTTCCTATGTTTTAAAAACTGATATTCTCAAAGAAATTGTAGAAGGAAGAAAAGAAACTCCTGTTTATAAAATCTCCCGCCGAGCCATTGTAACCTATGAAAAATACCCAATCCATCATGTATTCAACAAAATGTTAGAGAAAAAAGAGCACATGGCCATTGTTGTAGATGAATTTGGAATTTTTTCGGGCATTATCACCCTCGAAGATATTATGGAAATCTTAATGGGACTTAAAATTGTAGATGAAAAAGACGCTCACCCTGATCTTCGTGAGAAACTAAAGAAAAAGAAGTGAGCGTCCAAGGCTGTGATTATCTATTTTTCAATTCTCGATCAATCATTAGAAGACCGATGTTTCCTTCGACCATATTAAGCTGCTGAACAATTGATAACACTGTGCTTTCTTCTTCTACTTGTTCAGCAACAAACCACTGGAGGAAATTCAAAGTTGCATGATCTTTTTCCTGCATAGCTACATCTACAAGCTGATAGATCCTTTCGGAGATATAACATTCATGTTTATATGTTTCCTCCATAGCATGTTTTGGAGAAGACCATTCCCTAGGTGGTTGCTGAATAGTTTGTAACTCAACCTGCCCGTTGCGTTCGTAGATGTAATCAAAAATTTTCATGGCATGTCCATACTCTTCCATGGCTTGTTTTTTCATCCAATGGGCAAAACCATTTAAATTGTTATTGGCAAAATAGGCTGCCATCGACAAATAAAGATACGACGAATACAATTCTGCTTGAATTTGCTCGTTTAAAGCTTTAAGAACGTTTGGTTTCATAACATTTTACTTTTTTAAACAAATATAGGATTGTTTTTAATACACGAGAAATTTATGATAATTATTTGTTTATTCTTCATCGTACCAGCTAGCATACATGAGATAATTGCTAGAAATACGCAATATTTCACCCTCCTTTAATTCGTCTGATATGTCTTTAAGTTTTTTAGCAGGAACCCCTCCCCAAACTGTCCCAGCTGGGATATGTGTTCCTTTTAGTACAACCGCACCAGCCGCAATGACGCAATTGTCTTCTATCACAACATCATCCATCACAATAGCACCCATACCTATGAGAACGTTATTGCCTATTCGACAACCATGGACAATAGCCCCGTGTCCAATAGATACATTATCCCCAATATACAATGGTGACTTTTGAAACGTACAATGCAGTACTGCGTTGTCTTGGATGTTCACATAACTTCCTATACGTATTTCATGGACATCGCCTCGGATTACAGCACCAAACCACACAGAACATCCATCCCCCATAATTACATCTCCGGTAATGGTAGCATTTTCGGCAAACCAACAATCTTTTCCCCATTTAGGCTCTATCCCTTTAACTTTTTTAATTAAGACCATTTTTTTTCAAAAATATTACATTTTATTTGTTGATACCGCCCACTATGAAAGCATGTAGGCATGTTTAAAATTTGTTGGTGGTAAAAAATTTTCTAACAGTTCAAGGTAAAACCTAAGGCAAAAGATTTAAAGCACTCCCAGCTTTGTCGTTCGTCCCTGATTTTCTGTCCCCTCTAAAAGGGTGCCATCTTACGACAGCTCCCGTTGTTTTAACATTTACATAAAATTCCCAGTAGCATACATCAATTTTTGACTCCCTGTTCAATGTCAAAACGATCATCTGAAAAAACTGTCTCTGTCTACGCATACAAAAAAGCTTTATCCCCCCATTCAAGGATTTCCTCCTACTTTTCATCTTCATAAAACATAGACATAAAACACAGAAACAAATAATTCTTCTTGCATGGTCTTAAAAATGGATCCTTTTCTTCAACGACCGTGGGTTCAAGGTAGTTCCTATTGTCGTCGCTTCCCGCTCCACCATAAACCACCTAAACATTCTGGCTTTTTGCATAGTCAATATAAGACATAATGCTTTCATAGGCGGCTTTTTCATGAACAACATTAACGAAATTATAAAAATCAAGTACATCACCAACTTTTACTTTGGGTAAATCATCTATAAACCCTTCTTTAAGGGAAGTCTACAAGCTTCGAGGAATATAGGAGCGACTTGTAGCAGAACCTTTCTGAGCCTGACATTTAAAATATCCACAAAGTAAGGCCGTAGATAAAACATTGAACTGATCAAAGGAAGGTTGAACTACAACAAAGCCTTTACCAACGCTGCTCCAACCACCCTGGGATAAGAAACATAAGTTTCAATGCTTGATCCAATAGTTTTCCATAAATGCTTGACCCTATCCGTCCCTACCGTGAAATGCAGCCCGCCCAGAGCCTTGGCCTGGTAAAAAATTGATTACACTTCTTCATAGCTATGCATGAAAAATAATTGCTAAATTAAGCTATAGAAGCTCGTTTCCACAGAACAACACTACCCATCATGGCTAAAGTCGCAGCTAAATTCAAAGCAATAGCTGTAAAATTTAATGGAGTCACGGCAATACAAAATCTTCGAGAAGTTTATATTCCATTCTATTAAGCTGTTGTTTATCCAAGAAAGGCTAAAGGCATAAAGTTGTGTAAGAGAAAACGCGTTGAATCTTAAATAATCCACCGCTCGCAAATGGTATTTTTTTCGGGCTGATATAAGTTTTTTTTGACTTAACCGGGTTAGAGCGTTTATATCGTATCTGTATTTGGTAGAATATATGTTTTGCTATTTTTAAAAATATGGATACACGATCCGACCTTGCTCAATGACATCCGACGACGTTTTACCTTAGCTGAAGCCTCAACTGCTCATAGAATTTTTTCACTGTAGCTTAATGGTAGATGACTAAAACTTGCTGATGGTTATTCAGGTTAACCATTTTTCCTATTTTCCCAGGAAAATATTTTTTCAGCCACATCTTAAGAAATTTCAAGTGGATTATTCATCCAAGAATGTAAGGCGTCAACAATTCATCGATAATCTGATGAATCCACGGTGTTGGATCTCACAGCATCATTGTTGGGTTGGGTAAACTGAAAAAGGATATTGTTCATGCTTTTTTTTAAAACGAATACCATTTGTTCGAGAATAACGTAAAAATGTTCCATATCATCTTCGCACATAAGCTGATTGTAGAAAATTCCATAATTTTGTTTTGAAAATGGGACGAATTTTAGCTATTGATTTTGGCTTAAAAAGAACGGGACTTGCCGTTTCAGATGAAACGAAAACTTTTGCTTTTCCACTCATGGCTTTAAAGACACACGAAGTTGAAACGTTTCTAACGGAATATGTTTCACGTGAAAAAGTAGAGCTTTTTGTGCTCGGTATATCTAAAAAAAACGATGGTACACCTTCTGACATTGAAAAGCACATACAAGCATTTATTCAGCGACTTCAAAAAATTTTTCCCACCATTCCCATTGAACGCTACGACGAACGTTTCACCTCACAAATAGCTCAACATATCCTTTTACAGGGAGGCTACAAGAAAAAAGAACGACAGGATAAGAAAACTACAGACAAAATAAGTGCTACCATTATCTTACAAGATTATTTAGACCAAAAACGAAACATATGATTTTGCCTATTGTTGCTTACGGTCATCCTGACCTGCGAAAAAAATCGGTCGAAATAGATCTCAAAGAAAGCTGGGTCTCAGAATTCATCAAAGATTTATGGGAAACGATGTACAAAATAGATGGCGTTGGACTAGCTGCTCCTCAAGTTCATAAGAACATACGCATTTTTGTGGTGGACACTTCTCCATTCAAAAATAAATTTAGCGAAGCTGGTTTCAAAGGTATTTTCATCAACCCCGTTTTGCTTGAAGAAGAAGGAGAGGAATGGTACTACTCAGAAGGTTGCCTAAGCATCCCTGGCATTTACGAAGAAGTTCCACGAAAAAAGATCATTCGAATGCGTTATCAGAATGAGCTTGGCGAGATAAAAGAGGACATCTTTGAAGGCATTGTAGCCCGCGTAATTATGCATGAATATGATCATCTAGAAGGCATCCTTTTTGTTGATCGACTATCTCCACTTCGTAAAATGCTTATTAAAGGCAAACTTAACGATATTACCAAAGGCAAAGTAGATGTTTCTTACAAAATGATTTTTGCCCCCAAAAAATAGTCTTTATGAAAAAGGTGATTCTTCTGATTGCAGTAATCGTTTTTTCCCTAGGATGTCAACCTAAAAAACAAACTTTATTAGATGAAATCAAAAAAAACGAGCAAGCTCTTCAGGCTAAATACCGTCAAGGAATCGTTGATACTTTGATCATTCAAAAACTTTTAGCCCATTATAAAAAATTCACTGAAAATTATCCGGAAGACACGCTATGCCCACGCATATATTACAACATGGCCCGCCTGTACGTGCAAGTTAAAAAACCACAAGAAGCTGAGTTTATTCTAACCCAATTTGAAAAAAAATACCCTGATCACTCATTACTCCCTGAAGTATTATTCTTTCGTGGTTTTATCGAAGAAAATGAGTTAAAAGATCTAACGTCAGCTCAAAATACTTATACACGCTTTCTAACTAAATTCCCAACTCACCCCTATGCCGATCAAGTAAGAGCTTCTATCCAATATCTGGGCTATGAGCCCGATAAAATCTTAGAACTTACACAAAAAGAAAGTAAAGCTCAATGAAGGAACCCAAATCTTATTTTACCTTAGGAGGAAACAAACACCCTGTTTTTGTAGCTGAAGATCTGAAGATATTTTCAAAGGCTTGGCGTTGGCGCATAGGCACCCATGCAACCGAAGATGTTTTCATTGTCATTGACAAAAACATACAACAACTTTATCCTACACTCATACAGGAAATTTTCGAGAAATTACCCGTCCGTGTGATAGAAACATTTAGCATCGATGCAAGGGAAGATCATAAAAGCTGGCACACATTAACGGAACTTTTACAACTTCTTTTTACACATTCCTTTGACAAAAAGGCTGTACTCGTTGGAATTGGGGGAGGAATAGTGAGTGATATTGCAGGTTTTGCTGCTTCCATCATTAAACGAGGATTGCGTCTTGTGCTTATTCCAACCTCGCTGTTGGCCATGACCGATGCTGCCATCGGAGGAAAAAATGGTGTAAATTTTCAGCACTTAAAAAATCAACTCGGGACATTTCATATTCCCCACTTCGTTTTCGTGTATACTCCCTTTTTGCAGACACTTCCTAAAGAACACTTGCAAAGTGGATATGCAGAAATGTTAAAGCACGCTTTAATTGCTGATGTTAATTTGCTTAAAAATTTCAAGAAAAAATTTTACCCAGAGTTCCCACCGATAAACTGGCTTTGCCAAAGTATTCGCATAAAATTACGCATTACTAAAAAAGATACTTATGAAGAACGCTGGCGAAAACTATTGAATTTTGGTCATACCTTTGGACATGCCTTTGAAAGCTATTTCGCTGAAACGGGTAATCCCATAACGCATGGTTATGCTGTAGCTTTAGGAATACATGAAGAAATCTATTTATCTACTCAGCTAATAACCACTGCTTCAAGCAAACTTTCTGAAGCTAGTAATTTTATAAAAACTCATTATCCTCTGCTCCACGTACCTTCTTGGGATTCTCTCGAAAAATATTTACTGCACGACAAAAAACGCTCTTCCGAAAAAATTGATTTAATATTGCTTGAAAATATAGGAAAACCCGTGATTAAATCTATTCCTGTTTCTACGCTAAAACTACTTCATGAACAATATCGACTTCTATGAAAAAAATTTTTTTCTTATTTGTTTTGACCACTGCACAACTTTTTTCGCAAGAACAACTTATTTTTGATCAAGAATATTCATATCATTTCCCATTTTCTGCAGAAACCTTAACCGATTCCCTTTCTAATCAAACTTTTTTGAAAAAACTTGCCTTGCTTCAAAACAAATCTCCTCAATTTTTACAATACAATTTACATGGTATAATTCAACACAAAATCTATAAAATTGACACCACTTCTTATAAGATTTTTCTTGTTCTAAAAAATTTCGATTGGACAGGAAATATTCTTTATCGCGATATACCTTTAGCTCCTGTTCTTCTACCAACTCTAGCAAAATACGAAATTCTACTTTTTTCAAAAAATAATATCTCTCCCTCAAAAAAAATTCAGATCACCCAAGAATTAAAAAATAATTTAGGATATGTTGAACTTGCACAGAAAAATATTCCTCAAACCGAAGAAGATATCAATTTTATAAAAGCAGATCATTTTTCTTTTTTTTATACAGAACAAAATATTGCTAATATTGAAGCTTATAAAAAAAGAATAAACGATTATTATGAAGCCAAACAAAAACTGATTGAACTGGACAGCATTTTAAATTCCATTGATACGAACAATATTGAAAAATTACCTTTTTATCATGTTGATATAAAAACCATTGAAAAAGCAATTCAAAATATAAAAAAACAAGATTTTTTCAATACATTACGACTCTGGGAAAAGGATCCTGCTCTTTTTTCATCGACATTAGAAAATGTTGAAAAAAAATTTATCGCTATCTCCACCAAAATTCAACAAAAATTAAATAATTACGAGATTCATTTGTACAATAAAGCTCTAGCAGCTCCAGCAGATTCAGCACTAAAAATTTTTAAAAGGATAACACTCGTTAACACCTCGTTCTCACCAGCATATTTTCGACTGATGGAAATATTTTTACAAAAAAATAATCTCGATTCTGCTTATTATTATTGGGAAAAAACCTCCTCGCTTATCATTCCCGATTCGATTACGCGTTATTCATCTAATATTACTGAAAAACTCTATTTACAGCTAAAAAACAAAGCCAAATCATTTATAGAAGAAGAAAATTTTTATCCAGCATTAGATTATTTAAAAAAAGATTCCATTATTTGCTACAAACAGAACAACTTTTCATGTAAAGAAGAAGTACAAAAATATTTTTCCCAAACTCATTATGGGATTTACAAAAGTTTTCTCACCATTGCCAACAAGGCTCTAGAACAAAAAAAACCAAGCATTGCCTATGTTTTTTTAAAAAATGCATGGAATTACCAACTTGCTCATGCATCCTACATTTTAACCAACACTGAAATAAAAAAATTTTTTGAACAACTTTCTTTAATGCTTAACGAAGAAATTAAAAATTCCTTAAGAAATAATTGCATAGAAAATATAGAAAAAAACGTGCTTATTCTCGATACTGTCTGCACTTATTACCTTGATAAAAAATGCAATGAAATTGAAAGAATTAAAAAAGAAATAGAAAAGAAGCAACTATTTTCAAAACTGAAAGAGATATACGATTTGTATAGTAAAAAACAATTTGCAAAAGCAAATGAAAAATACAATATAATACTTCCAGAATTACTCAAACTTAAAACTGATTCGGAAATTTTAGTTTTATGGAAAAAAATTATCCCTTTCAGAAATGACCAGCTTAAAAACTGGCTTCAATTTGATCATTTCTCATGGAACGAAAAAAGGAACTGGTTAATAGAACAAAAGGTTTATTCACAGATCGACACATTCTTTTTTAATCTAGAATTATTCAAAACTGCTTCACAACATGTTTTTTTTGAAGAGTTGAAAAAAAATGAAAAATTATTATCAAATCCAGATTCAATTTCAACAATAAAAAATATTCTTCCCTTCTTAGAAAAATTAAAAGTAGATGCTGGTAACACAGAAAAAGTACTCAACGCTTGGAAAAAATTTATTGAAAATTATAAAACACAACTTTGTCTTTGGTTGGCCACAATAAACAATAATGAAATAGATAGCATAAAAAATTATATTTCACAAAAAAACTATATTAAAGTCATTGCTATTACCAAAAAAATTATTCGCCAAAGTGAACTAGATAGTTGTGATAGTGAAGTCACTCGCTGGAAAAAAATTAAATTCCAAGTTGAAACAGTGGTTCAACAAATGGATTTTTTAGAATTTCAACAAAAAAAATTAACTCAAACTTCCCCTGCAGCTGACTGGAATGTATTTTTTAGGCAATACTTGCAAACCTATGAAAACATTTATTTATCCCACTTAGACACGCTAGGATTTACATTACTCCCTCTTAATCTATGGCTTTCTGAACAACGACTCGATTGGATAGAAAAAGCTATGATGTTTTATGTCGATAATGAATACTTTTCTTTTGCATTGGATTTATTATGGGAATTAAGAAAAAAAAATTTCCCAAGAGAAAAAACAAAATCATGGCAAAAATTAGTGGGAGAACACTTGGCTGCAACAGATATTTTAGCAGGAATTTTTGACTACAAAAGGAAATGCCTTGAATATACTCGCGGAGATTCATATTTTGAATATTTTCGAAAAGCTTATTATCGCGTATGGAAAAAATATTAAAAAATGCTATGGTTACGTCCAATGCCTGCCCTTTGTGTGGCAGCAATATGATCATTGAACTTTTTGAAGCCAAAGACTGGTTAGTCACTCAACAAAATTTTACAATTTATGGCTGTAAATCCTGTGATTTTCGTTTTACAAACCCACGCCCTGCTGATAACGAGTTATCGAGCTATTATGAAAACGAAGACTATGTATCGCATAGTGAAAAAGCCACCAACCTCATAAATCGTCTTTTTTTGTTCGTTCGCCGCTTTAACGTCCAAAAAAAAATTAAAATTGTAAAAAAATATAGCCATGGGAAAAAGCTGCTGGACTATGGTGCAGGAAATGGATATTTTCTTTTTCATGCTCGCAAAAAAGGTTTTGATATTTTCGGTGTAGAGCCAAATAAATTGGCTCGAGAAATTGCAAAAAAAAATTACCAGGTCGATCTTTGGGAACTCTCGCAAATTGATCCTTCACAAAAAGTCGACATCATTACGCTATGGCATGTTCTAGAGCATCTTCCAGATTTTAAAACACATATGAGCCAATTTCATTCCATACTAAACGAGAAAGGCACCCTCATTTTGGCGCTTCCTAACTTTGAAAGTTATGATGCGACTTATTTCAAAGAGGCATGGGCAGCTTTTGATGTTCCTCGTCATTTATGGCATTTTTCGCCAAAACATATAAAGATCCTTGCTGAAAAATTTGGTTTTTATGTTGAAAAAATTATTCCCATGCCTTTTGATGTATACTACATCACCATGCTATCTTTTCGTAACAAAACAGGGAAATCTAAACTTGTTTTTTCTCTTATTTTAGGTTCTTTTTGGAATTTAAAATCTATATTTTCCCATCGATATTCTAGTTTAATTTACATTTTACGAAAAAAATGAAAATCGCTTTAATAAATTATTTAAACTCTATTCCTTATGTTCATGCCGTCAACAAATATCAAAATTTTTTTGAAAAAATCCTTATTGTTTCTCCAGCTGAAGGAGCCGATTTGTTCATGCAGCATAAAGTGGATGTTGCTTTACTTCCCATTGCAATGCTACCACAACTTGAACACATATATCGATTTCCCTATGGTATAGGTGCAACAAGAGAGGTAAAGTCTGTTCTCTTAGCAAGCACAAAGCCTCTCGATCAAATCAAAATCATCTTATTAGACTCAGAATCTAAAACTTCAAATGTTCTTATCCAAATTCTCTGTCGGTTTTACTGGAACATCACTCCTAAATTTACGACGAACGAAAGTGATAATTATGATGCTCGAGTTGTTATCGGAGACAAAGCTTTTTCTTTACCTCTTAAAAATTATCTTAGCATTGATTTAGCTCAAGCATGGATTGAATTTTCAAGAAAACCCATGGTTTTTGCTCGATGGATTGCATGGCCTGAGAGGATAAAAAATCACCTTGATATTTTACAAGAAATTTTCAATTTTGCAAACACGCACAAAAAAGACAGTCTTTTTTTACAAAATATTTTGCCTGAAGATAAGGCTTTAAGCTACCTTACAAACAACATTTCCTATGTGTTAACTCCAATTTTTGATGAAGGAGAAAAATTATTTTTGGAATTTCTTAAAAAAATCAAGTACTAGGAGGGAAAATTTTTTCTCTAATTTTTTGAGAAAAATGCTTACGAAAAGCAGAAGAATAATATTGCAAAGCAAACACGCTTGAAATGACTATAAGTATACCCGTTATTTTAATAAAATCTGGGGTTTCAAGACCAGTTAATAAGGTACCAATGGTTGCAAAAACAGGTATTAAATTCGAAAAAATACTGGTTCTCGTTGCTCCTAACGCTTGAATAGCTGAAGAATAAAAAACATAAGCTAACGAAGAAGCAAAAAAAGCTAATAAAAATACGTATAATATTACTTCAAAATTCCACTGTATTTGATGTACAAATTGAAATTCTTTTATTAAAACTAGCGGTAGAAAAAGGAATGCTCCAATCAATTCCTGGATTAAAACAATAAAATATGGATTATATCTATCAACCAATTCTTTAACAAAAGCTGTATAACCAAGAGCACTAAAAATACTAAGGAAAATAAACAGAAAACCAATTAAATTCCCAGATAGCTGAATTTCCGAATAAAAAACAAGGAGAATACCAATAAATGAAAAAAATGTTGATATTAAAACAGATTTTCTTAATTTTTCTTTATACGCAAAATACATAAAAAAAGGAGTAAAAACAGGGATCATTCCAATAAAAACAGCAACGGTTGAAGCAGTAATATAAGTTAAACTAATGCTTTCACCAATGTAATACAAAAAAGGCTCAAAGAATGCAAGCAAGATGAATCTCCACCTATCTTCTTTTCTTATTTGTTGTAAAAAGCCTTTCCAACGACAAAGCGTAAATAATATAAGAGCGCCCACCAACAACCTTACATTAACAAGAAGTAAGGGGGTAAAACCATAATTGTAACAAATTTTAATCATGGCAAAAGAATAACTCCAGATGAGAATAGAAAAAATAAGTCCAACATAGATTTTCAAAAGATTTCTTGTCATGAATTATAAAGTCAATTTGACGGGGCTGCGTGAAATAGGCAAATATACATTATTAATTCCTGCATTTTTTAGATCTTCGGTTGCTTTTAAAAAACCAGCTAAAATTTCGTCCCTGCGATGAGCATCAACACTAATCATGACGGGAACATCCATCGCTCTTATCCATTCCCAACAGTACTTTCCTGGATAATAATCATGATACTTTCCTGAATATAAGCCACGGGTATTTATTTCGACAATAACATTATATTGCTTAGCTTTTTTTAAAACTTCTTTACAGTACTTTACATAAGTTGGGTTATTGGGTGTAAAAAATTCATTTTTATTGTGCATAAGAATTTTATCCATGTGTCCAAGAATATCGGGTTTTTCAATTTCAATCATTTCAATGGTTCGTTCAAAATAGGCCTTGATAGCTTTTTCTACATCTCCTTGGAAAAATTTTTTTATTCCTTCAACATATGCTTCCCTTTCACCATCAATGAACCAAAAATTCTCTCCAACACTCACAAGATGAACACTCCCAATAATATAATCAACCGAAAATTGTGTTCTAAAAAAATCAAATGAAAATGAATGAGGTGGTAAATAATCAGCTTCAAGACCTATAAAAAGCTCGATTTTATCAGCAAAACGATTTTTATATTTTATCAATTCTGAAACATAGCGTGGAAATTTTTCAAGTGGCATAGTCCAATAAAAATTCCGTTTCATGGGAGCATGGCTACTTACGCCAAAATAAGCCATTCCCTGACCAATTGCTTCAAAAACTATATCTTCAAGAGATGATGAACCATCACAGTAATCGCTGTGGTTATGAAAACCAAAATACACCATGGTTCTATTTATCCATTTGATTTAACCGATTAAGAGCTCCTTCGTGATTTTCTTTTTGTTTCAACACATGATGATAGTCTTGTCGAGCATGAAGCTTATCTCCCATCATTTCATACGAAAGACCCCGATTATACAAAGCATCAGTATAAGAAGTGTCAATAGCTAAAACTTTTGTAAACATTTCTGCTGCTTTGGAATAATTTTTCAAATACACCAGGTTAATGTAGCCAATGTTGTACCAGGCATATTTATTTTGCGGATCTAGCACTAAAATAGCTTCATATCGCTTGATAGCTTCGTCAAAACGCTGATGTTCTTGAAGCCAAAGACCATAATTATAAAGAGCCTCTATAGAAGTAGGTCGTAGTTGAACAGCTGTGCAAAAATATTCCCCCGCCGTTGGATCTTTTCTTTTAAAAAGAACAACCCCAAGAAATTCAAAAGCCTCATAATTCTCTGGATCATTGAGCGTAGCTTTTTTTATGTGTTTAATTCCATTTATTGTATCTTTTTGCTCAAGCAATGAATACCCCCAAATGAATTCGGCCTTACCATTCAGTTTATCCTTGTCTAACACAGCCTTACAATACATCTCCACAGTTTTATAATCTTTTTCAAACAAAGCAAGTTCAGCTAATTTAAGCAATGGCTCAACATTGTTTTTATCAAGTTCACTAGCCTTTAAAAGTGTATTGCGAGCATTTGAAATATTTCCAGATGCCAAATAAATATCAGCCAACAAAAGATAGTTTTTCAACTTGTCGGGAGCTAATTCTATGGCTTTACGAATATCGGTTAAAGCCTGAGGGAAATTTTTTTGCTCAAACCAATACTGAGCTCGCAGATAATAAAGAGAATCAACGCGTGGATTTTTTTCAATGAATTGATTTAATTTACCCACATAGGTGGTATCTTGTTCTGGCGAAGCTGTTTTATTTTTTTTACCGCATGCAAATAAGATGAGAATACTCGATAGTAAAAGAATACGCATTAACTTCATGAACGGGCTGATTTTTCTTTGAGAGTTTGTCGAATTTTTTGTTCAAGTTCTGCAGACAGGTCAGGATTTTCACTTAAAAATTGTTTGGCAGCATCGCGTCCCTGTCCAATTTTGACATCGCCATAACTAAACCACGAGCCACTTTTTTTTATAATATTTAATTCAGAACCTAAATCAACGATTTCCCCTAACTTTGAAATACCCTCCCCATAAATAATATCCACTTCTGCTTGTTGAAAAGGAGGAGCTACTTTATTTTTAACGATTTTTACCTTAACACGATTTCCGATAATATTTTCCCCGTCTTTAATTTGAGCTATTTTTCTAATATCTATTCTCACAGATGCATAGAATTTCAAAGCATTGCCGCCAGTAGTTACTTCAGGGTTGCCAAACATCACTCCGATTTTTTCACGAAGTTGATTAATAAAAATGCAAACACTTTTTGTTTTGCTAATCGTTGCAGTTAGCTTTCTTAAAGCTTGAGACATGAGTCGAGCTTGAAGACCCAATTTGCTATCCCCCATTTCCCCCTCAATTTCGCCCTTAGGGGTTAATGCAGCAACAGAGTCAATAACAATAATATCAATGGCTCCACTGCGAATTAAATTTTCAGCAATTTCAAGGGCTTGCTCGCCGTTGTCGGGCTGGGAAACAAGCAAATTTTCAATGTCAACTCCTAATTTTTTTGCATAATAAATATCGAAAGCATGTTCTGCATCAATAAAAGCAGCTATGCCGCCTAGTTTTTGGGCTTCAGCTATGGCATGAATAGCAAGGGTTGTTTTTCCGGAGCTTTCGGGCCCGAAAATCTCAATAATCCTCCCTCTTGGTAATCCGCCAACACCTATAGCGTGATCAATGCCAATGCTTCCGGTCGAGATAACCTCCATCTCTTCAAGAGGTTTTTCGCCCAACTTCATAATCGTCCCCTTGCCATATGCTTTTTCTATCTTTTCTATTGTGAGCTGTAATGCTTTTAATTTCTCGCTGGAAGGGCTCTGAATTTTATTATTTTCTTTTTCTGCCATATTATTTTTTACTTAAAATTTCCAAAACTTGTTCTGCGGAACGTTTTGTGTCTACTTTGGTAATAACATGTTCAATTCTTCCATTTTCATCAACGATGAAAGTTGTGCGTATAACCCCTTCATAAGTTTTCCCAGCCATTTTTTTAGGACCCCAAGCTCCATAAGCTTTTATGATGTTCTTATCAGGATCTGAAACCAACGGAAAAGGAAGATTAAATTTTGTCTTGAAAGATTCATGCGACTTTGGGCTGTCAGGGCTGATGCCAATCACATAGAGACCTTTGCTCAGAAGTGTATCGTAACCATCTCGAAAGCTACAAGCTTCAGCCGTACAACCAGGGGTATTATCTTTAGGATAAAAATAAACAATTACTTTTCTACCTTTTAAATCAGATAATTTTTTTTCCTCATCTTTTTCGTCAACAAAAACGAAATCAGGAGCTAAATCGCCAGGTTTTAACATAATTTTCTTTTTACAAAATTACGAATTATTTGTCCATCGATAAAGTTAAAATCGATTTTTTAACAGAAGTAGCTTAGAAAAATTAAACAAAAAAACTGCCCCCCATGGGGCAGTTTTTAAAAGCTCATGCGTATTTTATTTTCTACTGGCACTTTTATAATTCTCAGCAACTTTTTCCCAATTTATTACATTGAAAAAATTATCAATGTAATCTCCACGCCGATTTTGATATTTTAAGTAATAGGCATGTTCCCATAGATCAAGGGCTAAAAGAGGTATCCCTTGCTCAGAAGATATATTCATGTAAGGGTTATCCTGATTGGGTGTGGTTACGATCTTCAATTGCTTATTTTTATCCAAAATTAGCCAAACCCAACCACTGCCAAAAAAATTTAAGGCCTTTTCTTTAAATTCTTTTTTAAAATCCTCAAGTGTCCCAAAAGTTTTCAGAAACAATGCAGAAAATTCACCAACTGGGATAGCTTTTCCACCCGGGATCATACAATCCCAAAAAAATTCATGATTCCAATAGCCACCTCCATTATTTCGAACTTTGGGTCCAAATTTTTCAATGTTTTTAAAAATTTCAATCATCGACATTTGTTTGAGTTCTGGAAACTTTTCATAGCAAGAAATAAAATTATTGTAGTAATTTTTATGATGCTTTTCATAATGAATTTGCATGGTTTGAGCGTCAATGTAAGGTTCTAATGCATCGTAAGCGTATGGTAAAGGCTTAAACTCATGTTGAGCTGAAAGACCCAAGACGGCTACGATAAATAAAAAGAAATTTTTTTTCATGTTTTAACCAATTAATTTTTCATAAAGAGCTTTAACTTCATCCCAATTGACGACATTCCAGAAAGCCTTAACATAGTCAGCTCTGCGATTTTGATATTTCAAGTAATATGCATGTTCCCACACATCCAAGCCCAAGATAGGATATCCTTTTGTTTCAGCAATACTCATAAAAGGGTTGTCTTGATTGGGGGTAGAAATAATTTTAAGTTCGTTATTTTCTGTCAGAATTAACCACGCCCATCCACTACCAAAACGTGCCAAAGCTGCTTTGGTAAATTCTTCTTGAAATTGAGAAAAACCTCCAAACGTTTTTTCGATGTGTTTCAAAAGTTCACCCTCTGGCTTTCCATTTTCATTGAACTTCATCCATTTCCAGAACAAAGCATGATTAATATGCCCACCGCCATTGTTGCGAACTGCTGCTGGAAATTCTTCGATTTTCTGAAAAATTTCAAATAATGGAAGTTCCTTTCGAGGATTTGCATCCAAAGCTGCATTTAAATTAGAAACGTAAGTTCCATGGTGGTTGGTATGATGAATTTCCATAGTCATTGCATCTATGTAAGGTTCGAGAGCCGTGTATGAATATGGCAAGGCTGGCAACTCGAAAGGGTAAACCAAATTGATTTCATTAAAAACAGATAACTTTTTCATAAACAATGATTTTTAAAAATTGGCAAAACAAAGATAGCCCCCAATGGAGCTACCTTAAACAAAACTGATAACAATCACGGTTTATTTCATTTCTTCTTCGATAAATGCTTCGATGATATCACCCACTTTTATATCTTGATAATTCTGCAAGGCAATACCACATTCTTGACCTGCTAAAACTTCTTTCACATCATCTTTAAAACGTTTCAAAGAAGATATGCTACCTGTATGAATAACTATACCATTACGTAAAAGGTGAACCTTACTGGTGCGGGTAATTTTTCCATCCAACACAAAACATCCTGCCACGGTGCCAACTTTAGAAATTTTAAAAATTTCACGCACATCAGCACTACCTACAGTTTTTTCGATAATCGTAGGTTCAAGCATTCCTTCGATAGCATCCTTAACTTGTTCGACAGCATCGTAAATGATATTGTACGTACGAATTTCAATCTGTTCAGACTCAGCTAATTTGCGAGCGGATACCGTCGGGCGAACATTGAATCCTATGATGATAGCATTACTTGCAGAAGCTAGTAAAACATCTGATTCTGTAATACCTCCAACTGCTTTGTGAATTACATTAACACTGACCTTGTCCGTACTTAATTTTAGAAGTGCATCAGAGAGTGCTTCAACCGATCCATCCACATCCCCTTTGACAATAAAATTAAGTTCTTTGAAGTCTCCAATAGCAATTCTCCGCCCAATTTCATCAAGAGTAATGTGTTTCTTTGTCCGAAGAGATTGTTCTCGCAATATTTGCTTACGCTTATTAGCAACTTCCTTAGCCTTATGTTCGTCAAGATAAACCACCAATTTATCACCAGCAGCGGGAGCTCCATCTAGTCCGAGGACAACGGCAGGTGTGCTAGGCCCTGCTTCTTCAATCGGTTGGTTGCGTTCATTAAACATTGCTTTAACCCTTCCATAATAAGGCCCAGCTAGAATAATATCTCCAACTCGTAGTGTACCTTTGTGTACGAGTACTGTTGCTGTATACCCCCTTCCTTTGTCTAACGAGGATTCAATAATAGTCCCAACCGCTGGTCTATTCGGGTTAGCTTTCAAATCAAGCAAATCACTTTCTAGCAATACTTTTTCTAAAAGTTTATCAACATTTATTCCGTGCTTGGCACTAATTTCTTGACATTGGTAAGGGCCACCCCAATCTTCAACAAGAATGTTCATCTGAGCCAATTGCTCACGAATTCTATCAGGATTAGCTGTAGGTTTGTCAATTTTATTTATAGCAAAGACCATGGGAACATTAGCAGCCTTGGCATGATTAATGGCTTCCACTGTTTGAGGCATAACCTGATCATCTGCTGCAATAACAATAATGGCAACATCCGTCACTTTTGCTCCTCGCGCGCGCATAGCAGTAAAAGCTTCATGCCCCGGCGTGTCCAGAAAAGTAATCTTTCGTCCATTTTCAAGGGTTACTTCGTATGCACCAATATGTTGCGTAATGCCACCTGCTTCTCCAGCAATAACATTGGTTTTTCTAATATAATCGAGCAAAGATGTTTTTCCATGGTCTACGTGTCCCATTACAGTTACAACGGGTGGACGTGGAACAAGGGTAGAAGGATCATCCTCAAAATCTTCTTCCTCAATTTCTTCTTCAATCGAAACAAATTCTGCTTCATAACCAAATTCTTCAGCAAGAATAGAAATCAATTCCGCATCCAATCGCTGATTGAGAGAAACTATTACACCCAAATTCATGCAAGCTTGTATAAGCTTGACAGGAGGTACATCCATCAAAGCAGCTAATTCATTCACAGTAATAAATTCACTTACTTTGATTTTGTTTTTTTCCTTTTCTGCTTCTTTGATTTGCTCTTGTTGCTGCTGACGTATTTCCTCTCGCTTTATTCGTTTATACTTGGATGTTTTGGACTTTGTCTTTTCTTGCAGTTTGGCAAGTGTTTCTTTAATGTGCTTTTCAATATCTTCATCTGAAACAACAGGACGTTCTTCTATGAATTTATCTTTTTTCTTAAACTCTTTCTTTTCTTTTTCAAAACGTTGCTTCTTAAAGTCTTTATCTTTGGTAAACTTAGTATCCTGTAGCTTATCCTTCTGAAAAGGTTTAGCAGGAGTTTCTGTTACTCCGGAGGGATTTGCCTTAACTACAGGTTTTCGATTAACCTCATGAATGCGTTTTCTCTTTTTTTCTTTTTTCCTAAATTTATCACTATCTCGATCGTGAGGATATGTTGTTTCTTTTCTTGGTTTGGTTTCTTCAAGCTCAATTTTCCCTAGAATATTGGGCCCTTTAAGTTTTTCAACGGTTACCTTTACGTACCTATCATTTTCAACAGAAGTTGTAGTCGTTTGTTCAGATGTTTTTTCTTCTTTTGCCTCAATGGGTTGAGATGAGGGTTCGGTTTTTTCTTTCTTTGTAGAGGGCTGAATTTTACTTAAGTCTATTTTACCCTTTACAACTGGTTGCTCAAGTTTTGGAACCTCTATTTCAATTTTCTCTTTTTGAGGAACTTCTTTTTTTTCTTCTTGAGATGTCTTGATTATTTCCTCATTTTTTACCTCAACCATTTCTTCTTTCTCGGTAGTTTCTTGAACGGATTGAACTATCTCGTGAGAAACATTTTCCTTTTTATCTTCAACGGGCTCCTCGATTAAGACTTCAGAACCTACTTTTTCTACGTTTTTTTGTTTTATGGAATGTTTAGTTGCTTTTTCTTTGGATTGTTTTTTCTTTCGTTCTGAATGCAATTTGTCTTCATCAAGCTTTCCTACAACCTTTAATCCTTCTACTCTTGGAATTTCAAGAGGAACTACTTCTTTTTTTTCTGCGGGAGATGTTTTTTCCTCCGCAACAAGTACAGGTTCTTTTTCCTCTCTTACAATTTGTTGTTGCGGTTGATTTTCTTCTTCCTGCTGCTCTGCTTTTAATTTTTCAAGAGCTGCATTAAACTCAGCAGGAAAAGCATTTTTTAAAATTTGAAGGGCTTCTTCTGAAACTTTTTCCGTAGGCTTACTAACCTCTATACCTTTTTCTTTCAACTTTTTCTGAATAGTTGGAAATGACAATTGCATTTTGCTAGCCAATAATCCGTATCTTAGTTTTTTTACAACAATTTCTTCCATCCTTTTTGATTTCGTGAATAAAAATACAAACTTTCAAACAAATGGATTTACTCAAATTCACTCTTTAAAATACGAAGAACTTCATCAATGGTTTCTTCTTCAAGATCTGTACGTTCAATAAGTTCATCTCGAGGTATTGCTAAAACACTCTTAGCTGTATCACATCCAATACTCTTGAGCACATCAATAATCCATTCGTCAATTTCATCAGTGAATTCATCCAAATAAACATCATCTTCGTATTCTGCTTCGTCCACATCACGAAAGATTTCAATCTCATAGCCCACCAGTTTTGAAGCAAGTTTAATGTTAATTCCCCCTTTACCTATAGCCAATGAAATTTGATCAGGCTTTAAGTATACTTCAATTTTTTTCTTGTCTTCGAGAATGTTCACATCAGAAATCTTAGCAGGAGCCAAAGCACGAGCTACAAAAACTTGAAGATTAGGAGAATAATTGATAACATCAATGTTTTCATTACGTAATTCCCGAACAATTGGATGAATTCTTGAGCCCTTCATTCCAACACAAGCGCCAACAGGATCTATCCTGTCACTATAAGACTCAACAGCTACTTTAGCTTTTTCGCCTGGTTGTCGGACCACTTTACGAATTGAAATAAGTCCATCGTAAATTTCAGGAACTTCCTGTTCAAGCAATTTTTCAAGAAATTTTGGAGATGTACGAGACAAAATAATGAAAGGAGTATTTCCTTTGAATTCTATTCTTTCAACGACAGCACGAATGGTGTCACCTTTTCTATAATTATCTTTAGGTATAAGTTCCGACATCGGTAAGATCAATTCAAAATCTTCATCATCGCTCACGAGCAATTCTTTCTTCGAAATTTGCTTTACCTCTCCAGTAACAATTTCACCAACTTTGTCTTTATATTTTTGATAAAGATTGTTCTTTTCAATTTCTGAAACCTTTGCTCGCAATATTTGAAGGATGTATTGAATTTCTCTGCGGTTGAAATTTGAAATAGGAAAAAGCTCCATCAACTCTTCCCCTACTTCAAAATCCGGCTCTATTTTTACAGCCTCACTATAAGCTATTTGATTATTCGGATCCGTTACTTCGCCATCTTTTACAATAGTCCTTGTTCGCCAAATTTCAACATCTCCGGTTGATGGATTAATTGTGATTTCAAAATTCGTGGCACCATTATATTTTTTACCCAGTACATACATGAAAGTTTCTGTTAGTATTCGCAACAATTCTTCTTTATCAACAGCTTTGGCATCTTTAAATTCACTAAAGGCTTCAATCAATGATATCTGTTCCATATTACAATTTTTTTTCAAAGGCAATTTTTACTTGTACTTTTTTGCAGGCATCAAAAGGAATATCTTTTTTTTCAGCCACCTTTACTTTCATGCCACGCACCATTTCAATGATAAAATATGAATCTTTCACAGCTACCAGCTGACCATCGTATCGTGTACCATCATTCATCAGGACTCGTACTTGCCTACCTATGTTTTTAACATACTGACGGTGCAATTTCAACGGTGTTTCTATTCCCCACGAGCTTACCTGCAATGAAAAATTTTCCTCTGCAGGCAACTGGTTTTGTAAATAAGTTGATACTGCAACACAATCATCAATGCTAACCCCTTTATCTCCATCAAGATAGATGTAAATATCATTCTCGGGCGTCACATTTACTTCAACAACGAATAAATCAGGCCTTGTTACAAAAAAGTTTTCTAATTTTTTCTCTATTTCCTCTTTTTTGATCATAAACCTTTATATAAACAAAAAGGGGACAGAAATTGTCCCCTTCTCGTTTTGGGGTTGACCGACCAGGATTCGAACCTGGACTGACAGAACCAAAATCTGTAGTGCTACCGTTACACCATCGGTCAGTTTCGCTTGCAAAATTACAAAAAATTTTAAAAAAACAACAAAGATTAAAAAAATTATTTTCCCCTCCCTTGCAAAATAATTAATACCGTATAAATCATAATCTTAATATCCATTGCAATGGACATGTTTTCGAGGTAAAGAATATCGTACTGAAGACGTTCAATCATTTGATCTACGTTTTCAGCATATCCATATTTTACTTGTCCCCAACTCGTAATACCAGGTTTTATGCGATGTAAAAGTCTGTAATAAGGAGCTTTTTGAACTATTTGATCTATATAGTATTTTCTCTCAGGCCGTGGCCCCACAATGGACATGTTTCCAATTAAGACATTATAAAATTGAGGTAATTCGTCAATGCGATACTTTCTCAAAAAACGTCCCAAGGGTGTAATTCGAGGGTCATTTTTACTTGACAAAGCTGGCCCATGACGCTCAGCATCAATGTACATAGAACGAAATTTGTGCATAATAAAAGGCTTCCCATATCTACCTATGCGTTCTTGGCTGTAAATAATAGGACCTTTTGAGGTTAATTTAATCAAAATAGCGATGATGATAAAAAGAGGAGATAGTACCAGCAAAACCAAGAGCGAAATACCCACGTCCATGATTCTTTTTAATACTCGTTGCCATGGAGGTAAGAGTTCTCTAGGTATCTGAATAAGGGGAAAATAAAAAATGCTATCGGTTTTAACAGATCCCACAAGAATATCTCTATAATCAGGCATGATTTTAATATCTACGGGATAAGTTTCAATGACCGTCAGAATATTAGTTAACACTTCATGCTGAGAAGGCTCAACAGCAATGATAACTTCATCCATTTCATATCGTTGCATAATGTCATCTAAGTCGGTAATAGTCCCCAAGCGAGGAAGATAATCTTTCAGCAAACCATCTGCTGAGTCAATCGAAACATAACCAATAAAAATATTGCCCGATCTTAATGGTTGTCGCTGAATTTCCTGATATGTCCGTAAAGCATTACCATTGTTGCCTATTAACAATGTTGGAAACCCCCATTCTCCTTTGCGAATACGACTTATGGTTCGAGAAGTAATAATCAGTCGTCCCACATAAGTCAGTGTAAAATGAACACTAAACAAGAAAAAATAAGATTTGTAATATGCAACGAAATTTGGTACGACGTCGTCCAGTATTACAAAGAAAAAAATAATCAAAGTTCCAATGAAAGTTTGCAAAAGTGTTTGCTCAAGCTCTTTAAGTCTTGATCTTTTAAAGATGTGTTCATAAAAACCCATAAAAAGGTATAAAAGAATCCATCCAAGAGGAATCAGCAAAATTCCCAAATAATAGTTTTTATCATGCATTACAATATTGCTAATATACTCGATAGGTATACCCGACAAATATTTGCGGTATGAAAAAAACAACGTCCACGTTACAACAGCGGCAAAAAAATCCCAAAAAATATATTTTAGTTTTTGAACAGTTTCGTTCATGTTCATGGCAAACTATGAATTAATTTTATATTATCAATTAGAATCCAAGCTGAATCCTGATCCGTTGGGCATTCGAGCTTAAAAAAAGGCACGAATGACTCTGCTGCGCCTTCTCTTCCTACAACTGGGGTAAAATTAACATACATTTTCTTCCAAATTGGCGTAGGATTTACTATAATGAATGGATGTTCTATGATCTGACCACTCTTCTTGATATACATTCCAACTACAAAACGAGTTGAAGCCTTATAATGCATTTCCATAAAGGTATAACCCATAGATGGTAGCTTGTAAGGTAAATGTGAAATAATAATGGCTATTTTTCTCGTTTTATCAACAATTATTTTCCCAGAATAACCACCTTCAAATATATCAGAGGTGGATTTGCTAATGCCCGTATCACTATCCTGCGATGGTATTAGTTTTAAGCCTTCTTGTTCAAAATCTTCTATAAAATCGAAAGTTAAACCAGGTACATAAGTTACGTAAGGCTTTAAAACAATCATGGAATCCGGATTAGCGTTAACCACTACTTCATATTTAGTCATAAATGGATATGCAGCACGGGTTGCTGAAATTCCATTTAACTTAATCCCAGGTAAAACATCAATGGTCACTTGCCCTTCTTTTAATACCGGAAAGGTTGCTGGTAATTCATATACTCCTACACTTTTTCCATCTACAAAAACCCATGCATCCACAATGTTTTGTTTAGAGGTTCCAGCTGTATCCTTACAACTAAAACCGATGCTATCAATTCGAACATAGACAGGATGCATTTCTGGAGGATTTATAAAATTACAACCCGTCAGAAAAAAAGCCAAAAACCATAAAATATTTTGAGCTCTCATGTTTTGGAAATAACGAAAAATCAAAAGTTTTATTTTGACAAAAATTTTTCATTGTTATGTTGAATCACATCCATAATCTCATGAGCTATTTTTAAAGCCTTGTATCCATCCAGAATCGTTACTGGAGGTTCTTCTTCAAACACAATGGAACGATAAAAATACATTAGCTCAGTTTTAATGGCATTCAAATCTTCTACTTTTAATTGTTCAATTAAAATGGGAACTTTTTTTTCACTGGTGTCCATTTCAATGATGAAACCTCTATCTTTATCAATCTGTGACGGATCATACATGTCAAGCATGCGAACGATTTCTGCCTTTTTTTCTAAAAAATCGACACTGATATATGCCTCGTTTTGAAATAAACGCATCTTTCTCATCTTTTTAAGTGATATTCGACTTGCTGTAAGATTAGCCACCGTTCCATTGTCAAATTCCAATCGAGCATTGGCAATATCAGGAGTTGAACTTAAAATGGAAACACCAACCGCAGAAATACGTCTCACTTGGGAACGAACAAGATGTAAAACAATATCTAAGTCATGTATCATCAAATCAAGCACAACAGGCACATCTGTTCCTCTCGGACTGAAAGGAGACAAACGATGAGATTCTATAAAAACAGGTCTTTTTATAAAACTGCTTGCTGCAAGGAAGGCAGGATTAAAACGCTCCACATGCCCAACCTGAATTTTCACCCCTGCTTCCTTTGACAAATCAATTAGTTCTTCGGCTTCCTGTAGGGTTGTTACTACAGGTTTTTCAATAAAGACATGCTTAAACTTTCTAATAGCTTTAGATGCTATTTCAAAATGCGTAACTGTTGGGGTTACAATATCGACAACATCAACTTTATCCATTAACTCTTCCGCCGATTCATACGATTTAATTTTATAATGCTCTTCTACCTCTTTACTTTTTTCTTTGTCAATATCATAAAAACCGACAATTTGAAAAAGATCCGATAATTCCTGCAAACACTTTATATGAATTTTCCCCAGGTGCCCCGCACCTAATACCCCTATTTTCAGCATTTTTTGACAAAAGTAGAATATTTTCAAGTTTTTTCTTCGGAAGATTTTTTAATTTCGCAAAAAGATCGCATATGAAAACACAGAAAATATTTGAAGGAAAAACCCTCGCCATTTTATCCGGTGGTGGAGACACTCCTGCTATCAATTCCTCCATCGAACAAATACGAAATAGAGCACTAATTCTTGGATTTAAAGTATATGGTATTCGTTATGGGTGGAAAGGGTTGCTAGGTGAAGGTGATGTCGTTGACCTGACCAATCAACGTTACGATGGTTGGTATGGTGGTTCTTTTCTAAAATCTAGTCGAACAAATCCATTCCCATCAAAGAAAAATCCAGAAAATCGAGTTCCTCAAATACTTGAAAATCTTAAAAAATACAAAATAGATTACCTCGTAACCATCGGTGGTGATGATACCAACGGTGCAGCAAAAAAACTTTTTGAAACAGAAGGTATACCCGTTATTGGTTTTCCGAAAACAATCGACAACGACCTTCGTACACGAACTTTTCATCATTATCAAGGAAAAGAAATTGAAGCTGTACTTTGCCCGGGCTTCCCTACTGCTCTTGAGATTGTAACTCAACTTACGCTTCAAATCCGTACTACAGCTCAATCACATCAACGAATCATGGTGCTTGAAGTTATGGGGCGTGATGCTGGTTGGCTCGTAAGTGGGGCAGCTTACGGACTAGCTGATCTTATCTTAATTCCTGAATATCACATCGATAAAGAAAATAAAGAAAGGTTCTTTGAAAAAGTTAAAGAAAAGTACCACAACAACCCCCATAAAGCTTTGGTTATAGCCGTCAGTGAAGGCACTCGCTGGTACAACGAAAAAACAGGACAAACAGAAGTGGTATATGCTTCTACTGAAACAGATGAATACGGCCATGCACGCTTAGGAGGAGTAAGTGGGCTCATTGCTAGTGAAATTTCAGCTAAGCTCGGCATCGACGCTCGAGCTCAGAGCATAGGATATTTTGCTCGTTCTGGCCGTTGTGGCAACTACGACCGCCGCCTAACAGCAGCCCTAGCCGATAAGGTAATGGATCTTTTCTTACGTGAAGAATACGGAAAAATGCCTGTTTTGAACCGCATTGTACCTCAAGAAGATCTCGAAGAATTTAACATCTCTACAATTGACATGGGTAATATTGGTAATCAACCTTTACCTTTAGATTATTATAATCCTAACGATTTTACTGTGACAGAAGCTTATCTCGATTTCTTAAAAACCATTTTGGGAAAAGAATTACCCCATGATGTTGAAGTACATTTTCCTGTCGTAAAACCATAAACATGAAAAACTTTCTTTTTGTTGCCTTGTTGTACCTGGTATTTCATTTACCGGGACAGGAAGAAATTAGCATAGATTCTCTGATGAAACACGTTTCATTCTTTTCTTCCCCTCTTTGCCGAGGTCGCTTACCAGGAACTCAAGGTTATCAAGCAGCTATTCAGTATAGCCAAGAAAAACTTTTTTCCTATGGCATAAAACCCACCTATCGAGATCTTTGGCCACAAATTTTTCCGATTGAAACAAATACCATTGATTCTGCATCTGTAACACTTTTTTTGAAAAAAAAGAAAATTCTTTTAAAGCCAGGTTTTGATTTTAGTGTACGTGGCTATTCAGGTTCAGGAGACATCACCGCTCCACTTGTTTTTGCAGGATACGGTCTTGAACTGCCAGAATATTCTGACTACCAAAATATTTCTGTAAAAGGCAAAATTGTTATGGTTTTCAAAAGCAACCCTCCTTTTATAAAGGATTTGCCTACCTATTCCGTTCGAAAAATTGCTGATATTGCTTACAAAAAGGGAGCCATTGGAGTCATTTTTCTTCCTTCCATCCACTCTTTCAATCCTTCGGATATGCCTATTGGAAGTGTTGCCGATGGTGAAGGGGAAATGCATAAAGATCTTCCGCAAATTCAACTTCACGGAAAGCTTGCTTCCCTTATCCTAAAAAAAGATCTTGCAGAGCTTCAAAAGCAAATTGATAGCTTAAAAAAACCTAAATCTTTTCTTACAAAGGCTAAAGCTCATATTTTTGTGTCTACCTCTTACAATCCAAATGGTTACTCATCCAATGTAGTGGGAATGGTAAATGGCAATGATCCAGAGCTGAAAAAAGAATACATCGTAATTTCTGCACATCTTGACCACGTAGGTTTTATTGGAAAAGAAGTTTACTACCCGGGAGCCAACGACAATGCTTCAGGTAGTGCTGCAGTACTCGAACTCGCTCGAAATATTTTAGCTCATAAAGATAAACTGAAGCGGTCCGTTATTTTCATCTTATTTGGTAGTGAAGAAAAAGGAATGGAGGGCTCTAACTATTTCGTCAACCACATTCCTGTTCCAGCTGACAAGATCAAAGCTGTTTTTAACATGGACTGCATAGGTCATGGCGACAGCATACAGATTGGAAACGGAGAAACCTCTCCTGAACTCTGGCAGCAAGCTTATTCCATAGCAAAACAACATAACTTTCCCGTAACGAGCAAAACATGGAAAGGCGGAGGTGCCGATTTAACCCCGTTTGTCAAAAACAACATCCCTGGCCTGTATTTCGTAGCTACCCATTCTTACACACATCTACATTTGCCTACTGACACTCCAGATACATTCAATAAAAAACTCTACCAACAAATGGTAGAGTTGGTTTACTTTCTTGCAAAAGAATGGCTTTTCTAAAAACTATTTCTTATTTAAAGGATACCTCAAGTTCTTGTAATCGACGAGTTCAAATTTGACATTTCCAATTAAAATCGAGCTTGTAGCATATAACAAAATTCGATTACTATCATTTGAAAAATATAAAGTCAAAGGATAAGCTTCACCAAAAACATTACCCGTAAGAACACGAGGTTTAAAAGCTAAAGCTTCGAATTTCCCTAAGGATGTCTTTATAGTTTTAACTCCCTGATAAATAATGGTTGTAGTGTATAAGCTATCTTCAAACACAAAAGGAATTTGAATGCTTTCTCCAACCTTTAAATTGGTAATATCTAAGTTTCGAGCATAATATGCAGCAGAAATCATGTCTTGAACATATTGAGGAACTTCATACGTCACTGTTCGATTCTTTATATTGTCTTTAAATTGGGCAAGACCTTTGCTATGATTAAAGTATATATCTTGATTAGCCTTAAACCTTCCTTCACGAGCTCTGCGTAAAAACATCCATGGGAACAAGCCTTCTTCGTCAATATATGAGTCAAAACGGTCGTTCACATAAATAGCCCATTCATGCTTTTTGAAAGTAGAACCGTAAATAGAAACGTGATAACATTTTCGGCCACCTATTTCTTCAAGCTGGGGCAAAACCTCTGCAATACCAAAACCAGCCTTAATCTTTCCTGTAATATAAGAATCAAAATAAGCAATGTAATAAAGTTTTTCTCCTGGCGAAAAAGCAAAATTATTCACCTTACGATATTGACCATCAACAAAAGCTATCACTAACATTAACATTCCGAGAAAGAATTTCGTTTTCATATCACTGTTTTTTATTTCTGATTATAAAAATATCAACAAAATGCGTTCCTAAAATTTCATCAAAAACTAAAAAGTATTGTATAAACCATTTCTCTCGTATCCTATCCATCGTCTTCCTATTGCTTCACTTTAAATCTTCTTTACTATCAATGCATCTATCCACATCTTTGCATTCTTTGGATCGCACCGTTTCTTTATACATTTGAATAATACACCTTCGCCAAATTATCCCATGGCAAACCATTCTCTAATCGTATTCATCGATTGGCAATACAATTCTCTATATTTATTTCAAATGAGGTCTTAAATTTTTCTATTTTTAATTGTCTCGTAGATGTGTAACAAAGCATAAGTGCAAAGTTTTTTTGGCAAATTTACTCAAATTTTTGCACTCAATTATCAAAAAATCAATACAAGCTATTAAAAATCAATCGTTTAAATCTTTTTCACCATGGAGTTTTTTTTGGTTTTAGTGCATATAGTTACAAGCATCCGTTTGATAGGTCATTGTTAATTAAGTAATATACAGAAACGAATAGGGGTAGAGGAATATGATGTAATAAGTAGAGAATTTTAAAAATAGTAAAGAGCGTGGTGCGAGGAAATGAAGAAATGTTTAAAGATGAAACCGGGATAAATTTTAGAAACTAGAAGAGATCGTAAAAGGAGAGAAAGGATTGAAGAATGGAGAAGATTAGGGCAAAGACATAGAAAACAACGGAATGTTGGACAGGTAATATCTTCTTTAGGAGGAATATAGTGATTTTGATGAGTTAATGCTTGAGATGGGGATTAATTTTTATTTTTCTTTACTTCAATAATTTTCTGTTGTGTAATAAGATTAAGAACTGAAATGACAAGAATAAAATAACACAAAAACATCAATTTCATCGAAAAAATTTTCCTACCAAAATTCTATTTTCTACAATCTGAACTTTTTCCCTGCATTCTAAATAAGCCTGTTGTTTTATGATATTTATCATTTGCAAAACATATTTAAAGTCTTTACCTTTGCAGTCCGTTTTTAAGAAATGAATGACTTTTGGATATATATCCTCATCGGATTTATTGCACAAATGATAGATGGGGCTTTTGGTATGGCGTATGGGGTTATTACCACATCATTGTTATTATTTTTTTTTCCTAATGTTGTAAGTCCTGCTTTGGCAAGTGCTATTATGCATTTTTCAGAGATTTTTACCACTGGATATTCATCGTACGTTTACAAAAAAAATAATTTGATAAACAAAAAAATGTTCTTTGCAATGCTCTATCCTGCTATATTTGGGGCTGTCATAGGTGCAATATTTATTAGTTTTCTTAGTAAACATTACGTTAATTACATCAAGCCCTTTGTAGCAATATATTTTATTGTATTATCTGTTATTATAGTTTCTAGAGCCCTTCGTTTATTTGAAAAAAGAAAAAGATGGTTTTCTATCCCAATGCTTTCTGCATTTGGAGCATTTATGGATACTACAGGAGGTGGAGGATGGGGAGCATTAGTAACATCGGCTTTGATTGCAGGTGGAAGAAATTTGAGAATAAGTATAGGAACTGCACACGCTATTAAATTTATCGTTGTTTTATTCAGTTCTCTTACTTTTCTTTTTTTATTACCATTAAGTTATTTATGGGCAGTAGTGTGGGTATCTTTGGGAAGTATTTTAGCTGTTCCTATTTCCATCTCCATTAATAATAAACTTCCACAAAATGTTGGACTTTTAGTAGTAGCAATAATATTATTTTTAATAGCCGTAAAGCTACTTATTAATAGTTGGTTTTACTTTAATAACTTTTTTTAAACAAAACGCTTAAGTTTATGAACGACAATGAAAAAATTCAAATCGAAGAATGGAAAATTCAAATCGAAGAATGGAACAATAAGTATCGTAATGCAGATCTGATATATTTGCTTAACGAGTTATGCAAAATGTATCCAAATAAAATTGTTTTCACAACAAGTTTTAATATAGAAGATCAGGTAATCACACACTTTATTGCAACTCATCATTATTCAATTGAAATCATAACCATTGATACAGGTAGATTATTTCAAGAAACATACAATATTTGGAGTGAAACAGAAAAAAGATATTCTATCAAAATTATTCCTTATTTCCCCGATTACAAAGATGTTGAAAAACTTATTTTAGACCAAGGTGTAAATGGATTTTATGAAAGCATTAAAAATCGTAAAGATTGCTGTTTTGTAAGAAAAATCAAGCCATTGAAAAGATCTTTAGAAAATAAAAAAGTTTGGATAACTGGTCTAAGATCAGAACATTCTGAATACAGAAAAAATTTTCATTTATTTGAATGGGATGATACTCATCAAATCATTAAATTTAATCCGCTCATTCATTGGACAAAAGAAGAAGTTATTGATTATATTCATAAAAATAACATTCCCTATAATTCGTTATTTGACAAAGGATATGTGAGTATAGGATGTGCTCCTTGCACTAGACCTATTAAAGAAGGGGATCCATGGCGTGCAGGAAGATGGTGGTGGGAAAACTTTGATGAAGGGAAAAAAGAATGTGGTTTACATTTAAAACAATTTGAATAAAAATGACAAACACTTGAATTAATCATAAAATAAAGATATTGAATTATGCAAGATTACTTAAATCAACTAGAAAATGAATCTATTTATATTTTAAGAGAAGCAGCAGGTCAGTTTCGCAAAGCTGCTATTTTATTTTCAGGAGGAAAAGATTCTGCTACTCTCTTACATCTTGCTATAAAAGCATTTTCGCCGACTAAAATTCCTTTTATAGTGCTGCATATCGATACAGGTCAAAATTTTCCTGAAGTGATTCAATACCGTGATGAATTAGTAAAAAAATACCAATTGCATTTAGAAGTTAGATTTGTAGAAGACAGCATGAAAAAATACCATTTAAGTGAAACCTCAGGAAAATTTCCCAGTCGAAATGCTCTACAAAGTTATACACTCTTGGATGCCATACAAGAATTAGAATTAGATGCCTGCATTGGAGGCGCCCGCAGAGATGAAGAAAAAGCCCGATCTAAAGAACGAATATTTTCATTTCGTGATAGTTTTGGTCAATGGGATCCAAAGCAGCAACGCCCTGAATTATGGAACATATACAATGGACTTATTCATAAAGGTGAAAATATCCGTGTATTCCCAATTAGCAATTGGACAGAATTAGATGTATGGTATTATATTAAAAAAGAAAATATCCCTTTGCCTTCCATCTATTTTTCACACAAAAGAAAATGCGTCAAAGCAGGCAACAATCAATGGTTGGCTTACGCCGATTTTTTCAAACTTTCACCTGACGATGTGATTGAAGAAAAATTTGTACGATTTAGAACCGTTGGAGATATTTCTTGTACAGCAGCCGTAGAGTCTGTTGCTACAGACATTGATACTATTATTGAAGAAATTAAAACATCCAAAATATCCGAAAGAGGGGCTACCCGATTAGACGATAAAATTTCTGAAACAGGAATGGAAGACCGTAAAAGACAAGGTTATTTCTAATTAAAATCCAAAAAATTATGGAACTTATTAAATTCATCACAGCAGGAAATGTAGATGACGGAAAAAGTACACTCATCGGTCGTCTACTCTATGATAGCAATGCCATTTCTAACGACATTTTAGAAAGTATTCAACAATCCAATGGAATTATACATCTTGCTCATCTTACAGATGGTTTGAAAGCAGAACGAGAACAAGGTATTACCATTGATGTGGCTTATAAATATTTTTCTACAGACAAAAGAAAATTTATTATTGCCGACTGCCCTGGTCATAAAGAATACACACGCAATATGATTACAGGGGCATCCCATGCTGATCTTGCTATTATTCTAATTGATGCAACAATAGGAATTACGGAGCAAACAAAAAGACATACTTTCATATCCGACTTAATGAACATTCCGTTTATTATCTTTTGTGTCAATAAAATGGACGCTGTAGGTTATGCTGAATCGGTCTATCGAAAAATCGTTGAACAAATTAACACATTTCAATTTATCAATAAACATCAAATAGAAATCATTCCAGTAAGTGCCTTAAATGGTGATAATGTTGTTCATCGTTCTAATAATATTCCTTGGTATAATGGACCCACATTATTACATTTATTGGAGACCTATCAACCTATAGAAAACACCGCAAAATTACCCGCATTTTTACAAGTGCAATATGTATCTTTTCAAAATCAAGAACGGTATTTTTTTGGCACTTTATTAAATGGAAACTTTGAAGTTAATCAAGAAATAATTATTTATCCTACCCTACAAAAAAATAAAATTAAAGATCTGTATGTTTTAGGAAAAGCAACAACAAGAGCCTCCCAAAATCAAGCCATTGCACTTACACTGCAAGATGATAACGAAGTACAAAGAGGATATTATCTTGCTGCTGCCACAACTGCTACTGATGAAACAAAATTTCAATTTAAATTGTACAATCAATTTTCTGCTATCTGCTTTTGGTTTGATACTACTCCACTTATTCCTTCAAAACGCTATTTTTTACAACATCATTCTCTTAGAACTTTTGTAAAATGCCAAAGTATAACAGAAGTATTGGATTTGGATGTATTAAAATTTATAGAATACAATCATTCCCCTATCGAAATAAACACTATTTTCAAAGCTCAACTCATTTCAGCCCAACCACTTTTGTTAGCCGATTATACCCAATGTGCTACATTAGGCTCGTTTATTATTATCGACGAAACCACCCACAAAACAGTTGGAGCAGGAATAGTGGTCAATGAATAATGAGAAAGGTAATTACTCAAAATAACCCACCTATGTTATCAAAAATAGCATAGGAAGTAAAACATAAATTTAGTAGAGTTGCTACAAATAACATCATCAGAAGAAAAAGCAGAAAATTTTTTAAGAGAAAAAGGCATACTTAAAACATTTAATTGCTGTTTTTCTGTCATGCTAAAAACATCGGTAAAATTGGAAGAAACTTCTACTAATGCCACAAAAGAAAAGACAGTGTCCTGCGAGATTTAAAAGGACCATTTTCTACATCCATATCAGCTGAAAATCTATTTATCCTTCGAAGTTCCAGTTCATAAAACACATAAAAAGCTTGATTTAGCTTACAATACTTTCGCACAAAATCTATACAAAACTGAAACAATGTATATACAAATTTGTTTCAAAAGCAGACCGTGAAAAAAACATAAAAAAAGTAAAAAGAGGAAACTTAATATATCTGATAAATTCAAAAGTTATGATAATCTTATAATGTATGGATATAAGCATGAGATAAGTGTATATAAATGGCATAGAAGGATTTAGGAGCCATGCACAAAGGAGAGACTGCTAAATTTTATGGTGTAAGTAAGAATAATTTTATCTACTATCTAGAAAAGCTTGAATTTAGGTATAACTTTAGAGATAATATTGAGGATAGTTTGAATAAATGTTTAGGAGGAATAATAAAGAATTACCTTCATAAAAACGGTTTTATTTCTTTCATTAAATCATCTTTTCGTTGAAGGCCAATCTATTTCTTAATGGCTTTGTTTTTTTGAAGCAAAATGAGCGTTGGATAATATTGAACAGCATAATTTTGCTAATAGAATAAAATTTTTCAGCATCCAATCGAACAATGACAAGCTTAGGTTGCAGGGATCTTGCAATGCAATTAATTCTTTTTCTGCATCTTACAAGGAACGCACCAACTAGCATAAAAATCAACCCCTACCAAAGATTGCTGAATTATTTCAGAAAATTTTTTTGGCATCAACACTGGCTACTTGAGCAAAAGATACATAGAACGAGAAGATTACAAGAAATAATTACTTTTCATATACAATGGGAAGATATTATTTTTCGTATGCTCCTTTTTTAACAATCTGAGAATTCTTCATCATCCACTCACCGCGAGCCATCACATGTACGAGGTTATATGACGAATCAAGTACACATAAATCAGCATCGTAACCTTCATAAAGAGATCCTTTACGTTGCAATTTGAGAATACGAGCGGGGTTTTTAGTTAAAGGCAACAAAGCTTCTTTTAAATCAACTCCCTCTGTGATGGCATCTCTCATTTCGCGAAGATTTGCATCTGGCGTTCCTACTTCTAATCGAATCAAATTGCCTTGTTCGTCAAATCCAGGAAGAGATCCCCCAGCATCAGAAGTAAAAGTAACACGATCAATCGGTAATCCTTCTTTTACAATTCTTGCTAAGCAAGTGGAAGGTTTCACTTCATACTCTGGAAAATATGGATAAGAGCTTGTTGTGATGTCAATATATCCTCCTGCTTTCAGATACTCTAAGGCACTCTCAAAAGTATAATCATTGCGATTGCTATGGGTAGGCAAAAACTGTGTTAATTTCAACATATTATGACTACGCTCCACTACTTGAAACAGTGGACGGAAGGGATCTTCTTGGTCTCCTAAATGAATATTTATCAGCCCTGCTTTTCCACCCAGCATGCCTCCTACTCGTGCATGCTCAGTTAAACGCAAAAGTTCATCTATCGTTGGCCATGAAGATCTATGGTCTGACAAAGCAATTTCCCCCACTCCAATAATTTCCTCAATGAGAGCAATATCTCGACCGACATCTCCTGTAAATGTTGGCGTAGGTACTTGATAGGCACCAACCCACATCCATGCTGAAATACCTTCCAGCTTTAGAGCTTTCACTTTCATAAGCACAGATGCCAGGTCACGAGTAAAACCATCCGTACCCAAACAACCTACTACGGATGTAACGCCACCTTTAATAAAATGCGACAGCATCATTTCTGGTGTACGCGTAGTCGGCCCACCTTCACCACCAGCCCCTGCAACATGTACGTGCCCATCAATAAAACCAGGAACTACATACATGCCCTCCATGTCAATAATTTCAACTTCAACACCAACAGGTACACCTAAATCATCCCCAATGGCAATGATGGTTTCCCCAGCAATTAAAATATCTTTTCTTCCCAACGGTTCAGGTGCATAAACTTGACAATTTCGCAAAAGCTTCATCAACATAACAAATATTTTCACAAACTTACAAAAAATTTTACCAAGCCACAAATAACTCACAAGAAATACTTCCTACCATTTTTTTAAAACAAACATTAAATCAGGAGAAAAAGTAGAACGTCCCGTCAAAAAGAGTTCCATTTTCCCAAGTAAATACAATAAATTTCGGGATAATCTTTTTTGCCAATCCAATACAAAAGGGGAAGGATATTGATAATAATGACCAACATATTTTGCCCACACAGGAGGATGAATAGGAAGAGGAACATGTTTTTTTATGACCTTAAAACCGTGTTTTTTTGCCATTTTTGAAAATGTGTCTACCGTATAATGAATGACATGTTCGTAGGCATTCCACGTATAAAGGTTTGATCGTAAACCAAACATTTTTCTCACTAGCATTTTTAACAAATTGTAATTCCCATTAGGAACTTTAATAACGAGAATGCCATCATCTTTTAACAAATAATGAGCTTTCTGAAGCACTAATGATGGATTAGAAATATGTTCAAACACATCAATCATCGTAATTATGTCATAATTTTTCTCAGGTAAATTGACATCTTCAAACATTTTCTCATAAATCTGCAAGTTAAATTGCTCTTTAGCAAGAGAACTTAAAGCAGGACTTGGTTCAACACCTTGTGCTTGATAGCCAGCTTTCACAACTTTTCGAAGAAAAAAACCCATGTTCGTTCCAACATCTAACCACTTACCTTCACGTTTGAATCTCCGAATAAATCGTATTTCTGCTTCATAATTTTTATCGCGATGATGAGGCTTTTTCCCTTCAAAAATTAAACGAGCTTCATTGTAATAAATACTCTTGTCGCCCCAGTAATTCTCATGAGGAGCTTTTACCCGAGGAGAAACATATATCAGTCGGCAAACCCTACATCTAACTATGCCTAGACCGCTTTCTTCATCAATTCTTATTGGTTCATTTGAACCACAAAGAGGGCAGTTTACTATTTCTTTTTCTTCATCTGTATAAAAATTTTTCTGCCGCCCACCTCGAATGTATTCCATAATAATTTATTTTTTTACATATAACATTTCGATGGTTGCACCTCGCTTAAAAATACATTCCAACACAAAAAGGAGTGTTGCTGGCACGAACAATAAAAGCAATGAAATCACCAAAAAGAAATACTTTCCAGCATATTTTACACGAAATTTCCTTTTGAGAAGTTCCCACAATGAATTATAACGGGAAATATAATTTAACAAACTAAAAAACCATCCAGCAAAAGAATAAGAAAATTGGTTGTGATATATCTGAACGCGCTCTAAGCCGTGATTGTTAAAAAATTGATGTAACCATCTATAAGAGACAAAATGTAAATGATAAAGTGGGTCTAAATGTAACCATTTTTTTTTAAATACCTTATACTGCCATGAATGTATGTTAGGAATGGCTATGTAAATAAACCCTTCCGGAGCAAGCAGCGAAATAGATTTTTCCATAACAGCCACAGGATTAGGCATGTGTTCAAAAGAATGTAAAAAGAATATACCCTTCATTTTTCCATCGTAATCATTCAAAGTTAAAATTGAATTAGTGTAGAGTTGAAGCCATTTTTTATTAGCAAGATATGCCTCAAGTATGCCAGGAAGTTCTATACCTATAGCTCGTATTTGCTTTTTTTTATAAAGAAATTCTAGCCAGTCTGCATGACCACATCCCACATCGAGAAGATAATCATGAGGCTCAATATAGTTTTTAATTTTTTTCCATCGTTTGTAATACATAGTTCTTTTAACGAACGAATAAAGAGGAAAATTAAATTTTCTTCCTCGATCGCCATAATATTCTAGAGTATAGCTAACTATAGGATGTTCTATATCACTTCTAAATAACGATTTACATGAACTGCACGAATAAAATAAAAAAACACCCTCAAGGGCAAAAGCAGCCTGAGAATGACAGAACGGACATGAAATCATTGAAAAATATTACTACTCGTTCTTTGGAGTATCTTGCTCTAAAGAATACAACTTCATTAGAGCAATTTTATTCTTTCTCTTGCGAGGACGACTTTTCCCGTAAGTACCTCTATGAATTTTTCCTCTTTTGCTTCTAATATCTCCTTTGCCCATGATTTTTTTGCAAAAATAAATAGTTTTTCAAAATTGTTTAACGACTATTTTTGAAAACTTCTTCCTTTCCACTCTTTAGCATCAAAAAACAATGTCATTATAGCATATAACAACAATAGCCAGAAATAAAAAATAAAGCTTATCCATGCTAAGCAGCAATAAAAAGGTTGTTTCCATTTTTTTTGTATATAGGCAAGCAAAAGCGTTTGCAATAAGGATTTTACAATTAACAATAACAATGAAAATGAAAAATTAAAAATCAAGTAAATCCACGGCGTAAGTTCAACAAGAAAAAGCAACATCCCAATCCATAAAGGGTATTTTAGCTCATAAGATTTGGATTTGGTTAGCCACCGAATGCGTTGCAAAAACCACTCCCTTAAATTGTGGGGGCTTCTCGTTAGCACAATGCTGTCGGGATCAGTTGAAAAACATATTGTTTTTTGTCCATGTTTTTTTAAAAGGTATTGCATGAAAAAAACATCATCACCATAAGGTAGGAATTGTTTTTTTACTTCAAAATATCTAATCATATCTTGCTTACGAAAAAGCATATTTGCCCCAGAAACATAGAGTGGAAACCTAAGTCCTGCAAAAATGTAGCCAGCTGCCATAACGATAGCGTGTTCGGTATATACCCATCTAGCCCAAATGTTTGATTCATGTTGCATCAATACAGGTGAAGCAATCATTCGAACATCGTTATCCATTTGTCCAGTTATACTTGCTAACCAGGTAGGTTTAAGACGACAATCGGCATCTACTGTAATTACCCATTCTTCAGGGATTTTCTTCAAGGCATACGCCAAAACATCTTTTTTCCCAAAGATGGGCAAGCCTCGTTCTAGAATTAATTTGCCATTAAATTTTTTTAGAAAAGACAAAGCAATATCAATAGTTCCGTCATCACTATGATCATCAAAAAAATAAATCCGACCTGGTTGAACTGTTTGCAAATAGAGATCCTGCAACAAAAAACTGATATTTTTTTCTTCATTGCGAGCAATTACTAGTACAGCAATTTCAGAATAATGATGATTTCTTGGAGAAACATTAAAAAATAAAAGAACAAAGCCCAAATACAAGCTCAACAAATAAATTACAAATATTAACAAAATTAAATATTCAAGCATAAAATCCAGGTAAAAATACGCTTATTTTTCTATTTTTGCTCAAAATGCTTTCATGAAAAAAACAAAATATATTTTCATCACGGGGGGTGTGGTTTCATCGCTTGGAAAGGGGATTGTCTCTGCATCTCTTGCAACACTTCTCAAGTCTCGTGGCTTTTCTGTAACCATTCAAAAACTAGATCCTTATATCAACATAGATCCTGGCACGCTAAATCCATACGAGCATGGTGAATGTTTTGTAACCGAGGATGGAGCGGAAACAGACTTAGATCTGGGTCATTATGAACGATTTTTAAATCTCCCCATGACTAAAGCTAACAATGTGACCAGTGGTCAAATTTACATGAGTGTTATTGAAAAAGAAAGAAGAGGGGACTACCTTGGTGAAACTGTACAGGTCATTCCTCACATTACCGATGAAATAAAATATCGCATCCAGCTTCTTGCGGCAAACAAAGACTACGACTTTGTGATTACAGAAATTGGAGGAACCGTAGGGGATATTGAATCGCTCCCATTTATTGAAGCTGTACGTCAATTAAAATGGGAACTGGGTAAGAGCGCTCTCGTTATTCATCTAACATTAGTACCGTTCCTTGAAACCACAGGAGAGCTAAAGACAAAACCTACACAACATTCGGTAAAAATGTTGCTGGAACTTGGGGTTCAACCTGATATCATTGTTTGCCGAACTCATTTTCCGTTAAGTGAAAATTTGCGACAAAAAATTGCTCTTTTTTGCAACGTAGAAGAAACTTCCGTAATTGAAAGCATCGATGTAGATACCATCTACAAAGTTCCCTTTAAATTAAAAGAAGAAAAACTCGATCAGGTTGTTTTACAAAAGCTTGGATTTATCGAATATCCAGAAGCAAATTTAACATATTGGGAAAATTTTGTTTATACACTCCAACATCCATCTCATGAGGTTACCATTGCCCTTGTCGGAAAATATGTAGAATTAAAAGACGCTTACAAAAGTATCCTGGAAGCATTATCACATGGAGGAGTAAAAAACAATTGTAAAGTCAATGTTGAACTTGTCCACAGCGAAGAAATAACCAAAGAAAATGTCGAAGAGTTATTAAAAAACGCTTCTGCCATTCTCGTTGCTCCAGGCTTTGGAGAAAGAGGGATTGAAGGGAAAATCTTAGCCACCAAATACGCAAGAACGCATAACATTCCATTTCTTGGTATTTGCTTAGGTATGCAAGTGGCTGTAATAGAATTCGCACGTAATGTCTTACATTTACCTGAAGCCAATAGCCGAGAATTTGACAGAAAAACACCCCATCCCGTTATAGATTTGATGGAAAGCCAGAAAAAAGTACTCGGTAAAGGTGGAACGATGCGACGCGGAGCTTATCCTTGTGCTATTAAAAAAGATTCCATAGCTTATACGGTGTACAAAACAGATTTAATTTACGAACGCCATCGCCATCGTTACGAATTTAACAACAAATACCTTGTGCTCTATGAAGCAAATGGCATGGTGGCCACGGGTATAAATCCAAACGAAAATTTGGTCGAAATCATGGAACTAAAAACTCATCCCTGGTTTGTGGGCGTTCAATTTCATCCAGAGTATAAAAGTACCGTTGAATCCCCACATCCTTTGTTTATTGAATTTGTTCGAGCAGCATTAGAATATCAGGAAAAAACTCATTCCCGATGAAAAACAGTTGATGATGCTTGAGCTGTAGGTAAAATCAAAACTTCGTCAATATTTACATAAGGAGGACGTGAAATAATAAAAGCTATAACTTCTGCAATATCTTTAGCTGTAAGGGGTTGATACCCTTCATAAACTTTTTTAGCTCTTTCAGCATCATTCTTAAAACGTACAAGACTAAATTCTGTTTCGGTAGCTGCTGGTGCAACCAAAGAAACTTTAATGTTGTAATCAACAAGTTCCAACCTAAGACTTTTTGATAAAGCTGACACAGCACTTTTCGTCGCACAATACACATTTCCTCGTGCATATGGTTCTTTTCCTGCTATGCTTCCTATGTTAATAATATGACCTGACTTACGTTGTATCATAAAGGGAACCACCCAACGTGTAACATACAATAACCCTTTGATGTTTGTATCTATCATTTCTTCCCAATCATCGATGTTTGCTTCGTATACTGGATCGTAGCCTCTTGCAAGTCCAGCATTGTTTACCAGTACATCTATTGCTTTCCATTCATTTGGCAATGACTCAAGCGATCGAAAAGTTTCTTCACGAGAACGAATATCAAAAGATAAAGTGAAGACTTCTGTCCATTGAGATAATTCATTTGCTAATTCTTCCAATCGATTTTTCCTTCTACCTGTTAAAATCAAACGATAATGTTCTTTAGCTAGAAGTTCAGCTGTTGCTCTCCCAATACCACTCGTGGCTCCTGTTATCAATACTGTTTTTTCCATAAAAATTTTATTTTTAAGAGAAAAGATTGAAATTTGTTTTCATCAAATAAAGTTGCAATGAAAATGGCAAAAAATAAAAGGGCAGGGACTCTATATCTTACGATTGCTCCTGATACAGGTGTTGTATACCCTACAAGCAAAAACATTAGCAAAGCAAAAAACAAAAAAAGCCAGGCCTGCGGATGAATATCTCTTTTCCGAAAGAACAAAAGAATTATTATAACTGAAAAAAAATAAAACACCGATTCAATCGAAGCTAATAATTCAAGTACACCTCTAGTATTCCACAGCAAAGGCCTAAACATTGCGTTAAATAAAGCAAACGGAGAATAAATAGCGAGAGATAAAATTGTTGGTTGAATAGGCAAGGGTTGAAAATAACTTTTACTTTGCTCATGCAATGCAAGTCCGATAAAATCATGTTGCTTTTGAACAATTAATGCTGGGAAAAAATAAGCAGGGAATATTTTTCCTAAAATCCACAAAAAAACAATATAAAAAATTGTTACTAAAAAATATTTTAAAAAAGCATTTTTTCTTTTACTTAGTTCCACCCACACAAAACCTAGCAAAACTGGTATAAGAGCCACTAATACATACATTTTAATGAAAATCAAAAAGAAAAAAGACAACATCAATAGAAAAAAATAAAGAACCTTTTTTGCAATTTCACTTTTTTTCATTTGATTCTGCTTTTGACCCAAAATACTAACGAGAGAAAATAAATTCAGACCCATAGCAAACATTAATACGCTTTCCTTCAAAGCTCCAGAAGACCAAAATACCACTGAAGGTATAAAAAAAGTAACTAAAAAAATTATTTTTTGCATTTGTGGAAATAAAATAGACAAGGCAAAAAATAACAATAAAAAACCAACAAAACTCATTATGATAAAAAACAAGTGATGTAATGAAAAATATCCTCCAGAAAACAAAAATAAAATAGCATGTAATCGAATCATGGTGTGACTATCGTTATAAGTAACAGTTTCATACATACGATACCAATTGTTCATTTTGGAATAATATAGATTGTCAAACAAAGGATTGTCATTGTGGATGCCAAGCACCATTTGAAAATAGTGGGTCGGATTTGAAAAAATGGATTCATACATGATTTTTCCATCATCAAAATATTTGTAAATATCAGCTTTGCTCCTATCCGAATAATAAAAAGTATAAACATAAAAAAGAGCTGCTCCTGCAATTAACTTAACAAAAAATGCCCAAATAAACCAAGATCGAGGAATAGAAAATTTTTTAAAAAGGGGAATTTTCAAAAGAATAAAAATAACTAAAAAAATTACAATTGCTATATAGATAATTTCTTTTGTCGCCATAAAACTAATTTTGTTCCAACCATTTTTTTGCTTCTAAAAAAACTAAAAACCAAGGGCTTATTTCATGTTTTGTTTCTCTTGGATAGTAAGGCCATTGCCAGACGAAAATTGATCTTTCAAGGTGAGGCATTATGGCAAGATGTCTCCCATCACTTGAACAAATAGCTGCTGCATTGTAGTCTGAGCCATTGGGATTACCTGGATACTCAACATATGCATAAACCATAGGAATAAAAAGCTTTTCGCGTGGCGTTGAAAAAACGAACTTACCTTCGCCATGAGCAACCCAAATACCCAAACTACTCCCTTCAAGTGGTTTAAGCATAATGGATGGCGATTTTTCAATATTTACAAGTACAAAATTTGATTCGAATTTTTGAGAATCATTTTGTTCAATTTTCACTTGGATGCCATCGAAACGTTCGAAAAGACCTAACTTAACCATCAGCTGACAACCGTTACATACTCCCAAGCTCAAAGTATCTTGCCGAGTGTAAAAATCCTCCAGAGCAAGACGAGCTCTTTCATTGTAAAGAAAACCTGCAGCCCAACCCGTTGCTGATCCAAGAACATCTGCATAACTAAATCCTCCAGGAAAAACCAACATGCGAACATCCTTCAAATTCGTTTTTCCGCTAAACAAATCCGTCATGTGGACGTCTACAACCTCAAAACCTGCGGCATAAAAACTATAAGCCATTTCCCGATCTCCATTCGTGCCCTCCTCACGTATGACAGCAACTCGAGGTTTTTGTTTATTAATAATATGGAATGATGGTTTTTTCCCATCAAATCCTAAAGGGAAGATATAGTTTAAAGGTTGTTTATCAAAAAATTGATAACGTGAATCGGCTGCATTTGTTTGCGTTTGCTTTTTATCCATCTGATAGGAGGGATAAAACCACTTTTTTCGCCAATAATTAACATCAAAATAATACGTATCCTTTTCATGCTGAATTCTCATTTCAAATTGAGGTTGGATGTGACCAAGAGGATAAAAAATAATCTTTTTTGCAGCAAGGTAATTTATTACTTTTTTTGCATCTTTAACTTGGATGATTAATGCTGGTTTTTCTGAAAATAAAATTTTAATTAAATCTTTTTCCGGAAATTCAGAAAAATTAAGTTGCAAGCCGACTTCATTTTGTGAAAAAACTATTTCCATCAGTGATGTGATAAGACCTCCCGCACTTACATCGTGACCCGAAAGAATTTTTCCCGATTCGATCAATTCTTGAATTGCGCAAAAAACATTTTTAACATACCCTGGATCAGGAACATCAGGACAATGATTTCCAATAGCATTCAGCGTTTGATAAAATACGCTTCCTCCTAAATGAAAGGGACTTTTTGAAAAATCAATGTACAATAAATTTGAATTTTCGCAGGATACAAGGACAGGGGAAATTGTTTTACGAATATCTGAGACTTCTGCAACGGCAGAAACAACAACTGTCCCAGGAGCTTTCACAAGCGTTCCATCTTTGTATTTTTGCGTCATGGACAAAGAATCCTTTCCCGTAGGGATGTTGATCCCAAGTTCTACACAAAAATCACTGATAGCCTTGACTGCATTGTAAAGTCTTGCATCTTCTCCCGCATTTCTTGATGGCCACATCCAATTAACACTAAGAGAAACACCTTTTAATCCGTGTTTTAAATGAGCCCATACGAGATTAGACAAAGCTTCTGCAACACTTAATCTTGACCCTGCCTCTGCTGAAATTAAGCCAGCTATAGGAGCATGCCCTATTGATGTTGCTATGCCAGCATAAGTTGAATAATCAAGAGCAACAACCCCAACATTATTCAAAGGTAATTGAAGCGGTCCACATGTTGGTTGAGTAGCTACAAGACCTGTCACCGACCTGTCCACTTTGTTGGTGAGCCAATCCTTACAAGCAACGGCTTCATGCTGAAACACAGCTTCTAAATATTCTTCGAGTTTATCTATAGTATACATAGGTTCAAAAAATTGTTTCGAAATTGTTCGGTCCTCAATAACGGTTTTAGGAGGATTTTCTAGCAAGTACTTTACTTTTATATCAAAAGGTTTTTTTCCATCATTGTGCGAAAAGGTAATCTTATGGGTATTATTCACTTCTCCAACAATGTAAAATGGAGCTTTTTCGCGTTCGGCAACTTCCTTAACGAAACCAATATTTTTTTCATTCACCACCAGCCCCATGCGTTCTTGGCTCTCATTTACAAGAAGTTCAACATCGTTTAATGTTGGATCGCCTTTAGGTAGTTTATCTATCTGAATGACACCGCCTTTTTGTTCCAAAAGTTCAACAAAGCAATTCAAATGTCCGCCAGCTCCATGGTCATGTATGGAAACAATCGAGCCATCTTCTTCATTTTCAGCTAAAAAGCGAATCGCGTTGTAAACTCTTTTTTGCATTTCTGGATTAGCTCGCTGCACAGCACTTAGCTCAACGGAAGTATCGTACTTACCAGTTTCAACCGATGAAACAGAACCCCCACCAATTCCTATCCGGTAATTATCACCTCCCATCATCACTACCAATTGCCCAGCTTGAATTATAGCTTTTTTCGATTTCGCCTTAAGTCCATATCCTACCCCTCCCGCAAGCATTACTACTTTATCATAAGCTATACGCTCACCTTTTTCTTCGTGCGAAAAAACATTTAGACTCCCAGTTATTAAAGGTTGACCAAATTTATTGGCAAAATCTGAAGCACCGTTAGAAGCTTTAATAAGCACATCTTCAGGCAAATGATATGGGTACTTTAAAGGAACACGCTTGTGCCAAGATGGTAGAGCCGTCATGTAAACAGCAGTACCAGCAAGTGGAATGCTACCCTTCCCTCCTGCCATTCTATCGCGAATTTCACCTCCTGTGCCCGTAGACGCCCCATAAAAGGGTTCAACTGTGGTTGGAAAATTATGTGTTTCAGCTTTAAGTGATATTACGACTTCCCTTTCCTCTTCCTCATAGATAGAAGGTAAATTTGCTTTTTGTGGCCTAAAAAGTTTTATCCTTGGTCCGTCAAGAAAAGCAACATTATCGGAATATGCCGAAACGACCAAATTGGTGTTTGTTTTTGTCGTACGTTTGATTAGCTCAAACAGCGAATGAAATTGCTCTTTTCCATCAATGATAAATTTCCCATTAAAAATTTTATGCCTACAATGTTCTGAGTTAATTTGAGCATAGCCGAAAACCTCTACATCTGTCAAAGGTCTTTCAAGCAACTGACTTAGCTTTTTAAGATATTGAATATCCTCGTCACTGAGCGCAAGACCATGTTTTTCATTAAATTGATAAAGATCGCCCACATAAGAAAATAAACTATCATGAATTTTAGGCAATTCGAAAATATGCTGATCTAATCCGTCATATTGTTCTTCAAGCATAGGGTCATAATTCCCATTAAAAGCTCTAAACACTTCAACACGAGTAATGATATTAACACCAATAGTTTTCAAAATGCTTAAAACATTTGTACACCATGGTGAAACCATGTTGCGTTTAGGGCCCACATATAAGCCTTGTATGGGGCCTTCACTTAAATGAAAATTTTCTCCAAAACCAAAAACATGAGATAACTTTTGAACATCTGAAGATGTTAGTTCTTGATGAGTCTCGAAAGCATAAACAAATGTTGATTTATAATAAAAAAGGATCATTTTTTTGCAAACATACAAAAAAAAGCCCCACATTAAGCGGGGCTCTAAAAATCATCAAAAAAATGAATTACTTAACACGAATTATGCTCATTTTTTGTTGCCCATTATCAGCAACTACAGCATAATTTCCATAAAGTTTTACACTATGATAACTTGAACTTGAAGGATTTACTTCAAAAATCACAGACATAGATGCTGGATTCTGAACATTTACAACAGTTAAACAACCCCATCCATTGGCCTCGTAAGCAGTATTTCCATCAACAACAACATCATATGCATTGGGTCCATCACTTCCATCAGTAAATACGCCCAACTCAACGGGAGATGAAGGGTTTCTGATATCTAACACTATGAGCCCAGCTCCCCAATCAGCTAAATATGCTTTGTTTTCACTTACATACATACCCAACATCCATGGTTCATGTCCCGGAGTTCATTCATTGAAATAGCTTCCAATTTTCGTTGGTGATTGAGGATTTGTTTTATCAATCACATGAAAATAGCCTCCGTTGTCTCCAGCGTAAATGTAATTCCCAGAAACCCATAAACTTGCATAACCTCGATCCGTTTCAGAAGCATTGTCGTTAATATATTGCCCTACCAAAAAACCATCAGATTGATTTTGAATAGAAACAAAACCATTGGTAGAATTAAAGCCTCCAGCCAAATAAATGTATTGATCATCTGCAAAATGTTCGAAACCTAATCTCATTGCATAATAAACCTCTCAAAAGTAGGATCTGCAGGATTTGATAAAGAATAAACAGCAGCACTTCCTACATAAGCAGCAACATTAAGTTTCCCATTGTGTACAAAAAGTTTCCTTACATCACTTATGCTTACAGTTTTGGCAACTGTAGGTGAAGCAGGGTTTGAAATATCCACTACCGAAAAACTTTGTGTTTTTTGGCCAACATAAGCATATTGATCATAGATGGCTACAGCACAAGCGTAATTTAAAAAGATGGATGATACCATCGTACCAACTGGCACAGTAGGGGTGTTGTTCCCATTGTCGTTGTTGTCTTCGTCCTTGTCTTTTTTACATGACACTTCGACGAGCAATAAATTCACTATCATTGCAATTGACAATTTTCTTTTCGTTCTCTTCATTTTTGCGTGGCAATTTTTCATCTTTTTTTAAAAAATTAATTTTTTTAAAAATTTTTTTATTAGTTTAATAACTTAATGATGGGTAACTGAAGATTGTATTTTTGTAAAAATTTTAAATGAAGACAAACATTCAGCCTCTTGCCGTCGTTGCAGTTTTATTCTTCCTTTTTGGCTTTCTTACGTGGTTAAACAGTGTCTTAATTGCTTTTTTAAAAATAATTTGTGAAATAAGTTTGTCTCAGGCATTCTTTGTTACTACCTCGTTTTATATTTCTTACTTTATTATGGCTATACCTGTAGCTTTTATAATAAAGCAACTAGGATATCTCCGCTCCATGACATTAGGTTTATTTAGCATTTTGCTTGGAGCTTTAACGTTTATTCCAGCTGCATATACCAGATCGTATCCTATTTTCCTTATAGGATTATTTATACAGGGAGCTGGGTTAACCTTATTACAAACAGCAGTTAATCCGTATGTGACCTTACTTGGCCATCCAGAAAGTGCAGCTCAACGAATTAGCATCATGGGCATTGCTAATAAGCTAGCAGGTGGCTTCTCTGGATTAATTTTAGGATCAATACTACTAAAGCATTCTGAGACTGAATTGAAAAACATCTTGTCTCATCTTTCAGAAAATGAAAAAAATGCTTTTTTGTCTTCTCTTGCTCACGAAATAGTTTTTCCTTATTTGTTGTTAGGTGGAATTCTACTTTCCTTAATCCTACTTATTCAATTTTCAAGTCTACCTTCTCTTCGAGAAAAAAAGGAGGTAAAATTTTCTTTTAAAAAATTACCTAAACAAGCATGGTTCGGTTTTTTAGCCATTTTTTTCTATGTGGGTGCTGAAGTTATCGTGGGCGATAGTATCATTTTATTTGCCAGAACTCTTGATTTAAAAGCCCAGTTTATCGAAATAGGGACTCTAAAAATAAACATCTTTAACCCTTCGTATTTTTTAACTTATGTAATGATCGCTATGATTATGGGTTATTTAATAGGGATCTGGCTAATTCCAAAATATCTTTCTCAAAAACAAGCTCTTCTAATCTATACTTTAAGCGCTTTATTACTGGTAACTTTAAATTTATTAGCAGAAAAAAATATGGGTATTTGGTTTATAGTACTCCTCGGAGCAAGTCACGCAATTATGTGGCCTGCCATTTGGCCATTAACCTTACAAAACGCAGGTGAAAAAATTGAAGAAGCTAGCTCTTTACTCATCATGGGGATCATAGGAGGGGCTACTTTACCATTATTATTTGCTCGACTTGCAGAAAAATTTGAAATACATCATGCTTATGCTATTCTGTACATATCGTATTTTTACATTCTATTTTTTGCTCTTCAATCAAAAAAAGTATGAATTTTGAGACATTAGATTTTATTGATTTACCGCTTGTAATTTTTTACCTATCTCTGGTCATCATCATCATGTATTTTTATCAAAACAACTCCAGTTTACAAAATAGTCACGTCAAAAAATTTTTCATCCCTGGGTATCTTGCTAAAACACTTGGAGGAATTGCTATATTGCTCGTGTACAAGTTCTATTACCCTGGTGGCGACATCTATGAATATTATCACACCTCTTCCTCTCTTTATAAATTGACCTTTCTTCATTTTGATCAAGCCATGAAAATTCTTTTTACGCCTATTTCGCGAGAGAATTATTCCTTTTTCAATCATTTAACAGGCTTTCCTTCGTATGAATTTTACTTCGACAGACAAACATTTACAGTAAGTCGTTTAAGCTATATTTTTGTCTTATTAAGCTTTAATCGAGTTATTCCAACTATAATTCTTCTAAATTTATTTTTTTATCTTGGTCCTTGGAAAATGTTTAGAACGCTTTCAACTATTTATCCGCATGCAAACAATGCATTAGCTTTTGCCATCTTATTTTTACCATCTACGATTTTTTGGGGTTCTGGAATTATGAAAGATTCTTACACTTTAACAGCTACCACATATATTTCTGCAAGCTTGATTCAATGGGTAATTTTAAAAAAATTTTCCTTTCGAACTCTCGTTGGAATTCTTTTCTTTTCATATGTTTTGATTGCTATAAAACCTTACATTTTCGTTAGCTTGCTTGCTTTTACTTTTGTTTTAACTTTTTATGCTCAACTGAAACATATTCAGAATCGTGTTTTGAAATATCTTGTAGCTCCGTTTTTACTTGTAATGCTAATATTTTTTATTATTTTTATTTATATGTCTTTATCAAAATATTTGGGTGTTTACGGGAGTATCGAAAGTCTTCTTGAAAAAGCAGCCATTACCCAGAAAGATTTTGTTTCTAATCCACATTACAGCAAAAATTATTTCAACATAGGATATTTTGAACCAACTCTTCCAGGCATTTTGTCTAAAATTCACCTAGCTTTATTATATGGCTTATATAGTCCCTTTCTCTGGGTTGCGCGAAATCCATTGATGGTTTTAAGTGCTTTGGAAACTTTGTTTTTTGCCATAATATCCATTTTTTTTCTATGGAAAATCATAACAAAAAAAGATGTTTTTTACGTATTTGTAAGTGATCCAATCTTAATTTCTTTCTTTATTTTTACAATCATATTTATTATTTTCGTAGGCTTATCAACAGCTAACTACGGATCTCTTGTACGATATAGAATTCCTGCTCTGCCTTTTTTCATTAGTTATACCTTAATTGTGCTTAAATCTTCCCACGTACAATCAGATTACCAAAAAGCAATTTTGAGCTAAAATTTTAATTTTGTAAAAAATTTAAAAACATGTTTTTTTATTTAAGCAAACTTTTTTCTTTCCTTGTTACTCCACTAGCATGGATTTTCATTTTACTCTTACTGACTCTTTTAACTCATGATAAAAAAAGAAAAAAATTACTACTAATTTGGACATTTTTACTTTTTCTTTTTTTTACGAATCTTTACATAGCTGAAACTACCATGAAATTTTGGGAACCAAAGCAACTTGATAAAAAAGATTTACATAAAACCTACGAGGTAGGCATAGTATTGAGTGGAGGCATGGTTTTTGTCACCCAGCATAATAACATGGTTTTCAAACACAACATAGATAGAATTCTACAAGCAGTTTTTCTTTATAAAAATGGTTACATCAAACGTATTTTAATTAGTGGAGGCAATGGTACTTTAAGAAAAGACAAAAGTTTAAATGAAGCAATTCTATTACAAAATTTTTTGCTCCAATTAGGAATCCCTCAAAAAGACATTTTAATAGATAGTTTATCCAAAAACACTCATGAGAATGCTGTTTATAGCGTAGAACTTCTAAAAAAATATTATCCCAACGGAACAAGTGTTCTGCTTATCACTTCAGCTTCACATATGCTTCGTAGTTTTGCTTGTTTTGCAAAAGCAGGGCTGATTCCTGACATCTATCCTGTCGATTTTCACACTGGCACCAAAGAACATGATGTAATATCTTACATTTTACCTAATGTTGAAGCTCTAGTTATTTGGCAAGAACTTTTGCATGAATGGATTGGAATTTTCACTTATTATCTTATGGGATACATTTAAAAATGAACAATAAACCACCTTATAAAAGTCTAACTTCTTTTTTTAAAGAACGTTTCGGAACACGAGTGCAAAAAATTAGTCTACACCTTAATTTCACTTGTCCCAACAAAGATGGAAGCAAGGGTAGAGGAGGGTGTTATTATTGCAACAACGACGGATTTGTTCCCTCTTATTGCCGCCCTGACTTGCCTGTCAAAAAACAATTGGAAGAAGGTATTTTATTTCATAAAAAAAGATACCGGAGAGCCATAAAATACTTAGCCTATTTTCAAGCCAACACCAACACTTACGATTCAATCGAAAAGTTAGAAAAAATCTACAAAGAAGCCATAGAAATTGACAACGTTGTGGGGATCAGCATTAGTACTCGCCCAGATTGTGTGAGCAAGGAACACATCGATTTATTCAAGCAAATTTCAAAAAATTATTTTGTTATGCTTGAAATTGGCGTAGAATCTTTACGAAATGAAACGCTTCAACTTACAAATAGAGGGCACACTGTAAAAGACAGTTTAGAAACTTTAAAATTATTGCATGAAAATCAACTATTTACCGTTATACATTACATTCTTGGGTTACCTGGCGAAACTCAAGAAACTTTACTCGAAGATATTAAGCTTCTTAACCAATTGCCTTTCGACGCTATTAAATTGCATCATCTGCAAATTTTAAAAAATACTGTTTTCGAAAAATGGTACAAAAAAAATCCTTCGATTTTTAATTTGTTTGATTTACCGGAATATATTGATTTTATTTCTCGTTATTTGTGTTTTTTGCATCCAAAAAAATACATAGATAGACTTGCAAGTGAAGTTCCTCCTAGAGTCTTGATTGCTCCACAGTGGGGACTTATTCGCTATGACGAAATTGTACGTAAAATCGAGCAATACATGCTAAAAAATAACTTATTTCAAGGCAAATTTTACAATACTTTTTTTACTACCAATTGCATGGTTTGAACATCTACAACTTCGATAGATTCTCCTTTTTCTATAAAATCCAAAAAAGCTACTGCATCATAAATTTCATCATCAATTTTTACTTTTCCTGCAGGTCGCAAAACAGTATATGCGATACCTTTTTTCCCAATTAAAGAATATAATTCTTTATCTGCAGCTGTAAAACCCTCTTCTGAACTTAATTCTTTACTTAAAGAAATTGTTTCATTTTGTACTTTCACGTTCATTAAATTAGGTGTTATAAATAAGCTTAAAATAAAAGCAACAATAAGAGATGTTATCACAATAAAAAATGATCTTATCAAAGGTAAGAAATTGTTTAACGGCATTGAAAAGCCCTTGTTATCAACCATTGCAAATGTTAGCCCCAAAATCATTAACAAAATACCTGATATGCCCGCTATCCCAAAGCCAGGGATCACGAAAATTTCAAGCAAAATCAAGATAAGTCCTATTACAAAAAGTATAAGTTCCCAATATTCTAAAAAACCTTCTAAAAAATACGGAACAAAAAATAAAAGAGCTGCTGCTAATGCCACATAAAAAGCTAAACCAATTCCTGGAGTTTGTAATTCATAATAAATGCCAAGTGCAATAAGTAAAATCAAAATTCCACTAACAACTGGATGCATAAAAAAGTAAATTACTTTGTCTGTTAAAGTAATCCGTTGCTTGATAATTTCATAATTTTTTACATGATTTAAGGCTAAAATATCATAGATGCCATCAACTTCTCCATCACAAAAGCCATGCTTTATTGCCTCTTGAACAGTGAAGGTGAGAACTTTCCCACTATCTACAATTCCTGGAATTTTAATGTCAGGATCTACCATAGCTTCCGCGATTTCTGGGTTGCGGCCACGAGCTTCGGCCGTACTTCTCATCATTGCTCTCATGTAGCTTTGATACTTATCTGGCAAGGGCTGTGCGGATTGGTCTACAACAGTTGCAGCTCCAATGGTTGCTCCTTTTTTCATGTAAATTTTATTACATGCAATAGAAATTAACGCCCCTGCTGATGCAGCATTCTTATCAATAAAAACCCAAACAGGTTTTGAAAAAGACAACAAAACACTTCGAATGCTATCAGCATAAACCAGCTCTCCACCATATGTATTCAAATGCAAAAGAACCACATCTGCATTCTCTTTCTTAGCACTTTCAAGAGCATTTTTAGTCATCCACCACGAAGCTTTATGAATTTCGTCAAAAATCTTAAAATAATAAATTTTAACCTTTTGCGTTGAATCAATTACTGACGAACAAAGAATTAAGGGAACTAAGAAAAAATAAAAAAATTTAACGTGTTTCATAGGTTACAAAAACTTTATAAATTAGCCCGTCTATTTCTTTTTCGATCAACACTAGCTTTTCATTAACAACATCATATTGTAATGTCCATGTTTCTCTATGATTATTTTTTTCAACAGTCATAGTATCAATAAAACCTTTTGAATTTTTATAAAAAATATATTTTTCATTCGCAATAAGTATTGTATAACCTTTTTCAATTTTATTAAAACAAGAAGTAAATTTAGCGTTTCTGCATGCTAAGGTAATATCCATTTTGTTTAGTGAAGAAATTTCTGCTCTTTCTACATTGAATAATTCGCCATTAAAGGAATAACTATATTTAAAAATTTCATATGTGTATTGATTTGGTAAATTTTTTTGAAAAATTTCATAAACAATTTTTTTTTCTGAATCTATCATGTAAAGTATAGTATCAATTTTTTTTCCACTATATACGATTTGACTTATAAGCTCTTGATTGTCTGAATAATTAAACACTCTTTTTTCATTCGACGAAAAATCTATGTAATTTGTAAGAAGACCTATTTGATTTACAAAAAACTTTTCAATTCGTTCAGGTTGATTAGTAGAAGGACTGATATGTGCAAGCGTTATAGAACTTACTTTAAATTTTTGCAAATAAACAGGATTGAAAAAAGGAAAATGTAAGTCCATCCACGGATTTTGAGCAAATGCAAAAAACATTAGAAAAATTGAGCTTAGAAATGATTTTATTTTCATAAAACAAATATTTTAAAATTAAAAAGGAAGGGTTTATAAGCTGGATTCTGTAGTCTCACGACCACCTATCATCTATCTAGACCTGAAATTGCTTTCAGGTTCAAGCAGCCTACCCACCAGCATCGGGCGGGCAACCCTCAAACGCTGGTTTATTTGGCCTTGCACCCCATGAGGTTTGCCACACAGCCTGTCGCCAGGACTGCGCGTGAGCTCTTACCTCACGTTTTCACCCTTACCTTGCACGAAGCAAGGCGGTATGTTTTCTGTTGCACTTTCTGTAGCTCTAACGAGCCCCTTCCATTTCGGAAGCATGGTGCCCTGCGGTGTCCAGACTTTCCTCTTTATCCCTTTAGGATAAAGCGATAGGTCAACCCTTCCTCACTACAAAATTAAATGAAAATTAAATTCCAAACAACTGTTAATCTAAATCAAAATTTTTTATTTTTGAAAAAAATCTATGCAAAAAAGCACTTTAGAAAAAGCTTTGAAAAAAATTTTCCCTTCCATCTCAATCTTACAAACATCTTACGCTCCAGGCGGTGATATAAACAATGCTATTAAACTCATAACCAATGAAAGAACATTTTTTGTGAAATATAATAATAAAAACGCCTATCCCCACATGCTTCAGCTAGAATTTAAAAACCTTGATTACATGAGAAATCATTGTTCGTTGCTTCATATTCCTAAACCTATTTCTTTTGTTGAAGATGAAAATACTCAATACTTAATTTTAGAATTTATCGAAAGAGGATATCCAAAAGAAAATTTTTGGGAACTTTTTGGAAAAGGTCTTGCAGAACTGCATTCCGTTACAAACGAAAAATATGGCTTTTTTTATGATAACTACATGGGCAGTCTTTATCAAAAGAATGAATGGAAAGCAAAATGGATTGATTTTTTTATAGAAAATAGATTGAAACCTCAAATACAACTAGCCATCAGTAAAGGACTACTTAAATCATTACTTCACCACAAACTTGAAAAAATAATATTGAAACTTAATGATTTACTGATTGAAGAAAAACCAGCATTAGTTCATGGTGATCTTTGGGGTGGAAACTATTTTGCTGCAAAAGACGGTAATCCAGTGATCTATGATCCTGCTTGTTATTTTGGGCATCGAGAAATTGACATTGCTATGACAACACTTTTCGGTGGTTTTGATTCTAAATTTTATTCATATTACAACTATTATTTTCCTATGGAAAAAGGATGGAAAGACCGTCTTGAGATATACAACCTTTATCCGCTCCTTGTGCACCTTAACTTGTTTGGAGAAAGTTATGCACACAGCATAGAAAGGATAATAAATAAATATGTATAAATTATTTTCGAGTAAATGTTTTTTTAGGAAATCTAATAGGATGACGAAATGCATTCCACCTTTTCCCCATAAAGAAACGAAAACCAATGTTTTTTACATAACCTGGCACAGCATGTATTAACTTGTTTCTTTTTAAACTTTTCAAAAATATTTTATAAAAATAATTTGATTTTTCCTTTACTTGACCAATTCTCAATTTTATCAATAGTTTATCCAAAGGAATTTCCACAGGACATCTTTCCGAGCAAGCTCCGCATAAAGTACAAACAGAAGAAAATTCGTACATGTATTCTTCTTTAAAGAGTAGGGGAGAAAGAATAGAACCCATGGGACCTGCATAAACAGAATTAAAAGCATGACCTCCAACTCGCTGAAAGATTGGACAGACAGTAAGGCAAGCTCCACAATGTATACAAGTCAAAATGGTATTAAGATCTGCATTTTTAAGGATTTCACTTCTCTTTGCATCGAGTAAAATTAAATGCACTTCCTTTGGACCATCTATTTCTTCTGCAGTAGGAGTCCCAAAAATGAGATGATTATATGCAGTAATCTTTTGTCCAGTACCATGTGTAGCTAACATTGGCCAAAATAAAGCTAAAGAACGAATGGTGGGTATGATTTTATCAGGAGTAGTAAGAATTATATGAATTTTTGGATAAGAAACTGATAATCCAGCGTTTCCTTCGTTTTCAGTGATAGCCACTGCACCAACATCAGCTACTAAAAAATTAGCTCCAGTAATGCCAACATCAGCTTCAAGAAATTTTTTTCGTAAGAACTTTCTTACAAATTCTACAACTTCATTTATTGAATTTCCAATCCCAAAATGTTTTTGAAAAAATGTAAATATTTCTTCTTTAGATAAATGAATAGCTGGAGCGGTGATGTGAGCAGGCTTTTGCCCCATTTGTTGTACGATAAATTCACCAAGATCTGTTTCCCAAACTTCAGCATTTTTGGTTTCTGAGATCCACTTGTTAAGTTCTATTTCTTCAGTCACCATCGATTTTGACTTGACTATTATTGAAGAATGAGATAAAATTTTGTCGAGAATAGCAAAAACTTCATTAAAATCTTTAGCATAATGAACTTTGCCTCCACGAATTGTAAATTTTTTTTCAAACTGAGCTAACAAATCAGATAAATGTTGAATAGCAAAAATTCTATGTTTTCTTATATATTGTTTACTTAAGTTTATATCCTTGAATTGTAAAATATTTTTTTCATAGCTAGTTTCATAATGCTTATACGCACGAATTAAGTTATTTTTTAAATTAACATCTAAATTATGAAACGTTCTGTTGTTCACCATTGTTAGCTCTTAATGCTGCTGGGTATATTGAATAATTTTATCAAGTCTTCGCTGATGTCTGTCACCTTCGAAAGGAGTTTCCATAAATAATTCCACACATCTCACAGCTACATTAGAATCCATAAAACGACCTGGTAAAGCAATCATATTAGCATCATTATGAAGTCGACTTAATTTTGCTAATTCTTCGTTCCAGACCAAGGCACAACGTATGTCTATAAATTTATTTGCAAATATGCTCATGCCGATACCCGATCCACATATCAGTATTCCTCTCTCTATCTTTCCTTGTCGAACTAGTTGAACAGCCTTATTAGCAAAATCAGGATAATCGACGCTTTCATCAGAGAAAGTACCAACATCTTCAAATAAATATTTATCTTTCAAAAGCTTCTTGATTTCTTCTTTTAAACCATACCCTGCATGATCACTGGCAATTACTATCTTTTTCATAAATGTTTTTCACAAAGTTAATATAAAGTTAAAAGATTGTTTAAAATTTGCAAAAATTTTTTAAAAAAATTTTTTGATTTGTTAGTAACATAATCCATATGGTCAAAATTTTATAATTTCCAAAAATTTGTTTTAGCTTTTTTAAAAAAGTTATTAACATAATATTTAGCTCATGCTAAATGTTAATTAAATTGCTAATTTTTATTAACAATGTTGATAATTTGAACTTATTATAATCAAAATTTTGAAAATCAACAATAAAAAAATTATGATTTCTAACAATCTAGTATTTTGAATGTTAATTTTTTTTTAAAATTTGCAACAAAAAAATTTTAAACAATATTAACAAACTATATTATGATTGTTGAGGATTTGATTTCTAAGATTAAAGAATTAAAAACAAAAAAAAATGCCATCATTTTAGCTCATTATTACCAAAGGCCTGAAATTCAAGACATAGCAGATTATGTTGGTGATAGCTTGGCTTTAGCTCAACATGCTGTCAAAACGAAATCTTCTTATGTAATTTTATGTGGAGTTAAGTTTATGGCAGAAACAGTCAAAATTCTAAATCCAAAAGCTCGAGTTTTTCTTCCTAATTTAGAAGCAGGATGTTCTCTTGCTGATTCTTGCGATGTAGAGTCTTATAAAAAGTTTATCGAACCCTATCCTGATGGAATAAAGATTACTTATATTAATTCTTCTGTTGATGTTAAGATTCTTTCTGACATTATTGTCACCTCATCTAATGCTAAAAGAATAGTTGAGGCTCAACCTATTGATAAACCTATACTTTTCGCACCTGATCAACATCTTGGTAGATATATTCAATCTACAACTCAACGAAAAATGATTTTATATCCAGGTCAGTGTCACGTTCATAGTCAGATAGAAACCCAAGAAATTTTAAAACTTAAAGTACAATATCCCTCTGCGAAAGTTATCGTACATCCTGAATGTACTGATCCTGTTCTTAAAATTGCTGATTTTGTTGGATCTACATCTGCTTTATTGAAATATGTTGCCCAATCTAGTGACCATGTTTTTATCGTTGGTACTGAAATTGGCATACTTCATCAAATGAAAAAGATTGCTCCAGATAAAACTTTTTTGACTGTTTCTGATAGTAAATCATCATGTTCATGTTCTGAGTGTGAATATATGAAAAGTATAAGTTTGACAAATGTTTTAGATGTTCTTGAGAATGATAAGAATGAAATAATTTTAGATGAAGAAACAATCTTTAAGGCGAGTATTCCTTTAATGAGAATGCTTTCTTATGGTTAAAATTTGGATGTTATTTTTTTTAGTCATTCCATTTCTTGTATTTTCCCAATATATTTGTAAGGATACAGTTCTTTATGATATTAGTGGTAATGTAACTGCTAGAGGTAAAATTTGTGATGGGAAGTTTCATGGCTTATGGATTAATTTTTATCCAAATGGTAAAGTTCGCTCTGAAGGTAAATACTTTCTTGGGCTTCTTGATAGTACATGGAACTTTTACGATTCTTTAGGTAATAAAATATTAGAAATATCTTATAAAAATGGTGTAAAGAATGGCGTAAAGAGGTCATTTGGAAAAAAGTTAATTTTAGAAGAGAATTACAAAGATGGTGTTCTTGATGGTTATTTTTGCGAAAAATATTATAATGGAAAAACTCGCAAGTGTATTTCTGTAGTTGATGGAAGATTTAATGGAAATGTTGTTGTATATGATTCAAATGGAAATGCTATTTCTTTTGAGGTTTATAAAAAAGGTATTTTAATTTTGCGTGAAGATATTAATGGATTTGATCTGAATCATAATAAGCATGGTAAATGGAAAGAGTTTTATTCAAACGGGAATGTTAAAAGTGAAATAGAATATTATCATGGTAAAAAACATGGTTATTACAAGCTGTACGATAAAAATGGAAATCTCTTAAAAGTAGAAAGGTATGTTAGCGATTCTTTAGTTGCAGACGATAAATCTGTAAAAACACATCAAATTGTAAGAGATTATTATTCTAATGGAAAAATAAAAATTGAAGGTTCGTATTATAATGGGATTCCTGATGGTATAAGGCGTGAGTATGATACTTCTGGAAATGTCGTTAAGTCTTATGTTTTTGATATGGGCATGTTAACATTTGAGGGGATTATTGATCACTATGGCAGAAAACAAGGGTATTGTAAGGAATATGATAATGGTAGTTTTATTGCTGAAGGCAAGTATGTTAATGATAAAAAAGTTGGCGAATGGAAGTTTTACAATTCTGATGGAAAATTAATAGAGAGAGGAAATTTTGTTAACGGAAAACCTGATGGGGTTTGGTATAGTTTTTATCCTTCTGGAAAAATTCAACGCATTGAACATTATGATAGCGGAGTTTTAAATGGAGAGTTTATTGAGTTTAATGAAGATTCCACAGTTATTGCGCATGGAACCTATGTTGATGGATTGGAAGATGGAAGGTGGTTTTATTCTTTGGGCGATGTGTACTATGAAATTTCATATTCTTATGGTGAGCTTAATGGCTCTTTTAAAATTTACGATCGAGATTCTCATCAATTGATTGTTTTGAACAACTACTCGCATGGGGTATTAAATGGTAAACAATATTATTATATAAACAGTAGACCAAAACTTGAAGCTTATTATGTGAATGGCTTGCGTGAAGGTATTTGGAAATATTATGATGAGGAAGGAACTTTGTTTCTTAAAGTTACTTATAAAGCTGATAAAGAAATTGCTATTGATCGTTTCAAACTAGACGAAAATTAATTCGAAATGGTTTTTAATTTTGTTTTATTTTTTTAACTTTTTATTCATTATTTTAAAGTTTTAATATATGATTTGCAAATTTTTTTATATAAAACATGTATTTTCATAAGATTTTTTAAATTTGCAAAAAAAATGTCAAAAACAAAGGTTTATATAGTAGAAGATGAGGTCTTGTTATCTAAAGAACTTGAAAATTTTTTAAAAAGCAATGGTTATAATGTAGTTGGTGTTAGCCAAAGCGGTGAAGAGTTTTTAGAAAAAGTTGTTGAAGAACGACCTAATATTGTTTTAATGGACATTATGCTTAAAGGCAAAATAACTGGAATTGAAGCTGCAAAGAAATTAAGAGAAATGCTCGATATTCCAGTAATTTTTTTGACTGCGCATGGTGATGAAATTACAGTAGAAAAAGCAAAGGAATCTTTTCCATATGGTTACATCATAAAACCTTATCGTGAAAAAGAACTTATTACAACTATTGAAGTTGTTTTAAATAAATATCAAGCAGATCAAGAAATAAAAAAAGAGAGAGATTTACTTTACAATTTGGTTTCAAATAAAAATGAAACTGATTGCATCTTTGTTCGTGCAGATTATAGATTGAATAAAATAAGCTTTAATGACATTTATTTTGTTGAAGCAATGAAAGATTATGTCACCATTCACACTTCTGATAATATGTATACCGTTCACAGTACTATGAAAGAAATGCAAAAAATTTTGCCTGAAAAAGATTTTGTTCGTGTTCATAGATCTTATATCGTTCGCATAGACAAAATTTATTCTATTAAGTATCCTGATATAGTTATTGAAAACAAAATGAAAGTTATTCCAATTGGTGGCCTCTATAGAAAAGAACTTTACAGAAAATTAAATTTGTTGTGATGATGAAAAAAAAAATTTAAATAATTCAGAAGGCATTAGATTAAACAGATATATAGCATTATGTGGTGTATGTAGTAGGAGAAAAGCTGATGATCTTATCAAGGCTGGTGCTATTAAAGTAAATGATGAAATCATAACAGATTTTTCATATAGAGTTAAGCCAAATGACAAAGTATATTTTAATGGCAAAATTATTAGACCAATAGATTATGTTTATATATTGTTGAATAAACCCAAAGATGTTATTACTACTACATCAGATGAGAAGGGAAGAACCACTATTGTTGATTTAATTTCGGCTGAAATTAAACAACGAGTTTTTCCTGTTGGGCGATTGGACAGAAACACTACAGGTCTTATTTTATTAACCAATGATGGGTTTATTGCTAAAAAGTTGATGCATCCTTCTCACAAAATAAAGAAAGTATATGAGGTTACTTTAAATAAAATTTTACATGAAGATGATGTAGAAAAAATTAGAAAAGGTCTCGAAATTGATGGAAGAAAAGTATTTGTTGATGATATTTCATATGTAAAAGGAAAACCTAGAAATGTCGTAGGAGTTGAATTGCATGTAGGAATGAATCATATTGTAAAAAAAATATTTGAAGCTGTAGGTTATAAAGTTATTAAGCTAGATAGAACTTTATTAGGACCCTTTACAAAAAAGAATTTGCCCAGAGGGAAATGGCGTTTCTTAACGCCTGAAGAAATTAAAATGTTGTATCGTTTATAGTATGAAAGCAAAGCAATATTTTATTATTGTGCTTGTAATAGCTGTTGGAATAAGTTTAGTTTTTCTTTTAAGAAGATCCATGTTTAAAAAAAACTTATTTAAAAATCAAATGGTCATTGATGTTATTGATACTTCCTATAATAAATATTTTCCTGAAAAGGTGTATGTTTTAAATTCGTTAAATTATTTTCAGTATATTAATCATGATATTTCTTCTTTTATGATTGATGCAAAGTATGTAGGTAATTTATATGATTATCAAATACAAATTTTTTTTAAGAATTCGACCAAATTTGGAAAGTTTCGGTACATTAATGAGAAATTAATTGATTCTGTAAAATTAACTTTAATTTATCGAACCTCATTTTCTGTTTTTTACGAAAAGGCTATGCCTCGGTTAAAGGTAAAGTCAGCCAAGATGATTGTATTCCAAAATGATTCTTTGTACCATCTTGTCGGAAACCTTTTTTTGTCATCTAATTTATTCAATTGTAAAATATTTTTTAGAAAAGATAGTTTACCTATGTATAATTTCAAAATTTTATGAAAGCTCTTGAGAAAATTAGAATTTTTGGTATAAAATACTATGCCTTCAATTTTCTTCAGCGATTTTTTATTTCTATAGGTTTGTCAATATTAATTTTCTTTTTATTTGATTTGTTTGAATATCATTTTTGGTTTAATTCCCAAATAAGAAAATTTATTTTTTATTTTTGGTTAATTTTTGAGTTTATACTTTTAGTGAGTTATGTATTGATTCCTTTGTATAAGTTATTTAAACTTATTGTTCAACCGACCTATTTTGAACTTGCTTTCATTATTGCAAAAAAGGCACCTGAAATTAAAGAATCACTTTTTAATCTTATCTATGTGAATGAGGGTAAGTATTCATCGGGTAGCGAATATTTATTGCTTCAAAGTATTGAGGAACAAACGTATAAAATATCTCTAATCAATTTTGATGATGTTTTACCTTTTAAACGAACTATGCTGAATTTTTTTGGTTCCTCTTTACTTTTCTTATTTTTTTTCCTGTTAACTTTTCTTTATCCTGATCGATTTTATAAGCCATTAGAGCGTATTTTTAATTTTAACACTTTTTATCCTAAACCTTTGCCTTATAAATTAAAAATATTAAATTCTTCTTTATCTACTCCATCTTTTACTGATTTTATTTTAAATTTTTCTATTGAAGGCGAAAAACTCCCCGAGAATGTTTATGTATCATATGAAAATTCAATGGTTACTGCAATTTTGAATGAAACAGTATATTCTGTTTCCATACCTGTTCATGACCATGACGTTCATCTGAGGATACACATGGATGATTATGTTTCTGATGAATATACTCTAAAAGTTTTAGCTAGGCCAACCATTTTAAAATTTCAGACCGAACTCCTTTATCCGTCCTATGTTGGTAAATCAAAGGAAATTTTAATTAATCAAAATGAAATTAATGTTCCACGTGGAACAAATGTCGTTATAACTTTTTTTACGCGAAATAGTGATAAATTTAGCTATATTTATCACAATAAGAGTTTTGAAAGTCCTATTCATAATTCAGTCGCTGAAGTTAAGTTGTTTTTGCTTGAGAGTATTAGCCTGCCATTTTATTTTTATAATGTAAATTCTGGTTTAACTGATACCATTCAGTTTACTTTCAATGTCCTTCCAGATTTGTATCCCAAGATTGATGTTAAACAGCATGTTGATTCTATGTACAATTGGCAGCGCGAATTTTGGATACATATTAGTGATGATTATGGATTTTCCAAACTTTTATTTGTTTTACAGAATTATGGAGATACTACGTTAAACGTTCCGATCAAATTAGATTTAATTGAGCAGGAAATTTATTTACCGTTTGATTTTTCATATTTTTTACAAAGTAATGCTGGTCGTGACATAACGTATTACTTCAAAATTTGTGACAATGATCCCTTGATAAAAGGCAAATGCACAAAAAGTCAAACCTTTACTTTTCATATACCCACACAAAAAGAAATTGAGCAATACAATGATCAAATATCATCTAACCTTATTAACGCTTTAGACAAGACTTACGAAAAGCCTTATGTTCAAAACGATAAAATAAATAAATTACTAAACGAAATGCTTTCTAATAAATTAAACCAATGGCAGCAGAGCGATAAATTTCAGCAACTAATTCAGGAGCAGAAAACTTTTTTACAAAATGTTGATAAAATAGTCAATGATTTTTCACGATTAATTGAATTTAATAAATTATTTTCGAATTCTTCTTATGATGATTTAAGAAAAGTCATTCAAGAATTGAAAGAAAATGACATGCAAAATTTACTCAATCAGATTGAAAAAATGTTACATGATCAAAAGTTTGATCAAGCAAAAAACATGCTTGAGCAATTGAAAGCAGAAAATCAAAACATTAAAGAAATGCTTGAACAACTTAATCAATTATATAAACAAACATATGTGGAAGAAAACCTAAAAAATATAAAAGATAAGTTAGAAAATTTAAGTAAAAATCAAGAAGAGCTAAGTAATCAATCTTTACGTGATGAAATGCTGAAACAAAATGAAATAAACCAAGAATATAAAAATCTTTTAAATAAACTGGATACAATTCAAAAATTCAATAAAGAACTAGATTATCCCTTTTCATTAGATTCTATTCGAAAAGATGCTGATAAATTAAAAAACGAACTTGAACAAATAAATAATGAAATTCAAAAAAAGTCTAATCGTCAAATTAATAAACTTCAAAAAGATGCTTCTGATAAGATGCAAAAGCTTGCGGATGATATAGAGAAAGCGATTCAACAGCAGCAAGCGGAACAACAGATGGAAGATGAAAAAACTCTGTTAGATCTTTTGAAACATCTTGTAAAAACAAGTTTTGCTCAGGAATATATTTTTAAACAACTTAACTCTGTTTCACCATCAAACCCTTTGTATGCAGAACTTATTAAAAAACAAAAAATTTTGGATGATCATTTGCAAACAATACACGATTCAATCAAAGCATTAGGAAAACGAAATCCTCTGATAGATCAGAAGATTCGTAAGGAGCTTCGCGGATTAAATACTCGAAGAAAAAATGTAGCTAAATATTTTAATGAAAGAAACACTGTTTTGGTAAGTCGAGAGCAACAATATATCATGCTTCACATAAATAATTTAGCTTTAATGCTAGCGGAAGCTCTTAAACAACAGCAAGAGCAGAACCAAAACAATATGAACGCAAACATGAAAATTAAAAGTTCATGCAAACGAAAAGGTAAAGGATCGCAAAATAAACCTAACCCCAATCCTCAGACTATTCGACAATTACAAGAAGAATTAAATAAAAGAATCCAACAACTAAAAGAACAAATGCAAAAAGGTGAAAATGGAAAAAATTTTAGTGAAGAGCTGATAAAGGCTGCATTTCAGCAAGAAGCTATTCGTAAGGCTATGCAAGAATATCTAGAACAATTTAAGGGGCAAGGTGAAAGAAATACAAAAGGAATGCAGAAGGTCATTGATGATATGGAAAAAATCGAAAATGATTTAATTCATAAAAAACTAAATGAAGAAACTATGCAAAGACTGCATGATATTACTGTAAAACTCTTGGAATCTGAAAAAGCGGATTTACAAAAAGAAATTGATCCAAAACGTGAAAGTCGATCAGCAAAAGAAATTAACAATAGCAACCCTTTTACAAAAATTGAGTATAAAGAAATTAAAAAGGTAATCAATGAACAAATGAAAAACATTCCTTTAGAATTCAATCAGTTTTATAGACAGCGAATTAATGAGTATTACCAAAAAGTAAGGTGAGACATATGAAAAAGGAGATTATCTTAAAAAACTCTTTAAATGAGACAAAAGGTTTAGAGCAGTTTTTAGAAAGTGTAGCAGATTTATTTAAAATAAGCGATGTTATTTATGCAAATATGATTACAGCTGCAATGGAAGCCTTTAATAATGCTTATTTTCATGGCAATAAAAAAGATCCATCGAAAACCATTCGCGTAACTTTTGATGAACAAAAGGATTATTTTGTATTATCCATCAAGGATGAAGGAAATGGTTTTGATTTTGAACAGCAGTTAAAAAATATTGATGAAAACAATGGTTTATTTATTATTTTAAAAGTATGTGACAAAGTCCAATTCCAAGATAATGGAAGTCTTATTGAAATGATTTTTTATAAACAAGCACTTTCTGAAGAATTTTTTGATTATCGAAAAAAAATCATTAAAAGTTCTATGAAACATGGAACTAAGAATATTCAAAAAAGATAAAAATGATGATGAAACGTTAATTCATTGGGAAAAAGCAACCAGGAAAACGATTGAGACGTACAAAACAGATTTTAAACATAAAATTGTTCGACTTGTTGTCTTTATTACAAATCATGTTGATATGCAGTATTTGCATAAGCAATTTTTAAATGATGATTCTACAACTGATGTTATATCTTTTCCGTATGTGGTAGGTGATTATAGGGAAGGAGAAATTTATGTTAATTATGAAAAAGCAAAAGAATTTGCAAAAGAAAACAATATTTCCTTTGAAGAGGAGCTTTTTCGTTATGTAATTCATGGTATTTTGCACGTTGACGGAATGGATGATCATGATTCAGAAGGTTATTTTAAAATGAAAGAAAGGGAAGAAGAATGGCTGGCGAAGTTTCGAACGTTCCACGTGAAACATTAAGTATTTTTACCCCTTATGATGTTATTGTAGTTGGAGGGGGGCATGCAGGTTGTGAAGCTGCTGCAGCTTCAGCTAAATTGGGAGCAAGAACACTTTTAATTTCTCTTGACTTACAAGCTTTAGCAAGACTTTCATGCAATCCTTCTATTGGTGGAATTGCAAAAGGGCAAATCGTGCGCGAAATAGATGCATTGGGAGGGTTGACGGGAATCATTGCTGATAAGTCTATGATACAATTTAGAATGCTTAATCGTTCTAAAGGTCCAGCGATGTGGAGCCCTCGCTCGCAAAATGATCGAATGCTATATTCTATTTATTGGCGAAAGGAAATTGAAAAAATTGATAACCTCTATTTATGGAGAGATGAAGTGAAAGAAATCCTTGTTGAAAACGATAAAGTCGTTGGAGTTCGCACTGGTTTGAACTTAGAGTTTAAAACCAAAGCAGTTGTTATAACGGCAGGTACTTTTTTAAATGGTAGAATTTTTATTGGAAAAACTATTTTAAAGGGAGGAAGAATTGGGGAACGCAATGCAGAAGGATTAACTGAAAACCTACGTAAATACGGAATCGAATCTGCTAAGTTAAAAACAGGTACTCCCGTTCGAATTGATGGACGAAGTGTTAATTTTTCAAAACTTGCTATTCAGCCTGGGGACGAAAATCCGGGAAAATTTTCTTTTTCAGATAGAACAAGGCCTCTTAAAAGACAACTTCCTTGCTATATTGCTTATACGAACGAAGCAGTACATGAAGAATTGAGAAAGGGTTTTGCTTATTCGCCTTTATTTAGTGGAGTCATTGAAGGAGTAGGGGTGCGTTATTGTCCGTCTATTGAAGATAAACTTGTGAAGTTTGCAGATAAAGATCATCATCAGCTATTTTTAGAACCAGAGGGATGGAATACTTATGAATACTATTTAAATGGGTTTAGTTCCTCTTTGCCGTTAGAAAATCAGTACAATGCTTTAAGGTTAATTCCTGGTTTTGAACATGCCATCATTATTCAGCCTGGATATGCGATTGAATATGATTTTTTCCCTCCCACGCAGCTTTACCCTTCTTTAATGTCTAAAAAAATCGAAAATTTATTTTTTGCAGGTCAAGTTAATGGAACAACAGGCTATGAAGAGGCAGCAGCTCAGGGCTTGTTGGCAGGGATTAATGCGGCTCGCACTATTGCTGGAGCCGACCCTCTCGTATTAAGAAGGGATCAAGCTTACATTGGGGTTCTTATTGATGATCTCGTCACGAAGGGAACAAATGAACCATACCGAATGTTTACATCGAGGGCAGAGCACAGGTTGGTTTTACGTCAGGATAATGCTGATATTCGTTTAACTCCTATTGGATATGAAATTGGCCTTGTGGAGAGGTCTCAATATGAAAAAGTTCTTGAAAAAATAAAGAAAATTGAAACATACAAAGAGTTGGTAAAAAAAATTTCTGTAGAACCAGAACAAATTAATTCATATCTTGAGGAAAAAAAATCTACTCCTCTCACGCAAAAAGTTAAATGGGTAAGTCTTTTGCTTCGTCCAGAAGTTTCGTTGCAAGATTTAAATGTAAAAGAATTATTAAACCTTGAACCCGATGATTATCCTTATCTCGAAACACTAGAAATTGAGATAAAATATGAAAATTATATTCAAAAGCAATATGAGCTGATTGAACGAATTAAGCAATTTGAAAATATTAAATTTCCACCAAATTTTGATTTTTTTAAGGTTACAAACATTTCTTATGAAGCACGCGAAAAATTAAGCAAGATAAAGCCTCAAACTTTAGCTCAAGCTTCCAGAATTAGCGGAATTTCCCCGGCAGATATTGCTGTGTTGCTGTCTTACTTAAAAACAGTTTATGGTTACAAAGGAAAATAGTCTTTTTATTCATGGAAAATTATTTTTGTTTGTATTGTAAAATCTTGTAGATTTGAAAAAAATTTTTTATGAAGCTCAAGGGAATTGAAAACGTTAATTTTAAAGGCAAACGTGTATTGATTCGAGTTGATTATAATGTCCCTCTTAATCAGAATCAGGAAATAATGGATGATACCCGTATTAGAGAATCGCTGCCTACCATCAAAAAAGTTTTAGATCAGGGTGGGATAGTCATTCTCATGACGCACTTAGGGCGTCCAAAGGGTTACAAGCCTGATTATTCGCTTTTGCCAATAGCCATTCATCTTTCGAAATTATTAAATAAAGATGTAGTATTTGATCGAGAACTTTTCGGGCCAAGAACGAAAGAGGTGATCATGAAATTAAAACCAGGCGATATTGCTTTGCTTGAAAATTTACGTTTTTATCCAGAAGAGGAAGCTGGAGATGTTGAATTTGCAAGTAAATTGGCGGAACTAGGTGATATTTACATTAACGATGCTTTTGCTACAGCCCATCGTGCACATTGTAGCACGACGACCGTAGCTCAGTTTTTCCCAGGAAGACGTTATATGGGTTTACTGATGGAAAGTGAAATAAAGAATCTAGAAAAAGTGCTCAATACAGATAAAAGACCTTTTACGGCCATTATCGGTGGTGCTAAAATTTCTACCAAAATTGATGTGATACGAAATTTAATTAATCGGGTGGATAACATGCTTATAGGTGGGGGTATGGCATTTACTTTTATAAAAGCCCTGGGAGGAGAAATTGGAGATTCTCTTATTGAGGACGATAAGCTTGAGGTTGCTCGGGTTATAGCTTCAGAAATGATGCGACGTGGAGTTAATTTGTTTTTGCCGACCGATGCTATTATAGCTGATGGATTTAGTAATGAAGCAAATACTAAATGGTCAGAAGCTGATAATATTCCCAAAGGATGGATGGGGCTCGATATAGGTCAAAAAACCATACGACGTTTTGCTGAAATAATTAATAATAGCGAAACCATTTTGTGGAATGGTCCTCTTGGGGTGTTCGAATTTGAACGTTTTAAACAAGGAACAAAATCTATAGCTATTTCAACAGCTGCTGCCACAATTCGGGGAGCATTTTCTCTTATTGGTGGTGGTGATAGCGTTGCCGCAATTAACAAATATAATCTTGCGGATCAAATTAGTTATGTAAGTACCGGTGGGGGTGCGATGTTAGAATACCTAGAAGGTAAAACTCTTCCAGCCCTTCAAGCATTGATGGAAGAATAATAAAGTTTTTCTTGAAGAAAAGGAGCTGTTTTAGAATTTTTTACTTTTAAAATACCTGAAATATTTCCCTGATATATGAGATAGCCTCCTTTATCTCCACCTTCGGGACCTAATTCAATGATGTAGTCTGCACATTTAACAAGTTCCATGTTGTGTTCAATGAAAATAACGGTATTGTTTCGTTTGATAAGCTCGTTCATTGCTTGATAAAGTTTTTGAATGTCGTAATAATGCAAGCCAGTAGTTGGTTCATCAAAAATGAATAAGGTGTGCTCGGTAGATGCTTTTTGTAAATAAGAAGCAAGTTTTAAGCGTTGCAATTCTCCACCACTTAAAGTGTTTAAATTTTGACCAACTTTGATGTAGCCCAGTCCAATTTGTTGCAAAATTTTGAGTTTTTGTGCAGCCTGTTGAGCCCATTTTTGGTACAAAGGATAGTCCAAAGCTGTAAAAAATTCAATTGCTTCGTCTATGGTGAGATTAAATATATCGTTAAGATTTTTACCGTGAATTTCTATTTCTAAAATCTCTTCTTTGTATCGCTTTCCTTGGCAAACTTCACAAACGATTTTTACATTAGGTAGGAATTGCATTTCAATTTCAATTTCGCCTGTGCCTTGGCAATTCTCACAACGACCTCCAGGAGCATTAAAGCTGAAGAATTTTGGTGTATAATGTCGTTTCATGGCAAGAGGATGCTGTGAAAAGATCGTGCGGATATCATCAAAAGCTTTTATGTAAGTTGCTGGATTAGAACGTGAGGAAGTAGTTATTGGCTTTTGGTCTACGACAACAACATTTTTAATTAGTTGTAAATCACCATCGAGACTTGCGTAAGGTTGAATATCTGAAGGTTGATGTAAAAATTTAAGAAGGGCAGGTACAAGTTCAAAATGAACTAGGGTTGATTTGCCACTTCCGCTTACACCTGTAATTGCTGTTATGGCGTGCAGGGGGAAAGAAAGGTCAATGTTTTTTAGGTTATGGCGAGATGCATGTTTTAGGTGAATAAAGTATTTACTTGTTCGTCTTGAGGAAGGAATGGGGATGATTTCTTCACTACGAAAATAACGTGCAGTGTGTGTACTGGCTGTTTGAATAAGTTCGTTGAATGAGCCAGTAAACACAACATTACCACCGTTCGTACCTGCTTCGGGACCAAGTTCAACAATGAAATCACTTTGTTTGATAACATCTTCATCGTGCTCGACGACGATCACAGTATTGCCAAGGTCTCGCAAAGATTTTAATACATTAATTAACTTATTGATATCATGTGGGTGCATTCCAATGGTAGGTTCGTCAAGAATGTACATGCTTCCTGTTAGGTTTGAACCGAGTGCACGTGTGAGTTGTATGCGTTGCATTTCGCCACCACTTAAGGTAGACGCAGGACGTTCGAGCGTTAAGTATTCAAGTCCCGTTTGCATGAGGAAAGAAAGTCGACTTTTTATTTCTTGGAGAATATTTTGGGCAATTTCTTTTTCGGTTGTAGTTAATGATAAATGTTGAAAAAAATCGTAAAGTTGGTTAATTTGCATGCGGGAAAGATCGGCAATGTTTTTTCCTTGGATTTTTATCCAAAGGGCTTCTTTTCTTAAGCGAGCACCTTTGCAGGTGGGGCACGTGGTACGTCCCCGATATTTAGCCACCATGATTCGATTTTGTATTTTGTGAGGGTGCTTCAACAGATAGTCAAAGAATTGATTAATTCCCCAGAAATCAGGACCCCCGTTCCAGAGAAGTTGCTTTTGTTCTTCAGTTAATTCTTTGTAAGGCGTATGCACGGGAAAATTGTATTTGTGCGCAACGGAGAGAAATTCTCGAAGAAGTTCACTAGATTTTTCGCCACGCCATGGAGCTATGGCTCCATCATAAACTGACAAATTTGGGTCAGGCACAACAAGATCTGGATCAATGCCAAGAATTGTTCCGTACCCACTGCAAGTTGGACACGCACCCAGAGAATGATTAAAAGATAGAAGTTCAACAGATGGTTCCAGGTATTGTGTTCCTTCCTGAAATAGGGAAGAAGTAAAAATTTCAAAGAGCTGTTCATTTTCTATGAAAACAATGCACTGTTCGAACTTTTTAAAAGCAAGTTCTATGGAAGGTTTTAAGCGATTTATGGTTTCACTTTTATTTTCTTGCATGATGGCGCGATCGATGAAAAGGTAAACGGAAGAGTTTTTAAAAAAAGAATGTTCATTGATTTCATCAAAGAAAATCAATTTATTTTCATAAAAAATTCGTGTAAATCCTTCGGCTTTTAGCTTTTCGATGCTGCTGTTATAAGGAAATGGAACAAGAATGAAAATTTTATCTCCTAGAGTTCGCGTAAGTAAATAATCATAAACATCTTCTGGGGAATGTTTTTTTATAATTTTCCCAGATATTGGGGAAATGATTTTTCCAATTTTTGCGTACAAGAGTTTAATAAAGTCATAGATTTCTGTAATAGTTCCAACAGTAGATCGCGGGGTACGCACATTGTTTCTTTGTTCGATGGCTATAGCAGGTGAAATATTTTCAATGAGTTTGATTTTGGGTTTTTTAATTTTTCCGAAAAATTGTCGAGTGTAAGCATTTAAACTTTCAATATAGCGGCGTTGACCTTCAGCATAAATTGTGTCAAAAGCAAGACTGGATTTACCAGATCCAGATAAACCTGTGATGCAAACAAGGGCGTTGGTTGGAATTTCTAAATAATCAATTTTTAAATTGTTTTCACGAACTTCGTAAAGCTTAAGCGTAGGGTTATTGTTTTCCATATCGTTTACAAAATTAATGTATTGTTGTGTAAGTACCTTTACTTCATGCAGTTATTTATTTTTGTAAAAAAAAAACGATGGAATTTTTATCGTTGCAGGAAATTATCTTTAGGGTACTTTTTAGTGTTTTTGCAGGAGCTCTGATTGGCATAGAAAGAGGGCGACATCGCGAAATGGTAAGTCTCCGTCCTCATATTCTCATTTCGCTGGGATCTACGCTTCTTATGTTACTTTCGATGTATGTTCCATATATTTATGGTTATGAGAAGGGATATGATCCTTCTCGAATTGCAGCTCAGGTTGTTTCTGGTATAGGTTTTTTAGGTGCAGGAGCTATTATAAAACTAGGTGTAAATGTAAAAGGTTTAACTACAGCTTCGACCATTTGGATTGCATCGGCTATTGGCTTAACCATTGGAGCTGGTTATTATGTTGCTGCCTTTGTAGTACTTCTGTTTGTTATTTTTGTTTTATTGCTTGCAGATTCTTTAGAAAAAAGTCTTTTTCGGGAAAAAATTTTTAAAGAAATCATCATTACATTTGAGGGCAATCCTCCTTTTAAAAAAGACATTTTAAATTTATTTAAAGCCAATAAAATTCAATTGTTCACCATAAATTTCAAACGAAGTATTTTGGAAAATAAGAGCAAATTGGTTTTTCATGTAATCATGTCGTCTTTGCTTGATGCAGAGGAATTGTCTTTGGAAATAGAAAAATTTTTGTTACAAAAGGATGTAAAAGTGCATGAAATTTCTATACAAAATTTAGATTGATGTATCAAGTTGATTGGGATGACATATATTCTTTGCTTTTAGCTGGGGGATTTGTTGATGCGGGATGGACTCCAGCTGGTAAAGTAGATGAAGCTGTGGTAAGAGTTTATCTTTCTTGGATTAATACTGGATTTCATGCAGACATGAAATATCTTGAAAAGAATATTGAATTGCGTTTAAATCCACAGGTGCTTCATCCGGGTACAAAAACCATCATTACAGTTTTGTATCCGTGGCCAGTGCATGAAAAGATAGATACACCCCTAAAAGTTTCTGCATACGCTCTTGGAAAAGATTATCATGATGAAATGAGAGAAAAAATAAAACCCACAATGGATTTTATCGAAGGGCATGGCAAGATAAAACCTCGTTTTGTGACGGACAGTGCTCCAATGCTTGATCGTTTTTGGGCCTGGAAAGCTGGATTAGGATTTATCGGCAAAAACACCATGCTAATCCATCCCCGTTTTGGTTCAAGATTGTTTATTGGTCATATTTTAACAGATGTAGAAATTAAAGGTGAACGTAAAGAACCTCTTTTGCAACAGTGCGGACAATGTGAACGATGTTTAAAAGCATGCCCTACGGGAGCACTCGTTAAGCCTTATGTGCTTGATAGCCGTCGTTGCCTTTCCTATTGGACGATAGAAGCTAAAATTGATCCGCCTAGTGAAATACTAAAGTTGAATCCTGGGTGGATTTTTGGATGCGACATTTGTACTGATGTGTGTCCGTACAACAAAGTTTCACCTTTAAAAACTAGAGAAAAACGTTTTTATAATCTCATAAACCAACAAGATTTGGAAAAGCTCTTTTCAGCTCGAAAACAATTGCCACTTACCCGAGTTTCAAAAAAAAAATTGATGTCATGGATTCGTTTTTTTCGAACAAAATAGTTTTACTATTTTTGCTCAAATAATTTTTATGAAAACATTGCGTTTTTGGTTTATCGTTATGCTGTTATTTTTACTGTCCAGCTGTTTAACTGTTGAGAAAAAAAAGTATGTTTTTGAATTTACAGGGAAAAATTCAGGGAAATTGACCATCACTTACTACAATATTTTCAGTATGATGGACGATACAGCAAATGTTTCAGAATCTGATTTTCAAAACTTAATAGATAATTATATTAATGGAAGCACGATAGAAAGTTATTTTCCTGAAGCAAAGAACTTTAAGAAAAGACTGTATGTAGAAGATGGAAAGCTTTGTGGAGAAATTACCATGGAATTTAATTCGTTGGAAGCAGTGCGATTAATGCAGCTTGGGAAAAATGGTCCCATCGTTATGGATCTGAACAAAACCATTGATGGTGAAACTTATGACTCATCTAATGGTACTTATGGAAATCCCGATTACATGAATATTGTTTATTGGCCCTCAAAAGTTAAAAAAATAGAAGTAGTCACACGTGTTTCTGATTTTAATCCTGATAATTCCGTAAGTCTTGTAGAATTGTTCAATAAATGGAAATAAAATTTTTTTTGTTTTTCGCTCTAATTTCTCTCATGTTGGATACATATTCCCAGGGTGAATATGTAGGGAATGATATGAGTAAGTGGGAAAATGCTTACATTAATTTTTATGCAGCTGTAAAAAATTATCCTGGATATCGGGTTCAGATTTTTTATGAAAGTGGAAATTATTCGAAAAATAAAGCCTTAGGGGTAAAAGCCAAGTTTTATTCTCTTTATCCTGATATTCCGGCTTATATAGTCTATCAAGAGCCTTATTATCGCGTAAGGGTTGGAAATTTTCGAAATAAGCTGGAGGCCAATGCTTTTAAGGAAGCTATTAAAAAAGAATTTCCAGAAGCGTATGTGATCCGAGATAATATTGACTTACCTATGGTGTACAACCCCAAAGACCTTTTTAAATGATAATATGCTCAACATATCTCTTTCCATTGAGGAATATGATTATTTTTTACCTGAAGATCGTATTGCTCAATTTCCGGTAAAGAATAGAGAATTATCAAAGTTACTGGTAGCTATTCAAAAACCTTATCAAATTGCATTGTTTAAGGATATCGTCGATTATTTGCCTGACAATGCAGTTTTAATTTATAATGATACGAAAGTAATACCTGCACGACTCATTTTCCAAAAACCTACTGGAGCAAGAATCGAAATATTTCTTATTAAACCAAGACAACCCGGGGATTATCAAGAAAATTTTCATACTACATCCTCTGTAGTATGGGAAGTGATGATTGGCAATGCTGCCCGATGGAAAGAGGGTAGGCTACAATTACGATGGGTTGAAAAAGATGAAGAGCAAAGCCTGGAAGTATCAAAACTTGAAAGTAACCTTGTGCGTTTTACTTGGCATCCTCCAACACTTACATTTGGCGAAATTCTCGAAAAGGTTGCTCATGTACCTTTGCCACCTTATATTAAACGTGAGGATAATCCTGACGACAGAAATGCATATCAAACGGTGTATGCCTATCAGCCTGGATCAGTTGCTGCACCTACGGCTGGTTTACATTTTACAGAGGAGATTTTGGAGCAATTGACCATCCAAAAAAATATTCTTAAAATCCCTATCACACTTCATGTGGGTTTAGGAACATTTAAACCCGTTAAAAGTGCAATCGCTGAGCATGAAATGCATGCTGAGCCTGTAATTTTTACAAAAGAAAGTGTAATGGCTTTGGCAAAGCATGCAGATAAGCCCTGGATTGTCGTTGGAACAACTTCACTTCGAGCTTTAGAAAGTTTATATTATTACTTGTTGTACTTGCTTAAAGGTAAAAAAATAGATGTTGTACCTCAATGGATTGCTTGGGAAACTTCCGATAAGGATATTATACCTCGAACAGAATTATTTAAAACAATAATGAAAGAAAATATATTTCAAAACATTTTTTTTGAAACTCAATTATTTATTTTGCCAGGAAAGCCCGTTCTCATGGGAGATTATCTTATAACAAATTTTCATCAACCACGGAGCACACTTTTATTGCTTGTAGATGCTTTTGCTTCTCAATCATGGAAAGGGGTTTATTCTTTTGCTCTCCAGCAGGAATTACGCTTTTTAAGTTATGGAGATGCGTGTTTATTTAAAAATAAAAATAAAAGATTTTAATGTATTTTTATTCATTCATTTTTTGTTAGGAAGTCAATTTTTGAAAACATTAAAAAGTTCGGCTTATTTATTAACATGAGAGGTAGAAAGTAAGATGAATAAATTACGCTAAAAGATTGAAAGAATTGACCTAAAAAATTTTTTTTAATGCTTCACCATTCTTTTGAAATTGTATGTTTCTGCAGCGATAAAAGTATTAATTTTACCACAAATTAATCATTTGATTTTTACTACTTAATACAAAAAAACGTATGTTTAAAATTCGAAATATTTTAGAGAAAAATAAACTCGCTTAATTTTTATTTTTAACATTTGTTACATCTCATAAAAATTGAAAATTTTATAACTTGTAATACAAAATTTTAGAAAATTTTGTTGAAAAATTATATTTTTTAAGATTTTAAAAGACAAATAAATATCGTGCTAAACGAAAACATTTTTTAGAGCTTTATTCTTTAAGTTTATGATTATCTCTGTTTTCTATTTTGTCTATAGTAACATTTGAATTTGTACCAACAAAAATGACATGTATATGGCTCGAAATTTCTTGCAGAAGGTTAACCGTAGTTCTTTTATTTTTTAGGACATGCAAAGCTCCTTAATTTTTATAACGGAGTCTTTAAATGCCACAGGGTGAATAAATCTTTTTTAGTTTACTTGTATGTTCTACACTTTTAATAAAACCTTTGAATACATGAACGTTAATTTAACTATTTGTTACAATTAATTAAAAAATGATATATATCATATAGTTCTACGTTTTTGAAAAAAGATTATCTTTGCAACAGAAATAAAACATATGGCAAGAGTAGTAGTTCTTGGAGCAGGTATTGCAGGACATACTGCAGCCTCTTATTTGAAAAAGAAATTAGGAAAAAAGCACGAAGTTGTTGTTGTCAGTCCCAGTGAATATTATCAGTGGATACCCTCTAACATATGGGTTGGGGTGGGTAAAATGTCCATAGACCAGGTTCGTTTTAAACTCAAGCCTCTTTATGATCGTTGGAACATCATTTATAAGCAAGCAAAAGCCATCTCTATTCATCCTGAAGGTGATAGGTTTTCAAGTAGGCCATATGTCACAATTGAATATACCAGTGCGGAAAATCGGGGAAAGACCGAAAAAGTTGAGTATGATTATTTAGTCAATGCTACTGGACCCAAATTAGATTTTGAAGCAACCGAGGGGCTTGGCCCTCATAAATATACTCATTCTGTTTGTTCGTATGACCATGCTGCTAAGGCTTGGGAAGCTCTTCAACGATGTATAGATCGCATGAAGAAGGGGGAAAAACTTAAGTTTCTCATAGGTGTAGGACATGGGACTGCAACGTGTCAAGGTGCAGCGTTTGAATATGTTCTTAATGTGGCTGATGTAATTCGAAAAGCAGGTTTAAGCAAATATGCTGAAATTACCTACATTACTAACGAATACGAGCTTGGAGATTTTGGCGTTGGAGGAATTTTCGTTAAACAAAATGGGCTTATAATTCCTCCAAAAGTCTTTGGTGAATCTCTTTTAGCTGAATATAATGTTAATTGGATTACGCGCGCAGCAGTTTACAAAGTTGAAGAAAATCAAGTACATTATGAAACCCTGGATGGGGAATTTAAAACGGTTGATTATGATTTTGCCATGCTCATACCTGCTTTTGCTGGAGCTGGATTAAAGGCTTTTGATAAAAATGATAATGATATTACTTCCGTCCTTTTTGCTCCATCTGGATTTATGAAAGTTGATGCTGATTATTCTGTTAAGGAATTTGAAAATTGGAGTGTCGACGATTGGCCATCTACCTACCAAAATCCTACTTACCCAAATATCTTTGCTCCTGGCATTGCATTTGCGCCACCCCATCCAATTTCAAAGCCGATGAAAAGTCCTAATGGTACTCTCATTACTCCGGCACCACCACGAACTGGTATGCCGTCAGGTATTATGGCTAGAATTGTGGCATTGAATATCGTAGATCAAATAAAACACGGAACAACGGAATTAAAACATAAAGCATCCATGGGAAGAATGGGCGCTGCGTGCATTATTTCAGCTGGTTATGGATCATTTACTGGTAATGGTGCTACGATAACAGTTTTCCCGCTTGTACCTGATTGGAAAAAGTATCCAGATTGGGGAAGAGATATTACCTATACGTTTGGTGAATCTGGATTAGCTGGTCATTGGTTAAAGCTTCTTTTGCATTACATGTTTTTATATAAAGCCAAAGGACGTCCTTTTTGGTGGTTAATCCCTGAATAAAAGAACATAAAAAAATTAGAATATGGAAAAAAATAATGCTCGTGCTTATTTTGAAGTATATGTGCCTGCGCCTTCAAAAAGGGCAATGTTTTGGAGGCGGAATTTTATCAGTCAGCTGTTTCGTTTTGTTGTTTTGAATTTGAAAATTATGCGTATTCTTGTATTGAATTCGAAAATCATGCGTACCATTAGTCGACACTCTTAATAACTTTTATATTACTATTTTTTAGCAATTATCTATGTTTTAAAAACAGTTTTTAACACCTTTATGGTTTGAAGAAGTGTTCCATTTTTTACGGAATTGAGGTGGAATTGTAAGTATGCTATTTATTCAAAATGAATTCAAAATTGAGATTTGATTTTGCATCAAGAAAATTTAACTTATAGAAAAAGTTAAGGATTTTGCAGAAAATATTTAGAAAGTAATTTTTTTATTTGCAAGTGAGCAAATTGTTTAGATAGTTTTATGTAAAAAATACCATATGTGTTTATATTTTGCTTGTTTTGATGTGGCCTGATGGTATAGATTCGAAATTTTGCAAGAGATAAAAGGACAGAATAAAAGAGAAGGTGCTATCATTATTAGCTAGGGAAATGCTTAAAACAAAAATAGAAGGTTTTACGCTGGATCTAGATGATTTTTTAAACAAACCCCTTTTACTTAACGGAGTTATTAGTTACCATACAAGTTATCATGAGCAGAAAAATTTTCAAGGTAGAAATGTTCTATCCTTCACGGAAATAGAAATTGATATTTTTTCAAGGAAGTTAGAGTAAGTAGGAGGAACATTGATCTTACGAAAAAAAAAGAATTTGATTTAGATTTAATAAGCAAAGAAAACAGAGTTCTTTCTAAAAGTCTATTCCTGTACATGTCAGGTGGATTTGGCTGATTTGCTTGGTACTTATGATTTCGCTAACGAACTTATAAAAAATTTAAAGAAAAAACTAAAAGAAGAAGGCTTTCCAGAATTCATAAAAACTATTTACGTTTTTGGTTATAAATGGCAAAATGGAATAAAACTTTTACATAAAACTTCTAAATTATATTTATTCTTATGCTCTTAAATATTCCTATCAAGAAAACATCGATGAAACAATGAAAGCAAAAATCAACAACCTTATTCAAAATGCTGATTTTTCCAAAGAACAATATAAGGGCTTGAATTCTTTACATCAGAATATAACTTGTTGAAACTGATTAAATAAAAATTTATTGTTACTTTTGAAAATAGAAAATGAAGGTTTACAAAGAAGAAATGGTTTGTTTAAATGAAATAATAGAAAAGAATTCTGATTTTTTTAATGAGCAAGCAAAAGCAAAAAATTTAACCATTAAAAAGAAAATATATGAAAAAGTTTTAGTGAAACTAAATCCAGATTTAGCAGAAATTTTAATTAATAATCTTTTTTTAAATACTTTCATTCCCAATATGAATAATGGAATCATTGTTATAACACATACAAATCAGTCTTTGACTTTTTCAAACTGCAGACGAATCGTACCTTTGCATCCAGGTAAATTTAAAAGGTTTTCAAAAATGGGCTCATCAGGAGAAGCCCAAAGATTAGGTTTAGCAATTGGTATGCGAATAGTTAAAAGTAACAGATGGTCAATACAATATAGTTTTTTGAATCCGTTGCAACAATTCGAAAAAATTTTTCAAAATGGAAACTAACGATAAACAAAGAGATTCGAGAGAATATCTAGCCAACGAAAGAACTTTTTTGGCATGGGTAAGGACGGGAATTGGAATTATGGCCTTTGGTTTTGTGGTGGTAAAGTTTTCTTTATTTGTTAGGCAGCTAACATTACTTACTGGAAAAATTGCTGCTTTGCCCAACAAAGGATATTCTTCTGTGATTGGAATAGTAATTTTAATCTTAGGAGCGTCTATTATCCCGTTGGCTTATTTTAGATATCGCCAAGTTAATTCTCAATTAGATGAGGGAAAATATACAAACAGTAAAACTTTGCCTTTGCTTCTTACTGTTTTACTCATGCTGGTGTCGTTTGCTTTAATAATTTATATGATTTCAAGCCTTAAATGGTAAGAGTGCATATTTTCGTTTCTTTATATGTTAATTAAACCTTTTTTCCTAGTATCAAAAAATTAAATACAGCAATTTTAAAAAAAATCAAAATTTTTTCAAAATCGATTTATAATTGTTTATAATTATGAACCGTAAAATTTTAAAAAAAATGAAAACGATAAAATTATTTTTTTATTCTTTTGCTGGTCACAAGCATCAAAGCTTATGCCCAACAATCAAATGTCCCTGAAAAGGTGAAAAAGCTTTTACCCAAGAATTTCCTATAGCAAAGGCTGTAAAATGGAATAAGGAGAGTGATACTGAATGGGAAGCAGAATTTTAACTTAACGGAGTTGAATACTCTGCAAATGTCACTACTGATGGAATTTTGAAAGAGATCGAACATGAAATTGAAACATCTATGATTCCTATGATGGTTAAGCAAACATTAGCCAAAGAATTTGCAAGCTATAAAATTGAAAATGCCTTTTTGTCAGAAACTCAAGAAGGGCAACTTTATGAATTTGATTTGAAAAAAGGAAAGGATGAAATGGAAGTTGTTATTTCACCAGATGGTAAGGACGTAAAGAAAGACATGAAAACAGATAAGGAAAACGAAGAAAAGAAGAACAAAGATTAAATGGAGCATACTTGATGTAAGGAATCAAGTACCTACGACTTTTTTATTTTTTTAACACATAGATTGAGTTTTTTAGTCAAGAAGAAAGAAGTATCCTATTTTATGACCATTTAAGAATATGTATTTCACCATCGTATTTGATGTATTTTTTTTCAAAATCCCAATATCCGGGATTGATGTAGCGACTGTTGTTGATGTATAAGTCGAAAAATCGGTGGCGGTGTCCAAAAATATACACATCAACCCGCTGTTTCGGAGGTATGTGTTTGATATATTCTATGATAAACTCTTGTTTGCGAACCTTCGTAAGGTTGTTTTTGTATTTTTCGTTGCTGTGCCTACTTTGTTTTGAAAAAGCATAAGCCAGAGGAAAAGAAATGGCAGAAGGCAAGCAAGAAAATAGTGAGGAACTAATAGGTGAACGTATGATTTTTTTAAAAATTTTATAACCGAAATCACCAGGTCCTAAAGCATCGCCATGCCCTATTTCAAAACGCAAATTACCATGCTGCAGATGGATGAGCGAATTCCAAATTTTAACTTTTAATTCTTCAGTAAAATAATGTTTTGTCCACATGTCATGATTTCCATGAAAAAAATGGATTTCAACTCCATCGTCTGAAAGTTCAGCAAGTTTTCCTAAAAAACGAGTAAACCCACGGGGGATAGTGTATCTGTATTCAAACCAAAACTCAAAAATATCTCCAAGTAAAAAAAGATATTGAGCATCATTTTTAAGATGATCCAGGAGTTGCACAATTTCTTTTTCTTTGTTAGGCGCTGATGGATGAAGATGCAAATCTGATAGAAAATAACATGCTTTTTGAGCCTTAAGATGAATGTCAATGCTTGGAATCATTTTTCTGTTCATTCTATGATTGGATGCTATCTCCTGGTGTTGATGGTTTCATATACTTGAAAAAAATCTTGTAAAGTTCGGGTCCAATTTCATCTAATTTGTTACTTTTACTTACAATGATTCCTTGCGGATCGATGAGGAAATACTGTGGGATTGTTTTAATTCCATAGAGTTTTGCAATAGGTGAGTCGATATACTTGAAGTCGCAAAGTTGGATCCAATTAAGCTTTTCAGAATTGATAACTTTTTCCCACATGTTTTTGTCATAGTCAAAGGCAATAGAAATAAAAACAACCCCACGTTGGGCGTAAGTTGCATGATACATTTTTAATGCCCTAAGCTCTTTACTAGAAGTAGGAGACCAGGTAGCCCAGAAGTGTAATAAGACGTACCTACCTTTGAATTTATCCAGGGAAATTAAGGAATCGTTTTTATCAGGTAGGGAAAAAAGAGGGGCTGGATTACCAGGACTTAATCGTTTGGCAAGTTGTTGTTGTTCTTCTTCAGCAAGTTTGGCTTTTTTGATTTTCATGAGCAAGTGGTGAACATGTTCATTTCTTGGATAAAGAGAAAGCAGAGTTTTTGCTAATGAATCTAGCAAGGGGAGATATGTTTTTGTATCTAATACTGGGTAGGGACCGAAATACTGGTACACAATAAAGAGAGTCCCTAAATTCTGCATGTTTTTTCGGACAAGATTGGCTGTGTACTTTTCCTGAGAAGAATAAATGATTTTTGAAATAGAGTCAAGAGAATCGCGAATTCTCATTTTTCTAAGATCGTACTTATGATTTTCCCAAAAGATGGCAATGCTATCTAGTTTTGCATATTGTTGTTTTGTATGCGTTAAGTACTGATGAATTAATTCACTTTCTGGAGAACCGGAAACGTTATAGGCATTTTTGAAATCTGGTATACTACCTGAAAGGTATATATGATCACCAGGTTTAGCAACAATAGTAAAAAACGTACTATCGTTGAGATAAACTTTTAAAAAATAGGGTTCTTGGATTTTCTTTTTCAAATAGAACATTCCGTTAGCGTTAAGCACAACAGAGTCCCATTTTTCCGTATGATCTACGTGGATAATGTCAAAATAAATTACATGAGCTCGGGAGTGAATAAATCGACCTTCAAAAATAACTTCGTTTTTTCCAGGGGTGTTTTTTCGTCCGCAGGCAAAAAGTAAAATCGTAACGCTAATTAAAGTTATAATTTTTCTCATATGTTTAATTTAAAATGAAAAGGTAGTAAATGTGATGCTTGGTGGATACGGTATCCTTTATTTTTTTTCGCATCCCAGAGCAAAATCCAATAGGGTTTTTTCTGAAGCTGTTCGTATTCTATCATAACCTGGCGACAGGCACCACACGGAGTGACGGGTTCTTGAGGAGAAAACTTTTCACTTTCGGCGATGATAACCATCCCGACAATAGGTACTTCTGGGAAATGGGCTTTGGCATAAAATAAAGCTACCCGCTCTGCACAAAGTCCACTCGGATAAGCCATGTTTTCTTGGTTATTTCCAACTACGGTTTCTCCATTTTCAAGCAAAAGAGCTGCTGCAACATGAAATTCTGAATAAGGAGCGTATGCTTTGCGAACAAGTTGGAAGGCTTTTTCTAATAAAAAAATTTCATCATTTGTTAATTCATCTTGTTTCTCTACTAGTTCGTATTGAAAAGAAAAGGTTTGTATTTTCATGGTTCATGTTTTTAAACAGGTTTGATAAGAAAAAAAGCTAGTAAAAATAGTAAAAAATGAAACACCAACTTGAGACTCCAAAGTGTCTTCATAAAGCATGGAAATTATTAAAAGCAAAGCAAAAATAATAAAAAGGATGTCTTTTTGCTTTATGGCACATATGAGTGGGTAAAAAGTAAGCAGAATAAGTAAAAGAAGACCTATGATTCCTAGTTGAATAGCGATGCTAATGTATTGTTGATGTGTTCGTAAAATCTTGTTGTGAAGAAAATGAAGTTGACCTGTTTGACTTAAAAGAACAAACTCTTGTTGTATATCTCCTGTTCCCACGCCAAAAATCCAATGATTTTTAAATATAGTTAAGCCGGCTTCCCATAATTTTAAACGTTGAGTAAATGAATGGCCCGTGTATTCTTTACCAATCAAATAAGCATACCATTCCCAGAAAATTTCATAAAGACGTTTTTCAGTATAATTGAATGAAGGAATTAAATGGTTACTTATCTCGTTTTCAATGTTGTGAACATCGGATGAGGTAAGCATCAACACCCCTTGATCATTGCCAGGTAGACCTTTAGAAGCTAGATAGCGAACAAGTGTGTGAAAAAGACTATCATTAGAACTTGAAATAGTATGGGAGCTTCTTTTATTCCAAGCAGAAATAATGGTCTCGGGTTCCAGATTTTCGTATGTGGGATGACCGTTTTCTCGAGGTGTGTCGACCGTAAAAAAACCATAGGTGGGAAAACAAGTTTTTTTGACATAAACAATTTCTTTAACTAAGTAAAATCCAAAAAAGAATAAAATTAGTCCACTAAGGAAGAAATATTTTTTTTGTTTTTTGAAAAAAAAGTAAATCAATAAAAGAAGAGATACGAATAAAAAAGACCAATAGCCAGTAAATGAAGCGAGAAAGAACAAATAAGTTGCAAAAAGAAATGCTACCAATAATATAAATAAAATAAAATATTTTTTTGAAAATTTTTCATAAGCGTAATACATGAAAATAGCAAAAGAGAAAGAAATCATGAGACTAAAACGAATATGACTTAAAAGCAATATATCACGTAATGGTTGTTTTAAATATATTGCAATAGCAGCAGAATACATCATGTAAGAAAAAACGACAATGCCAAAGAAAAGCAAAAAATAATTTTTCCTTTCTTTTATCCATGCTCGATAAGATGCAAAAATGATGGGCATGGTGAGCAAGGGTAATTTTATACGAATATCTTTCCATGCATAATTAAGATCATTTGTCCATAAGATGCCAATTAAGTGAAAAAAATAAAGAGAGGTTAAAATCCAAAACAATTGTTCTTTCAAAGCTTTAAAGAATGCTTGACGGCTCCACGAGAAGATGAAAATTAAACCAATCAATAAAAATTGTGTTGCGGATAAAAGAAATTTACTCCATATGAGTCCTATGAGCAAAACAGCAAAAAGTCCTTTTAAGGTAACATCTATTTTTTTACTCCACATTTTTTAATGAATGTTCAGAATTTTCTTATATTCATTATCGTTTAAAAGAATTTCTATGGCACGCTTAAGCACTTTATCGTTGGAGAGTTCATGTTTTATGCGTCCTTTTTGAAAATAATATCTTGCGACAATCTCACTTTCTAAAAGTTCTTTAATTTGATCTTTAAAAAGAATTAAATCACGGTTTTTGTCGTGAGAAACTTTTTGTTTTATTGATTCAAACTCTGAAGCAACGAGCTGAAAATATTTTTCCTTTTCCAAAGCGTTTTTAAGTTCTTGAAGTTTTTTTTCAGTTTTTGTTGTGTAGTCAAAGTTTTTATCAGCAAGGTAATTTACGAATTTTTGGTATTCTTCGTCAGAAAGTTTAAATTTTTCTGGATCTGTAATGGAGGGATGTGCATGAACATACAGGGTGGCGTAATTGAAAATATGATTTTTGAGAGCAAGGCTAACAGCAATAGGGCTAAGGGAATCGTAGGGAATTTCAATGTCAGGTATGATGCCTCCGGCATCTTTAACGATTCTTCCATTTTTTGTCGTGAAAAAACGTTGAACACTATCTGCAAGTTTGATTGGAGAACCATTTTTGCGATGAGAATAATCGATCGCTTGTATGCAACGGCCACTGGGGATGTAATATTTAGCAGTTGTTAGCTTTAGACTGGTGTTGTAAACTAGTGGAATAATATTTTGAACAAGTCCTTTGCCAAAGGATTTTTGTCCGACGATAATTCCTCTATCGAGATCTTGAATGCTTCCGGCTACAATTTCACTTGCAGAAGCACTGTTTCCGTTTATTAATACAGCAAGTTTTATATTTTTATCAACAGGAGGGTTAAGGGTTCGATAAATTTTATTGGTTTCTTTGATTTTACCGCGGGTTTCGACAACGATTTGACCGCGATCAACAAAAAGGTTTACGATGTTTACTGCTTCAAAAAGCAAACCTCCACCGTTATTTCTCAAGTCTAGAATTACGCTTTCCATTTCTGGGTGTTCGGATTTGAGTTTTTCCAACGCTGATTTGACGTTCTGGGAAGCATTTTGTGTAAATGAAGTAAGGCGAATGTAGCCAACCTTAGGGTCTACCATGCCATAATAGGGAACATCATCAACTTTTATTTCTGCTCGTTCGATGGTGTATTCTTTGATTTCATTGGTGATAGGATGTTTAATTTTAATGGTAACCTTGGAGCCTGGGGCGCCCTTAAGCATTTCGCTAACTTCTGAGGTATTTTTACCTTTTACAGATTTGCCATTAACTTCCAATATAATATCTCCGGCTCGAAGTCCAGCTTTAAAAGCAGGAAAACCCTCATATGGCTCTGAAATAACAATGTCCATGCTATCTTTGTGGATTAGAGCTCCTATTCCTCCGTATTGCCCGGTTGTCATAAAGCGGTATTCTTCAATTTCACTTTCTGGTATGAAAACAGTATAAGGATCAAGTGCTTCGAGCATTTTATCAATGGCAATTTTCATCAATTCACCGGGCAAAAGTTCATCTACATAATTCTGGTTAAGCTCTTTGTATAGCGTGATAAAAATATCTAAATTTTTAGTTATTTCAAAATCCTTATCGGTAGTAGACGAACTAAGTATAATGATTAAGGCTCCAAGAAAAAACCACTTAGCAATTTTTTTCATAACCTTTTCTTTTTTTTATTTTTAAAAAGTTTATCAGGAACCGGATCGTATCCAGATCCACCCCATGGGTTGCAACGCAAAATTCGCCAAAAAGTTAATATAAAACCAAAGAAAGGACCATGTTTTTTAAAAGCCTCTATACCATAATGGGAACAAGTGGGCGTAAAACGACATGAATGTGGTAAGTATGGTGATACAACCTGCTGATAAATTTTAATCATCCAAATAAAAGGAACACTAAGCCATTTTTTCATGAGTATGTATTAAACGTTCTATCACTTTTTTTATTGCTTGTTCAATATCATGATAAGGTAAAGGATGGGTCTGAGTGAAGTGTAAGTTGATGTAAAGTATAAGATTTTTTTGATGTAATTTTTCTAATAAAACAGGAGCATGCCTACGCCACGCTTCTCTTATTCTTCGTTTTATTGTGTTTCGTTTAACAGCAAGGGGAATTTTCTTTTTAGAAACAGTAATGAGAATGCGATATGTTCCCTCATCGTCTTCTTCCCAAAAAGATCGAATTAAAAAAGGAAATTCATTAAATTGTTCTTTTTTTTCGAAAAAAAGATCAATTTTATTTTTTTTGAAAGTGCGAAATTTTTTGGGGAATGAGTAAATCACTTTTCTTTTTTCTTTTTGTTTAAAAGAGCTAATTGTTTGTCAAGAGCATCAACAATACTAGGGCTTTCTTTGTTAGGAACAACTTGAGCTATTTTTAGATTATAATTTTGAGCTTCTTCTGCTGTTGAATTGCCATGAACCAGAACAATTTGATCATTTTGTTGATAATCGGGGAAGTTGTGAAAAAGAGATTTGATCCCGTGCGGACTGAAAAAGCATAAAATTGAATATTCTTGGATAGGCAAAGAGCTTAAATCTTCATATTCGTTTTTAAAGATGATCAACTTTTGGTAGTTTAGGTTGTTGATTTTTAGAACATTAGCAGAAAAATCGTAGGAACTATCGCTTGTGGGAACTAAGTACTTCAACTTGATGTTTTCTTCTTTTTTGAAAATAGGTTCAAGGTCATTTAAAGAAGTATTTCCATACAATATTTTTCGTTTACGAAAAGGGATATATTTTTGGAGATAAACAGCAATTTTTTCGCTTGAGCAAAAGTATTTCATGTTGTCTTTTATCTCAATTCGTAGGTCTTTGAGCATTTGAAAATAGAAATCGACCACATTTTTACTTGTAAATACTACGGCATCAAAGTCATTAATTTTACATTTATTTTTTTGTCTAAATTCAAGAGAGGTCAGAGGAACAACTTTAAAAAATTTTTTAAAAGTAATTTCCACATTGTACTTGGCTATGAGTTCGCTGTAAGGATTTTTTTCATTTTCGGCTGGAGGTGGTTGAGAAATTAGAATCTTTTTTCCTTTCATACCTGGAGTATTTACATTATCCCCAGAAATTTTGTTAAATATAGCAGGGGTAAAATTTCGACGGTGCAAAAGTACAAAAAAAAGTAAAATAAGCCGTAGTTTTTTTCTCGAAACCCGAGTTTTAACCCTTCATACCAGCGAACCAGAAGGATAAGGGCAAGAGTAATCACTAGAATACTATGGACTATTATAGTAAAAGGCAGGGTCATAACAAGTGGGTGAAAGATCCCAAGTATTGTCCCGCTTAAAAAAAGAATTGCAATGTCTTGGAGGATATATTGCTGAGCCATAAGATTGTTCTCCATAAGCCATCCAATAAATATTATTAACATCCATCGAATAAAGAAATATAGCAAAAGATATTTTATCGTGGTTTCTAAGATCATGAAACTTTCGCTGCTCACGAGCTTATCTTGCAAAAAGCAAATGCTCATGGATAAAATCAAAATTCCATTAACAATGCTTAAGGAGGTAACCCAAAAATTTCTGTTGAGAATGAATGAGCTATTAGACAGCTTAAAGAGCTGGGAAAGATAAATTTTTGTTTTTGATAACTTTAAAAAAAGAAGAGCAGCAATGATAAAAGGGACAAAAAGTACATCCAGTAAGATGAATTGTTTATTTGGCAATTTTGGGGTGGGTTGAATGGATGAAACAGAGACAGATTGGAACAGTTGATTATGTTTGCAAAAGAAAGGTGAAGAAGAATGAGTTTCCGAAAAATAAATGCGGGAGAATATATGTTCTTTTTCCTGCGAAATGGGCAATATGTCCGCATCGTAAGGAAAAATTGAATCACGGTAATGTTCTATGAAGTTGTTGTTGAACATAATTAAATAAAGATTGAGGGGTAAAAATTCGCCAGTCTAACTCCAGAAATTTTTCCAAAAAGTAGATATGATGGTCTAAATGAATTTTTAGCATTTCTTCTACTACATGATTGCGAAATCCGATGGTAACAATCCATCCGTCTTCAATGTCTTCTTTCCATTCTTGATAATAGGAATCGTCGGAATAATGAAAATTAAGCACGTTTTCTCCGATAAGAATAAAATATTTTATGCCTTCCCGAATAAAGGGGTCAATAACATTTCTTTTTAAAAACATGATATCGTTGTAGAGGCAATCGTTCCATTCACCAATAAATTCAAGTATTAGAAAGTGGTTGACATAATCTGCTGATAGTACTTTTAAATAAAGTGTTTGTGAACCAAATTCATCCCAATAGGGGTGAATATAATAGTTATACACCGTGTTTCTTGGCAAAAGAGACGAATAATCCCTTCCATAAAAAGGATTTTTTTCGTCGTGCTCACTGATATAATATTTCCTCCATGAATAAAAAGGCTCGATGTGATGCATAATTATCCGTGTTCAGCAATAAATTTAAGTTTGTCGTTGTTGACAATTTCAATTTCTTTCCCACTGATTTTAATGATGTTCTCATTTTTAAACTCGCTTAGTATCCGTATGACATTTTCGGTTGTCATTCCTATAAGTTCGGACATTTCTTTACGTGAAAAAGGTATCTCAAAAGATTTAGCGTGATATATCTTTTCACTTAATTCCAACAGAATTAGAGCTATTCTACCTCGTAAATTACGACTGTTTATGGTTAAAAAGCGTTCAATGAGGTGATCTGCTGTTTTGTTAACTTTTTGTAAAAAACTAACCGTGAATTCAGGGTAAGAAATCATAAGATTTTGTATGTGATCTAGGGGGAATACGCAAATAACGGATTCTTCAATAGCAATCATAGTATAAGAATAATGTTGTTTATGAAAATAAGATAGAAGACTGATGTAATCATGTGGTCGAGCCAGCATTAAAATGAATTGCTTGTTGTTATCTAGCATCTTTGAAATTTTGATCAAACCATTTTTAAGGTAGAAAAAATATTCGATGGGATCATTCTCTTTAACAATAACTTCACCTTTTTGAAAATGGATTTCTTTTTTTATGAAACATAACTTCTCAGCTTCTTCTTGGGGTAGATGATTAAAAAGCATGTTTTTTAAAATGCAGGCTTCGCAATTACAAGATTCATTATGTATATGCGATGTGTGAATTTCGAAAGAGGTTTTATTCATATACGAACTTTATGTATTGCAAATGTACATAAAAAGATTTTTTATACAGAAATAGGATAAAAAAATATCAAAGTTTTATAGGAGTAAAGTAATTGCATACATCTATTTTGGGTGTATAATCTTACTTTTTGTTTTTCACAAAGCATCAAACGGACTTTTAATTTTTTTGAAAACTTTTTTTGTTACATGGGTGTATATTTCGGTTGTTTACTGGTCTTATTTAAGGTAATTCTGAAGGTAACTTAGACCCGGATGGAAGCTGTCTCAAAGGTACTTCAGCGATAAAAAAAAGGTATCTAAGAAATAAAAAAAGTATGTCCGAGATAAAAGAGGTATCGCGGAAGAAAAAAGGTATAATAGAAGGTAAAACTTTTACCTCGGAACTAAAAAACTTGTACTTCAAAGGTAGAAAGTTGCTTAAAAATTCAGACTGTAATGAAGTAATAATTTTTCAAATGGTAAATTTAAAGCTAATGCTTTTTGTATGATGCATTCATTCATTTTCTTTGCCTTTAAAGAATAATTAACAATCAAATTGTTAAAAACCTAATTCACTTAGAGAAAAGAAATAAAAAAGGGGTGAGTAATATCATGTTGTTCTTCGGGCGTAGGACCAAATTGTTTTACTTTAGTTATAATTTTTTTAGCAAAAATGCTATCCTTGTGGAGATCCCATCCACAGTAACGTTTGTATTGCTATTTTTTTGCAAAATAAAATTTATCGAGCTACCCCATGCATCCCATCTGGATACGGGATTTTTATAGTATTTCTCTATATTTTATTTTATTTATATTTGCAAAAAAATTAATGAAAGCAGGTTCAAAATTTAATATTGATGAATACATAAAAGAGATTACGGTTGGTGCCGATGTTTTATTAACATTTAAAGGAGCTTTGACAGAACGCAAAGCTGACAGGATACTAGATGACATGGAAATTCATTTCAACACTGAGGAAAAACGAAATCGCCAGAAAATACTTCTTACCGCTCATGAGATACTTAAAAATATTATTGAACACAACGAATTCCCTTTACACGTATCTTTTTTTATTTTATCTCGCAAACGTCAAATTCTGACCATTGATGCAGGAAATGTGGTGACTCTCCATAGCAGAAATATCATCGAAAAAAGAATTCGTGAAGTAAATCGACGGTTCAAGGAAAACCAAGAGCTTTTTACAAAGGATGTTTCAACAGAAAAAAATGAAGGTTTAGGTTTTCTTGAAATGCGAAGAAAATCAGGATATCCTCTAGATTTTTCTTTTGTCTTGCTAGATGACGACATGTATTTTTATCATCTGGTTGTGCGCTTTAATTTTAACGAAAAATAAATCTCAATGCAACGTTTTTTGGTTATTGGCGCAGGAGGGCGTGAGCATGCTCTTTGTTGGCGATTAGCTCAAGAAGTGGGAAAAGAAAATGTGTATGCCTGTCCAGGTAATGATGGGATGGCTGATGTTGCTCAACTTGTGCAACTTGATATTTACAACTATGCTGAATTAGCTGCATTTATTAAAAAAAGAGCTATACAATACGTAGTAGTTGGTCCAGAAGAGCCACTTGTTCGTGGCTGGCGTGATGAAATGGAAAAATACCTTGGTGATTGGGACGGAGGCATCATAGGTCCCTCCGCTACAGCATCTTTGCTTGAGGGTAGCAAAGCTTGGGGAAGGGCTTTTTGCTTACGCCATCATATTCCAATTCCAGCATATAAAATTTTTCATATTGAACAATATGAAGACATAATGAAGTTTTTAGAAAATAATGCTGCCCCCTATGTGATTAAAGCTGATGGGCTTGCGGCAGGTAAAGGTGTGGTGATTTCTCAAACTCTTGAAGAAGCTAAAGAACATGTTAATAGAATAGCAAAGAACAGGATATACGGGAAAGCAGGCGAAAAACTTGTGATAGAACAATTTCTGAAAGGTGTGGAAGTTTCATTTTTTATTGTTACGGATGGAAAATCTTATGTATTGCTGCCAGAAGCTAAAGACTACAAAAGAGTTTACGATCATGATGTGGGGCCTAACACTGGTGGAATGGGAGCTATTTCTCCTGTTCCGTTTGTTGATGAAGCCCTAAAGCAAAAAATATGTAAGCGAATTATAGAGCCGACTTTAGAAGGTTTACGTAAGGAACAAATAGCATATCAGGGCTTTTTGTTTTTTGGTCTAATGATAGTTCAAGGAGATCCGTATCTCATTGAATACAATGTTCGCTTAGGTGATCCTGAAACTCAATCCATTTTGCCACGAATTAAAAGCTCTTTTGTCGAGTTGATTGAACGTGTGGCACGAGGAGCTTTACACGAATACAAAGTGGAAATCGCTCCATCTTATGTTGCAACAGTCATTTTAGCATCGAAGGGCTATCCCGACAAGCATGAGGTAGGTTTTCCTATTATCATTCATCAAAAAGTAAACGAAGAAAAAATACATTGGTTCTACGCTGGAGTAAAGCAAAAAGGGAGCGAACTACTGACATCAGGTGGGCGAGTGCTTGCAGTAGTTGGAGAAGGGCACACTCTTCAGGAAGCACTACATCTAGCATATCAGCAGGCATCTTTTATACATTTTGAAGGAGTTCATTATCGAAAAGACATAGGTAAGGACGTAGAAAATTTAAATCTCCAATAAAATCATGTTAAGTAATTCTTTTATACGAAGTATATATGTTATCTCTTTAGTTGCAAGCATTTTGTGGATAATAACAAAATACTCAATAGGAAAACTTTTATCGCAACAGTGGTTGTGGTCAGTTGAGGTCGGGAATCCAATGTTTTTTTTTTAAGCATTGCCATTTTAATTGTTTTTTTATATTTAACTTTCGATATTACTTGCAATAAAGGAGATACGCAGAATTGTTTTTTGCTGATAATGCTACTTTTGCTTAGCCTTATTTTATTTTTAAGGTGGTCTATTTTCTGGGATACGTTGTTGCTTTGGTTTATAATGTCAATCATGTTTTACGCATTTTATGATGGTAAAGAAAAACATTCCATATATGCACGAACGTTGCTTATAGGCATGCTAGCAGGGATGACGGTTTTTCTTCACACTGGAGGATGGGCGTTAACATTACTTGGTCTTTCTATGTTAGTTGTTTGGACCGTTTTAAATTTTCGAACTTTTTTAATTTTCATGCTTGGATGGAGTTTGCCCTTGGTTTATGCTGGATCTATTTTGTTTTTTCAGGATACATTCCAACAAGATTACTTGATTTTTTCCATGAATCTTCCGAATTTTTCGGTAATACCTCTTCAAGCCTTACTCGGAGGATTGATAGTCTTTTTGTTATTTAATTTCATTTTTTGGTCCGTCGTTGTATATAAAATATCTACGAGGCAACTGTTGTTAAATTTTTACATTGCGTTTACGATCGGACTTATTTGGTTTATGTTTGAAGGAATAAAAGAGGGGATAATATTTATGTCTTATCCTTTTTGGTTGGTATACATTAAAGCCTTGGAATATATTGAAAAAACAGGATGGTTTTGGTTTAGAACATTGCTTCCAATCTTAATTTTCTGGGTCTTTTTCGTGTTCTTCGAAATTTTCTAAATTGTTTTCTTTTTCTTTTTCCTTTTCATCATCTATGGGCTCTGGATAATAGTTTTTGATTTTCTTTAAAAAAAGAACAGATGAAAGCAATCCCGTAATAAAGCCACCTAAATGTGTTTCCCAGGAGATGTCTTGCTGAAGTGGGAACATGCCCCAAAGAAAACCCGTGTGCAAAAAAATGACAAGAAACGACAGAGCAACAAGAGAATAATTGGCAACCAGAAAGCCCGTGAAAAAAATATATGTCGTAAGAGCATAAACCATTCCGCTGCTCCCAACATGATAAGCTTCGCGACCCAAAAACCAAGTAAAGAAACCGGGTAATAAGTAAGAAATAAGCAGTATTTGCCAAGATACCGGGGAGAAATGCAAAAAGAGAATAAACAAGAGAATGAAAAGCGAAAAAAGATTATTGAACAAATGCTCAATGCTTGCATGAAGCAAAGGTGCTGTTATGATACCCCACAAACCTTCGATAGTATGAGGATAAACGCCATGCAAGGGCAAGGGGAAAAAGTAGACAATCAATAAAAGTATGCTAATAAGACTAGCATTGAGTAAAGCATAAAATATGAGCTTATCATTCATATAAATTTTGAGTGTATTTTTGTACAAATATAGTTTTACCATGCGAAAGTTGTTCTTTTTTCAAGTGTTCTTTTTAGTTTTTCAGCTAGTTTTTGCTCAGCAGACAACAACTGATTCTTTGTTACAGGATTATAAAATCAAACGTTTTTTTCAGCTTTTACGGAAATATTATGTAGAAAATATTGATCAAGCAAAGCTTACAGAAGTCGCCATCAAAAAAGTTCTTGAAGATCTGGATCCTCATAGTGCATATTTTACAGCTGAAGAAATAAAGAAAGCGGACGAACCTTTGCAAGGGAGCTTCGAAGGGATCGGTGTTCAATTTCAAATACTTAGGGATACCATCAATGTTGTGGAAGTTATAGCTGGAGGTCCGAGCGAACTAGTTGGTATCCGTGCCGGAGATAAGATTGTAACTATTAATGGAGAAAAAGCTACAGGTAAACATGTTACCAATGACTATGTTTTAAAAAAATTGAGAGGGCCGAAAGGAACGAAGGTAACAGTTCAAATTGTTCGTCCTGGCGAAAAAGAGTTGCTCGATTTTACTATCACTCGGGATAAAATTCCCCTTTATAGTGTTGATGCTTCATACATGATAGATGGGAAAATAGGATATATTAAAGTATCTCGATTTGCTCAAAAAACAGAACAAGAAGTTCGGGATGCTTTTAAAAAATTTCCATCGAAGCCGGAAGCCCTTATTTTGGATTTACGAGACAACAGTGGGGGATATTTGATCACAGCTGTCAATCTTGCCGATTTGTTTCTTGAAAAAAATAAATTGATTGTTTATACGCAGGGGAAACAAGAAGCTCCGCAGCGTTATTATGCTCGTTTTTTATCCCTTTTTGAAAAAGGTAAGTTGGTGGTCTTGATCGATGAAGGTAGTGCCTCAGCTAGTGAAATAGTTGCTGGGAGCTTGCAGGATTGGGATAGAGCCCTCATTGTGGGTCGACGCTCCTTCGGGAAAGGTTTAGTTCAACGGCCTTTTACTTTGCCAGACGGTTCAGTCATTCGTTTAACGGTGGCTAAATATTTTACTCCAAGCGGGAGGTGCATACAAAAGCCATATAAAGATGGTATAGAAAAATATTATAACGAATTATCTGAGCGCATGAAACATGGAGAGCTCGTTAATCCAGACTCTATCAAATTTCCTGATTCATTGCGTTATAAGACTAGCAAAGGACGTATAGTGTATGGGGGTGGGGGTATCATGCCTGATGTCTTCATTCCTCTTGATACCACGAAATATAGCAAATATTATGGGCAGCTTGTTCGAAAAAATGTGTTTTCTTCATTTTCGCTTGATTTTTTAGAAAATCGTAGAGATAGCCTGAAAAAAATTTATCCAACCGCTGAAGATTTCGTAAAAAAATTTTGGGTTTCTGAAAGTTTGTTAAAAACATTTTTGAATTATGCTGAAAAGCAAGTCAAGTTTGATGAAAACGGCTACAAGCAAAGTGAAAAGATTGTTAAAACCATCTTAAAAGCCTACCTTGCACGAAATATTTATGGGATGAATGCTTATTTTGAAACCATTTATGAGATAGATGATGAAATTCAAAAAGCCGTTGAACTTATTAAGACTCCGGGAGTTTTTGAAAAATATGGAATAGAGTATTAATAATTATTTATTTTTGTAAAAAGTAAAAATTATGGTAGATCTTTCAACGCAATACATGGGGCTAAAATTGAGAAATCCATTAATAGCAGGAAGCAGTGGACTGACGTTTAAACTTGATCATCTTAAAGAAATGGAAGAGAAAGGTATTGGAGCTGTAGTTTTGAAATCTATTTTTGAGGAACAAATTGAAATGCAGGCTCAACAGCTTTTTAAGCAAGCATCAACAGCATTTGATTACACCGAGGCGTACGATTATATTATCAATTATTCTTCTTCACAAGCAGTGAATGAGTATTTGACATTAATACGTAAAGCAAAAGAAAATTTGTCTATACCTGTAATCGCCAGCATAAACTGTTATTCCTTAAGCCAGTGGGTATCTTATGTCAAAGAAATAGAAAAAGCAGGAGCTGATGGTATTGAGCTGAATATTTTTATTTTACCATCAGATCCCAATTTATTAGCCGTAGAAATTGAAAAACAATATTATAACATCATCGATAAAGTGATCGAAGAAACACAGATACCTGTAGCTGTAAAATTAGGTTATTACTTTACTGATCTTGCACGCTTTGTCACTCAGCTTTCTTGGAAAAAAATAAAAGGACTTGTCTTGTTCAATCGTACATATTCCCCAGATATTGATATTGAAAACATGCAAGTTGTAGCAGCTAATCCTTTTAGTACATCTCATGAGGTGGTTTTGCCTTTGCGTTGGATTGCTCTTCTTTCTGATCGGGTCCAGTGTGACTTTTGTGCAAGTACAGGAGTTCACAAGGCTGAAGATGCCATTAAATTAATTTTAGCTGGAGCCAAAGCAGTACAACTCGTATCTGTTCTTTACCAGGAAGGAACAGAAGTTATACCTACTATTCTCAAGGATATGCAAACTTGGATGGAACGTCACAATTTTAGCAAAATCTCTGATTTTCGAGGAAAACTATCTTATCACTCTTCTACTAATCCTGCTGTTTACGAAAGAATACAATTTATGAAATACTTTAGTGGTATTGAATAGGGTCATTGTCTCAATATTTCGTAATTCCAATCATCTATAATGCGAATAATGGTACTGGGTTTCATGCGTGAAAGGTCATCTTGCCTATATTTTACTACATAATCTACAAGAGTTAAAAGCGTTGGATCAATTTCTTTAAAGATCTTAGGAGGGGGAAAACCGCTAAGATTTGCAGATGTGCTTACGATAGGTTTGCCAACTTGACTGATGAGATCGAGGCAAAATTGGTCACGGGGTAAGCGAATGGCAATTGATTTGTCGGGAGGTTGCAATGATGGTGCAACATTTTTCCCTTTTGGATAAACAATGGTGAGAGGAGTAGAAATTTGAGTTATCAGTTCTCTAGCGATAGGAGGGACCCATTCAACATTATTTTCGAGCATTTCGAGAGAGTTAACCAGTATGATAAAGCTTTTCTGCGGGGGACGTTGTTTAATATCAAAAATTTTTTTTACAGCTGATTCATTTGTTGCATCACAGCCAAGTCCCCAGATTGTATCGGTAGGGTAAAGAATAACTCCTCCCTTTTTTAAGATATGAGTTGCGTTAAGAAGGTCTTCACGATAAAGATTATTCATGTTTTAACGGTTTTAAAAGAGATGAGACATCAATGGTATTTCCACAATTGAAATGTTTTAAGGGACAGTTTCTTTTACCATGGTTGTTGCATGGGCGGCAATCCAGTTTTTCTGCTGGTTCGATGATAAAACTCCGAGATGATATGGGATAAAATCCAAAAGAGGGTATTGTGCTACAATAGACGGTAGTTACAGGTGCATCGACAGCAGAAGCAATGTGCGTTGGTGCACTGTCATTCGAATAATTCATCTGAGCCTGTTTCATTACATACGCTACCTCAAGCAGTGAAAGCTTCCCACACCAATTGTGGACAGATTCTCTTCCTGCATGTTTTTTGATAAAGTCAGCTAACGAATTATCAGCTTTACTCCCCAGTAGCAGAACTTCCCAATCTGAGGGCAACTGTCGAATGAGCTCTATCCATTTTTCTAGAGGTGTTCGTTTTGTTTCCCAAAGAGATCCAGGAAAAATCGTTATAAATGGTTTTGTTGGTAGACTTTGTTGAGGAATTAGAGGAAATAAAATGGGTTTTTTATACTCAATCGTTGGAAAAATTGTTTTTAATAACTCCCAATTTCTTTCTGTTTCGTGTTTGCCTATGAAAACATGTTGGATGCGGTGTTTAAAAAAGTAAGATAAAAAGTTCGACGAAAATAGGGCTTTCTTGTTGGCTTTTATACAAAGCAATAAAAAGGCCGAAGAAAAATAGCGTTGAAAAGTTATAGCTGCGTCAAAACGGTGTTTTCGAAGTGAAAAAATAAGTTTCAACAAATGATTTAGTTTTTTGGAAGATTTGTCCCAAACCCAGAGGGTATGGATCCATGGATGATTGCGGAGAATATCAGCAGTTGAGTGTTTGCAAACAAAGTGGATTTCAGCTTCTGGGAAAGCATGTTTTAAGGAATGGACGGCTGACGTAGCAAGTACAACATCACCGAGTGAAGCAGTTTGTACAAGAAGAATTTTCATAAGTTATGTTTACGGTAAACAAAAATAAAATAATAACACAACTTTATATGAAAAAAAGGTCATCATCTTGGAGACAAGTACCCAACATGGATAAGCTGTTTTGTGCTAGTTCAACCAAAGATAATGGAACCATGATGCTAAATTTTACGTTTTTTTCATTAGATTGTGACTCTTCTATGGAAAAATGATTTTTGCTTGCGTATGTGTAGACCAAGTGTTGATGCTCATAAGGCACGGTTACGATTAATTTTCGCGCGGGTTGCTTTTCAACAATTTTCGCATTTTGAAGAGATAGATGGGCCGCTGTTTTAAATGCTTCTTTAAGACCAGAGGTGCCTAGCTTTGTACCACCAAAGTAACGAACTACAACGAGCATGGTATAAGTTACATCAAAAGAAAGGAGTTTATTTAAGATGGGTTTTCCAGCTGTGCCCGAAGGTTCTCCATCATCGCTAGAATGCTGTATTTCTTTGTTTAATCCGAGGATATAGCCATATGGAAAATGATCGGCATCATGGTGGCTTTTTTTGATTTCTTCATAGCGTTGACGAGCCATTTCTTCTGTGAATACAGGAAAGACAAAAGCTATGAAACGACTGTTTTTTTCACGATAAATAGCCGATGCTTGCTGATCAAGAATTTTAACGAATTTTTTCATAGTGATATTAATGTTATTGCAAGCAGAGCAAACAGATAACCAATCAAATTTATTTTATAAAATGGCTCTTTGAAAATTAAAAAGCCAAAAAGCGCTCCAAAGCTAACAATGCTTACGTTAAAAATAGGGATAAAAACGCTGATATCAAAAGTTTTAAGTCCTAGCATAAAGAAGTATGTACTATACCAATTTAATGTTCCAATAAGAAAACCCCACAGCCATGTGCTTGAATTTAAAAGTTCCTTTCGTTGAGGAACAAAAAGAATTAAGAAACTACCGACTATCAAGGCTACCATAAAAACCATAAGCAAAAAGCCAAAATAGTCAATCGTGTTGTTGCAGTAGAAAGATTGGGATATTTTTAAAATAATATCATTTGTTCCGTTTCCTAAAAGGAGCAATAGAGGAAAGAAGAGTGCTTTCAGGCTTTTTTTTATTTCTGTTTGAGGTTTATATAAAATTAAACCAAAAGAGGTCATAGCAAACAGGACCCCTATGCTTTTATTCCACGAAAGAGGTTCATTCCAAAAGAGAATGCCTGCCAAAACGGGTATTATTATAGACATTTTACTGCTGACCGAAGTAATGGCAATGCCAATGGTTCTTGCTGACTCACTAAAAAGGAGAAAAACAAGTACAAAAAAAACACCACCAACGTAGGCAGGAAGCATGTTAAGCAATTTAGCAGTGCTTATGTGTTCTGCAGAAGCTGAGATGTGAATTATACCTAAAATAATGGCAGCCACATAATTGGCAAGAATTACAGGGAGAGAGGAAACCTTATAGCGAGGTAAAATCTTGAAAATAAGCATGATGGAAGTAGAACAAAAAACCGCAAGCAAGAGGTACATCATACAGCAAAATTTTTGTAGTAAAACAAAAGGTCTTTATGATAGGTTTCGATTTTTTCAAGCATGGCCATTGGAAGTATCGGTGCTTTTATTCCCCTAGAAAAATTTTTTTCACCAACAAGAACACGAGCTTCGTCCCACATGGAGGCACGTAGGAATGTTTCAAGAAGTTGTTTGCCGCCTTCAACGATAAGACTTAATATATTTCTTTCATAAAGTGCTTTTAGTACATTGTTCAAAAAAAGCTCATCGTGTGGAACACGGATCCATTCCACATGACCCTCAATTTTCTTAACATGTGGGTTAATAATTAAAACGGGTGAAAAATCCTGATGTAAAAAAGTTCCTGTTAAGCTTTCTAAGTTTAAATGAGACGAACTAACAAGGATTCGAGTTGGGTTTTTACCATGATAGTGTCGAACATTTAGCTGAGGATTGTCTTTAAGTAAAGTGTTTTTTCCTATCATAATAGCTGTTTCCTGGCTTCGCCATTGATGGGTAATGATGTTGGTAATGCTAGTAGTAATCCAAAAATTATCTCGAGATAAAAGTTGATCTCTTTCTAGGTCTATGAAACCGTCCTGTGTTTGAGCCCATTTTAAAATAATGTAAGGTCGTTTTTGCGTGTGAAAAGTAATGAATCGACGGTTTAATTCTCGGGCTTCTTTTTCACATATTCCAACTTCTACACGAATGCCAGCATCTTGTAACTTTTTTATCCCATTGCCACCAACAAGGGGATTAGGATCTTGCATAGCAATGACTACATGTTTGAATCCTTTTTGAATGATAAGATCGGCACAGGGAGGAGTTTTTCCATAATGTGAACAAGGTTCAAGATTCACATATAGAGTCGTATGAGAAGGATTTATTGCAGGAGGTAGAGCACGAATGGCTTCAACTTCAGCATGTGGACCCCCAAACCGATGATGAAACCCTTCACTAACAATCTGATTTTCTTGAACAATTACACAACCCACATAAGGATTTGGTTCTACAAGTCCTATTCCTCCCTTGGCTAGCTCTAAACATCTGAACATAAACTTTTCATGCATGGCAAGCTATTTTTTTAGTAAGTAAGTGTACAAAGGAATATATGTTGGTCCTTGTGATGACAAAACGCTTTCATAGAGTAAAATTTTATCGATGAGAGCGTTGAAAAAAACAACGTCCCTGTATTGAGACAATAGGTTCTCAAAAAGTTCGATGTCTTTCAAAATTTTTATGCGACCCAGGGTTAAATGTGGGTGAAAACTTCTATCTTCAATTTCGAAGTTATGCAAAATTAACTGTTCTGCAAGGGATCGCTGAATCTGAATAAGTTTTTCTGCTGGAAATATGTTCCACCATAAAACGCGAGGAGAATGCTTTGAGCCAAAAAAACCCATGTTTTTTACTTGCACCTGTTCGGATAAAAATGTTGAAAAACTCTCATTCAAGCAAGCTATAATATCATTTATTTTTGAAACATCTGTTTCTCCGAAAAAATGAAGGGTAATGTGCCATTGATCAGGCCTTGTCCAGGTAATTTTTTCCTTTTGCAAGGCTTTCTGAATAGTGTAAAAAATCTCGATACTTTTTTTGTCAGGGATAAGTGGAATGCCAATGAATAGACGTTTTGTTTGTAATTTATTATAAGACTTCATTTTTATGCATGTTTAATTTTATAACGGTAAAATACATTAAAGTAAAAGCAAGAAAGGATGACCCGCCGTAACTAACAAAGGGAAGAGGAATACCAATAACAGGCACAAGAGATAGAGTCATCCCTATGTTTATGACTACGTGAACGAAAATGATAAAAGCTGTCGAATATATAAAAACAGTTGAAAAAGTCGAACGTTGTTTTTCCGCCAGATTGAACATGCGAAGGATAATCAGGACATACAGTAGAATAACAAACGAAGAACCTATGAAGCCAAGTTGTTCACCAATGGCTGAAAATATAAAGTCGGTTGCTTGAGCAGGAACAAAATTGTATCTGGTTTGAGTTCCTTGCAAAAATCCTTTGCCTGTAAGGCCTCCCGATCCTATAGCTACAAGGGATTGTTGAATATTAAACGCTGAACCTCTTTCGTCATATTCTCTTCCAATGAGTACATTAATTCTATCCTGTTGGTGTTTTTTCAGCACGTGAAAAAACACGTAATTTGTACTAACAATTAAAACAATACTAAAAATCCAACTGATTAAAATTTTAAGAATAGCTTTCCTGTTTTTGTTCAATAGGATAGTGCTTAGAATCATAAGCAAAGTAATGATTGAAATAAGAACATATTGCTTTATTAGCAAAGAAAGGAAAAAAAGAACAATGGAATAAAAGAACAAAAAGAAGAAAAAAGCCGGAAGACCTAGCCGATAAAAAAGGAAAAAAAATGAAATAAATACCACAGCGTTACCTGCATCATTTTGGAGCAAAACAATAAGGGTTGGCAATACGACAATGGCAATTAATAGATAAATGTTTTTCTTGTTTTCTAGGTTAAAAGCAGGTAAATTGAGTAGGTAAGCTAAGACCAGCGAGACGGCATATTTCGCAAATTCGGTGGGTTGTAATAAAATCCCATTACCTAAGTTGATCCACCCTTTGTTTCCTGCAATTATCGTTCCAATGACAAGAGTTAAAACAAGTAGAATTATGGTCAACCAATAAAAAGGAATAGCCATGTTTACTAGAAATTTCACATCGAGAATTAAAATCACAACGGCCAAGGTAAAAGATATGAGAATCCAAAGAATTTGCTTACCATAAAGTGCATTTAAATTAAACAATGTAAACTTGGTAAACTTGTCAGGATCATAACTAGAAGCAAAAATGCTTATCCAACCTATGATAGTCAGTATTAAGTATGCAAAAATGAGAAGGTAATCAAGGCGATGCGTGTGAATTATTTTTTCTTTCATTTGTATGGGTTTGTCAAAACAGCATTCATAATTTTTTGTTCGAGATCTTTGCGGTTCACCTTGCCTTTAAGGTATTTTTCTATCATCAAACTAGCAATAGGGGCAGCCCATTCTGCTCCGAACCCTGAATTTTCAACAAGGACAGCAATGGCAATTTTAGGATGATTTTTGGGGGCAAAAGCAATAAAAACTGAATGATTTTTCCGTGGAGGATCTTGCGCTGTACCCGTTTTTCCACAAACTGAAATGCCTGGAATTTGCGCTATTGTAGCGGTCCCTGCTAATACTGCCATTTCCATGCCTTCGATGATTGGCATAAATAAAGAGCTATCAATATCTACATCAATTTTTGGAAATGACAAGACATTTTGAGGTGAACCCACAGCTTTACCAATGTGAGGAACGATATAGTAGCCTCTGTTAGCAATAATACAAGCTAAGTTAGCAAGTTGCAAGGGCGTTGCGCCTATTTCTCCTTGCCCGATAGCAACGGATATTATAGAATTAGCATACCATTTTTTTGTTCGTTTCATTTGGTCGTAGTAAATGGCATCAGGCACATTTCCCCCTAACTCTCCGGGAAGGTCTATACCTAAAGGATGCCCAAATCCTAGCTTGTTAATTACATTTTTCCATACCATGTACCCTTCTCGACTAGATGGAAATTGATTGTTGTCGACAAAATGTTTGAAAACATAACAAAAATACGTGTTGCAACTGTATTGAATAGCACCAGGCAAATTTAATGGCGAAGGGTGAATATGACAATCAATATCGTGACCTCCACCAACGGGATATGCTCCATAACACGAAAAAGCTGTATTTCTATCGATCAATTGGTATTTAAGAGCAGCAAGAGCATTAGAAATTTTAAAAACACTTCCGGGTGGATACTTGGTCATGGTTGCCCTATTATAAAGCGGATGATTGATGGTATCTTGGGCTAATTTTCGATAATTTTTAGCTCTATCACGCCCTACTAGTAGATTTGGATCATAGTATGGACTTGAGATTAATGCTAGCACTTCTCCCGTTTTGGGCTCTATAGCAACGATTGCACCACGCTTATTTTGCATAAGCTTTTCCCCATACATCTGTAGTTCGAGATCTATGCTTGTATACAAATCTTTTCCAGGAATGGGTTTTTTATCTAACGCACCGTTCTTATAGCTGCCTTTAATTCGATTATGAACATCAACAAGCATCACGCGCAGACCTTTTACCCCTCGCAATTCCTTTTCATATGCTTTTTCTAATCCTGAAACCCCAATGTAATCTCCTGGTAGATAAAAACTATCCTGTGATAAAATTGAGGGAGAAACTTCTCCCAAATAACCTAAAAGGTGAGGTGCAGTGAAATATGGGTATTGTCGAATGGTTCTTTTTTGAACATAGAATCCTTTGAAAAAATACTTATTTTCCTGAAACTTACTGTAAACCTCCTCTGTAATATTAGCTTCGAAAACACTAGGCTGAAAACGAGAATATTTTTTAGCTAGATTTAATCGTCGCAAAAATTCTTCTTTTGTTATAGAAAGAATATTTAAAAGCTTGTTGGTATCCAGTTGTTCAATATCACCTGGAACCACAACGATATCAAAAGAAGCTTTGTTATAAACCATTAACTTATTATTCCTATCGTAGATTAATCCACGAGAAGGATATTCGTAAATGTATCGAACAGAATTTCTTTCAGCTAGCTTTTTGTATTTATCCGATAAGATTTGAATTTGAAATAATTTTCCAATGTATACGAGGGCAATAAATATAACAAGGGAAGCAAGGACGTATTTTCTATAAGAGTAAATATGGAGGTTTTTCATTTTTGATGTGTGTTTAAGAGTTTTTCTATGCGGTAAACAACTGGTGGATGTGAATAGGTTAAAAAAACTTTTAAAGGATGTGGGTGCAAATAGGATAAGTGCTGCGCGGTTAAGTTGATTAAACCCTGAACTAACTCATTTCCAAAACCCTGTTTACGAGCAAAATCATCAGCTTGATATTCAAACTTTCGTGAAATTCCAAGCAAAATGAGTTGTAAAATAAATTGAATAGGATAAAAAAATACGATAAAACTCAACAAAGCCATGTGAAAAACAAGTCTAATTTGTAACATTTCAGAAATGAACGGATATGACCATTGAAAGGCAAAGATGAAAATTCCCAAGTATAAGATGGAAAAAATGAAAAACCAAAAAGTATGACGTTTTTTGTAGTGACCAAGTTCATGAAGCAAAACAGCAACGATTTCTTTGCTGCTAAGTTGTTCAAGAAGGGTATCATATAGCACGATTCTTTTCTTTTTTCCCCAGCCTGTAAAATAGGCATTTGCTTTGGTTGAGCGTTTGCTGCTATCAATTACATACACGTCTTTCACATCAAACCCATTTTTTGAAAAAATAGATGTAATTTCGTTTTTAAGGGTTCCCTCTTCAAGAGGTGTTTGTTTGTTGAAGAGAGGAACAATAAGCTGGCTGTAAAACAAAGAAAAGATTAAATTGTAGAAAATTACAATTGCCCAAGCAATCCAGCCAAAAAATTTATTCCATTCATTGAAAAAATAAATTAAGAAGCCACCCACAACTATAAATATCACTGATTCCAAAAGGAGTTCAATAATTTTATCTCGAAAGAAAAGTGCTTTCGTGCTTTTATTAAACTTAAATTTTTCTTCAATAACGAAGGTAAAATAGTAATCGAAAGGTAAATGTAAAAGCCACAGAGCAACAATTAAAATTTGAAAAAATAAATAAGATTGCCAAAAAAGGCCATGTATGTGATTAGCTAAAAAATTGTCTAAAGTCACAAACAACTTGAATTTCAAAGCAAGAAGGAGCAAGAGTATTAAAAAAGCATTTTCAACAATGGAAAAAAAGACTTTATTTTTTTGATATAATCTTGCTTCATCGTATTTTTCTTGAGAATATTTTTCTGCAAAATAAGATGGGACATGATCTTTCCAAAAGATAACATCAATAACTGATGCAAAAAGATATAAACAAAGGATGAATAAATCAACAGCTAGCAGTAAGTAAATCAACATTTTTTTGCAAAATTAATAAACTTACCCTGCAAAATAGCGTTTATGTAACTCGCTAAAGTATAGAAGATCTGGAATGAATTCTAAAAATAGTTTTTCAAATGTTGTATAGTTCTCTTCAAGCTTTTTATCTGCTAGTTCAAGTTGATTGGAAAAGTGAGTTCTTTTCTTAAAATTGACAAAAATTTCATGTAAACCTTCGAGATTTTTAGGTTTCATGAGCCAATTGCTTTCGATGATTTTTGTGGCAATTTTTTGACTCTTAGGCGGTAAAATGTCACAATTTGCTTTTAGTTGCTCATAAAATGAATTTATAAAGGTTTGGAGCTCTATCTTCGAGTAAGCATCCCAGTGTTTTATTAAAAAATGATCAAAATAGATATCTACAACAATTCCAGCATAGTGATGAAAAGACGGATGTAATAGCTTAACAGCTTTATTGACGGCAGAATGATTATCACTAAATCGATCTATTTGACGGTGAAAAAAAATTCCTTTTAGAACCTGTGAAGGGAAAGCCTGTGGGGAAATAGTTCCTCGCAAATGATCGGCAATAAAATTTCCAATACGTAAATGAGGATCTTCCCCGCTTAGAAATATATGCATTAAGTAATTCATGTGTAAAATTACAACGGTTTTAATTTTTAATTATGAAAATTTTTAATTTTGCAAAAAAGCATAGCTATGAAAAAGTTGTATTTTGTTCTTTTTGTTTTAGGGTTGAGTTCATCAATGATTTTTGCTCAACCATGTTCAATTGACTCAACACTTACATCTCCTGGTATTTATCCAGACACTGTAACGAATTTACCTGTAGGTGCAGAAACGCAGTATTATGAAGCAGTCATTCGAGCAGTTATCCCAGCTGATACAACAATCTCTGGTCAGTCCATTCAGATTGATTCCATAGGTATTACAGGAATTGATGGTTTACCTTCTGGTTTTACTTATGCTTGTGGTAGACCTTCGTGTTACATTCTTGGCGGTACGCAAGGCTGTATTTTGATTTCTGGTACACCAGCAGTAGGGCAAGCAGGTATTTATCCGTTATTAGTAAAAGTTTTAATAAAAGCCAAATTTAGTGGGATGCCTGTTTCTGTGCCTGATACATTGAAAGGCTATAAGATTAGGATTTATGATTCAACCCATGTAGGGTTGCTTGAAGATTTTTCGAGCGAAGTTTTCATTTATCCAAATCCTGCATTTAATGTGCTTCATGTAGATTTGTATAATCTCCAAAATGCAAATGGAACAATAACTATCAAGGATATTCAAGGGAGAATGGTTTATCAGCAACAAATGTTGTTTGTGCAAGGGCTGCAAAAAGTTGAAATTCCTATAACTACGATGAGCAATGGCATGTACTTTTTGAGAATTGCCAACGATAAAGAAATAATTGAGAAAAAATTCTATGTTATCCAGTAGATGCCTTTAGAAATTTTAATATTAGGTTCGGGGTCTGGAGCACCCTTACCTCATCGACATACAAGCGCTCAGCTGGTCAAAATAGCTGAGCGTTTTGTTTTATTAGATTGTGGAGAGGCAACGCAAATAAGACTACGAGAACATCAAATTTCTTTTAGTCGTATAGATACAATTTGTATAACACATTTCCATGGGGATCATGTGTTTGGCTTGCCAGGCTTGTTACACACATTTAATTTGTTGGGTCGAGTTCAACCATTACATTTAATTGCATTAAAAGAAGTTCATGAATTTGTAGATTTTATTTTTCAAAAAGCTGGATATCGGCCAAACTTTGAATTGAATAAGATTGAAATACCTGAAGGAAAAGATGGCATGCTTGAATTTGAAAATTATACCATTACTTTTTTTCCGTTAAAGCATAGGATAGCAACTTCAGGTTACTTAATACGAGAAAAAGAAAAACCCCCTAAAATCAAGAAGGAATTTATCATGGAATATCAGCCGTCCATTGACCAAATAAGAGAAATAAAAGCAGGTAAAGATTTCATTACAAGCACGGGGCAAATTATACCTAATCCTTCAATCATCATACCTTCACCAGAACCCCTCAGCTATGCATATGTTACAGATACTATCTATGATGAGAGCATAATTCCGTTTATAAAAGGTAGTACTTGTTTGTATCATGAGGCAACGTATCTGTCAGATATGGTTAATGGTGCCTATGAAAAGAAACATAGTACTGCTGCTGAAGCTGCTAAAATTGCTTCACTTGCTGGGGTTAAAATGTTAATTTTAGGTCATTTTTCGAGTAGGTATAAAGACTTGACCTTATTTTTAGAAGAGGCTAAACAGTATTTTGAAGAGGTAATTTTAGCGGAAGACGGGATGAAAATACAGTTGAAATAAATTCCAAAAAATTAATAAAAAAAGCTGCCCGCAGGCAGCTCTTAAACATGAGCCATGTCATCGTTATTTAATTAAGGTAACGTGACCAATAAATTCGTGGACTACTCCATGAACATCTTTCAAGATAATCTTATATACGTAAACATCTTGTTGTACTATTTCACCTTCGCCATTTACACGACCATCCCATCCTTTTTCAATAGAATGTGTTTCAAAAATTTGATTTCCCCATCTGTCAAAGATATACATGGTATATTCAGTCCAATCGATGTTAAATCCAGTAGGTCTAAAAATGTCATTAACTCCGTCGTTGTTAGGCGAGAACGCTGATGGAATGTATTCTTCACTAATATTTTTAACAATTACGCGGTTGCTCACTGAATCAACGCATCCCCATTCGTTTTCTACATAAAGTGTTGGCCAGTACTCGCCTTCCATAGCATACGTATGCGTAGGATTATGTTCTAGACTTATGTTATCATTTCCGCTAGAAGGATCATCAAAATTCCATAATACTTTTTGATGACCTAAAGATTGATCGAAGAATTTAATGGTTGCATTATCAACAGTAGTTATGTCGGGAGTGCGATAAAAAGCCGCTATTGGATTTGGATGTACTACAACAAAATCCGGCTTAGATAGAGCATTTTTACAGCCGTCCACAGATACTACTTCTAAAGAGATGGTGTAACTACCTGTGTTAAAGAAAGTATGAGTTATATTTTGGGAATACCCATAATTGGCATTACCCGATTCTGGATCACCAAAATTCCACGTCCATGATTGAATTGGTTGATCGCTTGTGGCTGTAAATCTTACGGTTGTTGCAGAACAAATTTGATTCATGTCTGAAGTAAAATTAATGTTTGGAATAGGTCTTACATCAACTGTCACATCTTTAGTGGCTTTGCATCCGTAAAGGTCAATGCCTTCTACGACATAAGTTGTTGTTTGAGAAGGAGAAGCGATTACAACAGAGCCATAAGTCGTGTTGAGTCCGTTAGCAGGAGACCAGCTATAAAGATTTGCCCCAGTAGCTACCAGTGTTATTTCTTCTCCCTTACATATTCGAGGATTAGATGGATAAACAGTTATTTGTGGAGTGGGTCTTACCACTACTTCTATGGAGGCAATTGTAGAACATCCATTCGAATTTGTAACGGTAACCTGATAAGATGATGTTGTTAGTGGTACTACCGTTATAGTGGGAGTAGTTTCACCAGTACTCCACAAGTAAGTGGCGGGTTCATTTGCAGTTGCTTGTAGTTTAGCTGTATCTCCAGGACATAAAGCGTAAGGTGGAGAAGAAAGTTGAATTTGAGGAAGAGGATGTACTTCAATGGTAGCACTGTTAGATCCAGTACAGCCATGTTGGTCAGTTCCTGTTACCATGTATGTTGTTGAAGAGGATGGGGTTACCACTATGGTAGCGGTTTGTGCCCCTGTGTTCCATAGAAATGCAGTATTAGGATGGTTGCTGCTTGCAGTTAAGGTTACACTAAAGCCGTTGCATATTTCTTCAGAACTAGGTGATATGCTAATTTTGGGATTGGGATGTACGACAATGGCTAAACTGTCTACTGCCTGACAACCATTTTGGTCTGTCGCCGTAACGTAGTACCAACTTGTTTGAGATGGAGACACAGAAATGGAGTTACCCTGTGTTCCTGTATTCCAAACAAAGCTTGTATTTGGATGATTACTGGTCACTATTAAATTCGTTGATGTACCCTCGCAAATTTCTTCATTTTGTGTCTGGATTTGAATGTTGGGAAGAGAATTGACTTGAATGGTCACTTGCGTAGAACCACTGCATTGCTCTGTAGTTGAAACAGTGACACTGTATGTACTTGTGCTATTTGGACTTACTTGTATGGTTGGAACATTCGTTTCCCCAGTACTCCACAAAATGGTTGCAACAGGCATATTTGTTTGAATTTGAAGTGTAGCAGTTTGATTTAAGCATATGGAAGATAAGGATGGGATTATCACTACTGAAGGATTTTGATTGACCGTAACTTGAATTTGTGCAGAATTCGTACAATTATCACTTGAAGTAACAGTGACAATATAATTTGTAGTGACATTTGGTTGATCAATAATTATATTCGTATTTGCACCATTGTTCCACACATACGTAGCATTTGGATCATCGCTAATTGCTTGAATGGTGATGTTTTCTCCTTGACAAATTTCTTGATCTGATGCAGATAGAGAAAGAGAGGGGATAGGATTTACAATTATGGTAATTTGAGCGGAGTTGGAGCATTGGTCAGGGGAGGTAACGGTGACGGAGTAGGAGGTGGTGGTATTAGGTGATACGGTGATGGATGGGGAGGTATCGCCGGTGGACCAGGAGAAGGATGACCCTGGGATGGAGGAGGTAGCGGTGATGGTGGTAGAGTTGCCGTTGCAGATGGTGGTGTTAGTTGCGGTAATGTTTACGGGAGGTACGGGGTTAACGTTGATGGTAATTTGAGCGGAATTGGAGCATTGGTCAGGGGAGGTAACGGTGACGGAGTAGGAGGTGGTGGTATTAGGTGATACGGTGATGGATGGGGAGGTATCGCCAGTGGACCAGAGGAAAGTTGAACCCTCAACGGAAGCAGAAGCTGTAAGTTCTGTTGTTTCTCCTTGACAAATTATTGTTTTTGTAGCTGTAATATTAAGGGAAGGTACGGGATTTACAACTACCGATGCTGTGGCACTGTTTGAACAACCATTTGAAGTTCCTATTACGGAATAGGTTGTTGTAGATGTGGGGGTGACCGTTAATGGATTTCCGCTGAAACCTGTGTTCCACGTAAATGAAGTATTAGGAATAGTAGAATTGGCTTGGAGCTGAGCAGCTTCACCCTCACAAATTGTGTCGTTAGAAACGGTGATATGTGGGACAGGGTTTACGTAGACGGTTACAGAATCAATGTTGGAACATAGAGGAGCAAAAGAAATATCATCCAAAGCAAAATCGTTACCAACTAGTATTATATTTTGATTTACAATGCAGATTTCGGCTGAAGTGTTAGCTCCACTATTCCAAATTTGATAAAATTGCTGCCAGTTGCAAACGGTACTGGTTGCAGTAAATGGATTACCTAAAAGAACCCCATTGATCGAAAACTGTAATACGGCAGGATTTAATGGATGTACGCTGGTTATCCATGTAGAAAAGGCATAGTCAGTGTTAGGTGTAACAGATACATTTTGACACCATACTCTTTGATTTGGAACAGGGGCACCATTAATAACCATCATTTTATCTCCAGGATTTGGAGTATGATCTTCACAATGTGCAAAATTTGGATGTGTATTTCGTGGATTGTTTGTAATATAATAATTTCCTTCTGGAATTAAGTTAGGGTTGTAGAGATAATCTGTAACAAAACCGACATTTCCTAATTCAAAATCACCATTAAATATTATGTTTTGTCCTAATGAATAACCTGTTAAATAGTAGGTTGTTGTAGTTGTGGGTGTTGCAACAGGATTGGGGATAGATGGGTTATTAAGCGTAGCTGCAGGGGTCCAATTATATAACCATGCACCACTTCCATGGAGTTGGGCAGATTGTCCTTCGCAAATTGTTTGATCTGGGCCTGCATCTACTACCGGTGCTGGGAAAACTTGTACAGTAACCGATGCAGTGTTCGAACATCCATGAGCATCTGTTCCTGTAACTGTGTAAGTAGTAGTTGCTGATGGAGATGCTATAACTTGATTATTATTTATTTGAGAAAGTCCTGTTAATGGCGACCATTGATAAGAATTTGCTCCCTGGGCAGTTAAAGTGACAGAAGATCCCTCGCAAATACCTGGAGAGGTAGGTATAATCTGGATAGTAGGTTGTGGATAAGAAACAACAGTAAATGGAACGGTGTCGGCAGGACAGTTTGGGTATAACTGATCTGTAACAACAACATAATAATTACCTGCAGTTGATGGTGTCCATTGTTGACCAGAGCCAACTTGTTGTCCACTGCTATTGTACCAGCTATATGTTAAATTCCCCCACCCACCCATCGCTGAAGCAAAAACATCAGGGGGTGTGTTCCCTTGACAAAAACCAACGGGATTTGGATTAACTGATGCTTGAATAGGAGAAAACATGGTAACTCGTACGGTGTCACAAAAGTGAATAATTCCAGTACAAGCAGAAGCTTGAACTGTTCCACATACTACATAATCGACATAAGCAGGAGGGTTAGCTGAAGGAGTTACAACGGGATTTGCACAATTGGTGCAACTTAAGAATGCATCGTAAACACCTGTTCCGCTGGTAATTTCATGCCATTGAATTGTTGTTGGATCAAGACCCTGCACCCATAATTGTCCAGGGCATGTTTGACTTGCCAAGATGGGTGGAGAAACTTGAGGAGAGGGAATAGCCTCAATTGCGTACGTGTTTGGATTATTTCCTGGGTTACAGAAAGTTAAAGTGTGAGGTCCTGGGCCAGTGATGCAAACAGGTTGCCCCACAGGAATTTGAGGTCCACAATCAATTTGATAAAACATTGAGCCTGGAGGAAAAGATCCAGAAGCAATAGTGAAATTAATAGCAACAGTTCCAGGGTTAAGATGAATTTCAAATTCAATACAGCGATCTGGTAAAGTTGTTCCACAGCAATTTCCTCTACGAGAAACATTTGGAGATGTCCAGGTTCCACCTGGCGAAGCGGAAAGATCCACAACAAAAAATGGGGTTATAGGATCACACGATCCTGATTGTCCAAAAGAAGAATGGATGGGGAATAAAAGAATTATTAGCAAGGCAACCATCCATTCTTCTTTAACCCCAAAACCCATTAAACAATTTCTTTTTTCCATGGCTCATGTATTTTAACCCTTTCGGGTGAATGTTATCTATTTATTTGACTATTTGTAAATAAAAAAGTTTATATTTTTTTTAGAAGAATAAAAATTACGTAAAAACACGTATAAAGCAATAGAAAATTAGAAATTATGAGTTTGATTTTGTTTATTTTTTTTACTTTTGCAACGTATTTAAAATTTTAAAATGGCAACCACAGCTGATTTTAAGAATGGTATTTGTATTGAATGGAATGGAGACTTGTATGTCGTCGTTGAGTTTCAACATGTAAAGCCAGGAAAAGGGAACGCATTTGTTCGAACAAAATTGAAAAGTTTAACGACAGGAAAAGTGATCCAGAACACATTTCCTGCTGGTTCCAAAATTAATATCCAGCGTGTAGAAAGGCGACCTTATCAGTTTCTTTACAAAGAAGGAACAACGTATCACTTTATGCACAGTGAAACTTACGAACAAATTGGGATTGACGAAAGTTTGATCAATGCTCCTCAATTTTTAAAGGAGGGCCAAGAAGTTGAAATCATTTTTCATGCTGAATCAGAAACCCCTATTAGCTGCGAATTGCCTGCTTATGTAGTACTTGAAGTGACTTATGCTGAACCTGGAGTAAAAGGCGATACTGCCACAGCCGCCATGAAACCTGTTGTAGTTGAAACAGGTGCTACGGTAAATGTCCCTCTTTTTGTAAATGTTGGTGATAAAATTAAAGTGGACACTAGAACAGGCGAATACGGCGAAAGAGTAAAAGAATAACAACATGAAATTTAGTAAGCCATATACCGTAAAACAGTTAGTCGATATAATTGCTAATCCAAATTTAGCAATTGCAGGTGATCCCCAAACATGGGTGACAGGAATTAACGAAATCCATAGAGTTGAGATTGGAGATATTACTTTTGCAGATCATCCAAAGTATTACAACAAGGTGTTACATTCAGCTGCAACGGTTATTCTTATTAATCAAAACGTTGATCCACCTGCAGGGAAAGTTTTACTTTACAGTGACGACCCTTTTCGTGATTATGTTAAACTCGTAAAGTATTTTAAACCCTTTATTCCATCTGAGTCTGCAATTAGCCCGACAGCAGAGATAGGTGAGGGAACTATTATTGAACCTTTTGTTTTCATTGGACATAACGTGAAGATTGGTAAAAATTGTATTATTTATGCTCATGTAACTATACATTCTGATACAATCATTGGTGATAATGTTATTATCAATAGTGGAACAGTTATTGGCGGAGAAGCTTTTTACTTTAAAAGAAGACCTACACACTATGATAAACTCGAAGGGTGTGGACGAGTTATTATTGAAGATGATGTAGAAATTGGTTCATGCTGTACCATTGATCGCGGCGTATCTGGGGATACCATCATAGGCAAGGGAACGAAGATGGATAATCATATTCAGGTGGGTCATGATACCATCATTGGTAAAAATTGTTTAATTTCCTCTCAAGTTGGGATTGCTGGTGTTGTCACTATTGAGGATGATGTAGTGCTTTGGGGACAAGTAGGTGTTAATAAAGACCTCACCATAGGTAAAGGAGCAGTGGTGCTTGGTCAATCGGGCGTTTCTAAATCTTTGGAAGGAGGCAAAACTTATTTTGGAAGCCCCGTAAGAGAAGTTGTTGAAAAGATGCGAGAACTTGCCCTTCTAAAGCGTCTTCCAGAATTATTCGAAAAATTAGAATAGTATCGATCTGCCTTTTTATTAAACAAAATATTTGTTATTTCCCGCCAGTATTTTTAAGGTGCAAATTACTTGGGGAAGTGAGAGGGGTTTGTTTTTATTATTTTCTTATATACCCTGGTCAAGTAAGACGTTTTGAGCTTTCTTCAATATAAATTTGCCTTCTAGTTGTTGGACAATTTAATCAAACAGTTCCATCGCTTTTTACTCAGATATGATTTTCATCCTTACTTCCTGACTAGCTAAACCATTCCAATTCCTTAAAATAATTAAAAATTTTACAACTGTTTTCATACTCCATCCATGCTCTCGTTTTTAACAAAAAAATCAACGAAAAAAATTTTTCACGAAAAAAATGGCTATTTTAGATAAATAAACTTTAAAACAGAAATTAAAAATCAGCAGTAAAAAACGTGAAAATTTTTATCAGGAATAAAGGAATTTATTTAATTGCTCTATGAACAGTGGATGTAATAAAGGATTGCACGCAACGATTTCTTTACCCATAAGGAAATTGTCTTTTCCGGAAAAATCGGAAATAATACCTCCTGCTTCTTGAACGAGAAGAGCTCCCGCTGCGACATCCCAAGGTGAAAGACCATATTCAAAAAAGCCATCCAGGCGTCCAGCAGCTACCCACGCTAGGTCTATTGCAGCACTTCCAAGTCTCCTAAGGCCATGGGTATGCTGAATCGAATACCGTATGATTTCAAGGTAATTATCAAGCAAGGGAAAATCGTGTGTGGGAAAACCTGTAGCCCAGAGTGCATCGGATAGTTTTTGAGCTTGGGTTACTTGAATGGGTATATCATTTAAAAAAGCTCCTTGGTTAGAAATAGCATAAAAAAACTCGCGTGCATGTGGATGATAAACAGCCCCAAATTCTAATTTCCCTTTATTCCACAACGCTACGCTTATAGAAAAAATAGGGATCTGGTGAATATAATTCGTAGTTCCATCTAGTGGATCAATGATCCAAGAAGGTTTTTCGTGATCAAGCTTCCCTCCGCTTTCCTCAGCCAAAAAAACTGCTTCAGGAAGCAATTTTTGTAGACCTTCTATAAGAAGCTCTTCACTTTTTTTGTCTACATAAGTCACAAAATTGTGTAGTGATTTATCTTCAATAGGCATTTCTAAAACTTTGCCTTGATGTTCTATTTGAAAATTACCAACTTGCTGAACTAGAGCGTGAACTTGCTCAACAAAACTTTGATCAATCATGGTTATAGGGTTTTCCTATCATAAACATTTCTTCCTTTTCTTCTTCGATGTGTTGCAAAATGGATGGGACAATTTTATTAGATTCGAATTTACCTTCAATTTGGCAGTAAATGTAATTGTCGGTATATCCTTCGGAGAATTTTCCCTTACTTTTTTCGATAAGTACGGGGCGTACTTTGTTTAGTTGACTGGATAGAAATGCTTTCGTTTTTTCACGGCTGAGATCAATCAAAATATTTGTACGCTTTTGAATTTGAGATGGCGTTAATTTCTGGGGGAGAGAGAAAGACCGTGACTGGGGTCTATCGCTATAACTGAACACATGTAGATAAGAAATGGGAATTTTTTCAATAAAAGCCAGAGTTTCTTCGAATAGTTCGTCTGTTTCACCCGGAAATCCAGCAATGACATCAGCAGCAATGCAAGCATCAGGGAGTAGTTCTTTAATGGTATAAATAAGTTCAGAATATTCTTCAGCGGTATATTTACGATTCATCTTTTTTAAGATTGTGTTGCTACCGCTTTGTAAGGGAATGTGAAAATGAGGCATAAAAATTTTTGATTCCGCAACCAAATGAATAATATCTTTTGTAAGCAAATTGGGTTCAGGATTACCTATTCTTATTCGAATGTCTTCATGATTAAACCGCTTTTCAATTTCTACCAATAAGTCGAAATAGGTTTTTCCGTCTGGAGTTTTAAAAGAAGCAATGTTAATGCCTGTTAACACTATTTCTTTTATGCCTTTGTTTATAATATCTTCAATAGCGTTAAGTACTTCTGGGATGCTTGCATTTCGACTTCTTCCACGAGCGTAGGGTATAGCGCAATATGTACAAAAGTAATCACAGCCATCCTGAATTTTAAGAAAGGAACGGGTACGATGCTGTGTGTTGTAAGAGAGAACAAAAGGAAGATCTTCAATGGTTGTTTTCTTATTGACAATATCTGCAAGGCGGTATTTTTCTTGGTTGGTCAAAATATAGTCTTCAGGTTCAACCAGTGAAACAAATTCATTCTTATTGATGTCGATGGCGCAACCAACAATGGCAAAGCGAGCAAGAGGATTTATTTTTTTGAGTCGAGAAAAAGCCTGTCGAGTTTTTTTCTCAGCTTGGATGGTCACTGCACAACTGTTAATGATGATCAAGTGGGCGTCTTGAGGATTTTGTACTTGTTCCCACTGTTGTTGTTCTAATGTTTTGGCTATATGTGCAGAATCCGAATAATTTAATTTACACCCTAATGTATATATGTAGAATTTCATGTATGAGAATTTTGGAAGTTTTATTTTTGCAAAAGTATCAAAAATGTTAGCATGAAAACATTAGCTGTAGTTGCTTTCGGAGGAAATGCTCTTTTACGAGGAAATCAGAAAGGATATTATGAAGAACAGGTTGAAAATGTAAAAAACACCTGTGAAAATTTAATTCCTCTTATTGAAAAAGGTTATGACTTAATTATAGGTCACGGAAATGGACCTCAGGTAGGGAATGTGCTCTTACAACATCATGCTGGGGAAGCCATGTTTGGCGTTGTTGCTCAACCTATGCATTTCTGTGTAAGTGAAACACAAGGATCTATTGCTTATTTGATTGAACAGCAATTACAAAATGTTTTGATAAAACATGGCATAGAGAAAAAAGTTATTTCTATTGTTACACGGGTTGTAGTAGACGTTAATGATCCTGCTTTTCAAAATCCCACTAAACCGGTTGGCCCTTACTATAAGAAAGAAGAGGCAGAAGAATTAAGCAAAGCTCACGGATGGGTATTTAGAGAAGACCCCGCTGGCAGAGGATGGAGGAGAGTTGTAGCTTCACCTAAGCCCAAGGACGTTATGAATTGGGATATTGTTCAACAGTTGGCGCGTAGTGGGCATATTGTCATTACGGTGGGAGGTGGAGGTATTCCTGTCTATCAGGATGAGCATGGGGAATATAAAGGGATAGATGCAGTGATTGATAAAGATTTAGCCTCTGCTACACTAGCTACTAAAGTGGAAGCTGATGAATTTTATATTTTGACAGATGTGCCTTATGTTTACTTAAATTTTAAAAAACCTAATGAGCAAAAATTGGAAGAATTAAAAATTGCTGATGCAGAAAAATTTTTGCTAGATGGTCAATTTGCAGAAGGAAGTATGGCTCCTAAAGTTCGAGCATGCATTCATTTTCTGCAACATGGTGGGAAAAAGGCAATAATTACAGAAGCAACGCAGTTAAAAAATGAAAATTCGGGAACAAAAATTTTGAAGTAATATAAATTTTTGTAATTTGGGAAATATGATGTAATAACATGGTATGTCCAAATTGTAAAATTGAAACAAAACCTGATGCAAAATTTCGTCATGTCTGAGGTTTCCCTTTAGAAAGTGAAAATGAACAAAAACAAGTTCATGAAAATGTTGATGTAGAGGTTCAATCGTTTGGAACGACTAATGAAAAAAAATCAGCAAACCAGTCCATAGATTTGAGTAAAATTACAAAAGACGAATGGATCTTTGTAGGACTCTCAGGTTTAGCTGCAGTGGGATACTTATTGCCATGGGCTCATGTTTCTCTTATGTGGTTTTCAAAGAGCGTTAGCGGTGTAAGAGCCTGGCAAGGAACAGTTTCGTTAACCTTATTTTTAGGATTAATTGTGTTTGTCTTGTTGAAAGACATCTTAAGAATTGGACTTTTTCAAGAAAAGCTAGTAAAAACTGCAGCTCATATTACTATTCCTGCTCTCATTATGCTCTTGACTTTAATTTCTTTCATTGACATTTAACAACGCAATATGTAGGTTTATCTATTGGTATTTTTATAGCGTTGGTGTGCTTTTATTGCTTATGGGTGTAGGTATTGTCAAATTTGTTAAAAAATAAGAACAACATGGCTTGTGTCCTTATGTAGGATTAAATTAGATGGTGACGAAAAGATTTGCCCTAATGGTGGGAAAAACTTAATGAATGAGAGTCATGCTGTTAATCATAGCTCTAAAATAGCTGAAGGAAGTTCTCAAGTTGAGAAAAAAGTTCGGCTATACAAACTCATCATAAGGATATATCTGTTAAGAAGACTTTTTCTGGTGGAAAAAAGGTGAGGATAATGGTATAGATTTCTTTTCTTGCTCTATTGCTTGTTGGACTTTTTGTTGTTATTTCTTTGCTTCGAAATGGTACCATTCACAGAGAAAAAGTAAGTTTTTTGCCTTCTCCATTGGTTGAATGGATAGTTCTATTTTAAAAAAAGGTTATTTCATGAGCAAGTTTTGTTAATATAAAAAATTTTTATTTTTTACTATTATTTTAGCTTTTTTGTTTAAAGAAAACTTTAATTATTTCTTACCTTATGCACCAATTTTCCCAGAAAAATCTTCTACTTTTGGGGCAGAAAACTCGTTCATAAAAATGCTTAAAATTTGTTATGTTAAATCTTACAATTTATTGCTAAAAACCGTACGATCAAAAGTTTATAATGATAAAGTAAAAACTCTTGAAGATCGAAAAAAAATGAAGAAAGATTTTATCAAAGATGGTTACAAAGTCGAGGTAATGGAGGTAGCTTATTAAAAAACAACGAGATATGGGATTTAATTTAAAAAACAGAAGTTTTTTGAAATTGCTTGATTTTACACCAGAAGAAATCAAGTTTCTTTTGCAGTTAGCTGAAGATCTTAAGAAGGCTAAGTATGCAGGAACGGAAGTTCCTAGGTTAAAAGGTAAGAACATTGTACTGCTTTTTGAAAAGGACAGCACGCGAACACGTTGTGCTTTTGAAGTAGCTGCTTTTGACCAGGGAGCTAATGTTTCTTATATTGGACCAACGGGGTCTCAAATGGGGAAAAAGGAATCCATGAAGGACACTGCTCGTGTACTTGGTCGCATGTATGATGCCATAGAGTATCGTGGATACGGGCAAGAAATTGTTGAGATTTTAGCAAAATATTCAGGTGTTCCAGTGTATAACGGTTTGACCAACGAATTTCATCCCACCCAAGTGCTTGCTGATTTACTCACCATGCAAGAACATTCTGATAAACCCTTGAATAAAATTAGCTTTGCATATCTTGGTGATGCTCGCAATAACATGGGCAATGAACTGTTGGTAGGAGCTGCTAAGATGGGGATGGATTTTCGTGCTGTGGCTCCTCGTCGTCTTTGGCCTAATGATGAACTAATAAAAATTTGTCAAGAGATTGCTAAAGAAACAGGAGCTCGTTTGACTTTTACTGAAAATGTTGAAGAAGGCGTTAAAGGATGTGATTTCCTCTATACTGACGTTTGGGTAAGTATGGGTGAGCCCGATAATGTTTGGGAAGAACGTATAAAATTATTGACCCCTTACCAAGTTAACAAACGCGTTCTTGAACTAACAGGAAATCCGAATGTCAAATTTATGCACTGTTTACCTTCTTTCCATAACAGAGAAACTGTCATTGGTGAGCAGATTTATCAAAAATTTGGCATAGCTGAAATGGAAGTAACCGATGAAGTTTTTGAATCTCCTGCTTCTATAGTCTTTGACGAAGCTGAAAACCGCGTGCATACTATCAAGGCCGTTTTGGTTGCAACACTAGCATAAAATTTTTCTTAAAAACAAAAATATTACTGTTGTTGCTTTAGTGCTTCGGCACCGTTCATGATTTCAATGATTTCTTTAGTGATAGAGGCTTGTCTAACTTTATTGTAATAAAGACGAAGTTCTTTTAGCATTTCCGTAGCATTATCAGTGGCTTTATGCATAGCTGTCATACGAGCTCCGTGTTCTGCTGCAACACTTTCGAGTAGTGCTTTGAAAAGGGTTACTTTAATTTGCAAGGGTATTAAAAACGAAAGAATTTGATTAGCTTCTGGTTCAAAAATGTAAAGATCATTATTCTTTTGCTGAGATGTGATGGTAAAGGGCAAGAGTATTTCGTGAAATGGGATAAACGTAGCAACATTTTTGAATTGATTGTAAACAATAACTATCTGATCTGTTTTCTTTTCCTGGAATGAAGAAATAAGTTGTTCACCCAACTCGGCAATTTTATTCCAAGAAGGCTTTTCTATAAGATCATGATAGGTTTCGCTAACAACAACATGTTTTCGTTGAAGAGCTTCAGCAGCTTTTTTTCCTAAAGCTAAAACAGTGTAAGCTTTATTTTCTATAAAAGGGGCATATTCTTGTTGGAATAATTGAAAACTATATTTGATTACATTGGAATTAAAAGTGCCGCAAAGACCACGATTAGCAGAAAAAATTACAAAAGTTACATGCTTCAACTCTCTATTTTCAAGCAAGGAATTTTCAACATCGCCAAGATTTGATAATATGTTAGTAAAAAGTTTTTGCATTTGTCGAGCGAAAGGTCTATAGGAGATAATTCTATCTTGAGCCTTACGCAATTTTGCAGCAGAAACGAGTTTCATGGCAAGCGTTATCTGCTGCGTTGTGATAACAGATTGGATGCGATTTCTAACTTCTTTGAGGTTAGCCATGCAAGTTAATTTTTAAATTGTTGGGCAATTTTGTTGGCAACTTCCGTTAATTTTTGCATGATATCATCATCAATATGGCCTGTTTTTAAAGTAGCTAAAATATCAGGATGGTAAGTTTCAAGATAGTGGAGGTAATGTTCTTCAAAATCTTTTACTCTGTGTAAGGGGACATCTTTTAACAAACCCTGTGTTCCAACGAAAATAATAGCAATTTGTTTTTCAACAGGCATGGGATGGAATTGCGGTTGTTTGAGAATTTCGACGTTACGAGCTCCTTTATCAAGAATTGCCTTTGTTGCAGCATCGATATCTGAACCAAATTTAGCAAAAGCTTCAAGTTCTCTGTACTGGGCTTGGTCAATTTTTAAAGTTCCAGCAACTTTTTTCATAGCTTTGATTTGAGCATTTCCACCAACACGGCTTACGGAGATTCCTACGTTAATAGCTGGGCGGATACCAGCATTGAAAAGACCAGATTCTAGGTAGATTTGTCCGTCTGTAATTGAAATAACATTGGTTGGAATATAAGCAGAAACGTCCCCAGCTTGAGTTTCAATGATGGGAAGAGCTGTCAGCGATCCTCCTCCCTTAACCATATGTTTAATACTTTCGGGCAGGTCGTTCATGAGGCGAGCCACATTGTCATCTTCAATGATTTTGGCGGCTCTTTCGAGCAAACGAGAATGCAAATAGAACACATCGCCAGGATATGCTTCACGTCCCGGAGGTCGACGAAGTAATAGAGAAACTTCACGATAGGCAACGGCCTGTTTTGAAAGATCGTCGTAAATAACTAGTGCATCACGACCTGTGTCTCTAAAAAATTCCCCAATAGCTGCACCAGCATAAGGAGCATAAAATTGTAAAGCCGCAGGCATAGAAGCAGTAGCAGAAACAATAATCGTATAAGGCATAGCTCCTTTTTCTTCGAGAATCTTAGCAATTTGAGCAACCGTAGATCCTTTTTGTCCGACAGCTACATAGATACAATAAACGGGTTTACCATTCTCGTAATTTTCACGTTGATTGATGATGGTATCTAAAGCGATTGCGGTCTTTCCAGTCTGACGGTCTCCAATAATAAGCTCACGCTGGCCACGACCAATGGGAATCATGGCATCGATAGCTTTGATTCCGGTCTGCAGAGGTTGTTTCACGGGTTGGCGGAAAATAACACCTGGAGCTTTTCTTTCCAGCGGCATTTCATACAAGGGTCCTTCAATAGGACCTTTTCCATCAAGAGGTTCACCCAAGGTATTGATAACTCTTCCCAGCAATCCTTCTCCTACCATGATAGAAGCAATACGGTATGTACGTCTTACGATATCTCCTTCGCTAATTTCACGAGCGTCGCCAAGTAAAACAACTCCCACATTGTCTCGTTCTAGATTAAGCACGATCCCTTTCATCCCTGTTTTCTCAAACTCAACCATTTCGCCAGCTCGCACTCTATTCAGTCCGTAAATGCGAGCGATTCCATCTCCAGCTTCAAGAACAACACCTGTTTCTTCGAGTTTTTCGTCCAAAGAAATTCCTTCTATTTGTTGTTTTAAAATTGCGGTTATTTCAGATGGTTTTATTTGGTTCATAACACTTTAAATTTTTCGTTCGTATAAATTCACTGAAAATTCTCTTACAAGAAGGGTGAATTTTTTTCGAATAGAGGCATCATAGGTATAGTCTTTGAATTTTACTATAAAGCCTCCAATTATGTCGGGATTTACTTTTTCAATTAATAAAGGTGTGTAGCCCGTTGCTTCTTTGATTTTTTGAAGAATAATATTTCGTACTTGTTCGTCTAAAGGAATGGCAGAAATGACTTGAACTTCAACAATTTTTTTCTTTTCTAAAAGGATTTGATGAATTGTTGAAAAAATTTCAGGAATAATACTAGCTCTGTTATTTCGAATGAGAAGCTCGAAAAAATGCAAAATCGATGGGTGTGCTGAAGGAAAAAGTTGATGTATAAGTTGTATTTTTATATGAGGTTTAATGAGAGGATTTTTCATTACGTTAGTAAAGAGCTTATTGTTTTTTGACCATTCAAAAAGTTGCTCGAGATCGTTTTCTACCTGAGTTAATTGCCCTTTTTCTTCGGCTGCATCCAAGAGGGATTTGGCATAACGGTAAGTAAGTTGCTGATTTATCATACTTAATTTATCTTAAAGTTCTCAGCAATTTTATAAGCCAATTCTTTTTGTTTATCATTATCTTTGAAATGTTCTTCGACAATTTTTTCGGCAATTTGCAAAGCAATCAACGCAACTTCATTTTTAAGTTCAGTTGCTATTTCCTTTTTTTGGTTCTCGATAGATTCATAGGCACTATCGATGATGCGTTGAGCTTCTGCTTTGGCTTTTTCATTAGCATCTTCAATTAGCTTTTTACTCATTTTTCTGGCTTCCTCAATAATTTGATCTCGTTCAGCTCGTGCTTGTTCAAGGAACTTTTCTTTTTCCACTTGCATTTGAGCCATTTCTTGTTTTATTTTTTCGGCAGTAGCTAAAGCTTGAGCTATTTCTTCGTTTCGTTTTTCGATGCTTTGAAGAATAGGCTTCCATGCAAATTTACCTAAAACCCAAACGAGAAGTAAAAATGTGATCGTTGTCCAAAAAACAAGGCCAAAATCTGGATTTAGCAACATATATTTTGTTTTTTAATTTTTTCTTTGGGCTCTCTGGCCAACCGTCAGAGAGCTTTTTTGTTATTTTACTACAATTGCTAAAGCAACGGCAAAAAGCGTTGCTCCTTCAATGAGAGCTGCAGCAATAATCATTGCTGTTTGAATTTTGTTGTAAGCTTCTGGTTGGCGAGCAATAGCTTCCATTGCTGACCCACCAATTCTTCCAATCCCGATACTTGCTCCGATAACGGCAAGTGCTGCTCCAATTAATGATAATCCACCCATATATGCTGTTTTTAGTGATGTTCTTCTGGAATGGCTAAACCAATAAATAAGGCTGTTAACATGGTAAAAATGTAAGCTTGTAAGAAAGCAACCAGTACCTCTAACAAACTCATGAACAAAGCAAAACCGACAGATATAGGAGCCATCCATAATTTATTAAAGAAGAAAATGAGAGAAATAAGGCTTAAAATAATGATGTGTCCTGCAGTAATATTTGCAAAAAGTCGTATCATGAGAGCAAATGGTTTTGTGAAGATTCCTATAATTTCAACAGGCACAAGAATAGGCCAAATAAGCCAAGGCACACCAGGAGGTGCAAAGATATGTTTCCAATATGTTTTGTTGCCATTTATGTTAACAATGATAAGTGTAAGTAAAGCAAGGGTCATGGTAACAGCAATGTTTCCGGTTAGGTTAGCACCGAAAGGAAAGAAAGGAATAAGACCCATGAGATTGTTGATGAGAATAAAGAAAAAGAGAGTTAATAAATAGGGAGCGAAACGTTTATAATTTTTTTCGCCGATGTTACTTTTTGCAGTGTCTTCTACAACGAACAAGATTATCGGTTCAATAAAAGCAGCTAATCCTTTTGGTGGGGCATGTTGACCTTCTTTTTTGTAAAATCGAGCCACAGATAAAAAAATGATGAGGAGCAAAGAGACTCCAAGGAATAAAGCAAGAGTATTTTTCGTGATCGAGAAGTTTAGTGGAACTCCAATGATTTCACCTTTGTCATTGATTTTCACAATTTTCCCTTTATGTTCACCTTCTTCAGCTATTTTATAGGATAAATAAAATTTTTTCCCATGTTCAAATTTAGAGCTTAAAAAGTACACAAGTTTTCCTTCATCCCACAGTATAACAGGTAGTGGCAAAGCAATATGATGATCACCTATGCTCACGATATGCCATTCATAAGCATCTGATATATGCTCCATGATGAATTCTCCTGCATTAAATTGCTCCTTATCTTTTGCAAAAGCAAGAAAGGAAAAAAGGAGAATAAGGAATGATATTTTTACTTTCATGTTAATCGAAAGTTCTTTGCAAAAATAATTTTTTTGAAAATTTCTTGTGAAAAAAATTTAATTTTTGACAAAAAGAAAAAAGAGTCTGAGAAAGTTTTATGCTTTAATTTTAATGATTTTACGTGACTTTTTAGTAAGAGCATAACCCACCATAGCGTTTTCGAGGTTTTTGTCGAAGACAAAAGCCAATGGAGCAAGGTAGTTCTTTTTTCTAAGAGAACAAGAGAAGGAAAAGTCTGGATTTTAAAAACAGTTTTGCTTTTGTCTACTTTGCTAGTAGTGACAAGCAAGGCAAAAGATATCTTTTTAGGTTGGTTAAAGCAAACGAACCCATTTTAAAAGATTTTAAGTTATTGGAAGGTTCTGTTAATTACATTTACACGAGCAAGTTTGTTCAAACAAAACTTTACAACGTGGTTGTGTTAGGCAACATATATCCTGTAATTGACATAAGATATTACTTTGATTAAGGTTATTTGCGATTTGATTTAATTGTTTATTCCTTGGGAGATTTGACAAAAGTGAAACTGGTCATACCAGAATAACTTGCTTTAAAAGTTAACAAAACCAACGACATAGAAATAAGTCTAGAAGGCGGACATGTTTAGATAAACTCTCCTGATATATACTTACAACATACAAAATCTCTTGTGAATATTAGCTAAGTTGTCGTTGGAAATATTTTATCTTTCGAACAGAATGCGAATGTTAAAATGGTGCAAGAAACGTTAATAATTGATCCTTTAATATATTCAACCTATTTAGGAGAAAGTTTGTTGGAACTTGGCAAAGCTGTTGCAATAGATGTGCAGGGAAACGCTTATTTGACGGGTTATACAAAATTAACGAATTTTGATATTGTTGCTGGGGCTTATCGAGCTACATTAGCTGCAAATCATGATGCTTTTATTACCAAAGTAGGCACGGGAGGGACTTTGCTTGTTTATTCAACATAAAATTTTAACGACAATAACATAAATTATGCTCATGAAATAAGTCTTGATATGTTAGGTTTTGTTAATATTATTGGAGAGACTCTCTCGGACGAATTGCCTGTGACTTCAGGGGCTCATCAAACAACAAAGAACAATGGTTTTGATACTTATCTTGAGCGATTAGATTTATCAGCATTTTATCCTTTTTAGGTAACTTACCTTAGCGGAAATAGCGATGATTATGGAAGGTCTCTTGGGGATGGATCTAATTTATCTGTATATCTCACAGGATACGCTATTTCTACCAATTATGATGCGGTTTTATCCAACATTCAACAAACTAATCAAAGACAAACGGATGTGATTTTTACAAAAATGATCTTCTGCCCTTCAATACATCCAAATCCTTCGAGCAATTCTCCTGTTACCTGAAATATACATTGTTCTACCAGATAACACTATTTGTGCTGCAGCTAATTTCCAATTTTCTGCATCCGATCTTTCTCATACAACATATCATTGTCTTGGGTTTAATGGATTTGAAAGTTTTGACAAAGAGCCCATTTTTTCTAACTAATATTACACTTGATGCTTCAGGTTTATATTATCTCTAGATCACAAACACCTATGGGTATAGGGGTGAGGATAGATCCTCGTCAGCAGTTGTTGATTGCTCTTCTTTGGATGAGTTTTCTCCCACAACTTTCTTTGCTTATCCAAATCCTTCCAACAAAGGGCGAATTACCTTTTGGAGTAACGTGCCCGATTGTGCAGAAGTGTATTCGTTGGACAGAAGATGGGTGATGGAAATAAACCTTTTATCGGGCAAAAATTAAATTGTTTTCCACGGGGAATTTATCGGGTGAATGCCTTGGCACAACAAAAAACATTGACCATCTTCGTTCAGTATGAAAAGTCTTTTAATTTATCTAACCTAACTTTGCTTCTTAGCTTTTTTTAGGATGGCTTAAAAAAGGGGAGTATCACTTTAGCAAGAGATATAATACGGGGATGTTTCTCAACTGAGGCATTTATCCATTACCCAGCAATGTTTTCAAAAATTAACGTCAATATTTCTCTGCAAAAGGTTATGATGGATATCTTCAGAAATTCAACGCCATATTCATCTGAAAACTATCATGTCTTGAAGGATAAAAACATACTAGTTTTCAAATGGTTATGCAAAGCAATACATCTAATTTTTTTCTTTTTGATGGAGGCGATAACTAATGAAGAGTGAATCATTGACGGCATCATTCTTACACGAATCACATTTAAAATTTTCTGCTCCATCACAAAGAGATTTATTCTATCAAAGGCCGAATAATAATACATGATTGAGCAATGAAGTTCAAGCATCCAGATTATGGAAAAAATTAAGCCATAGGTAGAAAGTTGATACATTAAAATTTTAAAAGCCAACGGAAGTCATTTCGAGAGGATTAAGATTTTCAACATGCTTGACAACTATTTGTTAAAATTTTGCTTAAAACAAGGTTGCGTTTTTTTTCAAGAGAATTTTTTTCTGCCAAACTCAAAAAGTTTATGAGCATTAATGTTGTCAGTTTTCTTCATGAGAAGGAAGTGAGTTAGGTGAGGATTCAAACTTTGTTCTAAAAGAAACTTTCATTGGATAACCAAATATGGGATGAAATAAAGCTTGTTTTACGCTGAAAGGTAAATAAGCTATTTTCCCATCTTGAGGAGACAAGGTGTTGGTAGAAAAGAACAATGAATCATTTTTAAAAAGAGAAAGTTCAATGGTCTGGGGAATAACATATGGTATGCCTGGTAATTTTTTTGTGTATTGATGTTCATTGCTTTTTATGGGAAATGAAGATGTGGGTTGAATGTTCACATAATAGATATCGCCTTTTGCCGAACTATCCAAAACAAGACCTTTTTCTTTGTTCAATGTGAAAAGATAAGTTTTTCCCCACGAAGATGGATTTAACGCAAATGTGAAAGTGTATGTTTTATGTTGATATGTTCCTGCAAAAAGAGACATGTAAAGATGAATGATAGAATCAAGCTGATGGTTCATATATTTTAATGTTTGGTCACTAAAGGTAACATCTCCCATTCCCGCATTTAGTTCAATTTTATGTTGAAGTAGTTTTTTTATACTTTCTGCAATTTCTTTTCCTTTTTCTTCAATGGTTTTTTCAGTGAGTTTTGTAATTACTTTTATATTTTCAATGATGGTGCTATCGACATAAGTTTTCTCTTTTATGGTATCTGTAGACCACTGAGAATTATCAAGGATTGGATAAACGAGGGAAGTTTCTGGTATTTTACTGTCGAAATTTTGATGAAAGAAAATATTGGGTTGAGAAATAAGAACAGGAGTATCATTGATGGCTAAAAGTAAATGGTTGGAAGTAAAAATACTTATTTCTTTTCGTTGCCCTGGCTTGAAATAATAACATCTTTTTTCATCCGGAAGAGCTTGTATGCTATAAGAATAAGATTTTACTGCATAATAGGTCATTGGTATTTCTTTGTTGAGAATATACGGAAAAAATTTTGCTAATTGTGATTGAAGAAGTCCGGGCGTAAAATTGATTTCTTCGATTTCAAAAGTGAAGGTTATCATGGCTTTGGGTAAGCAAAAAAATTCACCGATGGGTTTAACTTTAGCATTAGAAGCAATAAATACCTTTTGAGCAATTATGGTATAAGATAGCAAAATGAAAACAAAAAAGAGTTTTTTCATTTTTTTTTGCAAATTTACTTTAGATAAAAAAGGATGTCACGAGAACAGACGAGTAGAAAGTTTTTCAAATGTTTCTTTTAACAATGGTGATGACAACGAAATAAATGCCTTTTTCAAGGGAATTATTAATGGTTTGTTAGAGGAATACGGAACTAGCTATTGAGAAATGACATTTTTGCTAACCTGGTTGTATGTATATAAAGTTTTGAATTTTTTCAAATGGTTTTCAAATGGAGAAGCAGAAGAGATGGTAAATTCATTTGAGCTTGGATTAGGATAGATGGAAAAACGTTTTTACTTTGCTTTTCTAGGCTTTTGCAATTTTTCCCTTTGAATTTACCAGCATTGGCATAGGCTACATAAGAATCCGAAAGAATTTTTTGGCGATTCCAAATCGTTGTCATGAATATCCTAGATCACAGGGAAGGTTAGTTTGGCTAGGTAAATTTTGAAACTCACTGATACTGACGGTTCTGTCATATCGCTATTGATAAGGAGATGTATTAGTTAAGTCCCCTGAGGCTGGTGCAGTAAATGAAATGAAAGGAACATCGCTATAAGAGCTGAAAAAAGTATCTTTTGCTTAAATAGCTCTTGGATCAAGCTGAACAAAAGTGGGCAAAACCAAGTCTTTTCAAACGGTTCCTGAATGTCGATTATAACCTTGTGCATCTCCGGGTCCATCAACTCCTATATTGGCATAGCATGGACCTTTTAGAACATTAACACCACATGGATTGAGTAAAACTTTGATGTGGCCACCAGCTTCGCTTCAAGCAAAATCAAGCATGATCCCATCGATTGATTTGAAATACTAGCAGATCCGTCAGCATCTCCATTAACTGAAGATATGCCAAGAAAAGAGAAAGAGCCATTAGAATGAAGCAGAATTCCACCACCACAATCACCGCCTGCTCCACCGTCTGTATTCCATTAAATTTCGTGGATGTCTGCTGAATGTATTTGATTGTGATGCTCCTGGGCCATAATTACATTTCAGCGATTTAATAAAGTCTGCCCCATAAGTTCCACTCCCCTGTTTCTCCCATACCACCATAGCTACTACCTAAGCCCCTACGCTGTTCAAAACCATTTCGATTCCATGAATAAAAAAGATTTCCACAAATTTGCTTTTGAGTTTGCACTGCTCCATCATACACCTCAGCTATTCAATATCCATCGAAAGCTCCGTTGCTATCAGCTAAATCTCCGTGTCCTGGATTGCCACTTTCATTAGCAAAAGCTCCTCCGTTACCATAACTGCATTTCTTTTTATCTCTTCTATTGCCATCGATGGTTCCGGACACAAGTACACTACCCATCCACACTTCTAAAAATTTGCATGTTGTGTCTAACTACAAAGTGTAATTAGTTTCAACTTTGAAAAACTTTTACATTTTTTATACTCCGCTTGTTGTAGTATTTAGAAGGAATAATCCACTCTTGGCTACGCTGATCAAAGCTGTTGCATTGGTCAGGTAAAAGCTTATGAATTAAAGAATAATCACACGAAATAGTAAAAATTTTCCCATAAGCATTGTCATTTATCTGCAAAGGATGTAAGATCATAAAAGATTTTTCTAAATGTTGCTACTTTTGTTAAAAAATGTTAAAATTTTTTCCCAACGTTTTAACACTTTTAAATTTAATATTCGGGTCATTGGCTATTTTCTATATTACAACGCAATTTGACTTTATGCTTGCGTGGTATTTTTTGCTGGTAGCTTCTTTTTTTGATTTTTTTGATGGGCTCGTGGCTCGTTGGGTAAAGGCAGAATCGGCTTTGGGAAAAGAATTAGATTCTCTTTCTGATATGGTGACTTTTGGAGTTTTTCCTGCAATATTTTTTCTCATGTTTTTTAAATTAATTCCTTTAATTGATTTCGTTTATGCGTTTGTTTATGTGCCAGGGTTGGTGTATATTATTTGTGTTGCATTAAGATTAGCTAAATTTAATGTAGATTCTACATCGGGAGATCATTTTAAAGGATTGCCATCGCCAGCTGCAGCTCTCTTACTTGTGTCTTCATTGCTTTTTTTATCTGATTATTTTACAATGGATACTTTTTTGTTCTTTGAAGTTATTGTTTCTTTGTTTATGATTGTTCCCGTACCTCTTGAATCTCTTAAAATGAAAACGACCTCTTCTAAAATTTTAGTTGTGACACTTGGGGCAATTTCAATTGTTTCAATTTTTACATTACAGTGGAAAGGGGTTCCTTTAATTGTTGGAGCTTATTATTTAATGGGATTTCTTTTTTATCAGTTAAGAAAAAAAGCCATTTTTTAATGTTCATCGATTTCGTATAGCATGCGAAGAATATGTTGGTAATGCGGAAGTATTTCGGTCATATATTCGATGGCAGCTTTTGAACTTCCTGGTAAACAATAAATTTGTGTTTTATTCAAAATCCCTGCAATGCTCCGGCTTAGTAATGCCTGTGGTTTTTGTTGTCCATATTTCATGCGAATAAATTCCATGATACCCGGAATTTCTTTTGAAAGTAAAGGGCGAATAGTTTCAATGGTAATATCGTGATGGCCAATACCCGTACCGCCTGTTGTAATGATGATATCTACATGGTTAGAAATGGCTTTTTCAATGGTTGATTTTAACATGTTTTCGTTATCAGGAATCAGAACGTAATCAATTTCATGCAGGTAATTATTTTTCTGATAATAATTTGCAAGCTGCTCTTGAATAATTTTTCCACTTTTATCTTCGTAGACACCTTGGTAAGCTCGTGTACTTAAGGTTATCACTACTGCTTTATGTATTTTGGGCTCATAATAGAGTATATCACCCGCTTGAAGGTATCCTTCTTTGAGCACTCTTGCAAAAATTCCTTCCTTGGGCATAACGCAATTTCCAACTTCACGATAAATAGCACAGTCGTCTCCGTGACATTTTTTCCCGATTTGTGTTACTTCTAAAACAACATTTTCATTGTAAAGCTTGTCAAGAGGATGCATTTCATACAAAAGAAGATTCCGTGTAGTAATATTTTCAGCAAACTCTCCAAATTTAACAGGGCGTTTGTGTTTATGAGAAAATTTTTCAATGCTTTCTACGCCAAGCAAACTTACCATTCGATGACCCATATTGCGATGAGCGTCCCCTTCAATACCTTCAAAGGTAAGTTTAATTTTATCTACGGGATGTTTGACTGTTCCTTTTTTTTCTGAGATATTTACGGAAACTATATGTAAAGCTTGTTTTTCCATTATTTTTTGGTTTTGTAAATCAAGGAAATGTCTGAAATAACCATGGAATCATCCACGGCTTTACACATGTCGTAAATGGTTAGTAAAGCTACACTTACTGCCGTTAGTGCTTCCATTTCAACACCAGTTTGGCCAACGCATTTCACGAGACTTGTAATTTCAATACCATTTTCTAGCATTGTAGCTTTTACATCAATTTTAGTTAGCGAAAGAGGATGGCAAAGTGGAATAAGTTCGTGAGTTTTTTTGGCTGCTTGAATTCCCGCAATTTCTGCAACGGTGATAACATCTCCTTTTTTTATAAGTTGTTGTTTAATAAGAGCTAATGTTTCAGGTTTTAAAAAAATAAATCCTTTTGCTGAAGCTTCTCTTTGTTGCATGGGTTTTTGAGTAACATCAACCATTTGGGCTTTCCCTTGATCGTCAAAATGTGAAAAAGATGTACTCATACTTATCCTCCTATGTTATAAAATTGGTGATTCAATGCTTTTTGGCCACAGCAGGGCTTATTTTTTAGAGCTAATTCAATGGCTTTTTCGATTCCTAGTTCTCGGATGTTGTATTCTAGATCGCTAAAAAGGCAAGGAACGATGTCACCTTTAGCAGTAATGCGAAGCCGATTGCACGTACTACATTTTCCTCCCTCGCCACCCATTACGTACGAAAATTGTCCTTCCTTTAAATTCATTTTATAAATAAATCTTGTTTCAAAGCCATGTTGTTCCCCAAAAGCTTTCACTTGTTGTGCATCGGCTTCTTCTGGACTTTTTTCGATAACACAATTTAACTTAATTGGGGAGAGCCCTACTTCTTTTGCTTTAAAAATGCCTTCCAAAGTTTTATTTAAATCACCACCGCGTGTTATAGCTTCGTATTTTTCAGGATCAAGAGTGTCGAGGCTAACATTTATACGATGAAGACCTGCTTTTTTTAAATCTTCAGCATACAAAGAAAGTAGTTGCCCATTTGTTGTCATAGATAAATCCTTAATGCCGGGAACTTGAGCAATCATGCTCACAAGATCAACAATGTTTTTACGTACAAGCGGTTCTCCACCTGTAAGTCTAATTTTATAAACACCTCTTTCGGCTACATAACGTACAACTTGAACAATTTCTTCGAAGGTAAGGATGGCTTTGTGAGGTAAAAGATTAATTCCTTCTTCGGGCATGCAATAGGTACAACGAAGGTTGCAGCGATCTGTCACGGAAATCCGCAAATATGTGATTTGTCGATTAAAAGAGTCGTACAAGTACATATTCACCTTCTTTAAGTTCTGTTTGATTAATTTCAAGGGCAACAATTCCTCTTGCATCAGCCAATGCATAAAAGTGACCTGATCCATTATAAGGAATAGGCTCTACTTCGCCGTTGTTGTTAAAACGCACTGGGTAAAATGAAGTTCTATCAGACTTTTTTCGTTTTATTCCCTTAGCCATGCGTGAAAGAATAACAGAAGGCACCCCATGCCATCCCATCATCCGCCATAAAAGGAGTTTTCCGAGCAAATGAAACTGCACAAAAGTACTCACGGGATTTCCTGGCATACCAAAAAGGTATTTTTTCTCTTTCTGAGCAAGTGTGGTGGGTCTTCCGGGTTGAACGGCAAGTTGATCAAAAAGCATAGTGTAGCCTAATTTTTCCATAACCGTTGGGACAAGATCATAATCTCCTTCGGAAACTCCACCAGTGATAAATACCAAATCGTTTTCTTCAGCAGCTTTTCCAATTACATCGAGTAGCTGTTGAGCATCGTCGGGAACAATGCCATAGTAATGAGGAATTCCTCCTGCCGTAATTATTTGAGTCATTAATGCATAAGAATTACTGTTGCGTATTTGTGCTTTATTAGGATGAAAAGGAGGTTCAACAATCTCATTGCCTGTAGCTACAATGCCGACTTTTTTTTGTTGAAATACTTCAACGGTTGTATGGCCTGTTGCTGCGAGAATACCAATGTGTTGAGCTTGCAGAAACCTTCCTTTGGGAATGATTATTTCCCCTTTTCGAATGTCTTCCCCCTGATAGGCGATGTTGATGTTGGACGAAGTCTTTTTGGTATATATCCACCCGTTTTTTTCTTCTACATCTTCTTTCATAATAACCATGTCAGCTCCTTGCGGGATGGGGGCACCAGTCATTATTTTTACACAGGTTCCAGGTTCAACAACAACATTTGACAAATCTCCGGCTGCTACAACATCTAAAATTTTAAGAGGTTTCCCGAAGTCTTTCTTTTGACAAGCATAACCATCTACTGCCGATTTATCAAAAGGAGGCATGTCGCGATCGGCAACTATGTCTTTAGCAACAAAGCGAAAAAGAGCTTGAGTGAAAGGAATTTCTTCAATTGGAGAAACATCTACAGGGAGCGAAAGAACAATATGTTGAGCTTCCTCAAATCGTATCATTTTTTTCGCAAAGATACTAATAGTTCTACTCGGATGGAAAAATGATTTGTGTCAGGTTCATGACAAAATGTGTTTTTTGGTGTTGAAATTTTGACAGCTTTTTATTTTGGCATAATCTCTGTAAACAGAAAGGCAAAAACTAAAGAAAGTATGGCAGATGTAAAAATTAGACCTCTAGGCGATAGAGTTGTTATTAAACCTGCACCAGCAGAAACAAAAACCAGTAGTGGAATTATTATTCCCGATACGGCTAAAGAAAAACCTCAACGCGGCACAGTCGTAGCTGTAGGGCAAGGGAAAAAAGATGAACCTTTAACCGTGAAAGTTGGTGATGTTGTACTCTACAGCAAATACGCCGGTACAGAAATTAACATTGACGGCGAAGATTATTTAATTATGAAAGAGTCTGACATTTTAGCAATTATTTAACAAAAAAATAAAAAGGAGATAAAACTATGGCAAAGAAAATCTTATTTGGTTCGGAAGCTCGTAGAGAATTAAAAAAGGGTGTTGATGCCCTTGCAAATGCAGTAAAAGTTACCTTAGGTCCTCAAGGGCGAAATGTTTGCATTGAGAAAACATACGGAGCTCCCATAGTAACAAAAGATGGTGTTACTGTAGCAAAGGAAATTGAATTACCAGAAAAAGAACACAACATGGGAGCTCAGATGGTAAAAGAAGTGGCTAGCAAAACAAATGAAGTTGCTGGTGATGGTACAACAACCGCTACAGTGCTCGCTCAAGCTATTTTCAATACAGGACTTAAGAATGTAGAAGCTGGAGCCAATCCTATGGATCTCAAGCGAGGAATTGATAAGGCTGTAGCTGCTATTGTTGCTCATCTTAAAAAGCAATCTCGTGAAATTGGTGATAGCTACGAAAAAATTGAACAGGTGGCTACTATTTCTGCTAACAACGACCCTGAAATTGGAAAGATGATAGCAGAAGCCATGCAGAAAGTTAAAAAAGAAGGAGTTATTACTATCGAAGAAGCTAAAGGACTTGAAACCACTGTTGAAGTGGTCGAAGGTATGCGGTTCGATCGTGGGTACCTCTCACCATATTTTGTAACAGATACAGAAAAAATGCTGGCTGTTTTTGAAAATGCTTATATCCTCATACACGATAAGAAAATCTCGGGCATGAAAGAACTATTGCCCATACTTGAACAAGTATTTAAAACCAATCGTCCTTTGCTCATCATTGCTGAAGATTTGGAAGGTGATGCCCTAGCAACTTTAGTTGTAAACAAACTACGAGGGTCGTTAAGAGTAGCCGCTGTTAAGGCTCCAGGCTTTGGAGATCGCAGAAAAGAAATGCTTGAAGATATAGCTGTGCTCACAGGTGGTGTGGTCATTAGTGAAGAAAAAGGATTCAAGCTTGAAGAAGCTCAATTGGATTATCTTGGTCAAGCTGAGAAGATTATCATAGATAAAGAGAATACTACCATTGTTAAGGGGGCAGGCTCAACCGAAGCTATTCAAGCTCGTGTAAAACAAATTAAAGCTCAAATTGAACAGGCAACAAGCGACTATGATAAAGAAAAATTGCAAGAACGTTTAGCAAAATTAGCTGGTGGTGTAGCTGTCATAAAAGTAGGTGCTGCTTCAGAAGTAGAACTTAAAGAAAAGAAAGATCGCTACAACGACGCATTACATGCTACGAGAGCAGCTGTTGAAGAAGGGATCGTTCCAGGTGGTGGAGTTGCCTACATTCGTGCTCTCGAAGCATTGAACGATATTAAAGCCGAAAATGAAGATGAAAAGACCGGCATTGAAATAGTACGTCGTGCTATTGAAGAACCTTTGCGTCAAATAGCTGAAAATGCTGGTTATGATGGTAGCGTAATCGTGCAGAAAGTTAAAGAAGGTAAAGATGACTTTGGTTTCAACGCACGTACTGAACGCTTTGAAAACCTCTTCGACGCTGGTGTTATCGATCCCACCAAAGTTGTACGCGTAGCGCTTGAAAATGCTGGATCCGTTGCCGGTCTCTTGCTTACCACTGAAGCTGTTGTATACGAAATCAAGGAAGAAAAGCCAAATAATCCAATGCCAAGTGGTGGCATGGATATGTACTAAGATAATAAGCCGCCTTCGGGCGGCTTATTAATTTTTACCGTATGAAATTACATCGAATAAAGGTTGGAAATACATCCTCTCATGCTTTAATCCTATTGCATGGTTTTTTGGGTATGTCTGATCATTGGCTTCCATTTGCAAAACAATGGGCACAATATTTTTACGTGATTGTTCCCGATTTACGTAATCATGGTCAGAGTCCCCACAGTAATGTTTTTACCTATGAAGCCATGGTCGAAGATATTCTAGAGCTTATGAAAGAAGAAAACTTAAAAACTGCGACGCTTCTCGGGCACAGCATGGGCGGGAAGTTGGCTATGCTAACTGCTTTGAAATATCCAGAGAGGGTGAAATCACTGGTAGTGGTCGACATTGCTCCTGTAGCTTATAAGAAAACATATTCCAGACAAGAAGTTTTGCTTAAGAAAATCGCAACGCTTGATTTAACCCTTTTTCGCACGCGAAAAGAAATAGAAAAAGCCCTCATAGCAAAGGATGCTAACGAAAATAGATATATGCAACTTATCATCAAAAACATCTCTCGCCGGTCTAACGGAATATTTACATGGAAATTCAATCTCCCTGTATTACTTGATTCCATTGATGAAATCTTTGGTTTTCCTGAAAGTAACACCTCTGTTTCTATGCCAGCTTTATTTTTAAAAGGGAAATTATCTAACTATATTGAACCTGGCCATGAAGAGGTAATTAAACAGCTTTTTCCGAGAGCCCAGATAGAGGTCATAAAAAATGCAGGACATTGGGTACAGGTCGATTCTCCAGCTGAATTTTATGAACGTGCAACAGTTTTTTTGACTTCTACAATGCTTCAAAAAAAGTAGATTTGCAAGAAAAATGCCCATCATTGATACGCATGCTCATTTGTATTTGAAGGAATTTTCGCAAGATGTTGATAAAGTGATAGAACAAGCTCGTCTTCATAGAATTGAAAAAATATTATTGCCAGACCTAGATATGTCCTCTCGTCCACACATGATGAGGTTGTATGAACGGTATCCGTCTTTTTTTTCGATAATGGCGGGAGTGCATCCCACATCCGTCAAACAAAATTACAAGGAAGAATTAAAAAAATTAGATGAATTTTTGCAGCGTGGTGCTTTTTTTTGTGGGATTGGAGAAATCGGTATTGATCTCTATTGGGACGATAGTTTTAAAAACGAACAAATTGAAGTTTTTGAATATCAATTGAATATTGCAGCTGAACGAAAATTGCCCGTTTCCATTCATCAGAGAAATTCCATACAACTGGTGATGAGTATTTTAAAAAAATATGCGGGAAAAGTGACAGGTGTTTTGCATTGCTTTAGTGGCAATGAAAGGGATGCGAAGGAAGCTATTGATCTTGGGTTTTACCTTGGCATCGGTGGTGTGGTCACCTATAAAAACAGTTCCATGGCCGAAGTAGTAAAAGCTGTTGGATGCGAGTATCTTTTGTTGGAAACAGATGCTCCATATTTACCGCCTGTTCCTTATCGAGGGAAAAGAAATGAGCCAGCTTATTTGACTTTGGTATTAAACAGAATTGCATCCCTTGTGGGAAAGGACCCTTGGCTAGTAGAAGAAACAATATACGTTAACACAAAAAAATTGTTTTCCCATGTCTAGACGATCAGTGTTAATTATTTACACAGGAGGAACCATTGGAATGGTAAAAAATGCCAAAGATGGAAGTCTTAAACCGCTTGATTTCGAAAATTTTTATAACTATTTACCCGTGCTTGAAAACTATCCTGTGGATATTTCGTTTAAATCTTTACCCCGTGTAATTGATTCGTCGGACATGATGCCTGCTTTTTGGAAAGAAATTGGGCAGATTATTTATGACAATTACGAAGAATACGATGGATTTGTTGTGTTGCATGGTTCAGACACCATGGCATATACAGCCTCGGCTTTGAGCTTCATGTTAGAAAATTTAAATAAACCTGTCATACTGACGGGATCACAGCTTCCCATAGGAATGTTGCGTAGTGATGCACGCGAAAATTTGATTAATTCCATTGAGATTGCTTCTACGTATGAGAATGATGTGCCAGTCGTGCCTGAAGTAGCTATTTGCTTTGAAAATAAACTTTTTCGAGGCAATCGAGCAGCCAAGATTAATGCTGAAAATTTTGATGCTTTTATTACTCCAAATTATCCGTTACTTGCCGAAATTGGAGTGCATATTCGATTTAATAAGCCATTTATAGCCAAACCAACATTTAAAAAATTACGATTTTACGGTGACTTTGACGTTAGCGTAGGCATTTTGAAATTGTTTCCTGGAATGCCCCTTTCTTATGTTGAATCTGTTTTACTCCAACCGGACCTAAAAGTGATTATTTTGGAAAGCTTTGGAACAGGCAATGCTCCCACCCATGCCCATTTTGTCAATGCAGTAAAAAAAGCCATTGAACAAGGTAAAATTATTTTAAATGTAACTCAATGTAAAGGGGGATCCGTGATGATGGGCAAATATGAAGCTAGCAAACACTTATTAGATCTTGGGGTTGTCTCTGGATATGATATTACCATCGAGGCTGCTATCACAAAATCCATGTTTTTACTTGGATTGAAAAAGCAACAAAAAGATGAAATCAAAAAACTTCTTGCCACAAATTTGCGCGGAGAAATGACAATTCAGGACTTGTATTAAATGTTTTTATCTTTTAAAATTTGATAAATAAGTTCTCGAGCTCGAAAAAGTTTTGCTTTCACTGTTCCAAGGGGTAAGTTAAGATATTCAGCAATTTCTTCATAACTCATTTCGTGATAAAAACGAAGTTCTATGATTTCGCGATACTCAGGTTTAAGATCTTGAATAATTTTTCTTACGATGCGCTTGCGTTGCTTTTTAATAAATTGCTCTTCCGGATTAGGATTGGTATCTTTTAATGTTTGAGAAAGTGTTATGTAATCTTCATTTTCATAATCTTCATCGAGAGAGGTATAATAAAACTTTTTTCGTCGAATATAATCTAAAGCATTGTTAGAAGCAATTTTGAAAAGCCACGTACTAAACGCATATTGGGGAGTATATTGTTTTAAATATCTAAAGGCTTTGCCAAAAGCTTCTAGCGTAAGATCGTAGGCGTCGTTATGGTTATTGGTCATTTTATACATTAAGTAGTATACAGCGTCACGATATAAGTTCATGAGTTCTGTATAGGCACTTTGATCATTTTCTTTAAGTGCCCGATCGATCAAGGCAAGATCCCTTTTTGCTTTACTTGTTAAATGTTCATCGTTTAGATCCATTGCCTTGTAAATTTTTTTCTTCGCATATAAGGAATGAACAAAAGAATTAAAAGCAAAAATTCTGCCAGCGGGAGGATATAAGGATGGATGTTTTCTTTCCATTTTTTAGAAATAAGGCCAAAAACAACCCATTGTGAAACCCATTTGATAAAACCTAACAGTATACTTGCCCCGAGATAATAAACATCGTTGCTTGAATCAAATATGCTTAGTACTAAAACGAAAGGAAAAAATATTTGTAGCAGGGAATATATGCCAGGATAGAGAATAGACCACAAAGAGTAATGGTCACTTGTTGTATAGTGTCTGCTTTTTTGATTAAACCAACGTTTCCAGGAAGGAGGAGAAAAAGAAGTTGTAAATGCTTCAGGATGTATGCACACGGAAGTATTTTTTTTTCGAGCAGCCTGCTGGATGAATAAGTCATCATCTCCCGATGCTAAATGAAGGTGTTTACTGAATCCGTTGTGTTTATAAAATAATGATTTTTTATAAGACAAATTTCGTCCTGTAGCCATGTAAGGAAGACCTATTTGGGCTGCAGAAAGATAAAGTAACCCTATTTGAAATGCATCTACTCGAACAAAGTAATTGAATAAACTCTTGTTTTTTTCATAGGTGCCATAGCCGAGAACGATTTCAGTAGAAGGGGTGTATTGGCTTATGATATGCTGAAGCCAATGCTTCGATGCGGGTTTACAGTCTATGTCAGAAAAAACAAGATGTTCGTATTTAGCTTCTTTTATGCCTACAGAAAGAGCAAATTTTTTCCCAGGATAAAGCCGAACACCATTTGAGATATCAACAACTTTTAAGTTGGAATGTTGAGATGCTAGCCAGAAAAGAATTTCTAAAGTGCGATCTGTGCTAAAGTCGTTTACGACAACTACTTCGTAGGTCGGATAATCCTGCTCAAGAAATGCCGGAAGATTTTTTTCAATCAGATATTCCGCGTTTTGAACAGCGATAACAATGGAAACAGGTGGGAAATCTTTTGGCTCCTGTTTAATGGTATGCTTATGAAAGTATAAGCGAAAGAACATGATGTAATAAACTAAAAACAAGATCACCATAACAAGAAGAGCAAAAAGAAAGATCATTTGTTATTATTTGAAAGCAAAAGTAGCATTAAACTTAAATTAGCTGTTCATGATAGCTAAAAATTCTTCGTTGTTTTTAGTTTTGCTCATTTTATCTTTAAGAAATTCCATGGCTTCAACGGGAGTCATGTCAGCAAGGTGATTTCTTAAAATCCAAACTCGTTGCAAGACATCTTTGGTGACGAGGAGATCATCTCGACGTGTACCGCTTGCGACAATGTCGATAGCTGGGAAAATACGTTTATTGGCAAGTTTCCTGTCGAGCTGAAGTTCCATGTTACCCGTGCCTTTAAATTCTTCGAAAATAACCTCGTCCATTTTTGATCCTGTATCAATGAGAGCCGTAGCAATGATAGTAAGAGACCCGCCCCCCTCTATTTGACGTGCAGCCCCGAAAAAGCGTTTTGGCTTTTGAAGAGCACTGGATTCAACACCCCCTGAAAGCACCTTCCCACTGGCTGGAGAAATGGTATTATGAGCTCGGGCAAGGCGAGTAATCGAATCCAGGAGAATTACTACATCATGTCCACATTCTACAAGCCTTTTTGCTTTTTCAAGCACAATAGAAGCAATGCGAACATGTTTTTCAGCAGGTTCGTCAAAGGTAGAAGAAATAACCTCAGCTTTCACGCTGCGTTGCATGTCGGTTACTTCTTCAGGGCGTTCGTCGATGAGCAAAATAATAAGATAAACTTCAGGGTGATTGTATGCAATGGCATTGGCAATTTCTTTCAGGATCATCGTTTTTCCAGTCTTGGGTTGAGCAACGATGAGTCCACGTTGACCTTTACCAATGGGCGAGAATAGATCAATAATTCTGCTTGTGAGCGTTTCGTGGGGGTGGCCAGTTAATTTAAATTTCTTGATAGGGAAAAGAGGGGTAAGGTAGTCAAAAGCTATGCGGTCACGTATTTTGTCAGGTTCAAGCCCGTTAATTTCTAAGATTTTTACAGCTGCATAATACTTTTCATTGTCTTTAGGAGGACGAATTCTGCATGTGACGGTGTCCCCGGTTTTGAGACCAAAATTTTTAATAAAATGATAGGGCACAAAAATATCATCGGGGGAATTCAAATAATTGTAATCCGACGAACGTAAAAAACCATAATTTTCTTGGATGACTTCCAGCACACCTTCGGCTTCGATAATACCTTCTTGTTCGAATAAAAATTGTAAATTTACTTTTGTGCTTGCAACTTCTTCTTCAATCACAGGTGTTTCAGTTGGAGGTGGAGTTTCTTGAGTATTTTCCTCTTCTTCTGAAATAATCTCATTATCTTCTTCTGATGCTATTTTGGCGATTTCATCATTTAATAGGAGCTTTTCTTGCTGTAGCTCTGTTGCTTGCTTATTTTCTTCTTTTGCAGTATTTTCATTTGCACTTTCTTCTGAAATATTTTGTTTTTTAATTCTCGGACGCTTTTTTTTGTCCTCTCTACTAGTTTCTCTTATGGGCTCATTGGAAACTGAACTTTTTGTTAAAATTAGTTCAATGAGTTCTTGCTTTGATTTTTTTAAAACGTCGTCAATACCCAATTTTTTAGCAACGGAACGTATAGTTCCAATACGCATTCCTTCTAATTCTGATCTATCCATGCTATCAATTTATAGGATTGTAAATTGCTTGAGAAATAAACAAATTTTGTGAGGCAAATTTAAAAATTTTTTTAATACTTGACTTTTTGATTTGAATCAATTAACTTTGCAAATCAAAAATATTTAATATGAAACGATTCATTTATGTGTTATTTTTACCTGTTTTATTGATAGGACAAAGATTTGAACGCCCAGCTTTATTATTGAAAAATGAAGGACAATTACGTTCAACAAAACCAGGTTATTCTCCTCGAGAAGTATTGTATTACATGCAAACTCCTGCTGTTGATTTTTACATCACTGAGTGGGGGCTAACGTATGTGTTTAAGAAAATTGTGGCAGATTCTACTTCTACTGATCCTATTAGTCATGATGATAATGTTCAAACTACGATTTACTGGCACCGTATCGATGTGGAATGGAAAAATGCTAGGTTTGATGTAAGCAAGGTTGAAGAAATTAAAGATCCTGTAGCTACTGTAAGTTTTTTTAACGAGTTAGTTCCCGAGGGGCTGGAGCATCGTCCTGTTTATCGTCGTCTTGTGTTTAAGGATGTTTATCCTAACGTTGATGTAGAATTTGTGGCTAACAACGACATGTTGAAATATAATATCATACTTCACCCGGGGGCTAATGTGGCAGACATTCGCATGGCCGTTCGTGGAGCAAAAGATTTAAAAGTCGATAGTACCTTGATCAAATTTGTTTCAGCATACAGTGATCTAACAGAAGGACCTCTTTATTGCTTCACTTCCTCTGGAAAAAAAGTTCCAGTGTATTTTGAAAAATTTGGAAATAATGAAGTGGGGCTTATTATGGATAAGTCTATTACTCATTTAACTGAAGATGTTATCATAGATCCCACACTTAGATGGTCAACCTATTTCGGAGGATCTGGATACGAAGATGGTATGAAGATCGTTTCTAGAGGATCTTATATCTATGCTATTTTGGAAACAACTTCTAGTAATTTCCCAGTTTATAACGAATCAGGGGCATATTATCAAGGGTCTTTCGGAGGAAATATAGACTGGGGCATTGTAAAATTTAATACAAATGGGCAACAATTGTGGACTTCTTATTATGGAGGTTCGGGAAAGGATTATCCAAAAAGCATAGCTATCGGCAAAGTCGGTCTATCTCAATGGGTCGTTGTTGCAGGGGCAACAAGATCATCGGATATGCCTACACGCAACCCGGGTATCGGAAATTATTTTGACAATACTCTTGGTGGTTCTTGTGATGCTTTTATAGTATTGTTTGGTGCTAATGATTTCCGTGTGTGGGCAACTTACATGGGAGGTACAGCTGCTTGGCTCCCTAATGATTCAATAAATGAGGCATATACAGATGTTTACATTGATACTGTTTCTAGTTCCATGTGGGCTGTGGGCTATACTTTATCCACTGATTTTCCAACGCGACCGTATGGATCTTATTATTTTAATGGTTCCAACTCGGGTGTTATGGATGTTTTTATTCAGCGTTTTGGTTCAAATTTAAGTTTGCTTTATAGTACTTATTATGGTGGTTCAGATATTGATAATAAAGGTCATCTAGCTGTAACTCCGACACAAGATAAAATGATAGTTTTTCACAGTCTTTCCAATAATCTTCCTTTAATTTCTGTTGATGCGACCAGTTATCAGCAATCTTATGTAAATCTCATAGATTTCTACGTTGCCATTTTTAATTCAAATATGCAGCAGATATATGGATCTTACCTTTCAGGATCAGATAAGGATATTGTTTCTGATGTCCTTTTTGTGGATAGTTTATATTTTTTAACGGGATCAACATGGAGTAGTAATTTTCCTACTGCTAATGTGTATGGATTCCCGTTTTCAAAAAATTTTGCCGGAGGTTATGATGTTTTCCTATCAGCTTTTAATTCTAAAGGAAGATTAGTGTATAGTACCTTTATGGGGAATAATTCTTTTGATCAGGGGGATGATTTAGTTTATGATAAAAACAATAAATACTTATATGTTGTTGGATATGGAGATGGCGGGAGTGGATTTCCCTTGGTAAATCCAGGGGGCTGTTCTTACTATAAATCTTCAGGTTTCTATGATGCTTTTATTGTTCAATTTGATTCAACCTTCAAAATTAAGTGGTCTACTTTTTTGGGCGGGGGTTATATGGATCGTTTTAGAAGTGGCACGGTAACAAGTGATGGAACGATTTTTTTAACAGGATACTCAGCCTCTAATAATTTTCCAACAACAAATAATTTGTCCGGAAGTTATTATGATAATTCACTTGGCGGAAGTCAAGATGCTGTTTTTGTTGCTTTTAAGCCTTGTCCAAGCAATTTTAACACGGTAACAGCTTCTGCCAGCGCGGTGTGCCCTGGGCAGGTGGTCCATCTTACAGCTAGTGGAGGCTCTACATATACATGGTCAACAGGTAGCACTGCATCTGCTATTGATGTTGTTGTATTGACTGACACTACCATCATTGTCACAGCAACAAATGCATGGGGTTGCTGCGAAAATGATACTGTTCATATCACAGCATATCCAGCGCCTGCGGTAAGCGTTGTTGGGCCAGATACCTTATGTGCCTCGACCAGTGGTACATATGTGGCCTCGGGAGCTAACCAATACACATGGAGCAATGGGACATTAGGAGATACAGCTATCTATAGTTATTCGACAGATAGTCTTTATCATGAGAATGTTATAGGGCAAAATTCTTACGGATGTCGGGATACGGTTTATTTCGATATTCGTGTGCTGCCGCTGCCTTCAGCAGGAATACAAACAGACACCATCCTTTGCAATGTCGATAGTATTCAGGTTTGTGGGACAGGTGGAGTTTTTTATTTCTGGAATGTTCCTAGCGTTAGTCTTGATTCGACAGTATCTTGTTTCACCTACCATCCTTCTGCAGGAACCACTCTCATGCAATTGTTTGTTAAAGATATGTTTGGTTGCGTGAGCCCAACAGTTTCTAAGGTTATAAAAAAGACTACTGCGCCCAACTTGTTCCAAGGTGATACTACATATAAATGTCCGGAAAACACGATTGTTTTAAATTATGCAGCACCAGGTTCAATTGAATGGAATACTGGAGATACGGGTCAAAGCATCCAAGTTGCTCAAGCTGGTGTATATTCATTGATTTTAACAGATAGCCTGGGGTGTGCTTACAAAGATAGTGTACATGTTGTTAATTTCACCGTTGTATCTGCACAGATTGCTCTGCATCCTAGTGGATTTTGTAATAACGCTGATCCTTATTACTTTACAGCAGACAGCGCTGGCGGTACGTGGTCAGGTTCTGGTATAGTTGACGCTTCTACGGGAAAGTTTGATCCTACAACGCTTACTCCAGGCTTGTACACTATCATTTATAATTATGAAGATAGTCATCATTGTGAAGCCCACGATACTACAGTAGTTGAAATATATCCAGTTCCGCAGGTGCAGATTGCTCAACACCCCTCTGGATTGTGCAATAATGCTGATGCGTATTATTTTTCAGCAAATTATGCAGGCGGTAGTTGGAGCGGAGCAGGTATCATGGACACTTCTACGGGAAAATTTGATCCTGCAACGCTTACTCCAGGCTTGTACTCTATCGTCTATATTTATGAAGATAGTAATCATTGCAAAGCAAGCGATACTACTACGATTGAAGTTTATGATGTTCCTATTATTAACGCGGAAGCTACTAAAGAGTCTTGTCAGGGTGCTAATGATGGTGTTATAACCATGACTGCCACTCATGGCACTACTCCATATACCTATTTCTTAAATTCTTCAATGGTTTCATCTATCATCAGCAATTTGGCTCCTGGAATATATAATGTTTATGTTGTGGATAACAATCAGTGTAAATCGGCTGAAAAGTTTGTAGAAGTACTAGCTGGAGATTTTCCTTGCAACATGGTAGATGTTTATATTCCCAATGTGTTTAGCCCCAATGGTGATCAACAAAATGATATTTTTTCAAATTACAGTAAATTCATTGTCTCTATGCGCTTGATGGTCTATAACAGATATGGTGAAAAAGTCTTTGAAACCAATGATCCCAATGAAGGCTGGGATGGAACGTACAAAGGCCAACCCGTTGAGGAGGGTGTTTACATGTATTATTTTACAGCAAAACTATCCAACGGAGTTTTTGTTAAGCGTACGGGAAGTGTCCACCTTGTACGTTAGAAAAGCGGGGGCAAGTTTTGCATTTTTTAGGATTATACCTTTTGTCGTGATGCGTATGGCATGAAACGAAAGCGAAGAAGAGAAGAATGATGATGATGAAAAATTTTAACTTTTTCATGCAACAAAAGTATTTTTTAAAAAAATATTATATTTGCGTACAAAATGTAAGGATATGAAAAAGCAAAGTTTTTTATTGCTTTTAATTTCAAGTTTATTTTTCTTTGTTTCTTGTGGTAAGTACGAGGATGGACCTGCTATTAGTTTGCTTTCAAAGAAATCGCGACTAGTTAACAAGTGGAAACTTGAAAAATACTATAAAGATGGTGTAGAACAAACGTTGAGTGATGACGATAAAAAAGGGTACATGGAAATAAGAAAAGATAATACCTTTGAAGCGGTGTCTTATTTTGGGTCATATTCAGTTACTTTTACTGGCACGTGGTCAGAAGATGATAATTATAGCAAGATTCATATCAAAATCACAAGCCCAACCTCAGAAGAAGAGGAATATACCATCTTAAGGCTCACGAGTGATGAATTGTGGTTGGAAAGAGAAGATGATGATGTTCATGATGATGAGTACCATTTCGTAACGTATTAAATCAAATAAACATTTCACAAAGCTGCCAATGGGCAGCTTTTTTGTTATAAAAGCATGATATTTTTTTCAAAAAATGTAATTTTACTCAAAAAAATATGAAAAAGATAGCGGTTGTTTTATCAGGTTGTGGGGTTTATGATGGTTCGGAAATCCATGAAGCCACCATGGCTATGCTAGCTATTGATCAGCTGGGCGGCGTGTATGAGTTGTTTGCACCTGATAAGGAACAAGCTCAAGTTGTAAATCATTTAACTGGAGATGTAAGTAATGAAAAACGTAATGTCCTTATAGAAGCAGCTAGAATAGCTCGTGGGAAAATTAAACCGTTGCAGCAACTTGATGCAAGTAAGTTCGATGCACTCGTGGTTCCCGGGGGGTATGGTGTTGCTAAGAACTTGTCTGATTTTGCTTTTAAAGGCGAACAATTCTCTGTCGATCCAACTTTCGAAAAAGTGGTGAAAGACTTTTATCTGCAAAAAAAACCTATTGCTGCCCTCTGCATTGCACCTGTTGTAATTGCTAAAATAATTGGCTCTGGTGTAAAAGTTACCATTGGGAATGATAAAGATACCGCGCGTGTTATCTCGATGATTCATGGGGAACATGTGGAAACATCAACGACAGGAATAGTGGTCGACAAAGAGCATAAAATCATTACAACTCCTTGTTACATGTTGGCTTCTCGCATTAGTGAAGTATACGAAGGCGCCCATAACGCCATAAAGGCTCTATTTGAAATGATATGATACAGGTTGCACCATCTCTTTTATCAGCTGACTTTCTGAAACTTGGAGAAGAAATAAGCTTGTTAAACAAAAGCAAAGCTGATTATTTGCACATCGACGTGATGGATGGACTTTTTGTTCCTAACATTTCTATGGGCTTTCCAGTAATTGAAGCCATTGCTAAAGTTGCTCAAAAGCCCTTGGATATTCACCTCATGATTCATGATCCTGCTCGTTATGTCGACCGTTTTGCTGAATTTCGGCCTTTTTTTATCAGTGTTCATTACGAAGGACAGTACCATTTACATCGCGTTGTTGAACAAATCAAAAAACATGACATCAAAGCAGGTGTGGTGATTAATCCGCATACTTCTGTGGAACTACTAACGCCTATCTTACCTTTCGTTGATATGGTGTTAGTGATGTCCGTTAATCCAGGATTTGGCGGACAGAAATTTATTCCTACAGCATTAGATAAGATTAAATATTTGCGATCGATCCTTGATAGAAATAGACTGCCCCTCCAGATCGAGGTAGATGGTGGTGTTAGTTTAGAAAACGCTAGCAGCCTAAAAAGTGCAGGAGCTGACATTTTGGTTGTAGGAAGTTCTCTTTTCTCTCAAGTTGATAAAATTCATTATATAGAACAGCTGAAAGAGCTATAATTTTAGCTGGTTCTTTTTGAGTTTTATAGGGTGATTTATTTGAAAGAGAAGTTAATGTATTTTTATCGAAAATCTGATAAATTCGAAAATTTGCGGTAGGTTTGTATAAAATAGGAATATGATTCCAAATTTGCATGAAACCATATGTGCAGGTGCAACGCCTCCAGGGTTTGGTGCCATCGGTATTGTGCGTTTGAGTGGTAAGCAAGCGCTCTCTATTTTGCAGCAGGTTTTTGTTCCATTCAAAAAACAAGCAGATTTTCCAAAACCACGACATGTCTATTTGGGAACTTTTCAAAACGGCGATTATTGGATTGACGAATTGCAAGCGGTTTATTATAAAGCCCCGCATTCATATACGGGAGAAGACATGGTAGAATTTTTTCATCATGGGTCACCGTTTATTCAAAGAAAAATTCTCGAAGTCCTCATACAATATGGAGCTCGTTTAGCTGAACCTGGCGAATTTACTATGCGAGCTTTTTTTCATGGAAAATTTGATTTAATCAAAGCTGAAAGCATAAATGACCTCATTTTTGCTGAGCATGAAGCTTCTCATAAAATAGCCATGCAACAAATGCGTGGTTATTTTTCAAGCCGCATTAGCCAGTTACGCCAAAAGCTAATCGATCTTACAGCTCTCCTAGAGGTTGAAATTGATTTTTCTGAAGAAGATATCGAATTTGTTGACCGGCAAACCCTTATCGAAACAGCACAGGAAATAATTAAAGAAAGTCAGCTTTTACTCAATACATTTAAAACAGGAAATGTACTGAAGAATGGCATTCCCGTAGCCATTATAGGTAAACCCAATGTAGGTAAGTCTACTTTGTTAAATCGAATTTTAAATGAAGATCGAGTTATTGTAAGCGATGTGCCAGGAACGACACGCGATTATGTTGAAGATATGATATATGTACAAGGACTCCCATTGCGCTTCATTGATACAGCTGGAATTCGCCATAGTGACGATGCCATTGAAGTTGTTGGGATTAATAAAACTTATGAAAAAGCTGCAGAAGCTGAAGTTATATTGCTGGTGATTGAGCCCGTCGATGCTAATGAAGATGAAATTTCTTTGCAAATAAAAGAATTAGAAAGTAAAATACAGGGTTTTTCCGAAAAAAAATTAATCCTAGTTTTGAATAAAATTGACCTCATGGATGAGCTTCCTTCTCATTGGAAAAAAATCCTCGATTTTGAAACCGTATTTATTTCAGCAAAGCGAAATGAAAATATCGATGCTCTTCTTGAAAAAATTGTTTCTTTTTATCACATCCAACCCTCTCGTCTCCCTGATGTTATTTTAACCAATACACGTCATGTTCAAGCTTTTCAAAACATTATTAAATATTTAGAAGAAGCTATCCATCTTATAGAAGAGAATTCTAGTCAGGATTTAGTTTCACAGCAATGCCGATTGGCCCTTCATGAATTTGGTCAAATCACTGGTGAAATAACGAACGAAGACATCTTAGATTCAATCTTTAGTAGATTTTGCATAGGCAAGTAGTACTTATTTTTAATAACATATAATCCCTAACGAGAAAAAGAAAAGCTCTGATAATGATTTGTTTTACACCATGGAAACTTTTTTGTTAAAAAAAGTTTCCGAAGTTTTAAAATTATATATCTTTGTGAAAAATTTTGCATGAAATTAACTCGCGATCAACTTCGTTTAATAGGGACACTCTTTAGGCAGTATGGTATTCGAAGCGTAACCATGGACGACATTAGCAAATCGCTAGGAATATCGAAAAAAACACTTTATGAAGCTTTTCCAAGTAAGGAAGAGCTTTTGAACTATCTTATTGAGGAATGGATAAAAATCATGCAAGATGCTACATGTGAAGAGATGGCTTTAAAACAATCTGCTAACGCCATTGACGAAATTGTAACGATTTTAAAACATCTGTCAACTTCTATGCATAACACTAACCCTATATTTTTTTGGGAACTTGAGAAATATTATCCAGAACAAGCAAAAAAATTAAATGAGTTTCGTGAAAAATACATCAGTGAAAAAATCCGAAAAAATTTGGAAAAAGGTATTGCTGAAAAATTGTACAGAAGCGACATTAACATTGATGTTGTGGTAATGATTTATAAACAGGTGGTGCGTTCGTTTCCCCAACTTCTACAAGAAGATAATCTAAAGGATAAGTTTGGCGCCATTATCATTATGAAGGAGATTTATTACTACCATTTAAATGCAATCGTCAATGAGGAGGGACGTAAATATTTAAGCGAAATTCTTAAAACGAGTGAAATATGAATAGATCATTTTTTTTAATCATTGCAACTGTAGCCTTTCTTTTAGCTATGGGGCAAACCAGCGAAATGGAACTAACGCTGGACAAAGCCATCGACATGGCATTAAAGAACAACAGAAATTTGCAATTAGCTAAGTTTGATCAGCAGGTTGCACAAAAAACAAAATGGGAGGCCATTACGGGTTTTCTTCCAAGAGCAAATTTTGAGTCTACTTGGATGGACAATTTGAAACTCAATACTGTTCTTTTGCCAGGTGTAATGTTTGGAAATCCTCCGGGAACATACATTCCCGTGCAATTTGGGCAAGAATATCAATGGTCATGGGCTATAAAGGCTCAACAGGTTATTTTTAGTGCCCCTCTTCTTATTGCTAATAATCTGGCTAGCGAATCTCAGAAAATGAGTGATCTGAGTTATGAAAAAATTGAAAATGATGTGGTAGCCACGGTAAAAAGTTTGTTTGTTGCTGCTACAGTTTTCATGCGTTCACTCAACATTCTCGATAGTAATATTCAAAATTTACAATATGTGCGTGAGCGAACTCAAGCCATGTATAACCTTGGCATGCTGCAAAGCACGGATGTCGATCAAATTGATATAACCATTACCAATTTATTAAATGCTCGTCATTCATTAGAGCGTAATTATGAACTCATGTTAAACATGATTCGTTTTAATTTGGGATTGGACACCACACAAAAATTAGTGATTAAAGCTCAACTGGAAGATCTCATCAATGAGGATTATGTTCAAAAACTTTTTATGACCACATTTCAGCCTGAAAGCACACCTGAACTTCAACTGCTTAAAACGCAAGAAAACATGATGAAAATTGCCTTAAACAAAGAAAAAATGGATATGTTTCCTACGCTGGCAGCCTTTTATAACTATACCAAAACAGGGCAGGGAAATGAAATGCGGGACTTGAAATGGTTTCCCTCTTCTGTCCTTGGTTTAACTGTTTCTGTACCTCTTTTTGCTGGGTCTCAAAACTATGTACAAATTCAAAAAGCCAAGATTCAATATGAGAAAGCTGTTTATCAAACACAAACTATTCAAGAACAGTTGCTTATTCAAGAAAAGCAGCTCAAATACATTTTGAAGAATGCTTATGATAATTATCTTTTGCAAAAGAAAAACATACATGTAGCTTACAAAGTTTATAAAAATGTTGAAAATAAATACTTGCAAGGCGTTGTTTCTAGCTTAGATTTAACACAAGCAAATTCTAATTATTTGAACGCGCAGAACAATTACATTTCTTCTTGCAACGAATTAATCACTGCTATTACCAATTTAGAAAAATTGTATAACATCAAAAACATAAAAAAATGAAAAAGAAGTTTTTTAGCGTAGTGCTTATAATGGGTATGCTCGTATCGTGTTCGAAGAAAAACCACAACGAGCAGGCGGAGAACAAACCTTTTGTTGTAAAAACTGAAAAAATTTCGGAAAAAGAAATCGAACAGGTTTTAGAATTTCCAGCTGTTGCAGAAAGTTGGATAAAGGTAAATCTCGTTCCTTCATCTCCTGGGAAAATAAAGGAAATTTTTGTGGATGTTGGGTCGGTTGTGAAAGAAGGGCAGCTTGTTGCACTTATGGATCCAACACAGTTTAACACTACAAAATTGCAACTCGATCAGCTCGAAAAAGATTACAAACGAATGGATTCGCTACATAAACTGAAGGCTATTTCTGATCAACAGTTTGAACAGTTTTTAACCAATTACAACATTACCAAAAACAGTTTTAGTTTTATTGAAGACAATGTGTATTTAAAAAGCCCTATTGCTGGAACCATTACAGCCAAATACTACAATGCAGGGGAAATGTTTTCTGCTGCACCTAACACCAAAGAAGGAAAAGCCGCTTTGTTGACGGTGGAAATGCTTTCGCCCATAAAAATCAACATTGACGTTTCAGAAACTTACCTGTCGAAAATCAATTTGAATACGCCCGTTCAGGTTTCTTTCCAGGCGCTCGATGACGCTACATTTTCAGCGAAAATCACGAAAATTTATCCGACCATAGATCCGTTTTCAAGAACTTTTAGGATCGAAATTGCTATTCCTAATGCTCAAAATAAGATAAAACCGGGCATGTATGCGATTGTTCGATTGAATATAGGAAAAGTAAAGGGATTTTTGATTCCTAGCATTGCTGTGCTAAAACTTCAGGGGGCTGCAAAATACTATGTATTTAAAAACGAAGGTGGAATAGCACGCCAGTTATTTGTTCAAAAAGGACGAACCATTGACAATTATACAGAAGTCTTTTCAGATTCCCTCAAATCTGGCGACGAAATCATTGTCGTCGGGCAGGAAAAACTTGTTGATGGTACAAAAATTTCTATAAAAAATTAACGAAGTATGAAGATTTATGAATCTGCAGTAAAGAATCCAGTCACCACGTTGATGATCTTTTTGGCTGTGGTGGTGATAGGTGTATATTCGTTAAGCAAATTATCAGTAGACTTTTTCCCGAACATTGAATTTCCTACCATTACGCTTGTCACAACATATCCGGGAGCTAATGCTGAAACTGTTGAACAATTAATTACTAAACCCATTGAAGAATCTGTAAGTTCATTAAACAATCTTAAAAAAGTCACTTCGCGTTCGAGCGATAACATTTCCGTTGTTACGGTGGAGTTTAACTATGGGACGGATTTAAACGAAGCAGCCAACGATGTGCGTAATGTTATAGACCGTGTTATCTCTATATTGCCAGCAGGTGTAGAGAGACCAAGTATTTTTAAGTTTTCCACGGCTCAAATGCCCATCCTTTTTTATGCGGTAACAGCTGATAAAAACTACGAGGGGTTGGCACAAATTCTAGAAGACAAGGTGGTAAACGAATTAAACCGTATCGATGGGGTAGCTTCGGTCATGATGATAGGTGCTCCGAAGCGAGCTATTTATGTAGATTTTGATCCTATCTTGCTAAACAATTACGGACTTTCTTTTGACCAGATTGCAAATGTAATACGTGGAGAAAATATAACTCTTCCCATTGGTTCTGTAAAAACGGAAGATGAGGAATACAAGATTTCATTTGAAGGGGAATTTTCTTCGGCTAAAGATTTGGAAAATCTTGTCGTTGCTCTTCAAAACGGCAAAGTCATTCGTTTAAAAGATGTTGCGGTAGTAAGAGATTCCTTGAAAGACAAAACCACGGTTGAACGAATTAATGAAAGCCGAGGGGTGCGTCTACTTGTGATGAAACAATCGGGAACCAACACCGTCAAAGTAGCTCGAAAGGTGCAAGAAAAGATGAAAGAGATAATCCCCACCTTGCCTGCCGACGTACAGGTAAAAACGATTTTCGATACTTCTAGGAACATTTTAGTTTCTATCAGAAACTTAGCAGAAACTATCATTTACGCTTTAATTTTTGTTTCCATTGTTATTATTTTCTTTTTAGGGCGTTGGAGACCATCTCTTATCGTTTTGCTTGTTATACCCATTTCTCTCGTTGGAGGTTTTATTTACTTATATGGTACTGGGAATTCGCTGAATATCATCACTCTTTCCGCTATCTCCATATCTATTGGAATGGTGGTTGACGATGCTATTGTGGTTCTCGAAAATGTTACAAAACATATTGAGCGTGGAAGTACAGTTCGAGAAGCATCTATTTATGGTACGAATGAGGTGTGGGTGGCAGTAATTGCAGCCTCGCTAGTTATAGTGGTTGTGTTTTTGCCGTTAACGCTTTTAAGTGGAATGGTTGGTGAATTATTTAGACCTTTTGGCTGGATAGTTGCAATTACTATAGCAGTTTCAACCATTACAGCTATTACCTTTACTCCAATGGTGAGTAGTCAGCTTCTCAAAAGTTCAAAATTCTTGAAAATAAAAGAAAAAGAAACCTGGTGGGATCGAAACATTAAAGTTTTGCTGGATAAACTGGATGCTTGGTACGCTCGTTCATTAAAGTGGGTGTTACATCATAAATTCATTACCCTTTTATCTGCTTTCTTAATATTCGTGGTGTCGCTTTTCTTGCTGTCAAGAATTGGTGCTGATTTTATGCCTCAAAATGACCAGAGCTTAATCAATGCAAAAATTTATTTACAAACAGGTCAGAAGGTTGAAAAAACTGAATTGACCATAAAAAAACTCGAAAAGTTGTTGAAAACTTTGTATGGAAATGACATAGCCAGTATGGCCTTTTCTGCTGGAGCTTCTGAAGAAGCCACTTTTATAAGTGCTTTTAGTTCCAATGCTAGTAATGTTATTCAATTAATGGTACGTTTTAAAGACCCGGAGGAAAGAAAACTTACGGTTTTTGAAATCGGAGAAAAAATGCGTAATTTGCTAGATACTATGCCTGAAGTAATCAAGTATGATATTTCTTATTCTTCTGCTATGAATAATATGGGTATGTCCAACACGATCGATGTAAAAATTTTTGGTTTTGATCAAGAAGCTTCTTTAGCTTATGGTGCGAAGTTATCTGACAAATTGAAACAACTCCCAGGTGCCAGAGATGTACTTCTTTCCCGAGATAATGACAAGTCTGAGCTAAAATTATATTTTAATCAGGAAAAACTTTCTCAAATGGGGCTTAACTCAGCCATGGTAGCTTCTATGTTGCGCAATTACATCAATGGATTGACTGTAACTAAATTTAAAGAAGAAGGTAAAGAATACGACATCATCGTAAGACTTAGCAGTGAGATTAGGGAAAACATTGAACTTTTCAAGAACATATCGTTGAAATCGCCTACGGGTGCTAAATTTTATTTGCGTGATGTAGCAGAGTTACGCGAAGAAACAGCACCTCCTTATATTGATCATGAAAATAAGCAAAGAGTAATTAAGATTCAGGTAAAACCTGAGGGAACTACTCTGGGTGAACTTGCAAAAAAGATTAAAAATGTCATAGCAGAAACTCCAGTACCTGCAGGAATTGATGTCGTCGTCGGTGGCTCTTATCAAGATCAACAAGAATCCTTTCGGGATATTATTTTTCTCATGCTGGTTGTTTCCTTACTAGTTTATCTTACCATGGCAGCTCAATTTGAATCTTTCTTGATGCCTATTATCATCATGGGAGCTTTGCCTTTTGCTTTTACTGGGTCATTCCTTGCTTTGTGGCTTACTCGAATTCCTTTTAGTGTTAACTCTTTGTTAGGAATTTTAATGCTCATAGGCATAGCCATCAAGAATGGTATTATTCTCGTTGACTTTACGAATTTACTACGTGAAAGAGGCTTGCATTTGTTTGAAGCGGTAGTGCAGGCAGGCAGATCACGTTTGAGACCTATTCTCATGACAGCCCTTACGACCATTTTAGGTATGATACCTTTGGCTCTAAGCACCGGTCAAGGTAGTGAACAATGGGTTCCCATTGGGGTGAGCGTTATCGGAGGTTTGGTCTTTTCAACCATTTTGTCTTTGGTTATTGTTCCTGTGCTGTATTATCTCTTTGTTAGAAAAGATAACGAACGTCGCAAAAAAAGAAATCTGAACGATGAATTTTCTTACATTGATAACATCATTGAACCACAAAATATGTAAGCCATGAAAAGCGCATTCGTTTTTTTCAACAAGTCCATAACCGAGCAAATGTTTTACATTTTAAAAAAATTGGACATAAAAGGTTTTACATACTGGGAAACAGTTTTTGGGCAGGGAGAAGTAGGTGAACCGCGCATGGGAACACATACCTGGCCTGAAGAAAATTCTGCCATATATGTCGTGAACAATGCTGAAAAAATTGATAAACTGGCAGAGGCTCTTGAGCATTTAGATGAGTCAAATCCTGAAGTGGGAATTAAAATGTTCTGCTGGGATGTAGAAAAACCTTTCTAGTTAAATAGGGTTCTAAAACCTTTATAGAGCTGCCTTCGGGCAGCTTTTTTTATCTCCTTGGTCCGAACACAATTTTAAAGCCAATACATTGAATAAGTCATTTTACATTCTTGTTCTTTAAAAAGATGTTTTTACACAAATTGTATATGATTGTAAAGGCACTAACCCCACGCAAGACGCTAAACAAAGCTTTTTGAAACTAAGACCAACTCGTCTTGAGATTGAACTTTTAAAACCAATTTAATTTAACTTCTCGATAGGTTCGATGAACGCGAAACTGAAAAATTTCATAAAAATCTCGTGTCGGTTTTTAAAAAACATATTACGATCCGAAATATTTCATCAACACCAAGGGATGGAACGATCTGGTTATTCACGATAATAGTGAAGCAAATAGTTCGGAGGGCGTAATCATTGCAACGAAAAAACTACCAAAAAGGCTGAAAGGGTAGATAGCAATACCCTAAACGCAAAAGCTTTTCATGAACTTACTACGAGAACGAATTACGAAAAAAACTGAAATAAAATATCTCATTCAACAAGCATTTACGAGTGGTGCATTTTCAATGGCTTGCTATTCGAGCGTTTTTTTGCTCAAAACAAGGAGTTTGTGTCTAAATTTCTCGAGTTTGAAGCTAGCCGATTAGCTGATACGAAAACAGATTTCTTTTTTAAGCAAGTTGCTGAACCTTCTATGGCTTAACTCGAAGGGGAGATAGAATGTACATATTTCGATTATCCCGACCATGAAGAACCCTTGCGAAACTCCGACAAAGAAGATGGTGCCCTGCTTATTGATTTGTTTAAAATACTTTCTTTCGAACATCCAAGAATGAAAATCCTCATGTTGACACCACTGTTTGGGAGAGAGAAATAGATGAGCTTGTTTATAAGTTAAACGATTTGACGAAGGAGGGAATTAGCATCATTGAAAAAAATAATGGGTGAGCTAACCTCACGTTGAAAAAGTTTTAATGAAATACGATCCGCAAAAATATTATCGCTGTTCCATTCGCATATAGGGATATGATTATTCTCGTGCAGGAGCGTATTTTATAACTCTTTTAACACAAGAACGGCTATGTTTATCTGAAAAATTGAGAATAGGGAAATGATTTTGAATGAATATGGAGAAATTGCTCAAAAATGTTGGCTGGAGGTTCCGCAACATTATCCCCAAGTGATTTTGGATGCATTTGTCTTTATGCCCGATCATATGCACGGAATAATCATTATAAATGATTTTTCTGCTGAAGGGGAAAAAAAAGATAAACTTGTCGGGCAAGTCTGGGTTCAAAATCTTGAACACAGACGCCAACAGCTTCGATAACTGCAGCAACAAAATTCATTTCAACATATACTTCCGCGATCTATTGGTTGCATTGTCAGCGGATTTAAAATTGGAGTTACCAAGTGGTTTTGTCAACATACGGATATTTATAAAATCTGGTAACGCAATTATTACGAGCATATCATTTGAAACGAAAAGGTATGGAATAGAATCGAAGCATATATTTTGTAACAACCCCTTGAAGTGGAAAAAGGATGATAAGCGCGAAGATGGATGGGATTTTTTCATCACGAAAGAAAATATTAAAGATTACGACTGCTCTCGCAGATTTAAAATGAATATTCTTAAGGTCACTTTAATTTTTAACATACGTATTTAATATCCGTAAATTAATTTGTTAAGTTCGTCAATGGATGAAGAAAAGGTAAAAGCATTGTTAACGAGAAAGTAATTCCCTTTGTCGTAACAAAAAGCGTAGGCAAATTTAGCAAATTCGAGTCGCGTCGATTCAAAAGCAAAGATTCTCATAATATCGCGAATTTGACTAGCCAGTAGACAATTGGACGATGCAATTTGTTTGGCTATGGTTAGTTTAGAATTATCAAAAGAAGCTTTGCTGATGGTAATCTCAGCTGCATCGAACGTACTAGGGTCCATGAACGTACTGTATCCGGCTGGTGGAGAGGATGGCTAAGAAGGCGTAGATGGGTAGATACGAGGGTTACCGTGATCGTCGAGCCCTTGGAGTTCCATAAACGCTTGCCACGAAGGTGGATAAACTAAACCAGGCATAAGAAGTTCATAAATAGCATCAGCATCGTCGATGACATATAACCATCTTTTTACTTTTCGCAAAAAGAAGGTTACATGATACTAACGTCCAGCAGGGTCTTTTAACGAAACAACTTTTTCAATAGGTGGTATTCGTGGTTGTACAAATACAATCCGTACACGGTAAACAGGTGTATTAACTAAAATATTAAGAGCATAAAAGCCAGGATTGGGACTAACTCTTATTCCATTCACATATATCCAGAAATCATCTTTCCCATTGCTAACAATGGATATATAGCCAGGTTACGAGTTCGAAATAAAAGCCTAAAGGAAGAAAAAAATTAAAAATATGCTTTTCTTTACATCAAGAAAAAGCTACGTTTTTACTTTTAATAAATGTGTTTTCATGGCTGAATTTCATAAAAAATAAACAAAAATGTGCCAGTATTTTAGTTAGCTGATTCTCAAAACTTTTCTTGGAATTTTACCCGTGGGGAACGAACGTAATAATTGACCATGATGATTGATCTCAAGAATTTGTCCGTCATGTAGGTAATCTTTGGCATTGCAAATCCAAAGCGTGTGATGTTTATCGTCGTAACTAAGGGAATAGTAAACATCTGATGTAGTTGTGTAGAGTGGGGTTGTGGGTAGAGTGGAAGAATTTACTGGCATGCTGTAAACATGCTTATTGATAAAAAACAATGTGTCGCCAAAAGTGTTGATGGTAAGGCTCGATGGATAGTCTACGCCTTGAGTAAAATGGTATACTTGAAGAACTTGTAAACTCAAGGGATTTATTCTCCAGAGGGTTGGCGCTTCGGCTTGATCGTACCCTCCTCCGCAAAGCACCCAAACGCTTTCATCTTTGTCGAACACAATGCTGTTGGGCTCTTTCCCTATAGCTATGGAATCGATAGGTTTATGAGCCGAGGTATCCACGATCATGATGTAATTGTTTGGAAGCGATGAGGCAAGAGATGACCAATGAATACCCCAGATTTTATCTTTGATCCAAATGAGCTGCTCAAGCGGCCGATGAACAAAGATACTGTCAACAAGCATTTGTTTTGTGAGATCGATGATATATATGTAAGGTCTATAGAGTGAGCTTATAAATACTTTGTTTCCAGCAGGTAAGATCCAACGTGGCTGGATGAGTTTTATTTTTCGGAAGACTTTCCATTGTTTATCTAAAATATACACTGCATTTGAGTTATTTACAGAAAGTACAATATATGAGGAAATCATGATGGCATCAAAAACAATGTCTCCCGGAGCATATCCATTTACTTGCTGAAAATAGTTTTGAGAAATTTCTCCGGTAGTTTCATTGATAAAAGTAATTTCTCCGTCGCCGTGACCAAAAAGTCCCTCATTAAGCACAAAGAGTCCCTTACTTTGAGGGTTGAACGAAGGTTCTTCGGTGCTAACTTCTCCAAAATTTTCTGGACTGCACCCATAAAGCAACAGTATTATCAGAATTAAGTGGACCACTTTTTTTACCATGTCCATATCAATTGAATTTGATAGTTTCTGCGTGGCATGGGAAACCAGGCTATTTCTTGATAATTAGCATTAAGAATGTTGTTGCAAATGAGGCTTAAATCAGGGACATAACGATGTATGGTTTTGCCATGTATGTTTACGGAAACATCATGCACGATGTAATAAGGCATGTAGCGTGTATTGTCCACGTTGGTAAAACGTTTACCTGTTGCAACGATACTCCATGTAAGACTAAGCGTTTTTTTAAAAGATACTTGCCATGTTTCGCTAACTTTCCAACGGGGGACGTACATCAGCTCTTTTTGCTGTTGCACCACATGTTGATATGTCCCTACGCCTTTTGAGCTAAGATCCCAAAGCTTATGATGAAATGAAATATTCATTTTAACATCCATGCCTTTTCCTTGAACAAACAAAAGATTTTGTGGTTTCCAGAAAGCACTACCGCTGTCAGGTAACCAAATGATCCAATTTCGAGTTTCATGATAAAAACCTCGCCACTCAAAGGTTGCTTTTATTTTTTTGTTCTCCCACGTGTAAATGCAAGTTAAATCTGTAGTCCAAGACTCTTCATTTTTTAGGTTGGGATTGCCTCCAGGAGACCAGTATTTATCATTGAGGGTTGGTTTATGCACATTACGTGAGATCCCATATAGGAGAGAAAAGTTGTACCTCTTATGATTGAATTGAAAGTTCATACCAGGGACGAAATACGGCCAATCTTTAAGAAAATAATTCCACAGGGTGAATGACTTCAAATGGCCAAAGAAAAAGGTTTGTTCTCCTTTTAAGAAAGCGTTATTTTCTCGAATATCTTTTGCATAATTTTCTCCGCTAAGCAAAATTTCTTCATCGTAGAAACTTATTTTTCCATACGAAGAGGAAGAAGTAACATATTTAAAATCTAAGTTCAGAGCGTGTTGAATGGAGCTTGTATTTGAAATTAAATGGATTGGATTGTTTTTATAAATGGCTTGCGTGTTGCTGAAATAATATGCTACGGAAAGATTCATTTTGCTGTCAATGGTGTACATTGCATTACATACAAAGCGGGAAGAGCGGTCGTGCCAGCGTTCACTGTTGGGGACTTGTGAAGTTTGTATAGAGGTTGGGAGTCCCATGTCTGAATCTTTTATCCAAAGTGAAGAAAATATCCTCCACAAATTTTTTTCAAAAAGAAACGGCAAATGAAAATTCATGTGACGGTAATCGGCATTTATTCGCCGGTCGAGATACCAATTTTCTTTTGTTCCAAAAGCATTGTTTAAGAAAGTGTAATCGTTTTTTGATTGCGAAAAATAGAGCGTTGGAAAAAAGGTGATTTTTTTGAGGTCTTCTACCAGTTGCAAAGAACTTGCAAATGTGCTAAACGATCCATAAGAAAGGCTAAATCTATTTTTTTGTGGAGTTTCATTGATCGCTATCGTTGCTCCGAGCCCTCCTAGAAAAATGGTAGAAGAGAAACTACCCGGCCAAAAGTACATGGTTGTATTGCTATATGCAGGAAGACCATAGATGAGAGGTTGTCCTAAAAAGGGAGAATTCAACGGAAAACCATTCCATAAGAGTAGTGTATGACTAGCTCCAAAGCCATGAAACGAAAAAGTGACATTACCGCCTGGGGCATATGTTTTAAGAGTGATAGGAATATTTTTCTCAAGGGTTTCAGTTACCAATGGCAAAGTGATGGTGTCTACTTCGATTATATTCTTTTCGAGAATGAATTTTTTCCCTTGAATAGTAACTTCCTTTAAAACATGGGATGTGTCTTGCTGTGCCAAAATCCAATGAAATATCCAAAGCAAATAGAAAAATAAATATTTTTTCATTAAAATTTGAGCAATTTGTAAAAATGATTGTTCAAGCAAAGAAAATAAACTCCCTTTTGAAGACCAGAAATATCCATAAAAGTTGGTGATCCTTGAATTTTTTGGATCAATTTCAGTGAAGCATCATAAAGAATAATTTCTTTGCAAGAAGTACGAAGGTAAACAATATCGCTAGCAGGGTTTGGATAAAAAGGCACAGACAGGGTGAAATCTTCTAAGGATGTGGTGGCGTTGATAATTCCGACCGCATCAAGATCAAAGCCGCATGAAGCAAAAGATGTCGGGAAGGGGTCGTTGATGAGATGACCTTGTGAATCGTAGCTGCCTAAGGTTGGATCAATGCTCCCTATTACGTCAATGATACGAACATATTGTACACGCGATTTTTCGTTTTCTGGCATATTCGTAAGATCGTCTAAATCGAAGGGTGTACCATACAAAGCTCTGTATTTGCCAGCAAGGTTATTGATGAGGCGTGTGTCCAGTGTGTCAAATGGTCCTATCTGTTGAGTTGTAGGAGTAAGGGAAACTGCAGGAAAACGGTAATAATGTATTCCATCCGAACTAACTTCAACGAAAGCAAGTTCCAAAAAACTGTCGGAAAAAGCATTTTCAAAAACGACAAAGTCAAAACCGGGACCATTCGTGATGGCAAGAGGGTAAAAGCTCAGTATTGCATGCCCACTGTCTCCAAGGCTTACCACTTGATTGTCGGCTTTGCCCAAGGCGTTTTCAGCTGAACCGTAACTTGCGCGATTTGATCCGTTAGCTGTATAGCTTGTATCTGAGATGTTTACATAACCACGCACGACGGTACATGATGTTGCCCATCCGACAATGATTGAAGAATCAGCATGTATGGCTGTTGAGCCAGGTTGTTCAGCAGGAGGAGGAAATTGTGCCCGGCCACCCTTAGGCACAACCCATACCACAAGAAAAATCAAAAAAACTCTTTTCATCGATGAATCATAACAAGAGAGCTTCGTTCTTCAGTAGACGATTGCCAGCGGAAAAGATACCAGCCTGTTTCAATTTGAGGAATCCTCAAGATGCCATTATCCGAAAAAACTGTAGCCACTTTTCGTCCGTCCAAAGAAAAAATTTCAATTTCCTTAGCACCAGGGTCTTTGATAAAAGCTTTGTCGGACTTAATAGGATTTGGATAGATGTAAGGATCAAGCTTGCGATAGGAAACCAATCCCGTATTGTTTGGAGAAGCAACAGGATTTTCAGGCAAATAAATAGGCTGCCATGTGGTTGTATCCCAAGGCGTAAAAGAAGCTCCAAACCATAGAGAGTCTTTTAAAATTTCGCTTAATCCACTGTTCATGGTCCAGTTGCCAAAAACTTTAGGTGAATTGAAAGTAGCAAAATAATAATCGTTTGTGCCACCAACAGCATGATGCGTGTAATAATGAGCAGACATAAGAAATCCTCCGTTAATTTCAAAACTAAGGGCTGCGTCAATTGAGTCTATGTCTCGAAAGCATTTTTCAGCGGTTACATTGGTTGTGTCACTAAAGCGATAGCCCCATACAAAACATTCTGGATTGGTTCCGTCATTGAAATCAACGACCAAGGCAGCTTTAAAAGGTCCTGTTCCAACCCAAAACTGAATATCGCTAAACTGAAATTGAGTTTGACCTTTAATGGGGAATAAGAACAGCATGGCCATCCCCAGACCTACAAAAAATACCTTTTTTTTCATAGAAAAAAGCTTTTAAGGTTTAACATGGCTGCACCTTTTGACCCGAAAGGTACAACACGACATTGGTTGGCAGGTCTTCTGGCTTGTCCCAGCTTGAGCGCCTTCCCGTTCTTGCGAACAGTGGCCATGGGGAAATGCTCAAGCCCTTTCAAGGGGACTCACAGCAGCGGGCACTGCTCGGGATTTTCACCCGATTCCCTCTTAGCTTTCGGCAGTCGACGACCACCAAAAGAACCAACCACGACAAAAGTAAAAAATTTTTTATGTAATTTTTCTGTTTGAGAAAGGACTAAAAGCTGATTTACAATTATATTTGTAAAATAAAATAAAAAAATTATTATGCAAAAGCCATTTGCATTTTGCTTTGAAAAGATGTAATTTTATAGTATGAAAGATGTTGTAGTTATCATAGGTGCAAGTCCAAACCCCGATCGCTATTCGCACATAGCTACACTTTTATGTCTACAAAAAGGAATAAATGTAGTTCCATTGGGTGTAAAAAAAGGTACTATTGGAGATTTAGAAATAATTACCGAAAAGATTCCTATTGATAATGTTCATACCGTTTCTCTTTATATCGGCGAAGACAAGCAAAAAGAATGGTATGATTACATTTTTTCATTGAACCCCAAGCGAATCATATTTAATCCTGGCACATACAATCCCGAATTGGAAAAGTTATCTCGAGAGCGAAACATTGAGTGTGTAATCGATTGTACATTGAGCTTATTACACCTTGGAAGTTTCTTTTAAAATTTTTCTTCCAAAGCTGCAAAACCTTTTTCGTTCTTACTTATTGAGCAACATTCATGTAAAGCGTCATGCTCGAAAAATAAGAGTGTATTTGTTGTAAGAGCTTTTAGAAGGAAAGTTTCTTTTTCTTGCATGGCAAGAAGAGGATTTAAATCCGCAGCAGCACACCAGACGGGCTGAATATGAGCAATGGAAGGTATAAAGTCTGAAGCATACAGGTAAGTTTTTTCGTTCCATGTGAATATCGGAAGCAATTGACCAGGTGTGTGCCCATCGGTAATCATGAAAGTAAATCCAGCAACTTCTTTGTCGTATGGATGAATTACTCTAAGCATTTCTTTTTTTAAAAGCGGCAAAAGGTTATCTTCAAAAAATGTTGCCTTTTCACGTGTGTTTGAAAAAAAGAAATGGTAAAGTTGCCTTTGAGAAACCCAATATTTAGCCTTTGGAAAAACAGGGTGCAATTCTTCTTCCACTTTTTCTACAGCTCCTCCGCAATGATCATCATGAAGGTGAGTGAAAATAACATCTGTTACATCCGTAACTTTATAGCCAAGATGACAAAGCAAGTCACGAAGATGATAGCGATCTGTAAAATATTTGTACTGATAATATTTTTCATCTCGTTTGTTTCCAAAACCCGTGTTGATTAGAATGAGCCTATCATTAGTTTCCAAGAGCAGGCAGCGATTAACCATGGGAATTAAATTTTGTTCGTCAGCCTCATAAAATTTAGACCAAAGTGTTTTTGGAACAATGCCAAAAGCCACACCACCATCTATTTTCCATTTTTCAGTGATGAGCGGAAAAGCTTTTTTTATTTTCATGGGGCTTGAGTTTGTAGGGTTTGCCATACTTGTTTTATGTGTTCAACAGGGATAATTTCGATGTTAATAAAAAGTTTAGAATCGAGATTTTTTGCGTTGGGGTACGGGATAAAAATTTGTTTGAAACCTATGCGAGCAGCTTCAGCAACACGTTGTTCTATTCGGTCGACAGGGCGAACTTCGCCTGCAAGGCCCACTTCTCCTGCAAAACAAGTTTGACTTGGCAAGGATATATCAAAATATGAAGAAATAAGGGCACACACTACGCCTAAATCCAACGCAGGATCGTCAATGCGTAAACCGCCTGTGATATTCAAAAAAACATCTTGCATGCCCATTTTTAAGCCCAAACGTTTTTCGAGGATAGCTAGAAGCATGTTTAACCTTCGATGATCAAAACCCGTTGAAGTGCGTTGTGGGTTACCGTAAGTAGTAGAGCTAACAAGAGCTTGAACTTCTATAAGCAGAGGGCGTATTCCTTGAATGGTAGCCGCTACGGCGGTTCCAGAAAGGTTCATCGTACGATTTGCCAGCAATGCTTCAGAAGGATTGCTTATTTCTCGAAGACCGTTGGAGGCCATTTCAAAAATGCCGAGTTCGTGCGTGGGACCAAAGCGATTTTTGAGCGTCCTTAAGATGCGATAGCCATAATGTTCGTCGCCTTCAAACTGCAGGACTACATCCACCATGTGTTCAAGAAGTTTTGGTCCAGCGATAAACCCATCTTTTGTTATGTGGCCAATAAGAAATACGGAAATGTGATTTTCTTTGGCAAGACGCTGAAATTCGCTTGCACATTGCCTAATTTGACTGGGAGAACCTACAAAAGCCTCGATTTTAGGAGAGTATACCGTTTGGATAGAATCGATAATCAATAAATTGGGTTGAAGTTCTTTTGCTGCTTTTATAATCTGATCTGTGTTTGTTTCATTGCTAATGAAAGTTTGGTGAGTAGTTATGCCGATTCTTTCCGATCTCATTTTAAGTTGAGAAAGGCTTTCTTCGCCAGAAACGTATAAGCACTTTAAAGATGGATGGTGTAAGGCAATTTGCAAAAGCAAGGTTGATTTTCCAATGCCAGGCTCCCCTCCAAGCAGAATAAAAGAACCCGGAACAAGTCCCCCTCCTAAAACACGATTGAATTCGTGGTAAGAAAAGACTATCCGTTCGCTGTCTTCACTTGAAAGTTCTTCAATGGGATAAATAGCTGCTGCAGGAAATGAGCTTGAATTTTTATTAGAAACAATGGTTGTTTCTTCTATAATGCTATTCCACGTGCCACATTGTGGGCATTTTCCGTACCATTTTGGAAAAACAGCACCGCATGCATGGCAAACAAAACTACTTTTGGTCTTTGTCATTTATCTTCCAGAACAAACTCTCGATAAGCCCATTTCCCATTTGTGTATAATAGAAGAATCAAAATTTCTTTGTTAAGTTTTAAAACATACCAAGTATCGTTGTAATATGTATAGTTAAGATCTTTTATGTCCATATAAGTTTTACCCCATTTCATGTAAATATCGTAATGACCGATGTCTATCGTATCAATGGTTGCATTTGGATTTTCTTTCTTTAAAATTTTGAGTGTACCATCTGAAAATTCCCAAGACTCATACCACGTAACAAGAGAATCTTTTGAGAGTTTTATGAGTCTCCAGTTGTGCTGAATTAATTCTTCTTTTTTCTTTTCGCATGAAAAGAAAATTGCAGACAATGAGAATAAAACTACAACGATAGAAATTTTTTTCATTTTTTTTTAAATGTGCAGGCAAAAATAAACAAAAATTAACGAACAATTTTTAGAGATAAATCAAGGCTTGAAAAATGATGCGTAATAAAGCCTGAAGAAATATAGTCTACACCCGTCGTTGCGTATTCTCGGATGTTTTGAGGGGTGATGCCACCGCTAGCTTCTGTTTCAAGACGATGGTTAATGAGTTTTACAGCTTGTCTAAGTTTTTCTGGAGAAAAATTGTCGAGAAGGATGCGTTGAGCAACTCCAGTTTCGAGCACTTCTTCAATGTCTTTTTCGTTGCGAACTTCGATTTCGACAGGGATGTTTAAACCGTTTTTTTCCAAGTACTCTTTAACCTTAAGTAAAGCAGGTTTTATCCCTCCAACAGCATCTATATGATTATCCTTAATAAGGATCATGTCGTCGAGACCAAAGCGATGGTTATGCCCACCTCCAATTCGGACAGCCCATTTTTCAATGATGCGAATCAGAGGAGTCGTTTTGCGAGTGTCAAGTAGTTTAACCCCTGTGTCTTTGATCATTTCAACCATCTTATGAGTTTGTGTAGCAATACCGCTCATGCGTTGCATGAAATTTAGCACGAGACGCTCGCATAAAAGCAAATCACGTAAGGGACCTTGAACAACAAAAACTATATCTCCTTTTTGGACTTCTTTTCCATCTTGAATAAGAAGCTGGAAACCGATACTTGGATTAACGTAATGAAATATTTGGCGTGCAAACTCAACACCCGCTATGATTCCGTTGTCTTTTACATATAATGCCATTTTGCCTTGTAAGTCAGGAGAGATGATGGCCAAAGATGTGTGATCTCCTGTGCCCTGATCTTCTTGGAGAGCTTGTCTAATGATTTGTTCAATGTTCATGCGAAGCTCATTCATGACAGTGGTTCAAATTTTAAAATATGTAATTTGATGGTTTCGTTCCTTTTTTCAATGATGTAATAGACACTGAAAGTGGTTGTTTTTGATTTGTATTTGCCAAGAACATAGTAAGAATTAGATGTTGCATTTCCTTCGCTCATGACTTCAAAAGAAACAGGTGGATAGGTTGAAAAAAAATCTTTCATAAGAATTTCAGCTTGAATTTTACTTACTTCACCTTTTTTTGAAGGAAGCGAAAGTTCAATGGTAGGAGCAAAATATGCGGCCAGCGCACTAGCATTACCTTCTTGTATGGCTTTTTGAATTCCATCATTTATGTAATTCCATGGAATAGGATTATCATTGGTGGCTGTTGCTATAAATCCATAAGTAAAATAAAGGAATAAAAAAATTTTTTTCATGTTTTTTTCATTTTGCTTGCAAAATTTAAGCCAAAATTAAGCATTTTGACTTAATAAGATTAAAGCAGCTTGAGCTATTTTCTGCGGAGGTATGTCCTCCATGCACTTAAAATGTTTTTTGGGACAATGATTGTATCCAAGTTTGCTGCATGGTCTACAAGAGATGTTTGTGTTTTCTACAAGCATACTAAACTTCTCGTAACCAGCAGGTAACAAAGGATACATGCCAAAAGCAGGAACCGTATTTCCCCAGATGGACACAATCGGTTTTCGTAAGGCTGCAGCTATGTGCATAAGCCCAGTGTCGTGTGTAATTACAACGGCAGCATGTTTCAAATAATAGGCTGATTCTGTTATGTTTAATTTACCGCAAAAATTGATCGTATTTTGGGTTTGTTGAACAATATCATCTCCTTCTTGCTTTTCATCTGGGCCCCCTAAGAGAACAGCAGGCATGTGTAGAAGACGAATAAGTTCTGTCCATTTATGGACAGGATATTTTTTGGTTTGATATGTCCCTCCAAGAACGCAAGCAATGTATTGGTTCGGAGCAAAAGATAGTTCCATTTTAAATTTTTCAGGAAAGAAAAAATCAAGGCCTTGGTAATCATAGGTTAGCTGAAAATCACGTAAAGCATGAAAATACCTCTCCACAATGTGAACTTGAGGAAGAAGATTTATTTTACATGTTGTCAAAAGAATTTTTCGAAAATTCAATTTAGGGAAAGTTCGGTAGGTTGCGCTCAAGTACCGAAGAGCAAAAGTTCGGCTGCGCCAGTTTTTATGAAGATCAATGAAATAGTCAAACGACTGCGGTAATTCTGACTTAATTTCTTCTGGACTTTTGTTGACCATCCAGAGCTTGTCAATGTAAGGGTTAAATTGCAAGATTTCGGCGTATTTTTGACGTGTTATGTAATGTACCTGAGCCGTCGGATAGTTTTTTTTGAAAACTCTTAGCAGAGGAGTTGTAAGGAGGATATCTCCCATAGAACTTAGTCGAAAAAACAATATACGATTCGGGAATTTCATTTTTCGGATCCAAACATGTTGACGTAATAATATTTGTATTTGCTTTTAGAGTTATGACATACACAAAAACCCATGCCCGCAGTGTTGTAATTTTTGTATAAAATGTTTTTACGGTGTCCCGAGCTCTTCATCCATGCAGCAAAAAGATGTTCGATGCTTTCTTGCCCTGCAGCAATATTTTCTCCCACGATAGATCCTTCGAAGTGTGCACGTTTAGCCCGAATGAAAGGATTCCCACGAATAGGATCAACATGTGAAAAGAAATTTCGCTGACACATTGCTTCTGCGTGGTGGTGAGCTTCGTAAGCTAATGGGTAATTCATCTTCAGGAGGTTCAAATGCCGATCCTTGCGAATCTCATTAATCTTTGCAAGCATTAGATGGATTATCAGAAATTCAGCAGTGTCCTGGTAAGCAGATAACAGTGACTCTACGGGCGTTTTAAATGCTTGTTTTAACAGAGAAGGGTTTTTGTAGAATGATGAGCTTATCCACAATTTCAACTTTTCATTGTAAGTGCATAATTCTTTTTTTAGGGAATCGTTTGTGAGTTTTTTGCTAACCAATTGCAAAATAGAGGTGTCCGACTTTTTTATTGCATCGTAAAAAGTATATGTTTCATTAAGGCTGTCAAGCTTTCGTTGTGCTGCTGGAGCCCACTGTGAATTTGGATATTTTAACAGAAAATTTTTAAAGTCGTCGATTTGGTAAGAAAATTTGATTTTATTCCATTCATTTTTGGCATTTGTCTGTCCAAAAACACCGACGAATATTGTTGCTAATAAAGTCCACAAAATGATTTTAGCTAATTTCATTCTTAAAATGTAGTCAATGCCATAATAAGCAAAATTATAAAAGATTTATTCATGTTAGCGAAAACTGGAGTGCGAGTAAAACATTACTCTACAGTCACTGATTTGGCAAGATTTCGGGGTTGGTCGACATTGCAACCGCGAAGAACAGCTATATGATAAGCAAGTAATTGTAGAGGAATTGTTGTAAGAAGAGGTTGCAAGAACTCCAAGGTTTCTGGAATTTCGATAACATGGTCGCTCATTTGCTTTACGGTAATATCACCTTCGGTGACTACACTAATGACTTTTCCTTTACGAGCTTTAACTTCTTGAATGTTGGAGACAATTTTTTCGTAGATGCCATTGCTTGGAGCAATGAATACAACAGGCATGTTTTCGTCAATAAGAGCTATGGGGCCATGTTTCATTTCTGCAGCAGGGTAACCTTCTGCGTGTATGTAAGAAATTTCCTTGAGTTTTAAAGCACCTTCAAGAGCCACAGGGAAATTATAGCCTCGCCCGAGATATAAGAAATTCCGAGAATCTTTGTATATATGAGCAATTTCTTCAACCAACTTAGCGTTTTTTTCAAGCGTTAATTTAATTTTATCGGGAATTTTAGCAAGTTCGTGGAGGTATTGCTGATAGGAAGATTCCTTGATAAGTCCTTTTTGATGTCCAAGCATAAGAGCCATCATGGTGAGAACTGTTACTTGTGCGGTAAAAGCTTTTGTTGAGGCTACCCCAATTTCTGGCCCAGCATGGGTATATACACCTGCATGGGTTTTTCTTGCGATCGAAGAGCCAACGACATTGCAAATGCCAAGAACGGTAGCCCCTCTTTCTTTGGCTAATTCTACAGCTGCAAGTGTATCGGCCGTTTCTCCGGACTGACTGATAGCAATAACTATGTCATCCTGACGAATGATGGGGTTGCGATAACGAAATTCTGAGCCATACTCAACTTCTACAGGTATGCGGGCTAAATCTTCGAAAAGATATTCGCCAACTAGTCCCGCGTGCCATGAAGTTCCACAGCCAACGATAATGAAACGATTGGCTGAAAGCATCTTTTGTTTGTAATCTATGATTCCTCCCAGGGTAATAATTCCATCTTCAAGGAGTAACCTTCCACGCATGCTATCCCTGACGGAGTTAGGTTGTTCATATATTTCTTTTAGCATGAAATGAGGGAATCCGCCTTTTTCTATAGCACTTAAACTTAGTTCAAGTTGTTGCACATAAGGCGTGCGTTCAATATTACGTATCGTTTTGATTTTAAGTTCACCATCTCTCGAAATGATTGCTATTTCCTCATCTTCAAGGTAAACTACATTTCTTGTGTATTCAACAATTGGAGTTGCATCAGAAGCAAGAAAATATTCATTTTGGCCAATTCCTATAACAAGAGGACTTCCTTTTTTCGCTGCAATGATCATGTCTGGATAATCTTCAGAAATGATGGCGATGGCATAGGCTCCAACAACTTGGTTTAATGCAATTTGTAGTGCATCGATCAAGTCTTTATGCTCATTTTGCATGATATCTTCAACAAGATGGATGAGTACTTCTGTGTCGGTTGAACTTTTGAAAACATGTCCTCGTTTAATAAGTTCTTCCTTGAGTGCATTATAATTTTCAATAATGCCATTATGAATAATGGAAAGTTTTTCGCTTTGTGATAGATGAGGGTGTGCATTTTCATCGCTTGGTTCACCGTGAGTTGCCCAGCGAGTGTGAGCAATACCAACAGTGCCGCGTAAATCCATGTCTCGAATCGAATTTTCAAGATCTTTGACTTTACCTTTTCTTTTGAATACTTTTATTTTTCCATCTAGAATGGCAATACCTGCACTGTCGTAACCTCTATATTCTAATCTATAAAGGCCATTGATCAATATTGGGTAGGCCTGTCTGTATCCGATGTAACCTACAATTCCACACATATAACATTTTTATTTTATAGGAGTATAATATACAACTAATTTCATGGGCTTACTATTTTTGGGGCCATGTAAAACAACCCGATGAGGATTGATTGCATTCCCACTTACCATCAAAGCAAAAGTCAAAGTAGAGTCCTTTCTTTTAATCATATCCTGAAGTTCCATGGTTAAATAAAGGGAATACATCTTTGTATTGTTGTCGTAGTTAGGGGCACTGGCTTGGCTGGAATTGTTAAGATTATCGAGAATATAATCGAATCCTCCTTTAGAATTAACTTTCAGCAGAATAAGACTTTTAGGATTAGGATATATGCTTGCAGTGTAATCGTTTTCATCCACAGGAATAAGCAATTTTGCTTGATGAATAATGACTTTCCCGTTAAGGAAATGTACAATATGAGGGAATTTGATTAGAACTTTAGTGCCTGCCATGGATTGGAGAAAAAGTCTTTGTTGACCAAGCGATGAATCTCCATTAAGCTGGGCAACTAAATTAGGATGAGCATTTTGAAAGTTATGGTGAATATAAGTATAGCGAGGAGTAGTTTTTTCGATGGTAAAGGTATAAGAACGTTGTACTGTATCTACATGATAATATAAAGTCATTCCAGAATTTTTTGAACTGACATCAAAAGAAACCATGCATCCTTGACCTCCCATTGAACTCGGAACGAGGGCGATGCCTTTAAGAAATTTGACAAAAGTTGAATTGTTATATAATTGTCCTGTATAGGATGCTTCAATTATTTTTTTAGCAAAGTTTTTTGAAAGTTGGATTCGAAGCTGAGCAGGTAATCTTTTACCATTTAGGAAAACACTATCTCTCAGATTGGGAATAACAGACTTCGACCCTAGAAATTCGCCTAATTTAAAGGAATGATTAGAATACATGGCAGAATCAGGAAGATCTGTATCTAAAGTAAATACATTATAAGTGATTCGATAATTTTGCTTAGGATGCCCGTAAATATAGAAATATTCCAAGTGCAAGACGAGTGAATCGATGGTTATGTTTGTTGGAAAAATTACATTTGTGGTAGGCAAGTTTAATTGAGTCGCAAAAGCTGCATAGGTTGTTCCGAAAAGGGGATCGATGTAGTATCCAGCCAATGATTGTGAAGTGCGATCAGTTCGAATGCTATCAATGCTTTTGGTATAAGCAATGATGGAAAATGTGTCGGTCACATTTGCGGAGATTTCCTCTGATGATGGAAAAATATTCCATCCCGTATCTTCATCGCTTTTGCATGAAGTAAGGTATGCAAGTAAAAGAACAATAAGTATAAAAATTTTTTTATGCATTGTTTTAAAATTTGCTTAAGTTTTCAGTGATTCCTTTGTGAATTTCATACCAAAATTTAATAGCTGAGGTCTTCGATCTCGACGTAGATAGTCTACCCCCCCAAGTATGTCTAGGGTATTATCGCATTCGATTTTGTATTTTCGGATAAGAAAGCTTTCGACAAGATTAACGTTTTTGTAAGATTTCCAGAGACTACTGTTATTGCAGCTTTTTATCTTGTGTGCAAGAGTGTCGATACTTTGCTGGAATTTTTCAGCAATGTCTTGACCGTAGAGTTGTCTTTTGACATCTGGCATAATGTTTTCTGTCCAATTGCGGTAAAAAAAGCCTAAGCCTAAATTGTCTATTTTGAATTGTTCAGGGTTTGTTCGACCAACAATTCGTGGATTCATGAAATCGTTGCCATTGTATATGTAATATTTTCTTAATACGCTCGGTGTCCAATTTTGTTTTCCCTTGATGGTTTCTTCGTTGAATTGCTTGAGATAATGATTTACAGAAGCAAGACGTTCATCCTCAGACCAGGAAGGAGTTTGATAATTAAATGTCAAAGTACAATCGTCCATGCTAGCAAAGTTGACACCAAAAGTTACCACGGTCTCAAATTTGCGATCAAATCTATATTTTGTCGTTGCTTCAAGCTCTTTGGCTACAAGTTTTTTATGATAGAAGTCTTCAAACCATTTATCAGTAACCGAACAGTCACGAAAATTTTTGTCAATATATATTCCTCCGTATATGCCTGCAGCAATATTATATTCTTGAAGCATTTTTGATACAAAACCACCTCTCTCCGACCAAGTATCTACATGAGTGAACTCATTTTTCCGCGCAGTAACACTCACGATTTCACCAAAATCAGTAGTTAAAGAAGCAGGTCCAATCGCCAGGGTACGGTCCTGTTCTTCAAATTCTCCTCCGTAGCGTTCATTTACATTATTCATCCGAGCATGTTCATCTCTTCGACCACTATACCAGATTTTCCATCCATCAGCAATCGACTCTACTCGACCCTGAATTTTTTCTTCATGAATATGATTTAGCATTAAGTCAAAAAGTTGCTGAGCTCTACCCATAATGATAACAAGATTAAACTCCACGTTGTCAAGAGCAAGACTTGCCTCACCCATGCTTGAAATGTAAAATCCTGTCCAGCTTGAACTAAAACCAGTGAAAATTAGTTGATTAGATTCTTGGAAAATGGACATAGCTAATAAGCTCGTTCCAAGATTTAACAAATGGTATTTGTTAGAGTGTTGTAATCCCATATCCTCCGGTCCGAAAAATTCACTCCTGGGATAACGAACCATTCGATTCGTTCCTGTCCCCATATCAATTATGGGGGTTTTTATGTGAGGTTCAAAAGTTAACTCTTTAATAGAGAATGTTTCGCTCTGATTTTCAAGCTGTTTGTTTTCTTCAGCCATTTTTTTTATATTCGAATTTCAAAATTAATACATTTACATAAAATGAGGATTACAAACTTTGCTGGTAAAAGCTAAAGTATTTCTAAATTTGTAAAAAAATGAAAAAAAGTTTTATTTTAATCGTTTTGATTGCAAGTCAATTTTTTTCACAGCCTTTACACCCGTTTGTCAAGCAAATTCCAATGCGTGATGGTAAATGGTTGGCTGCAGATTGTTATGTAAACGACACCACTGGAGCAATTAAATATCCCGTCATTTTAATTCAAACACCCTATAATAGACTAAGGTTTCGATATGGGTTGCCTTTGGGAATTGTTACTGATATTGCTTCTTGCCCCTATGCTTTTGTAATTGTGGACTGGCGAGGTTTTTATGGTTCAGCTTTAGCTGCTGTTCCTGGTTACGATCGAGGCAAGGATGGATACGATGTTATTGATTGGATTGTACAGCAACCCTGGAGCAATGGAAAAGTGGGAACGTGGGGACCCTTTGCTTTAGGAGAAATACAGTATCAAACAGCTGCAAAGTATCATCCTGCACATGTTTGTGCCGCACCTTTGGTAGCTGCTCCAATGTTTAACTATCGAGATTATTACCCGGGCGGTGTATTACGTACTGAATGTGTCGAGCAGCTTGATTTTCTGGGCTATGGATTATCACCGCTTCTTTTAGCTCATCCTTATTATGACATATATTGGTATTATGCAGTGTACAAAACTTTTTATCCTGATTCCTTTCATAATTCCTATGTTTTTGATTGGTGGATGGTTTGATCATAATAATCTAAAATATGATTGATTTTTTTCATGTTTTGCAAACTCCAAGCAACCCACAGGTTAGGCAAAAACATAAATTTCTCATAGGTGCATGGGAACATGGAGGACATGGGGTTGCGTATGTTGGAAGCACCCAGGCAGGAGAGCTGAATTTTCCCGAAGTTGAAGGCTGGAGCGATTCGCTTACCTTGCATTTTTTTGACTACTATTTACGAGGTATTACCAATGGTTGGGAAAATGAAGCTACCATCAGATATTTTGTTCCACAAAAAAATATATGGGATTCCTGCTCTTCTTGGGAGGCTCGTGTAGCTTTACAGGATACAATTACTCTTTATCTTCATGATGACGGCAAATTAAATAACCTATTTCCATCCTCTTCTGCTGGAAATTTATCATTTACTTATGATCCACATGATCCTTCTTCTACCATTGGTGGAATGACCTTGCGAAGTGATTTGTTACAGGGACCTTACGATCAATCTCAACTGGTTGAGTCTAGAAATGATATTCTTATTTTTTCGACCGAAGAATTATCTATGCCTGTAACGGTGCAAGGTGGCATAAAAGTTATTTTATATGTTTCATCCGATGCAAAAGATACAGACTTTGCTTTGCGTCTTACTGATGTTTACCCGGATGGACGCTCTATTCTTTTGCGAGATCAGATTCAACGTATGCGGTTTAGAAAGGTCTTTACTCAAGCAGATGAGACTTTTATGGAAAACGATTCCATTTACAGGATAGAATTAAAATGTGAAGATATTGCTTATACCTATACTCAAGGTCATAAAATACGTTTGGATATTACATCTTCAAATTATCCTCGATATGATTTGAACTTAAATAATGGCGGCCCTATGTACACAGCAGGGGATACGATCGTGGCTCATAATAAAGTGTATTGTAATGCTCTTTACCCAAGTAAAATGATAGTTCCAGCTGATCAATTTCCCGTAAGCATACAAAACATAAATCCATCCGAAATAGATATTTATCCAAACCCTGCTTGTAATTATTTACAAATTAGTAGTAAAAACTTTACTTCTACAGAATGGCATGTGTACGACGCTTCAGGTAAGGAGGTATTCCACTCTACTGCGAAAAATCAGATCGACCTAAATATAACTAGTTGGAGAGATGGACTATATGTAGTTCTTGGTTATGGTCAAAACAACGAAATTTTTCAAAAACTTTTATAATTCTTCATAAATATGTGTTGCAAAACCAGAGAGAAATGAAGAATTTTGCAAAAGCTATATTATACATTATTGTGTTGTTGTTTTATTCATGTAGTTCTCCTGCGCACAAACAAACCAGACTTTCCAAATTATGCTTGATTGCTGATTCTGCAGGAGTGAAAATGGTTGATGACTCTTTATTTGGAAAAAATATTTTTTTAGAAGTTCCTTCGATAGATGCTGGAAATTCAGCCTTGGATGCTTTTTTTGTTGCTCTTCATAGAAATTCCAAAGTCGTTCGTATAGCTCATTGGGGAGATTCGCAAATTGAAGGGGGCAGGCTTAGCAAAGAATTGAGAACTTATTTTCAAAACATTTTTGGTGGCCAAGGGGTAGGATATGTTCCTATTGTAGACATTACCAGCCCTGTTTCTTATTCATATTCTAGTAGTAAAAATTGGATGCGTTATACTTTTTTTCATCATCGTTTGCAAAATTCATGGTATGGACCAGGAGGTAGTGCGTTTAAACCTGTTTCCTTTGCTGTAATAGAGGATAGTACGCAAGTTTCTGATTCAATAATTTTGGGTGCATCTTCGTTTATCAATGCTTTTGTAAACTTTACTTTGCCATTTAGTTATGAGCGTGCAGTTTTATGGTATGGACCCGTTGATAAACCTACAAAAGTGAGAATTTTCAAGGATGGAAAGCAAGACCAAGTTTATCTGACATTGGATGGCACAAACAGCTGGAATGAAGTTGAAATACACGGACAAACACATCATTTGAAATTGGTCTTTCCTTTGGAAAGCCCGTTGATTTACGGACTTAGTTTTGAATCCTCTCGTGGTGTGGTCATAGATAATTTTGGATTGCGTGGCCATAGTGGCGACGGAATATTACTCGTAAGAGATGAAGTTTTAAAAAAATATGTAGAAAACAAAAATGTTGAATTGTTGATTTTTCAGTTTGGAGCTAATGTGATTCCTTACTTACATGATGAAAAGAGCGTAAATGAAGCAATTCAGATGTATGATAAAATTTTGCAACGCATGCGAATTTTGTTTCCAAAACGCTCGATGCTTTTCATTGGTCCTGGCGATATGCCATTACGCGGAAAGTTTGCCTCTAATCCCTTCATAAAAACATTCAATGAAAAATTGAAGAACATAGCTTTGAAAAATGGATGTGCTTATTTTGATGTTTATGGATTTATGGGTGGAGAAGGGTCTTTAGGAAAATGGATAAAAAATAAATTAGCTTCAGAAGATGGGCATTTTACAAATGAAGGACGAGAATTGCTGGCACGTGAGATTATGATCGAATTGTTGCATTCCTATCATCTTTTTTTGTTAAAAAAGAATGACTTATGAGATTTGTTTTCTTTCTTTTGAGCATTTACTTTTCTTTCATGGTGTTTACTCAAAATTCATTAAACGAGTCTAGTTACATTTCGAGCTGGATTCGATACAAAAAAACATATCCATTCATTTGTTATGCTAAAAATATTGTTGAGTGGTATTATCCTGCTGCAGGTCAGCCTTTTTTTGAGAAGCTTTCGAAAGCTGGAGATGATAAAGTGACCATTCTTCACATAGGAGATTCTCATGTTCAGTCGGATGTTTTTACAGGTTTTATAAGAGATCGGTTGCAACAAATTTTTGGAAACGGTGGAAGAGGCTTTGTTTTTCCTTATGCTGTGGCTAAAACAAATTCCGCTTATGATTACTATTCAACTATTTATGGTTCATGGGAGTTTTCTCGAAGTGTGGATTTACAGCCTCGATTTCCTTTGAGTTTTTCTGGGATAACAGCTTATACGACGGATACATCTGCTGGGTTTTCTTTGATTTTCAGAAATACATATCAACCCATCAAAAAAGATTTTTCTCAGCTGACATTCTTTTGTAATACATCCAAAGAAAGCATGGATTTTGAGGTGCGGATATCTAGTTTTTCTCCATGGATAGAAGTTAAAGTTAGTCAAAACGATTCCTTGCCTTATGTTAAAGTTCAGCTGCCTGTGTCATCTTTCGATACGTTGTTTTTTCGTGTAAAAAAAAATAAACCCGAACAACGATTCTTTGAATTGTATGCCATTATCGTTGAAAAAAAAGAAAACAGTGGAATTTTATATATCAGTGCAGGAGTGAATGGAGCTGGAAGTTATAGCATATTAAAACAAGGTTTAGCCTCTGAGCATTTAAAGTATCTTAAGCCCGATCTAGTTATTTTGGACATAGGCATCAATGATATTTATCTTGGAGTGTTTCAAGAGCAACTTTTGCTAAAAAACCTAATCCGGATCATACAAAAATTGCAATCTTGTTGTCCTGCAACCAACATTATGCTTGTAAGTGCTCAAAATGTCTTGTATCGAAATAGAAGTGTACAGAATTGTGAGCTTTATAGCACTCTTTTGCGAAAAATTGCTCGTCAATATCCAATCCTTTTTTACGATTACTTTACTGTAGCTGGAGGTAATTATTCTATGTCAAATTGGTATGCTGCTGGTTTAGCTCAAAGAGACAAAAAACATTTGACTTTTGAAGGATACAGGGTTCGAGGAGAACTTTTTGTCAATGCTTTATTACATGCTTATCGTTTGTATTTGCTCTCAAAACCTGCTCAATTGACGCAGGAGGTTTTTGAAAAAGATACCACACGCCCGGACACATTTAAAGGATGCATTTCTGTTCAAAAACAACTATATCAGGCCACAAACCAACAAACTGTAAAACCAGTATATTATACTGTCAAACAAGGAGATAATCTGTCTGCCATTGCGACAAAATTTGGTGTTTCAGTTGCTAAGATAAAAAGGTGGAACAACCTTACTGATGACAAAATTTATCCAGGGCAAAAACTGCGTGTATCAGCTCAAAATGCTGTCACTTCACAACAACAAAAAGTTACTCAAGCAAAAACCATTGTGCATGTAGTTCAGCAAGGTGAAACTCTAAGTTCGATTGCAAAGAAATATAACGTAACTGTTGACAAAATAAAAAAAGACAACAAACTTACGACCGATAAAATCGTTGTAGGACAAAAACTTATCCTAAAGTTTTAAAAAAATTGATAATCAGGAATTTTCGTTTTTACTAAGTTTCAACGAAATCTAACAATAATGATTTTTTACATTCTTGATTTTGAAAAAATTATGTTTAATTTTGCAGAGCAATGAAAAATTTAGTTTTTATTATCGTTAAGTTTTATGGGAAAAATTATTAATTTGTCTAACATTTATTAACAAAAACAACAACTTATTAACAATGATGCGGTTTTTTTGATGAAAATATCTTGCAAATTCAAGTAAAACATTTATATTTGCGACATCAATCTTAAAAAATAAAGGTATGAACAAGACCGAATTAGTAGATGCCATTGCAAAGGAAGCAAAAATCACCAAAGCAGAAGCAAAGAAAGCATTAGAAGCTTTTATGGAAGTAACAAAGAAAGCCTTGAAAAAAAATGACAAAATTACTTTGGTAGGTTTTGGTTCTTTCATGGTTGCTACCAGAAGTGCACGTGAAGGTGTTAACCCCAGAACTGGTAAGAAAATCAAGATCCCTGCAAAGAAAGTCGTTAAATTCAAGGCAGGATCTGAACTAGCAAAAAGTGTAAAGTAAAGTAAAAATGGTTGCGAAAGCAACCATTTTTTAAAGAAAAATGTTCAATCAAAAAATAAAGAGCTATGAATAAGGAAGAATTAGTAAAAGCAATGGCTGCTGAAGCTAAGTTAAGCCAAGCAAAAGCAAAAGCAGCTCTCGATGCAATGTTAAAATCGGTTAAAAAAGCCTTGTCCAAAGGAGATGATGTTGTTTTAATTGGATTTGGGTCATTTAAAGTTAAAAAATTAGCTGCTAGAAAAGGAAAGAATCCTAGAACGGGAGCTGATTTGACCATACCAGCCAAGAAAGTTGTACGTTTCAAAGCTGGATCAGCTTTAGCTGAAAAAATTAAGTAACAAGTAAAAAATGTAATTTTGAAGCCGCCTCGTGCGGCTTTTTTTGTCTATGTTATGAGAAAATATCTTATTGCGGGTTTGGGAAATTTGGAAGATGAATATGCTGGAACGCGGCACAATATTGGTTTTGACATTGTCAATGCTTTAGCAAAAAAACATGAAGAATCTTTTGAATTAAAGCGCCTTGCTCATGTTGTCTATTTTACGCTTAAAGGAAGGAGTATAACCTTAATAAAACCTACAACTTACATGAATCTGAGCGGGAAAGCTGTTTTTTATTGGTTAAATCAAATAGAGCCCGATGATTTTATTGTTGTTTACGATGATGTAGCTTTACCTCTCGGAAAAATTCGCCTGAGAAAAAAAGGCAGTTCAGGGGGTCATAATGGATTAGAAAACATCATTGAATGGTTGGGGTCGGAAGATTTTAATCGATTGCGTTTCGGCATTGGGCAGGAGTTTGAGAAAGGAAAACAGGTAGAATATGTTTTAGGAAAATGGACTGAAGAAGAAAGAAAAATTTTAGAGGTTCGGATTCCCATAGCAGTTGAGGCTTTAGAAGCTTGGATACTCGAAGGAATGGACGCTGCTATGAACAAATTTAACAAAATTTAATTTTTTATTGTTGTTATAAAAAAAATATGTATCTTTGCAATCGCAATGCAGTAGTAGCTCAGTTGGTAGAGCATAACCTTGCCAAGGTTAGGGTCGCGGGTTCGAGTCCCGTCTACTGCTCCAGGTGGGCCTTGGTGGTGGAAGTGGTAGACACGCAGGACTTAAAATCCTGTGGCCAATTAAATGGCCGTGCGGGTTCAAGTCCCGCCCAGGGTACTGGGCGCTTAGCTCAGCTGGTTCAGAGCACCTGCCTTACAAGCAGGGGGTCAATGGTTCGAGTCCATTAGCGCCCACCAGGGTTCTTAAAATTTCACACTATATCCCGCGTGAATTTTTCCACGTATAAAGTTGAAATTACCAGGAATAGATTTTCCAAGAGCATAGTATAATTGAAAAATACCTGATTTTGCTTTGAAAACTATGCCAAATCCAAAACTTAAGTAATTCTTATTTTTCCAGCTGTTTGATGTCCATTGCATCCCTGAGCAATAGTCACTAAAAATACTGAAATAACCTTCTTTATCAAAAAAGAGATGAGTTTCAATGGTTTCAAGGATGTAACTTTTCCATACCAGACTGTTTTCATCAAAGCCTCTTAAAGTTGTAAGTCCGCCTAAAAGTATGCCTTCGTTTTGAACTATAGATGACGAAGAATACATATTGCGATAACTCGTTTGAGAAAACAAAATCAAATAGGGTTTTACTTTGACATAAAATTGTGTTTGTAAAAAAAGATTCAATAGATTGTTTTTTTTCACCATGCCCGTGTCGTTTGAAAATGGGATTATTTTTCGAATTCCACTATTAAAATCAACCTGTGCTTTCCATCCTTGTTTTGGAAAATCAATATCGTTTAGATGAACGAACGAAGCAGATATCCCCCCTAGATAGTGCTTAGATTGGATTAAACTACCCCCCCCCATGGAACTTGTAAGAGGAATGAATTGCTGATTTTGATAATACAAACTTATGCGATGAGGATAAACATAACGAAATAGGTCGTATCGTTGACTCATTTTTACATAAAATGTATCAACTTTGTTAAGCATTAAAGAAGTTCCTGTCCCAATGTTTATGTTAAGAAGAAAGGGAACTTCAGCATGAAGGTTTAAAAATTGAGATTTATTTATGCTCGACCATTGGAATGTTAGTTCCTCACCAAGGTTTAGTAAATTAATTAAATTCAAATTTCCCTGTCCACTAAGTGCCCACTTATTTTGTGCATCACGTGTAAATCCGACAATTCCTTGAATACTATTGTTTTTTTTCTTTTTTATAAATATGTAAAGGGTAGCCGTTTCGTTTTTAAATTTTATTTGGGGTAGATTAGTTTGCATGATCCATGGGTTTAAAGCCATTTTTTCATGGATACGACTGATTTTTTTTTCGTTGTACGGTTCACCCGGATGTATTTGCAACCATTGATGTAGGAATATATTTGGTAAAGAAAAGGAAGGCATTTGAAGGATACTATCTATTCTGTAAAAATTACCAGTTTTAACTATGAGTTGGACATAAGCTTTGTGGTTGACAAGTGAATCGAGAGACGGGTGTATTCGAACGAAAGGATAACCTTGGTTTTCATATGTATGTATAATTTTTAATAAAAGTTTTTGATATTGTTTCCAAGATAAATTTGCTTTTTTTCTTAAGGATGGGAAGAGTTCTTTATTTCCATCAATTTTAATTGAATGAATGAAGAATTTTATTTTTTTGTTTTTTTTCAATGAGCAAGAATGATTATCTTTTTCGATGAGATAAGCTTCTAAATATCCTCGGCGATGAAGTTTTTCAAGTTTATGAGGTTCCAAGATAGTGTCGTTACACAATGGGGGAGGAGACGCATTTAGTGAAAATAAATTGAAAAAAGAAATTACAAAAACAGTGATTACAATTGCCATTCGATGGGTTCAATGTTATTAGATTTAAGATAAGCATTAGCTTTTGAGAAGTGTTTGCAGCCAAAAAATCCGTTGTGGGCCGACAGAGGAGATGGATGCGCTGCAGTTAAAACGAGATGTTTTGAAGTATCTATAAGAGGTAGCTTAGCTTTTGCATTTAATCCCCAAAGCATGAACACGACATGTTCTTTTTTTTCAGAGATGAGCTGTATTACGGCATCCGTAAATTTCTCCCAACCTTTGTTCCGATGAGATTGAGGCTGATTTTCGCGAACAGTTAAAATGGTATTCAGCAAGAATACACCTTGCAGAGCCCATTTTGTTAAATTTCCAGAAGCTGGCGGAATGAAACCTATATCGTCTTGAAGTTCTTTAAAGATATTTATGAGCGAAGGAGGTAAGGGAACACCCTCTTTTACAGAAAAGCAAAGTCCATGAGCTTCACCGTATCCATGATAAGGATCTTGCCCTAAAATGACTACTTTTACCTTGTGAAATGGAGTTAAATTAAAAGCATTGAATATTTCCTTTCCAGGAGGAAAAATACGATATTTCTTTTTTTCTTCAACAAGAAATTTTTTAAGCTCGAGAAAATATGGTTTTTGAAATTCTTCCCACAAAAGTTTTTTCCAACTTTCTTCAATTTCAGGGTTTATCATTATTTTTTTGCAAAATTCAAAAAAAGTTATAACTTTGTAAAAAATTTGCCATGAAAAAAATTGCAGTGGGGCTTTTAATTTTTGTAGTAGCATTAGTAATTGCATCGTGTAGAGCCCAACATACCTGTCCTGCATACCATAATGGCAGTGCTCAGGTAGAAAAAATTCAAAAGAACAACATCTAATTTTCAAAGATGTGAAAAATTTGGGCAAATGGGAAAGCACATTATGTGCTTTTCTTTTTGTGTTGTTAACTAGAGCTCAGCAAATAGGTTTTACAGGAGATGAAGCTGGTAGTCTTTACCGCGATCAATTAAATGGTGGAGCTTATGTACACACCAATGGTTGGGGCGTAGGTGCTTGGTGGGGGAGATGGATTTCTTACGATAAAGCTTATGATATTGAATTTTCTTTTACAATCCTTAAGCATCCCAAGGAAATAAAGCGAAAAAACGTCTATCAGATTGAAAATGCTCCAAGTTTCGTGTATGGCAAGTTGTATTATGTGAATGTATGGTCATTAGGTTTTGTGCGAACTCGTGTATTAAATGAGAAACCCTATTGGGGTGGAATAGATGTCCGTTGGTGGTACGGAGCAGGAGGAGATCTTTTTTGGCTTATTCCAACCTACTTGCAGATTATTCATACAAGCAGTCAAACAGCATATTATTATATAAGCGTTGAGAGATACGATCCAGAGCATCATACGCTTGAAGACATTTACGGTCGGGCTTCCTATTTTAAAGGGATGTCAAAAAGTTCTGTTTTTCCAGGAGCATATTTAAAAGCTGGGTTTTCTTTTGATTTTGCCGCAAAACGAAAACGAAACAGTTTACTTGAAACGGGAATTCTTATCCATGCAGCATTAGCTCCAATTCAGATTATGGCTTTTCATAAGGCACAAATGTTTTTTATTAATGCGTATGCAGGTCTTTATTTAGGAAGAAAATTTCTTTATCAACGATACGCAGAAGAACATTCATAAAATCCTGATTTCATAATCTATTTTAGTAACGTTTTTTATACAGAAAAAAATCGTTGTAAACATGTAATTTTGAAAAAAAAATGGGTTTTATAAAGGAAAACGTTTATCGTATATTCAGCCAAATACCACCGCATGTTCGATTAATAGCTGTTAGTAAAACCAAGTCGGTAGAGGAAATTCGTGAAGCTTACGAGGCAGGCGTTCATGACTTTGGTGAAAATTATGTGCAGGAGCTAAAAGAAAAACACCCTTTGCTACCAGAGGATATACGTTGGCATTTTATTGGCCACTTGCAACGTAATAAAGTAAAGTATATTGCTCCTTTTGTAGCATACATTCACAGCGTAGATGATGTCGATTTGTTAAAAGAAATTGAAAAGCAAGCAGCAAAAAATAACCGAAAGATTCCTTGTCTTTTGCAAATTTCCATAGCCACCGATGGGTCAAAGTTTGGTTTTGCATTAGATGAAACTTTTGATTTTTTGAAAAAGGGAGCTTACAAACAATTTGAACACATCCTATTTGCTGGGGTCATGGGGATGGGAAGTCTTACCGAAGATAAAGAATTAACGAGAAAGGAATATAGATCCTTAAAGCATGTGTTTGATAGACTTAAGAATGATATTTTTGCGGATTGTGAAGATTTTCGCGAAATTAGCATGGGCATGAGCCATGACTACGACATAGCCATCGAAGAAGGGGCAACCATGGTTCGCATTGGTACGGCTATTTTTGGAGAACGTGTATATCAGAAATAAGCATCGTTTTTTCGGCTCGTCTGTTTTTTGTAATTTTGAACAACCATTTAATCATCTCAATATGACAAGTCAGGAAATACGTCAAACTTTTTTGCGTTTTTTTGAGCAGAAAGGTCATAAGATAGTTCCCTCTGCTCCTCTCGTAATCAAGGATGACCCCACCCTCATGTTTACCAACGCAGGAATGAATCAATTCAAAGATTTTTTTTTAGGATACAAAACATCTCCTTATCCTAGAATCGCAGATACACAAAAATGTTTGAGAGTAAGTGGGAAGCATAATGACCTGGAAGAAGTAGGGCTAGACACGTACCATCATACGATGTTTGAAATGCTGGGGAATTGGTCGTTTGGAGATTATTTTAAAAAAGAAGCCATTGAATGGGCTTGGGAATTGCTTACGCAGGTATATGGGATTGCTGCAGATCGTTTGTATGTCACCTATTTTGAGGGAGATGCTGAAGAAAATATTCCGAAAGATGATGAAGTACAGCAGATTTGGTCTGGCATCGTACCCTCTGATCGTATATTGCCAGGAAATAAAAAAGATAATTTTTGGGAAATGGGAGATGTAGGGCCATGTGGACCCTGCTCTGAAATTCATATTGATTTACGTTCAGATAGCGAAAGGAAAGAGGTTCCTGGACAATTGCTTGTCAACAAAGGTCATCCAAAAGTAATTGAACTGTGGAACCTTGTGTTTATTCAATACAATCGAACAGCTTCTGGAAAACTTGAACAACTGCCGAATAAACATGTGGACACCGGGATGGGCTTGGAACGACTCGTACGCGTAATTCAGGGAAAGGAATCAAATTACGATACAGATCTTTTCAGACCTATTATTGAACGTCTTGAAGAAATGACAAATTTGAAATATGGGCTGGATGAGAAGGTAGACATTGCTATGCGTGTTGTGGCTGACCATATTCGAGCTGTATCCTTTGCTATTGCTGATGGACAGCTTCCTTCCAATGTTAAAGCTGGTTATGTTATTCGTCGAATTCTGAGGAGGGCTGTTCGTTATGGCTATTCTTTTTTGAACTTTAGGGAACCATTCCTAGTGCATCTTTACCCTGTTCTTTGTAGGATTATGGGAGATCAGTTTCCTGAGCTTGAGCAGCAAAAATTGCTCGTCCTTCAAGTAATTCAAGAAGAAGAAAAATCCTTTTTGCAAACACTTGCCAATGGCATCAGGCGTTTTGAATGGTATCTTGATAAATACCCCGACACCAACATTTCTGGCGATTTTGCTTTTGAACTTTATGATACATATGGTTTCCCCATCGATTTAACTCAGCTCATGGCTCGTGAAAAAGGATTGTCAGTTGATATTGCCCGTTTTAATGAACTTTTGGAGGAACAGCGTAATCGTAGTCGTAAAGATGCTGAAGTTACAAAATCAGATTGGATAATACTTACACCTTCCTCTGAAACTGAATTTTTAGGGTACGACTTACTTGAAACAAAAGCTCGCATTCTTCGATATAGAAAAATTGAGCAAAAAGGAAAGGCTCTATATCAGCTGGTACTTGACAAAACAACGATGTATCCAGAAGGTGGTGGCCAAGTTGGCGATAGAGGCTGGCTTATTCAAAACGAAGTGATGATTGATGTCGTCCATACAATTAAAGAAAACGATTTGATCATTCATTTAACGGAGAAAATACCGGAAAATTTGGGTGGTGAATGGATGGTCCGTGTCGACAGCGAGCGTCGTCTGGATACGATGAGAAACCATTCTGCAACGCATCTCTTGCATTGGGCCTTGCGAAAAGTTTTAGGAACGCATGTCGAACAGAAAGGATCTCTTGTTCACCCTGATTATTTGCGTTTTGACTTTTCTCACTTCCAAAAAATGACTCCAGAAGAGCTATTACAGGTTGAGCAAGAAGTTAATCAATTAATCTTGCAAAACATTCCTTTGCAGGAATATCGTCGAATACCTTTTTCAAAAGCTCTGGAAATGAATGCGATGGCCTTGTTTGGCGAAAAATATGGTGAGGAAGTTCGAGTCATACAGTTCGGCGAAAGCAAAGAGCTTTGTGGGGGGACGCATGTTCGGGCAACGGGGGAAATTGGAATTTTTAAAATTACAGATGAAACAGCAGTTGCAGCGGGAGTAAGACGTATCGAAGCAGTTACTGGACGTAAAGCCCTTGAATATTTTCAGCACTTGCATCAAAAATTTACTACCTTAAAAAATATGCTTAAAGGCAAAGATCCTATCGAGGTAATCGAAGAGCAGAAAACCATTATATCGGCTTTGGAAAAACAAATTGCAGACTACAAACAAAAAGAAGCAACGTATCTTGCTAAAGACTTAATAAACAAAGCTGGTCGGTTAAATGATGTTCTGTTGCTTATTGAAGAAATAAAAAATAACAAAAACCTTGCTTTGCGAGATATTGCTTTTCAATTTAGGCAGGAAAAGCTTCCTTTAATGGCCTTGTTGTATAGCATAGAAGATGACAATAAGGTACAAGTCACCCTCTATATAGATGAGTCACTGGTTAAAAAATACAATTTACATGCTGGACAACAAATCAAGGACATTGTTCAGCCAATAGAAGGGAAGGGTGGTGGTCAAGGTATTGTGGCCTCTGCTGCCGGAAAAAATCCCAGAGGGGTTTCTCTTATGATTGATAAATTTAAGGAATGGGTTACACAAGCAATAAAGTAATATTTTGGGGAGCTTTCGCTTTGGTTTTGCTTTTGGGTTGGTCACAAACTCCAACGCAAACAGCTAATGCTTATTACGATGCAGGTTTAGATAAAATGAAGAAAGGGTGGCTCAAAGAAGCCATTGCTAATTTTTCGAAATGTGTCGAGATTAGTCCTTATTATTACGAAGCTTATGCTCAGCGTGGCAAATGCTATTTTGATTTAGGGAAAAAGCAAGAAGCATTGGCAGATTTTAACACAGCTCTACAAAAAAAGAAAGATTATTATCTGGCTTTTTATTACAGAGCTTTGTATTACCGTGATGCGGGGAAAAACGATTTGGCTTATGCAGATATTCAACGTTCTTTGGAGATCATGCCTCGCTTTAAAGATGCCTATAAAACTCGTATTTCTTGGTTTATGGAAGATAAAAAATTTGATGAGGCTTTAAAAGATATTCAAGCTTTGCAAAATCTTGATGAAGATAATTTGGAATGGGAAGTTTTGAAAGGGAAAATTTGGTTTTTACAAGGTAAAGACGATGAGGCTATTACAAAATTTACTGAACTTCTCAAGAAAGATCCTGGTAATGCAGAAATATATTACCTACGTGGTTTGATGTATAGTAGGAAAAAAGAAAAGAAACCCATCGATGATGAAAAAGCCTATGAAGATTTTTCCCAAGCCAAAAAATTGGGATTAAAAGAAAAGAATTTACTCGAACAACATTATCTTTTGGCGATGGAGTTAGGGCATTTTTCCGAAGCTTTATTAGATGCTAATGATTTACTTTCGCTTGAAAAGAAAAATTCCGTGTATTGGTTTTGGAGAGCAAAAGCCTGGGCTAACATGAATCAATGCGACTCAGCTATTGCTTCAGTTAATAAAGCTCTTGTGTTGCGACCAGCTTTTGAGGATGCTTATTTATTACGTGCCGATTGTAAAATTAAGAAAGGAAAAGAAAATCAGGCCATATCTGATTTTAATAAAGTTTTGCAACTAAATCCGCAGAATGCTAGGGCTTATGAGGGAAGAGGCGTATATTATTTCAACAAAAATCTCTATGACAAAGCTCTCGAGGATTTTAATAATGCCATAAAATTTGGAGAATCAGGAAGAGCTTATTTTTATCGAGGAGCCATCAAGGATATGCAAAAAGAGACAAAAAATGCTTGCTTGGATCTAAAAAAAGCCGTAGATTTGAAATATCCAGAAGCAGAAAAAGCATATAAACGAGCTTGTGGAATGATAAAATAAGGATATATGAATTTTTTAGAAATACCGTCAAAACTACTTCAAAAAACAGTTTCAGACCTCTCACGTCTTCCTGGTATTGGGCAGCGTACAGCTCTGCGTCTTGCTTTGTATTTGCTGCGGCAGGATGTTGCCTTTGTGCGTTCGCTTTCCCAATCTATTCTTGAATTGCGTGAAAACATTAAATACTGCAAAATTTGTCATAACATCAGTGACGACGAAATATGTTCTATTTGTAGTAACCCGAGTCGACAGCAACAGATAATTTGTGTAGTTCAGGATGTTCGTGATGTTATGGCTATCGAGCGTACGCAGGAATTTCGTGGCCTTTATCATGTGTTGGGAGGTGTTATCTCTCCGATGGATGGTATTACTCCTGAGATGTTGCATTTATCGTCACTCTTTGAGAGGGTAAAAGAGGCGAAGGTTGAAGAAATTATCTTGGCTTTGCCGGCTACCATAGAAGGAGATAACACGGCTTTTTATATTTATCAGCAATTACAGAACGCATCCGTTAAGTTTTCTACGATATCTCGAGGAATTTCAGTAGGAGATGAGCTTGATTACATCGATGAACTTACATTAGGTCAAAGTATTCGTCAACGTATTCCATATCATGTACAGCAAAAAACTTCATCTCTGTAATATGAAGAAAATTGTATATGTGTTGCTTTTAGGACTTTTTGCATGCACATCAAAACTTTATGTTCCGAACATAAATTTTACCGATAGTTATGAAGAATATCCTTCGAATTTTTTTCAAGGAATAAAATATTCTGTTCTTTCAAATGGGCAGTTGGAGTTTACATTGACCTTTTTGCGTTCGCAAATGTTACCGAAGAAAGAAAACAACACTTTTTATATTCAGTTTGCGTTAAAGATTAAACTTTTTAAAAGTTTGCAAAAGAATTTGTTGTTGGATACCTTCGGAAAAGTGTATCAAATTGATTTGAATTCTGTAGGCACTACATTTGACATTTCTCTTCATACTCAACAATTAAAAGCATTCCCTTCTTTTGCTTTAATTGAGGTGGAAGATTTGCATAGAAAAAGCAAAACTTTTACTCTTGTGGAGATGGATTCTTTGCTCCCAATTGTAGATAAAACATCTTTTTCCCAGCATGGCAATATTCATCTTGTGAGAATGGGAGACACTATTACTTTTGAAATGCCTACTTCTGCTAAAGATGTTAAGCTTTCTTATTATGCTTTTAAAGATTATTTTCCTGCACCGCCTTATGTTGAATTTTCTGAAAAACCACATGTTGATTCTATAGTTTCAATCCCATTGGTGAAACTTGATTCTACGCATTATTTTTTTGTAGCTGAAAAACAGGGGCTATACAAACTGATTGACGTGGCATCGAAGCAACAATATTATTGGTATGCCGTATCGGCATCTTTTCCGCTCGTTCAAACGTATGAAGAAATGTTGTTCCCTTTGCGTTATCTTACTAGCGAAAGTGAGTACAATAAAATCAAGCAAAATCCACAAACAGAAATAGAAAGCTTTTGGCTTCGGATAGGTGGATCAGAAGAGCTTGCTCGAGAACTCATTCGAAGGTATTACCATCGCGTTCGGCGTGCTAACGAACTTTTTACAAAGCATGTAGAAGGTTGGCGTACAGACCGCGGAATGATTTATATGGTTATGGGAAAACCAACATCCGTTTATAGAAATGATCAGCATGAACTATGGATTTATGGCCAAGAAAATAACATGATGTCCATGCAATTTCAATTTGCAAAGCAGGAAGTATTGCCTGGTTTATATGATTTTGTTATGGTTCGGAATACGAGATATAAAGACTTTTGGTTTAACATGATTGAAATTTGGCGAAAATGAAAGCATCGAATTTTATTTATGGTTTACATAGTGTTTTAGAAGCCCTTGAAGGTGATGTTTTGCTTGATCAAATTTACATTGCTAGAGGGATGGAGAAAAAGTTGGGTTTTCGAAAGGTAATTGAACTTGCCCGAGAAAAACGCGTGGTTGTCAAAGTTGTACCTGTTGAAAAGCTATATTCATTCGTCAATAAAAATCATCAAGGAATAATCGCCTTGCTTACGAAGATTGCATATGCTAATCTTGAGGAACTTGTCATGAACTCTTTTGAACAAGGGATAAATCCTTTGTTTGTGATCCTTGATAAGATAACCGATGTGCGAAATTTTGGGGCTATTGCGCGAAGTTGTGAAGCTGCTGGTGTCACGGGGATAGTTATTCCCGAACGTAATAGTGTTTCTGTTACCTCTGATGCAATTCAAGCAAGTGCTGGAGCCTTATTACATGTTCCCGTAGCAAGGGTTTCCAACCTGATTTCGACGGTTAAGTATCTTCAGAAAAGTGGCATTAAAGTGTATGCAACGACTGATAAAGCTTATAAAATTCACTACCATGAAAATTTTATTTCACCCGTAGCTTTTATTTTTGGGAATGAGGAGAAAGGAGTTTCTGCGGAACTATTGAAAGCTTCGGATGATTGGGTTCGTATACCTATGCTGGGGCAAGTCTCTTCGCTGAATGTTTCCGTAAGCGTAGGGATTGTGCTGTACGAAGCAGTTCGTCAACGAAAAAATTATGATTGATTTTTGTTTACTTTTCAAAAAAATATATTAATTTTGCAACTGAAATGCCCAGGTGGTGGAATTGGTAGACACGCTACTTTGAGGGGGTAGTGCCCGCAAGGGCGTGCAAGTTCGAATCTTGTCCTGGGCACTTTTTTTATGCCCGGATGGCGGAATTGGTAGACGCGCTAGTTTCAGGGACTAGTATTCGAAAGAATGTGCAGGTTCGAGTCCTGTTCCGGGCACGTTATTTTTTGATTACTTTATATCCAGCGTTTTTGAGATAAGATAAAAGTTTATCAGATACCTTTCCTTGTAAAATCAGCTGTCTATCTTTTACAGTTCCTCCAAGTCCAAAATGTTGTTTTATTTCTAGAGCAAACTTTTCAATGTGATCATCCGCACACGTAAACCCTTCTAGGATGGTAACTGTTTTCCCTTTGGCTCTATTTTCTTCGCGGATAATGAAATGCTCCTTGGTTAGTACCAAAGCTTCTTCCTCTTTTTTTTGTTCAAGTTCTTTCTTTTCATCTTCGGATAAAAGATGAATAAGATCGGACAATTGATTAAATGTCTTTTGACTCATATGATGGAATATGAATTTTTAACGATGCTGGTTGAACACGAATGTGTAATTTTTTTTGTTTCAATGGATAAGGGTCTCCATCAATGTGCAGGTAATCGCGATGGTGAAATTGAATGGTCGCTTCATGGATGGGGTAAATTTTGACAAAAGGAGTTTTATGCAAAATTTTTAGAAATAACAAAGGCCATAAAAGCAAGGCAAGCCACAGAGGAATTTTTTTCATGACGATCATATGTAGCATGCCATCCGAAGGGGATGCTTGGGGAGCCAAGGAAATTTGATTGCCGTATTGATTAGAATTGGAAAAGGTAATTAACAAAGCTTTGGTGATAAATGTTTTATTGTCAATGGTGATGGAATATGTTTTGGGTTTATAAAAAGGGTAAGTCTTAACCACATTGATAAAATAGTTAAAAAAGCCACGGCCTTTGGATTGGGCAAATCGTCTTGCAATGAGAGCATCAAAACCAATTCCTGCGACGCTGAAAAAAGGTATTTCATTGACCCACCCTACATCAATGGATACCGTATGTGGTTGTAAAGCAACTTCGAGAGCAGCTTCCGGTGAGCAAGGCAGTTGAAAATAATTTGCAAGCCCATTACCACTTCCTGTTGCAACGAGAGCTAAAGTTTTCTCGGGATATTTGATGAGCACAGATGCAACATCGTTTATCGTTCCATCTCCACCTACAACAATGAAATGATCATATCCTTTTTCTATCGCTTCTTGCGCTAATACACTTGCATGACCCGCATATTCAGAAAATTTTACGGGAATAAAAAGACTTTTCTTTTCAAGTAAATGCAGCAATTCACTAATCAATGCACTTGTACGCTTTTGTTTTCCAGCTCTAGGATTGATGATGATTATTCTTTTGTGTGTGTTTTTTTCGGACATAATTCGTTTTTGTTTGTTCTTTGAACATATTGCTGATAAGCAGCTTTTACAAGTTTTATGGCAACGCTATCATCAAAATTAAACTGCTCAAACGAATACTTCATGCAAGGCTTATATGTGTAAATGCGGGTTTCACCATTATTGTTTAAGCGAATATATTTCCCATTCGAAAAAACACCGACAATTTCAGGATAATCAAGCAATAAAACCATTCTTTTTTCGAAAGTACTAAAAAAACTATTACCAAAAGAGCACAGGGTATCAGAAAATCCAAGGTAATCAACAATGGATGGAAAAATATCTATTTGTTGGGCAAGAACAGGAGATACTTTTTGCAAAGTATCATTGCTGGGATCATAAACAATGATTGGAATGGCCATATTAAAGGGGAAGTTCTGAAAACACCCAGAAGGCATTTGAGCACTGTGATCTGCAGTAATAATAAATAATGTATTTTTAAACCATGGTTGTTTTCGTGCGTTTTCAAAGAATTTTTTTAAGCTAAAGTCAGCATATCGAATAGTTGGTAAAATGGGTAATTCTTCTTCACTATATAAAAAAGATCGGTTTTTAGGCAGGGTGTATGGATGATGCGAGGAAAGGGTAAAAATAAAGCTAAAAAAAGGTGATGGAAAGGAATTCATTTTGCGTATGGCAAATTGAAGATAAGGTTCATCATAAATGCCCCAATGCCCATCATAATCTTCTTTAGGTCCGTCGTAATCTGCTTCGCTAAAATACGCTTGAAATCCTATAGTTTCAGCATATTTGTCAAACATCATGGTGCCTTTTTTGCCCCCATGAAAAAAGGCTGTGTAATAACCATGTTTTTTTAAGTTTTGTGGTAAACCAGGAAGGCAATTTGTGGCATAGCTGGATGTTAACAAAGGCACATTGGACAATGCAGGATAACTACTTAATATGGCAGGAATACCTTCAATGCTCCGTTTTGCATTGCAAAAGCTGTATGGGAGAACGAATGAATGACGGCACAAAGAATCTAAAAAAGGTGTATATGATTTACCATCTTGTCTGAAAAAACCCATGTACGCGGATGAAAGGCTTTCTACAGCTATCAAAACAATATTTTTGGTTGGGGGAGCTGATTCAACATGGTACTGTTTACAATAGGGGAAAGTTGTTTCTGCTTTTTCGTTGGACATAAACTGAACAAGAGGCAATTCTTTTTTCCCAATGGTTTTTACAAGGGTAAAAGTTGAATTTAGTATAGCGTAGCTGTAAGTGGGTCCCATAAAAGAAGATGCATCTAAAATGCTTAAAGGTCGCAGTCCAAAAGAACCACGAGCCCCAGCAAATAAAACCACATGTAAAAGTATTATCATGAGAAACTGCTTCCAATAAGAAATTTCATACTGAAAAAGGTTTTTATAAAAGGAAGAAAAAATAAATATGGCCATCATAATAAGTAATAAAAATAGTATAAAAATCCACCAAAAATCGTGAAGAAAGCGAGGAATGAGTTGTTGAAATTCAGAAGATATTGCTCCAACAAAGTCAAATACATCAAAAGTAAGCCGTTTGTTGTTATAAGAAAAATAAGCAATATCAATAAGTGAAGGAATGGTAAGGACAATAAAATAAATAACAAAAAATGTATATAATGTATATCGCCAAAATTTTTTCTTAAGCTTTGTCCATGGGATGAAAAACCAAACGGATATCATGGGCATGAATAAAGAGATAATAACCAAATCAAAACGTAGTCCGTAAAGACAAATTTGGAAAATAACTTTTAAAGAAAGGTTTGGGAAAAAGTTTTGGTTGTTGAATAAAAAGATTAACCTAATAAGTTCAATGCTTAAAAGCAAAAACAGTAATAAGAATATAAAACGAATTAAACTTTTTGGCATTGTTAAACTTTTCATGTAGTTTTAAAAATAAAAAAGGCTGCCTTATCGACAGCCCTTTGGTGAGTTTACAATGTTTTTATTGCTTGGTATAAGTTGCAGCAACAACATCTGTTCCAGCTGCTCCGTAATTGATGGAGTAGTTGATGGTCTTAATTTTGCAGCCAGCTGTAGAAGCAGCAGTTACTTCGTAGGTTGATGATTGAGTAGAGATGGTAGCCTGAGTAGCTATGCCATCACCATCCCAATCATAGGTAGCTGTTTGATCAACTGAAATGTTAGGTCCGCTAACAATAGCATTTACTGCCAAGTTCGAGTAACCACTAAAATTGGAAATAATAAGCTTGTTGTAGTCTACTGATGAAGCTGTAATATTTTCAGTATAACTATAGCTACCTTGTCCGGGACCGGTAACGCTAGCATTTACCTTATAAGTACCAGCAAGACGATCAGCTTTTACATAAACCGTACGAGTTTCGGTTGCTGTATTACCAGCTTCGTCACTAACTGTGTAAGTTAATGTGTATTCTCCGACCTGATTGGTGTTCACCGTGCCTGTAACAGTAATTTGAGAAGTCAAGTTACCATCTTTGTTATCATTTGCAGTAGCACCTGGATCTTGCCATGTGTCACCTAAATTGACATACATGGTTTTGTCACCGGTTAACGTAATGGTTGGCTTTTCTGTGTCTTCTTTTTGGCAGGATGAAAATAAAGCAACCCCCGCCATGATCCACATTGCATTTTGAAACCATTTTGTTTTCATAGCAGTTATCTTTTGCGTTGCAAAGATAATAATTTTTTTAAAAAGTATTTGAACTTTGAAAAAGATGTATATTTGCAGCACAAAAATTTCAAAGGTATGAGAAAAGTATTGGCAGTATTAGCTCTTGCTGGCATTTTTGCCATGGTTGCATGCAAAGGCAACAAAGAAGACAAAGAAAAAGCAAAGCAAGACAGCATTCAGGCTGATTCCACTCCTCAAGTAAAAAAAGACAGCATGGGGAAAACTGAATTAGAAAAGGCTCACCAAGATACCATTGCTAAAGCAAACGAAGACAGCATGAAGAAAGCTCAAGAAGCTAAGGAAACTACTAAGAAGTAAGCAACCAGGCAAAATGTTTAAAAAATTAGCCACCTTCGGGTGGCTTTTTTTGTGATAAAAAAATTTTTTTGAAAAAAATCTTTTTTTAAAAAAGTGTATATTTGCAGCGCAAAAATCTTAAAGATATGAGAAATGTATTGGCAGTATTAGCTCTTGCTGGCATTTTTGCCATGGTTGCATGCAAAGGCAGCAAAGAGGACAAAGAAAAAGCAAAGCAGGACAGCATTCAAAAGGCTGATTCCATTGATCGGTTAAAAAAAGACAGCATTAGGAAAGCTGAATTAGAAAAGGCTTATCAAGATTCCATTGCTAAAGCAAAGGAAGACAGCATGAAGAAAGCTGAGGAAGCTAAGAAAACCACGAAGTCCACAACACCTACAACTCAAAAGCCTGCAACTCAACAAACTACACCTCCAACCACCAACACTCAGAAACCTGTTAGAGGTGGTGCCGTAAAGAATCAATAACATGGCAAAAGTTAAAAAATTACAGCCGCCCTCGGGCGGCTTTTTTATTCTTTTACCAACTTAAAAAAGTTTAATTTTGCAAAGCAATAAAAAAAGGTTATGAGTTACTTTTTTACCTCTGAATCCGTATCAGAAGGCCATCCAGACAAGGTAGCTGATCAAATATCTGATGGTCTTCTTGATGAGTTTTTGCGACAGGATCCAAATTCTAAGGTGGCTTGCGAAACGCTCGTGACAACAGGGTTGGTAATAATAGCTGGAGAAGTTAAAACTGAAGCTTGGGTTGATCATATGGAAATAGTCCGTCAAGTGATCAAAAAAATTGGTTACACCAACCCCGAATATCGCTTCGATTATAATTCTTGTGGGATAATATCAGCAATCCACGAGCAATCTTCAGACATACGAATGGGTGTTGAAAAATTGGATCCTTATGAACAGGGTGCAGGTGACCAAGGGATGATGTTTGGCTATGCTTGCACTGAAATGGACAATTATATGCCCATTAGCATTGAAATTGCTCATTTACTTGTTCAAAAGCTTGCTGAAATACGTCGAGAAGGGAAGGTTATGACTTATCTTAGGCCAGATGCTAAATCTCAAGTAACGCTTGAATATGCTGATGATGGTACCCCATTGAGAATTGATACCATAGTTGTTTCTACTCAACACGATGAATTCGACACGGACGAGAAAATGCACAAAACTATATACGAGGATGTAAAGAAACATTTGATTCCTCGCGTTTTTGAGTCGGAAGATGTTCCTTCCCGTGTACGTGCCCTTCTTAAAAATGACTTTAAATTATTTGTCAACCCAACCGGAAAATTTGTCATAGGTGGTCCTCACGGAGATACGGGATTAACTGGACGTAAAATCATAGTTGACACCTATGGTGGCCATGGAGCTCATGGAGGCGGAGCTTTTAGTGGAAAGGATCCATCTAAAGTAGACCGCTCTGCTGCTTATGCTATGAGATATATTGCTAAAAATGCTGTTGCTGCTGGTCTTGCCGACAAAATACTTGTCCAGGTTGCTTATGCTATTGGAGTAGCTCAACCTGTTGGATTTTATGTTAACACGTACGGGACAGCAAAAGTGAAAATGAGTGATGATCAGATTGCCCGAAAACTTTATGATATGTTTGACTTACGACCTTATGCTATTATAAAGAAATTTGAATTGTGTAATCCTATTTATTTGCCGACGGCAGCTTATGGTCATTTCGGGCGTCAACCTTATCAGGCAAAAGTTAAAGTTTCACCTTTACACAACAATACTTTTGTTGAGCTTGAAAATGGTCAAGAGGTTCATTACAAAATAGCTAGATTCTTTGGCTGGGAAGAATTGGACATGGTATCAGCCATTCGAGAAGAATTCAAATTGTAATTTAAAAGGCATTCAAAATAAGTTTATTTTTGCAAAAAATAACCCACATGAAAGAAAAAAGATTTATTACATGCGACGGCAATTATGCAGCTGCGTATGTTTCATATATGTTTAGCGATGTAGCTGCTATCTATCCTATTACCCCTTCAAGCACCATGGCTGAAAATGTTGATGAGTGGGCAGCTCAAGGAAAGAAAAATATTTTTGGAAATGTATTAAAAGTTGTTGAAATGCAAAGTGAGGCTGGAGCTGCAGGGGCTGTTCATGGTAGTTTACAAAGTGGGATGCTTACTACTACTTACACTGCATCTCAAGGCTTGCTGCTGATGATTCCAAATATGTATAAAATTGCTGGTGAGCTTTTACCAGCAGTGTTTCATGTTTCTGCACGCTCTATTGCAGCTCAAGCTCTTTCCATTTTTGGTGATCATAGCGATGTGATGACTTGTCGAATGACAGGTTTTGCCATGTTGGCGACAGGGAGTGTTCAGGAAATAATGGATTTAGCTCCTGTTGCTCATTTAGCTGCTATCAAATCGCGTGTTCCTTTTTTACATTTCTTTGATGGCTTTAGAACTTCGCATGAAATACAAAAAGTAGAGTATTTTGTAGAAGATGACTTAAGAGATTTAATTGATTGGGATGCATTAGAAGCCTTTAGAAAACGAGCTTTAAATTCTGAACATCCTGTAACTCGTGGTACGGCTCAAAACCCTGACATTTATTTCCAGACAAGAGAAGTAGCTAATCCTTTTTATCTTAAAGTGTCTGATATTGTCGAAGAATACATGCAGGCCATTTCCCAACGTACAGGTAGAGAATATCATCCTTTTACCTATTATGGAGCTTCTGATGCAGAATATGTCATCGTTGCCATGGGTTCTGTAAATGATACCATTCGTTCTACCGTAGATTATTTACTGAAAAGAGGAGAAAAAGTTGGGTCTATTGCTGTGCATCTTTATAGACCTTTCAGTGAAAAATATTTCATGAAGGTACTACCTTCTACCGTCAAAAGAATAGCAGTCCTTGATCGTACTAAAGAACATGGAGCTGAAGGTGAGCCCTTGTACCTTGATGTACGCAGCATATTCTACAATAAACCTAATGCTCCTCTCATTGTTGGTGGTCGTTATGGACTTAGTTCTAAAGATACAACCCCTGCACAAATTATTGCTGTGTTTAATAATTTAAAACAATCTGAACCTAAAAATCATTTTACCATTGGTATTGTAGATGATGTTACTTTCACGTCTCTTCCTGTGTATGAAGAAATTGATATTTGTGACCATTCCACTTATCAAGCAAAGTTTTATGGTATAGGTTCTGATGGAACGGTTGGAGCAAATAAGAACTCCATAAAAATCATTGGTGAAAATACTGATAAATATTGTCAGGCTTATTTTGCTTATGACTCTAAAAAATCGGGAGGCTTTACTGTTTCTCACCTACGTTTTGGAGATAAACCTATCAAAGCTCCTTATTTGGTAAATACACCCAATTTTGTAGCATGCCATGTTCCTGCTTACTTAAATAAGTATGATATATTAAAAGGTATAAAGGAAGGAGGCGTTTTTTTGTTGAATACCATCTGGGATGTGGATGAAACGCTACGTCGACTACCCAATTCTATAAAGAAAACTTTGGCTCAAAAACGGATTAAGTTTTATGTTATCAATGCCACTCAAATTGCTAAAGAAATAGGCCTTGGAAGTCGCATAAATACTATCATGCAGTCGGCTTTCTTTAAGGTGACTAACATCATTCCTTACGAGCTGGCTGTTAGTGAAATGAAGAAAGCTGTAGAAAAAACATATGGAAAGAAAGGAGAAGAAATTCTTCGAATGAACTTTCAAGCTATTGAGCGTGGTGGAGAAGTAATTGAAGTCCCAGTACAAGAAGACTGGGTTAATTTACCTGATGATCCAGTTCAAGTCGATCCAGCTAGACCAGAATTTATTGTTAAGATAGCTGATGTAATGAATCGTCAAGAGGGGGATAGTTTGCCAACTTCGGCCTTTGTGGGCCGTGAAGATGGTACTTTTCCTCCGGGTACTACAAAATATGAGAAACGAGGCATAGCTGTTTTTGTTCCTGAATGGATTGCTGAAAACTGCATTCAATGTAACCAATGTGCTTATGTTTGTCCACATGCTGCTATCCGTCCATTCTTACTTACTGAAGAAGAAAAAGCCAATTTGCCTTTTGAATTAAAGACCATTCAGGGTAGTGGAGCCTTGAAGCAATATCAGTACAGAATGCAAGTTAGTGTTCTGGATTGTACGGGTTGTGGGGTTTGCGTAACTACATGTCCTTCAAAAGAAAAGGCACTGGTATTGAAACCTTTAGATTCTCAGATGCAAGAAGCCGAACACTTTAAATATCTTGATGAAAAGATTGGTTATAAAGAAACAGTTGTCGACAAATTCAAGACTGTTCGCAATAGTCAGTTTGCTCAACCTTTATTTGAGTTTTCAGGAGCTTGTCCGGGTTGTGGAGAAACTCCATACATCAAGCTCGTAACGCAGTTATTCGGTGAGAGGATGATTGTTGCTAATGCAACAGGATGTTCTTCTATTTATGGGGGGTCTGCACCATCGACACCTTATACGTTTAATTACAAGAGCGGTAAAGGTGTAGCCTGGGCAAATAGTTTGTTTGAAGATAATGCTGAATATGGCTTTGGTATTGCTCTAGGATATAGAGTAAAGCGCGAAAATTTAGCTAACCGCATCAGAGAGGCTTTGCCAACATTGGATGAAGAATTCAGAGCCGCATGCCAGAATTGGCTCGACCATATGAACCATGGAGAAGCTTCTGTCGCAGCTTCTGAGAAACTCGTAGAAATTGCAAAAACACGAGAAGGCAAATTAGCTGATGAGATCATTTCAGCTTCTGATTATCTTATAAAAAAATCTATATGGATTATTGGTGGTGATGGTTGGGCATACGATATTGGATGTGGTGGGGTGGATCATGTACTAGCTAGCGGTGAAGATGTAAACATCCTTGTGTTAGATACCGAAGTTTATTCGAATACAGGTGGGCAAACTTCAAAAGCTTCTCCATTAGGTGCTGTAGCCAAATTTGCTGCTTCCGGTAAAAAAGTTGCGAAAAAAGATCTCGGTTTGATGGCTATGACATATGGTTATGTCTATGTTGCTCAAGTTGCTATGGGAGCAGATCAAAATCAATATTTCCAGGCTGTTAAAGAAGCTGAAGCTTATCCTGGTCCATCTCTTATCATAGCATATTCACCCTGTATTAGTCATGGACTTCGCTTTGGAATGGATAAATCGCAGCAACAACAAAAATTCGCTGTAGAAGCTGGCTATTGGTTCTTGTATCGTTACAATCCTTTGTTGGAAAAAGAAGGAAAAAATCCGTTCCAACTTGATAGTAAGGAACCTGATTGGTCGAAATTCCAAGAATTTTTATTGAGTGAAGTTCGGTTTACTGCTCTCATGAAAACTTTCCCAAAAGAAGCAGCAGAGCTCTTCCAAGCTGCCGAGGAAGCTGCAAAACGTAGATATAAGAAATTGCGGAAATTAGCTGAAATGGGTCTATAAGATAAGTAGCATGAAAAAAATTCTTTTAATTGCCTTTGTTCTTTTAAAGGTGTTTGTTTCTTCTTGCAAGGTAAAAAAAGAAGCAAGTGTTGTTGTTGTCCACGATACTATTTACCTAACTCGCTATAAGCCTATTTTTTCTAACAATGATGCTTTGCTCATGAGTGTTTTGTGGTTTCAAACAGCTGGGGAATATCGGGCACTGATGTATCAAGCTTATAATGCTGCCAGAGCAGCTTTAGATCATGCATTAGCAACCCATACAGATAATCGTCCACTGGCGGTGGTTTTTGACATTGATGAAACACTTCTTGATAACAGTCCATACGAAGCTAAAACAATTTTGGAAGACATCCATTATCCTGAAAAGTGGAATGAATGGGTAAGTCAAGCAAAAGCAATGGCTCTACCTGGGGCTGTTGCGTTTGCAACCTATGCTGCCGAAAAAGGCGTTCATCTTTTTTACATTAGTAATCGTAAAGAAGAGGAAAGAGAAGCCACCAAGCGAAATTTGATTAGTCAGGGATTCCCTTTTCAAGGAGATGACCATTTGCTTTTGTTAGAAAATACCTCCTCTAAAGAAGCACGACGCCAGTGGGTTGCAAAGCAATATGACATTGTTTTGCTCGTAGGCGATAATTTAGGAGATTTTGACGGTATTTTCGATAAAAAAAGCTGCACCGAGAGAAGTAAACTTGTTGACGAACATCAAAAATTGTTTGGAAGTCGCTACATTATCCTTCCAAATCCGATGTACGGTGATTGGGAAGGATGCATATATAATTATGAATATAAGATTTCTCCAGCAAAACGTGATTCGTTACAAAAGGCCCATTTGAGAAGTTTTTAAAGAATTAACATTAAGTTAACATAAAAGCTACAAAAAATCAATACGATTTTTTGTAGCTTTTTTTTATTTTTGGCAAAAACAATGGATCTTTATCTTATAGCGGTTATTGTCTTGCTCATCATAGCAGCTTTAGATATCACTGTAGGTGTGGCTAATGACGCTGTTAATTTTCTTGCTCCAGGCTACGGTTCGCGGCTAACATCTTTTAAAGTGCTCTTGTGGTCTGCTTCTTTAGGGGTTTTTATTGGAGCTTTATTTTCTGGGGGGATGATTGATGTAGCACGTTCTGGGGCTTTTCATCCTGAAACTTTTACCTTCCATGAAATTCTTCTAATTTATTTTGCTGTAGTAATAAGCGATATTATTCTCTTAGATTTATTTAATACTGCTGGTTTACCTACATCAACTACGGTTTCTCTGATTTCAGAATTGGTCGGTGCAGGTTTTGCCATGGGGCTTATTAAGATTTATGCAGCCGGAGATGCTTTCAATGCTATTGTTCAATATGTCAATGAAAGTAGAATTTTAGGCATGTTTACAGCTATTTTGGTTTCAGTACCGCTTGCTTTTGGTCTAGGATGGTTCATGCAATACATAAGCAGACTCATATTTACATTTGTATATGATAAAAAAGTCATTATTGGTGCTCTGTTTTCTGGAATTTCTGTGGCTTTTATTTCCTATTTCATTTTTGTTAAAGGTTTGAAAAATGCTTTTTTCTTAACATCTGATGTGAAAACTTGGATTTTAGACCATCTATGGATGTTGGGAATAGGAACAGTTTTATTGGTTGCTTTTATGCTGATAGTGGTGCGTTGGCTTAATCCAAGGTTTAACATTTATAAAGTGGTTGTTTTATATGGGACATTTGCGGTTGCCATGGCTTTTGCAGGAAATGACTTGGTAAATTTTATAGGACCCTCTGTGGCTTCTATCGAGTCTTATTTATTGTTCTCTTCCAGTGGAGCTTCTTCTCCTCATGAATATTTTATGTCAGACTTAGTTCATGTGAAGAATCCGTTTCTGCCTTATATTTTGCTTGGTAGTGGAATTATTATGATGCTTGCTTTGTGGTTCAATAAGAAACTGATGAATGTTTTGGAAACCTCTACACAACTGAGTAATCAAAGCGAAGTTTCGATTGAAAAATTTGAACCCAATGATCTTGCAAGAGCTGTAATTCGTTTTTTTGTCTTTATTCAGAAGTTTTTGGATAAATTCATTCCCAAGTCGATTCAACGGTGGATTGACAGTAGATTTGAACAAAAAGCAACGCTTTCTCCAAATGCTTCTTTTGATGCAATACGAGCTGCTGTGGTTACAATGGTGGGAAGTAGTCTTATCGCTTTGGGTACTTCATTGAATTTACCGCTTTCAACAACGTATGTTACCTTTCTTGTTGCGATGGGGGCTGCTCTGGGTGATAGAGCGTGGAATCAAGATACAGCTATTTATCGAGTAAGTGGCGTTTTTTATGTTATCGGAGGTTGGTTTTTAACTGCTTTTTTTGCGTTTCTATTAGGAGGAATTGTAGTTTTATTCTTGTATTTCACTACATGGATTGGAATGCTTATACTCCTAGCTCTTTTGATTTATATCTTAATAAAAACCAAAAAAGTTCATGAAGAAATTTCGGGAATTCAAAAAGAAAGTAATGAGCTGCTTCAAAAATCGCTTTCAGCCGATGCAAAAGAATTTCTAGATCTCGTTCGATCGCACATATCTTCTCTTATTTATGCTATTCAGGAAATTCTTAAAGATATTGAAGATGGAATTTTAAACGAAAAGCTGAAATCAATTAAAGAGGCACGTAAAAAATTTAAAGTTCTTGATAACCGTTCAAGTTTATTCATTAATGCCGTTAATCTACACATTTCTGAAAAACCAGAATTAGGCAAGGAAGTAATGTTTATGAAAATTGCCAATATACAGCGTGAGATAGCTGTAAGCCTGAGTTTTGTGGTGCAAGCACTCTACAAGCATTTCAATAATCAGCACAAAAATTTTTCAGAACAACAGCTAGAGGATATAAAAGAAATCTTAAGCAAATATTATCAAATACTTGACTCATTTGAAAAACTTAATACTGAGGGGTTCTCTTATTCTCAATTTGAATTGCTTTCGCAGCAACTCAATGAAATGAAATTATTGCTATCAGAAGTAAGACGACGTCAGTTAGAAAGACTTAAGAAAAAAGATGTAGGAACACGAACCAATTTGCTTTTCTTTAATAATTTAAGTGAATTCGAAAATCAACATAGGTTGCTAGAAGATCTTGTAAAATGCCAGAAAGAAATGTACCCTTATTGGTAGAATGATATTTATCAGAAAGGCTAAGATCTACTTATATTTTAAAGTAGCGTAATTTTGCAAAAAAAGTATGAAAAAAGAATTTACAGGAAAGTGGGTTGGGGGTATGGTATTCGATATTCCCATAGATGGTCATCATGTGGTGGTAGATGCCGAAGAGAAATTTGGAGGGCAAGACAAGGGACCACGCCCCAAGAATTTGATGGTGGCTTCGCTCATTGGCTGTACGGGTATGGATGTTATTGCTATATTGAATAAAATGCGAGTACAAGTCGAAGAATTTTCGATTGATGTTAAAACGGAGCTAACCGAAGAGCACCCAAAGCATTTTACTAGCATGCATCTTATATACCGCTTCAAAGGCAAGAATCTTCCTTTGGAAAATCTGAAAAAAGCAGTAGAGCTGTCGCAAGATAGATATTGTGGAGTTTCGGCTGTGTACAAAAAAGCTTTGAATTTAACTTATGAAATTGTTGTAGAAGAATAAACTATGGCGTGGTGGGGATATCTTTTAATTGGAATTGGGATTCTCGTGACCATCTTATGGTTGTGGTCCTATGTGCAGATGCAGAAGTTAAAGCGAGTAAAGACAAGTGATCGAATTATTCATCTTAACGATAAAACTTTTTCTTCATTTGTTAAGAGGCATTCTATAGTGGTAGTAGATTTTTGGGCGGATTGGTGTATGCCTTGTAAGGTTTTGCAACCTACGCTTAATCAACTTGCCGAAAAATACGCTGATAAAATCAAAGTGGCCAAGCTGGATGTAGATCGCAATAGACGAATTTCAGCTCAATATCAAGTGCAAAACATACCTACGGTTATCTTTTTTGTGCGTGGCAAGGAAGTACATCGTGAAATAGGTGTAAAGACATTAAAGCAATTTGAAAAGATTTTGGAAAAATATTTTTAGTCGGTAGACGTTTTGCAAGTGAGTTTTTAGTTTTTTCAATTTTTTTCATATTTTTGTATGAAAAATCTAGTTTTATGAAATCTTTTTATGTTGTATTATTTTACATGCTTGCACTGAATATTTTTTACGCGCAAACTTCTGTTGTGTCACAAGATGCCCAATCTGCTTTGAGCAAAGTAGATCGGCATTTTTTTATTGAGAACAAAGGGCAATGGCATTCGGATGTGCTTTATTTAGCGAGGCTAGGGGGGTTGGGTGTGTGGATTACGAAGTATGGGGTGAATTACGACTTTTTTAAGCTGGAAGAAATCCCATCGGACACGAAAAGCGAGCACTCATTTTCTGACAAATTTAGGCACAAGGACTACAGGGTGATAGGTCATCGAGTGCTTGTGAAGTTGCAGGGTTATCATGAAAACCCCGTTCGAGAAGGCAGGGAAAAGCAAGAAGGCTATTACAATTACTTTATTGGGAATGATCCGAGCAAGTATGCTACGTTTGTAGGGTTGTATAAGGAAGCTGTAATTAAGAATGTTTACGACGGGATAGACGTGCGGTATTATTTTGACGGAGGGATGTTGCGGTATGATTACATTGTTCAACCTGGAGCTGATCCGAATCAGATAGTTTTTAAGTTAGAGGGGAGCGATAAGACCTATGTTGATGAAAGGGGCAATTTAGTTTTTACAACTCGATTTGGAGAGGTATCAATGGCAGGATTGAAAGTGTATCAGGAAAAAGACGGCCAGGAAATTGCAGCAAGTTTTGTAGATAGGGATGGAGGTTGGAGTATAGAGGTAGGAAATTATGATAAAAGCCAAGCATTAGTGATAGATCCATTGATTTATTCCACCTACATTGGTGGAAGTGATGATGAAGAAGGTCGTGATATAGCGGTTGATGGCAGTGGGAATGCGTATATAACGGGGTATACACGTTCAACGAATTATGATGTTACTGTTGGGGCATATCAAACGAGCTTTGGTGGGATCTTTGATGTATTTGTTACGAAGCTGAATGCCAGTGGTAGTAAACTTGTGTATTCTACTTTCCTTGGTGGAAGTTATAATGATTATGGTCGTGCTATAGTTATAAATCGCAGTGGAAATGCGTATGTAACGGGGGAAACAGAGTCAACGAATTTTCCTGTTACGGCAGGGGCATATCAAACGACTTATGGTGAGAACCGAGATGTATTTGTTACGAAGCTGAATGCCAGTGGTAGTAGACTTGTGTATTCTACTTACGTTGGTGGAAGTAATAGTGACGAAGGTTATGGTATAGCGGTTGATGGCAGTGGGAATGCATATGTAACGGGGCAGACAGGGTCAGAGAATTTTCCTGTTACCACAGAGGCATATCAAATGACCTATGGTGGGGATTATGATGTATTTGTAACGAAGCTGAATGCCAGTGGTAGTGGACTTGTGTATTCTACTTTCCTTGGTGGAAGTGATTGGGATTATGGTTATGATATAGCCGTTGATGGCAGTGGGAATGCTTATGTAACGGGAGGTACACAGTCAACGAATTATCCTGTTACTGCAGGGGCATATCAAACAACCTTTGGTGGGGCCCGAGATGTATTTGTTACGAAGCTGAATGCCAGTGGTAATGGACTTGTGTATTCTACTTACCTTGGTGGAAGTAGTTATGATTTTGGTCAAAGTATAGCCCTTGATGGCAGTGGAAATGTTTATGTAACGGGGGGGACAGGGTCATCGAACTTTCCTGTTACGGCAGGGGCATATAAAACAACCAAGGGTAAGAACGAGGAGGCATTTGTAATGAAGCTGAATGCGAGGGGTAATGGACTTATGTATTCTACTTACCTTGGTGGAAGTAATAATGATTATGGTCGTGCTATAGCTATAGATGGCAGTGGGAATGTGTATGTAACGGGGGAAACAGAGTCATCGAATTTTCCTGTTACTGCAGGGGCATATCAAACGACCTTTGGTGGGGCCCGAGATGTATTTGTTACGAAGCTGAATGCCAGTGGTAGTAGACTGATGTATTCTACTTACCTTGGTGGAATTGATAATGAAGAAGGTTATGGTATAGCGGTTGATGGCAGTGGGAATGCGTATGTAACGGGGGAGACATATTCAACGAATTTTCCTGTTAAGGCAGGTGCATATCAAAGGACCAATGGTGGTAACGAAGATGTATTTGTTACAAAGCTGAATGCAAATTAGTAGTTGACTTATGTATTCTACTTACCTTGGAGGTAATGATTACGATTATGGTTACGGTATAGCCATAGATGGCAGTGGGAATGCGCATGTAACGGGGTCGACAGAATCAACGGATTATGATGTTGCTGCAGGAGCATATCAAACGACAAAGTGTGGAAGCTATGATGTATTTATAACAAAACTATCTTTACCAGCTACAGGTTTTGAAGGTTTATCATATACTGCATCGTGGAATCTATTCCCTAATCCTACTAATGGCTCGTTTACGCTCCAAACTCAGCAAGGCGGTGTGTTTGAATTGATGGACCTGTGTGGTAAGGTTATTCAAACTTATAAATTACAAAATGCAATCGAACAAATACAGGTCAACTTGCCAAGTGGGATATACTTTATCCGAGAAAAAGAAACAGGCTGTACACAAAAGCTAGTGATAGAATAAAAACCAACATTAAATTTTCACTTGCAAGGAGCCGATAAGCATTGCTTATCGGCTCTTTGTTTATACTCTATTTTCTCTGATTTTTTGGGCGTGATAAATATTTTGCCTAGGAAAAATTGAAATTTAACAATATTGAGGACCATAAACAAATCTCATCGAATAAGAACCATTTTCCCAAATTCATGAGAAAAATATTTATCGGCTTCAGTAGAAATTTTTTCAAGAGAATTTCCATGAAGTTTAACAATCACTCGATACAAATACACTCCATTTGCTAACGGGTCGCCAAATTGATCTCGCCCATCCCATGCATAAGTGGTAATGTTTCTACCAATATGTATGGGACCCAGTTCTTCTTTCGTAATCTCACGTACAACCCTGCCGGTAATCGTCAAAATTTGTATGCGAAAGTCCTCCGGGATCTCAGAACCCGTAAGGGTAAAAACAAAATGCGTTCGCGTGCTAAACGGATTAGGCCAGTTCATTACATTGGTGATAGCAGGTTTATTGATAACCTCAAAATGAATGGTATAGTTGTATGCACCACTTACGTTGTTGCTCATGTCGCGAGCTTGAACAGTTAAGGTATATATGCCATCAGCTAAAGGTCCCGCAGGAAACTCCACTCGAGCTATGTTGTTGGATGAAGTTGCTGGATAAAAACGCATCTTTTCCACTCCACCTTCTCTAAAAAATACTTGCTTTAACTCCTCTCCCTGTTTTTGCAAGAAAACTTTAAAACAATTCGTATCATTTAGCAGCAAAAACTTATTTTCATCCTTAAGGAAAATTTCAATCAAAGGTTTTGCGCTCACAATATCACCATCTAAAATATGAACACCATCAAAAGTGACGTCCAACACAGGATTTATCTTGTCTTGTTCAACTTCAAATTGCACTTCTGCGATGTTATTAAAATGATACTGTTCGAGCTGAAAATATGTTCCCGTTTGAGGATTGATAGGATTAAATTCTACCCAAAGAGAATTGAATCCGCTCATTCCTCGAGTAGAAAATTTAATGGAATCTTTAATGACATCTCCTGCTGGGTGCAATCTAAGTTTTTTCAAGGCTAAGGGTGTAACTTGCCCATTTCTTCGCAAAAAGTAAGCTACCCGAAGCGTGTCAGGAAAATCAACAGGACTGATGTTACGCGTAGCAATCCCAAAACGAAGGGTATCGCCTTCCTGAAGTTTTTTTGCAGAAAAATGGTAAAAAGAAGCAGGATCAATCGCAGTTTCAGGAATTGGGTCATAAAGTACCTGCCACCGCACCATTTGAGCTGGTGTGTGTAAAGAATCATCTCGCATCTTAATGAGCAAGCGTAATTGAGGATAGACTTGTGCATCAATCCGTGATGAAAGATTAAGAATATCCATCGAGTCAGGAACAGGAGGTAAAGGTCCCATCAGTGTATCTTCTTCCCCATTCTGACGTATGCCAAGCACATACAACCGAACCGTATCAGTCCAAACATAAGGCTCATAGCTTCTTACGCGCCAGTGCAGACTTCCCCATTTAAAAGCAGGTCCTACGATGGTTGACTTTATCCATCCTTCTTTCCACTTCGTAGAAAGCGTCCACTTTCCAGAAATTATACTCGTTGTGTCACTTCCAACCCGCTCATCTGCTGAATGGTAATAACCCTTTCGCCCAAAGATGATATAAGGCTGTTTGTTCTGCAAAGTACGAATAACCGTGCTACCAATGCTTTCAAAAGCTTGATATAAACTCTCAGGATAATTTTCTGCATTATGATTGCGATGGCTAAATGCCAAAACATAATAACCATAAGGAATAGTGTCAATAAATTTTCTCATGCGCTCTAACCACATGGAATCCGTCGTAAAGAAGTCAAAATCGTAGTAAGGATATGTTCTGCAATTCAAGGCTCCAAAGGGACCTATTCCATCGCCATCCGGATCAACATTAACCCAAGGAGAAATGCTAATGGTATCAAACACAGCAAATTTCATCCCATGGCCATTGTAATTCGTGCAAGACCATTGACCTTTCAATGCTCCATTGATTGTGTACAACTCTTGGTCCCAAGGAATGTTTGGATAATAACCCGTTTGAGCTTGGATGGTCACCAGTGAATTAATAAAATCAAAGCGACGTTGAGGCCTATTAAAAGTCACATACGTATACTGATCATTTTTAAATTGAAAGAAATGAGCTTGTCCCCACCCTCTCTTATGAGGAATGAATTGAAAAGAACTTTCCCGCCAATTGTTCGAACCCTCTTTTTTTACGCGCCAATAATATACTGTGCTATCAGGCATAGCTGTCATAGGGAAAGGCAAAGTCCAGCTCAAAATCCCACCCGTCTGCGTAATCGGAGGACTTTCTTTTAGAAAAGGACTATTAAACTGATCGGTTGTATCTAATTGAAAAACATACGTTGTTTGCGGAACCAAAGGATAAACGGTGCTTGCAACTAAGGTTACAAAAGTATCAGGAATAACAGCATATTCATAAGGATAAACAGGTATCGCATCGCTTGAAATAACCATGAAAGAAACAGTAGTACTGTTATTGTTCTCATTAGTTTCGACAACTTGCTGAAAAGCATCAATGGTGACTTTTAAGTAATTGATCCCAGCAGCGATGGTGGGTTTTACAGGCATCTTTACATATAATGTATCGTTGAAATAAGGAGCTCGAATCATCTTTTGAATTAAAGCAGTCGTTTGATCTGGAAATATACGCTCAATTTCAAGAATAATACTATCCTGAACAGCTCTTCCAATATTTTTTGCAATAATTTGAACCGTAAAAGAATCAAGATCAGTAGTAATTTGTGTAGGGATAAAAGAAATCTGCGAGGGAGTCATCAAGTAATCAGGCTTGGCTATGCCACCAATGCTAATAAGAGGATCTCCATGCAAAGTCATACCTAAACATACATCTCGCAAATAAGCTGAATTATCAAAATATTGAACACTTTGAATGGTTTTTTGAATAATCTTTCCAATGGGCTCACCATAGTTCCGATGAGCAATGCGCCCCATGAGTTCACGACTGTAAATAAAAAGATAAGAGGCTACCGACTTCGTCATACTTGCAAGATACCCAATAGCACCCTTGTTGGGAATTAGCACAAAAGCTTCACTGGCCGTAGGAGAGGGCTGAAAAAGATCTCCTGTATAGCAACTGTTGGCTACAAAAAAAGGATATCTTTTGTAATTGCTGTATTCCTCCGGGTTATCTATACTTATATCATAGCCAAAACCAGCTCCATGCGCAAAAAAATTCATCATCGACACTCCTCTATTTACTAAATTTTTTAAACTATCAGACAAATTTTGCTGAATGGGAGCTGTCGTGGTCTTTGTAAAAGTTTTTACCTCTGCACCATAAAAAGGTCCTTCAAGTGAATCTCTAAAAACATTTAAATAACCTAACAGCGTTTGTGCTTCCCCTGCATTACTACCACCTGCAAAATGCAAAACCTTTTTTAACCACTCGTTGGCAAAAGGATCCGACGGATCGTAAGGACGATTCTTTTCTTGCTCGTAATCTCGCACCTTTTGTAAATAGTTGAGCACATCAAGCTCCGTCCTAGCACTTATCCTACCTGTTGGTATTAGTGGAGTGTATGGGCCACTACCTAAATCAGCCGTAAACAAAACATCAGAAGGAGGATTACCAAAAGAAGGAACAAGTGTTTCAGCATTAATTTGAGGGTTAAAGCGATAATTGTAAATCGAACCACCAGCACGGTAACCCTTCCCAATAAGATACATAGCATTGATCGTATCAGAGGCATGATTTAACATAAAACGAGCAAAATTGCGAATAGCCATGGGATGCTTGGGTATCCCACCAGCAAACTGATCGTAAAGCTCTTCAATATTGACCATAGCTACCGTATAACCAGTAGCCTGCCTATAAGTAGCATATGCCTGCACTGCACTCCACAAACGAGGATGCGTAATCATAAACACATTTGCATTGACATAATTACTTTGCAGAAAATTTGAAAAAAACCCTGGAGTAGCACCGGTTTTATTAACTGGAATCAAACTTGTTACATACTTTATGGCAGATTCAGCAACAAGATACATTTCCTTGTCTGATCCAACATTGGGAACCAAAAACATCACATCGCTACCCGAACGTTGTGTAAGAATACGTTTAGCATTTGTTAGATCATAAACAAGAACAGAATCCGTGGTAGGAGCATTTAGCCCAGTAAATCTAAAATACGACTTTCCAGCTGAACGATGTGGAGCTATAAAAAATAAGCTGTTGCTACCGCCTATGTTCAATTGCCGTGGATAAACTATTTGAAGGTAACTTAAAGCAATTCGATCGGTTGGTATATTTAAATCTGCAGGTAGCGTGAAAACAAAATCATTGGTAGTAGATAGAAGCATGGGCGTAAGTGTCCGTGTGAAAGTAACTTTAACATAGCCCTCAAATGTAGTATCAATGGTAGTATTGCAAAAAGTAATTTGCACGTGATGATCAGGATTAGCCATGGCATAGTTGGATGCCCCACAAAGCAACACCTCCACACGTGCATCCGGTCCTCCCGTGTAAACATATGGTGTTTGCACCTGCCTAGTAAAAGTTTGAGGAAGCGCGGGGTTGCTTGGATTGAGCGACATGGGTGCATCAAACCACCCTTCCACACCTGTATATCTAGGATCTGTTATACCAAACTGGTCGGTTTCTCCATCGTAATATGTCGAAAAATAATCATTGCGAGAGGTATAAATCACATATGGTTCAACCGTATATCCGGCAAAATTCCTATCCGTTTCAAGCATTAAACGTTTGTTGTTGGTACTTGGACTCCATGTCAAAAAATAAAAAATTGTGTCCGAAAAAAGACTCACATTCTTGTTAGGAGGTACACTGTTAAAATAAACAGCCGTATCCAACCAAGCATCGTTTGCCTTAGCAAAAAATTCAATATAATCACCATAATCAAAAACCCCATTTTGATTTACATCATTCACATAGATAGGAACTTCTTTTCCACGAGCAAAAATTTGCAGTTGTCCAGGACTTAAAGTGGGAACTCCCGTACTTGCAAGCGAGGAAGCAAATACTGAATAAGTTATACGATACACCCCTGTTTGAGCTATGGGAAACTTGAAATATCTCTTAGAATAGTCAATCCATTCATTCCCAAATTGAGCAAAGAAAGAAAAATATGAAAAAAGGAAGAAATAAAAACTAAAAATGGAAACCAGGCTTATTTTCCCTCGCATAACTTATAAACTTGATTTGCTTGCTGAAAAATTGATATGCAACGAAATCACATGCGAATAAAGAGCTATACTCATGTTTCCAACATCTGTAAAAGCATAGTCAAGGCTTATTTTTTGAGCCAATTTAATACCCAGCCCCATGGAAGGTTGAACAGTCCAACTCATTTTCCCGTCAGAGTTTGAATATCGTTGCATATTCATTAGTCCCATCCGCAAAAAAACAACATCTTTATAAGAAAATTCCATTCCTACATGCGGATCAACGCTAAAAACAGATGTTTGAATAAACGTATTTCTTTTTCCGTCCCACGTGATATCCATGTCCACCTCAGGATAAAAAGTAAAATGTTGAAGAAAAAATACTTCCTTTCCTACCCCAACTAGAAGTCGAGGCAAGGTTAATTCCAAGTAATTCTTTGGAATTTCATTTCCGGTAAGCAAAAACACTTCTTTCATTTTATCAGAAAGCGTGTAAGACCAGGCATTAAAGGAGGTTGTCGCATCCCTCAAAACAAGAGCCCATTTCCACGATGAGTAATTTCCCGAAATAGCCAGATCAATTCCAGCTCCCCATGAGCCAGCAAAATCCCCCAAACGACGACGAATGATCTTAATCGACCCGCCTATCCTTAAGGAATCATTAAACTTTTTTGCATAAGAACCGAAAAAAGCTTGATCTATTGCACTAAAAGAAACAATCTTATCATAATGAACATTTCCTTGAGCATCAACCATGTCTACCGTATTAGGAATGTTATCTATCCCAAAACGAACATAAGCTAAGCCCACTCCCTGATAGTTCTTTAAATTAGCAGCAACAGAAGCAACATCGTATTTAGCTATGCCTGCAAAGTATTCCGAGTGCATAAAAAAAAGTTCCCTTTCGGCATCAATTTCTGGTAAAAAAGCAGGATTCCAGTAAACCGAAGTCGCATCATGGCAAGAAGCAACCACAGCATTGCCTAAACCCGCCGATCTTGCTCCTACTCCAATTTGCAAAAATTCATTGGCATACTTTGGCGCTAACTGCGCGGTAAGAAGTATATGACAAAAAACAAATAATCCAAAAGCTATTTTTTTTACAATCATGATTGTTTTGTATAAATCACATTGTATGTTTCTTTGTTAGCTCCATCATCCACAGTGTAATTCAGCGTAATTACTGTTTTGGCAGAATTCATGACCCCACTTCCCTGAATTTGATATGTCCCCTGACAAGCTTGCTGGAAAGGAATGGTTACATTGGAACCATCGACTTCACCATACACATGCTCTGCCGCACCAAGATTATGAAAATTATAAAGTAAAATCCTTTTGTTATTGTTAGGATCAAGAGATATGCTCACATTGTATTTCATGTTGTTGCCCTCATCAGCTAGCCACGTACCCGTAAATTTATCTCGAGGGTCTTCCACATCTGGATTACATGAATACAAAACAAACCCTAATAAAAGTGCTCCTAATAACAAACGGTGTAAATGTCTCATAATAAATGATTTTACTTTGACAAATATACACTAAATTTTAATTTTTTTGAAAAGCATAATATTCTATAAAGCGGCAAAATCATATTTTTGTAAAAACAATTTCGATGTACGTCAAAACTTTTGCTACATCCATTCAAGGGATTGATGCTATTTTAGTAACTGTTGAAGTTGATATTAGCCCAGGTTTGCATACTTTTATTTCAGGCCTTCCAGACAATGCCATTAAAGAAAGCCGACAGCGTATTGAAGCAGCATTTAAAAATCATGGATTTCATTACCCCGGCAAAAAGGTTATTATCAATTATTCCCCAGCTGATATTCGAAAAGAAGGAAGTCAATACGATCTTGCTACTGCCCTTGGTATTCTACATGCTTCTAATCAAGTAGAATTAAAGAATTTACAAAACTATATCATTTTAGGAGAATTGTCGCTCGATGGAACCATTTTGCCCGTGAGAGGAGTGTTACCTGCTGCCATACTTACCAAAGAACTTGGATTCAAAGGAATTATCGTACCCCAGGAAAATTATCCAGAAGCTCGCGTTATTAGTGAAATTGAAGTATACGGGGTAAGCTCACTCCCTCAGGTGCTAGAAATCCTTAGCACGAACCATCCTGAACTTCATTATACGCCACCTTCTTTTCCTTCTTTCCAAGAAGATGAAGAAGTCGATCTTGATTTCAAAGACGTAAAAGGGCAAGAAAATGTAAAACGAGCCCTTGAAATTGCTGCGGCAGGCGGACATAATGTTCTCATGATTGGTCCCCCAGGTAGTGGAAAAAGCATGATGGCAAAAAGACTCGCTGGAATTTTACCTCCTCTAACAGAAGCCGAAGCTATCGAAACTACGAAAATATATTCAGTAGCTGGTAAGCTTAAGCGAAACTCCGGTTTGATGCGAAAACGGCCATTTCGTGCTCCTCATCATACCATCAGTGATGTGGCTCTCATCGGTGGGGGAACTGTACCTCAGCCTGGTGAAATTAGCCTTGCTCATAACGGTGTTCTATTCCTTGATGAAATGCCAGAATTCAGTCGTTCAGTATTAGAAGTACTACGTCAACCACTTGAAGACAGAATCGTGACTGTCTCTCGAGCAAAATCAAGCGTAGAATTTCCGGCCAACTTCATGCTCGTTGGTGCGATGAATCCTTGCCCTTGTGGCTATTACAATCATCCTGAAATTGCCTGCTCTTGCACACCTCATGCCATCCAAAAATACTTAAGCAAAATTTCTGGTCCCCTGCTCGACCGCATCGATATTCATGTTGAAGTTATCCCAGTACCCATCAACAAATTAACATCATTTTCTGATGCAGAGCCATCCTCAGCCATACGAGAACGCGTCATTCGAGCACGTCAAATTCAACTTGAACGCTATAAAAACGATAAAATTTTTGTCAATGCTCAACTAACGCCAGCTCTCATCAAAAAATATTGTCAACTGGATGAAGTTAGCATGCAGCTTCTCAAAAAAGCCATCGAACGCCTTCACCTGAGTGCTCGAGCTTACGACCGAATTTTGCGAGTAGCTCGTACCATTGCAGACCTAGAAGGAACCCCAAACATCCAACCAGCTCACATCGCCGAAGCTATCCAATATCGAACACTAGACAAAGAAAATTGGGGCTACTAAACTTCTTTATGATTTTTATCAAAATATGTCACCATTAAATGTTATTGGGCATTCTTGTACAAAAAATGTAGAAAGTAAACCTATCCTATTTTGCTTTCAAAACAAAAGGAGAAAATATACAAAAAAAGCTGTTGGTTTCCACCATTGCATTTTTTCTTGTTTTTACTACATTAGCTTTTGTCCAACTCAAAGTTAAACCTCCCATGTTATTGGCAGAGAGTTTTTAAATGGAGTTGGATGGATTGAAATCTTGCTAAAAGCTTTTTACGGTGGACTAGTTGCTTACAACATGTATAATCCAGCCAAATCAGCAATTTGGAGAAAATACACTTGGTTTGCCTTTACGGTCATTTTCTTTATGCAGCTTTTCCTTGGCCTTTTGGGAATTGAAAAGTGCCTTATGACGGGAAAATTGCATTGGCCTGTTCCAGCTTTAATTTTACTGGGGCCTATGTATCGTGGAAATATAACGTTTATGACCATTTTGTTTTTAAGTACAGTTATTCTTGTAGGACCAGCTTGGTGCAGCCATCTATGCTATTTTGGGTCAATAGATAATCTGATGGCTTCTTCTAAAGCTCCTAAAAAGCTTTCAATAAAAACGATTTATCAATTGAAATATACCATTTTATTTGCTTTTATCTTGTTTACACTCATTTATCGATTTTTTATCCATGACAAATTAACCGCTACCCTATTAGGTGGTTCTATAGGTGTTGTTGGAATAATACTTTTGCTTTTCATGTCAAGAAAAAAGCGATTTGCTTTTCATTGCACAGCTTTTTGCCCAATAGCAACCATCGTCATGTGGCTTAAATACCTTAATCCATTTTGATTAAAAATAAAGACACAATGTGATGCATGCATGCGTTGCAGTGCTGCCTGTAATTACAAAGCACTAAACCTAAAAAATATAAAACAACACAAACCTGGGCAAACATGTACACTCTGTGGAGATTGCTTATCGACATGTCCGCATAGCTACATATATTTTTTGACTTAGGACCAAACTTTTCAAGAAATTTGTTTTTAATCCTCACCATTTCACTTCATGCAATTTTTTTAGCCCTTGTCAAAGTATAAAAAAGCTGCCCGAAGGCAGCTCAGTACAAAGCACTTAACTCATTTTTTTAAAAATGGAAGGTAAGATTCAAGGCACTACCAGCAATACCATCATCTACCATAAAGGCTATTCGTCTACCACTTAAATTTCCTTCATTCGTCTTTTCTTTTGGTTGTTTAGCAGCTGCATCCCATTGTTCAATGGTTGTTTTTCCTCGGGGAGTAAACAGAGCTCCTAATCCCCATCCAAACTCAGCTCCAATAGAAATTTTAGGCAAAACAAAATATTCCACTCCAATAAAAGAACGTATAAATAAACCAGGTGAAATTCCAGTTTTATTTAGTAAGATACGACCATTCAGTGCTGAACCATCTAAATTCGTAAAACCATTTGCCAGAGCAATAGAATCCATGGTTACCCCCTAAGTGTTCTTTACTTTCTGAGATTGAAACTGTAATACACCTTCTACGCCATAAAAACCTTGCAAACGATTGTGCCCTCTACGCCATTCTAAGCCCGCTCCAAGAAGAATTGCTGTACTATCATTAAGATGAATATCTTTTATTTCATTCCAAGCATCAGGGTTTCCTGGATTAGCTAATATGTCATGAGGATCTTTTCCATACTGGACATTACGATTTATGAAATGATTAATTCCCACAAGAGCTCTCAATGCCTTGTTATCTTCAAGAAAATATTTTCCAACAAAAACTTGATTTAAACCAGTAACATAAGATGGATTCTGAGCTGTTTGACCCGTGTTGACAGCAATATTAGCTAAATTTAAAGCAAAATCGAGCACAGGTACAGCATTAAAAGAAATCGCATAATCTTTCTTTTCAGGTAAAATTTTGAAACCTTTTTTTGTAACCAGCTCCTGAGCTTCAAGCCCAAAAACCAAAGTAATTAACCACAATGCACTTCTTTTCATATTTTTTATTTTTTTGAAACAAAGTTACATATATCTTATTTAGTCGACATAAAATTTTAATAAAAACAATTTTTTTAGATTAACAAAAGCTAATCAAAAAACCTAGGTGAAGGCTGACCTGTAGCATCTTTGTAAAATAGATATTGTAGAAATATTTCATGCGAATAATGTGAAACATAAGTAGGAAGTCTGCCAGCACTCATGTCAAAACTATAACCTATTTTCAATTGTTTAAAAAGTTGAATGCCCAACATGGTGACAATTGCCTCATTAAATCTATAACTCAAACCTCCAAAAAGCAATTGCTTGAAAAGCAAACTCCCATTAAGCTCATGAAGTGTTATGAATGTTGTAGTATTCATAGAATAAGATAAACTCAATTCATAATCTGGGGTCCAGCTTTGATTAAAGCGAATATAGCCATAATAGTGCATGGGTAATAAAAACAAAGTAGACTTTGGAAAAGTATTTCCCAGATGAGTTACTGATAATCCTACCATCCACTTTTTAAGGCGAAATTCTAGCCCAGCATCAAAATCGGGTTTCCATGCATTTTCAGGAATTTGAACCTGTTCTGTATTGTCGTCCAAGGAAAATCTATCCATATCTATTTTTTTAAAAAGTGCCCCAGCACTTAAACCAAATGATAAGTAATTATTTTCATTCCAAAAAATTCTATAAGCATATGCAAGTTTTATAAATTGGTGGTGTTCAAGTCCAAGCTTATCATCAATCACGTTCACACCTAATGCTAGGTGTGCAGCGTTAAAATAATGCTGAAAATTTCCCACCCATGTTTCAGGTGCCCCGTTTATTCCCGTCCATTGAACTCGATAAATGGTATTAAACACCGTGTTCAGATTTTGCCCTGTGGCTGCAGGATTAAAGTACTGACGCACAAAGGCCTGATGACTAAGTTGGATATCGTTTTGCCCGAAAATAAGGACGGAAACGAAAATGTATATTAAAAAACTATGTGTTTTCATGGCCCATTTTTTATTTAATTTTTTGATTACCCTCAAACACAAGGATATAACAATCACTAAAACCAGCTTTAAGAATTTGTTTTCGTAGTTGCTGAGCTTCTTCTTGTGATGTAAAGGTTCCAGCTATATAATGATAAAAGCCATCTGGATGTTTTTCTTCTATGATAATCAAGTCTGGCAATTTTCTTTTAAGGGATGCAAAATAATTTTCATTCACAATTGGTTTTGGAGCTACAGCTACCTGCACTTTATAAATATAGTTTCTGCTTTGCTTTGTTTTCGATAAACTGGTGTTGTACAGGTAAAGAAGTTCTTCAGGTGTAATATCTTTTACATCGAGAATTCTAAAGGAAGTCCTACGATTAAGCTGATGTTCTTCCTCTGTTTTTGCTTTTGGGACAACGGGACGAGTTTTTCCATAGCCCTTGGGAATTAGACGATCTGAAGATATGCCTTTTTCAATTAAATAACTTACCACAGATTCTGCTCTAGCTTGAGAAAGTTTCATATTGTATTCGTCAGAACCTCTTTCATCGGTATGTGCATTGATTTCAACGACAAGATTTGGATTTTTTTTCAAAAGATCTGCCAGTTTATCAAGTTCTAATTTTGATTCAGGCCTTAATGTAGCTTTGTCGAAATCATAATAAATATTTTCAATAACATATTCTTCCTCTATTTCAATCGGTTGCATTTTCAAATTAAAATCAAATCCATTTTTCTCATTGAATTTTGCATCGTAAGGTAAATTAGGTAAAGTAAATGTTTTGGTATGCGTCCAATAGCCTTTTTTTGCTACCAAAAGTGTATACTCGTTGCCTTCTTTAACATTAGTAAAACGGAAATTCCCTGCCTTGCTCGTTTTTGTTTTATCAAAAAATCCTTGTTGACCTACAAGTAACACATCTTGATTTGCAATGGGTTTATTGGTTTTGGCATCCTTTACTGTACCTTCTACCACATTACCTTCGAAGTTAGGCTTTAAAAAATATTTCTTTTCTAACTGGTCAGGATACAAAGAACGAGTAGGATTAAATGAAAAGACTTCTTCTTTGAGGACATACCCTTTAGCCCCTATTTTGAGATAAACTTTTTCTAGTGATGAAGGATAACTAACTACTGTTCCAGAACTATCAGTAATCAAAGTATTTGATTGGCACATCACATATGCACCTACAATGGGTTTTCGAGTAATCGAATCATATACAAAAACTTTAATAGACGGCTTAAAAGGATAACCAGTATACATAAAAATGTCGTCGAAACCCTTACTGCCAAACCGATTGGACACAAAAAGTCCCTTCAAATCATGGACGGCAACTAGATTAAAATCATCAGCTGCAGAGTTTACAGGTGCAGATAGCTGAACAGGAGGATACCACTTACCCTCGACTAACTTTGTAACATAAATATCCAATCCCCCAAATCCTCCAGCACGATTCGAGCTAAAACTCAAAACACTATCGTTTAACCACACTGGAAAAAGTTCATCCCCATTACTGTTAATTATATTGGGTAGTCTTTGAGCCTCTTGCCATCCTTTCTTTTCATCGTATGAAGTGATAAATAAGTCTGCATCTTTACCATTTTGCCTTGAAACAAATACGAGCCATTTCCCAGTAGGATGAATTGCAGGGTGCCCAGCCTCTTTTACGCCTGAAATATGAACCGTAACAACTTTTTCAATATGAAGACCTGATAAAATAGCTTTGTATATCTGAAAAGATTTATTGGGCTTAGTTTTCGTAAAATACATGGTTTTACCATCTGCGGTAAAAGATGGACATGCTTCATTCTGTTTATATTTACTTAGTTTTGTTAATTTAATGATCGGTTTTCTGCTGAAAGATTCACCATACAGAGGTGTTGCAAAAATTTTACTATATCCTTGCAATGTCCTATGATCAATAGGATCACCTGCTTCTTTTCGGAGAGAAGTAAAAAAAAGAGTATCATGCCTTAAGGCTATCCCATAATCCGAATAATCACTATTTACCTCAACAAGATCATCCACTATAATGTCTTTGTTTTGCAAAGCACATTGAGACAATATGATAAGTTTGTTATATAAACTTTTAGCTTCCTGAATAGTAGCCTTGTCGATAAATCCATACAATGTATCTTTTAAAATGCCAAGAATAGCCTCTCGTGCATCTTCATATTTCTCCATTGATAAATAAACAGGAGCTAATTTTAGTAGAAGTTTATAGTCTGACGGGTAAATTTTCTTCAATTCCTGAAGTATTTCCATGGCATGAGAATAGTCTCCCAATTGCTCATATAGTGTAGCTAACATTACCTGCATATCATAAGATTCAGCAGGGTTTTTCGCAACGGATTTTTTTAATATTTCAATGGCTCCTGCATAATCCTTAGATTTTTGCAATTTTGCAGCTCTTTCTAATGGTGACTGGGCTACTGCCACTGTTACAATCAGATAAATCAGTATAGTTCCTAGTTTTTTCATAGCTTAACGGATTAAAAGAACACTTCCACTATACGTTTTGATGGTTCCTTTTTCTGGATTTGTAAATTCAATCAAGTAATAGTAGGTGCCTTCGCTCACAGTTTTTCCATCAAAAGTTCCATCCCAACCCTCTGAGCCTTCATAAAGCAATTGACCCCAACGATTGAAAATTTTTTGATGAACACCAGGCATAAATCGATCGTTTTGGCCATTGTTATTTGGAGTAAAAACGCTTGGTATTTGATGCCACAAACCTTGCCAGAATTTTTCAGTCATACAACCAGCTTCGTTTTCTACAACGACTCGAACAATATCTCCTTGCCTTAAATCATCGTAATAATGCTCACCCACTGAATTGACAGAAACTAGTTCACTATTTCTGTAAAAATAGTACTGCTCATAAATAGCTGGATTAACCCTAATTAAAACTGGTTGACCATCTATATAAGTTGAAGTAGAAGAAATTAACTCAAATACCGGTTTTGGGTGTACGACAACATGAAGTTCATCTGCTACAGCACAACCCTTCCAAGTCAAGTGGTAATATATGGTAGTATCACCGGTTGGCTTAATATACATCATGCCTACTTCCTTAGTGGAATAAATCTGATTCGTAAAATATACGGGAATGGCAATACTATCGCCTTGGCAAATTTCTCTATCTGGTCCTACATTTAAACTCGGGGGAACAATTACATTTACATACACAGAATCTTTACTTATACAGCCTTGATTATTTACCAACAAACTCACCCACATGCTTTGAATTGCAGTGATTTGTATGGAGTCCGTAGTGTCGCCCGTATTCCAAAAATGATACCCCATGTTCGTATCTCCAAACATCAAAACAGTTCCTTGACAAACTGCAGTATCATTGCCAAGATATACCGTTGGACGCTTAATTACGGTAATATATACCGAGTCATTATACACATGACCTTCATCATCTGTGATGGTAACATTAAACCATCTGCTTGTAGTTGCATACCATAAGGGATTTGGAATGGTATCATTAGATAATCCTTCTGCGGGGACCCATTGATAATGTAAATTGGGACTTGATGATAAATAAACATTTACCCACAATTGAAGACTATCTCCTGAACAAATGGTTGTATCATGCATAAGATTCGCATAAATCCCAGGAGGAAAGACATACACAATGGTGGAATCTTCACCCATGCAACCCCAGGTAGAATAAGCGGTCAAGTAATAAGTTGTAGTCGTCGAAGGAGAAACGTTAATACACGTATCTGTTTCAGGTAATATGGAGCTACCGTCAGACCACGTTATACTTGCTAAACTGTCGCCTGCTATATCCCCACATAAAAGAACCGTATCACCCTCGATCATAAGTACTTGCTGAGGCAAATTAACAACGATCGAGGGATGCAAAGAAATGTAAGTTGAATCAAGGCTAGAACAACCATCTTTTGTTCCTGTTACATACAAATAATATGAGGTTGTCGGGTTTACAGTAATACAAGACCCTTCCATCCCATTGCTCCATGTATAACTATCTGCACCTGTAACACATATGGTCAGGTTACTACCTTCACAAGCATTATAAAGAGGCTGTAAAGTCAATATGGGTCTTTGGATAAGATCAATAAAATAATGTTTAACGGCACTACAACCGTAAGCATTTGTTACCGAAACCCACACAGATGTATCCTGAGAAGGTTGAAAAGTTTGAATAGGTACAGTATCCCCATTGTTCCAGAGATACGCATTCCATATACCTGGATCTAAGATTACATCATTCCCTTCACAAACATGAACACTATCATCGCTTAGGTTTGGTAAGGGATTTACTTGTACCTGCACACTATCAACTCTCGGACATATTCCACTGGTTATAGTGACATAATATGTTGTTGATGATAAAGGAGAAACTACTATTGTTGAAGCATTTTCACCTGTGGACCAATGATAGGTGTCTCCACCAGATGCTGACAAAGTCAATGTAGAGCCAGCACAAATAGAAGTGTCATTAGAAACAGTCATGGGAGGTAAAACGTACACATTTACCCAAACTCCATCACTACCCTGACAACCATTGATGGTAACAGTAACTTCGTAATAGGTCGAAGTGGAAGGAGACACAGATATTGTTGAAGAAGTCTGACCTGTGTTCCATTGATAACTATCCGCAAGCCCTGCATCAAGAATTACTACGTTATTAGGGCAAATCGTGGTATCATTTCCCAAGCTTACTTGGGGTATAGGATTAACTTGGACTGTAAAATCAGCTGTTGCAGAACATCCTCCATCATAAGCTGTGATATGATAGGTAGTAGTTGACGTAGGACTTACTGTGATGCTTGATGTTGTTTCACCTGTGCTCCAAGCATACGAACTTGCACCTGTCGCAGTTAGGGTAGCAGCATTCCCTTCACATATTTGTGTAGGACCTGCCACTGAGAATTGAGGCAGGTTAAGTATCGTAACTGTTACGCTTTTCCAAACAGTGCATCCATTCACTATCACTTGCACAAAATAAGTAGTGGTTGATGTAGGTGTTACTTGAATTTGTGTGGTCGTATCGCCCGTATTCCACAAATAATGATCGCCTCCAGAAACTTCTAGCAGAACGGTGTCACTATGGCATAAAGTAGTATCGTGAGTAATGGTAATGGGCGGCAAGATTTTCACCCCAATCTGTATTTCGTCAGAAGCTGAACACCCGTTAGAAGTAGCTGTAACGGAATAATTTGTGGTTGAAGATGGCGTTACATAAATGCTTGAAGATGTCTGACCCGTACTCCAAGTATAACTATCAGCTAAACCCGCATTAAGCCATATACTATCACCAGGGCAAATCAAAGTGTCAGGTCCTAGGTTAACAATAGGCAAAGGTTTTACTGTTACTTGAACACTATCAAACACTTGACAGTAATCATCTGAAGCTGTTAAATAATACATTTCCGATGATGTCGGAGAAACAGTGATAGAAGAACTTGTCGCACCCGTACTCCAAAGGTAATACAAAGCTCCACTAGCTTGTAAGGTGATAGAATCCCCATAACAAATAGATGAGTCAGGAGTAATTTGCACATTCGGAGGTAAATGCACGTTAACCTGTATGCTTGCAGAATTGCTACACCCATTCAGAAAACCCGTCACAGAATAAACAGTTAATGTTGAAGGAGAAACATTGATAAACGAAAATGTATCCCCTGTGCTCCATTGATAAGTTGTTGCACCGCTAGCCTGAAGAAAAGTTGCTTCACCCACACAAATATCAGAATCTCCATTTATTTGCACAAGCGGTTTTGGCCTAACTTCAACCCAGATAGAATCATGAGATACACATGCCCCTAATATTGCTGTTACCGAATACCACATAGAAACTGCTGGAGCGATGAAAATGCTCGATGTTGTTTGGCCTGTATTCCACTGATAGGTATCACCAGGCGTGGCAGATAAAGTGCCACCATTTCCTAGACATATGATGCTATCTCCACTGATGTGAACTGGATTTGGAGATTGAATAGTAAGTGTTAAGGATGATGATACGTTAGAACATGGGGATTTACCATAAGCCACTAAGGTTAATACTACCGTTCCACTGTTTCTATCGTTTACCCCCGGGTAATATGTCGGATGTAGAATGTATGGGTTAGAAAAATAACCATCCCCAGAAGTAAACCAGTGCAAAGAATCGTAGTTGCTTGCGATTGAAAAAGATAGCACGAAATTTTCTCCGGCACAAATAGTATCAGAGGGACCTGCCTGAACTGTAGGTGGCTGTACCGTAGTAATAGTATAATAAATCGAATTTGCACAACCATTTTTTACACCCACAAGCGTATATTGTGTTGTCGAAGGAGGGCTTACATTGAAAGGTGAACCGACGCCAATAAGATTTCCCTGCTCATCAAACCAAAAATAGGTTGTCGCTCCAGTTGCTGTTAAAGTAGCTGTTTGTCCAACACATAATAAGTTTGGTCCCGTAATGTTTAAAATGGGTTTTGGTTTTACCACAATAACTATACTATCTGAACTTATCGTACCATTTCCATCTTGAACGTTGTACCATAACCTGAAGGTACCTGGAACACTACCCGTAAATGTAACCGTCTGAGCATATGGATTATCAAGATATGTAGTATTACCTGTCCAATACCAAGTATAAGGTGGCACTCCCCCATCAAAATAACCATTCAATATTTGTTCGTTATCCTGACAAATAAAAACTGTATCATCAGCTGGATCAATCCACACTTGCAGAGGAGAAGCATAAAGCCCCACTCCAATACATAGTAAAAAACCTGTAAGCATGTGAAGATAAATTTTTTTCATTCTCCGACTTTTTTATAGAAACGTTTCTTTCAAGGAAAAGTTTTAAGTAAAAAGTTAGTTTTTTAATTATGTATTTTATAGTAAAACTCCTTGTAAATTTGTAAAAATGTTCCTTTAAATGAGAAAAGCAGTTTTTTTATTTTTCCTATTCGTAGTCATTCCTTTGCCTTCACAAACTCCAGAGCAACAATCCGATGAAACATTATACTATAAATATAGTGCTGATCTTACGTTTGGTTTTTACTTATTTAACAACGAAGTTTTTCTTGAAACCATGCCTGGCCTATCCTATTGGCCAACATATTGGATGAGTTTTGGGATGGGATATTATTACCAGTACAGAAAATTCGATATCCAACAAGCAACAGATGATATAAACGTGCACGGAGCTCGTGCTACGATAAAATTTTTTCCAATAAAGGAAGGTTGTTTTGTTTTAGAATATAGACATTTATGGTATAGAACAAACCTATTCAACTATCCCACATACGATTATCAAAACATTCAAGTTAATTCATTTATTGCAGGAATTGGCTTTATTCAAGCTTTAACCGATAGATTTTATATTCATACTTTAATTCTTTATGATTTTTTCAACAACGAAAAAACCCCTTATAGCAACCCGCTTATCCAATCGATTATAGAGTATAGATTTAATCTACCCTCGAAAAAGAAAAAATAAATTATTTTGTTAACATTATGGGAATGGTAATTATCAGATTTTGACGTACGGGAATTCCGTTTGCAATGGCGGGTTCAAATGGTAATGTAGAAATGATCTTCACAATCTGCTCGTCAATGCCGTGCCCTACTCCTTTGATAACGCGAATATCTTGCACTTTACCATCAAAATTTACATCGAAACTTACAATGACTGTGTCTTGAATAAGGGCCTTCTTTGCTTCTTCGGATAACTTAAGATTCTTATAAATTGTTTTGTACATTTCCTGCACATCACCTTTATAATGTGCTTCAGACGTATACACTACGTCCATGTTTTGTTTGTCAGAATATTTATTAGGATCTTTCGTTGGATTAATCTGGGCATTTAAAATAAATGCACAGAAAAAGAAACTATTTAAAAAAATTAATCTTTTCATATATTTAATTTTTAAAGTTTCTTTGCAATAAACATGCCAAAAAAAAGAAATTATTTTTGATGATTAATGATTACATCAAAAAATCGAGGATCCCAAAAATGGGAAAATTTTAGATGATCTAAGGACTTTGGATTAATATCGCCAAAAATATCGACATGAAAAACATGTTTAAAAACAAGCCACGGGAGTTCAGAACAATAAAGAGAATTGGTATCAAGAATGTTAAACTCATGATCAAAAGGAACATGACGATCTAAATATTCCTTTGCTTTTTTAGTAATAAGATGTCGAGTTGAATCATTTGCTAGCTTAAATCGTACAACAATAATAGAATTTTTTTGACTGTCCCAAAAAAATTGAGATAAGCTTTGATCTTGAACACCATCGACTGGATATAGAGATTGTGAAACACAATGAATCACTTTGAACCCATACTCACAGGTATCACATTGAACTAAAATACCTACATGAGAAACATGATATTTTTCATTGAGCGTTTGAACTATCCCATCACTCACTAGACCATATCCATGTCGCAAGATTAAATCCCCATCTTTTAAAAGAGAAATTTCTTGAAGTGAAAGACCATAAACCTCAAGATCTCGTGTAACTTCAGAACGTAAATTATAGGTGAAAAAATGCAATAAAAAAACGGCAACGAAAATTGCCAAAACAATCAAAGGCTTTCTCATTGCCGTTAAGTTAAACTATATTAAAAATTATTTTTTCTACTGAGTTTCTTCTTCAGGATATTCATCATCATATGCTTTTCCTACAGTTGGTGTTTTTGTACTGTCATTTTCTTCAATTACATCATCATTCATATTCATATCGCCACCATTTTCCTTAGGCATGTTAGATACTTTCCATTTGCCATCCACTTTCTTCATGAAAAGTTTTCCGTCTTTGTCATCTTGTTTGTATGTACAGATTGCGCTATCACCAGTAACTTCACATTTCATGTCCTTAATATTGGCCTCTTTTTGTTCTTTTTTGTCTTGAGGTGCCATCTGATTGAAAGCTTCGAGTGTACTAACCAATTTTTCTGCATCCCCTGTGGCTAATTCTTTAGCTTCTTTGAATTCAGCTTTTGCAAGGTGCTTTAAGAATTTTTCTGCTACTTGTTCGGGTGTTTGCTTTTTTCCGCAACTGACTACTGCAACTGCTGCAACTAATAATGCAAAAAGAACACTTGAAATTTTTTTCATAATTTTTAAAATTTGCGTGGCAAAAATATGATAAATTTTTAAAACACAAAAAATTTTTTAAAACCACAAAAACGTCATAAAAACATTACTTTTGCAAAAATCAACAAAAAATGAAAGCCTTAGTTTATTTCTTTTTTCTTGGGTTATTGTTGTCTTGTGAAAAAGTTAAGTTTTCATATAATGATTTTACGGCCGAAGAAATCAAGCTTATAAATGCAGGTGGAACCAATGATACGATGAGGGTTTTAAATTATTTTGTACCTCAAGATTCTATGATTTTAAGATCTAAAAGTGAAAATGTGTTTGATTTTTCGTCCCCTACGCTGAAGTTGCTAATTAGCAGAATGTACGCAACAGTAATTTCTCCGGCTCATCCTGGGGTTGGTATTGCAGCACCACAAGTAGGCATAAAAAAACGAATTATATGGGTAAAACGATATGATAAGCAAGGTAAACCGTTTGAAGTATATTTAAATCCACGCATTTTAAAATATTCTGATACCCTCAAGCAAAGACCTGATGGATGCCTAAGCATTCCTGGCGTTAGCGGAACAAGCTGGCGTGCTATTTGGGTCGAAGTAGAATATTATACGCAGGATGGCCAAAAACATGTGGAAAAAATTACCCATGAGTACACTGCCCACATTTTCCAGCATGAGATAGATCATCTGGATGGTATTTTATGGATTGACCGTAGAAATAAACCCTAAGCTATGACCACAATTGCTACTATCGTAGGAGCAAGGCCCCAATTTATTAAAGCTGCTGCTCTAAGTCGGCTCTTTAAAACACATGCTTCTATCAAAGAAATTTTAATACATACGGGTCAGCACTATGATATAAAAATGTCAGAAATTTTTTTTAAAGAGTTAGAACTTCCAAAACCACATTACAACCTTGAGGTTGGCTCTCATGATCACGGAAAACAAACGGGATTGATGCTTGAAAAAATTGAAGCGTTGTTAGATAACATTCACCCTGCAGCTGTACTAGTCTATGGTGATACGAACAGTACTCTTGCTGGGGCACTAGCTGCTGCTAAAAAACACCTCCCAGTCTATCATGTTGAAGCTGGACTTCGTTCTTACGAAAAAAATATGCCTGAAGAACTCAACCGAGTACTAACCGATCATGTGAGTACCCTACTCTTTTGTCCTACTTCGACCGCTATCACTAACCTTATTAAGGAAGGAATTCTTCATCAAGACTCATCGAAACACGACATCAATCACCCTGGAGTTTATCTTACAGGTGATATCATGTATGATGTGGCTTTATTTTACCGAGAAAAAGCTCAAAAAGTATCTCACATCCTGGAAAAAAGAATGTTAAATGAAACTTCCTTTTTTCTGTTGACCATACATCGAAGCGAAAATACAGACAACCGTGAGAAGCTAGAACAACTTATTCAACTTTTAGAAATGGTGTTAGAGCGTTATCCCCAACATGTTATTTTCTTTCCCATGCATCCACGAACAAAAAAAATGTTTTCCGAGTTTCAACTTCTCGATCGTTTAGCAAAATTGAGGCGGCTAATCATTTCTGAGCCAGTATCTTATCTTGATATGATTCTTTTGGAATCTTCAGCAGATCTTATCATGACTGATTCAGGTGGCGTTCAAAAAGAAGCTTATTTTTTTGAAAAACCTTGTTTTATTTTACGAAACGAAACCGAATGGGTGGAAATTCTAACCCAAAAAAAAGGAGCTTTGTGGAACTATGACAATGCCTCTGCTCTTGAAAAAATTGACCAACTATTTAATAACTACGATTCTACATTTGAACCAGTTTTTGGAAATGGTCAAGCAGCCCAAAACATTTTGAAAATTATAGAGAAGGAACTTTTTTTTGATGTATGAATTTTTTCAATCGAATTTTTTGGTTTGGACTTATTATATCTGGTTTAATATTGACGGGTGTACTGATCATTTATTTTTTATCTTTATCCTGCGATCTTTATTGGAAAATGGCCACTTTACTTATTGTAATTTATTCACTCTTTGCTCCACTACTTAATAAGAAAAATGAGAACCCATATCCGCCTGGGACGATGGTATTGCTTTCAGTCTCACTTTTTTTGGATGCTTTTCTTTACATCTGGATTTTTGCAGGTTGCCCTTTAAAAGAAACATCTTTTTCATGGAATTATGTATTCTTTGTTTTGATAACATCCTATTTGAGTAACTTAATTGCTGAAAGTAAATGAATCAGCCCGATATCTATTTCTATTCTTCTTTTACTCATCCAAGGCTAGCGTATGTTGCTACTTATCTATTTGAGCAACTAGGGTTAACCTTTCAATGGGTTAAAAACAAGGAAGAAGCATACTTTAAAACACCTCTTATCATTTACGATCCCTCTTTCAAAGATCCAAAAGCTTTTAGCATTCCTTTCTCTGGATATTTGCAATTACCAAGACATTCTCTTTACATCCCATCTTTAGATTTCGGAGAAATTCCTATGCTTTTTAAGGATAAGGGCGAAAGCCACTTTCCTTTTGATATTTTTTCAGCACTTTTTTTCATGTTAGCCCGCATCGAGGAATATCTCAATGAGCAAAGAGATGAGCACGGCAGATTTGATGCCCCAAATAGTTTTTTGTTCAAATCAGGGCTTCATAGAAGAGCAATCGTAGATGAATGGATTTTACTGTTCAAGAAAAAATTAAAAGAACGCTTTCCTTTTTTGCCCATAAAATGCAAAGACGCAAGTTTTAGTCTGACGATGGACATAGACCAGCTTTTCTGTTTTAAAGGTAAAGGAATTTTACGAAACACGGGAGGATTGGTTCGAGATATAATCACTGGGAAAAAAGAAAAGGTAAGCAAACGCCTTCAAGTTCTTTTGAATCGTAGACGAGACCCCTTTGATGTATACGAGGAATTAGCCCAGCGGATACCTCACACCTTGCAACCCATCAAAGCATTTATGCTTCGTGCTTTGAAAAGAACAAAGCATGACAAAAATACCAGCTTTAAAAGAAAAGAAGAGCAACGAGCCATTGATCAACTTAAATCTATAGCTGAAATGGGTTGGCACAGTTCCTACTATAGCCAGAAAAACTTCGATTATTTTTTTCACGAAAAAATTCGCTTAGAGCAAGTTCTTGGATATAAGTTAACTTCTCATCGAAGTCATTTTTTGCGACTACAAATCCCAAGTACATACCATGCGCTTGTACAGTGTGATATAAAGGAAGATTTTACGATGGGTTTTGCAAGAGATGTTGGTTTTCGGGCTGGCACGGGTCATTCCTTCCCTTTTTATGATCTATCTCAGGAGAAGACGTTACCTCTTATCGTTCACCCCTTCAGTGTAATGGACGGCACGCTTGTAGACTATTTACATTTAAGTTTACAAGAAGCTGAAAAAATCTTGTACGAACAATGGGAATATGTAAGGAAAATAAAAGGTCACATGACGCTTCTTGTTCACAATGAAACATTTTCGGATGAGGGAAGGTGGAAAAAGTGGAAAGAAATGTTGTTTCGTTTTTTGGAACATATCAGCAAGACCATATGAAACACCTTCGACACGATGAAATTGATCTAAAAAAATGGGACGCATGTGTTCTTTCTGATCCGAGTGGGTTACCGTATGCACTCAGTTGGTTTCTCGAGATTGCAAGCCCAGGATGGGAAGGGCTTGTTTGGGGAGATTATGAGGTAGTTATGCCTTTACCTGTAAAATATAAATGGAAACTTCCTTATCTAGTTCAACCTGCAGGTTGCCAGCAACTTGGCCTTTTTGGAAAAGGTATAACATTAGAAATTATTGATGAGGCCATTCGTTGGATAAAAAAACATTACATTTACATTCATATATATTTGAATTATCACAATGCGCATCCTTCTCTCAAAGGAAGAAAGAATCTAATTTTGCCACTAGATGAAAAGTACGATACTCTCTATTCTTTTTATCACACCAACCTTAAAAGAAATTTAAAAAAAAGCATGAATTTCGAAAATAGAGTAACGGAAACTTTTATATGGGATACGTTGCTTCATTATTTCAAGCAAAGTCCACATTTTAAAGAAACTCCTCGCGGTTGGTTAGATGTTATAGAAAAACTTGGCTATGAGGCTTTTAATCGACAAGTTGCCAAAACAGTTGGGCTTTTTAGTGAAAAAGGAGAGTTTTTAGCGTGTGCAAATTTGCTTTTTACGAAAAATAGAATTATATTTTGGTTCTCTGCAACTTCAGCTGAAGGGAGAAATCGATCAAGCATGCACTATCTTATCGACTATCTGATAAGGAAATATGCAGGTTCCTCAATGATCTTTGATTTTGAAGGAAGTGAAAATCCAACATTAGCTAGATTCTATTCATCTTTTGGAGCTATTGAACAAAATTATTTTAGCCTAAAAAAATTTTTAATTTGATTTTGCAAAAAATTTAGGGAAGAAAAAACAAAAGTTTTATTAGCATTTTCTGGGGCATAGTTGTCATTCTTACGGCTTATATTCTTGGGCAAACCTATGCTTCACGAAGCAAAAAGTTGAAAAGAACTTTGTCTGTTACAGGATATGCTGAATGTTCTTTCATGTCGGATCATGCTAGATGGACAGCTGAATTTTCAACTTTCTCAGAGAACTTGAAAGAAGCATCCTTAAAATTGAGAAAGAACGCTGAAACTATCTCCAAATTTCTGCAAGATCAAGGTTTTAAACCTAATGAAATTATTTTTTCTGCTGTAAAAATTAACAGGGAATATGAAGAAAAATCAGATGATGAAGGACATTATTTTCGAAAATTTATCGGTTATAAGCTTGTTCAAGAAGTAACCATTAATTCATACGATATTAAAAAAATTGAAAAAGCTTATACAGAAATTTCTTCTTTAATTGAAAACGGGATTGAAATTTCTAGTTACCCTCCTCTTTATTTTTATAGCAAGTTAAAGGAATTAAAATTAAAACTCATTGCTGAAGCAGCAAAAAACGCAAGGGAACGTGCTCAAAAAATATGCGAACAAACGGGTGGTAAAGTTGCCAAGCCATTGGATATTCGAGTAGGTGTTTTTCAAATTACTGATAAAAATAGAAATGAAGATTACTCATGGGGTGGCGTGTACGATCTCGAAGCTAAAGAAAAGAACGCTACCATTACGGTAAAAGTAGATTTCGAAATTAAGTAAAACTTTTTCCATTTATTCTCAAAACCAATCATAACAAAAAAACACCTGTGTAAGGTGTTATAGGAAAATATTTTACTTTTGCAAAAAATGGTATGCAACCTATTCGAATGGTTGATCTTAAAACTCAGTACTTACGTATAAAAAATGAGATTGATGAGGCTATTTTGCAAGTGCTCAATTCCACGCAATTTATACAAGGTCCCTTTGTAGAAGAATTTAGAAAAAATTTAGAACAATATTTAGGGGTAAAACATGTTATTCCTTGTGGTAACGGAACGGATGCTTTGCAAGTAAGCATGATGGCACTTAATTTACAACCTGGTGATGAAGTGATTGCACCCAGTTTTACTTTCGTTGCAACTGCTGAAGTTATTGCTCTTTTAAAGCTCAGGCCTGTGCTTGTAGATGTTGATCCTAAAACATTTAATATTTCTGTGGATGCTATTAAAAAAGCCATTACTCCAAAAACCAAAGCCATTGTTCCTGTACATCTGTTTGGGCAGGCAGCAGACATGGAGGAAATTCTTGCTATAGCTAGAGAACATAATTTATATGTAATAGAAGATGCTTGTCAGAGTATAGGAAGCGACTATTTTTTTTCAGATGGCACTGTGAAAAAAACAGGTACTATCGGTGACATTGGATGTACAAGCTTTTTCCCATCTAAGAATCTTGGAGCTTATGGTGACGGAGGCGCTATTTTCACCAACAATGACGAACTTGCTGAGAAGCTTCGCATGATTGTCAATCATGGCATGAAGGTACGATATTATCACGATGAAATTGGGGTAAATAGTCGACTAGATGCTATCCAAGCTGCCATATTAAACGTGAAATTGAAATATTTAGAAAAATACATCGAAGCTAGACGAAAAGCAGCGGATTACTACGACAAGGCCTTCGCAAACCACCCAAAACTAATTACGCCCTACCGTTCTCCTAGATCACGTCACGTATTTCATCAATACACATTAATTGCCAATGGTTTTAATCGAAACGAATTAATAAACTATCTCCAGGAGCAACAAATTCCTGCTATGATCTATTATCCCGTTCCCATGCACCAGCAAAAAGCTTATCGAGATCCTCGCTACAAAGAAGGTGATTTTCCTGTAAGCGAATGGCTTTCAAAGAATGTATTTTCTTTACCTATGCACACAGAACTCGATGAAGAACAATTGGAATATATTACCTATCATGTTTTGCGTTTTGTAAATCAATATGCATAAAATATGGAAGAAAAGGAATATTTTGCACATTCGACGGCAGTTATTGATGAAGGTTGCAAGATAGGGAAAGGAACCAAAATTTGGCATTTTTCCCATATCATGACGGGATGTGAAATAGGAGAAAATTGCAACATCGGACAAAATGTTGTCGTTTCACCAGGCGTGAAGTTGGGAAGGAATGTGAAGGTGCAAAACAATGTTTCTATTTATACGGGTGTTATTTGTGAGGACGATGTTTTTCTTGGTCCAAGCATGGTTTTTACTAATGTATCGAACCCTCGCAGTGCTATTAATCGCCGTGATAAATATGAAACAACGATCGTAAAGAAAGGGGCTACCATTGGGGCTAATGCTACCATTGTGTGCGGTGTGACCATTGGAGAATATGCTTTTGTGGGAGCTGGAGCTGTTGTAACAAAAGATGTGCCTCCTTATGCTCTCGTGGTTGGAAATCCAGCTCGTCAGATTGGGTGGATGAGCGAATACGGACACCGGTTACATTTTGACGAAAAAGGTCTTGCTGTCTGTCCTGAAAGCGGACAGGTCTATGAGTTAAAAAACGGTCAAGTAATTCGAATAAAATGAATACATACAATTTTGCTATCATAGGTGCTGCAGGCTATATTGCTCCTCGACACATGAAAGCTATCAAAGAAACAGGTAATAAACTGCTTGCCGTTCTTGACCCTTACGATGGCATTGGCATCATTGATTCGTATTTCCCGGAGGCAGATTATTTCTCTGAACCTGAACGATTTGATCGACATCTATATAAACTATCCAAAACAGATCAAAAAATTCATTATGTTAGCATATGCTCTCCTAACTATTTACACGATGCTCATATTCGCCTTGCCCTTCGAAACAAGGCTCATGCTATATGCGAAAAACCACTTGTTTTAAATCCATGGAATTTAGACGGCCTTCAGGAAATAGAAAATGAAGCAGGCTATCGAGTGAATACTATTTTACAATTACGACTCCATCCTTCCATCATTGCTTTAAAACAAAAAATTGACAACGACTCTTCCAAAAAAATCTACGATATTGATTTGACTTACATCACCAGTCGCGGAAAATGGTACGCATGGTCATGGAAAGGCGACGAGAAGAAAAGCGGTGGTATAGCAACGAACATTGGCATTCACTTTTTTGACATGCTTATTTGGATATTTGGTAAAGTACAACATCAAGAAGTTTATCTTTATGAATCAAACAAGGCTGCTGGCTATATTGAACTTCAAAAAGCAAAAGTACGTTGGTTTTTAAGCATTGACGCTGCCGATTTGCCATCCCACCTTCCACCCGACAAAAGAACATATCGCAGCATATCTGTAAATGGTGAAGAGATTGAATTTTCTGAGGGCTTTACTGATTTACACACGGAAAGTTATCGAAAAATTCTCGAAGGTAAAGGCTTTGGAATAGAAGATGCTCGCCCATCCATTGAACTTGTCTATCAAATCCGCAACAGTAAAATTTCTTCCAAGATGGAAAATATTCATCCATTGCTAAATCGAAACATATGAAAGAAGAAATTTTGAAAAGATTATTACACGGTGAAGCTAAGCTGTCAGTCATCGGCTTAGGATATGTAGGATTACCTATAGCGCTTGAATTTGCTAAATACATCGAAGTCATAGGCTTCGATATCAAAGAAGACCGGGTTGAAAAATTACGAAACAAAATTGATCCCAGCCATGAAATACCTCCCAGCGAGTTTGAAAACAAAAAAATCTATTTCACATCCAAGGAAGAAGATTTGAAGGAAGCTATTTTCCATATTGTTGCTGTCCCCACCCCTATTGATAAGCACAATATGCCCGACCTCACCCCCCTTATTAAAGCCAGTGAAACTATCGGAAGAATTATAAAAAAAGGTGATACGGTTGTTTTTGAATCCACCGTTTATCCTGGAGCTACTGAAGAAGATTGCATACCTATTATTGAAAAAATCAGCGGACTAAAGTTTCCTGTTGATTTTCACGTAGGATATTCGCCCGAACGAATTAATCCTGGCGACAAAGTCCATACCTTAACAAATACGGTAAAAATAGTATCCGGAGATAGTCCTGAAGTGTTAGATTTGGTAGCCAGTGTTTATGAATTAATTATAAAGGCTGGGGTTCATCGAGCACCAAGCATCAAAGTTGCTGAAGCTGCAAAAATTATAGAAAATACGCAACGTGACATTAACATTGCTCTTATGAATGAACTTTCTATCATTTTTAATCGAATGGGCATCAACACATACGATGTTTTGGAAGCTGCAGGCACGAAATGGAATTTTTTAAAATTTTACCCTGGTCTAGTTGGAGGCCACTGTATTGGCGTTGATCCTTATTACTTGGTTTACAAAGCCCAAGAATATAGATACCATCCGCAAATCATCAAGGCTGGACGTTTTGTTAACGATAGCATGGGATTTTATGTTGCCAAGCAAACGGTCAAAAAGCTCATTGCTGCTAATAAAAATGTACTTCAATCCAAAGTACTGGTCATGGGCGTAACCTTTAAAGAAAATGTTACGGACATTCGAAATACCAGAGTCGTCGATATCATCAATGAACTCCGTTCGTACGGAATACATGTAGATGCGGTTGATCCACTTGCTGATCCTGAAGAATTTAAACACGAATATGGCATTACACTTCAGTCATCACCACAAGGAAAATACGATGCCATTATTGTCGCTGTTATGCATGATGCTTATAAAGATTTAAATGAAGCTCAACTGGCTGAATGGCTTAAAGATGAACAAAGCATTGTCATAGATGTAAAAGGAATCTTGCGTCATAAAATTCAAAAATATACTTATTGGTCTTTATGAACCAAATGTCTAAAACAATTTTGGTTACTGGCGGACTCGGCTACATTGGTTCTCATACAGTCATTGAACTTGTTGAAAAAAATTTTAATGTAGTTATTCTTGATAACTTGTCCAACTCAACCCTAGAGGTTCTCTCTTACTTACAAGAAATTACGGGCAAATCCCTTCCTTTTTACCAACTTGATTTAACCAAAGACGATTTGGACGTTTTGCCAAAAAACATTGACGGCATTCTTCACTTTGCTGCTTTTAGGCATGTATTTGAGTCTGTTAAGCAACCCCTAAAGTATTATCATAACAACATCAATTCACTGCTACGTTTGCTAGAATGGATGCAAAAAAGAGAAATACAACATTTCATTTTTTCTTCTTCATGCACAGTTTATGGGGACATCAACACCTTGCCCGTAACGGAAGACACACCTTTTGGATTTCCGCTTTCTCCCTATGGTCACACCAAGCAAATCGGAGAGATTGTTTTACAGAATTTTATAAAAACTTATCCTGCTAAAATAGTTGCTTTGCGGTACTTCAATCCTGCCGGAGCTCATCCTTCAGCTAAAATTGGGGAAATTCATTATGAGATCCCTCAGAATTTATTTCCCTATCTTACGCAAACAGCTTATGGGCTTCGACCCAAACTTTATGTATATGGTGGAGATTACCCAACAGCGGACGGAACACCTATTCGAGATTACATTCATGTGATGGATGTTGCCCGTGCTCATGTGATGAGCCTGCAGTATTTAACTGAACTTCCAGCTGGCACCTACGAAGCTTTTAACATTGGAAGTGGGAAAGGTTATTCTGTTTTAGAAGTCATTCAAGCTTTTGAAAAATCTACAGGCATTCGCGTACCTTATGAAATCACAAAACGCCGCCCTGGTGATACAGCAGCCATTTTTGCTGATACTACCAAAGCTAGAGAAAAATTACACTTTCAACCTATTTACAGCCTAGAAGATATGACCCTTACCGCTTGGAATTGGGAAAAAACCTTTAGAAAACATATTTCACATGAATAAATCTATCATCATTACTGGAGGAGCAGGTTTTATTGGGTCTCATGTGGTAAGACATTTTGTCAAAAAGTATCCCGATTTTCTAATCGTTAATCTGGATGCTTTAACGTATGCTGGAAATCTTGAAAACTTAAAAGACATTGAAAACCATCCCAATTATGTCTTTGAAAAAGTTGATATACGAGATTTTGAAAAAGTTCTTGTCATCCTGGAAAAATACCAACCTTTTGGCATAATACACCTCGCTGCTGAGTCGCACGTAGATCGAAGCATTTTAAATCCGATTGACTTTGTCATGACCAATGTGGTTGGAACTGTAAATCTTTTGAACGCAGCTCTTCATCTTTGGAAAAATGATTTTGAAGGCAAAAAATTTTACCAAATTTCTACCGATGAAGTTTATGGATCGTTAGGTGAAACGGGTTTCTTTACTGAAGAGACACCCTACGCTCCGCGTAGCCCCTATTCAGCTTCTAAAGCTTCGGCTGATCATTTTGTGCAAGCTTATCATCACACGTACGGGCTGCCTGTGGTAATTAGCAATTGTAGCAATAACTACGGTCCCTATCAGTTTCCAGAAAAACTCATTCCACTTATGATTAATAACATTCTTCATAAAAAACCGCTTCCTGTCTATGGTAAAGGGTTGAATGTACGGGATTGGCTGTATGTAGAAGATCATGTCGAAGCTATAGATTTAGTCTTTTTCAGAGGCAAAAGTGGAGAAACCTATAACATCGGCGGAAACAACGAATGGAAAAATATTGACCTTGTTAAGTTGCTTTGTCGACTCATGGACGAAACTTTGGGGCGTGAGCCTGGTGAAAGTGAAAAACTAATTACCTTTGTTAAAGACCGTGCTGGTCACGACTTACGGTATGCCATCGACTCTTCAAAAATTCAGAAAGAGCTTGGATGGGTTCCGAAAACTTCTTTCCTGGAAGGCTTGAAAAAAACAATCCACTGGTATTTATCGAATGAAGAATGGCTTCAAAATGTAACTTCTGGAGAATATCAACAATATTATGAAAAAATGTATGGGCAACGATAAATTACCTTACCGATTTCTCGTCACGGGTGGAGCGGGCTTCATAGGTTCCAATGTGTGTGAATACCTCTTAGCCAATGGAGCTACTCATGTGACTACAGTAGACAATCTTTTTTCTGGATCCATGTTCAATATTCAGAAGTTGCAAAAAGACAAACGTTTCACCTTCATTCATGCAAACGTTAATGATACCCATGCCTATGCTTACGAGCTTTCTCAAGTTGATGTTGTCATTCATCTGGCAGCAATAGGAAGTGTTCCTAAATCTGTGCTTAATCCACTGGCAACGAACGAAGCTAATGTTACGGGCACATTAGCTTTACTTCATGCCATCTCTAAACTAGATCATAAACCCTATATCATTTTCTCTTCTTCCTCGTCCGTTTATGGAAATGATACGCATTACCCAAAACAGGAAGCATTTCTGGGAGAACCTCTTTCGCCTTATGCCGTGTCGAAGCGAGCAGATGAACTCTATTTGCAGGTTTTCTCGTTACTTCATAATATAAACATCACTGTTTTTCGCTTTTTTAATGTTTTTGGCAGAAGGCAAAATCCTAAAGGCCCTTATGCTGCCGTAATTCCTCAATTCATTCTGAATATGCTTCAACAAAAGCCTGTAACCATTTACGGAGATGGACTTCAAACCCGCGATTTTACTTACATCGACAACATTCTTCATGGCATTCATCTAGCCATAGAAAAAAGAATTCAAGGCTATCATGTGTTCAACATTGCAGGTGGTAAGGCTTATTCGGTCGTCGAACTATTTTCTATTTTAAAGAATCACCTCAATTACCCCTTCGAACCTGTTTTTGCTGAACCCAGACCAGGGGACATTCGCAAGTCGCTAGCAGACTTGCAAGAAGCAGAAACTTACTTAGGATATCATCCCCTCGTTTCCTTCGAAGAAGGACTTATTAAAACCATTGAGTGGTATAAAGAACACTTAAAATATTATGTTCTTTCGTAAGCAAAAACCACCACAAAATTTTTCTTTGCTGGTTGATTTTCACAATCATTTGCTGCCAGGCTGGGATGATGGTTCTTCAAGTATAGAAGAAACCATTGAGATGGTCAAAGAATTAGCGTCTCTTAGTTACAACAAAATCGTGTTTTCTCCTCACTTTTATCCAGCCCTTTTTCCCAAAAATGAAGATATAAAATCCATTTTTCAACACACAAAGAAAGAACTTGTTTCTATTTTTCCAGACATAGATTTTTATTTGGCCGCTGAATACATGATGGACGATACGTTTAATAATGTTTTATCTTCCTCTGAACTTTTAAGTTTTGGTTCTAAGTACATTTTAATCGAATTTCCTCTTACACATTTTAAAAATCAATTTTTACAATACATTCAAGAATTGTTACTCAAAAATTATACACCCATCATTGCTCATATTGAGCGTTACGACTATTTTGAAGACAACGACATTTTGTTTGATTTTTTAAATGCAGGAGTTCAACTTCAAATTAACTTTTTATCTCTGATAGGTTATTATAATTCAAAATTTCAAAAAAGGGCTAAAAAATTAATAGATATTTTACCCGAATTTTACCTCTGCTCAGATTTACATAACATGAATCAACTTCTTTTTGTAAAAGAATTTTTTGAAAATTTTAAAATTACCCAACATATTCAAGCAAAAATATTGAACTTTAGGCTGTTTGAAGAATTATAGTTTTAATCCTACCACTGAAAAAATCAGCTCTTGTTAAAAAACAAAAATCTTTTTCTAAAAAAATAAACTATTTCCCAAAAAAACTTTTTGAAAAATAAACATTACATTCAAATAAAGACTGTAGCTAAAAAAAACATGATAAATAAATAGAATTTTAAATATAAATTGCTAACCAGCTTTAGAAGAAAAATAAAAAAAGTACAATTTTTTTAAACTTAAGGAAATTATTCCCTTCACTATTTCAAATTCCTTATCTTGTTTAAAAAACAACTAAAAATATTGAAAAATTACAAAAACAAGTGTAATTTTTTAAAAAAGAAAAATTTTTTGATCTCATTTCCTGCCATCTTGTTTGTCAGGAAAATGAGCTTTTGAGGCAAAGCTGAATAAATTCCACCAATCTTTTTCTTCTTGCCATAATTTACGTGCCCAGCCATGCTCTTCATAATGAAACACCCCATCTTCTCCTTTACTTACAAATAAAAATGGAAAATTCAAACGTTGCAAGGCAGAATAAAGATATGCAGACTCCGGATGTGTCTCGTAAAGCGTTGGCAAATACACCCACGGACCTGCATAAAAATATGTGTGATCATCTTTTTTTACTTCAGCGATGCACTGCAAAGCTATGGGCACATCATAATGTTGCCATGTTTGAGCTAAGAAAAAAGACTTGTATTTTACGAGCCAACCTCGCACATTCTTGAATGAACCTTCGGTCAAGTTTAGCCCACTTATATCGGGTTTACTTGAAGTAGCATAATAAACTTTCTCAAATTTATCATCAGCAAAAGTAGAAAGATCGCTTGCTTCAAACCATGTATTCAAAAGCTCAATCCATGGAGTTTTTTTATAATAAAAAAGAGAATCCGAAAAAGTTGTATCCATGTACAGATAGAAAACCTCCGTGTTTATTATTTCTGAAGGGTCGATAAACAAATTTTTATTGTCTGAGCTATACTGACGTGAAGAAACAAGTCCATTGAGTGAAAAATGTTGAACCAATCCCTTAACTGCACCATTCTGAAATTCAGCTTTCAAAGCCGGAAGATTACTTGGATAAAAAACTTCCCTTTTCCCATGATACAAACCACGATAATAAAACGAAGATGAATAAGGAATTTGCGTCGCTCGATAATATTCAATCACCTTTCCTTCTCTTGTGCCGTAGCGGATTTTAGCTTTGCCTTCCACTTCTGCAGGAAATTGCTCATTCAACCAACTTTTAAAACCATACTGCACATGACCGCGGCCCCACCATACCCAACTACCTTTCAACCCTGTTAATTTTTTAAGTAAAACGAAACCTCGCGAATTAAATTCAAAAACAAGTTTAGCTCCGTTTCTCCGAAACACCCACGTTCCTAGACGTCTATGCTGCAAAAGTTTTCCATATGCTTTTTTTTCTTTTCCACGATAGATTACGAATCGACCTGAAAGGATTCCGTCCCGTATTTCATAGTTGAGAGAATCCCCCTCAATTTTGCAAGAAATGGTGCCTGATTTCTTTCGTTGAGATTCAATTAACTCACGGGTTAAAAAGTCTACGACCTGTGCATCGAGCGAAAATAAAAATGAAAGAAAAGCAAACAGAAAGAATTTTTTCACGATAAAATGTTCTTGTATTTAACCTGAAGATCTTTTTCAATCACATAACGAGCAATAAACAAGGCTCTCCGCGTAATTTCTTCATCCGAAAGGTCTTGTACATTATATCGTTCCTTGTAATACGAACGATAGTAACTTGTGAGCTTACGAATAAGATTGGTTATACTTTTTTGAATTTTCTCATCATAAGATGAAAACTCAGGTTTATCAAAGTCCTGTAAAGCTCTCTTGTAATTTTCGTTTTTTACAAAAGGTTCCAAGCTATTTTTTTGCAAATTCTGAATATAAGATGTATATAATTTTTGAAATAATTCTGTTTCTTCAAGGGGTTTATTTTGCAATTTAACTTCTTGAGCCACGGTTTTAGCTACAAACTCGCTTCGAATGTCTTTTCTCATGGATGAATATTGAGCGTTTTCCCCATAAAGATACACTTCAATGGTTTTCCACCAATCTTTACTTGCTTTCAGCTGATCGCCTGTATAGGGCGATGTAAACTCTTCACCTTCGTCCAGGGTTAAAGAAAACAAGTAATCGGCAATTTCATTTTTAATTTTTTGTTCATTGGGCTCATACATAGCTTCGCGAACTTCCTGAAGAATATTAATTTCATAAATTTTCGTAAGATCATCGATGAAACCAGGTGGAATGGTAGAAGCAATTTTTTCCGGTTGAGCAGCAAAAAATTGACGAAGCATCGTCATGGTAATAAAGGGCTCATCCGCAAATTGTTGCAAAAAGTCACTAAAAAGCACCAACGAAAGTCGTCCAGAAATGCCTTTTTTCCCTTCTTTTTCTGCCTGTTCGAGAAGATCTAAGCGAATTTTTCGGGTAAACCGCTGTTCATCTTCCCGGCGTATCCACGAAGGTATATTTCCACGATAAAGTTCCATCCGCAAAAGCAAAAGATTTTTATCAATGAATTTCGTGTAATAATCTACACTGGTTAACCAATTTCGCATAACACTCATCTCTGTGTCCATTCGCGTACTTATGATAACACGAGCAAAATTGTCAAGGACACGAGGCAGAAAAAGGGATTTTATATGCTCCCCAAATTTATTTTCATAAATTTTTACTTCCGTTTTATAATCAAGAACATAAGAGATATTCAACGTGACGATACGATCCTGAAAAGATTGAATGTTTTCAAAATGCTTTTTGTCTTCAGGATTGATGATGCCTACGAACAAACTTAAAATATGTTCTTCAAGATTTTCGACTTTATGGATGCCATCAGAAATAATACCATGTAAGTTTAAAAAACGGCTTATGTTGTTTTCCTTGATGTCCATGAGTACATAAACACCGTTGTTAGAAAAAGCATAATCCGAGTACTTATAAGACACTACATCACTTTTGAAAAGTTCGTTGAGAGCTTCTTCTATCCTAGCATTATGAAAAAATCTATCGATGCTTTTGTCGCCCGGGTTCCAAACCACTATGCCATGACCCATCGAACGATCGAAAAAGCGAGGTTTAGCTTGAATAAAATTAAAAACATCTAGAGGATTGCTTACAAGAGGAAGAAGGTGATCAAAAATATTTTTGCAAATAGGACAGGCTTCAGCCTGTCGAAGCCATTTATAAGCTGAGTCTTCTTCAATGTGTGAGAAAAATTCTTTGTCCGTTATTAATTCTTTCAGAAAATCCATTCGCACGTGTCTTGGAATAAATAAAATAGGATGATCGTTGTGAGGGCAAGAAAATATAAGGTCAGCTCCTCGTGTTTTTTCTGCATCCGTGCTAACCAATGTAGACAAAGGAATTTTCCATTGAGTTGCAAAGAGTTTTCCTTGTTCGCTTCGCGTGTATAGCTCCAATTTTTTTAGCAAATTGTTAAGAAAAGTAGATTTTCCACTTCCCGCCGGCCCTTCAATTAAGTAAATCTGGTTGCGATATCCGCCCGTTTGTAACCCCTCAATAAGTTTCATAAAACGATTGGCCAACAGTCGGTCAGCAAAAAAAGGCTCATCCACATCCTCTTCTAACAATTTCCGCATGTCATATTGTAAAAAACCCACTGATTCTTCACTTTCAGGATATTCATCAACCCCTTCGGGTACATAAGTATTTACCATATCAGCAAAGAACTGAAAAATATTACGGAGATGCAAACGCGGATTTTTCGAAACTTCATTTAAAAATTCCTGATAGCTTAAAACGACTTGATTGTTATTTTTTATCTGAGAAAAATATTTTTCCAACAACTTTTGCTGCTTCTTGAAATGAGACATTTCACTGGATTTCATAATACACGCTTTTCTACTTTTCGATCTTTACAAACATATAACACGGGTCTGTACACAAAACCTACCTCTTCTTCCTCTTTGGATTCTTTGGATTTTTTTACGAGAATTTCTGTAGTTTCAAGTTGAACTTCTCCGCCCCACAGATAATTTAAACCAATCAATACTTCGGGTATAAATTCCTGAATGAGCTGTTTTCCTTCGAATTCGTGAACTAAATAAAGCACCTTGTCGCTTGTTTTGTTCAAATCAGGATAAATCACAGGTGGATGATACAAATTATCGATAAGCATTTTTTTATAATCCTCTGCTTTACGACTTTTGATGTAATACTCTATGACTCCTTTTTCTTCGTTAATGCGTTTACCCACTACAAATAGATTATGTCTATCGACAAATTCTTGCGTAACAAAAGCATGGATAAACATAAAGTCATTAAAATACCGACGAACATTGAAAATAGCTTCTTTTCCTTTTCCCGTATGCAGGTTAAATCGTTCTCTTTCGACAGCTAAAGCCAATTGTTGGTACTGAGAACTAAATTTTCCTTTATCAGCAAGCTCTTCGACAAATTCGAAAAGGCGTAGTCCAATGGCATACGGATTTAAACCGACGCGGCTTAGAGAAGTAACATAAGCATTGATTTTAGCATAATCCACCTCATGGGTCTGCAAATAGGGATCTTCTCTAAAAAGATGATCGTGCCAATAGCTTGCCCAGCCTTCGTTCATTATTTTTGTGCGTATCTGCGGAGCAAAATAAAGAGCCGTATTGCGAATAATGTTCATAACGCTTTTCATCCACTGGTTGGACTCCTGCTTCAAGAAAGGACTGTTGTCTCGAATAAATTCCAAAAGGTCGCGACTTTTTTGCTTTTGCACATAATTATTAAAATAGCTTTCAAACTCGGGATGAGTTTCACGAACTTGGCTAAAAAAAGTTACTTGGCCAACATCTTGTTGATGTTGAACAAGAAAATTGTATTTCTCAAGTTGCTTAAAAATCTCAAGATCAGAAGCTTTCAATACTTCGGGTAAAAACACATTGAAATAATAATCTATTTCAGCAGGTAAAGCTCTATCTTGAATTTCTTTGTCAAGCAACACATCATAATTATATGCAGCAACGATATTGTCAATGCTACGCGAAAATTCAATTACATAGTCGACCCAGCGTCCATAGCGAGATCGTAAACTGTTGATGAATCGTTTATCGGCAAGAGCTGCTCCTACAAAATCATCATCCCAAGTATGTTTAAAGTACTGATTGTTTTGAAAAAAATCGATGTGCCCAAGCACATGATAAAAAATCATTACATTAAGCCAGTCAGGATTGTTGTCGTTGTAATAAGAAATAGCAGGACGGGAATTAATAACAGTTTCATAGGGGTTGGTAGGATAAAGCTTGTATTTTGCATATTCTTTGAGAACTTCGACATCATGTACCCAGTAGTCGTACAAGGTTGGAATCATAATTTTAGGAGAAAGCTCAAGCAAATCCTGATTGGTAACAATGTATTCGAGCGTCTCTGGAGTAAAAGTTAATCCTACAGATCTAGCCTTTTCTTTACATTTCTCCATGATAGCTTTGGTATGCTGATCAATCAAATACATGGTCTTACTTTTTTATTCGCTTACTAATTCTTTAATGGATTGTATCAATCGATTTTCATCAGCAGTTTCAGCATGGAAAACATCCATTCGAATTTGTTTTGGACGAGTTTTGAGAAAACCTGAATTATGAATAGTTTTTTCGACATTTGTTTGTTCTTCCCCAGTCCAAGCATTTTTCGCAATGGTTATTCCCACGCGATTGGCTTTTGGAAGCAATCGTTCAAGCTCTGCTATTAATTCTTTCCCATTCGAATCCCAATCGTCGCCATCTGTACCGTAGAAGACATAGATGTTATAATCTGCTGCCAAATTTTCTTTTTCAATAATATCGTTCACGAGTTTAAAAGCAGGAGCAACTTTTGTCCCACCTGCTACCTGAAGACTAAAATATTGGTTGAAGTCCTCGACTTCTTTAGCTTCGGTGTCGTGCACGATGAAACGAGTTTGCACATTCTTTTGATATTGATACATAAGCCAGCTATAGATAAATACGTGCAATGTGACCACAGCTTCCGCAGGTTTTCCTTGCATAGATCCCGAATAATCTCGCACAAAAAATACGATAGCTTGATTTTCAAAGTCCTTTTCAGGAGAAAGTATGCGATAAACCAAGTCATCAGGTCCGATGAGCAATTGTGATGTATCAACCGGCTCACCTGGCACGATTCTACCCAATTGAATATTGGTTTCCACAATGCGACGCAAAGTGGCTTTTTTGTCGAGTAGCTGACCAAAGCGTCGATTTCTATCTGTGAGTTCGTATGTGTATTGGGTAAGACTTCGTTTTTTCCCTTTGGGTTTAATGTTTGGCAATTGAAATTTTTCGGTTAAGATTTTGCCTAACTCATAAGCGGACGTGCCCATTTCATGCTCTGCCCCTTCGCCTTGCCCAGCACCCTGTCCTTCACCTTCTTGAGGTTGCAAGGGTTGTTGGCCTAAAACTTCTCCTTCTTCTCCTTCTCCACTTCCGCCCGTTGTTTGTTCCTCTGTGACACTATCATCATGATAAAATTTTGGTTCAGTTGTCGTAGGTACGATGATCACCTGATCTTGCTTTCCCTGCCCTCGTCGAATGAGTTTTCCAAGCCTAATTCGTCTGTGAAAACCATCTTGTTCTCGTTTTTTATCTTGTTCCAGTAGTTCTTCAAGAGTTTTAAGCATCATCCTTTTTTCATCCTTTGCCCATATACCCATCCAACGTCCATCTGTCCACTGATACAAGTGGGTTTCTATGATGAACTTTTTGGAAGGTTGTTCAAGACTCTTTTTTTTCATGGCAAAGATTAATCTTTATCGTTTTGAGAACAGAAATATTCAATGGTTTTTTCAGCACATGTTTTGCAATATCCAAGTTTACTCATCATCGTATCCATGATTCGATTATACAGTCGATTGTTTTCCTCATTATTTCGATTAGATAGAGCTCCCACGAGGCTCCCTGCTCCTGAAATATCACTCTCAAGACGAACGTCCGTAACAGCTTTTACCAGCTCGTTATTATCCATGAAATTGTAATTGGGATCTGTGATCATTTTTTGGCCGTAAATCTTAATGATGGTCGTACGGAAACTTTGCTTTTGTTCTTGAGTTTGTAGTCCAAGTCGTTTTTCAACGCTATTGATGAACGATTCGTCTATTTTGATGGAAACCAGTTGTTTAGTTTGCGGATCTTGATAAGTCCAGATTTTGTTGGGCCCCAAGTTTTTAGCTTCAAGCCCCACAATCATATTGACATAATTCATCACATCCTTTTCAATGGCTTTGGGTTCATTCATGTAAGCATTGAACATTGAGGTCATCACTTGCTTGCGGTAAAGTTTTTTAGCCAGTTTTATGTCGTTAAGGTATTTTTGCCTATCTTGCTGATCTTGAACATAATCAATCACAACTTTTTCGAGGGCTTTAAAAATGTCGTAAGCAAACATGCATTCGCCTTCTTGGGTTTCGCTTTGCTCAAGAAGGATTTGTATAGCTCGTCCAAGGTTACGATGCCCAAGTCCCTTCTGTCCCCAACGCTTTGAGATGTCTGGATCTGTATTTAGTTCGTTGATAACTTCTGCAAGGGTTCGGATACTTTTTTCTCCTGCAACTTCTCCTGCTGCTAATTTCATCATCTCAATTTGAGTGAGCTTTTCATGAATGGGCATGCGAGTGAGTATAACAGCCGTCGAGAGAGCATCCACCAAATTGGGGTCGATGTGCAATTTCTTCCCAAGAAGTGTAGTCTTTTCGATACTCCCGAGCGCATAGCGAGTCAATTCTTTTTGCAAGTGAAGATTGGTGTTATGCGACATGTATGTGATACGGCATCTGTCAATAATAGGAGCCTGCTCTTTTTCTTCCTGAAAACGTTGAAATTCGCTGATGTTCGAAGTGGCTATGATAAGTGTGTCGAGAGGCCATTTATAACCTTCAATTTCGATGGTTCTGTTTTGAATTACCCCTAAATAAACTTGTACGAGGTCACGCTTATTCTTAAAAATCTCATCCGCAAAATGGATACCTCCACCTGCCACACGGGCAAGAGCTCCTCTTCTTAAATCAAAACGATAAGGGTTATCAGCATCAGCTAAATGCAATAATCGAGCTATGCTTTCGTCGCCCAACAAATCAACGGCAGAACTTGTTATTTTATCCTTTGCTGCATATTTTCCCGTAAGTACACCACGACTTTCACTCACATTGATGTCAACTACTTCTACATGCTTCAGCACCTCTTCAACGCTACCATAATAGTTCAGCATTTGCTGGTAAATATAATAACTACAAGCCCCCAGTGGCCTATAATTTTTATATATTTTTTCTATTTGTTGGTCGGTAAATCCCAATTTTTGTAAAAAAGCTATGTTATCTTCCTTCTTTTCATAAAGGTTCAAAGCCAAAATCATAGGATCTTCGTAAGTTTGACTTTCGATTTCATCTATTTTCCCGTAACGACCAAGGTTTCTGAGATCTTTAAATTTAAATGTATAGCGTTTGTTTTCAGGTTGAGAAATAAATTCTCGATATTTTGCACTAATGAAATCAACAAAAAAAGTTTTTCCATTGCCAGGTTCTCCAATCAGCACGAAAGCCATTTCAGCAGAGCTTCCCCCCTCTGCAGCATCTTTCACAAAAGAAACAAAAGAGTTTATCTCTTCATACATGCCAACAATATGTTTCTTCCCTTCACGAAACACAGTAAAATCGTACATCATTTTCCCATTTACCATTGTCTTGACAACTTTACCTTCCCCTTCAAGAATCATTCTGCTCACCGCTTGAAATACGTTTTCAAATCTACGTTTACCATCTTTTACCTCGAGTAAGTGTTCTTCTAATGTCCACCTACGAGGATTTTTTTCTGTTGTGGTGACCATTTCTTTCATGTTTACGATTGTTTTAACAAATCTACACGTTTTTTTTTATAAAATATGCTTACGAATAATTTTTTTCACAAAAGTTTCTTTTGTGCTGAGCTCTAGAAAATTAAAAATTTTTATACTTTACTAATAATAATTTTAAATTGTTTTATCTAAAAATCATAAATAACTATCATTTGATTATTTGTTTTTAAAAAAACTAATATTTTTACAGCATGAAACGCTGGAAAAATAACTTGTTGATTCTCTTATGGTTCTTCGTTGGTCACTCCCTTTTTCCTGTGCCAAGAATCATTGACTCCATTGATAGCATTTTGCAAACAACATCTTCCCTTTCTTCTGAAGAAATAAAGTTACTTTATTATAAAGGGAAAGAATTACAATACATAAAACCCGAACATGCCGTCTTCACTTTCAAGTTCATTTTACAATCTCCTATTAAAAAAAGTAGTCTTTTTACTGGGCAACTTTGGGAAGACCTTGGAAGGACATATTTTCATTTAGGATACACCGACTCAGCTGAATGGGCATATCAACAAGCTTATGCCCTTTTTATAAAAAACAATTGCTCCAAATGTATAGCAAATTTGGCTCTTGATTACGCTAATATTAAAAATCGATTCGGCGACTTTGCCTCAGCAAATAACTTGTGCAACACCGCACTTGAAATAAGTTTAAGAATTCAAGACATCACCTTATTAGGTCAAGCATACCATCGACTGGGAACTACTTATTACCTTCAGAAAGATTATCCCAATGCTTTAAAGTTTTTCAACAAAGCCCTGAATTCTTTCAAGGGAGATTCGTTGATAGAAGAAAAGTTAAAAGTTTACAACAACATTGCTTTAGTTTACTTAGATATGGGACGCTTACAAGATGCTTATGATTTACTTAAAAAAAGTCTTCCTATTGCCCGTGAAAAAAAACTTAAGAAAATTGCATCTACTATTTTGAATAATTTGGGAAGGATTTGCATCTTCCAAAAAAAATACGACGAAGCAACCGATCACCTTTTTGAGGCTCTTAAGCTTAAAAACGAAATATACGAACAAGAAGGATTAGGAGTATGCCATTTAAACCTTGGAAAAATCTTTTTAGAAAAAAAACAATATGAACTTGCTGAATTTCATCTAGAAAATTCAGAAAAGCTCTTAAGCGTGAGTAGAAGCTATACCTACTTATCAGAAACTATTGGAACTTTAGCTGAATTATATGAAAAACAACATCAATTTGAAAAAGCTCTACAATATAGAAGATTTTACGAAAACTTAAAGGATAGTCTCCAAAAGATTCAGTACATAAAACTCTTAAAAGCAGCTGAATACCAGTACAAAACAAAAGAATTGGAAAACGAAAACAAAGTCTTGCGTCAGCAACAGATCATTGAGAGAATGAAAAGCAATGAAAAACGGAAAAATTTTACTATTATAATTATATTTTTTGCACTTTCATTGCTCGTTTTAGCTATTCTGCTATACATCGTTTGGTTGCAAAGTAAGCATCAAAAAGAAGTTCAAAAAATTAACCTGAATCTTGTTGAAAAAAATGCTCAATTGGAGCAAAGTAAACGTGAAATCTCTGAAGCAGTCGAAACAAGAGATAAATTATTTAGAATTATTTCACACGATTTAAGAAATCCAATAGCTAGCATCCTTAGTTTTGTACGTATCATGCGAAGGGATTTCGATAAACTCTCATCTGAAGAAAGGGAAATGTTACTAGACGAATTAGACCGCGTTACCACAAACATGTCTGAGCTTCTTGAAAATTTGCTTTTGTGGTACCGTACTCAAGGTAACAGATGGATTGCTCAACCTGAAATTATCTCCTTACATCAAGCTCTGAATAATGTGCTAACTTTTTATGAAAAAAATCTTATCTCCAAAAATATCACTGTAGAAACTCCCTCACAGGATACACCTGCAATAGCTCATGCTGATCCAAAAATGGTAGAAACAATTTTTAGAAACCTATTGTCAAATGCCATAAAATTTACTCCTAAAAATGGAAATATAAAAATTGAGTTTAAGAAAGAAGACAGTCAAATTATTATAAAAGTTCAAGATAGCGGAGTTGGCATGAGTAAAGAATTGATTGATAAAATCTTGAACAATCATCCCATTGAAAGTACTCGTGGAACAGAAGGCGAAAAAGGGTGTGGAGTGGGTCTTATGATAGTAAAAGAACTTATTGAAAAAAACCATGGTAAATTCTGGATTGAATCAAAAATAGGAGAGGGAACTGCATTTTACTTTTCACTTCCTGCGGCTCCTGAAAAGTAACGATAATACAAAGCATAAGAGCCAACAAAAGCTACCGTCATATATACATCAGGTAAATCCGAAATAAAAACAAGCAAAGGGGTTTTATTCCATGTAAAATATGGTAAAATCAACAAAGCTAACTGGGCAAAAAAATACAACCAAAAACCCCGTTTCTTAAAGTAAAAAAGTTCATAAGCCCCCCAAAAGGAAATAGCATAAAGAACTATCTTAACATAAGGATAAACCCAAGTTGCTTCATCATAAATTAATTTAATGTTCGCATAACCGGGAATTTTTGAAACCCATGTCAATCCTTCTGGGTAAAAAATTGAAATAAGAGAAATAACTATAGAAAGAAAGGCTCCCGCTATGGAAAAAGAAGCAAGGAGCCTTATGATAAATTTGTCGATTTTTTTCATTTTGTAATCTTCACATTATCCACTTGCCAAGCTGAATACTCTCCTGAATTACCACTAGTACTCTTGTATTTGAAAGCAATTCGAATAGTTTGACCCGCATAAGCAGATAAAGAAATGTTACCACTGTTGGTCCAGGTTTGACTATCAGAAGGTGGCAAAGTTGCAGAAAGTTCTGTCCAACTCGTTGTTGTAGGATCGCCCGTATAATTTGTAGTTATAAGAACAGAAAAAGGTTTTGCAGTAACGTTGTCCACATAGCGGGTCCACGAATCAAACGACAAAATAGCATTGACTCCACTTGGAATAGTAATCTGAGGAGAAATCAAGTAATCTTCACAACCCACATCACTTCCTCCGCCATTGATGGTCATACACTGATATCCTGAGTTATAATACCAATCTTTATTACCACTTACATTATAGATGATCCAATTGGTAGGATTTGTGAAAAATTGTTCATTCAAAAGATAATTCTGAGATGGATTAGGATTGTTCCAATTGACTAAATCATTCAAATCTCTCAAATAAAGTTGATATGTTCCATTGTAGATACCGAGTATTCCTCTTATGTTCCCCGTTCCTTCTGGTATGGGGGTAGAGGCAAAGTTGGCATAATTACTTGTTCTTACAATCAATTGATTTCCATTTTTATCTGTTATGATGCGATTTGTAGTAGACGTAGATTCAGCAAAAGGTAATCCAGGAGTTGCAAAAGAAACACTATCAATTTCGATCAACATGCTAAGCAATGCAGGATTTAAAGAAGGTATGTCAACTTTAATAGGTGCAGGAGACACCCCCGGCAGACTATCTTTGAAGATGTGATCAGCCATCATAACTGCAGGTATTCGTCCTATATCATTATTGTGGATGTAGCCGAGTTGTATAAGCCCACCATATGCTCCCAGATAAAGATCTTTGCATTTAATAAAAATTCGCTGACCTACACGAAAACTTGTATATAAACTCGTTTTGTCAATTTTTACCTCTATTCCTCCCGTGTTGTCCTGTATTTCTAGGGTTTTGTAGAAATTGCCACTTTCATCGTTGGCGACCACAATTCCCTGAATAATGATGCTGTCCGGCAATTTTAAAAGCGTTCCCTGATAAAGTGATTTTAATTGAGCAATGGTCATGTTGCTTTTAAAATCCACATGAGGCACATAAGGTTCGGGCTTATCAAAGTCATCATGAATGCAACTTGTAAACATCCAAACCATGGCCACCAAAAAAAGAAAATTCTTCTTCATATCATTTTGTTTTTTACTTATAACGAAAAGGTTAGCTGAATAAAATAATTTCTCCCCCACCCATAGTAATATTTGGGTGGAAATTTATTAATGTTTTTCCCCGTAAAATCAAAACGATATTGTTCAAAACCGGTGGTTTTGTACTTTTTGTTGAGTAAGTTGTTGATCATCAAATTCATTCCTATTTGATGCATTTTAAACCGCCACTGCTTCCCCAACGAAAAATCAACATAAGTAATATCGTTTAATTTACCCTGTTGAGTAATGCTATTAATGATGTCTGCTTGCGACGGTGCTAGTCCATCCAATGCTGATTGCATACGACGTTCTGGATTGATGTCCATATAAATATCCCTAGCATGATTAACCGTAAGCGTTGCAAACCAGTTGTTCGAAGTAGAATATTTTACGCCAACAGAATATACACTTTGAGGTTCGTTAGGAACATAAAAGTATTTCAAATATACAAGCTCTGTCGTATCTGGTTTTGATTGATTTTCAACATTTATGTGAGCTGTGGGACGAGAAATAAAACGATAATTGCCAATATTAGCAGCTCCTTGTAATGTAAATTGTGGTAAAATGTTAACCTCCAAGCCAAGTTCGATTCCCTGATAAACTTTATCAATTCCCCACATCACTACATTCACAAATGTTTGATAAACATCATGATAAAATGAAACTAAATCCGTTTGATCGAGCAAAAAAGTTTGATAAAGTCCAACTCTTCCATTCCAAACATGTCCACGGTAAAAATATGTAATATCTCCAGAAAGAACTTTCATGTTGGTTAAAACAGGAATCCACCCGTTGCTTATATTGGGCGAAATAAAAAGATTGGATGTAACCTGTGGAAGATACAAAGCAGTAGTTGTTAATCGAAAATAATGTTTACCTGTCAACTTATACGTAGCTCCAGCTTTAAGACCAGCTAAAGGAAAATATTTTACAGCAGATTTCCCAAATGAATTATCTGGATAACGTCCATTTCTCATCATGCCATCACGAAAAGCCTGAGTAACACCTCCTTCTAACGCTGCAAAAAGATCTACCTTTTTATAATAAAAACGAGCTAATCCATAAGTTTTTACAACATTAGTGTGCAAATAATAATCATATCCGAATATATCGCCTTCCTTAACCTTTGCATTAGGATGATTTAAATCATTTTGTAAAATGTTTGGATTTCCTGGAAAATCGCGTTCGGCGTATTGATCAACATCAACCCAAAACTCTGCACCAAGCAAATCATCTAGGACTTTAAAATGATGTGTCCGCAAGAAAGTAGCATCCAATCCAGCATTTAAAATTATTTTTTCTGATAAAATCGAATGCAAATAAGAATGCATGGAGAATCGATGAACATCTTTTCTTTCTTCTTCAAGGATGTAATTTGCTCTTCCTCCACTGGTTAAATTGGAAAGATAATTGATTTGGTATAACAGATTCCAGTCAATTTGGCGTACTTCCACGTGGTTTCTCCATTTATCTGCAATCATTTGGGCAATAAGCGTATCGGTTTGGTAACTTGGCATGTAGCGGTAATAATCAGGACGCGGATCAGGAGCATTATACCAATTTAGTCGTGTAGTGCCATATCGCCCACCATTCCACCCGAGCACTGTATAAACTTTATTTTTTTCATTCAAAATCCAAGTATGATTAAGCATCACAAAAGGAATATGAACATTTCTTACACGAGCGTTTCTGACTTTTCCTTCTTGATATCCCCAATTGGGGTTGTAATATACATCACCTGCTAGATCAAAAGCTTCGTCGGTTGCAGCAGCTTGTAAACCGCGACGATAAGGAGATCCCATCAAGGTAAAAGCCAGTTGATGTTGCTTATTCAATTTTCTTTCGAACGATAAAAAATAGGAATAAGCATCTAAGAAAGTTCCAGGAACATGACCTACTTCTGCCCAGCGTTTTGAAAACAAAGTAGCCACAGCCCAACCATTGCTTTGCATCCCGGTGGCATAAGTAAGCATGATGCGATTGTTGTATGAACGATTAGACCGTGCTAACGAAAGATGGATTTGCTTAGGTATCTGACCAGCCGTAGAAAAATAATTAACCATGCCCGCAATTCCCCCCATAGCATATGCAGCAGGAAGAGCACCTTCAGCATATTCTTTAAAACGCAACACACGATTTAGACCCGCAAATTCAGCATAGTTTATATATCCTCTCTCATAATTCTGCATCGGCAAACCATTTACATATACTTCGTGGAAATCAACATCATATCCTCGGTATTTATAACGTAAACTACTCCAACTAAATGAAGAAAATTGTCCGAAGACGTCTTTACTTGCTGAAAGTAATCCGGAAATATTTTGGGTATTGTTGTCATTTTCAAGATCCATTTCTTGAATTCCTAAAGTTTCGGTTACATTATCATTCATCGTTTGCCGTTCAAGTTCTATTGAATAAAAAGTATCTTTATTAAGCAAAATGTTGTTTTGAACAGAAATGTATCCTTCAGCAACTACCCATACATCGTAGCTTCCTGCTGTGAGTTCAAATTTAAAATAACCCGTAGTGTCTGTAACTTTGAGTTGATCAGCTATCCTAACCTGAGCATTTTTAATCGGTGCATGGGTTTGCTTATCAAGCACATGCCCCTCAAAAACAAAATTTTGAGCGGGTAACAAAGAAATTAAGAAAACAAAAACCCCTACCATCCACTTTAAACTATGCATAAAGAATTTTTTGCAAAGAAAACAAAAAAAATTCAAAGACAATAACATATTAAAAAAGTTCCATGTTATCAATCAACCGAACATTATCAAGCCAAGCAGCAACAAGAGCAATGAGTGGAAAATTTTGATGGTCGTAAAGAGGTTGCAAATTTTCAGCGTTTACAATCACAAAGTATTCAAGCTTAAAAGCAGGGTTGGCTTGAATTCTTTTACGACACATTTGTTCTATTTCACTTACAGGCATTGTTCCAACGAGAGATTTTGCATAAAGCAATGTTTGATATAGCAGAGGTGCCACCATCCGAGCTGATGGAGAAAGGCGAACATTCCTGCTGCTCATGGCAAGACCATCCGGTTCACGAACAATGGGCATTGGTTTAATTTCAAGCCAAGGAAATTCTCTGCGTGCTAACTCTTTTACGATAAGATATTGCTGGTAATCTTTTTTGCCAAAATAGGCTACATCAGGCTCTACGATAGAAAAAAGTCGAGACACAACGATGGCTACACCATTAAAGTGTCCCGGACGGAAGGCCCCCTCCAGAATGTCGTCCAGCCCAGGAAAAAAATAGGTTTTCGTGACAGGTTCAGGATACATTTCTTCATAAGTGGGAACAAAAGCTACATCACAGCCCACCTGATCTAACATGGCCAAATCTCTTTCTTCGTCACGAGGATATTTTTCTAAATCATCTTTATTATTGAACTGCAAAGGATTTACAAAAATGCTACAAACCGTAATGTCGTTTTCCAGCATGGACTGACGAACTAGCGAAAGGTGCCCTTCATGAAGGTATCCCATCGTGGGAACAAAACCAATTCGTTTGTTGTTTTGCTTTTCTTTAACCAAAAACTCTTTACACGATTGAACTGTTCTGAAAACTCTCATCCTGAATTTTTGCAAAGGTACAATGCAAATTTTATTCTTCTGTCTTGCAAAAACAAACACTTGTTCAAAAATCATTTTAAACTGCTTTCATAATTCTCTCGATAAGCAATACTAAAATTTCTGCCATTTTAGAAGCTGTCTTAATTCTAATTTTTTCAGCAACCCATGCACTTTTAAAAATGCGTTAAAAAAACAAATGAAAATTTATGTAATGAATTATAATCCTGCAGTTACAATAAAAGCACAAAGAATTAAATCCGTGATATTCCCTTTTCATTGCGAAAAACGCATTACATTATAACTGGTTCTTTAAACATTTTTTTAAACACAGGCAAGTAAGTTTAAGCTGCCATGTTTTTTCTTCTAAATTAATTTTTGACTTAAAGTTAGCGACTTTCAACTGGCTTTAGCTTGATGCTTTAAAGCATATACAAAAAAACGTTTTAATCTGGTGAGCTTTCTGCAACACAACACCTCGCCAAGCTTTTTCATGTCAGAAGAATGATGAGGTATACTTGCCTTTGTTTAAGTTTATGCAAGATTGTTCTGCTTTTTCCCTTGTTTTTCAAGCAAAAGCCACTTATTTTGAGTAAAATCTTGTTTTTTAATATCCTTTTTTTTACTATTTTTGCAAAAAAAATAACAGCAAATGGAAAAGAGTAGGATATTATATGTTACCCAGGAAATGATCCCATATATGCGCGAAAGCCAAATGGCAACAATTTCGCGTTATCTTCCACAAGGGACACAAGAAAAAGGTAAAGAAGTTCGAATTTTTATGCCTCGTTTTGGACTTATCAACGAACGGCGACATCAGCTTCATGAAGTTATTCGTCTTTCAGGTATGAACATCATAATTAACGACACTGATCATCTGCTAATAATCAAAGTTGTAAGCATTCCACAAGCAAGAATACAAGTATACTTCATCGATAACGACGATTACTTTAAAAGAAAGTTCTATTTGCACGACGAAAACAATCAGTTTTTTGCAGACAACGATGAAAGGTCTATCTTTTTCTGCAAAGGCACCATCGAAACTGTAAAGAAACTAGGATGGGCTCCTGATATTATTCACCTGCATGGTTGGATGTCCATGCTCGTGGCTCCATTCGTGAAAAAAATTTATTCTAAACATCCCCTCTTCTCAGAAACCAAAATCATTGCCTCCTTATACGACGATCACTTTGAAGAACTTTTCGCAGAAACATTCCTTGACAACGTAACTTTCGACGATCTAACCCCAGACAAACTCCCTAACCTACAACAACAAGCAGGGTACCTATCGCTCATTAAAGATACTTTGCAATATTGCGATGGCGTTATACTATCTAATCCTAATATCCATCCAGAAGTTCTCTCTTATGTTGAAACCCTGAAGATTCCTAAAATTACCTTAAAAGATGAAGACAACTACATAGAAGTTATCAATGAATTCTACGATAAAATTCTCGTTGAAGAATCTATCTCTTGTTAAAGAAAATTGCTAAAAATATCTAGGACGCTCCTTAAGTAAGCAAAAAAGTAAACTTGTAGCAGTTTGATTGCATTATTCTTAATACCAAGGAATAATGCCGGGATAGCGTTTTTCGTGAATTGCTTTTACTTCTTGGTAAATGGTTTCTTTTAAAAGATCAATGTTGATTTTTTGAACAGCTGAAATAAACAATACTTCGCAATTTAAGCCATATACAAATTCATTCTTCAGTCTTTCAAAGTATTCAGAATCTAAAGAGGGTATTAAATCAATTTTGTTGAAAACGAGTACCATTTTTTTGTCCGCAGCATTAATCTCCTGGAGGGTTTGAAGAACCGTCTGAATTTGCTCACGAAAATTTGGATGAGAAAGATCGACGACATGAAGAAGCAAATCGGCTTCTCGAACTTCATCAAGAGTTGACTTAAAAGATTCAATGAGCTGATGGGGAAGTTTTCGAATAAACCCCACTGTGTCAGAAAGCAAAAAAGCAAGATTGTTGTAAGTCACCTTGCGAACGGTCGCATCAAGCGTAGCAAATAGTTTATTTTCAACAAAAACATTGCTTTTTGAAAGAAGATTCATTAAAGTTGACTTACCTACATTGGTATACCCCACCAAGGAAACACGCACCAAATGTGTTCGATGTTTACGTTGTGTCTGTTTCTGACGATCAATGGCTTCTAGCTCTTCTTTTAGTTTTGCAATACGAGCTTTGATGCGACGACGGTCTGTTTCAATTTCTTGTTCCCCAGGACCGCGAAGACCGATACCACCTCGCTGTCTTTCCAGGTGAGTCCACATATGCGTGAGTCTTGGCAATAAATATTGAAGCTGAGCTAGTTCCACCTGAACTTTTGCATAAGCCGTACGAGCTCTTGAAGCAAAAATATCTAAAATAAGATTGGTTCGGTCAATTACCCTACACCGCAGGATTTTTTCGACCTCACGAACTTGAGAAGGAGAAAGATTATCGTCGAAAATAGCCAATTCTACGTTATGTTCTTTTACAAACTGGGCTATCTCTTGAAGTTTTCCTTGCCCTAAGAAAGTTTTGGGATCGGGAGCTGGTAAACGTTGTGTAAAACGACCAACAATTTCTGCATCTACTGTGTAAGCTAAAAATTCCAATTCATTTAAATACTCCTCCGTTTTCTCTGCAGACTGATGAGGTGTTATAAGACCTATGACAATCGTTCTTTCCTTCTTTGCGTTAGCCATGTTTCTATTTGTTTCCCATAGTAAATAAAACCAGTGCAGAAGAAGCCATTAACAAAAAAAGTACGGCATTAAAATGGATTGGCCATGAAAAAACAGTGTATAACTTATAAAGAGATAAACCAAATAACACAAAAGATGAAATGATGGTCATATCGGACTTTGACATAAAGCCTCCAATAAAAAGAAGAATGGAAAATAAACTGAAGGCAGCGGCTAGCCAAAAAGTAAGTTGATGGTGATCTAAAGAACGCAATTCATCCCAAAATAATATATAGGCTAAAAAAACAAAGCTTATTCTCAACAACCACGCAGCTAAAGGATATAAATTTTTGGGTGGTTTCATTTCACCATGTTTTAAAACCTATGATTTCTCTGACTTCTTTTATCGTTTTTTGAGCACTAGCTTTAGCTTTTTCCCGACCTTGTCGAACAATTTTTATCAAAAAATCACGATTGTTTTGAACAGAGAATATGTTCTCACGAATAGGAGTAATAAAAGTAATCATGTCCTTGGCAAGTTGCTTTTTCATTTCTCCATAACGGATTTTGCAGGTTGCATGTTGCTCTTTAAAATATTCGACCGTTTCAGGAGCAGAAACAATTGCCATAAGCGCAAATAAATTGGCTACTGGAGGAGAAGGTGGTTGGTTCATTTGGGTAGGACCTGCATCGGTCACAGCTCGCATAATTTTCTTTTCTATTGTCTTATCATCATCGGTTAAGAATATTGCATTGTGTTCACCTTCACTTTTACCCATCTTGCCTGAACCATCGAGCCCAGGTACTTTTACGAGCTCACCCTCAAAATTAAAAGCTACTGGTTCAGGAAAATATTCAACTCCGTACATGCGATTAAAACGCTGAGCAAAATTTCTAGTCATTTCGAGGTGTTGTTCCTGATCTTTTCCAACAGGAACTTTCTCTCCCTTATGAATGAGAATATCAGCAGCCATGAGCGTTGGATAAGTAAGCAATCCTGCATTAACATTATGTGGTTGCTTCCTAGCTTTTTCTTTAAAAGTGGTAACTCGCATCAATTCACCGAGATAAGCATTCATGTTAAAAAAGAGATACAGTTCAAGTGTCTCGGGCAAATCGCTTTGAATGTAAATGGTAGCCTTATCGGGATCGAGACCACAACCAATGAATTCAGCCAGGACATTAAGTACATTACCAGCTAAATCATGGGGCGTAGGGTGAGTCGTAAGGCTATGATAATCGGCAATAAAAAAATAACAAGTGTGTTCATTTTGCAGACGCAAGAAGTTGCGAATAGCTCCAAAATAATTTCCAAGATGTAAACGACCCGTTGGTCTGATACCACTTACGACAATACTCATAGACTATAATTTTGATCGCTACCCGACAATCGCATATCTTTGACATTGAGTTGAAGCGAAACATTCCCGTTCCACTCATTTTCTTCAATGGTATACACAATATCGACAGGTAGTCCTTTCTCCATATAAGGGAAGAAATCTCCGAGTTGAAAAGCAATACCAGGCAAACCAAAATCTTTATAATGCTTTTGAGTAACCATAAGTTTAATATGATTGTTATTAAGTAGTCGAGAGTAACCATTGTCATAAACTTCTTCTGTCATAAAGACTGGATTTGGATTTTCTGGTCCAAAAGGGGCAAAAAGTTTCAAGGTGTTAAAGAATTTTTTGCTAATATCGTTAAACTCAAGGTAAGCATCGATTTCAATCACGGGGACCAACATTTCATCGGTAATGTTCTCGATGGCATAAGTTTCAAAGGCTTCCTTGAATTCTTTAAAATTTTCTTCTCTTATGGACAGACCTGCAGCGTAAGTATGCCCCCCCCAATGCTCAAAAAGATGACTAAATTGGTTCAAAGCTCCATAAAGGTCAAAACCTTTGATTGAGCGAGCACTCCCTGTAAGGGTTCCATCCTCATGATTACGTGTAAACACAATGGCAGGTTTATAAAAATGCTCAATAAGCCTACTGGCGACAATGCCAAGAATACCTTTTGGCCAATTTTCTCCAAAAACAATGGTTGATTTTTTATATTTATGCGTTTCATCAGCTTCAATCATAGCAATAGCTTCACTGGTAACCTGAGCATCAATGTTTTTTCTTTCCGTATTAAAATCGTTGATCACCCTTGCATAGTTTTTAGCTTCACTTAAATTTTTGCTAATTAGTAAATCTACAGAATTCCGTCCTGTGTGCATTCTCCCTGCAGCATTTACACGAGGACCCACATAATAAACTAAATCGGAAATGTTTATGTACTTTGTAAAGACATAATTCGTTTTTAATAAACTTTCTGGCTTTCTCTTTATACCAGCAGTTTCCAGCAAAGCTTCTATAGCAGGAGATGGATTTTCATTGATCTTTTTTAGACCATAATATGCTAAAACTCTGTTTTCACCAGTAAGGGGAACAATATCTGAAGCTATGCTCAAGACGACCAAGTCAAGCAATTCGTATAAGTCCTTAAAATTAAATCGATGGTAATGAGCAATAGCCTGCAAAAACTTAAACCCTACACCACATCCCGACAATTCTTTATACGGATACGTGCAGTTTTTTTGTTTAGGATTCAAAATAGCTTCTGCAGGAGGCAAAACATCTCCTGGCAAATGGTGATCGCATATAATAAAATCTATATTTTTTTCGCGAGCATAGGCAACTCTTTCCGCATCTTTTATACCACAGTCTAAAGCAATCACTAAATTTACACCCCTGGAAACGGCATATTCTATGCCCTGATAAGAAATTCCGTACCCTTCTTTATAACGATCTGGAATGTAATAGTCCAGTTCAAGTTGAGGGAATTTTGCCGACAAAAACTTATACATCATAGCTACGGCTGATGTTCCATCAACGTCATAATCACCGTACAAGAGTATTTTATCCTTGTTTTTGACAGCTTTGTTGAAGCGATTTACAGCCTTGTTCATATTGAGCATCTTGTATGGATCATGGAGATGGTACAACTCGGGTCGGAAAAAATTGCGTGCTTCTTCTATCGTTGTAATACCTCGTTGCACAAGCAAATTGGCTAAAGTAGAATGAATATGTAACTGAGATTCTAACGAACGTATGATTTCTTTGTTGCCAGGATTTTTAATAATCCATCTTCGTGGAATGTTCATTTTAATTCGCTATCCTTTCCATTTTGCAAAGTTAATCAAATCTCACTCAAAAAGCTTTATTATATCGTTCATATTCGCATAAATCAATAAAAATAACAAAATGATAAAACCAATGTACTGGGCAATTTCCATGACTTTATCAGAGGGTTTACGACCTGTTATAATTTCAATAAATAGAAATAGCACATGACCTCCGTCAAGTCCAGGAATTGGAATAATATTTAAAATGGCTAAAGCAATAGAAAGAAAAGCGGTAAGTTGCCAGAAAGCATACCAATCCCACGTTCCAGGGAAAATCTTCCCAATGGTAATAAAACCACCCACATCTTCATAACCCTTCACATCCTTATTAAAAACTAATTTCAGTTGTTTCCAATAATTCGATATACCTCTAAAGGTCTTTTTAATCCCTGCTGGAATGGCTGTCCAAAAATTATAATGCTTTTTTTCGAATTTGTAAAAACGAGCAAGATTAGTATCAATAAAAACCCCAAGTTTTCCATCCTTACGAACCTGCACGGGAATATCAACAATTTTTCCCTGACGAAGGACTTTTATAACAACACTATCGCCTGCATACTTTTTAAGCTCTTCCTTAAATTCATCATAGAATGATATGTACTTGTCATTGACGGCAATAATTTTATCATTCACTTGAAAACCAGCTGTTTTGTTAATCGAACTATCGGGAATGCCAGCAATATATACAGGAAAGCGAGGTAAAATTAAATCTGTGCGTTTAGATTTGATTATTTTTCGAATGAGTGTTGAGTAAATGAGAAGTTGTAAGGTATCGTTACCACGCAGGACAGTAATCGATTGTGCTTTTTCAATTAATATGGTGGGGACAATCTGAAAAAAATCTCGTATTTCTTCACCATTGACCATAAGAATTTTATCTCCATTTTGCAAACCAGCTTCCATCATCAAAGTATCTACCATCACACCATTTTTGACTTCACTATTAGGCAAATATGCTTCCCCAAAAGACCACAAAAGCCCTATGTAAATGATAAAAGCGAGAATTACATTCATCGTCACCCCTGCTACCGTGATAATGAAACGTTGCCAGGCTTTTTTACTTCTAAACTCATCGGGCTTCGGGGGCTGCTTCATCTGCTCCTTATCCATCGATTCGTCAATCATCCCTGCAATTTTTACGTATCCCCCCAAAGGTAACCACCCTAGGCCATATTCTGTATCTCCCTTTTTAAACTTAAATAACGAAAACCAAGGGTTGAAAAAGATGTAAAATTTTTCGACACGGGTTTTAAAAAGACGAGCTGCTATAAAATGGCCAAACTCGTGAACCAGCACCAAAATTGTTAAACTCAAGAAAAATTGAACAACGCGAATTAAAATCTCCATAACTATGTTATTTTAAAGACTTACAAAAAATTACGGTTTGCTCGTACAAATCTAAAATTTCTTCGATGCCACCTACCTTTCTGTCTCCCAGTTTTTCCAAGGCCTTTTCCACGATGGATTGCATCTCCAAAAAACGAATTTTTTTCTCTAAAAAAAGTGAAACAGCATAATCGTTAGCAGCATTGAGCACGCAACAAGCAGCTGTCCCTTTTTCCAGTGCTTGATAAGCCATTTTTAAATGTAAAAATACATCCATATCGGGATGAGCAAATTCGAGCTTGGGTAGATCGTAAATGTTCTGTTGGAGAGCAGGTGCGTAAAATCGTTCGGGATAGCTAAGAGCGTAAAGAATAGGAATACGCATATCGGGAAAACTAAGTTGAGCTTTAAAAGAACCATCAATGAATTGAACTATGCTGTGAACAATCGACTGAGGATGCACAAGGACATCAATTTGCTTAGCAGGAATCCCAAATAACCAATGAGCTTCGATCACCTCAAATCCTTTGTTCATCATAGTTGCAGAGTCGATGGTGATCTTATTTCCCATTTTCCATGTAGGATGAGAAAGAGCTTCTTCAAGGGAAACCTCGGCAAGTGCTTCTCGCTTTTTTCCCCAAAAAGGTCCCCCTGATGCCGTGATGATTAGCTTATGTATAAAGGCGCGATCTTCTCCTATAAGACACTGAAAAATAGCCGAATGTTCACTATCTATAGGCAAAATACGGGCTTCTGTTTTTTGAGCAGTGGATACAATAAATTCACCCCCTGATACAAGCACTTCTTTATTTGCAAGGGCAAGCTTTTTCCCACTTTTTACTACATGATATGCAGGCAAAAGGCCATAAATCCCAACATAAGCTAAAACGACTACATCTAGTTGCGCTTCTTCAAGCAATGTGAAAAGTTCCTTATCACTGTTCAAAACTTGAATGGATGAATTTGTTATTTGTTGTTTTAAAATTTCATTGCTTTTTTCATCATGCAAAAATGCCCATTTAGGCTGCACAACCTCTACCTGACGCAAAAAAAGATCTAAGCTTTGGTTGGCCGTAAGCAATTCAACCTCAAAAACATCAGGAAACATCGAGACCACCTCAAGCGTTTGACGCCCAATAGAGCCTGTACTTCCCAAGATAGCTATTTTCTTCTTCATAAAGCAATATAAAACAAAGGATTAACTGGAATGTCGTTCTTCCATAACTCAAAATGTAAATGATGACCTGTTGTAGCTTTTCCTGTATTGCCAACTTTTGCGATGGGTTCGCCCCTCATCACAACATCACCTTTACTTTTAAGCAAAACAGAGTTATGCATGTAAACAGAAATCATATCGTTCGGATGGAGGATAAGCATAGTATTTCCTCCCTCAAGCGTCCAATCAGCAAAAATCACTATCCCATCGGCCACCGCAAGCACTGGATCTCCTTCATTAGCTCCTACATCAATCCCAAAATGACCTTTGCTGATATCAAAACCATTTACCAAAATGGCATGTGGAAGAGGACTGATTAAAAAACTTTCCTTCTTGGATGTATTTGATGTAGATGGTATCGTTACATTTTCTTGAATTGAATGAGTTTCACTCCAAGTATTTTTCATATTTTCTATAAAAGTTGAATCGTTGCGAGATAGCAATTGAAGAAGCTTCATGGTATATTTTTCCTGCAGATCAAGTACTTTTTGCAAACTATCTGTTTTGCGAACAAGCTGCACAACCTCTGATTTTTCTTTGATGTCGCCATAACCTGGAATATACTCACGAAGTGGAGTAAAAGCAATAACAAAAGTCGTAAGAATAACCAACAAAAGGGAAATTAAGCTTCCGAGCGTCACCACATTAGCTATGGTCAATCGCACTGAAAATTTTTCATGAAAAGTCTGATCGTCTATGATAACGAGCCGATAACGATATGTCCATCTTTCCCGTAAAATATTCCAAAAATTGATTTTTTTCATATAAAAATTTCAGTGCAAATATTAGCATTTTTTTAGAAAAAAGGGGTTCCCTTTCTTCTGGCAACCCCTTTCTCCAACATCAACATAAGAATCTTTTATTGAACAAGAGTTAATTCTTTGATAAGATTTTTTGCTCCCCCAAGCTTATCGATAATAAAGAGAACATAACGAACATCAACAACGATGGTACGCTGTACTTCGGGTTGATATTGTAAATCACTACTCATACCTTCCCAATTGCCATCAAAAGCAATTCCTACCAGCTCTCCATTAGCGTTTATCACGGGACTACCTGAGTTTCCTCCGGTAATGTCGTTGTTGGTTAGGAAACAAACATAAAGTGTCCCATTTTCAGCATAAGGTCCAAAGTCTTTATTTAGCAACAGTTTTTTAAGTGTTGAATCTACTACAAATTCTTCATTCGTCGGATCTTCTTTTTCAAGAATTCCTTTATAGGTAGTTCTGTAATCGTAATAAACAGCATCGTATGGATAATAATCCTGTACTGTCCCATAAGTCATGCGTATGGTACTATTAGCATCTGGATAGAATTTTTTATCGGGCATCATTTCACGCAAGGCTTTGATGTACAAACGACTTGCATTTTTGATTTTGTCTTGAGCTGCTGAATATATACTATAAATATTTCGAATATTTTGAATAAAGGACATAGCTACGGCAAAACCTGGATCTTTTGAAATAATCTTGTAAGATGGATTTTTGAGAAAATCTTTACATTTCTTTTCGTCGACAAATATGCTTGTCGAATAAATATAATCTGCCCATTTTTGGATGTCCCCTTTGAATTTTTTACCAAAGAGCTCTTTTTTAATAATATCAGCCTGATAATCAGCAGGAACATCTTTTATATACATTTTCAACATTTCAACAAAAATTTCTTTATCAACAGTTGGATTGTAGTCTTTGAAGAAATCTTCAGCTTGCTTCATGGCATCTTCAGCTGCATTTTTAATCATGTCGTCATATTTGCTTTTTTCATTCTTGGGAGCTTTCTTTTGTGTTTCTAAAAGGTGATTCAATTGATAAGCCATCTGAAACGATGCTAAAATAAATTCGGGCCCCTGAAAAATCCCATCATTAAGGTACCAGAAAACTATGTTAATTTTCTTTAAATCGTTGTACCCTTTTTCAAAATCACTTAAAACATTTCCATATAATTTTTCACGTTCAGGGCTAGAATTAACCCATTTTATGAACTCTGCTTCTAATTGTTCTTTTTTTTCAATAAGGTTCCAACGTTTAATCCCCTTATTTTGCCCAATAAAATATTTCCAATAATTAGCAGTTTGAGCATATTTAGAAGCATATTGCAACTTAGTTTTAGGATCTTGATCCATGTATTTTTTCATGATAGCCAGCTTCTTGTCACGAATTTTAATAATAGTAGGATTGCTTTCTTCAAGCGCTAATTTGATACCATAAGAAGATAAATATCTTTCGGTAGTTCCAGGAAAACCAAAAATCATGGTAAAATCGTTCTTGTGAATCCCCTTCAAACTGATAGGCAGATAATGTTTGGGTTTCAGCGGAACATTATCTTTGCTATATTTTGCAGGTGTCCCATCTGGTGCTGCATATACTCTGAAAATGGAGAAATCGCCAGTGTGTCTTGGCCACATCCAGTTGTCCGTGTCGCCACCAAACTTGCCAATGCTGCTAGGTGGTGCTCCAACCAATCTAACATCCATGTAGGTTTGATACACAAAAAGATAATATTCATTTCCTTCAAACATGTCTCTTACAACCGTATTGTATTTGCCATTCTCGGATGCTTCTTTTTCAATTTTCTTGATTGCTTTCTTGATTATTTCTTCCCTCTTGGCAGGAGTCATGTCGTCCGTAACATCTTTTAACACTTTGTCAGTTACATTATCCATGCGTACCAAGAAAGAAATGGTCAAATCTTTAATGGGAATTTCTTCTTCATAGGATTTTGCCCAAAAGCCGTTAGTTAAATAATCGTGCTCGAGGGTGCTGACGGACTGAATGGCTTCAAAACCACAGTGATGGTTGGTAAAAATAAGACCATTTGGCGAAACTACTTCACCCGTACAGAAAAAGCTTGTACCCCCTGTTTGCGAATTGCCCAGTCCTACCACAGCATCTTTTAGAGATGGCTTGTCGACTGAGTAGATTTGATCAGGGGATAATTTTAAGCCCAATTTCTGCATATCAGCATAATTCATCTGGGCAATGTACATCAGTAGCCACATTCCTTCATCGGGGGGAAGACTGCTCCAAACAAGACTCCAACTAAACAGGAACAAAAACACTAACTTCTTCATACTACAAAGATTTGCGCAAAATTATACATAAAGTAATAACTATAAAAAAATTTTCAGCCTTCGTCATTTTTTCAAAAAAGAAGTTTCTCACGTGGCTGCATGTCATCCCACCTAGCAACAAATAGCCTAACGAATCGAACTTAATTTTTAAAAAATTAATACAAAATGAAAAATTTCATTTCCAACTGGTGCTATTTGTAAATAAAACAGGATCTGAAAAACTTTTGCCTACAACCCCATCACTTAGTTTATACTCCACCATAAACCGAAAATAGGTCTCACTCGGTACATACGTGTTATTTTTTAACAAACAATAAACTACATTT